>Ga0315274_10000008_pt1 | contig 436226 bp, 380 predicted proteins | sample YL17G02_20_MG_FD_203700 | JGI IMG/M metagenome (GOLD analysis project Ga0315274, IMG submission 203700) | Sediment microbial communities from Yellowstone Lake, YNP, Wyoming, USA - YL17G02_20 | ecosystem: Environmental > Aquatic > Freshwater > Lake > Sediment | place: USA: Wyoming | collected... | reverse complement strand
TTTTTTTTTTTTGTTTGTTGTTTGTTGGTTTTTTTTTTTTTTTTTTTTTTTTTTTTGGTGGTGGGGGGGGGGGGGGGGGGGGGCGCCGCGGAGAGACGGCCCGGTGAATAGATTCAGCGGGGATTTGCCTCTGTTTAGATGAATTTTGGTGCTGCAACGATTCATGCGCTCTCGATCTTACTAAGTCGATTAGAATAGCTTGAGAGCATGCGACCTGAACGAATTTAGCAGAAACAAAATGATTTTAAACATAACGGGGTCTTTTCAACTTCTATTCGTATCTCAGCGCTTCTATCGGGTTCAGCTTCGCCGCCTGCCTCGCTGGCAGGAGGCCTGACACCAGGCCTATGGCGACCGCGAACAGCATTCCCTGGACGATGAGCCTCGGGGTGACGAGGGCGAGTGGCGTTCCCAGAATCGAGTTCAGGAAGGCCGCGCCGCCGAAGCTCAGAAGGATGCCTACCACCGCGCCCAGCGCGCTTATCGAGACGGACTCGAAGACGATCGATGCCAGCACCTGGCGATTCGTTGCGCCGATCGCCTTCATCGTTCCGATTTCGCGTCGCCGCTCGCGCACGGCCATCATCATGACGTTCATTATCACGATTCCGGAGATGAGGGCGGCTATGCTGCCTAACGCAAAGGTCAGGAGGCTGAGCTGGGAGAGCATGTCGCCGACGGACTTCATTATCGTCTTGTCCGTCGCGGCCTCTATCTGGTCGAAGTCGTCGTTTATCGCCTTCTCTATCCTGTCCGCGTCTTCGGGTGTCGAAGGCTGGATCATCATGAGGGTGATCGTGTCCTTCTCTCCGGAAACTTCCTGGAGCACGGAAAGGTCGGTCATTATGCCGTTGTCCATCTGGTCCTTTCCGGTCTCCTCGAGCTTGCCGACTATCTCGAAGTCCTTCCCGTCGATTTTTATCGTATCGCCGACGACGAAGCCCTTGGAATCCGCGGCTTTCTTGCCCACCACGACCTCGTATTGGCCGTCTTCGCGTTCCCTGCCCTCATCGAGCTTTATGTTCGATCCCCTGAATAAGTCGTTGCTCTCCGGCGAAGTGCCGGTGACCGAGCCGACTTCGTCCGTGTTCACGAACAGTATTTCCGCGATTTTTTCGATGCCGGCGATGTTCCTGACTTCGTCCACGAGCGACTGGTCTATCTTGCTGTTCCGTACCATGAAACCCGGGATGCCGCTTTCGCGGACCGTGACCAGCCCCGCAGTGATGCTTATCTGGTCGTTTACGAAGGTCGTGATGCCTTCCGAGAACGAAGAGACGCTGGTCACCAGGAATATCCCTATGGTCACGCCTAGCATGGTGAGGAACGTCCTGAGCTTGTGACGTCCGAATTCCTTGAGCGCCATTTCATATATCATTTTTTCTCACTTTTTGTTTTCCTTTGATGATTAACCTTTTCTGATCGCGTCAATCGGGTCGGTCTTGATCGCGACCCACGCGGGATACACGCTGAACAGGAGGGTGAGGATGACCCCATAAGCGACTGCCCCGCCTGCGAGCAGGGGGGTGATGACGGCGATCTTCGTGCCGCCTAGGAGGACGTTGTTCAGGAGGTCGACGAAGAAGAACGATATCGCGAGGCTTATCAGGCTCCCGGTAACGGAAAGGATTAGGCCTTCCTCGATTATCTGCTTGAATATCGTCCTGCGGAACGCTCCGACCGCCTTAAGGATTCCTATCTCCCTCCGCCTCTCGAGCACGGAGGTGTACATGGTGATTATTATGCCTATGCCGGCGACCAGCGACGCTACGAATCCAATGCCCAGCGTGAAGATGTTAAGGGTCGCGGTCGACTGCTGCGCCGTCTTGAGCGCGTCAGCGATGGTCATGGCCATTAAATCGTCATGCTCCTCTTCTATCGTGTTCTTTATCTCGTCGACGAAGGAGATGTCCGCCGGCTCGATGACTATCTGGTTCGCCTCGCCCTGCATGTCGTAGATGTCCTCGCCGTACGCGTAGGGCATCACTATGAGCAGATCGAACGATCCCTGCCCTTCTTCAGCGATGCCGAAAACTTCGACCTGCTTGTTGTTGAGGGTTATGAAATCGCCAGAAGAGGCGCCAAAAATGCCCGCGGCAACGGATCCCATCACGACTCCCTGCTCGTCGTTGTCGGGCCAGTAGCCTTCCTTGAGGGCGAGGTCCGCGGCGCCGAAGAGATCGAGGTCGTTCATGTCTATTGCATCGACCTCGCCGAACATGCTGCCCGGGATTTTGCTTATTATCGGGGCGACGCGGCTCACACCAGCGATGGAGCGCAGGGATTCGATTTCATCCGCCGAAATGGTTCCTATATTGAAGCTTCCTGGCGGACCGGACATCATGGACATGTCGAAGCGCTTTGTCACGAAAATCGTGCTGGAGCCTACCTTGCTGCCGCTCGAGGTAATCAGTTCGTTGACTCCCGCCGATATGGAGCCGAGAGAAATGATGGCCGTTATCGCTATTATTATGCCCAGGACCGTGAGGATAGTCCTGACCCTATGCTCCTTCAGATCCTTTATGGCCAGATCGAGCATATTCACCAACTATCTCCCCGTCCTTGATCCTTATCTCCTGGTGTGCGCGCTGCGCAAGGTTAAGGTCATGGGTGACTATGATCAGCGTCTTCTTCGTCTTTGTATGGAGGCTCTCGACGAGCTCGAATATCTCCTTGCCGGTCTTCGTGTCGAGGTTGCCTGTCGGCTCGTCCGCGAGTATGATTTCGGGCTCGTTTATCAGCGCTCTTGCGATGGCGACCCGCTGCTGCTCGCCGCCGGACATTTCATTAGGCTTGTGGCTCATCCTTTTTTCGAGGCCGACCTTTATCAGAAGCTCCCTTGCTTTCTTGAACGCCTCGCCTTTGCCGTATCCGCTGAACCTCATGGGCAGCGCTACGTTCTCTATCGCGTTCAGGCTGGTTATCAGGTTGTAGGCCTGGAAGACGAAGCCTATCTTCTTTCTCCTTATCAGGGCAAGCTGGTCGTCATTCATTTCCGAGACGTCCCTGCCGTCGACCAAAACTTTCCCTTTCGTCGGCGTGTCCAGGCAGCCGAGTATGTGCATGAGAGTCGATTTCCCCGAACCGGATGGCCCGACTATGGCCGCGTATTCTCCGGCCGCGATTTTGAGGTTGATGCCTCTCAGCGCATTCGTCTCGACGTCCTTCATGCAGTAAATCTTCCACACGTCCCTGAGTTCAAGTATTATCCTTTTCATGCGCCGCACCGCTTAAAAATCAGATGCTATTTTTTCAGCCGCTTCCTGATCCTCCAGACGTAGTAGCTTTCCAGCACCACCACGACTATCAGGACCGGGACGAGTGGTGAAAGGCCGGCCTCTCCGCCCTGGGAAGAGCTGGCGGATGACTTGGTTATGCTGACCGGGTATTCGCTGCTGAAAAATTTGTTGCTCTCGTCCAGGTAGGAAATGTTCACCGTCGCCTGGCCGTACTCGAAGCCCGTGAAGCGTATGGTCTTGGACTTCGACGGCCTCAGTTCGTTCGCGATTGCCGAGTCCGCGGTCTTGCCTCCCTGGACCAGAAGAATTTTGAGCGCTTTGGCGTTCGCCGTTCCGATGTTCTCTATGTCGACCTTGAAGTCCGAGCCGTCGATCTTCGCGCTCAGTATGTCTATTATGGGCTTGCCCCTTATGGGTATGCCCAAGTAAAAGGAATCCGCCGCGGGCGTACCGCTCTCGTCGTCATAGCTCAGCATGAGGACGCTCGGGTAGGTCGTGTATTCGGCGGAGTTGTCGATGCTCATCTGGAACTTCGCTTCCTTCGTCTCTCCGGCGTTTATCGTTCCTATGTAATGGAGGCCGCCTGACAGCACGGGTACTATGAACGTCGTGTTCGAGGCCAGCGCCGCTTCCATTGACGAAGCAGAGCCCGTGCCGACGTTTTTTATCGATGCCGTGATGGTCACGGTGTCGCCCGGTTCGATATCCTGGGGATCAGTAACGATGTTGTCAAGCACGAGCTTGGGCTTCCCCTGCACCTGAAGTATGACTTTGTTTGTGATCTGGGTATCGCTGCCCGCATTGTAATACTTGAACTCAAGCTCGTAGTTGTCGGATATGGCGTCCTTGTCCACATATAATTTGTACGTTGCGGTAACGTGATCGAACGCCGCGACCCTTGAAAAAGTTTTAATTTTTTCCTGGCCCGGAAGCAGGGTGAAAGGGCTCTTCGAGTTTATTTCGAGCATTACATTGTCGGCAGAAGCATAACCGCTGTTCTGCAGCGAAACTTCTATGTCAACAACCTGGCCCGGCTCGACCGGGTAGGGGTTTTGCTTTGTCAGAACCACCTGCAGATTGCCGGTTATGGCCGTGGCCGAAAATGCCCCATGGGCTAGCAAAAGCGCAAACAGACTCATGGCAAAAATCGATATTATCTTGTTTTTCATGCAAACCACGGGATTAGAATGATAATATTGTATTTATTTATATAAAGTTTATCAGGATTTTCAGGATTTCAAGAAGACAAGAAGGGGAAAACCCAAAAAACCGGGGAAAACTAATGTTATTTGTTTTAACGCGATTTAAAAGCGTTCTGTAAATCTTTATAAAATGTTTTTACAATACCATAAAGATTTGAATGGACTTCAAAGGCAGGGACATAATTTCTATCAGGGATTTTTCGAAGGAAGAGATTCTCTACATCCTCAAGGCCGCAAGAAGGATGGACAAGCGCCCGGACCCTTCCTTGATGAAGGGGAAGGTCATGGCCTCGCTTTTTTTCGAGCCTTCGACGAGGACGAGGCTCAGTTTCGAAAGCGCGATGACGAGGATGGGAGGAAGCGTCATAGGATTTTCCGAGCCGGGGACCACGTCGCAAAGGAAAGGCGAAACGTTGTGGGACACGATGAAAATGGTCGAGAAATACGCGGACGTCATAGTCATGCGCCATCCAGCCGAAGGCGCTGCGAGGATCGCGGCGGAAGCGGCCGGAATCCCGATAATAAACGGAGGCGACGGCGCCAACCAGCATCCAACGCAGACGCTTCTCGACCTTTACACCATACAGAAAGCGAAGGGCAGGCTCGACGGCCTGAGCGTCGGCTTTCTCGGAGACCTGAAATACGGCAGGACCGTCCATTCGCTTGCCATCGCGCTTTCCCATTTCAATACTGCCATGTATTTCATCTCGCCGGAAGCGCTGAAGATGCCCGATTCCTATCTCGAGGAACTCGGCAAAAAGGGGATAAAATGCCGCGAAGAAACCGACCTCATGAAAGCCGTCGGCAAGCTGGACATACTTTACGCGACCAGGATACAGAAAGAGCGCTTCCCGGACCCATTCGAATACAAGAAATACGCGGGCATCTACAAGCTTGACAGGTCGATACTTCCTCACGTAAAGCCATCGCTGAAAATCATGCACCCTCTCCCGAGGGTTGATGAACTGAATCCGGAACTCGACGAGACCAGTCATGCGCTTTATTTCGAGCAGGCGGGCAACGGCATCCCCGTGCGCCAGGCTTTGCTTTCGCTCGTGCTCGGGAGGATAAAATGAAGGCCAAGACGCTCAAGATATCCGCCATAAAAGAAGGGACCGTGATAGACCACATCTCGACCTTGAACACGTTCAAGGTGGCCGAACTCCTTAACCTCAAGGACGGCCAGAACGTCGTCACGGTCGGCGTGAATTTCGAGAGCAAAAGGCTGGGCAGAAAAGGCGTGATAAAGATTGGGGGGCGCTTCCTCACGAAGCAGGAGGTCGACAGAATCGCGCTGGTCGCGCCCGAGGCGAACATAAACATAATAAAAGGGTACGACGTGACGAGGAAATTCAGCGTGAAAATACCCGACGTGATTCATGGAATAATAAAATGCGCAAACCCTGACTGCATAACCAACAGGGAACCCGCAAAAACGAAGTTTCATGTTCTCAGCAGAAACCCGCTGAAGGTGAGGTGCCACTATTGCGAAAGGGTGGCGGAAAAGGAAAACATAGAGCTGGTATAGATGAGCATGAACCTTGAGACAGAGTTCTGCGGAATTCGCCTGAAAAACCCCACCGTGCTCGCTTCCGGTATTCTGGGCGTGTCGAAAGCGTTGCTTTCGGATGTTATAAAAAACGGCGCAGGGGCGGTCACGATAAAATCAGTCTCCTTCGAATCCCGCGAGGGTCACAAGAACCCGACCGTCATCGCTTTCGATGCAGGGATGATGAATGCGGTGGGCTATTCGAACCCGGGCGTCGCCGGTGCGAAAAAGGAATTCGCTGGCCTGGAGAAACTCGGCGCCCCTGTTTTCGCGAGCGTTATAGGCCAGGAACCGGAAGATTTCGTGAAAGTCTTGGAAGGGCTAAAAGGCCTCGGATTCTCGGCCATCGAAATCCCTCTTTCCTGCCCGCATACGCCGGGCTTCGGCACGCTCGCCGGCCAGGACACGCCTGAAAAAACGTCCGAGATAACCAAAGCCGTGGTGAAGCACGCCGAGCTTCCGGTGTTCGTCAAGCTCTCGCACATCACCAGAAACATTGGAGAAGTCGCCAGGGCGGCCGAGAAGGCGGGCGCCTCGGCGATAACCGCCATTAACACCGGCGGCCCGGGCATGATAATAAACATCGAGGCGAAAAAACCGGTCATGGGCTTCAAAATAGGAGGCATATCGGGACCGGCGTTGAAACCAATCGCCGTACGCTGCGTTTATGACATCTACGAGAACGTGAAAATCCCCATAATAGGGACAGGCGGCATTCTCAGCGGGCGCGATGCGATAGAGATGATGATGGCCGGGGCGAAAGCGATAGGCATTGGCTCCGGCATTTATTACAGGGGAATGGACGTCTTCAGAAACGTATGCGACGAGATTGCCGGATGGATGAAAAAGAACGGTTACGAAAGCCTTGACGAAATAGTGGGTGCTGCGCATGGCTGAGCTTCCGGAGATGGCCAGGATAAAGAGAATAGCTGACGAGAATCCTTACGTGAAAACGTTTTTTCTTGACAAAAAAATCGACGCGAAGCCCGGCCAGTTTGTGATGGTATGGATACCGGACGTGGACGAGAAGCCGTTCTCGCTTTCTTGCATAGGGAAGGAAACGGCGATAACCGTCGAGGAAAAGGGCAATTTCACCCGCGCGCTCTTCAAAATGAAGGAGGGCGATAAAATCGGGATTCGCGGGCCGTATGGAAACGGCTTCAGCCTGAAAGCGAATGCGTGCGTGGTCGCCGGCGGCTGCGGCGTCGCTCCTCTTTCACCGCTCATCGGTCAGCTGAAAAATCCCTTTGTCATACAGGGGGCGCGCTCGCAAGACCGCATCATTTTCGGCGATAGATTCGGGGGAGCGGTCATCACCACGGATGACGGCTCGGCGGGAACGAAGGGCTTTGTCACGGACGCGCTCGAAGATGCGCTGAAAAAGAGGAAATTCGCAGCCGTTTACATGTGCGGGCCGGAAATCATGATGAAGAAGGTCTTCGAGCTTTGCGAACGCTACGGAGTCGAATGCGAGGCGAGCCTCGAACGTTACATGAAATGCGGCTTCGGCGTATGCGGCCAGTGCGAGGCCGGCGGGCTGCGCGTGTGCAAGGACGGGCCTGTGCTCTCGTCCGCACGGCTCAGAATGATCAAAGACTTCGGCAATTTTGCCAGGCTGAAAAGCGGCGAAAAGGTCGCGATAAGCGAATACGCAAAATGGAGATGCAAATGAGCGGAAGCGTGATTATCGAGAACGGGATGGTTTACGTGAACGGCAGGCTTATTGGAAAAAACATTCTCGTCGAGGACGGCAAGATCGCGAAAGTGACGAACGCGAAAATCCAGGCCGACGAAACGATCGATGCCGCCGGCCTGCTTGTCCTGCCGGGCTCGATAGACCCTCACGTCCACTTCAGGGAACCGGGCCTTACCTACAAGGAAGATTTCCGGACTGGCAGCTTTGCAGCGGCAGCGGGCGGCGTGACCTGCGTGCTGGACATGCCAAACACGAAACCCCCGACCCTTACAAACAATCTGCTTCTGGAAAAGACCAGGCTTGCCTCAAAAAAATCCGTGGTTAATTTCGGTTTTCATTTCGGCTCTTCTCCGGAAAATCTTGCCGAGATAAAAAAAGCGAAACGCATCGCCTCCGTCAAGATATTCATGGATGCGTCCACGGGGAACATGCTTATCGAAGATGAAAACGCCATAAGGGACATAATCAGCAACTCCCGGCTTTCAGCGATACACGCGGAAGGCAGGAACGTCAAAAAAGCGATAGGCATTGCACAATCGCTCGGAAAAAAATTCTACCTGTGCCATATAAGTACGGAAAGCGAAATGGGATATGCGAGGCAGAACAGGAAGGAAAACCTGTTCGTCGAGGCAACGCCGCACCATCTTTTCCTTACGGAAAACGACCAAAACAGATTGGTGAGGATGAAGCCGTCGCTCAAGAACGAGAGCGACCGGCGCTCGTTATGGGATGCGCTGAACGACGGGACCATCGATACGATAGGCAGCGACCACGCGCCGCACACGATCGAGGAGAAGCAGGCCGGCGATCTTTACGGCGTACCGGGCGTCGAGACCCGGCTGCCGCTCATGCTCGACGCCGTTAGCAAGCGCAGGCTCACGCTCAAGCGCATGGTCGAAACCATGTGCGAGAATCCTGCAAAAATTTTCAGGCTTAAAAACAAGGGGTTCATAAAAGAAGGGAATGACGCCGACCTCGTGATAGTCGACATGAAACTCGCAAAGAAGGTGAGAAACGATGGGCTGTTCACCAAATGCGGCTGGTCGCCGTTTGAGGGATTCGAAATCCGCGGCTGGCCGACGCACACGCTGGTGAATGGGAACGTGGTTTTCGAGAACGGGGAAATTCAAGATGGAAATAAGGGAGAGGTGGTGGAGTATGGATGATTACAAGAAGGAATTCATAGAGTTCCTTGTGAAAACCGGCGCGCTGAAGTTCGGCGAATTCAAGCTGAAGAGCGGAAGAATTTCCCCCTATTTCATAACCACAGGCATGTTCAATAACGGCAAGACCATTTCCAGGCTGGGGCATTTCTACGCCGAGGCGATAAAGGATGCGATCGGAAGCGAATTTGATGTGGTTTTTGGGCCCGCTTACAAGGGCATCCCTCTTTCCCTTGCCGCAGTAATATCGCTGTCGGAAATGGGCATGAACAAGGGCTTTGCCTTCAACCGCAAAGAAGCGAAGGCTTACGGGGAGAAGGACGCTGTAATAGGATCGGAAATTAAAGACGGCGTCAGGATCGTTCTCGTCGATGACGTCATAACGTCAGGGACGTCGATAGGTCTTTCGGTCGATCTCCTGAAAAAGCTGGCGAATGTCGAGATACCATGCGTAGTCATATCAGTAGACAGGCAGGAAATCGGGCTGGAAGGGAAATCCGCAACGGAAGAAATAAGGGGTAAATACGGCATAAGCGTCAAATCAATAGCATCGATAAAAGAGATTATAGACTACCTTCACAACAGGAAAATAGACGGAAAAGTCTATGTTGATGATGAGATGAGCAAGAAAATGCACGAGTATTTGGAAAAGTATGGTGTAAAATGAAACTGTCCGAGGCGATAAGATGAGCATAATAAAAATGGAAAGGAGCATAATACCGGCATGCGACCTCCCCACGCTTGAAGCGCTCGAAAAGCTGGTCAGGGAAACCTGCGATATAAAGGGCATTGGCGGCTACAAGATAGGCTTCGAGCTCGTCATCCCTTTCGGCATGCGCAGGGTTATTGAAACCATCAGGAAACACACGGAACTTCCGATTATCTACGACCACCAGAAAGCGGGGACGGACATCCCGGACACCGGCGAGAAGTTCATGAAGGCGTGCAAAGGCGTAGATGCCGTCATACTTTTCCCGCAGGCAGGACCGGAAACCGAAAGGAGGTGGATAGAAGCGGCGAGAAACGAGGGCATGGGAGTGATAATAGGAGGCGAGATGACGCATCCCAAATTCCTGGAAAACGACGGCGGCTTCATCCTTAACAGCGCGCCGAGGACGATTTATGAAATAGCCGCTTCGCTTGGCGTGAAGGATTTTGTCGTACCAGGGAACAAGCCCGAGCGCATCCTTGAATACAGGAAGATGCTGGAATCGAAAGGCATAAAGCCCGTTTTCTATTCGCCCGGCATGATAACGCAGGGCGGCGACATCAGCGAGGCGGCGAAGGCCGCCGGAAGCGAATGGCATGCCATAGTCGGACGGGCGTTATATCAGTCCGGGGATATCAGGACAAAGGCAGAGGAACTGGCGAAGAAATTGCATGGCTTTTGAGAGTTCGAGATGCTAATACGGCGCCGATATAATATTTAAATATTCGTTTATATAATTGTCTTTACATATTGACATACTGGGCACTGATACGTTGAAAAAACAGGATTCTAGTGCTTTGGGTGCGGACATGGCAGAGGAAAAGGGACAAAAAGAGCAAAGGAAGGAAAAGACGGACAAGAGGAAAGAAGAGCACAAGGAAGCTGCCAGACCCCCCGAGAAAAGACTGCAGAACATCATAAGGCTTGGCGAAACCAACCTCGACGGAAACAGAAAAGTAGCGCACGCGATAATGGACATCAAAGGCATCTCTTTCGCGATGTCAAAAGCCATATCCGAAATTTCCGGGTTTGGCGGCAAAAGGGTCTCGGAGCTTTCAGAGCACGAGATCCACAAGCTGGAGGATATTATAGACAACCCGGAAAAATACAACGTGCCTCCATGGTTGTACAACAGGAGAAAGGAGCCTGAAAAGGGCCTTACAAGGCACCTGACCACCTCGCAGCTCGATATTACGCAGAAAACGGACATAGACAGGATGAAAAAAATAAAGTCGTACAAGGGCGTGCGTCACATCCTCGGCCAGCCAGTGCGCGGCCAGAGGACGAGGAGTTCGTTCAGAAGCGACAGAACGGTCGGGGTGCAAAGAGCGAAAGGCAGGCCAGGCGCTGCAGCAGGAAAGAAAGGCAAGTGATGATTATGAGAAGGCTGAAAAAGAAGCTGAAAAGGCCGAGAAGGCCATGGGATTCGTCCAGATTAGATGAGGAAGCGAAAGTGCTCAGGGAATTCGGCCTCAGGAGAAAGAGGGAAATATGGAGCGCGGAAGAGATAGTACGCAACTTCAGGCGGAGGGCAAGGAACCTGATAGCTGTCAAGGACGAAAAGAAGGCCAAAATCATGCTCGACAGGCTGGTGAGCATGGGCCTGATCCAGAAGGGGCAGGGCCTCGAATACGTCCTCCAGCTGAAGGTAAATGACCTGCTGAACAGGCGACTACAAACGCTTGTTTTCAAAAAAGGCTTCGCTTCAACCGTTAACGGAGCGAGACAAAGCATAACCCATGGCCATATTTATGTCGCAGGGAGAAGAACGACTTTCCCGGCCTGCATAGTTCCGATTGAAAATGAGAACCTGATAGAAATCAGAGGTGGCAAGAAATGAAGGATGAAAAATGGGGCGTTGCCCACATATATTCTTCGGCCAACAACACCATAATCCACATAACAGACCTTACAGGGTCTGAAACCATTGCCCGCTGCTCGGGCGGCATGATAACAAGCAGGGACAAAGACAAGGGTTCGCCGTTCCCTGCGATGAAAGCCGCAAGGAAAGTCGCTGAAGAGGCGCTTGCGAAGGGCATAGTAGGCGTTCACCTGAAGATCCGGGCGCAGGGCGGCCACAAGAAGAAAATCCCGGGCGCAGGAGCGCAGCCGGCGATACGCGCTCTCGTAAGGGCGGGGCTGAGGATAGGAAGGATAGAAGACGCAACGCCCGTGCCGCACGACACGACAAGGAAAGCCGGTGGTCGCGGAGGCCGCCGCGTATAGACGAGCAAAGTGATGATTTTATGGCAAGAGGACACAAGCCGCGCGCTGGGTCGAGGGCTTTCTGGCCAAGGAAGCGCGCGAAAAGGATATACCCGCGAATGAAGCATTCAAAGGAGCTGGAGAGGATAAAGGAAAAGATAGGCGTTACCAAACCCGTCGAATTCGCCGGCTACAAAGCCGGGATGACGCACGTGGTTTTCTCCGACACGAAAAAGAAGAGCGTCACGCACGGCCTTGACGTCTCAAAAGCAGTATCCGTGGTGGAATGCCCTCCGCTTTTCGTTTTCGGCATAAAGCTTTACGGAAAGGAAAACAACGCATACAAGGACGTTGGCATGATCTGGGCCAAGGACCTGAAGAAAGACATGGCCAGGAAACTTGACATTCCGAAAAAGGGAAAATCGCAGTTTTCCGATTTTGACGGGAGGCTCGCTGAACTCGCCGACATTCGTTTGCTGGTTCACACACAGCCGCGCGAGACTGGGATCGGCAAGAAGAAGCCCGAGGTTTTCGAGCTTGACGTTTCCGGATCGACGGAAGAAAAGTGGAAATACGCGAAGGAAAAGCTCGGGAAGGAAATTGACGTTTCGGAGGTTTTCTCGGAAGGCGAATACCTTGATATGAAGGCCGTGACCAAGGGAAAAGGCTATCAGGGCCCGGTCAAGAGGTTCAACATCAAGGTCAGGAGCAGGAAGAACAAGGGGAAGATGAGGCACGTCGGCAACCTGGGCGCATACACGCCCGCCAGGGTCCTGCCGGGAGCGATCGCCCAGGCCGGCCAGATGGGCTTCCAGAACAGGACGGAGTTCAACAAGAGGCTGATAAAGATAGGGAAGGACGGCGTCCGTGTCGCTGGCGGGTTCGTGAATTACGGCGAGGTCAGGAAGAATTACGTTCTCATCGAAGGTTCTGTGCCCGGTTCGAAGAAAAGGCTCGTGTTCTTCAGGAAATCCTTCAGGAATCCTGATGCGAAAGACCCTGTAGAAATAAAATACGTGCATCTCGGGTCGCAGCAGTAACTTTTCGGACTGCTCGTTTCGGATTTCAATATATTTAACCAGAAAACCCCAATTGTTTATTGATTCCTATGGACGCATGGTATTTGGTAACGCTCGCCGGAGATCCGCAGATGTGGGCCCTGTCGACCGTGATTCTTGCGATCGCATACCTCCTGCTCAGAAAGAAACTCGAGCCGGGTAAAAGGAAGCTGTTCAAAAGGGTCTTGCACATTTACGTGCCGGGCGTGATAACGACGCTTCTCATCGTTCTCATCCTCAAAAACGCGATTATCGTAGAAAGGCCGTGCACGCCATGCGGAGCCCTTTTGGAAATCGCGGAAAACTGCAACCCCTACTGCGAAACTGACAGCTCGTTCCCCTCCGGCCATGCGGCAGTGATATTTTCGGTCGTAACTTCGCTTTATCTTGGCCTGGAGAAGAGGAAGTTCATGCTGCTTTACGTCATATCAGCGCTCGTTGCGTCTTCCAGATACTTCCTGGGCGTGCACAGGATTACAGACATAATCGCGGGAGCAGTGATAGGAATTTTTATCCCCTTTGTTTTCTCGCTTGTCTACAGGAAAGAATTCGGAAAACCGCAGAAGTAGGCTGGGTTCTCTAAGCCTTGTACCTCATAATACCGCCTATCCCGCCCATCTCCTTTAGCTGGTTTCCTTCTTTCGTATCGGAGGATATCATTTCGACCTGCGTGTCCATGCTTTCGGCCTTTTTCAATATTTCGTCCGTCAGGTCTTTTTCAGCAAGGATTTCATAAAGTTCGTTGCACTTGGGGCACTTCATTGCTTCCAGCTTTTCCCTCGTCGTTACAACGTCTTTTTCCTCGTTGCATTTCGGGCAGCGAATTCTCGCCTTCACCCAGTCCAGGTGCTCAGAAATAAACAAAATTTCAACCGTTCCCAGCTCAAGCGCTTCTATCGTTTCCTTGAGTCCGTATACCGCAAGACCGGAGTCCCTGCCGAGCTCGTTGAAAAACCTCGCGAGCAGCTTCTTTTCCTTCATGACGCTCGCTTCTTTAAGCGCTTCTTCTGACCTGTCTACCGCTTCGCCCAAACCGTATTCTCCCGTGTACGAGGTATCTACAACGGATATGATTTTGTTTTTTAAATCATATCTCAGGAAATCGCCATTCGCAAAGGTGTCTTTCACCGGGCCCGGTCCCCCGACAATCACGCCTATCATATCCTTGAATTCACTCAGCTGCTGGGAAGCGACCTCGCCGACCTTCTTCATGAAGTCGTTTAAAAGGCCTTCGCGTATGCGCGCGTAACGAGCCTGTGAATTGTGGAGTATTATACCGTTAGCTATGAAATTTCCGCGAGCAGGGACTTCCATGTCGTAAAAAAATCCATCAGTTTTTATCGGTTTTTTGGATGCTATTCTAGCCGATATGATATCGGATGTAGCGATACTCTCCATGAATTTTGTGATTTCGCTGCCCGGGCTCTTTTTTCTGAACACGGACAATATGTTCTGCCTGAATATCCTGTAGCTCATGTTTTTCTTGTCGAAAAAGAAATCTTGGGTTTTCGGGAAATCGTCAGTCGTTAAGCCAAGTTTGTGTGCAAGCGAAAGCACGTAGCTTCCTTTGATTGGGATTTGATCGCAGTATGTCATTTCGCTTGAATTGCGAAGAATGCTTTTCAAAATGTCAGATTTTTTCCTGGAGGAAAAGCCTATTTCTCTCCCGAACCTTTTTAGTGACTCGTAATCGGTTATCCTTACACAATATTTCTGTTTCTTCGCAAAACTGCCTTTTGTTCCGACTTCCCTCAGAGAAGAAATTATGCCGAATCTCAGAAGCATCAGCTGGAGCGAGCGCATCGCATGCTTCATGTTTGTCGTTAGCCCAATCTGTCTGGAGCCTTCGTTTATCCATCCTTCAGCATCAAAGAAACCCCTCAAAAATCCGGACAACTCTTTGCTCGGCAATGAGCAAACCGATTCGGGTATGTTTTTTCCATGCGGTCTGAGAACTTCGGGGAACAGATTATCGATAATTTCCAAGAGGCCCTTGCTATTTATTCTCAGCTCCCAGTATCCCTTGCCGGCTCTGAACCTTAGGGCGGCATTAATGCCAAAAGTCTTTTCTATCGTTTTTTTGTATTTCCTCGCGACCTCTTCCTCATTTTCCGATATGCTTATCCTGTTTTCATCCTTGTTGCCGTCCCCCAATACATATCCAAGGAACGAAGCAAGTTCGGAATTTATCTGTTTTGGGAATTTCAGAGATGATTTTTTCACAAGGTAATGCCTTTCGAAATCCTCAGCATTAATTCTATACAATTTCAAAAGTTTGTTGAGGTTTTTCCTTTCAAGACCCATTTTTCCAAGCTCGAATTTTGAAACGGCGGTCTGGGTAAGACCTACCGCCTTAGCGGCTTTTTTCTGAAATATTTTCAACTTCTTCCTTTTTTTTAATAGCAGATTCCTGCCGCTTTGCTTCAGCTTGAACGTGTATGGAATTTCAAAGCTTAGTGCTTCTTTCTTGCCCTGAACCGGCATGTTCTTTGACAGCAGTATGGAATCCCCGACATCGAGGTTTTCAGCTGACTTCTCTTCGAAACCAGAGCTTCCGGGCACGAAGAACTTGTGTTCAGGGGTGACTTTGATGCTTATAGTAGGCGCCTTTGTCGTAATTTCATATGCTTTGTCTGAAGTCCTTTTGAAATAATGATTATGCTTTCCTGTGGCGTACGCGAGTTTTTTGAAATCGTAGCACATGAAATTGTCATTTCCTATATCTTTTATTTTGCGTATTTTCCCGTCAGACATCTGCATGAGCGCATCTTCATGCACGCACCATCCGCCTTTATCCGTTTTCCCAGGTACAAGCGAATCCAGATGCTTGAGCGGCTTGACCTTCTTGCCTATCAGAACGCCGACGTCGCCTTCGGATTTGTCGAGCACGACGATCCCGAATATCTCCCTTTCGCGTATCATCTCCTTGAGCGGGTCAAGCACGAATTTCTGGTCGCACCAGTACAGCCTCTGATTGAGCGGCTCGGGCGGCTCGAGAACGAATAGCTCGATGTCCGCCACGCCCTCGCGCTCGGAAATGTTGCCCGAGAAAACGACCAGGCCGTTGGGCGGCGTCTGCTTGTAGAGCTTAAGATGTTGGGTTATGCGCTCCAGCGCCGACATCACATTCTTGCGGACGGCCTTGGACTTTATGTTCTGCGCGGTCGACTTCTCGTTGTTTATCTGCTCGACCACCTTGAAGAGATTGAACCCGGCTGGAATGTAGACCGACACGAGCTCCGTGTGCCTTCCGCGGAAGCCGTCGAGTTCTTCGACTAAATCTTTCAGCCTTCGCTTCCGGATGTCCTCGCTCGTCATAATAATCACTTGTCTTAGCAGGTTAAAATAAAATTTAGGCGGCCACTACTTAAACATGGCTGTCAGGCCTTTCTTTCGAATGTGAGCAGGCTTCCCTTGAACATGTCCGGATTCACAACAAGAACTTCCTCGAACATCACAAGATTCACATCATAATCGCTTTTCTGCTTGTATTCAGATGTTGACGAATATTCGGATGTAAACTGGTAATCGGACAGCGAGACGGTCTCGCTCTTCCCCTTTTTATATCTGCTTTCCTGAATGGCCTCATCTATACGGCTCTCCTTCTTCAGTTCAAGCGAGAACTCCTCGTGCGGAGGCGGACCAACCGAAGGCGTGGAAGAACTTGTGTTTACTCGCCATATTTCCTTTCTTGAATTCTCGTCTATCGCATACAGATGACAATCCCTCGAACCGATGAAAATCATGCTGCCTTTGAAAGAGGGGGAGTCATGCGAGCCCCCTTTGCCGAGATGATGTCTCCATATTTCCTTTCCTTCATCTGAAACAACGTACAAGTATCCGTCTTCGCTTGGGAAATAAACCTTTCCGTCCCTGTATGCCAGCCGTATTATCATTCCGCCAGTCCTGAACCTCCACATTTCGTTCCCGTACATATCAAGGCAGAACATGTTGCCTTCCCTGGTTCCCACGTAAAGGCGATTATTCATCTCAACCACGGGGCATGTGATGCCATACGTTCCTATCCTCAGCCGCCATAGCTCCTTTCCTGTTTCGGTGTCGAGACAATAGACGTTGTTGTCAAACGAGCCAAAATATATTCTCTTGTTCTTGACAAGGGTGGGCGAATCAAACACTATTTCCCCTCCTGTCCTGAAGCGCCAGATTTCTTTTCCCGTCTCAGCATCAAGGCAGTACATGTTGCCATCAAAGCCTCCAAAGAAGATTTTTCCTTCGTAAAAGGAGATGATGCAAGCAACGTAGTCAGAGGTTTTGAACATCCATTTCAACGCGCCTTCATGGTCGACACAATAAACGTATCCGTCCTTTGAGCCGACGAATATGGAGTCTTCGGTTATGGTTGGACCTACCGAAATCGGCCCGCCTGTCTTGAACCTCCATAATTCTTTTCCTGTTTTTTTGTCAATGACATAAAGACATCCGTCAAATGACCCGAAAGATACAATATTCCTGTATATGTCAACAGAACCGAAAATGACGCCTCCTGCCCTGAATCTCCATATAATTTTTCCTGTATCTGAATCCACCGCATATACATGCATGTCGGTCGAGCTCATGTATATGATGCCGTCCTTTTCCATGTGGAACGCCACGCTTCCGCCGAAGCTCCACTGCCATATGCGGTCGAATTTCTTTTTCCTTTTGATTTCAAAGTCCTCTATCTCGACATCAAAGCCTGAGGCTTCAAAGTTGTCAAAGCCGAACTCCATATGCTCTCGACCTCCATTACTCCTTCGAACATAATGAAACTCACGTCGTAATCTGACTTTTGCTTGTATTCGGATGTTGTTGCGTATTCGGATGCCACATGGTAATCTGACAGGGAAACTGTTTCTTCGCCTTTCTTTTTCCTGTATCTGCCCTCTTCCACGGCATTCTCTATCAATATGCCTTTCTTGACCTTCAGCTCGAATGCTTCGTGCGGTGGGGCAAGCTTTGTCACGTTCATGTCGCTCGTTGCAAATCTCCACCTTTCTTTGCCATCCATATTCAGGCAGTATAAACGGCAATCAAAAGAAGGGAGGTAAACCATATCCTTCCATATTACAACTGCCCCAAAAAGCTTGCCGCCGGTCTGAAAACGCCACTTTTCCTCGCCGCCAAGAGTGAGGGCATGGAGCGTTCCGTTTTCGCTGCCTATAAATATGCCGTCTTCATGGATGACGACAGCGCTGGGAAGATTTCCTAGATTGAATCTCCACAGCTCTCTACCTTTCTTATCAAAGGCAAAGAGTATACCGTCCCTCGAAGGCTGCAAAACCATATTTTCATTTACCGCGGGTTGCATGCAGTTGCCATATTTGCCAGTCATGACCTTACAAACTTCTTTCCCGGTTTCCGCATCCAGCATATAAACATAGCCGTCCATCGAAGCAAAATACAGAACTCCGTCATACGCCGATGGCGCTGCCTGAAGGCTCCATATTTCAGCGCCTGTACGGAACCTCCATATCTCATTTCCTTCCAGATTAAGACAATACATGTTGCAATCATAGGAGCCTATGTAAATTTTTCCATCCCACACAATGGGGCTTGACGCAATCAGGTCACCGGTCCTGAATTTCCAGATTTCTTTGCCGGTTTTCCTGTCAACTGCATAAAGATACCCGTCATTCGAGCCTGTCAGAATGAGATTTTTGTGAATAACAGGAGATGATGTTATTTTTCCTCCGGTAGGGAAGCGCCACAGTTCCTTTCCCCTGAGATTTATCGCGTAAAGGTTTTTGTCGTAGCTTCCCACGAAAAGCATGTTATCCGAAACGGCTGGCGTGGACCATAATTCCCCGTGCGTCCTGAACCTCCATTCTTCTTTCCCGGTTTCAGCGTTCACGGCGTAAACGTAGCTGTCCGCGCTTGCAAAATATATTACTCCTTCATGCACTATGGAACCGGCCAGGATGCCTCCGCCGCCGCTGGACTTCAGATGCCTGTCCATTTTCCTCGTTTTGACCAGTTCAAATTCTTCTAGTTCCGCTTCAAAGTCCGAAGATTCGGTTCCTTCAAATCCGAAATCCATATTTCTTCCTCCTCCAAAATACTGTCCAAAATCACGAAATTGACGCTGTAGTCGCTTTTCTGCTTGTATCCGGATTCTGCGTGGTATTCGCTCCCTATCTGGTAGTCGGAAAGCGAGACTGTGTTGTCCGCTTTCTTGTTTTTGTATTTCTCCTCGCTTATGGCGTCCTCTACATGGACGGATCTCTTTATCTCGAATACGTATTCGCTCTTGACGGGAGGGGCGAACGCGATTTGCTGGCTGCTGCTGCGGAAGCGCCATGCCTCCTTTCCCGTCTTCCTGTCCACCGCGTAATAATTGCAGTCCCACCCGCCGAAACAAACGAGATTGCCGACTATTTTCGCATCATCGAAGATAAATGCGCCAGTCCTGAACCTCCAGAGTTCCTTCCCGGTCTCGGCGTCCAGGGCGTAGAAATGCGTGTCTTCCGAGCCGAAGTAGACGACTCCTTCATGAACGAGGTTCTTGGCTATGAAGCCGCTTGCCTGAAAGCGCCAGACCTCCTTGCCGTCCAGCGTAAGCGCGTAGATGATGCCATCGCGCGTTGAGTGATATAACTTGTCCCTGTAAAGCGATGGTGTGCTCACGTTGCCGTATTTCCCGGTCCTGAAGCGCCAGATTTCCTTGCCGTCCTTCACGTCGAGGCAATAGAGATAGTTGTCCATGGAAGCGAAATACAGCCTGCCGCCGCTTATGGTAAGCTGTCTGTTGATTTGTATGTCGTCGCCTGTGACGAAGCGCCATTCCTCCCTGCCCGTTTTGGCATCCAGACAGTAAAAGTTATGGTCGCACGCGCCGAAGAAGATCCTGCCGTCGTAAAACGTGACTGTGGAAGCGATGAAGCCGCCGGTCCTGAAGCGCCAGAGGAGCCTGCCGCTTGCGGCGGAGACGGCGTACATGTTTTCGTCTTCGGAGCCGAAAAACACCATGCCGTTCCAGACGCCAGGCGTGCTGAAGAGCTTGCCGCCGGTCTTGAACTTCCAAACCTCCCCGCCGGTTTTTATGTCGAGCGCATAAAGGTGCGTGTCGTAAGAAGGAACGAAAACAAGCCTCCCGTCCGTCGATGGCGCGCCGTAATTGCGGTCATGTGCCCTGAACTTCCATAACTCCCTGCCGTTCTTCCCGTCTATGGCGTAAACGTAATGGTCGCCGCAAGTTGCATATATCACGCCTTCATGCATGAGGGTGAAGCAGAAGCTGCCGCCCTCGCCGAGCCTGAATACCCTGTCCCACTTCCTGGTCTTCTTTACCTCAAATTCCTCTAGTTCCGTCTCGAAATCCGCAAATCCGGATTCAAATTCCCCGAATTCAGCCATATCATATCCTCCGCATGTTCTTCAAGCAAGACCCAGCGCACGTCGTAATCGCTCTTCTGCTTGTATTCGCTCGTCGTCGCGTACTCGCTGGATACGTGATAATCAGACAATGAAACCGTTTGCTCCTTCCCCTTCTTGTATTTTTCCTTGGCATCCAGGTGCCCGGTGAAGCCGGACTTGCTGACCTCCAGCTTGAAAGATTCGTACGGCGGCGGGAGGGGTGAAATGGTCAGCGTGGAAGTAGCGAATCTCCACATCTCCTCTCCTGTGTCCGCGTCCAGCGCGTAAAGATGGCAGTCCATTGAAGTGAAGAATACCACGTTGTTCAAGACTGCCGCCGACGTGTATATGTTGTATGCTGCCCTGTACCTCCATATTTCCTTGCCGTTCATGCCAAGGCAATAAAAGTTGGAGTCGCCTGCTCCGAAATATACCCTGTTCTCGTATATCAGCGGTATAGCATCAATTGGCTCGTCCCTTTCTGCCCTGAACCTCCAGAGTTCCTTTCCGTCGAGGGAAATCGCATAGAATATGCCGTCCCTTGAGCCGTGGTATATTACCCCGTTGTGGCAGACGGGGCTTCCTGCATTCCCGTATTTTCCTGTTTTGAACCTCCAGATTTCCTTGCCATTCGCTATTTCAACACAGTAAAGATAGCTGTCGAACGAAGTAAAATAAATTCTTCCGTCCATCGCAAGGAATGGCCTGTCGTTGTGTATTTCCCCGCCTGTCCGGAAGCGCCAGATTTCCCTTCCGGTCCTCTTGTCAAGGCAATAGAAGTTCCTGTCGAAGGAACCGTTGAACATCACGCCGCCATGAACTGTGGGGGCCGAGGCTATCTCGTCCCCTGTCCTGAACCGCCATATCTCGCCGCCCGTTCTGCAGTCGACCGCGTAGACGTTCCCGTCCCTCGAGCCGAAATAGACGATGCCCTCCGAAACATCAGGCGAAGCGTCTATCTTCCCGCCCGTCCTGAATGACCATTTGTATCTCCCTGTTCTGGCGTCAATGGAATAAAGGTTGTGGTCGAAAGAACCGACGTAAATGACGCCGTCGGCGACGGCTGGTGTGCTCTCGCATATGCCGTCGCCTGTTTTGAACTTCCAGATTTCCTTTCCGGTAGATGCATCGACAGCGTAAACATAGTTGTCCATGGCCCCGAAATATATCACGCCGTCAATGAGCCTTACGCCATTGTTTATGCTGCCGCCAAACCCGACTTCCCACATCCGGTCGAACTTCTTCGTCCTCTTTACCTCGATGTCTTCGAGTTCGACATCAAAATCGGACGATTCGAAACCTTCAAATCCGAAGTCCATAGCTCTTCTACCTCCATGACTTCTTCAAACATTACAAAGTGCACGTCATAATCGCTCTTCTGCTTGTACTCGCTGGTCGTAGCGTACTCGCTCGCCACATGATAATCCGACAGGGAAATTATCTCTTCCTTCTTCTTCGACCTGTACCTGCCCTCCGAGATCGCATCGTCGATTTTGGTCGACTTGCTAACGCGAATCTCGAACTCCGCTCCCGATGGAGGGATGGTCGCCTGGACCAGCGTGCTCGCATTAGCCCTCCATGCCTCTCTGTGCGTTTTTATGTCAATCGCGTAGACGTGGCAGTCCCACGAGCCGATGTATACGATGTTCCCCCGTATTTTTGGCGTGTCATACAAATAGCCGCTCGTCCTGAATCTCCACAGTTCCCTGCCGTCCATGCCAAGAACGTACAAGAAGCCGTCCTCGGACCCTGTGTAAATCTTCTTTTCATGTATGACGGGAAGCCCTTCTATAATTCCGCCGGTCTTGAACTTCCATATCTCCTTGCCTTCCGGCGTCAGAGCGACAAGATAGCCGTCCCTTGTCCCGTAGTACAAAACGCCATTGTGCTCCACGGGCGCGTTGCCGCAGCCGAATTTCGCGGCCCTGTATCTCCATACTTCCTTGCCAGTTTCGGTGTCGACGGCATAAAGATACCCGTCGAAGGAAGCGAAGAACACCGTGTTACTGTATACCAGAAGGTCAACATCATTATGTGCTTCCGCTCCTGACTTGAAGCGCCAGATTTCCTTTCCGGTGAACCTGTCGACGCAATAAAGGTTGCCGTCAAAGCACGTGAAAAATAATTTCCCGCCGAAGACTTTCGGAACGGACATCATCTCGTCGCCGGCTCTCAATCTCCATTTCTCCCTGCCGGTTTCCGAATCGAGCGCATACACGGAATGATCCTTCGAGCAGAAGTAAACCATGCCATCCGCGAAAGCCGGCCCGCTTCCGACCTTGCCGCCTGTCCTGAACTGCCATACGAGCTTGCCCGTGTCCTTGTCAAGGCAGTAGAAATTGCCGTCATAAGAACCCGTGTACAATTTCCCCCTGTAAATTTCAATGGTGCACATGAAAACATCGTTGCCCTTGAACCTCCACATTTCCTCTCCCGTGCCAGCATCGATGGCGTAGACAAGGGAATCGGCGGCGGAGAAGTACAGGACGTTCCCGTGAAGCTGGCTCTGGGTTATGCTGCCACCGTAGATTATCCTCCATACCCTGTCAAACTTTCCCACCTTCTTGACCTCGAAATCCTCTATTTCTGTGTCAAAATCCGCGGTGTCAAATCCCTCGAACTCAATATCCATAATTCTTCACCTTCCATGATACCTTCGAAAATGACGAAACTAACGTCATAGTCGGATTTTTGCTTGTATTCCGAAGTTGTGGCGTATTCGGAAGTCACGTGATAGTCCGACAATGAAACCCTTTCTTCTTTCTTTTTTGACTTGTACGTGCCTTCCACCGCTCCGTCAAAATGCGTCTGTTTCTTTATCTCCGTGCTGAAAGCCTCATAGGGCGGCTGAAGGGAGGACGGATTCGTATCGCTTGTGGTGAACCTCCACATCTCTTCTCCCGTCAGGGCGTCGATGCTGTGCACATGGCAGCTCCATGTTCCGAATATTATCCTTCCTTCCCAGTAGGAAGGTATGTCCCACATCTTGCCGTCTATCCTGAACCTCCAGATTTCCCCGCCCTTCAAATCCATGCATCTGAAATAGCCGTCCTCGGAACCGAAATAAAGCCTGTCGTTCACGGCAATGGGCATTGTTATCAGGTCTCCTGCCTTGTATCTCCAGAGTTCCTTTCCCTCCAGGGATATTGCAAACATTATGCCGTCACGCGTGCCCTGGTAGAGGACGCCTTTATAGTATAAGGGCGGCTCTGCAATACCGTACTTCCCGGTCTTGAAGCGCCATACCTCTTTCCCGGTTCTGTAGTCAAGACAGTAAAGATTGCAGTCAAAAGAGCCTATGAAAATTCTATTGCCTATAATCGGGGACGGCATATCGCTATGGATTAAGTCGCCCGTCTTGAAGCGCCATATTTCCCTGCCCGTTTTGAGGTCAAGACAGTAAAAATTGGAGTCTCCGGAACCGATGAATGCCATTCCATCGTGAATGGTTGCCACCGAGAGTATGTCGTCCCCTGTTTGGAACATCCATACCTGCTTTCCTGTGGCCGCTTCGACCGCGTGCACATATCCTCCTCTGGTGCCGAAAATCAGAACTCCCTCTCCGTAAACAGGGCCGTCGAACATCTCGTTATTGGCCCTGAATCTCCATATCTCTTTGCCTGTGCGTCTGTCAACAGCATAGCAGTTGCTGTCGAAAGACGTGAAAAAAACCATGTCACCGACTATTTCGGCCCTGCAAGTTATTATGCCTCCGGTCTTGAACCTCCAAAGCTCCTTGCCCGTCTCAAGGTCGACCGCGTAAAAATTGCCGTCGGCGGCCCCGAAGTAAGCCGCGTTGCCGCGTATTTTGGTGTAGCTTATGCTTCCTCCCCTGCCTATCTTCCACAGCCTCTCGAACTTCTTGGTCCTCTTCATCACAACGTCCTCTATCTCGACATCAAAAGCTGTGGTTTCGAAACCCTCAAAACCGAAATCCATCCAAGATCACCTAGCCCGCACGAAAACTGCCGGATTTGCCTGAGATTCGCCTGATTTGGGTGTTAATTAATTATATTAAGGGTTTAAAAATGTTTTTATCACTATAAAGTTGTAATATTTTCCTATAAATCCATCTTAATATATAAAAATAGTTAAATAACTATACGACAAAGATGCACACCGTCAGCTTAAATTCATGAAACAACTGCCCATCGAAACGTTAGCCCCGTAGTCTAGCGGCCAAGGATAGCCGGCTCTGGACCGGCTGACGACGGTTCGAATCCGTCCGGGGCTATTCTTTTTATCCCTTCCAAGGTCAATAATAAATATGGTCAAGATCACTTCCGTGAGCTTCGGCGAGGTCGAGATAAACGGCAAGACATACTTCTCCGACATGATCGTCTGGTGGGACGGGAAGATCGAATTCCGGACGAAATCGCATACGTTCGGCATGAGCGAATTTCTCAAGCTCGCCGAGAAGAAGCCGGAAATAATCGTCATAGGCGTGGGGATGAACAACATGTGCAGGATCCTCGACGAGGTGAAGCAGGCGGCCGAAGACAAAAAAATTGAAATATATCAGGAGCTTTCTCCCAAGGCTGCGAAGATGTTCAACGGCTTCATAGCCGACAGGAAAAAAGCGGTCGCAGTCATCCATTCGACGTGCTGAAGGCGGGCATAATGGCTGATTTTCGGCCCCTGAATTTTATTAAAAGGCAAGATAATTCTTTACCATGGGCGTCAATCTTTCCGGCTTGGTCTCCGGCAGGCAGATAGAGCTCGCCGATCTCAGAGGGCGAAGGATAGCGATAGACGCTTACAACACTTTATACCAGTTCCTATCGATCATAAGGGACCGGTTCACTGGCGAATCGCTGCGCGACTCGAAAGGGCGAGTGACTTCGCATCTTTCGGGCCTGTTTTACCGGACGACAAATCTTATAGAGAATGGCATAGAGCCCGTATTCGTCTTCGACGGAAAGCCTCCTGCCTTCAAGCACAGGACTGCCGAGATGAGAAGCGCTGTCAAGAGGGAAGCGGAGGAGAAGCTGGAGAAGGCGAGGGAAGAAAGGGATTTCGAGGCCATAAGGAGATACGCGCAGGCGACGTCGAAGCTCACGGGCGAGATGATAGAGAACTCGAAAAGGCTGCTGGGGTACATGGGCGTCCCCGTGGTCCAGGCGCCGAGCGAGGGCGAGGCGCAGGCGGCATACATGACTAACAGCGGCATAGCCTGGGCAAGCGGTTCGCAGGACATGGATTCGATACTGTTTGGAGCCGACAGAATGGTAAAGAACCTGACGGTAAGCGGCAGAAGGAAGGTCGCCCGAAAGGAGGATTACGTTGAGGTCAGGCCGGAGATGATAGAGCTCGACCGCGTCCTTTCTCAGCTCGGTATCAGCAGGGAGCAGATGATAATGACAGGCATCCTTATAGGAACCGATTACAACCCGGGCGGCGTGAAGGGCATAGGACCAAAAACAGCGTTAAAACTGGTGAAGGAGCACAAAACTCTGGATAGCATTCTGAGGCACATTAAATGGGAATTTGATATCAAACCTGAAGAAATATTCGGATTCTTCATGAACCCGCCCGTAAGCGACGTGGAGATAAAGAGGACGAAGCCGGACATGACGCAGCTCAGGGATTTCATGCTCGACTTCGATTTCTCAGAGGAAAGAATAGCCAAAACAATCGAAAGATTATGCGCTGGCAAAGACAAAAATTGCGGCGGCCTGCAGAAATGGCTCGTCAGATAACCGCCAATTTTGTTTTTTAAAAAAGAAAAACAATAATCAATATATACTCATTTGAAGAAAGTTATATCTCTGCAAAATTTATGTGGTTGTTCGTATGCTTGAAAGGGTAAAAACAGGGATACCGGGCCTTGACGAGATAATGAACGGCGGCGTACCAAAAGGCCAGTTGGTCCTCCTCTCTGGAACCTGCGGGACAGGGAAAACGACGCTTTGCACCCAATACGTCTATAACGGACTGACGAAGTTCAAGGAGAACGGCATATACCTTTCCTTCGAGGAAATGCCGCAGAACATAAAGAACAACGTGAGCCAGTTCGGATTCGATTTCGAGCCCTTCGAAAAGGCAGGGAAATTCTCTTTCATCAAATACGACCCATACCATGTGGAAGAAGTCTTTGACATAGTGGAAGCCGCCATACGCGACACCAAGGCGCAGAGAGTAGTCATAGACTCCGTTTCCGCGCTGGGCATTCATGTCAGGGACAAGGCAGAGCTGAGGCGCATGATATTCAACCTCTCCACGACCCTGAGGAAACTCGGGTGCACGGCAATGATGGTATCGGAAATCGTGCCGGGAAGCTTGGGCATCTCAAGGTACGGGGTCGAGGAATTCGTCACGGACAGCGTCATAGTCCTTTACTACGAGAGGAACGAGTTCTCCTTCAACCGCGCGGTGCAGATATGGAAGATGAGCGGCTCCGACCATTCGAAAAAACTTCACCCGTACAAAATAACGGACAAAGGCATAATCGTCCAGGCCCAGGACGAGGCGTTCATAAGAAAATCCTGAGCCTTTCCCCGAGTTCCGTGAAGTCCTCCAGGCGCATTTCTTCCGCTCCTTTTTCCAGAAGTCTCTCGTCAATCTCCATGCCGCCGATGGCACCAAGCGCGAGCTTTTTTGTAAAGTTTTTCGCAAGAATTTTTTTGTTGAGGTTTATAAGCGCTTCCATGAGCGCGTTTTTCAGCTTCTTTTCACTCTGCAGGAATATCTCGCGGAAAACGAATTTCTCCGGGTCTTTTTCGTAGTCATTTTTCGGCAGCGGCCTAAGAAGGATGGCCACGGAATCCGTTCTGGGCGGAGGGAAAAAATCCCCGGCCGGGATTTTGAGCTTGGATTCTATGCTGAAAAAACAAGCCGCCTTTAACGAAAGCAGCGAATAATTCTTTTCTCCGGGTTCCGAGGAAATTATACTGTAGAAATTCTCAGGGACGCTCATGACAGCGAGATCAAATGACCTTCTTAACAGTTTGCCGATGAGCGGCTCGCATATGGAATACGGGATGTTGGAGACTATCTTGTCGAATTCGATTTCGTCTATCACGTCCAGCGCGTTGGCGTAAATTATCTCCAGGTTTTCGTAGTGAAGCCTGCCGAGCGTTTTGGAGAACCTCCTGTCAAGCTCGACCGCGATGATTCTAGCCTTCTTCCTGGCAAGCTGTTCCGTCAGAATCCCTGTTCCCGCGCCTATCTCAAGAATGACGTCCTTGCGCGTTATGCCAGCGAGGTCCACGATCCTTTCCACGGTCTTGCGGTTGGTCATGAAATGCTGGTCTCTGGAGGGATCGGGCATGACCGGGAATTTTTCTTGGTTCATGGCTTTTTCTCTTTAAGGAAGTGGTCTATCTTTTTTACTATCTTCTCGCCGGAAACGACCTCCGGTATTATGACCACATCCGCTCCTGCCTTGTAAATCCTTTCAGCGTCCATTGCGTCATGCGCCCTAGCAAAAACCCTGATTTTCGGGTTCAGCATCTTTGCCTTTCTGACGGCGAATGAGGTGACATCGGCGTAGGGTATGGTCATGATCAGCAGCTTTGCCCTGTCGAGGAAAATCCTGCCCAGCATCTCCTCGTTTTCTGCGTCGCCATAAACTACGTATATTCCCCTGCTTCCCAGTTTTTTCACGATTTCCGGGTCCCTCTCCACCACGACGAATTTCTCTCCCTTGCCCTTCAGGTATTCGACTATTTTTTCTCCCATCCTGTGGGCGCCGAACAAAACCGTGTGGTTCTCCAAAGCCCTTTCCGGAGGGTTTTCAAGACCGTGGATGCTTTTGGGGTGCAGCAGATGGATAATGCGTCCTATCCTGAAACGGGAAAAGAAGCTGTAGAACATGTTCCTCGTATTAAGCAGGTACGGAGTAAGCAGGATGGAAATGACGACTATGCCGACGAGCAGGGAATAGAATTCCTGGGTTATGCTGCCCAGCATGAACAGCTCAGCGGCTATTATGAACATGAACTCGCTGGTCTGGCCGAGGCCCAGGCCGATGTAGCTGGACGTTCTCCCTCCATATCCCATCAGGAGGTACGTCGCGGCTAGAATAACCGGCTTCACAAAAAGCAGCATGAGCAAGAGGACGGCGAAAACCGGGAAATAACTGCCAATCGCGAGGAAATTCAGCTGCATGCCGAGGCTGGAAAAGAATATTATGGAAAAGAAATCTCGCAAGGCGTGCACTTCCCCGCCTATCTCGACGTTGTATGGGAAATTCGCCATCGACAGGCCGGCTATGAAGCCGCCAATCGCGATGGAAAACCCTAGCGAATACGACAGGCCGATGAAAAGAAAGCAGTTCGCGACCGCCGTGATGAAAAGTATTTCATGCTTCTTCGCGGCATAATCCAGTACCCTGGGGAACAGGAACCTGTTCGCAAGGATGGCAATCGCGAAAATACCCAGGCCTTTCAGGACTACGAACGACGCGAATTCTATCGAGGGGAAAGACGATAAGCTCCCGAGAAACGGGAGCGCGACGACCGCGACCACGTCCTGCAGCAAGAGAACGCCTATCATTATCCTGCCGTGCAGCGTGTTCAGCTCCTCCCGGTCAGCAAGGATTTTCGCCACTATCATCGTGCTCGAAAATGCCATCAGGAGGCCGATGTAAACCGCAAGCGTTCCCTGAAACCCGAACATTGCGGCGACGACAAAGCCCAGGATGAAAGTCGAAATGATTTGCACGGACCCGCCCAGCAAAGTGGCGAAGCCCACTTGTTTCAGTCTCCTAAAGTCGAGTTCGAGGCCCACGGAAAAAAGAAGGAATACAATGCCCAGCTCGGAGAGAAGCGAGATCTCGTCCGTGTTCGTGATCAATCCAAGTCCCGCCGGCCCGACGATCAGTCCGGCTAGGACGTAGGCTATTATAACGGGTTGCCTGAGGTATTTGGCCACATACGCGAGGACGGCAGAGGCGAATATGATAAGACCGACGTCGAACAAGAGGGGTAAAGCCATATAATATAATTTTATTGCCGCATAATAAAAATGGACTATGGGAAAGGAAGAGGACATTAAAAAAATCGAAGATGAGATTCTCAAGACCAAGTACAACAAACACACTCAATACCACATCGGCCAGCTAAAGGCGAAGCTTGCGAGGCTGAAAGAGGAATCGGAGAGCGCGGGCAAGTCCGGTCCCGCGGGAAAGGTCTTCTCGGTCCGCAAGTCCGGCGATGCGACCGTGCTTCTGGCCGGCTTCCCTTCGGTTGGCAAATCGACACTTCTCAACAAGATCACTTCGGCTGATTCGAAGGTCGGGGATTACGACTTCACGACGCTGGACGTCATACCGGGTGTGATGGAATACAACTCCTCGCGCATACAAATACTTGACATACCCGGCATCGTATCCGGCGCGTCATCGGGCCGCGGCCGGGGGAAGGAAGTCCTTTCCGTAATCAGGAATGCCGATCTGGTTCTGATAATGATAGAAAACCTGCAGCAACTGCAGGTGATACAACGCGAGCTTTACGAAGCGGGATTCAGGCTGAATGAGAAAATCCCGAATGTCGTCATAAAGAAAACGGATCGAGGTGGGGTTAAAGTAAGCGCTGGCATGAAGCTGAGGCATATCGACGAGAAAATGGTGAAATTGGTGATGAACGAGCGGGGCATTCACAACGCCGATGTCATAATACGCGAAGACATAACTCTGGACCGTTTGATAGACGCGACCTCCGGAAACCGTGCTTATATAAAGGTTATAATCGTTTTTTCCAAATCCGATTTGCTGACGGAGGAAAGGAGGAAAACACTGCCAAAAGACTTCATAAAAATCTCCTCGATCACGGGCGAAGGGATGGAAGAGCTCAAGAAAGCGATCTGGACCAGGCTGGAATTCATGAGGATTTACATGAAGAGGATCGGCAAACCCGCGGACATTGAGAAGCCACTCATCATGAAGAAAGGCGCAACCGTCTCCGAGGCCGCGGAAAAGATTCACAGGGAATTTGCCAGGAACCTCGACCATGCCAGAATATGGGGGCCTTCCGCAAGGTTCGACGGCCAGAAGGTCGGGATAAAGCATGTTCTTAAAGACCAGGACATTATTGAGCTGCACATGAAATGAGGGGCCGGAAAAAACGCGAATTTAAAGAATATAAATTCTAAACCTGAATAAGAATCATGGCGAAATTCAGATGTTTTCAGTGCGGTTGGGAAGGGAAGCCCGTGATAATGGAGCCCGCGACCAAGGCCTGCCCTAAATGCGGTTCGGTAAGGCTTGAGAAGCTCGAGAAATAGGGGATTTCACATTTCATAATCATCTATTTATACAACCAATACAATTACACTAATCGGTTTGGCGTATAAAATTCGGGTCGTGCGATGACAGAAGGGCAGTCGTGCAACAAGTGCGAAAAAAGCGGTACTTCTGCAAAACTCGTCCTCTGCGGCAAGACGAAGAAAGTCACGTGCAAAGACTGCTGCATCAGAAGTTCAGGCGGCCTGGCGGCGTGCCACGAATGGAAATTCTGCTGGCCGACATTCTGGGTGTAATATGCCCTTCTTTCCCAGCATAGGATACGAACGTGCTGAAAAAGATTGCGTCACTTCCCTTTGCCTTCCCCCTTTCTTGCGCCCGCTTTTCTGATGGCGTAATTTACAGGGTTTTTTATCTTCCAGCATCTTTCATCCGGCATGCAGACACCGAAATTCTTGTACCATCCCTCGTTCGCGCAATTGGGGGGCAAGGCGTCCTTCCCTCTCGCTCTATGCCACCTTATATGCGAGCGGATGTAATTTTCCTGCAAGGGAGGCTTGTTCTTCCCGTTCCATGCAACCATGTACTTCTCGATATCGTTCCAGCTCCATTTCGATGACCTGAGGAAGTTGAGCAGAATGAAAACAGAGCGCTTTCTTCCGTCGGAAAGCCCGTTGAGTATGCTCTTTATGCAGGGCGGGAACCTTTCGGGAGGAACGGGCGCGGTTATCTCGGTCCTGCCCTCCATCCGCTCCTTTATTCTCTTTTTAGTCCTTACGTTCCAGTCTGTCGCCTCCGCCACCAGAAGCTCGGCCTCGTTATTTTCGCCTTCGTTGAGGAAGCCGTTCCATACCTTCACCACATCAGGCCTGGCAAGCGTCCTTTCAAAATCCTCAAGATGCGCGCTCTTTATCGGCAGGGAAACGAGGAACGTCTTGCTGTTGAGCGAATACGGCATGCGGAAAAGATGGCGCGGCGATATCAGGACCGGGTCGACATCGACCACCTCGTAAACGTTCATCCCTTCGTCCGTCAGTATCTTGCCAAGCGGCTTGCCCACCTGATGCGAGATGTCCTCGGCCGAGAATTTCCTGAAAAGATTTTTTTCCAGCCTTGCGTAAACGAAATCCTTGAGGTACAGAACGATCTTCCTTGCGAGCTCCGGGTAAAGGCTGACCGAAGGCTTGTAGTCCACGGTTTTTGGTATCGCTTCCCACGGAACGCCGATGTGGAACCCCTTGCCTCCCGTGAACTTTACCGATACGCCTTTAATATCATGTTTTTTAAACCCCCATATGAACGCTTCCGAAGCGATTTTGCCGTGCTCGAAAAGCTTGCAGTCGATATCGAGAATCAGGTCCCACCCGATCCTTAGCTGGTTGTAGTTGTCCTGGCGAAGGCTCATGGGCTGGGACCATCGCTCGAGGGACGAGTGGAATTCGACCACGCCCGTCTTCACCATCGCGGTTATGTCGTTCTGGTAGAGTATCACGTTGGGCCGCTGCGAGAAATTGCCGTTCCTGAACGCGCCAACGACTTCCCTGCCCTTGCCGAAGCTTAGCATGAAGTTCTGCACGTCCTCCCTGGAATAGTATCCGTAAACCTTCCTGAGATCCATCATAGCTATAGATTATTGCAAAGGATTAAAAATTATCGGATATATTGCAGGCCGGATAAACTATAGATATGAGGGTAGTCTTTTCCAAAAAGTGCCTGGAATACGACGCGCCAGGACACCCGGAATCGAGCGACCGAGTCAGAAAAACATACGAGATGTTAAGCGAAAAGAAGGGTTTCAAATTCATTGCACCGGAATCCTGCCCGAGGCAGGACCTGCTTCTCGTTCATTCGCCCTCGCTGGTCAACACGATAAAGCATGGCAAATTCTTCAACCCTGAAACTCCTGCTTTGCCGGACATTTACAAGTATGCGAAGCTCTCGGCAGGCGGCGCGGTGCTTGCGATGGAGTTCGCGCTGAAAGGCGAAAATGCGTTCTCGCTTATGCGGCCACCCGGCCATCATGCGGGAAAAGCGACATCGGAAGGGTTCTGCTATTTCAACAACGTGGCGATCGCCGCCGCGAAAGCGCTGAAAAAAGTGCAAAAGATCGCGGTTCTCGATATCGACTGCCATTTTGGTCAAGGTACCCAGGAAATATTTTTGGGCGACAAGCAGATAATCTATGTTTCCCTGCACCAGTACGGGGCCTTGTTTTATCCCGGCACTGGAAAGCACTCGGAAGCGAACTGCCACAACTTCCCGCTCGAAAGCGGAACCGATGAGACGCTTTATCTCCAGAAGCTGGAGGTCGCGCTGGACATAATCGGGAAGTTCAAGCCCGGCCTTCTGGCGGTATCAGCGGGCTTCGACACGTTCAGGGACGATCCTCTCGGAGGGATAAAACTGGAAATAGAATCATACTCCAAAATCGCGAAAATTATATCCGAACTTAACATGCCGAGATTCGCCGTCCTCGAGGGCGGCTACAGCGACAGGCTAGCGGAATGCGTCTGCTCGTTTCTTAAGAACTTTTAAAGCTTGGCGCGGATTTTTAGTTATGGACTTCGGATTTGAAGGTTTCGAGTCAGCAGATTTCGACGTAGATGTCGAAGAAATCGTCGTTAAGAAGACGAAGAGTTACGACAGGGCGTGGAAGACGGGCACTGGAGGAAGCATAGACAACAACCCAATGATACACAAAGGGGTTGTTTATTTTGGTGCCGCTGACGGCTACGTTTATGGTGCGGAGGAGAAGACGGGAAAGGTTGTATGGACGTTTAAGACGAATGACAGGATTATAGGCTCTTCGCCTGTTTTGTTCAAAAACTCGATAATAATCGGCTCATATGACTCGAACATGTACAGGATTGGCATAAAGACGAGAGCTCCGGTATGGGTTTTCAAGACGGGCGGGGAGATATTCAGCACGCCTTTTGTTTATGGGAACAAAACTTATTTCGGTTCAAGGGACGGGAATGTTTACGCTGCTGACTGCGAAACGGGCAAAGAAATATGGAGGTTCAGGACAGGAGGCGACATATCGTCCACCCCGACCGTTGAAAGGGGGAAGGTGTATATCGCGTCCTACGACCACAACATGTACTGCCTTGACGCGGAAAGCGGCAAAGAGCTGTGGAGATTCAGGACCGGGGAGGAGATGATAAACAACATGCCCTTCCCCATCAGAGACGGTGTGCTGTATTTCGGGAGCCTCGACTCGTACCTTTATGCGGTAGATGCCAGAACGGAGAAGGAGCTGTGGAGATTCAAAGCGGGCGATTACGGAATCGGTGGAGGCGTCCCGGCCATATGCAACGATGAGATTTATTTTGGCTCAAGGGACGGAGTGTTTTACTGCCTCACAATGGAAGGCAAGGAAAAATGGAGATTCCGCGCCGGCGGGCCGATAATTGCACAGGAGCCGGCCGTTTACAAGGATATGATAATATTCGGGTGTGAGGACGGCAACGTTTATTTCCTTACGCTGGAAGGGAAGGAAATATGGAGGTTCAAAACAGGTGGAAGAACTTACGGCAAAATACTGCTACAGGAAGGAAAAATCTATGTAGGTTCTTGGGATTGCCGTTTGTACGCGATAGACATTGAAAAAAGGAAAGAGTTGTGGAGATGTCAGACCTCGATCACAAACGAATCGTACATACCTCATGCTCACGACTCCTTCAGCGCGGAAATAAAGAAATCGGGCCTCATAGAGGACGCGATAAGCGAGGACAGCTATAACTCAAAGAAAAAAGGCGAAAGAGTTTCCCTGTCCGATTACCACGTGACCTCCGAATATTCGACTACATCCGAGTACAAGCAGAAATCAGAATATGACGTGAAATCGTCAATATTCGAAACGAATATAAGCCCTTTCTGCCAATTAAGTTTCATGAACTCCGGCAAGACCACGACGACAACCACTACGACATGCTAGTCGCTGGTCTGGGCCGGACTGATTCTTTCGGTTCTCGGCCAGCCGCGGGTATAAGCGGGTATGAAGGATTAATTAACAGGAATGATAAAAAATAAAGGTAGGGTGATGGCGGATGAAAATACTATTGCTGCATTCGGATTTCATAGAATGGGAGCCAAAGGAGAAGGCGATAAAGCAGGCTGAGGAAGTCGAGAAAAAAGTGAGCAACGTGAAGGATGTCCTGGTCGTTTTTTCCGCGGTCGAGAAGAGCGATGAAGGTAAGGAGAGCGTCATAATCGACAAGGCTTCAAAGGAGATCCTCGACGTCATGGCCGAGGTCAAGGCAAAGAGCGTTGTGGTATATCCCTACGTCCACCTCACGAAAACGCCGTCGTCGCCTTCCGCTGCTCTGAGCGTTCTGAAAGGCGTGGAAAGTCATCTGAAGGCTAAGGGGGTTGACGTCCATCGCGCGCCGTTCGGCTATTACAAGAGGTTCACGATATCCGTTAAAGGGCACCCGCTCTCCGAACTTTCAAGGGAGATTGTCGCCGAGGGCGAAACAAAGGCGGAAGTCTCGAAAGCGGTCGAAAAGGAGAAAGAGCTCCGCTCCGAATGGTACGTGCTCGACATGGAAGGCAGGCTGCACAAGCTGCGCATTGAAGACGGAAAGGTTCGCGGTTTCGACTTCTCGCAGCATAAAAACCTCGGGAAATTCGCCCAGTACGAGATGGCGAAATCCAGGGTTTCGGACAAGGAGCCGCCGCACGTGAGGCTCATGAGAAGGCTCGAGCTTGTAGATTACGAGCCCGGCAGCGACCCGGGCAACCTGAGATTCCTACCAAAGGGTCGGCTCATTAAGAGCCTGCTGGAAGAATTCGTGACGAAGAAAACCGTGGAATACGGAGCTATGGAAGTCGAGACTCCTCTCATGTACGATTACGAGCACCCTGCCATGAAAGACTACCTGAACCGCTTCCCGGCGAGGCAATACACCATCGAAACCCCGAACAAGCGCGTCTTCCTGCGTTTCAGCGCCTGTTTCGGCCAGTTCCTTATGGCCAAGGATGCGAATATCTCGTACCGCAACCTGCCGCTCAGGATGTACGAACTCACACGCTATTCGTTCCGCGTCGAGCAGCGCGGCGAACTCGCCGGCCTGAGAAGGCTGCGCGCGTTCACCATGCCGGACTGCCATGCCATATGCAGGGACGTCGACCAGGCCAAATCTGAAATGCTCATCAGGCTCGACCTCGCACAGGACATACTTGACGGCATGGGAGTGCCGCTGAAGGACAACCTTGAAGCTGCGCTCAGGGTCGTCAAGGAATTCTACGACGGCAACAAAGACTTCGTGCGCAAGCTCGTGAAGAAGATGGGCAAGCCCGTGCTACTGGAGATGTGGGACAAGCAGTTTTTCTATTTCGTTTTCAAGTACGACCTAAACTTCGTGGACGCGATCGACAAGGCCGCGGCCCTGACGACGGACCAGATAGACATCGAGAACGCCAAGCGCTACGGCATAACCTACATGGACAGCGACAACACGAAGAAAACGCCGGTGATACTGCATCTTTCGCCATCCGGAGCGATAGAGCGGGTGATTTACGCGCTTCTGGAAAAGGCGGACATGGAGGCGAAGTCTGGAAAGCATAAGAACCCTACTCTTCCCTTATGGCTCTGCCCTACGCAGGCGAGGTTCATCCCCGTCTCGGACAAGTTTCTGAAGCAGACCGAGAAAATCGCGGATTCCATCTCGAAAGAATGCATACGGGTAGATGTGGACGACAGGAAAGAAAGCGTGCAGAAGAAGATACGAGATTCCGAAATCGAATGGGTTCCTTTCGCAATTGTGGTGGGGGAAAGGGAACTGAAAAGCAAGAAGCTCGCGGTCAGGTTCAGGGAGACAGGCAAAGTGGAAAATATGACCATGGGCGCGTTCGTAAAAATGATCAGAAAGCAGACGGCGGATATGCCCTTCAAAGGCCTGCCACTGCCGAAGCTGCTTACCAAAAGGCCGATTTTCATAGGCTGACGCGCGCTGATGATGGAAAAGGTTTTAAAAAGGCCTTTAAAGAATTATAATCCAAGCTATAGATGGTCTTATGAATCTCGTTTTGCTCGGCCCTCCGGGGATAGGGAAAGGGACGCAGGCGGACATGCTTTCAGCCAAACTGCGCGTCCCCAAGATATCCACCGGGGACATGATGAGGGAGGAAGCGGCAAAGGGGACGGAACTGGGCAGGAAAGTCAAAGCCTACATGGACCGCGGCGAACTTGTGCCGGACAGCACGACCATAGAGCTCATGAGGAAAGGGCTGGACCGCCCAGACTGCAGGAAAGGTTTCATGCTCGACGGCTTCCCGAGGACGCTGGCTCAAGCGAAGGCTCTCGAGAAAATAACCGCAATAGACCTAGTCCTGAACCTCGCCGCTTCAAAAAGGGAGATAATTGAAAGGATAACCGGAAGGCTGACATGCAGGAAATGCGGCGAAATATACCACGTGAAATTCGCCAAGCCAAAGAAAGAGGGTGTCTGCGACAAGTGCGGGGGAGAGCTTTACCGCAGGGAAGACCAGAAGGAAGCAGTAGTGAAAAAAAGGATTGAAGTATACGAGCGGGAAACGAAACCGCTCATAGAATTTTACAGGAAGAAAGGCATTCTCAGGAACGTTGACGCGAAAGGGAATAAAAATGAGGTCAGCAAAAGAATAAGCAAAGCAATCGATGAATTCATGAAAGGGGTGTGATCCGATGGAAAGAACGCTTGTGCTCATAAAGCCTGACGGGGTCGAGAGGAACCTCATAGGCGAGATAATAAAGAGGTTTGAGGAAGGCGGCTTCAGAGTCAAGAACATCAGAATGGTCACCCCAAACAGGGAGTTCGTAAAGACGCATTACGCCATGCACAGGGGCAAGCCGTTCTTCGGCATGCTCATAGACTACCTAGCCGGAAAGCCGGTGGTGGCGATGATTCTCGAAGGCAGGAACGCGGTCTCGAAGGTCAGGGAAATCACGGGCGCGACCGACCCGAGCAAAGCCGATAAAGGGACGATACGCGGCGATTTGGGCAACGATTCCCGGGAAAAGGCAGACAAAGAACATCGTTCAATATACAACCTCATCCATGCCTCAGGCACGAAAGAGGAAGCCGAGACCGAGGTCAGGCTGTGGTTCGGGAAGTAGATCACAAGGGTGAAAAGGTGGGCATTTTTGGCCGTCTGAAGGAGAAAATAGGATTTCTTAAAAAGAAGCCGGAAGACGAGAAAAAGCAGCCAAATTCTGTCCTCCCAGCGCCTCTGCCGCCGCCTCCGCTGCCTAAGATGACGGCTCCTCCAATGCAAAAACCCGAGGAGAATATTCACAAGGAAACTTCCACTCTAAAAACCAGTACTGAATCGGAAGCGAATGGGATAAAACTCCCAGTCAAAAGGCACATAATAAAGAAGCTTGAAGATCCCTTCAGCAAAAAGGATAAATCGAGAATTTTTGCAGAAAATCTCGATTTGATAGAGCTGTTCAAGAAGGGCGAGTTCAGCGAAAAAGAAATCTTGCGGAGACAGCGGTCGGCCATCAAGGCGCGCCTGGAAAAGAAGCGTATCGACCCGGGTGCGGCAAAGGGTCTTCTGAACGATTACGGGTATTATTTCAGGAAAGAGCTGGAAGAGGCAAAGAATGTCAGGGAAGAGCGCAGGAAGGAAACTGCTGCGGAGTAAATGGGCTGAGACTGAAAAGATGCAAAAAAACTGAAAACGAAAAAATGTTTTAAACCAATTTAAGTTTGCTTACTTCAAATATAATTATGCCTGAAAGGGAAGAAAGATGCCAGGTTTGTGGTAGCGTTCTTCAAAGGGGTCAATTCGGCCTTATTTGCAAAAAATGCAACAAGGAATTCTATTATAACGAAAAAAATCCTGCGCCTAAGGGCGGAGAAACTGGTTTAAAATGTTCAGCGTGTTCATGGAATTTGGTGCAAAGTCCATATAATCCAAAACTATATGTTTGCAGCAATGGAAACTGTCCTTCAAGAGATGAAAATGATACCCCTCGTAGTTTAGATGAAATCAAAAATGTTGCATCATCGCTTCAAAGCATTGACAAAATCGTCAAGAATTCCATACAAAAGCATGTTGGCAGGGGTGGTACTCCTCCAAGAACATGGGAGGAAGCAAGGGAAATTGTCATCAAAGAATACCCACTAGTTGCACCGTTATTTATAGTTCCTAAGCCTAAGAAATCAGGGAAAAAATCCGACTTTCTTTTATCAATTTTTATAGAGGATCTTCTTATGAAAGGGTGGACGGAAGATAAAATTTTGAAGCTGCTCATGACCAGAAAAATGGGGAAGTTGGGAGGGAAAGACGGTCAAACCGCTCTTTCCAGGAAAGATAAAATTGACGTTGAAGATGCTAAAAGGAGTGCGAAAGAAAGATCGGCAGAAGCAGGAAATCTGAAATTCAGAATCTCCCAGCCAATTGTGAAGATAACTCATGCGTTGAAAAACGACGCAAAAACCAGACTGGCCAGAAAATCACAGGAATTGCTGGAAAAATGGAGAATCGCCGAAGCAAGAATCGAGAATGTAATCTCTCTGATGAAAAATATTTTGAACAGCCCGGAAATGTACGAACCGGCCCAAATAAAGATGGCAAATGATTTTCTAAGCTTGTTTGAAGCCAAAAAAGAGGGAAGCGAAGATTATCGTTCGGTGTGAATTATGGAAACTTGTCCTAAACCTTTTAGGAGGCGGATGAAAGGTCAAGCTGCAGGAGCAGCCCCTCCTCCCGGTCCGCCCCCGACTAACATACTTACCGATCCAAAAATTGCAGGTCTACTTACAGCATTACTTGGCAGACTGACTGCAAAGCCTCCAGGGTTCTTCGGAGGTATGGGAGGTGCTGCTACAAGAGGTGTTTATGATGGCATTTCTGGGTCAATTTCAAATCCAATGGTGCATTGGGCAGATCTTGTCGCATATGGACTGCCCGCATCATGGATAAACAATTTCAACGGGCGCTGTCAGGAATATTTTAACCAAGGGCTGGACTGGGCCGTGACGCAGGGCATCAAAAGGCCGATAAACTGGGCAGGAGGCAAGGCTGTTGATGCTGCGAAATTCGGCTGGAAGGCGACGCTCGGCGACATGGCCACACGACCGAGGGACTACGCCCCCAAGGTTTTCACGGCGATATTCCCGACTTTCATCGGCATCCTTTTCGCTGCTTATACGAACAACCTCTGGTTCCTGTTCGGCTTCATGTCGATCGGCGTGGTGCTCGTATCCCCAAGCCCGAAGGACACCGCCCAGGAGGCGTTCGGCCTGTTCGGCATGAGGAAAGCGAGCAGCGGAGGGCTGGCGTATATACGGAGCATCGCTAAAACGACCGCGATCGTGTGCTTCGCGGTCGGCCTGAGGCTCATGGGGGACGTCTTCAACTTTTTGCTCATACTCGTCTGCTTTTTCGGTTATTTCGCGCTGAACATAGAGGTAGACCCCAAATCGCCGGCCCAGATAACGGAATCGCTCATAAGGTTCGGCTTCCTCGGCGCGTATTTCATACCTTTCTACATCTTCGGCGGCATATTCCATTCCGTGCCGCTCATCCTGATAACCCTCGCCTTCTTCGCGGTTCCGCCGGTTTTCGAGAGAGGCAGCGGCCTACTCGGAGGGCTCAAGAATGTGGGCGCGGAAACAGGGGAGATGATGAACAGGCTCATATTCACGGCCGCGATGATAATCACGCTCGTGGGTGTGATGACTGGCATATGGGACCTTGCCGGGACCGGCACGATGCAATATGTTTTCCTTTACTTCTGGGTCATAACCTTCATAGGCGGAGTTTCGTCGCCTTCGGTTTCGAGACCTGTCATAGGGGCGCTCATGCTTTCGGCCTCGGTCATAATCTTTGGACTGGGGCCCGGCTCCCAGGATGTTGGAGGGGCACTTTTCGGCCAATGGTGGCCTACGCTCCACAATACAATTGAAAACGGCCTCAAGCCTGTAACAGAAATGTTCGGCGCGCTGACGAGCACTTTCGGGCAGTCTTTCCTTCTTTTGACGAACCCTGTCGGCTTCGCGCACCAGGTGATAGAAGGTACGTATGTCAATACTGAAGGCGCGGAGAAGGTAGGCGCTTTCGGAGTGGAGATAGAAGAAGTAAGGACCACTCCTGTCTACGTCGGCCAGCCGTTCAGCGTTATAGTGAAGGTAAAGAATTCGGGAGGTTTCCAAGGCAAGAACGCGGTCTTAAGGCTCGATTCATCCCTGAAATACAGCACGTCAAAATACAACATAGACGATTTCGTAAAAAAAATGCAGGGCGTGGCATCGTCTTTGGACGAACTGGCCACAAAAGGCGGGTCAGGCACGCTGACCTGCCCCGACTCGACCTTCATATGCCCCGACGGAACCCCCAAAACGTACTACCACACGTGCGAAACTAACGGCGGATGCTCGGATCTCAGCTCGATTTATGATTCGGTCTATGCCTCTCTTTGCAGAGGTCACATGGGGCCGTCCTCCAGCGGAAGTTGCGGTAATTGTTTGTTTATCTGCCCCGGAGGGGACGCCAACAGCGTATCGAGCACTTTAAACCCGACGACAAAAGAGTGCTTAAAATGCGCATTCCCGAGATGTTCAACATCTGCCATTTATAACCAGCAATTCTGCAACGGCAAAAACACGGCAGCTGCTATGGAAAAACTTACCAGCGATTTCTCCGGGTTTTATTACGACATGAAGACCATAGCGGTCGAAACTTATGACGACACGCGCACCGAATTTTCCGGGATAGCATCCGAGGTGAACGACACTTTCTGGAATGCTGCCGACTGGGGAGGCATAGGGAAAAACCTTTACGGGCTTTTCATCGACGTGAGGGAGAAGGTGGTTTACCCTCTGGGAGGTGTAATACTGTCTCCGGAATGCAGAAATGATATGGTTACGAAAGTGGAGCAGAGATGGGACGGGTTATCCAAATCTTTCAATAGCCTCTTCGGCTTCAAAGAAAGCGACGTGCCCACGGGTGAAGGCATAGTGAACATGTGGCCCTTTGGAGGCTTTAAAACTCTTGCGAACTTGGTGGATATAGCGGAAATACCGATTAAAATAATTGACGTGGCAGGCGAAACGTTTAAAATAACCATAAATGCCCTGAACGCGATAAACTGCCAGCTGGGCAGGATTGATAATATTTATAAGGATGTAAATGCCAGAGGCACGTTTACAGACAGGAACGGAAAACACATAAGCTTCTCAATGAAAAACGCCATACTGGAGATAAAGAATGACGATACAGGCGCGGTTATAGCGCAATACACCAAAGAACAATTCAGGGCCAAACTGGGGGACATGGCAACGATTGCGGAAAACCTGATAAGCTCGCTTAAGACAAGAGTCCTGAACCTGCTCAACGCGGTGAAGTGGAATGACATTGCGAGGAACGTCGCCGACGCCCTGAAAAGGACCAGGAACATAGCGGAGAAGCTGTCCAATTTGTTCGGCGTGAGCGAAGGCAACGTGCTGGGCAAAACACAGTTTGGCTTCAGTGACGCCAGGACGAGAAAGCTGCTCGGCAACATGTTCCAGAAGGACACGAGGCAGGTATTTCTGGAAAGCACCGGGATAGAATGCACCATCGTGGCTAATTCCGAGCTCAGAAAGAAATACATACCTATGAACGTGACGGTGACTTATGGTTACGAGGCCGATTCAGAGCTTTCCGTAGATTTCATAAGCGACGGGGAGTGGCAAAGGAGGGCGGCCGCAAACGAGCTTACGACGACGAAAATCCAGTCGAGGATGGTCTCCTCGCCGGTCAAGCTTTCGGTATCCACGTTCGACCAGCCGCTCAGATCAAGCCAGTCGTTCGCTGTCGGCTTCGAGGTAAAGAGCGGGGAAGGCGAGCGGAGCATGGTGAAAAACGCGAAAATCGATATAACGTATCCTTGCGAATTCGGCGGGACCAAATGCGTCGGCGTGGGAAAATATAGCGCCGGAACTCAGTCAGGCGATGACTGCAAGCTCAAATGGGAGGTTTCCGACGTAGACAGCAAGCAGGGCAAGGCGATCTGGTGCAACTTTGACCAACCCAACATGAACATGGGCGATGCGCCGGCAAAAACGTATGTGGTCAAGGCTCACGCTGATTACAATTTCACTAGATGGGAAACCGCCAACACGGAAATAAACTTCGGCGGCATCTGCTGCTCGAAAAATGACTGCGCAAGCGGCCAGGTATGCAACGGCGGATCATGCATAAGCGGCGAGACCCAGCCGCAGGTGCGCATTCCCGGGAACGCGTGGATACATGGAACCCAGCGCTCCGACGGAACGGTTAGTTTGTCCAAAATGGATGGAAACTATCAAACTAATCTAAGTTCTTATGGCAAGGGGAATGTTACAAATTATCTTAATTTCAATACTCCCTTTTCGCCGGTGGCTAGCTCGACCATATCAGCTTTATATGATTCACCCAAAGGAGCGGATATCGATCCTGCCTTCGCCGCCGCGGTTTTCATGTATGAGACCCCCGGGGGGTGGGCGACAAATACGGTGAGGTGCAACAACCTGTTCGGCATACGCTATGACAGCAGCATAAGCGGCATGAGAGCGTGCCCAGCAAACCCAAACCTGGCGGCATATTTTGCGTCTTTTAGTGACGCTTTTAATGCAGCTTTTAATGCATTCTCGGCCAAGATTAGCGGTTGCGTCAGCCAGGGGCGCGACACCATCAAAGAAATAGCAGACTCGCATTGCTTCCACAAGGACACGGACACGAACTGGGTGAACGGGGTTTCAAACTACCGCGCAGGCATCCAGAGGACGTTCTTGCTTGAATATCAGTGAGAAGAGTTCCAAAGCCTTTGATAATGATGGCCCAGCAAAATCACTTGCCAGAGAAGCGATTGGCGGTTTCGTTTGTCATCGATTCGGACACCTGTCCCCAGAAATTTCTCTAGCGGTTACCTCTGGGATTCACGCGGAAGGGCTGGTACGGCGGGCATCTCTCATCCGAGAACCTGTACGTCCCGTTCCTGAGATCCCTCAGCCTTACCGGGATCTTCGTCGGCTTTGGCAGATAGCTCGGCGGCGCGGGCTGCTCCAGCACAGGATAGCTCTTCCGGGCCGGCGGCTCAACAGTCACTTCAGGCGGCCTAGTCTCCACGACCTCTTCTTTGTGTGGCTCCGGCGGCTTTTGAGTGACCGTTTTGGGCATAATTGCTTTTTTCACCGGTCGACGTATAGTGGTTGGCTTCTTCTTGCATAAGTCATATAAATCGCAAAATTCTCCCAATGTCATTTCATACGAACAGGGCTTTTCGTTATACTTGCCAAGTCCATGCAGTGTTATCATGCCTCCCTTTACCGCAAAATTCCTTTCCGGAAACGCTATGCATACGTTGTCTTCTGCCTGGCGCTGCTGCGCCTGCTGCTGCCTGGTATCCATAGAATAATATGACTTCTTTTGCTCAGCTGGCTTCTGGGGCTTTCTTGGACAGCCCACTAAGTATAGCGCAAGTGCCAGTCCTGTCAGCCCTACTCCTGCTGGTATTGCATACTTAGGCTTAATCGGCATTCCGCCCAGATATTTTACCATATGTTACATACCCCCCAATAACGATTCTGAATTCTCCATTGCGCCGGCGTATCGTGCATAAGCGTATTGTATAATAATAGATTTTTTGAGGCTTTATAAAGCTTTCGTTGAGTTGTCACTATATAATAATAACATTTCTATAATAATTCTCTAATAATTGGCCGCCAGGCCGCCTGTTTTCAGACCCCGGCCATGAGGCGAATCATGTCGCGTAGACCCGGCGCGAGGCCGATAACATATAAGCATTCCGCGAGTCTTTTTATATTATAAATCACCATATTAGTTGAATTATAATATAGATGGGGAATGAAAAGCTATTTTTTGAAAAATTCCGGGGAATTTTCATCGTTCTTTAGATGCGAAAATGGGGCGATTTCTGTCAAGGTTCTTTTTTGTTCAGAAAGCTTCTGCAGATTTCTATCAGTTTTGGTCTTATCTTTTTTTTGAAGTTCTCGAATTCTTCGGCATCATATTTTATAATAACCAGGTACTCTATCTTTTCACCGCCCATGAAAAATTCGCCCTTTTCAAGAAGGTTCAATTTCTCCTTGATTGTTTTGCCAAGCCCTCTTTTTATCAGGGAAGAATTCCTTATTTTTTCAACTATTTCACCAACTTCGGGGGCAAGAGACCCTCTTATGAGGAACAGGTCAAATAAATCCCGTTCTTTCAGTTCGGCTCTGGTCAGAATCGCCCTGTACTTCTCGACTATAATCTCTTCCATTGGGTAGCTCAATGTTCTGAAGTTCTGAATGCTGAGACCGAGGGTAAACATAAGCTCTCTTGAATCAAATAAATCAGTTATCGCCTTGATTGACACTTCCTTTGGTGGGTAAATGACTTTTTCGATAAAATTTATTTCTATTTTTACAAACCTGTTTCCAGAATAGTACAGCCTGAATATATAAACTGTCCTCCCATGGAGAACGGTGCAGAATTTCGTATCGCTTCTGTTCGTGCTGAATGTCATTCCAAGAGATTCGGCAACCCTGTTCAATTCCGGGACGAAGGAATCTATAAAATTCCTAATTCTCTTCTCCCTTGAGTTTCTTTTCATTCTTCTTAATTCATTAGAGTCTATGTGCACAAAGTCCAAGTCTTCTGAAAACCTGTGATATTTCAGGTAGTTCCTTGACAAAAGGGTGCCTCCCTTGAAGATAAGCTCTTTTCCGAGACCAAGTTTCTCGAACTCGCCCATAATAAGAGTCAGAATCAGGTCCTTCTCGATTATCTCATCGGGCACATTCATGCCAAGGTTTTTCTTGACTTCAGCCACATATTTATTCAGATTGATTTTCTGAGCCATTTAGGATACCTCCTAAGATATTTCGCTGTATGGTTTACAACTATGATTTTGCTTGATTTCCTGAAATAGACAATATCGATGTGTGTTTTCGCCTGGTCAGAATAAAGGAATCTGATGTTATTTTTTGTCCGTCCCCTTTTCAGGCCGAATATAAGGGTATCCTTTATTTTAAAGAATCTAACATTCATTTCAAGGATTTTCTTTTTCCCGCTTATATTATTGTTTATTATTGTCAGTATATTCGGGGTTTGCCATGTCTTTCCAGACAGGTATAAAGCCGAACTCATACCCAAATACCATTTAATACCAACTCTGTTCAATACGACAAATAAGAGTTCTCTGTCTTCATAAGCACAAAAACCTCTTTCTCTCTCATCCATAGAATTTATGTAATAAAAATGCAGAAATATCCTTCTTATATATCCGTGCCTCGAAAGGTATTTTAGAGTATTTTTAGCATTCACTTTTCCAAGAGTTCTATTGTATTCATCGATTATCTCAATAATCTCTGATTTGTGGCAGATTTTCTCTTTCCTGTTGAGGAGTGCCTCATAAATCTTAATTATACGGCCCATAATCTTAATTGCAATTTTTCCGTATATAAAGCTTTCTATCTTATTTATAAAAGTGTCATTTTTTGACACTTTTTAATAAGTCTATATGTGTTGTAATTCAAAAGCCATGATATTCGTGCAGCATTCTGCTACATTCGTAACAATTATTTTGTTACATTGGTAACAAATTACACTCTACACCCCTGCCATCAGCCTTATCATGTCGCGCAGACCCGGCGCGAGGCCGAGAATGAGTATGACGATTTTCATGAAGTTCCTGAACTCGCCCTTCTCCGAGTAGCGGTCGATTATGTAAAGGACGGGTATGAGGACCGCAAGCTTGAGCAGGAACATCGCGGCAGGGTTGGAAAGGCCGATGAGCAGGCGGGGCAGCGGGTGCTGCTCCGAGTAGCCGAAAAAAGTCATAGCGACGTAAGTCGAGCTCGCGTCCAGCATGTGCGAGGAGAGTATCACGGAATTCTGCTGCGTGAACACGTCCTTGAGCGGCTTGAACGCCTTTGAGCCGGCATGGACGGCCTTTTCAGAGAACTTCCAGAGCAGCAGGAAAAGCGCTGACCAGAGAGCCGTTATGCCCAGCACCAATGCAACAGGTGTCAAGTCAAATGCCGGCATCAGGCAGAAGTTTATTATGTCGAGAACTATGCCGACTGCCAACATGAGTTTCCAGTACGGAAATTGCGCATACTTTTGGAAAGCCAGGGATATCAGCAGGACAACCAGGGCAAGGGTGAAGGTTATGAAATACGAGCCCGGCGTAGGGAATACCGGAAGCGAATAGAAGTCGCCTACCCTGCCGGTGAGTTTCCCATAATAAGCCGCGTCATGGAGGACGCGCGTGCTCGCCCCCCACAGGATGAACGGAAGGATGGCATAAAGGAAGCGGCGGTCTATGCGGATTTTCATTTTCTTCAGAAGCCTGAAGACGAAATAGACCGCCGTTACAAGGATTATGCCGTATACTATCGAGTTGACCGGATTGAACCATCCGTTCGAAAGGATGGGGTTGAGAAAATACTCGCTGACGAAGTCCATAGTTTTTATTGGTCCCGGCTTTTATAATCTTTCTTCGGTTATGCGGACTCCTAAACAGGCAGAAGTCCGCTCCTCAGCATGAACATGAAGATTATGAAGACCGTTGCGAGCATTATGAGGGAGTGCTTGATGCCGGCAACCACCGAGTTCTCCCCGAGCTGGCCCGCTATCAGCCCCATGAACAGGGCCTGTATTATAAGCACGCTGAAGAAAAGCGAGAGATAATAGCATCCTATGCCGTTTGGCACCGCGAAGGACGTGCACAGTATGCTAAAATACCCGCATGGGAAAATCATGTAGGTGTTTTCGCATGGATTGCTGAAGGCCAGCACAACCGGCGATATGCCTGCCGTTTTCTGGGACTGGCCCATCATTGGAACCAAAACGGCTATTATGGTGATTGAAATGGCGACGAACATGAAGAATATGCCGTACATTATCATCACGTGTTCGCGAGCGATGGATTTCCTTTCCTCCTCGATTTCCTTGAGCGTCACTATATCGCGGGAAAGCGAATCCAACGTGTAGGATATGTTCGCTCCGGAAAGGTACGCTTCCTTCACTATCCCGAGAACCTCCGTGATTAGTTTGGACGACCTGAAGCGCTTTCCGAATATTTCCAGCGCGCGGAGGAAATGCACCCCCCACGACAGCCGGTTGGAAAATTTCTGCACCTCAGGCGTTAGCTTCCCGTAGTTGTTTTTGTTCGCCATCTTTATTGCCTCGGAAAGCGTTATGCCAGACCTCTTGAGCCCGGACAGATCGCGGATAAAACTGGGGAATTCTTTCTCGGCCGATTTTATCCACAGGAATTCGGTGTACTTGATGAGGAAGAGGGGCGTTATGACTATGAAAAGCGCGATTATGCCCACATTGATTATTATGCCCACATCCTGCGTGAGGAAGGCGAAAACGGTTATCATCAGGAGTGCCACCAGCATCGAAACCAGCAGTATCCTTCTCTCTTTTTCCATGTCAGAACCTCCGGCGGGTTCCGCTACTTCCCGCAACCGTCTTCATATCATAAATTCCGTTTACCGTCTTCATATCATCACTCCGTGGGCGAAAGGCTCTTCAGCAGCACCAGAAATCCCGTTGAAATAAGGGGTATGAAGAAGAACACAAGGAACGTCTGCATCAGCAGTATGTCCCCCCCTATCAGCGGGGACATTATCGAAGACAGTATGATGAAGAAGAGCGTCCCGACTATGATGAGCGTTATGTAAATCTCCGTGTAGAAGCTTATCTGCTTCGAGTAGTCGTTCAGCGAGCGCCTGTAATCCGCCATGAACTCCTTTGACTTTTCCGACAGGTATTCGCCGAGATCTCCTCCTCTTTTTATGACCGAAAGCATGCCCCAGAGCATTTCCGAGAATTTGGCCGACGCCGTCCTGTTTGCCGCCTTGGTTATCGCAGTCGAAACGTCCATGCCCAGCATGTGGATGTCCCGGTAAATCTTCTCGCATTCCTTGCCTATGTTCCCCCCTTTCATCGAAACTATCTTGAACACTTCAGCGGGATTGATGTCCGACGAAGCAACCGTGGCCATGTATATCGCAGTGAAAGGAAGCGTTTTATCAATCCTGCCCTGCAGGCCCTTCGCTTTCATGGCCGGGTAATAATAGCCGGCAAAAAATACCATAGCTGCGGCGGCGAAGGACAGGATAATGGAAAGCGTATAGGAATAAAATGCGCGCATGGTGGTCAGGGTTATGTAGAACGACCCCGCCATTATGACCACCGCGAATGTTACGATTGACATAAGTAAGAGTACCGAAACGTATTCGTCAACCGTGTATTTCATCATGGCGTGCTTCAGCTGTGTCCTCAGGTTATCGAAATAGTCAGAATATGGCGCAACTATCTTTCCGAAAAGCCTGTAAGATATTTTCCCGAGCATATCCGTTCCTTTGTCCGGCGCGGCCAAATTTGTTCAGAACCCGAAAAGCCAACGCCACCTCATACGCTTTCAATGATGCTTATTATCCTTTCTGGGTTCGAATAATATCCGTTTATGACGTTCGCGATTTGCATGTAGTCGAACATGCGCCTTTCATGCATCCATTCCAGCACGCCTTTCCTCGTCCTGATCTCCTCCATCAGGCTTGCCTCGGTAAGGCCAAGGGATTTGGCAATATGCTCCAGAACCTGGCTTTTTTCTGACGTCTCAAATATGTCTTCTACCGGCTTCCATCTGAATACCTCAGCCGTGACTGGTTTGTCGCCCTTTATGCCCGCAACCTCAAGAATCTGGTTCACGCGCCTCACGTAACGGTCCCTTGATTTCACCTGCAGAAGAAAAATGATTATGTCAAGATTCTCCAGAAGGCTGGCCGGGAGGCTGATGGGAGGCGTGGTAAGCCTGTCCATAAGCTGGGGAAGGCTGGCCGCGTGAATTGTCGCCATCGCCGCATGGCCCGTCGCGATTTGCTGGAAGAGAACATACGCTTCCGCCCCTCTCACTTCTCCCACTATGATGTAATCGGGCCTCTGCCTCAGCGAGGATTTAAGCAGGTCGAAAAGGCTCACCTCTCCCGCCCTCTTGCCCTCGGCTATCGGCGTTCTTGCGACTTCGGGAACCCAGTGGGGATGGGGAAGGTTCAGCTCAGGCGTATCCTCGATGGAAACGATTTTCATGTTCGGCCTTATGAAAAGGGAAAGCGCGTTCAGCAGCGATGTCTTGCCTGACGCGGTCCCTCCGGAGATAAGGACGGATTTGCGGTTCTCGATCGCCAGCCAGAGATAGGCAAGCTGCATCGAATTCAGCGTGCCGTATTCCAGCATGTGGACCGGGGTGAGCGGCGACTTGGTAAATTTGCGTATCGTAAAGTTAGAGCCCCTTCTCGCGATGTCCGTCCCCAGAGTGGCGTGGACCCTCGAGCCATCGGGAAGCGACCCCTCCACCAGCGGTTCCGCGACTGAGATCGACTTCCCGCATTTCTGCGACAGCTTCATCACGAACGTGTCCAGATCGTCGATGTCCTCGAACGCGATGTTCGACATGATCGAGCCGAAAAGCGGGTTCCTGTGGTAGATGTATAACGGTATTTTCTCGCCGTCGCATGATATGTCCTCAATGTTCCTGTCCCTCATCAGGGGCTCGATTTTGCCCAGACCTATTATGTTCCTCTGGACGTAATAGTTTATGACATCGATTTTGCCGCGGTCCATGTATTTCATCCTGGAGATTATGCTCTTAATTTCCTCCATGAGCAGCTCTTTCGCCCGTATCTCGCCGAGCCTCATGAAGTCTATGTCCAGCCGTTCTTCAAGCTCCCTTTTCACTGCCTCTATTATCTCCTTTTCTTTGTCGGTTATGTAAGGTTCAACCACGGAGTATACCAGTTCATTCCTGGCTGGTTCCCATTTTATCCTTGCGTATGCGTATACTTTTTCGTTTTTGCTCGGGCTTTCAGGAATCAGCGGATATGTTATGTTTATGCTCCTCAGCATCTCTTTTTCCTCGCTGGACAATGGCGTAGTGAGCGGAGCCGGGACCTTTGGCACTTCCATTCCGATGCCGGGCGTTTCCTTGATTATAATTTTTTCGGATATGACGGACACGGCAGGAGGGGCCTTTTGTTCAGCCCATGGGAACATGAAATTTTCCTTCGAGTAGGGGAACCTTCCTTTTTTGGCGAGTTGCTTGTTTATTAAAAACCCCCTTTTCAGCCTTCTTACTATCTTGCTTGAGTTGGCACCGGGCCTTTGGGCATCAGGTTTTCCTTCATTCGAAGCAGCCGGTTTTTCAATTCTGAGCTTTCTCATCTTCATAAAACTCGCCATCGATTCGCCTTGTATATTCCTTGTATATTAATTGAGGTCCATTTCTTATATTTGTTATAAATCAGTAAAAAGGTGCTATTTGCTTATGCAATTCGTCACGCATTTCTTTTGTTCGGAAATACAGACCTGCCGCTTTCAGAAGCAACGGTTTTACTCGGACTGCTGGCAACGCCTCTCGGTGGGGCAGATGTAAATAAGGTTTGAATATTTGTAGATAACGATTTTACCCAGGTCGCTCACCACCATGCCGCTGAAATTATACATTTCGTTGAGCCCGTAAAGCGGCGAAAAATCGCTTATGTTGCCTTCCATCGATACGGTTAGGCCGGTCGAATTCAGACTTATCCTGTAATAGTTGTTTCCTATTATCCGGGGTATGGGCAATACTACGGAAGAGTTCATGTCATCCTTTTCGCAAATCTTGATGATGTTCGAAAGCACGTATTCCTTCACCCCCGTGAGCTGATCCTGCACGGATGAAGACACATAGTAATTCTGGTACATCGCGAATAGGGCAAAGGAAGTTATAAAAATTGTTATTGCTATGCCGAAAATCAGAACCTGCTCAAAAACCAGAATCTGGCCCTTGACCTTCGAAATCATAGGGGTTGCACTCTGATTTTCGACACGACGAGATCTCCTCCGTTGTGCGCCTGGCCGGCGCGGGTCTCAGGGTTTCCGTATGATATGATGATTTTGCTGTTTCCGCTTAACCTCCCCGATTGGTTAAGCAGCTGTATTTTATAACCCTTCCAGGGTTCGCTGCTGTCCAGTTCCCTGTAGCGCAACGAGAATATGAGGGTGTACGTATTCGTGCCTGCGTTTTGTCCCCTGAAGCTTATCACGCCCGGCGTCTCGCCGTAGCGTGCGACAGTTCCGTTGTCAACCGTATTGAAGAGGACCTCACTTCTGGTTATCAGCGGCTGGTTAACATCGAATTCGTACAGGATGGTGTTGCTAGATTCATTCAGTATTATCAAGCCCGGGACAGGCAGATCCATAGTTTCCTCGCATGCCCCTTCGGAAGAGCATGCCCCGGCCATGTTCACTATCTTTTTATCGAGGTCCTCCATGAACCGGACCGCAGAGGTGAACTGCGTGATTGCCGAGCGTTTCTGTATCATGGGCTGGCCCCATGTCAAGGCGAAGCCGACCAGCGATATGACTATTCCCGATATCAGAACGAGCGTAATCGCCTCGGTCTGGGCCTTTCTCATATCTAATATTTGTTTATCGTGCAATAAAAAGTTTGAATTTTTAAACGGCGTTGAGGCATATCAAGTTTTTCTCGCGCCAAAAGTTTTCAGAAACTTGTTATTCAAAGCCAGTATATTCCTATTTTGTTTCAACTCAAATGGATAGAACTTCGCGCGAACGATTTCATAATACTAAAGAGAGGCAGCTTATAGAAAAACCGCTAAGAAGGCTGCCAGAAAGGTGCTGTTTTCTCATTATTTTGAACAATTGTCTCACATGTCTCAAGGCCATTTTTAAACCCTGCCTGCATTTTTAACTTTATGAGGGTTAGCCGCAAGATAAAAGACCTCCCGAAGGCCGAGAGACCGAGAGAAAAGCTGATGGGCACGAACCCGAATTTTTTGGACACGAGTGAACTCTTGGCGATAATCATTGGTTCGGGCACTAAAAACGAGAATGCTCTTAGGGTAGCCAAGAAACTGTTGAAAAAATATGGACTTGAAAACTTATCCTCATCGGACCTCGAAAGTTTGAAAACTATTACTGGCATAGGGAATACCAAGGCCTGCCAGTTACTAGCATGTTTCGAGCTGGGAAGGAGGCTGTTTACAAACAAAAAGGAGATTTTTGTAGAATCGCCCGAGGACGTTTACAAGCTAACGAAAGAGATTGAAGACGCAAGGAAGGAGCATTTGATAGCTCTGTATCTCAGCACGAACAATTCCCTGATAAAGAAGGAGCTCGTTTCGATCGGAAGCCTGAACGTAAATCTGGTTCATCCGAGAGAGGTATTTCAGCCGGCATTAGCGAATTACGCCGCCAACGTTATCCTGGTTCACAACCACCCCTCTGGCGATACCGAACCGAGCGAGGAAGACGTGAAACTGACCAAAAGGATGATAAAGGCCGGGAAACTGATGGGAGTGAAGGTTTTGGATCACGTGATAACAGGGAACGGCAAATACACAAGCCTTAAAGAAACCGGTTTGAAGTTTTAGCTTTTTATGAAATTCTCCATCAACCTTCTTGTTTTTTCTGTCAGAATGTAAACCGCGCAGGCCCTTCCCTTTTTGCTCAATCTCGCCTCTTTCTTGATGTACCTCGCTTTCACGAGTTCGTTTATCGCCCTGCTTATGCTCTCCCTTGATATCGCCCCGTACTTTCCTTCTCTTTCCTTTAAAATACCACCTTTCCTCTTGGTTTTGAGGTATTCTCCTTTGTAGCTGACTGAGATGTCGTATATCTGATCGAAGGTGAGTTCTTTCCTGAAATACAAAAGAGTCAGAACAGGCAGGCTGTATCTCTTTTCAAGACCGAACATGAATTCCTCTAGGGGCATGTTCTTAATTATAAGCCAGATTTTATAGAAATTCCGTACTAATAGAGTACTAAAATACCTAAAAGTTTAAATAGGTGAATGAGAATAGATAGAACTATGGAACATGAGGCGCCAACCGCTGAGAATGTGATAAATTCCATCGACATTATTCTGAAGAAGGAACATGATATGAAGACAAGGATCAAATTCTTTCTTGGGATTCTGAGGGTCTTGGAAGAGGAACCGGAAAAGCTGAAAATGATCGTCATGGAACATATCGATAAATTGGCGAGTGATCTGTAAATTCACCATTATAAGTGAATTCGGATTAACTATTTGTTGGACATGGCCCAATAAGATGCCGTATCCCTTTTTGTATTTAAATCTATCTCCTCATCCCGACTTAAAATGTTTTAATATGTCTTCCCTTATCTGGTCTGCAACTTTCGGACTTCTGAATATCACCACATTTATTTCTGATCTTTTTTCAAGTATGCAAGAAAGTAATTCGTCCAAATTGACTTCCTCTATTTTTTTAATTTTTTTGTAAAGATCATCTATTTTTTCTTTGAGTTCCTTTGAAAAAAATATTTGCATCACATGATCACCTACAACGATAGTATCATAATCGCTTACGAAATTTACTCCAACCTTTACTTTTTTGCCTATTTTTATGAAAAATTCAGCAAACCAGCGGTCCAACGGGGTATTATATTTGCACAGTGAATAAAATCTGTATTTTGAAAAGAAAGCCTTCATATCTTTGTATACTTTCTCCGAAAAACCTACCAGCGGATAAATGTGATAAAAATTACAAACTCCAACCTTATTCTCTGGTTTTGGATATTGCACAATAAAAATGGGTACGCAAAATTCGGCAAATTCTTTTAACGTATCAAAAGTTAGGCTTACAAAATCCTTTTCTATAAGATCCTTTACATGTTGTCTTTGCCCGATTTTATAACTTGTTTCAACTGTACTGGCGAAATCTTCAATTTTACGCAACCATTCCAAATTAAGTTCGTACTTCTTACCATGTCTGACCAACATTTCAGATTCCATAAGTTCATGGGCAGTCTTGTAAACAGCCTGATAGCTGACATCGAATCCCATTTTCTTAACTGAATTGTGGATCATCTTCAAAGAAAGAGGCCATTTGCGGCTTAGGGTAATTATAACGGCGTCTTTAACGTTCCTTGGTTTTTCTAAGTTTGGAATCACATTGATAGGAGACATATTTAAATGACGAATTTTGGGTTTTTAAACCTTTTGGTTGATTTTTTGTAAACCAAAGGTATTTCTCTGTTGGTTTCAAGGCTTCAAATGAGAAGGTGTTGCCATGAAGATCAGCAAACCGGAGAAGAGGACTCTTGAGCATGACTGGTTCTGCGAAAAAATCTACTCGGATATTATCATGCTGTCTCTGGCTCTTAAAGCAAATCGGGGGTGGCTGAAGAAAATTGGCGGTTTTGTATAAGATTCAGTATCTTGGTGGCACGCCATGGAGATTGCATATTATTCGGTCGATGCACTGAAGCATTCCGTAGATGAATTCGTAAGGAATGACCTCATATACGGAAATGGATCCGAGTTCAAGTCGCTGGTGACACCGACATCCGTAATAATCTCAAGAGATGAAACCAGAGATCTAGATTGCGACCTAGAAAAACTATGGGGACTCTATAGAACATGGAATCAATTGTACATTGACTCAATTGATGGCGATGCTCATAAGCGTATCAGAAGAAATTGCGAATATGGGCTAAATGAAAGCGAGATCGAAGTCATGCGCATTGTTTCAAGAAGCAGACTTGAACCGAGAATGACGAGGATTGATTACGTGACTTTAGGCGAGGACAGAAAAGTCGCTGAGGTACAATGGAAATCAGGCGGCCCGGGATTGTTCTTTGGGATTCAGGATGTGCTCTCAAGAACTGTGGAACAGGGGAATGGTTCTGAAAGCATGGGCAATCTAGTTGATGCTTTCTATAGGTTGATATGTGAAAAATGTCGGGATGAAGATTCCGTAGCCGTAAACGACATCAGAGGCGGGTGGACTCGCGGAGAGGAGTATCTCAGAAAGGCGTATGAAAACAGGAGGCTGATTTATTTGCCCGTAGATCGCGCTGAAATTTCCAGTATGATCAAACAGAGTGGGAATAACTTTTTCATTAGGCTTGACGGCAAAGACTACAAGATAGGATTTTTCTACGGATACGGCTGGGAGACTTTCTCCAAGGAGCGACTAATAGCTCTTGCTGAAGGGTCTGTCAGGGGAGATATCTGGATAGAATCACCGCTGAACTATATTTATCGTGAAAAATGGGGGATGGCAATGCCTTTCATGCGAGAATACAAAGACATGTTCGACGACAGGCTTAGAGACATACTCATACCTACAGCGCTTATCGACAGCACGAGTATCGACCTGAGTCCCATCGTACCTCACATCGAACACCGCGAGAGGGAAAGACTGCTGGATGTGAAAAGTTTCGAAGATTTCGGGGATCTTGGCGAATCACTTAGGAAAAAGCTTGTATTTAAATGTGGTTCCGGAACGGGTGACTTCTATAACAGAAGTAGAGGCGTTTTTAGAATAACCGGATCCAGAAAAGCGGCAGAGAACACGTTGATCATTGTTAAGGAGCGGGTCTGTGAGGGCGAGCCATGGATTGTCCAAGAATATATAGATAGGAAATATCCGGTTGACATGAGATTGCCGTATGAGATTGAGACTCCGGAAATTGTGAATGCACATGCCAGATTCATGATATTCGGGGGGATGTTCGGTGACGAGGTTGGTGCTATGGGGGGCATCGGCAATTTCGGTCGGCACTGGAAAGTTAGTGGAAAGGCGCCTGTTGCCGGGATGGGCACGCAGACAGGCACGGCTTTCAATGACATGAGGGTAAGGAAATATAGGTGAAATATAAGAATCCGCCACATTGTTTTAATTATGAATGAAGAATCTGTCCTGATTAGAATCGGTGAATATGAAGGCGAGATGGTCTCTTTCACAAAAGAACTTGTTTCTATACCCACAATCAATCCGCCCGGAAGCGATTATGACAAAGTGGTTAGACTGCTCGAAAGTAGGCTAAAGATGTTTGGACTGGAAACTAAAATAATAACGTGTGGCAGTTACCCAAAGAAAAGGAGGAGTCTCATTGCCAGATGGAACAATGGAAAAGAAAGGACATTGCATTTGAACGCACATTACGACGTGGTCCCGGTCACTTCCGGCTGGACAAGGGACCCGTTCAGGCCCGTGACCGAAGATGGTAAACTGTTCGGAAGGGGGGTTGGCGACATGAAAGCCGGCATCACGATGATCGTTTATGCGGTGAAATCAATAATGGATTGTGGGCTCGTTCCGGAATGCAACATAGAGATGTCATTCACCCCGGATGAAGAGATAGGCGGTGAAGCCGGTGTTGGATACCTCGTGAAGAACAATTTGATTAAGGCCGATTGTGCTATCGTCACGGAACCCACGCGAAAAAATACTGTTTATTTTGCGCATAAAGGAGCGCTGTGGCTTGGGGTGAGGATAAAGGGGAGGCCGTCGCATTCATCGAGACCTTACATGGGGGACAACGCATTCGTGAAAATGGCCAAGCTCGTGACAGTGCTCGAGAATGATGCGAAATTGCTCTCAGGCAAGAAAACGCGACTCGATTGCTTGAACGAAGAGGACTCTCATCCGTCCATGGTTCTCGGGGGCATATTTTCTGGCGGAAGCAAAATCAACACGGTTCCCGATATCGCGGAGTTCACGATTGACAGGAGAATCCTTCCGGAGGAAAGCATCGCGGAAGTGAAAACTGGTCTGGAGAAAAGAATCAGGGAACTGTCGCATGATGTTGAGATTTCTGTCATGAACGTTGCGGAGCCAGCTGTGAGTAACAGACAATCGAGAATAGCTACATGCCTCGCCAAATCCATAAAAGAACTGACGGGTGAAGATGCAAAACTGGTAATGGGGAATGGATTTATGGATATGCGATTTTTTGTGAATCGGCGTGGAATTCCTTGTGTTGCATTCGGCATTGAGAGCAAGAACTCCCACGGCGATGATGAGCATATAAAAATCAAGGACATGGTTGAGTGCACGAAGATCCTTGGAAAGGCAATTCTGAAATACTAAGCCAAATATCGAAAATCGGGTTGCATCATTTTGATGGTGCCTTTATTTCCGTAGAAAAGTTGGCAACATTGCGAATATCTATAACGTTGGTTATGCAACTTGGCTTAAATGTGCAATCATGGATTTTGCTAATATCCCCCAAAGCCGTATATTCGGAAACATTTATAAAGTTTTAACTTTTAAATGGCCTTGAGACACATGACCTACATCATTGCTATACAAGAAACCCGTAACATGTTCTATGCCATTGATGTGTGTCGTTTTCATCTATAGAGTGATATCTGCTGTTAATATTTGTCTGAACCAGAATTTATTCAAGCTCAACAAAAATATATATGTATTGCCTTTATGACAGGACGTTCTGCGACTGCTTTATCTTGGAGTAACTTTCGATGTGTCTCAAGGCCACTTTTAAATAATAACTTGTGATATCCGTGAATCCTGAATTCAAGAGCAGATTAACCAGAACGGCTTCAGATGGTATTGTATCGCTGGCCTTGACAGCTTTGATGACTGTGGGTGGTTACCTTTATTGGGACAACTATTATCGGGATAAGGTATTCGTCCCTCAGGTCGGCGAAACTATAGCGCAGCAATATAGCGCCGGACGATAAAGTTTTAGAATTTCCAATTAAACGTAACGTTAACAAAAGGGCCTGTTATGTCATGGTCCACGGGGAGTTTATACTCCCCCCCAAGTCGGCTGTCATTTACGTCCATGGAACCTTTAACTTTATTGAAGATTTTTCCGCCCCGAAAATCCAATGACAAATTCTTTGGAAGTTTTACCCTAATTCCTCCAAACAACTGACCTCCAAAGTCTCCTTCGTTGAATTTTCCGTTGACACTTATCTTTCCAAGAGGACTCGCGAGCCCATAATCTAACTCTGATTTAACACGTCCATAATTTCCACCGCCTCCAACAAGTAATTCTAAAGGTTTTACTAACGGGTAATCGAAAATCAGATTTGCCTCAGCAATCCCCACTCTCATTTTCTGTCCATTGCTCGTTTCGCCGGGTACACCGGGTATGATAGTTTGTCCTGAATATTTATCACGTATTTTTCCACTTGTATATAACAATTCGCCATCGAGCGAAAGATTGCCCCCCGCGATCCTGGTGATGTCTCTGCCGCCCACTAGCTGAAAAAAATATATGTCCTTTTCATCCCAGGTACGGAAATCTGCTCCCGGCAATAATCCTCTGGTTTGTTGTTCAAGACCACCAACGAGTTTATTCACAGCCCCCAACCTTGGGTAAGCACGCCCAAATCCGAGTCCTAAATTGTATTTCCTCTTTTTATCGCCATATCCCTTTGATGTCGGTAATGTTTTGGATGGGGATAATCCGTTAACCGGTTCGACTATTTTAGGTCTAGGAATCTCAGGAAATTTACCTGATAACAATAGATCATTCGAACATGGTTCACCTCTATTGTCATCTTTATGCGATGTACATGTTATTCTTTCTTCTTCAACAGGCAGTTCTTTTCCATAGGCCCCGCCTGCTGTTCCGGTCAATGCGCCTGAAGCAAGAACTACGAATGTCATACCTTCAGCAAGAGTTCTTCTCAGTTTTCTTCCAATTGCTCCATAAACCGAATGGCCATTATAGGACATGTAAATTCATTATTGATAAATTTTTTAAAGGTATTGTACCCCAAATCCCATTATTTTCACTATAGTTACTATATCTATTTAAAACTTTTTCACTTTTAATAATTATATGAAAGGCAAGGAACTGCGAAAGAATATACTTGAACTCATAGAGCATCACTGGCCGGTCCATGTAAAGGAGCTTGTCAGGGACCTCGGCCTGGAAGTCAGCAATGCCAGCATAAAGAAAGTGAGCTACCACATAAAGGAACTCGAGAAGGATGAAAAGGTAAGGACAAAAAGGATCGGCAAGGCCCTGATAATATGGCCTCATGACATGGAGAAGCTGAGGCTGATATACGAGCTGATAAGGGTGTAATAATGGTACTGTCGAACATCTTGAAAAAGATGTTGATTGCCAGAGCATTTAGCAATGAAAAAGGCAGAATAAGATTGTACAATAGAATGGACTGGTCCATGATACCGTCCTGGGTCTTCGGTGACCTTCTGCAAAAAATAGGGGAACTAAAAGCTGAAAAATACTTGTATGACCTTGGTTATAAGCAAGGCATTAAAATAGCGGAAGAGATGCTGGAGTCCATGAGTTTGAAGCCCAGAAGCGGCTGGATAGCACAGAACGCCGTAATAGCAACGCTGGATTTCATAGGTTTCGGTATACTGAAGTTCATAAAAAGTGATATAAAAAGTGACGGTCATCATCATATAATAATTCACATAATAGATCATCCTGTGACGGAACACGCCAAAAAAATGTTTGGTGAAAAATCAATGGTGTGTTCTTGGTTCAGGGGCGTATACGCAGCGCATGGCGAAATGGAACTCGGTCTCAAAAATGTTTATTTCAAAGAAAACAAATGCGTATGCAAAGGTGATCCTTATTGTGAATGGGAGAGTAAATGGTGATAACATGGCTGTGGGGATTGTAGATAGCGGAACAGATATGATGGTTCAAGGCACGAGGAAATATCCTGTCACAGATCTGGTTAAGGCTAAACCTTTTGTAACTTATAATGGCAGAGGTCCTTATGGAGAATTCGGAAGTGAGAAAGACTTGATAAATTATCTGGAGAGGTTGGATGATGGAAAACTAAGAAGGCAAAGCGACCTATACAGGGTAATGACAAGCAGATTTGGTGGCTGGTTATTTACAGACCGTTTGTATGAAGACAGGCCAAGAACGGAATTAGACGAGGCAATATACAACACGAGATCATGTCGATCCGTCCACGACAGAAAACATCTTGTCAGGGAACAATTGTTAAAGTTGATGAGAGAAGGCAGCGGACGATTTTCATTGGAAGACCCCATGCAAATTTACGATCTCGGCTCAGGTCCAAGTGATTACACCGTCGAGGCTTTCGCCAAGTATGGTATGCATAATGGCAGGGGTTTGCCCGCGCACGCCACTTGCATCGATATTGATCCTGCTGCGATTAGTAGGGGTAGAGATCTGGCAAAGGCTGCGGGGGTTGAACGACATGTTGATTTCAAAATAAGCAATATAGGAAAAATGCTAAGGGAAGGCATAATAAAAGATGTAGACCTAATGATGGCCATAGGCGTCATATGCCCTTTGGAGGATGGCACCGTAATGAAATTGTTTACACGTTCACGAGATTCGCTTGAAGAAGGAGGACACTTCTATACCTGTGCCATGAGACATCATCCACTTGAAGGTGTATTGAAAAGGGCAGGCTGGAATTTAAATCACAGGGAACCTGAAAAAGTTGAAAAAATGATGAAGGATGCGGGCTTTGGCAATATAGAAATCTATCTTACACCAGAAGAACTATTCGTAATGGCATTAGGGCAGAAAGGATAATAAAATTATTTTTTCAAAACAATTCCATTTGAACCCATTTCCATGGGATAGACATCGGTCCCATGCTTAGTTCTTCTCATCTTCCTTATCATGAGCGACCTGATTATACCTTCTCCTATCCCAAAAAGATTGAGGATTATGATGCCGTCTACGATGAATTCGCTCACTCCGTCTCTTGAAAGGCTTCCTCCTCTCTCGCCTATTTCATTTTCGAGTATTTCTGATGTTACTATGGTTGTCGCTCCTGTCTTCTTCAGCAGCCTTATGATTTCGAACAGGCGTTTCCTGATGACGGCAGGATCCTTCATGTACATGCCGATGAGCGACACGGGGTCGAGCACGATTCTTTTTGCATTCAGCTTGTTTACCGAATCCACGATGGTCGAGGAAATGTCGGAAATTTCAAAGGGATTCTGGTATACGAACTTGAATTTCCCTTCCTTTTCGAACCTTTCGAAATTAAAACCGAACCTCTTTAGATCCTCTTTTATGTCTTCCGGGTCTTCCTCCAATGTTATGTAAACTCCAGGCTCGCCTTTCCTAAGTCCTTCCCATATGAACTGGGCGCAGAAAGTCGTTTTGCCGGTTCCTGTCCCGCCTGTGACAAGAATAACCGCCCCTTTGACAAAGCCTCCCTCCATAAGCTGATCGAGCCCCGGAATGCCCGTGACAACCCTTTCTACGGAAGCCGTGGGATGAGATTCCTGCGGTTTGGCATTTTTGACCATAATATATTTTCCCCTCCTTTACTTAAATTTGTTTAAGGGTCCTTTTCGTTACAGCACATTTTTACCTAATTTTTCCTCTCCACCAGATATTCCGCGAAGCCTTCAAGTATGTTCCCCAGTCCGCTGGGCAAGGAAGACGATATTATCCTGCCCTCTTCAGCCAGCGACCTTGCCCTGCCCCTCGCGTAATCCAGCGAACGGTATTTCTCAAAGAGCGCCTTCATATAAAGTATGTCTTTCCTGCTCGTCTTTCCCCTCGCTTTGTCGAGGATCCCGAACATCCGCCTCCGTTCGCTTTCGCTGCATTTCGAGGCACAGTGAACGGCCATGATGCTGCGCTTCCCTTCCTTTATGTCAGATCCGATTTCTCCGCGCCCCTTGCCCTTCGTAAGGTCCAGCAGGTCATCCGCTATCTGGAATGCCGGCCCGACTTTCATGCCGAATGCCTTTATCTTCCCTGTCAGGTCACGCCTGCCCGCGACTATCGCCCCGCCGACCATCGGAAGCGTGAAATACCACGCGGTTTTCAGCTTTACCATCTCCATGTAGTCGGCTTCCTTCGGATTCCGCTCCCTTCTCAGGTTCATGTCCATCGCCTGGCCTTCGGCGGTTTTCACGCACGTCTCGGCTATTTCGCTGACCAGCGTCAGTTTGGTTTTTACGTCAAGCCCGGAGTTTACGACAATCTCGTAAACCTTCTCGGACATGAAGTCGCCGATGTTTATGCCATGGGCGAGGCCATACCTGACCCACACGGCCGGCCTGTCCCTGCGGACGCGATCGCCGTCCTCTATGTCGTCGTGCACGAGAAACCAGCTGTGGAGCAGTTCGCAGGCTGCGGCGAAAGGCATCACCTTCTGGACGTCGCCTCCCAGCGCTTCGCAGGTCAGGATCGCCAGAACAGGGCGTATCCTCTTCCCGCCGGAATCGAGATGATACCAGACCGCGTCGTTGAGGTTCGCCATGCCATTCCTTGGTATCGCGTTCTCCAGCTCCTTCTCTATCTGTTTCCTCCGCTCCTTCAGAATCCTCTCTATCTCTTCCATCATATTTCCTATAATTGGCCGGATTGCTTAAAAATCAAGTTTTCTCGTCCGCTTTCGGCTCTTCTTTCGCTTTTGGCGCCTCTTTGACCTGCTCCTTTGCTTCCTTTTTCCCGCCTTTCCGCCTTAGCAGCCTGAGCGGCGAGAAGGCGAGCTTTATGAACTTCCATCCCGTCCTGACGGCTGAATAAGCGATGAACAGGCCCATCCCGGTCACCGCGAACCATATCATGTTGTATAGGTTGACCGGTATGCTGAGGCCGAGAACCATGCTTCCTATGACAGGGAACATCGCCGCGACCAGGCCTATGAGGAACGTCTTGAAAAGGAACTTGACCAGCTTGTAGGCGATGACCGTGAAAATTATGAAGATTGCGAAAAAGAGGAGGACGTTCTGGTCGCCGAGGCCGCCAAGGCCGCCAAGCCCGCCGAGGAATTCGAACATGCTTATAAATTGCTTTCCTTATTTTAATTAGTGTTTATGAGCGTGGAAACCGATTTAGGGGAAGAAACCGAGAAATGGCTTGCTAAGATAAAGAGCAAAAGGGGGAAAACTGTTTTGATAGACAAGACAAAATCAGAATTACTGGAAAATATGGATGCCTACATCGCCGATTCGGAGCATTTTCTGAAGAAAGGAGACCTAATAAGAGCGTTTGAAGCCGTGATATGGAGTTGGGCTAATCTTGAACTGGGATTGCAGCTTGGTATTCTTGAGCAAGTCCGCACCACAAACCACAGGAATCACGCCGCAGTTGATTAACCAAAACAGCCTGAAAAGAATGTGCCTTGGCGTGGGCCTGGCTGGAGATACTGAAGGAGCTCGGGGTTCTGGAGTGAAACTGACAAAAAGAGAAAGTTTGTTGGTTATGACAAATAAATTTACCATATGGGAAGAAAAATTACCAAATGTTGTACTGAACAATTTTTTATAAAATCGTGTGACAAAAGATTTAAATAGTACAATTTTATATAAATATTGTACCATGAAAGAGATAATAAGAACAATAGTCTATGAATGGAAGAACAGGAAATTGCCCAAGGTCCTAGAAAGAGAAATAAACTTGTCCGGCTACAAAGACGTTGCGCCCGGAAAGATAATAATGATTACGGGCTTCAGAAGGGTAGGGAAAACATATGCAGTTTTCCATTTTATAGATGAACTTCTGAAGGACATGGACAAAGAAGAGGTCGTATACATAAATTTTGAGGATGAGAGGATACCCGTGGTTACAAAATTCCTTACCGAGCTACTTCCGGTGATAAAGGAGACCAACAAAAAAGAAGTAAAATATCTCTTTCTCGATGAGATACAGAATATCCCAAACTGGAGCAAATGGCTAAGGAGAATATGCGACACCGAGAATGTGATGATTTTTGTTACAGGTTCCAGTTCAAAACTTTCAAACAAGGATATACCAACAGAATTGAGGGGCAGGGCTCTGGAATTGAAAGTGTTTCCCTTATCGTTCAGTGAATTTCTGAATTTCAAGGGTATAAAGGTTGACGCCGACGCCGCAAAATATTCTGAAAATGAAAAGGCAAAAGTGATGAAGGCTGTTAATGAATACGTAACTCTTGGTGGTATGCCGGAAGTCGTGCTCGCTTCTGAAGACAGAAAACCAGAAATAATCCAACAGTATTACGGAACCGTTGTCAGAAAAGATATCGTCGAGAGAAACGGCGTAAAAAACGAAGAAAATCTGAAGAATCTCATGAGAATGCTTATGAACTCGACCTATTATTCGATAAGCAAATCATATGATTCTATGAAGAGCATGGGTTACAAGATTGGAAAAACGACGCTACAGCGCTACATTGGCTATATAGAAAATTCATATTTCATGTATTCTTTGCCGTTTTTTTCATATAAAGTTAAAGATCAGCTTCAATATCCTAGAAAGGTATTCTTCATTGACAATTCATTTATTGGTATGCTCTCCACAAAGTTTTCAAGAAACACCGGTAGGCTTTATGAGAATGCGGTTTTTATTGAGCTTAAGCGGAGAGAAAAGCCTTTGACGGATATTTATTACTGGAAAGACAGGAGCGGAAAAGAAGTCGATTTTGTTGTCATGGAAGATGCCAAGGTCAAGCAACTCATACAGGTATGTTATGACATAGGGGACTATGACACAAAAAAAAGGGAGATCAAGGCCCTGCTAAAGGCCAGCAGGGAGCTTAAATGCAGAAATCTCATGGTAATCACAAGCGAGCACGAGGGGGTGGAAAGGGTAAAGAACAAAACCGTGAAATTCGTCCCTCTCTGGAAATGGCTTCTGGCCGGCAAGCCTTGACCTCCTCAACCTCCCCCCATCCGCAGCTTCGAGGCGATAGTCTGGGCGTGGGCCTGGCTGGAGATACTTAAGGAATTGGGGATTTTAGGGTAAGAACCTTTAGAAGATTTATGTTGGTTGTTGGTATGCAACATATAATAGCAAAGAGCATGGTTTGCCTGAACGGAGGCTCTCCTTTTAGAACAAGAAACTGGTAGTTTGAACAAACCATTATACACTATTTATTTTACCTTGAAAGTAATCTGAGTCGATCTCTGGGTGCCAACTTCTGCATATTGGATCGAAGAGCCAACCTCTTTGATAGTGAATACGCCAGATAAAGACCATTTACCGTTGTTATCTGTTGTGCCGCCCATCTCTGTACAGGAAAGTGACTGGCCAGGAAGCACCGAGGGTGACGGCCATAGAGCGCATATTTTTACCACGCTGTTCGCTGGGCACGAATTCAAACTAACCGTCCACGCTTCGCCGACACTGAAAGTTTCTTTGCTAGGTGAAATCGAGTATGTGCAAATTGATGGCTGACCTTGCAACCCTCCTAGCATACTTTTTTGTATGTAAAGCTTTCTGATTTCGGCTCTCCGGAGCCTGCCGCGGTAACCGTTATTTTGATATTATCATTGCATTTCGCCAGAGGAAGATCGCAGGATATTGGCGCTGAACCGCCGATGCTGGAGCCAAACGTATTAGTATATGCGCTATAGCCCTGCATCATGGGCACGCCGCTCTGAATCATGGGCACGTTGTAGTTGCAGTCCCCCCGGCAACTCCCCGAGGGTTGGCCGCATCCATCGCCCGCTATTGTTATCATTTGCGTGGCGACGCCGCCCTTGCATAAATTGGCAAGAACGTGCAGCGTTCCCTGACCGCATATCTTGTTATCTGTAATCGGTTGCCCATTAAGGCTGTATCTGACATACGTCTGCGTCCCTCCCATTGTCCCCATGTAGTTGCCCATGTATGCCATGCTGTTCGCGAGCTGCTGCAACGAGCCCGAGAACTGGTTGAAGCAGCTCATCATTTGTTGGGTCGTGCCCATCGCCGTCTGCGCCTCTATCTGGGCCTGCTGAGCGCTGGCCAAAGGCCCGCTCGCGCCAGCTGAAGCTGTGGCGCCCGCCTCCACCTGCGCCTCCACCATCTGCATGCACGTCTCGAACTGCAGGTATTGTACGTAGAACTGTATGAATTGCATTATTATGGGCATTAAGCCAAGGATCATTTTGCATACGTCGCCCATGGCGCTTCCGAAAGCCTCCACATCTTTGGAGGTCTTTGTCCACGTTGACTCCTTTCCCGTCAATTTCCCGGCTATCCCAGCCATAGCTGCGCCGAGTGCTTTCGGGAGCACGCAGGTGACCACGCCCCATTTGATGCCCTTCTTCATGTTGTCCAGCATGTCGTTCTTCTCCTTGTCTGCATCGCCTCCGAACATGAGCATGACCGTCAGCGCGAGCCCGATTGTAATGGCCAGAGGGCCTATTATGCCTGCGATGTCCGAGCCGGAAGATGCGCTGGTTGTTTGTGGAGCAGGAGCTGAAGGAGCAGCGGTACTCCCACTAGAGATACAACTATTTTTATGTACACACAAGCAGTTACCATCATTTTTTGCACATTCTAAACATTTTGGTTTCCAACTATTGTCTGTTAATCTTGTACAATAACTATTCATGTCGTTTGTTCCACATATTGCATCAGGATCATTATTTGAATCTGAATCTAAGCAATCTAATATGCTTGGTGTGCTTGTTGATATTCCTGGGATTGGGGTTACAGTGCCCTTGGTCGCGGTGCCCGGTTTCATATTACTTAAGGCCTTTTCAACGCTGTTCACGACCTGGTTGCCGGCCGCGCAGACCGCGCAGAACGACATGAACAGAATCACCCATTTGAAGATGCCGATGAAGCTGTCGAACGTCTTGCGCATTTTTTCCAGCATCTTCTCCGCGTTTATCATTGAATCCATCTTCTTCGGGTGGATCGTCACGGTCCCGTCGAGCTTCGAGAGCGCCTTCTGCTCAAGGCCTCCGGCGTATCTGACATAGAGGGTGACGTTCAGCGAGCCGAGCGCGATGTCAGGCAGATCGGTCTGGCTGGAATCCTTTGTGACGTTGTACTCGTCCGTGCCCGGCAGCTTTATCAGCGGGTCTATCTGGAAGGGGCAGAGGTATTTGTCCGCTTCCTTTGAATTCTTCATGCAGTTCCCGACGGAATGCTCGTTCACGCTGACACCGGCGTTTTTCCCGAATTTCACGTCGAAATCATAGATGCTGAGGTCTGCCATGTCGACGTCGGCATTGTTGTTGTACACCCTGACTGTCACGTTCTGGCTTGAATACGAGGCGAGCGAGCATTGCGCTCCCTTGCCGTAACTTTGTATCTGGCAGTCTACGTCCCTCGTCGGGGTCGTAACTATGTCGAAATCGAACTGGTACTTGCTGTCGTCCTCGACAACCCTGATGTCAATGCTGCCCTCCGCCTTCTTGCCCGTGCTGGAAACGGCAGCGAGCAGTATGTTTCCCTCGCCGGCCGCGCATCTCTGGAACAGGCCGTAACCAACATAAAGGGAGCATTCGTAATCTTCTATGCGATGCGCACCGACCATCTGGTGAGTCTTGAGGGTGCAGACGGTCGCGTTCGCTTCAGGCGAAACGCCCATGCCCTTCGTAAGCTTCCCCTTGCCGTCCTGCGCATTGAGCGTGAAAGACCATTTCAGGTCGTCCTTCGCTTCCGGGTGCAGAAGGTCCGCGTACAGTATCCTGACGTAGCCCGTCTGGCCGATTTTTATGGCCTGGGAATCCACGCAGTTTATCCTGCTCTGCAGAAGGCCGGCCACAATGCCGTTGTCCGCAAACTCGATGTACGGCTGCAGCGGCCTTGCCACGACCGAAACGTCCCTGGAGCCGGAAAGCGTCATGGACGTGCCTCCTGCCTTGACCAGGAACGAGAGGGTAAGCGGGTAATAGCGCGTCCCCCCTCCGGGAACGAGTTCGCCTGAGCCGCAGCCGGCCTTCTCCATGAATTTGTCAACGGGGATGTTGCAGCTTATGCTCTGCGCCTGCTGCGTGCAGTACCTGTCGGTGTGGGCGATGGTCTTGCCGTTGAAAACCATCTCCTCCTCAAGGAGGTTGAACGAGGCCAGGTTCTTGGCGTTTGCGGTCACCTTAACCGTCTCGGGATTCTGCTGCGTCTGGCCCTCGCAGTAAAGCGTTTCAGGGTTAACGGTCTGTATGTCTATTACCGCCTCTTCGGGAAGGACGTAAACATTCGTGGTGTTCGAGATGTCGTATGTCTTCTTGCCCGTCATCCTGAGCGTCAGGGTGACGGGGTTCGGGCCCACGCTCGCTGTCCTCGAGGCCTTTATGGTCGCGGTGCAGTTGAAATCGTATTGCACGCTCGCTTCGGTGCACGTGCCGGCGGATATCCAGGCATTCGGCATCAGCGTTGCCTGGTGCTTGAGCTCGTTATCAGCGGCGTTGTGAGCGGTAACGTAGAAGGAAGCGGATGTCTCGTTGCCCTGCGGCACCTCTATTCTTGAGGGAGTGGTGGAAACTATCTCGAGCCACGGATTAACGCTGGCAGCTGCCGCGACCGCCAGGACGGACGGGAAGGAAATGGTCGTTCCCTGTATCATGAAAAGAACGGGGAGCGTCGCTTTCGAATAATCGGCAGGGATATCGAACTGCGTATTCGCGCACTCGTAGAAATCGCGGTTGCTGGTGGACGAGGCTTTCGTGCACGTCATTTTCTGGTTGGTCTTGTCCAAGTAGGAATAAAGGAAAACGGGAGCGCTTCCGACCATCTGCGGATACTGCACGAAAAGGTTCACGGCCGCGCCTGTCTTTCCGCCCACCACGAGCGTGTCAGGCGCGACGGAATAAACCTGCAGATGGGGTTCCGGCAGGTTAATGTAGACGTTCTGGGGGTTGCTTATGACTTCCCTGCCGGAGTAAACGAATTTCAGAAGCAGCGTAACCGAGCTGCTCATGAGCCCGCATAAATCGTCCTTCGCTATCGCGCACGTGTAAACATCGCCGGACGCGGAACAGGTAAGCGGTTTGTACGTCTTGCCGCTGTCCACCGAATAGGATGTCTGCGGCGTTCCCTGAACGTTGTCAACCCTCGCGCTCACGCTCAGCGACGGATTCTGTATGCAGCTAAGCGGGGAGGAGGCGGAGACTATGGACAGCGAAGGCTGGGCAGGCGGCAGACGTATTTCGAAAAATGAATTCGCGGTCAGCTGCTTCAGCGAGCCTTCCTTGTATGCGTCCAGCCTGAACGAGAGCGTTTCGACGCCCTGACGGCCGGAAGGGATTTCAAGGCTGGCGGAGCACTTGTAATATTTTATGTTCGAATACGAACTTTCCGGGGAGCATTTTGCAGAGGCGAAATCCTTGTCCAGGTACTTGTAATTGAAGTTCCCGTCATTGTATGTTATGAAGTCGGGGTAGTTGACATGGAGAAGGACGTTGACGTTCGTCGTATTCCCGGATTCGACCGACTGGGGCGTGACCGTGTCTATGCCTACCGAAGGCGGAGGGAACGTGACCAGCAAATCGACCGGCGATGACAGCACCTCGGTCGCGCCGTAAACGAATTTGAACGTCAGCTCGAGGTTTTCCTGCAGAAGCTGGCAGACGCTGCTCTCGTTTATGGAGCAGGCATAGCTCCCCCCCGAACCCGTGCAGTTTTTGAGCTCGTTGAAATTTCTGGCGTCGAAGGCGTAATATTTTTTCAGGGTTTCGCCGGATGGATTGGAGACCTGCAGCGTGGCTGTCAACCCCCTGTCTATGCCGCAGTCAAACGGCGAAGGCGAAAGCGGGGCGACCGAAAGCCTCGGCGCAGGCGCTTTAAGCGTCGCCGGGAAGCCGGCCGAAAGCGACGTCCCGCCCTGGTAAGTGAAATAAACATTTATGGTCGCGGTTCCAGGCGCGTTGCATGCCGGGAAGTTTGAAACGGGTATGGAACACTGGTATGAATATATGCTGGCGGTCGGATTCACGATGGAGCACGTCATGGTTCCTCCCCCGGCTCTCGTGCCTCCGATCGTGTAATAATATGACTGGAAATAACCCACGGTGGCGTTGTCTGCGTGCGCGCTAATCTCTATGGCATCGCCGCTTCCGCATGTAACGACCTGCGGCGACCAGCTGTCAATGACCAACGTCGCTCCGCCTGTTACAACAGGGCCGGCGGATCCGGAATAGAAAACGGCCGGGTTGGAAACCTTGCCGTCGCCGGCGAAAACGAAGTCAAACGCTCCAAGGCTTCTGTTAAAAAGATTGCCGGCCAGTTTTGCCGAATAGAAAGAAGGCACGCCCGTCCCGGACGGGTCTATGCTATTCTTGCTGCCTGAAAGAGCGTAAAGCCTGGAAACCGAAGAGCCGCCGACTGTGTTGAAAATCGTGCGGTTCATCCCCCCGGAAGGTATGGCGCTGTAGCTCTCTATGTAAGTCTTTGCGTCATCGGCCGAAACGCCTGAGTTGAGATAAAGGTCAATCGGGTCGGCATTGTAATATATCTGGTTGAATGTCCTTATGCCCGTTTTGGTTAACTTGTCCCAGCTGCCGGTCCAGACCTCCTTTCCGCCCGCATCCAGCTTGACCATCGTGAGAAAATTGCCCACACTGTTGGAGCTGACGTCGTCCCATTTGTAAGTCTCGTCGAAAGTCATGGCCGAGCTTCCCGTGTTCACTGAAATGACAGGCTCTATGCCGTTTTTTATGCAGTCCACCGGGTCCATGCCCCTGCATCTGAAAAGATAGATTTTCTTTATCACGACTGCAGGATCTTTGCCCGAGATCTGGACCCTTGCATACTGGGAATTCTGCTGATAGGGGAAGGAGAAAGTCTCCTGCAGCAGGTCAGAAAAATCGGCCATTGTAGCGTCGGTCTCCTGGCCGGTCGATGTGAAAATCCTGATTTGCAGGGCTGAAACGAACGCCGTGCTGGTAATCAGATACGTGCAAAATACTGCAATTATCTGAAGCATTAACAGCTGCCATTTTTCCATATTTTATCAGCATGAAGTTGAAGACGAATTGCTGACGGCCTTGCCGCATCTGGCATTGACCGCGTAAGTGAGCTTGTCCGCCTCGGAAGGATCGATGCCGCTCTCGGGCAAATCGGAATCGCCGATTTTCGAAACGAACGGCAGATAAACATATATCTCATTTTCGCCTTCCCTGAATCCGAATGACGTGTTTATGTAGCCGACGGGGATGATTTTGTTTTCGTCTTTCGCATCGGCAATGCTTGCCGTGACTTTATAAGCGACGGGCTGCAATCCGGATACGTTCGCTTCCGAAACAAGATTGCCTTCATCATCGTAATTCGTGACCAACAGCGGCGAGTCCTCGTCAGTGAAATAGTTCGGATTTACAGGCGAGAATGCAAGGAAAACCGTCAGATTCTTGCCGAAATCCATTATATTCCTTGAACCTCCCGGTATGCTATAAGATATGCCGCCACCGGTCATGGTTGTTGCCAATGTCTCCAGGCCCTTGAAATGGACCATCACATTGTCCTGCGTTTTTTCCAGCGTGACCGTTTTGTCGCTGACCTCCCCGGAAGTCAGGAGGTCGCCGAAGCTCCTGTAGCCGGCCTTATAAACATGAAGCTCGCTTATCATGCAGGGTATTTTCCCTTGGACAACGCCGCTTTTGTCCGTGACGCCGACATCGCACGTGTAGAAGCTTACGTCAGCGCCTTCCACGGGAGAGCCGGTGGTATTTTTAACGGTTACGCTGGCATCGCACTTCGCCTCGGTGACGCACATCACCGAATATTCGGACGCGTTTCCGAGATTCGCGGTGCAGGCGCCGGGCTGGGTGTTCTGTACGTCAACCATAACGGCAAACTTGAACCACTGGTTAAGCTTCGAATCCTCCACCATAATCACGACTGGATAGCGGAAGGTGTAAGCTACGGAGTACGGGCCCATGCAGAGGGGAATGAGGGGCATGGTGGGCTTTGGAACGACCCTGAGCGGGTCAGGAGCGAACATGAAATTCTTGTCAATCTCGGAGTCCCATGAAGGCGGGTAGGCAAAAGCGACCTGAAGGCCGGGGTAAAGCTTGCCTCCGACATTGTTTATCGGATAGAACGGGTTCTCGGCCAGCTTCAGCGGCTGGGCGTTGAACACGACGTGGGAAACCGTGTATTTTATTATTTCCTTTATGCCCGGCAGCAGCTGGCTCCTTGTCTTGAAAAGCGGGTTGCCGCATCCCGTCTGGATGCCGGCGACAGGGACCCAATAGTCGCTGTCGGGATTCGAATGGGCCATCGAAGCGAGCGTGATAACCTCGAAGAACCTCGATTTGCCGGTGTCGTTGATGAAGTTCTTGGAAAAGTCAAGGACATCGGAAAGCTTCGTGTCCACGGATATTTCGTACGGCTGCTGGATGTCGTACGTCTCGACCTTCGTTGGCAGGAATATCCTTATGTTGACCCTGTCCTTGAATATGTCCACCTCGTATCTGGATTTGCTGAAATCGAATGCCACGTTTTTACCGTAAAACTCCATCTTGTCCTTGAGATTCGCCCTGAGATACTCCATTATGCCCGCGCCTATCTCCTTCTTGACGTCAGGGCTCGTGGTTTCTCCGCATGCCGACCAGACAGCCGTATCGAAAGCCCCGAACTTGACAGAAAACGCCGGCTTGAGAGCGCCGCCCTGATTGTATATGCGAGTGAGAACGGAATTGGGGTCGTCCTTCACGCCCGCCCTTATCAGGTTCGTCACGGAATCCTTTATGGTTTTCGCCTCTTCAGGGATGCCGGAAGGCGGCGGTTGCGTAACGACGGCCTGCCTGGAAACCAGAATGACGGCGGTGACGGCGATTATTATGAGGGCGACTATGACTATGAATTCTACCTGCCCCTTTTTGCGGGAATTCATATAATTATATTTCACATTATCACTTATTAACCTTTGACCGCGTGCGTGGCGTGATTGCCTTTTGATTGCCCGGATCGCCTTTGAATTGCCTTTGAATTACTTTTGAATTGCCCTTATCCTATTATCTGGTTACGGATGCGCAGGTGTGGTTGATATAATTTAGTTTATAGTCAAGTTTTTTATTCTCGTATTCCAGCCTGAACGTGTATTCCTCGGGGCGGTCTTTTGCAGGATCTGTCCCCAGCAACGCATCAGTTTCAGAAGGCCCGTACGTCCCTTTCAGCTTGTCGAAAAGCAGGACCCTCGAATGCGAATTTGTTATGAACAATTCTGATATGAAGTCTTTTGTCAGGTTGAGCTTCTCCAGATCGTAGCCTATGGTTATCATGTCGCCCGAGCATATGTCATCCCCCTCGCCAAGGACGCCGGTCCTGCTGGAGTTGAACATGAGCTTGACCGTGCCCATGCCGTACGTGGCGTACGTAAGGTTCATGAGCATGTCGTTCACGGCCATACTGGTCACCATGGATTCCAGCGTCTGCGAAAAGGCGCCCTGATAGTCTGCCATTATGTTCGTGGCGTTCATCTGGACGTTCATCCGCTCCCTCGCGAGCGTCATTGCTTGTGTGGCTGTAGCGACTACGTTAAACAGCATTAAAATCTCTATTACTATTATAAGCAGGTTGAGCGCCAGCCTGATGTACTGAACCGCAGGGCTCGTCATCGCCTTGCATACGGTCATAATCGGAGCGTACGCAGCGCCGGCCGTAAATATTGTCACGAGCACGAGTACAAACGTGCACAGAAGTCCCCACAATGCATTCTTTAAAGTATTCCAAAAAGCTTTTGCCGTGCATCCGGCCATGTGCCGCTCTACGGTCTCCCCCATCGTAGGGATTTTCAAAACGTCTGGCGATATTGTCTTGTTTTCGAATTTCTGCAAATTTCTAATCTCGTTACTGATGTCCTCTATCCCCTTTTGGGCGACGCATGCGAAAATGTTTGGTCCGACAGTTTGGACAATGGTCATTATCTTGCCCAGCGCGCTGGTGGCAGAGCCGATGAAAGCCTTTTTCACGGCTTCTATGACAACGGTACTTAAAGCTTGCTTCCCCCCCTCGGTTGCCGCCTTCGTCATTAATTGATCGATAAGGGCGAATCCCACGCAGCAGATGTTTATGATGTCTATTACCCTGATCGCGGTTTTTAAGGCCTTTTCAAATTTGCTGTTCGCAAGCCATTCGAGGAAGGCTTTCTTCTGTTTGAGGACGCTCAGCGTGTTGAGGACGTCGTTTATGACCTTCCCTTCGAGCGTCACTTTCGTTGAGGCCGAGATGTTGGTGTAATAGTTCAGGTATTTGACGTCGAAGAAAACAGCGAGGTCGCGGTCCTTGCTTTTCGTCTCGCTTTTGTTGCTCTGCCCGAGCTTGTCAAGGGTTATGAACACGCTGCATTCGTATTTGCTGCTGCTCAGCTTCTTGCACCACATTGTCGTCAAGTCGCCGCCGCCGAGAGAGTATCTCGATTCGAACAGCTTCAACTTTTCAGGGACGTTGCCGGTTATGGTCGCCGTCACGTTCTGCTGCGGCTCCTTGGGGATGCACGTCCCGTCCTCGTCGATTATCTGGCAGCTGAAAGTTGCGAGGGAGGAGAGCCTGAGAGAGAGGCTGAGCTCGTCCGAGAAAAGCGTGGCGGAGAAGTTGTCTGAAAGCTTGTAATCCCCGGCCTCCGCGTTTATAATGACCAGGGCCTCTCCCCCGGCCTCGCAGGTCTGGAACATGGTGCTGGGGACCGTAAGACCGCACAGGTATACGTCATCCCTTCCCTCCTCAGTCCAGCTGTGTATCTTGCCGCATTCTATCATGCTGCTGGAGGTCCCGTTGGCGGAGAATGACCACGCGATGTCGCCGAATAGCGTTTCTGCATTGTGGATGACCACGGGAACGTCTATCTCGCTTCCCGTATTGCAGTTTATCTCAGGAACCGGATACGGCGGATGGGAGACATCGAAGTTTATTTCCAGCTCAGGCCTTACGCCGGCCTTTGTTATGACCAGACCTTTTGAATCAGTCACCGTCGCCGTATTTTCGTTGTAAGAAATATCAAATGAAATGGAAATATCATTCTCGGTTTTGTCAAGCGGGCAGGAGGAAGAATAAGAAAGACGATAAAGCAGCTCCTTGACGTTGAGGCTGCACGCAATCTCCTGGTTGCTTATCAGCCTAGTGACCGGAGTGCAGGAAAGGGCGGAGGTCACGTTATACTGTCTTCCATTTTGCGCGTCTTCTATCTGAGCCTCGCTGCCGACAATGTCGAACTCGGCGACGTTTTCAACGTATGCACGGAACTTTATGAGGCCCGACGAATCGCAGGCCAACGGCTTAAGGTCGTCGGCTATTTTCAGGGCCGGCTCCATGAACGTTTCTGCGGCGAATCTCGCATGGCGTGATTTTGAGCCTGCGCCGAAGGCATCGCCGACCTGATATGCGGAAACGAACGTCAAAGATAAAACGAGATAGCAGGAGAAAAGCGCCAGAAAGAATAAAAGCTGCCGTTTTTTTTCCATAGTTAATTATTTGGCCGCACACAATTTTAAACTTATAAATTTTGAACTGATTATAATTAAGATGGCGCGGGAAAAAATGGCGAAAGGGAAGGCGAAAATCCTGAAAGAAAATGAAAGCCTTGAAAGAATCGAAGAAGCCAAAGCCGGCCCGGAAGCCGAGGATGCGGGCAAGAAGGATGCCAAAGCCGGCGAGAAGGAATTCAACAAGGAAGAGGACGAGAAGAAAAGGATTCTTATCATAAAAAAGTTCACCAAAGAAATCCTCAAGAAATACGGCTCGATGGTGAGGGCCGTGGTTCTGTTCGGCTCCAGCGCGAGAGGCTCGTGGCACAAGGAGAGCGACATAGACGTTTTCATAATCCTCGACGACACGAAACACAAGATCACCCCGAACCTCAAGGAGCAGATTGAAGACGAGCTTGACGTCATAGCCAAGAAGCTGTCGGACAAGCTGTCCGTCCAGCAGCCCTACCTGATGACCGAGTTCTGGAACATGGTGAGGATAGGCCACCCCATCGTCTTCAATTTCATACGCGAGGGCGTTCCGGTCTTCGACCGCGACATATTCCTGCCGATTAAACGCCTGCTTCAGATGGGCGAGATCAAGCCATCAAAAGAAGCCGTCGAGAAATACATCGAGCGCGCGCCGGGGAGGCTGAAGCGCGTCGAAACGGCCAAGATGTACATGGTGGCGGAGGACTGCTACTATGCGATGCTCGAGAGCCTCCAGGCGGTGCTCATGTTCCTTGGCAAGAACCCGCCGAGGCCGAGCGACGCGCCTGAAGCGATGAGAAAGACGCTGGTCGAGATGAAGCTCATCAAGCCGGAATACGCGGACTGGCTGGAAGGCGTTATACAGCGAAGGAAGGAGATCGAGCACAAGCATCTGAAGACGCTGCCGGGCCAGGAACTTGACGACTGGATAGCCAAGGCGAACAAGTTCGTCAAGGAGATGCAGAAGACGCTGGTCCGGATCGAAGTCCTCAAGCGCGAGAATCTCATCGAAAAGTCGTACGCCATAATGAGCGAGACCATAATGACGGTCCTGAAATCCATGGACAAGGTGCCTGAAAACGAGGAGAAAATAAGCAAATATTTCGAGGACTACGTCGTAAAGCCCGGGCTTGTTTCCGACAAATATCTCGAGGTCTTCAACGAGCTCTGGAAGATGAAGAAGCTAGTCAAGGAAGGCAAGATTCTCGATCTCCAGAAGCAGGACATACTGTTCCACAGGGAATACGTCAGGAAGTTCATAAAGGAAGCGGGCAGGATACTGAAGGAGAAAACAAGAACCAAATACTGAGCGGCAATCATTTTTTCTTTTTTGAGCTCATCTTCTTTATATCGCCTATTATCCTCTCCACCACCTGCCCTGCGGTCAGGTGCGTGGTATCTATGACGATGTCGTAATGGGATTTGTCCATGACGTCGAGATTGTAATATTTTCTGTACCTCCTCTCGTCGCTTGCCAGCCTTTCCTTGATGCTCTTCTCCGCCTCGTCCGCGCTTTTCAGATCGCCCTCGTTCCTTTTGCCGCCGCCTTTTTTTATCTCACCGAATATCCTTTTCGCACCCGTTTTTATGTTGACGAGAAGCAAAACCTTTACGGAATTGGGGATGAAATGGAAACTGGTCCTGCCCTCGATTATGAAGTTGTCCTCCTTCCTTCCAAGCTCTTTCTGGTAAGCGTCAACAGTCCTGTCCGTCCATGCCTCGCTCTCGCCCAGCCTGTTGAATTCGCCGATTGTCATGCCTTTTTCCTTCGCTATCCCTCGCCTCATCTGGCCCATGCAGTATCTTTTCATTTTAAGGCGTTTGGCAAGCAGTTTTGCCACCGTGCTCTTGCCGGAGCCCGGCATTCCAGAAATCGTTATTATCATGATTCCACTCTTTGGCCTTTCGATTTTTAAAAGCCAAGTTATCTCACCATGTCGGCGAGATCCTGCAGTATGTCGACTATGTCCTTTTCCCTGTTCGGCGTCTCGAAGATGAGCGTGCCTTTAATGTTGAGCGCCTGTATCGATTTTATCAGGTGCTCCAGGCGCATGTCGGAGCGCAGGATGGGCTTGTGCTTTCCCGCTCCCGTCCGGTCGTAGTCTATCCCCGAGAAGATGAAGTACGCCTCGCTGAGCCATTGCCTTCCCACTTCGGCGCGCACCTTGTCTATAATCCTGCGGAAATCGCTTTCGTGGGTGAGAAGACCGCGGTCCCTGCCGTGTATGTGCGCCCAGTTGAGGACGGGTTCCGTCCGGGTCGTCCGCTTGACCATGTCCACCACGTCCTCTATGCTGCCGGGCTCGTCGATTTTGCCTGTCGTTTCTATGCCTATCTTCGAGCGGATGCGCATCTCGTTGACTATCTCGTTTATCTTGTACACGCTCAGCTTCAGCGCCTGGCTGTGCGGCATGCGCGCGTAGAAGGTCGGGTGGATTATGAGCGTACGGGCGTCCATGACATTCGCTATATTGCAGTAAATCTTTAAGGCGCCGTCGAGAGCCGGCTCTTCGGGAAGCGCGTTGTTGTGAATCGCCAGCTCTATGTTGTACTTGGAGGCGATGGTCTTTATCTTGAGCAGGTTCGTGTAGTGCTCCTTGTAGAGGTCGGAAATTTCCTTGACGTTGTCGAAGAGCTGTTTCGGCAGCAGGAAAGCACGGAATCCGACGCGATACATGTCCTCGAGGACCTTGAGCGCCTCGCTTGCTTTCTTGACAACCGGTATCTTGGCGCTGCCGTAAGCGACGCCTATCCTCATGCCCAGCCTTTCCTGGATTTTGAGGCTCTTCTTTCGAATAAGCATAATTACCATCTTCCCGGTGCTCCTTGTTTAATTATTTGTCCGAGCCCATAGAAATAGATAACGACGTTTACAGGATGTTTAAACGGTCCTAAAATATGAGAATTTTAGGCTTCTTTGCGCCCGTTAACTTTATACATTCTGCATTGAGACAAAAAACCAGACAAACGAAGCTGATTTAAAACTCGAACTGTTGTTTTAATCCGTATACATCTTCGGCAAGTCTTCCTGCCTCGTCTGGCCCATGTAATTCTGATTTCCTAAGAATGTGATGCGGACCCATACCAGTTTTTCTTTCGTTTTCGATTGCTTGATCTTCAAGCACGCCGTATGTTCCTTCCCCAGTCCTTCTATTGAAAAGCCTGCTTGTGTATCTTATGGCGTGTCTTTCAACAACATTTCTGACATAATCTGTAACGTTCCCGTATTTGCCGAGAAGATAATCCATTATGCCTGCACGCTTTTGTTTTCTGTGGAAGAGTTCGTGAGCGCTTGTTTCAGTCAGTTTTTCTCTTGATCTAGTCTCGTTTTCGAGCGTTTCCAGCTTGCTTCTGTAGAAAGGTTTTAATTTATTCTTGACCCATTCAGGAGCATGCTTATCCACAAATGCCAAAGCGCGCTTGTAAATGCCCGTTGACTCTTTTTGTTCCATGGTTCCGTATATGATTCTCGTATTGACGACTATCGCGTCATTTTCGGGATCGAAGAACGCATTTGTCGTACCGACCGGAACGACGGCCGATACTCCATATTTGGTTGGTACCACTGCGAGAGATTCTCCAAGATCTTCTGCCCTGACGCTTCTGGGAAGACCAACCGGTGTAAGGCCATCCTCTAGTAATTTCGACGTTAATTTTGCATGGCTTTTGTAAAAATCCTTTGTAGCCTCGACAAGGGCCGGATCATTCCCATGCGTGTCGCTGCTGAAAATGTTCATGGCACGATAAGGTTTAAGGGACTGAAGCGTTCCTCTATAAACGCTGTCTCCACTTGGCAATATATTATCGGCCATACCTAAATCTAGGGTCAGTCTTGCCAATCTTTGAGATATTTGACTACAGTATTCCATCTATATCAACATGCCTTATTCTATAATAGCCATGAAATTCATATATTTATAAAGCTTATTTTCACCAATTTTAAGTAGTTAATCGTTCAAAAGACTAAGCATCTTTTCACTGTTCTCACATGTAGGTTTTTTGTGGGTTTTTAATTTATATCAGCTCCGCCAATAAAATAATATGCAAGTCAGAGAGATAATGAACAGGAACGTGGTGACCGTCGGGCCCCAAATAACGCTGCATGATGCGGCCAAGAAAATGGTCGACAACAACACCAAGTTCCTCATAGTGACGGGAAAGGAAAGGCTTGTCGGCATAGTCACCGAATGGGATTTCGTGAAGAAAATCGCCAGCGGGACGAAAAGCATACTCGACACCAAGCTGGAATCGATAATCACGAAAAAGGTCATAGTCATCTCCCCTACGACGGAGGTCAGCGAGGCGGCGGAGATAATGGCCGCCAATAACATAAAGAGGCTCCCGATAGTGGAGAACAACGTCCTTATCGGAGTGGTAACGGCGATGGAAATAATGGCTGCGGAGCCGAAGCTGATCGAGCAGATAAGCGAGCTTTTTCTAGCGTCAAAAAAGGAGCAGAAATCCTCGGTGGCAGGTTAAACTTTTCGGATTCTATACAAGCGTCGCCAAAAACATGACCAGACCAGCCAATATGGGGATGGTAAGGTTGTCGTCAATCCCCGGAATCAGCTCAGCGAATGAAGCGGTCAAAGCGCCGATGACGGTAATAAAGGGGCTCGCAAAAAAAATCCCCCCTGCAACTGAGCCCAAAAAACAGGCAGCGAAACCTTCGAACGTCTTGCTGCCTATTTTCCGCTTCCCCAGGTTTTCACCCACCAAAGTTGAAAGCGCATCGCCGACAGCAAGCATCGCGCATGCTGCCGAAGCGATACTGAAGGGAAAGAAAACGAACGCCAGCGTGCAACCGAGGTAAAAGAACATCGCCCCAGTGAACGGGTTTTTAACGTGCTTTCTCTCGAACTTCAGGGTGAAATCCCTTAACCTGGATTCGAATTTTCCCAGGAAATTCTCCAGTTTCTTTTCCTGCGTCCTGACGTACCAGGAATAGATAAAAAAGAAGAGCGTTATAAGGGAGAAGTAAATGACGGTCATCTCCCTCCCTATGAACTGCGCGAATATCACGAAAATTATGCCGGAGAGGTGGACCATCTGCCTGGGCAGCTCGGTCCGCATGGCATTCCTGACTTTCATGGATTTGAATATGCCGTGCGGTCTTAAAAATAACGGTTTTGAAGGCGTTTTTAACCCGGCCGCGAAAATATAGTGATGAAGGTAAAACTGGACAAAAACCAGAAAAAGCTTTTTGAAACGCTCCTGTTCCTGGTCAAACTGCTCGTTTTCGCGATACCATTGTATATCATCATGTCCTTCCAGGGGGTTCTCTCGCCGCTGCAGGAAATCGTCACCCAGAACATCCAGTCTATCCTGCAATTTCTCGGTTTCAATGTTTCAAGGGATGCTTTTCTGATAACAGCCAATGATGTTGCCTTCTTCATATCCGAAGACTGCACCGGATGGAAAAGCATGCTTTTGCTGGCCGCGCTCGTTTTTGCTGTCCCGAAAGTTAGGATGAAAAAGCGGGTCATAGGCGTTGCGCTCGGCATTCCTGCAATCTATATCGGCAATCTTGCCAGGATCCTGGCGGTCGTTCTCGCGTGGCATAATTACGGCTTTGAATTCGCAAGCGCAATACATGACTATTTCTGGCAGGCCGGCCTGATTTCCCTCGTGCTGGCGCTGTGGGTTTCGTGGCTTGCATGGACCGGCAAGATAAGCTTCAAGAAGAAAAAAATGCTTATAAGACGACGCCATAAATTAATAAAACCAAAAGAGAGAAAGAAAATATCAGGCAAAACAAGGCCAGAAAGATTGAAACGAGTAAAACCGAAATCAAGGTGAAATGATGGATGAAATCGTTGGATTGATACCTGCGGCCGGCATAGGCAAGAGGCTTTATCCCTTCTCGCGCGCCGTCCCGAAGGAAATGTATCCCATATTCGGGAAAGCGGTGATAGAACATACGATAGAGAACCTGAAGGTGGGCGGCATAAACAAGATTTACATGATAGTCGGATACCAGAAGGGCGCGCTGATGGACTACATCGGCGACGGCTCGTTCTTCGGGGTCGACGTGATATACCTTTACCAGATGAGAAGGATGGGGCTGGGGCATGGCATTCTCCGGGGCAAGGGATGGATAGACAAGACCTTCGTCACGCTCCTCGGCGACTCGTTCATAGAGCCGAAAGAGGAAATAAGGGAAATGATAGAATACCACATGAAAGAAAAACCCATCGCTACCGTGATGATGTTCGAGGTAAGCGATGTAGCCGGATACGGCATAGCCAAGTTCAAGAGCCTCGAGAAAGGCGCGGGCAGAATCGAGAAAATGGCCGAAAAGCCGTCGAAGCTGCAGGCAAAGGGCCTGAAGACCGGCGGCAAATTCTACGCCCTGTGCGGAGCATACGTATTCGAGCCGAGGATCTTCGGCTACCTTGAGAAAACGCCTCCCGGCATCAACAACGAGATACAGCTCACTGACGCGATGGCCCTTGCCCTTAAAAGGGGAGAGAAAATAAACGGCTTCGTCCTTAAAGGCAAATACCTCGACATAGGCAAATGGCACACGGTAAAGGAAACGGAAAAATTCCTGGGCAGCGTCATCGACATGGAGAAGCATTACGAGGAACGCGAGCGCATGATGGAGACCATCAGGAAACACGAGGAAGAGAACGGAAGGTAAATGCAATGGCATCGCTGCAGACGAAAATCAGGATACTGCTCCTGCTTTTGAGCTTCACCATACTCGGCGCGCTTCTTTATTTCTCGGATATCGGAAAGGTCGCGCTGGTCATATCCGGGGCGAATCCCTATTACATTTTCCTCGCTTTTCTGCTGTCGCTTCTTCTCATGGCCGTAAGGACGTTCAGATGGAGGACGCTTCTTGAAAGAATCAGGATAAGCGTTGCCTTCCCAAGGCTTTTCGCTGTTTACATGTCCGGGCTGGTCGTTTCCAATCTTACGCCCGGCAAAATCGGCGATCCCATGAAAAGCTACATTCTTAAAAAAACGTCGGGCATATCCATTTCGAAGTCGCTGCCTTCCGTATTCATGGAAAGGGTTTTTGATGTTTCCGTGACCGTTATTCTCTCCTTCATCGGAATAGCGATTGTTACCCTTCCCCCAAGAATTGAAATTGTATTGTTCATGGTAATCGCGCTGTACTTTTTTGGGGTAACGGCCCTGCTTTACATAAGCCTGAAGAAAAGCAGGATACGTTATCTGTCCGGGAAAATAATCAGGGTTTTCAGCTGGCTTCCTCTTGCCAGAAAAGTTGACAAATATCTTGAGCATTTTGCCGAAAAATTCAACGAATCGCTGGTCAATTACAAAGACGCGCCGACGCTGGCGAAGAGCTTTGTTCTATCCCTTTTCATATGGTCAGCGGAAGGCGTAATACTTTATTTATGCTTTCTTTCCGCCGGCATAGACGTAAACGTGCTCGTGTCGGTGTCCTTTTTGTCTATAGCGGTCCTGATCGGCGTCACGTCTCTTCTGCCGGGAGGCATGGGATCGAGCGAGGTCGTCATGGTCCTGCTTTTCACCACGACGTATTCCCTGCCTATCTATTCCGTCACCGCGGCCGTATTAATGGAGAGGTTCTTCAGCCTTTGGATAAACATAATAGTCGGCTCTGTCTGCATGGGTTCACTCAGATCAAATTTAAAATAAAGAAACATTAGTATGCATGACAGGCGGTGCCAAGCCTTTATATTTGCTTATCACGAAGGATTGAAGATGCGGGCGCATCGGCTTTCATCAGTTAATGGCGTGAATTCATGTTCCCGGAATTAAAAACGGCTAGGGAATATTTGAAAAGGAAAGGCATATTATTTTTAGTCAGTGAAGGCTTTCATCACTATGTGACGTCACTTTTTTATTCCCCCATATGTTATTTTAAAATAAAAAATCTCGACCGGAACCTTGAACCTGACCAACTGGTTGATTTTGTCTTTAATGATTGCCAGAAGATGCTGGCCCCCGTGCAAGTCAGGAGTGAAATCTTGCAGCTGCTAAAATTCCTGGATAAAGTCCGGCCAAGAACCATACTGGAGATAGGAACAGCGCGCGGCGGGACCTTGTTTTTGCTTACCGGGGTGATTTCCAAAAACGCCCTGGTGGTGAGCCTGGACCTGCCTGGCGGAAGGTTCGGCGGCGGCTACGTAAGGTGGAAAATACCTTTATACAGATCGTTTGCACTGCCAAATCAAAAAATTTATCTGATAAGAAAAAACTCCCACGAAAGGGCGACGCTCGATGAGGTCAAGGCCGTTCTAAGGGGCGAAAAGGTTGATTTTTTGTTCATAGACGGGGACCATACTTATGAGGGCGTCAAGAAGGATTTCGAGATGTACAAATCCCTGGTTAAAAAAGGCGGGACAATCGCCTTCCATGACATAGTCCCCCATCCCCCGGAAGACGGCTGCCAAGTAAACAAGTTCTGGAATGAAATAAAGAACAGATATAAGGCCATTGAATTTGTCGAAGACTGGAATCAGAAATGGGGGGGCATAGGGCTCATAAAAATTTAGCATTTTCTGGCGTGTTCCAGAAAGCGTATCAGATATTTTTAAGTGCATGTGATAATTATTCGTATGAATTTGGGCCCCGGGAAAGGCTGGAACGTGATAATATCCCGGTTCAATAAGCTATTTTGCGGGGACAGGATCCTGATACCGATATTGTTGCTTGCCTTTTTCGTAAGAATAATCGGCTTGGGGGATGCGCCGTTTTCCTTCGAGGTCGTGTGGAAGCCTCCTGTCGAGGAAATGCTCAAAGGCTCGTTTTATTACACAAAGGACATACCCCACCCGCCAATGATCGTCGTGCTTCATTACCTTTTCGCCCTCGCCGCCGGGCTTTCCATCCAAGTGTTTCGCTCCATGTCGCTCTTGATGGGCATGTCAACCATAGTCGTTTCATATTTTTTCGCAAAGTCTTTATACAACAGGAAAGCGGCAATCCTTTCGGCGCTTCTGATGGCGGTCGTTTTTTACCCGGTATGGATGTCGCTTTTCGTGGACATCGACGGGAGCGTGCTGACATTTTTTATGCTGGCTTCCCTGTTCTCGTTCCATAAGCTGGAAAAAACCAAGGAAAGGAAATGGCTGCTGATGACGGGGGTGTTTATCGGACTCGCGTTGCTCTCGAAATACTCCGCTGTTCTCCTTTTCCCCGTTTTAATCATCTATGACCTTTTCGCGAATAAGCTCAAGAATCTCAAAACCATCATAACCGTACTGTTGATCGGCGGCGCTGTATTTTCTTTATTCCCCCTGTCTTCCTTGTTGTTGAATCGCCCGGAAATGATCACGGATACTCTCCGATGGGGAACGGAGGGCGCGGTGCGCGCTGATTCGACGAACATTCTCTATGCGTACGTGCTGTCGTTTGCGAGGATGTTCATATTCCTGTTCCAGTACGGAACGCCCATCTTATGCATAATCCCCCTCTATCTGCTGCTCAGAAAAGGTGAAAAGAAGGAATACATCCTTCTGTCCTACGCCGGGCTGATACTGGTTTTTTTCACGCTCGTCACCACCGGCGGGCCAAAGGCGAGATACATAACGCCTGCCGTTCCCGCCCTGACGATTCTCGCGTCCAATGCCATTCTCACGGTCTTTAACAAGTTTGACAGAAAAGATGCGTACAAGATGATATCGGTTTCTGCCGTTTTTTACGCGGTCCTGGTATGCCTTAACACGTACGGTGTCCAGGAAGCCTTCAACTCCCAGAACATAAAGCCAAGCCTTCTGCTGCAAAATTCCATCTTCTGGTATTCAGGCTTCGAGAGCACGCCCTTCGCGATACACGTGCACTCCCTGATTTTCGTGATGCTGGTCTCGGTAATCCTTTTTTTGCTGTCCCTGAAACTCGGAAAAAAATTCGTTATTGCGCTCGTTTCCCTCGGCCTGGCCTTCAATTTTTTCATTCTTGCCCAGTCTTTTTACCCGACCGCGGGCCCGAATTTTACGGCCACCGTGTTTGAGATGGTCGGATATTACAAGGCAAATAATCTCAACTGCAGCGCGTTATACTCGAATGAATGGTCTTTCATGTTTTATCTGGACGATGTGAAATTATTATATGCTGACTCGATTGCGCAAAAAGACCTAATGGGCTGCGTCTTTACCATAAACGTGCAGGATATGTCGGAATCAAAAGAGTTGCAGGATGCCGTCAAAGGATGCGAAGAAGCAAAGACTTTTTATTCAAACGGGTTTGAGTTTGGCCATATTTATATCTGCGAATGAACCCGCCAGAACCGCGGGCTTCCGCATGCACTGCCGTAATGAGAAAAATTGTTGCCTCTTTTCTAAGAGAATATTGTCCGCATCATCTTTAAGCCAACCTTGAAGGCTTTCCAGTTGTTGCTGCCCGCGCCTTTTGAAACGCCCACCCTTTCCTTGAATGTCACTGGAATCTCGATGATTTTCAGCTTGTTGTCAAGCGCCACAATTATCATGTGCGGGGAGAAGTGATCGGAATCGACGTTCAGCTTGTTTATTATTTTCTTCAGCGATTCGCTTCTTATCGCCCGCAGCGTACAGCCGACGTCAGTAAGCCTGACACTTCCCCACATTTTGAAATTCCAGTATTTAATCTGTATCAGTTTTGCCAAGAACAAATTTCCCCAAATCGTGAACCATCCCAGCTGGGTTCTCTGGTTGAGCAGTTCCTGAGTGGTTCTTGTTCCGACGGCCATGTCAACATTGTCAAGATACGGCACCAGCTTTTTCACGTCGTAGCCGTTAAAGGTCATATCGCCTTCCACTAGAACTATTATATTGGCTTCACGGGAAGCCTCCTTAAGTGCACGTATGCAAACGCTGCCGTAGCCAGGCCTGGTTTCGGTGACGACCTTTGCGCCAGCTTTTCTGGCAAGTTTAGTCGTATTGTCCGTCGAATTGTTTTCAACTACAACCACTTCAATTACGCCATCCTGTTTTTTGAAGTCCATTACGGCATCGTATATGGACTCCTCGTCATTCCAGGCCGTCATGACGACACTTATTTTGGGTTTCGGTATGGGGTCATATTTTATATTACCGGGCCTGGACTCGAACTCGGATCTGACGAAATCAGCCAAGACTATGATTAAGAACAGTGACAAAGAGGCGAACGATACGGATAGTATATCATTCAGAAAAACGGACAGGTATGCCTGATAGGGGGAATGCATGAAATCCGACAGCCATAAAAAGGCCTGCGTAACGAATCCCAGAAAAAAGGAAATTCCGGAAATGAAGAGTAAAATCAGCCCGTAAAGAATCAGCCTGCCCATAGGAATTGATTTGAATCAAAGTTTATTAACTTTCCCATGAAGATTCTCCTATATCAGAATGGCGATGGTATGGAGAAAATACTGATCATAGGCGGGACCGGTCTGCTCGGTCTAAGACTGGCAGAAAAGGCAGACGGCAAGTTTGAAGTCTATTCCACTTATCATACCCACAAAATTAAAAGCATGACCCATCATACGTTCCCGCTGGACGTGAAAAGGAGGGAGGAAACATTATCCTTGATAACGAAAATCAGGCCTTCCGTGGTCATCGACACGGCGGCGCTCCACGAGGTTGACTATTGCGAGGAGCACAAGGAAGAATGCCGGGCGATAAACGTGACCGGTACGGAAAACGTCGCGAAGGCATGCAAAGCCGCCGGGAGCAAGCTCGTATTCATTTCAACCGACTACATCTTCGACGGGAAGAAAAAGGAATACGGAGAAGCCGACAAGCCCAATCCTCTCAGCCATTACGGCCGCTGCAAGCTCGAGGCCGAAGAACTGATAAAGAGCATCGGCCTGGATTACGCCATCGCAAGGACGGCCGTATTATACGGCTGGAACCCGACGAAATTGAATTTCGTCACCTGGGTCATCCGTGAACTGAAAGCCGGAAAAGAGATACGGGTCGTCGACGACCAGTACAGCAATCCCACGCTTGCCGATGACCTCGCCGGCATGCTGCTCAAAATAATCGAAAAGAGCGAAACGGGCGTTTTCCACACCACCGGGTCAGAATGCATAAGCAGGTTCGAATTCGCGAAAAAGGTGGCGGAAGCGTTCAGCCTGGACGTGGGTCTCGTCAAGCCTGTAAAAACAAAGGATTTAAAGCAAAAAGCCGTTAGACCTAAAAGATGCGGCATGAATACCGGAAAAATAACGGGAATACTGGGCAGAAAACCTTTGACGGCCTCGGAAGGCCTTGAAAAAATGCGGACTGATACGAATGATTGAAGGCGTGAAAATCAAAAAGCTGGTAAAGCATTGCGACGACAGGGGTTTCCTGACCGAGATCCTGAGGAACGACGACAACCTGATGAAGCGGTTTGGCCAGTCGACCTTCACGAAAGCCTACCCCGGCGTCATAAAAGCTTTCCACTGGCACAGGAAGCAGGACGACCTCTGGTTCATATTCGACGGGGACGCGCAGGTTGTCCTGCACGACCTCAGGAAGACTTCCCCCACATACAAGCAAACGCAGGTCATATTCGCCGGCGAGGAGGATCTGAAGCTGATATTCATACCCAAGGGCGTGGCGCACGGCTACAGGGTCCTCGGCAAGAAGCCGGCAAGGATGATATACTTCACGTCGGAATCCTACGACCAAGAAAACCCCGACGAGGAAAGGATTCCCTTCGACGACCCGAAAATTGGTTTCGACTGGGAGACGAAAAACAGATGATTTTATGACGTCTGTCAACAAGTTCAACGCGTCAGAGAAGATACTAAAGTACGTCAAGGAGATGGATTATTTCTTCAACTCCCACAAGACCCTCATATCCGTCGAGCTGGACCTCACCAACCTCTGCAACAATCGCTGCCCTCGGTGCACGGGAATAAAGGACAAGAATGTCTCGCTCACGTTCGTCCAGGTCAGGAAGCTCGTCGACGAGCTAGCGGACGTATTCAACGCGAAATCCATCATCATAAGCGGCGGAGGGGAACCGCTGCTCAACAAGGACTTCGTGAAAATGCTCTATTACATCAAAAGCAAAGGGATCGATATCGGCCTGAACTCGAACGGCTATTCGCTGAACGCGAAAAACGCCAGGGCTATTGCCGACTGCTGCGCCTATTTCAGGATAAGCCTCGACGCCGGCACGCCGGAGATGTACAAAAAGACTCACGGCGTGGGCATGGAGGCGTTCGAAAAGGTCCTCGGGAACATCAGGATGTTCGATAGGATAAGGAAGGAGGCGGGCTCGAGCGTCTCTTTCGGCACGGGCTATCTAACGGGCAGGCAGACCAAAGGCGGCATCCTTGACTTCTTCAAAACAAGCAAGGCATGCGGCGTTGATTTCGCGCAGCTGAGGCCATTCACCAACGACCTGACAAGCGTGGACAGGGAACTGAAGGAGGCCGGGAAGCTCGAGGACAGGAATTTCAAGGTCGCCAGTTCGGATCACAAATATTCGAGATTCGCCGACGATAACAAAAGGCCTTACAAGAAATGCTGGGGCATGTTCTTCAACACGGTCGTCACCGCGGATTTCAGGGTCTTTGCCTGCCTCCACCACAGGCAAAATGGGAAATACCTTCTCGGCGACCTCAACAAGAGCAGCCTTTACGATATATGGCACTCTGCAAGGATGAGGGACGTCTTCGAAAGGATTGATTTTTCAGGCTGCCCATACTTCTGCAGGAATGACGAGATAAACAGGAGCCTTGAACTGGTGAGCAGGCCGGTCAATCACGTAAAGTTTTTGTAGGTGCGCTAATGAAGCATATGAAAGGGGTGATACTGGCGGGAGGGAGCGGGACGCGATTGTACCCGTGCACGAAAGTCACCAACAAGCACCTGCTGCCCGTATACAACAAGCCGATGATTTTCTACCCGATACAAACGCTGCTCGCCGGCGGGATAAGGGAAATACTCATAGTCTCTGGTCCGGGGCACGCCGGCCATTTCCTGAACCTGCTAGGCTCGGGAAAGGACTTCCGCGCGAAATTCACGTACGAGATTCAGGATGAGGCAGGCGGCATAGCGCAGGCCCTGAGACTGGCTGAGGATTTCGCGGGGGGCGACGACATAGTCGTGATACTGGGCGACAACATCTTCGAAGACAAGTTCGATTTCAGCGGTTTCAGCGGCGGCGCGAAGATTTTCCTCAAAAAGATGCCGCTGGAAAGCGCGAAGCGATTCGGCGTCGCACAGACCAGGAACGGGAGCGTCGTAAGCATCGAAGAGAAGCCGAAAAACCCGAAATCCAATTACGTGGTGACAGGGCTTTACATGTACGACAGCAGCGTTTTTGAAACGATAAGAAAGCTGAAACCATCGCAAAGGGGGGAACTCGAAATAACAGACGTCAACAACCATTACGTGAAAAAAGGGAAAATGGCTTTCTCGTTCGTGAAAGGCAGGTGGTCTGACGCCGGGACTTTCCCTTCGCTTTTTAGGGCGTCCGAAATCATGAAGGACGTCGAGGAAGGCAAGGTTTAATAATCCGGCCGCATCTGAAGTAATACGTTAAAGTGAATTTTTATGCATTCAAAAAAACCCGGTAAAACAGTGTTTCTGGCGAACCCGCCATACGACGCCATCTACGAGAAATCCATAATTCACCTGTTCAAGTTCGTGTCCAACAACAAAGGAGACCGATCCCTTTATCCGCCGCAGCTGGGTCTCTCCACGATTGCGCCCGCGGTCGTGAATTCCGGGCACAACGTACGGATATTTGACCTGAACATTCCATCAAACGGGCAAAAATTTGCGGCCGCGCTTGAGACGGAGAAGCCCGACTACGTCGGGATAACGTTCACGACCCCCCTGTACAACGAGGCCCTGAAGATTCTGGAATCGGTAAAAAAGCACAGCCCCGGCTCCATAACGATAGGCGGAGGGCCGCATACCTCCGCATTCCCCGAGAAAACCATCAGGCTCACGAAATTCGACATTGTCGTCATGGGCGAGGGTGACTACACCCTGTCCGAAATTGTGAACGGCAAGCCGTTGGAACGGATAAAAGGCATTGCCTACAAAAAGAAAGGCCGGGTCTTCGTGAACCCCAGGAAGGAGTTCATACACGACCTTGATGCCCTGCCCTTCCCCGCATGGCAGCTGTTCGACGTCAACAAGTATAATATCCCGAAGGCGGTTGCTACAAGGAACAAGGTCGGCCCAATAGAGACAAGCAGGGGCTGCCCATGGGGATGCGTGTATTGCACGAAATCCGTGTTCGGAAGGAACTTCAGGGTCAAGAGCCCGGACAGGGTCATTGAGGAAATAAAGTACATGCTGGAGCAGGGTTTCGAGGAAATCCACATCGCCGACGACGGCTTCACCACCCAGATAGAAAGGGCCGAAGCAATATGCGACAAAATCATCGACAGCGGCCTGAAATTCCCCTGGGCGACCATCACGGGCATCCGCGCCGACCGCGTCACTCTCGAGCTGCTCAAAAAGATGAAAAAGGCCGGCTGCTACCGGGTCTACTATGGAATAGAAACAGGGAATGAAGATATCATGAAAAGGATAAACAAGGGGGAGACTCTGGAAGCTATTACAAACGCCGTAAAAATGTCAAAAAGGGCGGGCCTGGAAGTCTACGGATTTTTTATGATAGGTTTGCCGGGCGAGACCGAAGAAACCATGCAGCAGACCATAGATTTTGCGAAGGAGCTCAGGCTCGACATGGCCAAAATCAGCATAACCTCCCCGCTGCCTTCGACGCCGCTTTACGAGGAATATCTGGCGAAAGGCCTCATAAAATCGGACGACTGGTCTTCGTTCAATGTTTACTCCATTCCGGAGAACCTGTATGACCATGAAAATCTGGAATGGTACGTGATAGAAAATTATTACAAGAAGTTTTATTACTCGTTCTACCTGAATCCGGGGTTCATGATCAGGCGGGTGGCGCATTCGATCAGGAACCGCACCCTGATTTCCGACTTATCGGTGTTCATTAACTTCTTAAAAAAGGGCAAGTGATAATATATTATGAACATAATAGTTACCGGCGGCGCGGGGTTCATAGGTTCTCACCTTTGCGAGTGGCTGCTCGATACGGGGAACAAGGTCATCTGCGTCGACAACCTGATTACCGGGAAAAGGGAGAACATCAAGCTACTCCTCAAGAACCCGAACTTCACTTTTATAGAACATGACGTGTCAAAACCCATGAAAATGGGACATGAAATTGATCAGATTTACCATCTTTCCTCGCCGGCTTCGCCAATCGACTACCAGAGGCTGCCGATCGAGACCATGATGGTCAACTCGCTTGGAACTAAGAACATGCTCGACATGGCAAACGAGAAGCGTGCCAAGATATTGCTGGCATCGACCTCCGAAGTCTACGGCGACCCGGAAATGCATCCCCAGACCGAGGAATACTGGGGTCACGTCAACCCCGTCGGCCCGCGCTCATGCTATGACGAATCCAAGCGCTTCGCCGAGGCGCTTGCCATGGCGTACAACAAGATGTTTTACGTCGACGTTAAGATAGCAAGGATTTTCAACACGTACGGCCCAAGGATGCGCAGCAACGACGGAAGGGTTATCCCGAATTTCGTGATGCAGGCGCTCAAAGGCGAGGACATTACCGTGTACGGCGATGGGAAACAGACGCGAAGCTTCTGCTACATAACTGATATGGTGGATGGTCTCATAAGGCTCATGGGCTCCGGGAAATCCGGCGAGATAATGAACCTCGGCAGTCTGGACGAGAGGAAGGTTATAGACGTCGCGAAAATCATAAAGGACACTGCTAATTCCAATTCGAAAATAGCCTTCCTCCCACTGCCGACGGACGACCCGACAAAAAGGAAGCCGGACATCCGGAGAGCGAAAGAGAAACTGGGGTGGGAGCCAAAAGTCTCTTTCGAAAGCGGCCTGAAGAAGACGATTGAGTGGTTCAGGATGCAAATTTGATTTTCATTCCGATGCGCAATTCAAGCAATGCAGGCCCGGATCTGAGCGTTAATTTCATTTTGCCTCTCTGAACAATGTGCAATCTTTGCATACTTCCGGGTACATGCCCTTGGCAAATTTTTCCCTTATTTCATCGATTTTCCGGTTTTCGATTATTTTTTCCAGGTCAGAAACCGTAATATCCCCTATCACCAGCTCGTCATTTTCCTTGTCTTTAATCCTGCAACCACACAACCTTACTTTACCATCAGGCAATATTATTACGTTGTACAGACTTATGCAAACGCCTCTTTTTTTGACTCCTTTCTTGAGCCGCATCACCCCTGAAAGTTCACGTTGTGTTATTGCTCCACCCCAATTGTCGTAGCACATCATAAATTCGATTGTTATGTTTGGAAAATCTCTGAGAGCCTTTAGCATTTTGGTTTTCGCTATCTGGTGCGGCGGCCTTATCGGCCTGAAGCCCAGGAAAATTTCAACATGCACTTTTTTGTTCTTTATGTACCGCAACAGCATGAATATGCCGTTCCATCTGTCCCTGGAGGCTTTCCTCGTTATTCCGAATATTTTTGAATCATAACTTTCATCAGTATCACCGACGCTTATCGTAATCTCATCGGTCCCTGCATCGATGATTTTCCTGTAGTTGTCATTCTGCGACAAAAGAATGCCGTTGGTAAAGAATGAAACCCTCATTTCCCTACTTTTCGCGTACCTTATCTTATCCGCTATGTTTTTGTCTAAAAGAACATCGCCTATTATAGGATTTAATCCTATTTCCCTTATTCCGAGCTTGTATGTCTGGTCAACCGCTTTTTTGAATAACTCCATTCCCATTATTTTAGGTTTCAGATTAAGTTTTCTCTTGGCACAGAAAACGCATCCGGCATTGCAAATGTTGGTTGGCCATATGGCCATTCCTCTGCACATCTCAGGTTTCTTTACTGTAGAAGCGTTCCCGATTCCAATTCTGTACTTGCCGGCCGTCGAATACCATCTGTAAATTTTCCATGTAATCCTGGACGTCTGCAATCTGTATTTCAGATATTTATTTTTATTCATAGTCAAATGCAACATTAATTTTGAAGCATTATAAAGTTTTCCTGTTCCCTCGGCAGGATGCGTTTATTTATTTTGGCCTTTCATATTTTATCTATGTCCGCCGACGAAGGAGTTTCCTACAAGGACGAGGCCCTGAAAGCCGTCGTCAAGGGAGCCGGGATCAGCTTTATCGGTCTCGTCACTTCCAACGTCATCCTGTACTTGAACCGCCTCGTGCTTGCCAGGTACCTTGGAGTCGATGAATATGGCCTACTTTACCTCGGCATTTCGATACTCAATCTGATTGTTATATATGCCAGCCTTGAACTTTCCGGAGGTATCACCAGATATGCTCCCTACTACGCGGCGAAAAATGATGACAAAAGGGTGCGAGGGACTTTCCTGTCCGCGCTCAAAATCAGCCTGCCAACCAGCATTGCGGCAAGTCTGGCATTGTTCTTTTTTTCCGACTTCATCTCAGCCGCGATCTTCCATAACCTGTCGCTTTCGCCTGTGCTTAAAATCTTCTCGGTATTGCTGCCGTTTTACATCGTGTACATGGTAGGAGAGGCCGGACTGCTGGCTTTCAAGAGGATGGACTACTGCGCGCTTATCAGGGATTTCTTCAAGCCTCTGCTCATCATGGCCCTAATGTTCACCCTGCTTTTTCTCGGATTCGGACTTGAGGGTGCAGCCATAAGCTATTCCGCCGGGTTCGCGGGCGCTGCGCTTATATTCATTTTCGTCATCCAGAAAAAGCTCTTCCCGGTTTTCAGAAAGGGCGCAAAATCCGCACCAATGGGGAAGAAGATGCTCAAATACTCCCTGCCGATCGTGCTCTACTACACTGTCTGGGCGTCCGCGCTGAGGGTTGACACGATTTTTCTCGGCGCGCTGAGAAGCGCCAGCGAAGTGGGCCTTTACCAGACAGCGTTGCCCACGTCCCAGTTCCTCACGCTCCCGTCGCTTGCCCTCGCCTCCCTCTTCCTTCCGGTGATTAGTGAACTGCTTTCCAAGAAAAAGCATGAAGCGATAAAGGAGACGTACAAAATAGTGTCGAAATGGTCGTTCTATCTCTGTTTTCCCATGTTCCTGGTGCTGCTCTTCTGGCCCGATGCCGTCATAAACACGCTCTTCGGCGGCAAATACATCGCAGCGGGCGGTCTTTTAGGCATGCTTTCAATTGGTTTGTTTGTCTTCAACTTCAGCATGTTATCCACCAGCATTATCAGCCTTCTGGAGAAAACGAAATACCTTTTCGTGAATGGCGCAATAGCACTCACGGTGACGGTCTTCCTCAACTACGTGCTGATCTCGATGTACGGCGCCGCCGGTGCGGCGCTGGCTATGACCATCGTCTACTTCATAATAACTTCGCTCTCAATCGCCGAGGCCTACCATTTCTCCGGCGCACACCCGTTCCACAAGGACATATTTAAGGCAATAGCCGCAGGCCTGATTTCAGTCGTTTCCGTTTACTTCCTCACGAAAACGTTCTTCGGCGGCCTCAACATGTTCATCCTGTCTGCGATTCTCGCCCTGTTCCTAGCGCTATACTGCCTTCTCCTGCTCATGCTCAAAGGCGTGGGCAAGGAGGACATAATGATCCTGAAAGCGATAGAGAAAAAGACCGGGCTGAGGATAAAGTTCCTGAGAACGATTCTGAAGCGGTTCATCTGACCTTAAGCGAGGACAGGATCGACTGTTCGAAATGAGCATCGCCGTAAAAAGCGGTAGCAATGGTTTCGGTGGTAAGATTTGCCGGTGAATTGATTTTTTCGCTCGTCATGACATACTTCACAACCAATGTGTCATCCGGTCCAAGATTTTCTCCTAAGTTTGACTTCGCAAGCTCGGCTGTTGTTATCGTCAGCTTGTTTCCGGTCACGCTCGCGTTATAATATTTCCTCCCTAGCATCACGATTTTTCTCGTGAATTGCGGGCTCCGCCATTTTTTTTCATGGAATTTGGCCGCGTCCCTGCTGATGAATACGAAAACCGGTATTTTGTCATCGGTATCGAACAGCTCGTTTTCCACTTCAATTTTTTTCAATGAATTAAAATGATTGTACGAAATAACTGAGAAGCCCTCGGGGATCGAATCGGTTATGTTGACTGCTTCGATGTCCGTGGAACCATTGTTTTTCACCCGTATTTCAGGGAAGTTAACCGCGGGGGCGTATTTCTTCATTTCGAATTTCACTTGCTCAGGAACGAATTTTTTTCCGAGGGAGAAACTTATCTCGCCAACCTCGAATGTCGAAATCCTCGGCCCTATTGTCACATTTCCGGAATCAAAAAGCACCTTAACCGAATAGGTACCCTTTGATTCCGGTCTGAACGAAAATGTCTTCACAATAGAAGAATTACTAGCAGCCGAAACGCTTTCATTGAAATTCCACATCTGACCATTGATGCCTTCGATCCATAAGTACAAACCGCCGGAAACTTCATCCCCATGGTTGAGCAGCGTAATCTCCAGATTCTCGTCCGAGCCTAGCAGGATATTCTCGGGCACGACGTTTAATTCTACTTGCGAATCATGTTCAACCAAAACTTCCGCATTTTCGAGAACCTTTGCCGCAAACGCATTTTCGTACAGCAAGGCCGGGACATAGACGCTTATTTTCGTCCTCCCGTCGAGAAGCCTGCTGCTCACGTACCAGTGACTTTCCTTCGGATACGGGTAATTCATGGCTGGCTCCGCCTTTTCCCTGACGCATTCCATTATCCTTTTTTCATCCCTTTCCGACGGCTCCGCGTTAACAGGGCCGATCCCATTATGCATACAGCCCATAATCAGTGCGGTGTAATTCGTATAATGGGAATCGTTGTACACCATGTCTCTTTCAAGGCCGTGCTGGCGTGAATAATTGGCCTTGACATTCACAGATTCTAGCGATGCGCCGGTTGGCAGGATGAATTCCCTTACGAAAACCGGTATAACGGGCCTCTCCTGATCAATGATGTAAGAATCTGCGTTGACGACCTTAAGCTTACCATCAATGATGGTGTAATTGCTTTCGATTTCCGTTGCCATCAAAAACGAGCCAGACGGGCTCACTGAAAATGCAGCGTTTTCAATGATCGGTTTGACAGGAACGTCAATCGGCTTGTATGCCGGATCCGCGAAAAGAATCCTCTCCAACACATCCTTCAAGTACAGAACGGGCGTCTTGACAAACGACGCGCTTGGGTACATCAGCGCCATCCAAGAGCCATTCGTGAAGCTGTTTGCCATGTCCATGTAGGATTCGCCCAGCGATTTTCCAGAAGCGAGGGAACTAAAGAAGAATGAGGACGAAACGGCCGAGTAAGGGTCGTGTATCACCCCAGACGAGCCGAGAACGCTTCCCCCCTGCTCCAAAACCTGGCTCTTTATCGCGGATTCCGCCGACAAATCGTGGTCGTCATATAGGAATCCGGAAAATCGAATCTCGCTGAAATTGTCCGAACCCGAGTAAGGATTGAAATACAGCTCCTTCCAGCTCCTGTTCTCCTTGGGTACCAGCCAGTATCCGTCGCCCAGACCGAAATATCCTACAACATCCGCGCCCTGGAAGCGATCATTCATGTCCCCGTCGATGACGGCGAGATGGTCGGGGAATCCGGCTGGATACGACACCCACGGGTCCCAGTCGAACTCGAACAGCGAATACATAATCGTAATGCCCAAATCCGTGTAGGACGGCAGGTTCCAGAACCAGCCGAATGCTTTGCCTAGCATTTCACTCAAGGCAATGTTGTAAACCTGTTTAAGCAGGTCGTCCATATCGCCGTTAATTTTTGGCTTTTCAACCCTCTTCTCAACTATCCTCTCTGTTTCCATTTTGTCCAGAATCATCTCATCTATGATGAACGCCTGCGACATCCCGCCAAACGCATTCAAAAGGTCAGCGAACTTCCCGTGCCTGTATTCCCCCACCAGCACGGCTTTGTTTCCCACGGGAAGCCTTTGCCTTGCGAGGCCGAGGCTCACCGATGCAGGCCCGCCCTCGAGCCTCCCGACTCCAAGGTCCATCCAACCGTCATTATAAACGTCGCCATATACAAAATCAGAATGTAGAGTATTTCCGTCCTTGTTATCCGCATTCTCAAAACCTGGGTCTGGAAAATAGTAGAACGGCACCGAGCCGTTTCCGCCAAGAATCACGAGATAAAGAGGTACGCCTTTCTTGTACTCGAGAGATGCCGCGAACAACTTCTCGCTTCCTAGAAAACTTACGGTGGAGTTTATTTTTTCCAGTATCGAACTGACATCATCGCCGGGATGAACGGGTACAATGTATCCTCTTCTCATTCCGGCCACGAAGCCCGCGAGCAGCCCTTCGTCACTGTCGGGATTTGCAAGCACCAGGTAGTTCGTGTTGTCCCCCTTTTCTTTCAGTTTCGAGACGTACAAAGCCTGTATCTCATCGATGGTCATGTTCTCAAGATTTGTCAGCTCATATTTCGAAGTTTGCTCGAAAACAACCGGAACTCCAAGATAGTAGGCAAGGTTCGAGCCGAGAATCGCTTTCTCCCTGCTTTCTGCGTAGACTGCCTGCGTGGCGTTCGGGAAAAAGAGCCTAGGAATTTCATCATGGGTTATTTCGTATGAATTATTCAGACCTATGGAAAAGCCGAGAGTGTATATGTAATCTGGTCTGTATTCGTCTATGAACTTCGCTGTTTCGCCGCTAATCGAATCGGTCACAAGTAATGGTAACTTGGCCGGTGTGATGGATATGATGTTTCTGAAGTCTGCTGTCGACAAAACGAGAGAGTGCTCGGTGGGCTGAGGAATTTTGGGCTTAATGGATGGAACGTCGAGGATTGTGTAGGTGGGTTCTGGATCATTAAATTTTCTGACTCTCACCCATTCAACCCTGACTACATCCATTTCATTGTCCCAGTTTCTTACAGCGACAGTCTGGTTGCTGGATGGCGAAATATATTCATAAAACTTTGTTATATTTGCACCGTTATCGTAAATATGTATAGTGTTTGTAGTCCCGTTTCTTTGGATAGTGTAAGTTCTCCATGTGTAGCATTGTGGATAATAGTCATAAAACGAGATAGATTTCGACCCGCTTGAATTACCAACCTCTGAATAAAATCTCTGAGGTCCACCTGTCCCGAACCATTCGCGTTCAAGATATCCAACAGGGGGATTATTGATGAAACCGAAGCCATCATGAGGGTATTGACCGGCAATATGAGTTATATTAAACTCTACTTGTCGATTTGTTGGAAATGTGGTTTTACTGTAAATCCATCCTTCATCTTGCCATGTTCCAACTCTCTGAATCTCAACATAACTGTTTTTAACTGCAATATTTCCCTGTCTGTTCCATATCGAACCATCTAAAGAGGTTCCCAAAAAATCATCCCACAAATCAAAAGTAGCAAGTGCATCCGAGTTTAACATTGCTCCCGAATTGCCATAATACATTTTTACAATGATGTTAGAATTTGCTTTTAAAAATGGAACTTTTATCCAAACATTTGAATAATTACCATCTATTTTTTCTTCTATCCAATAAGGAATTTGAGATTCTGCGCCTGAAGTTGAGTTATAATATGTAAATCTTAAATCATCGAAATCTGTTTGTATGTTTTCGTTATACTCGATTTTTAACAAAATTTGATAATCTATTAAATCATTCCCAGAATTTTCAGAAATGTTTATGATTTTAGCATATTCCCAGTCTGGATCCCACCAAGTATCATCGGGATAGGCGATAACATTATTTGTCATTAAGAAAATCGCCAACATTGAAATTATCAAAATTTTTTTCATTAATTTAAATTAAATAGGTTATTTATAAATTTAACTGATAAAATGTTTAAACAAATTATAAAAATGTTTATATTTAATCAAGATTGATAAAAATCATAACTAAATCTTAGAAGTTTATAAATATTTTTATCAGAAAGTTACTATGTGCGGCATTTGCGGATTTGAAGATAAAGATTTGATAATGAGAATGACTAGAATTCTCAAGCATAGAGGACCCGATGATGATGGCTTCTTTCATAATAAAAATATCAACTCAGGGATGCGCAGATTAAGTATTATAGACATAAAGGGCGGGCATCAACCAATACACAATGAAAACGAAACTGTCTGGATAATTTTCAATGGCGAGATTTACAATTATCTTGTACTTAAAAAAGATTTGGAAAGGGGGAGTCACAAATTTTACACGAAAAGTGATACAGAGGTTATAGTACATTGCTATGAGGAATTTGGAATTGAATGTGTCAAAAAAACTCAGAGGTGATTTCTCATTTGCAATATGGGATTCTCTTAAAAAGAGATTGATATTAGCTAGAGATAGGTTGGGTGTAGCTCCTTTATACTACACGCTTACTAATAATTCAATAATGTTCGCATCAGAAACAAAATCGATTTTAGAATGTGAAATGGTTAAAAGAGAATTTGACTTTGAAGCTCTTCATTATTATTTGACATTCCAGTATGTTCCATCTCCTCTCACTGCTTTCAAAAACATTAAAAAGCTTCCGCCTGGACATATTTTGATTTGGGAAGGGAATAAATTCACAATATCGAAATATTGGGATATCACAAGCAAAACTACAAAGTATATTTTTAAAAAAGCTATGAAAAATCATTTACCCGAAAGTATTATCAAAAGAAAAAGGCATGGTTTCCCCGCACCTACAAATCACTGGTTTTCAAATAAAGAATTTAAGCAGTTTTCAGAAAATATTGTTCTTCAATCGGATTTCGTATGTGAAAATTTCAAAAGAGACAAGATAAACGTTCTGCTTAAAAATTTAAACGAAACAAAAGAGGCACATAAATTTTGGGGGGGTATTTGTACTGGCGATGTGGTGTGAAATTTATGGAAACTGATGAAGTTGTCAAAAAAGATGTGCATATGCGGAGACGAAAAGAACTTATATTAAAATATGCACAAGGAGATTGCTTAGATGTTGGTTGTGGCGACGGGTATTTTTTAATGGAGATTGCTAAAAGATTCCCCAAAAACATATTTTTAGGTGTTGATGAAGATTTGTTCTCAATTAATTTGGCAAAGCAAAGAGAAACAAAAAATTTAAAATTTATAAAAAGCGACATAATGAGTGCCAAAATCAAATATAAATATGATACAATTATTTTATCGCATGTTTTTGAACATTTGATAGATCCAGCCAATGTTCTTCTAAAACTTAAAAAATTATTAAAAAATGATGGTAAAATATTGTTATTGTTACCTAATAAGAGCGGTTTCTTAAATGAAGCTAGATTTGCACCCGGTACTTTAAAACATTTATGGATTTTTGATAAAAATTCTATAACATTTTTACTAAACCAAATTGGATTTTCGTTCGAATTAGTGCCAACTACAATTAGGTTGCCATTTCCCAGAAGGATTTATTATAAATATAATTTTCTTTCGAATCTATTTTATAAATTGTCTGTGTTTTTGGCTCATTTATTGAAAAATAAAAATTATGATTTTTTTATAATACTTCGTGTTAGAGATGAAAACACCTAAAGTTTCAGTCGTAGTATTAAATTACAATGGTCTTGAGTATCTTAAAAATTGCTTCGATTCGCTCAAACAAACAAATTACCCTAATTTTGAAGTGATTATGGTAGATAATAGATCGACGGATCAAAGCGTTTCTTATACGAAGAAATTTTATCCATGGGTGAAAATAATTGATTCAGGTTCCAATTCTGGTTGGGCTGTTGGAAACAACATTGGCATAAAAAAGGCCAACGGAAAGTACATAGTTTTACTAAATAATGATACGATATGCGAACCCGATTGGTTATCAAAACTTATCGACATTGCTGAATCAGATAAAAAAATAGCCGTCGTTGGTGCTCTTGAATGGCCCTTAAGGGGTGAAGTAAGTAAGGTTGCCCAAAATAAGTTTCCTTATAAAATAGAAGAAGTTGCAACTGCCTCGGGAGCAGCGATGATGGTAAAACGAGAGGTCTTTGAAAAAATTGGACTATTTGAAGAAAAATATTTCATTTACTGGGAGGATACTGAATTTAATTACAGGGCTATTTTAACAGGTTATAAGGTTATGATAAATTATAATTCTGTTGTACATCATGTGTTTGGAGGTTATACAGGTAAAAGGGAATCTGAAAGATGGATATATGAAAAAGTAAAAAACAGGCTGCATTTGCACTTAAAGATCATGAACATTTTTTATCTATTGTATTTCTTTACATCAGAAATATGTAAAATGCTATTTCACTTTCTAAAACTACCTTATTCCATATTTAATGGTAACCCTAATGTATTAAGAGCATATTTTAAGGCCTGGACATGGTTTATTAAAAATTTTAAATTTACCATGAAAGAAAGAGTAGAATTCAAGAAAAAATTTAGACAGAGGCGCGATATTCATCTCATATCCATGATATTAAAAACGTGGAGGATAAAAAGAGTATTATTTTATTATTTTTATAAAATTTCAAAAAAGAATAAAATAAATCAACCACAGCTTAAGTTTTAATGATCTGAATTACCAATTATTATTGAAGCTAAAAATATATCATGTCTATTATTCACTTTTTCCCTCCGGATTTTTTTATTTCAATCACATATTCCGTTGGGAACAACGTCCAAAGTATTTTCCTGAACGGACGCATCCAGCGAAACCTTGACGGGCGCCGGCCGTAGCACCTGAAACACCAATGATGCACTTGGCCTTTTAACGGTAGCCCTTCATAATAAATCCGGCCCCAGCGTTCAGACGGCACGGTTATTCTGATGGTTTCGTCATCCTTCACTAACCTGACACACTCGGAAAGAAGAACGCTCGGATTTTTTAAATGCTCGATTATATGCGACGCATTTATTAAATCAAATTTATCATTAATCGGATAGGGTTTTTTATTCAAATCGTGGACTATATCAACTTCTTTATATTCGTTCATGTCTATCCCTATCGCACCGTGTATTTTTTCTTTGCCGCACCCAAGATCAAGTATTTTCATTTCCTCTCACCTATTTTAATAGCAGGCACTCCCAGCATTATCGAATAAGGCTCTTCCACGCTTCTGTTGACGAGCGCGACATGGCCCCGATTATCGAATGGTTAGCTATCCTGACACCGCCAAGTATCATGCACCGCATATATATCATCACATCCGCCCTATCATGACATCCCTCCGTTCGACTGGCGCATTGAAGTTAAGCGTTTTCCGGCTTGTCGAGTGATGGTGAGTGATTATCTTGCTCTCGAACCCGACCTCTGTGTTCGCCCCTATAATTCACCTACAAAATAATAATTGCAATGACAATTTATAATAATTTTGATATATTTTTTCGAGGATTTTTAATATTTTATTATTATTCATCACAAATCATTTTTAAATCAATAATGATAATGAAATAGGGGCTCCGCCCCTATGACCCCGCCTGTTGCGGCTCGCTTCCTCTGCGTGTTCCTGTTAAAACTGTCCTGAACACGCAGTATCCCCGCTCGCCTTAGGTGAAGTCGAAGACGCTTTTCTGGACCCCGGATGCGGCGAATCCATGATGTTCTGGCTGGCTCCTGATATGATATATGCTGCGGCCTGCTCCATGTCCCGGCCTATGGATTCGTGGTGCTCGTAGCCGCTCCAGAATGAGCCGCGCGGATAGCGCTTCCTGAAGCTGGGTATCCTGGCGAACACGTTCCGCGACGAGCGGCTCTTGAGCATGATCTCGCGTCTAGGACGGAGTAGCGTTGGGTACGTTGGTCGAGAAGTGGACGTGGTTGCCGGCGAAGCCCATCTCCCTGAATTCGAACCCGTGGGCTTTGAGCGACCTGAAGCCCTCGACGCATGCGTCTATGGCCTTCTGCTTCCCGAAGACGTTGTAGCGGCATTTCGAAACGAACATGAACATGTGCCAGCTGTTCCTCGTGTCGGCCCGCTCATCGGGTCCGCCGCACCCGTCAAGCTTATAGCTACCGCCAACCAAAACCATATTATCTCCTCCTTGGGAGGCGCCGCTAGAACCAGCGCCTCGCTTAATTCTTTGGTTCGACGAGAGAAATAGCACTGCTGGCTGGCCAATTCACTGCGGGTCTTCCTTCTGCTCTATTGGTTAGTCAGACCGCGCAGTATTCTTGGCCACGAGAATAACCATTCTAAGTTTTTTTGATAGAATTTCCCAATTATGTTTTTCTTCTAAATATTTTCTTCCGTTCCTCCCCAAAATAGATAATTTACTTTTAGAAATATTTTCTAAGTTATTTACGAATTGAACAGGAGTTTCACAAATAAGTCCGCATTTTGATTTCTGGACCAAAAATTTCGATTCTCCGACAGGTGTTGTGAATACAGGTAGCTCCATAGCCATAAACTCGAAAAGTTTTATTGGGCATTTGCATCTGTGATATCTCGTGTCTGGAAATGAAATTACGCCAGCGTCAGCTGCAGCATAATATTCTGGCATCTCATCTTTTGGAACCATGCCTGTTAATATGACATTTTTTGATTTGATAGTATTTTTTAATTCTTCAAATCTTGGACCGTCACCTATTATCAAGAAATATGAATCCCTTAAGATATTTCCAATCGCTGTAAATAAATTAATATCAACGACTGGATGCAATATTCCTGCCCAAAGGAAAACTCTTTTGTCAGAACCAATTCCATATTTTTTTCTTATTTTTTTACCATTGTATTTTTTTGGATCAAATTTATTCAAATCCGTACTGTTTGGTATATATGTGCCACCATAAAGTCTGTGAAGTTCTCTTGAAGCTGTAATTAAAGCATCATTGTGTTTTATCACGAAATTTCCTACAATTTTATTTGTAAGTGATCCCAAATCCCAGTCACAATCATCACAATCTACTATCAGGGGCTTTTTCTTTATTTTCGATAGAATATACCCAGGCAAGCTGGAAAGTCGACTCAATTTGGAAACATAAATCATATCATAATCTGTGTTCAGATTGTTCCTTATTACTGAAAATAGGTATCTGAGTTTCGGATTATATTCAATTATATGGACATGCTCAGGAATATCTTGAGTATATATTTTTCTTTTCCATATACCTGTTGGCTTGGAAACAAGCACATCGAACTGGTATTCTTTGAGATTTGATATAAGAGGAATTAACCGATCTTCAACTGTAGGTGCAGATAAAGGAAGCCCTGTAATGCAGAGTACTTTCATATAATCATTCTTACTATCTTATCAAATCTTCTCAAGATTGCAATTGGTTCTTTCATAAAAAAATATGTAGATACAGCCTTATTTGTGAAACCGAATGTAGTATTTTCCTTATTTTTCAAATAATATAAAAAGTTGCACACGTTTTTCGCTTTTCTCATCATTTTTTCAAGCTCCTTTCTATCTAAATCGGGATAATCCAGAACTGATGTATCTATTCCATCAAAATCGCTCCAGTCTTTGTATTTCAAATAACCTTTGTCATTCGCCCATTCAAACATTTGAGTTCCAGGAAATGGCGTAGTAATTGAAAACTGCGCCGTGTCTATCAATTTTTTTGAGTAAAGTTCGAAAAGGAAATCTATTGTTTTTTCAATATCTCTTTTTGTTTCGTTTGGTAAACCGAGGGTAAATGTAACGTGCGTTTCGATTCCGCTTTCCTTGCAGAGTTTCAGTTTTTTCCTTATCATCTCTTTGTTGAGTGATTTGTTTTTAAGAGTGGTATCCAAAATTTTCTGAGAGCCAGATTCTATTCCAAATTTTGCGGCTCTCATACCCGATTCTGCCATTTTTATTATTTCCCTTTCGGTCAGAACTGCAAAATGAGACATGCTGCTCCATTGAATACCTCTACTCTTAAAGCCTTCATATAGCTTAAACGCATCATTCTTTTCTCTAAGATTAAAAGTGTCATCATCAAAATAAAATTCATTGAAATGATAGTTATCCTGTAAATAGTCTATCATCGACAGGACATATTTGACTGAGAATGGTCTCCATTTCCATTCATTGTACATCACATGTGGCCACATACAAAATGGGCAACGATAAACACAACCACGAGATGTATTAAGTTGAACATTTGGATCCCCCTCACAGAAAGGTTCATTGTATCTGTACATTGGGAAATCTTCCCATACAGGAAAGGGGAGCTCATCCAAATTTTTAATTGTTGGTCTCGCATCTGTTTTAATAACTTTTCCGCTTTTCTTGAATGCAATACCCTTTACATTTTCCAATCTGTTTTTCTTCAGATTTTTTATCAATTCAAGAAGTGTGTATTCGTATTCACCCCTACATACATAATCTACATTTTTTGATCGCAGGTAATCGTTTGGTCTCGCTGTTGCATGAGGACCAGTGAATATAATTTTAATGTCCGGATTTTCTCTTTTTAAGTCATGAGCTGTTTTGAGGTCCTCTTCCAATGTAACAGTGGAACCCTCCATTATAACTACATCACAGTTTTTTACTTTTCTTATAAAACTCTCCCTCGACATCCTGAGTGTAATCGCATCGATTGTTTTCACTGAATCGTTTGTCTCTCTTTTGAGCAAGGATGCACTGTGGGCTAAGAAAAATGGGAATGGGTAATATTTTTGATTTTTGTTAATTGAAAATGACCATCTCGATCCCGCTCTCACACCCCATCCTTTCTTAGGATCATCACGCCAAGGTGGATTTGTGATTGCAATTTTCATGATTAATTCATAGTGGAAATAATTTTATAAATTCATTCAGAAATGTATTGAGCATTCTTTCGCTATATATAGGCTATACGCAATACTCTGATTTATTATTTGTCAATTAATTTTAGAAACGTAAAAAAGAATTTTTTTAATTCAAAAATATTTAAATTTAATGGTTAATCTATATGAATGCAAAGTATTGATTTGAGTTCACTTCCATCGCTTATGTCAATGAATGAAAGAGAACTTTTGCTCCAATCATCGAATAAGGTTGAAGGTGATGCGATAGAGATTGGATCTTGGATGGGTGCATCTACCATAATTATAGCGTCTGGTCTCAAAAGTGGTAAAATTTATGCTGTTGACCCACATAAAGGCACGACTGCACATAAAGCCAATGCGGTCAAAGATACTTTTAAAATATTCACTGAAAATATTAATAAATTCTCCGTTTCTGATAAAGTTATTCCTATTCGCAAAACTTCCAAAGAAGCATTCGAATCATGGAACGGCAAAAAGTTCGGCATGGTATTCATAGATGGTAATCATGAATATGCTAAATATGATATAGAAAATTGGATGAAGTTTCTAAATGATAAGGGGCTCGTACAGTGACTTAACATTTGTCCGCTTTTGTTGACGGGACATCTGTCCGCTTCTTGAGTGTATTATCATCAGTCCTAAAATACCTTTCATCTTTGTAAACGCTCGCCGGAGTGTTCCATCCCAATATTTCCTGTTTCCTCCATTCGTTGTATCTTTTGTCGAATCCCCCAGCTCTTTTCTGAAATGGCGCAGCGATTCGAACTCCTTCAGCGATATCAGCTCCCTGTGCAGCACCTTGTGATATGCCTCTATCTTCCCTCTACCGCGAGGATTGTAAGGCCTGCCGAATATCAGCCTTATTCCGTATTTCCCCGCTTCTTTCCTGAACGCCTTCGATGCGAACTGCTTTCCGTTATCGAGATGAAATAGTGGCTCCGCCCCTATGACCCCGCCTGTTGCGGCTCGCTTCCTCTGCGTGTTCCTGTTAAAACTGTCCTGAACACGCAGTATCCCCGCTCGCCTTAGGTGAAGTCGAAGACGCTTTTCTGGACCCCGGATGCGGCGAATCCATGATGTTCTGGCTGGCTCCTGATATGATATATGCTGCGGCCTGCTCCATGTCCCGGCCTATGGATTCGTGGTGCTCGTAGCCGCTCCAGAATGAGCCGCGCGGATAGCGCTTCCTGAAGCTGGGTATCCTGGCGAACACGTTCCGCGACGAGCGGCTCTTGAGCATGATCTCGCGTCTAGGACGGAGTAGCGTTGGGTACGTTGGTCGAGAAGTGGACGTGGTTGCCGGCGAAGCCCATCTCCCTGAATTCGAACCCGTGGGCTTTGAGCGACCTGAAGCCCTCGACGCATGCGTCTATGGCCTTCTGCTTCCCGAAGACGTTGTAGCGGCATTTCGAAACGAACATGAACATGTGCCAGCTGTTCCTCGTGTCGGCCCGCTCATCGGGTCCGCCGCACCCGTCAAGCTTATAGCTACCGCCAACCAAAACCATATTATCTCCTCCTTGGGAGGCGCCGCTAGAACCAGCGCCTCGCTTAATTCTTTGGTTCGACGAGAGAAATAGCACTGCTGGCTGGCCAATTCACTGCGGGTCTTCCTTCTGCTCTATTGGTTAGTCAGACCGCGCAGTATTCTTGGCCACGAGAATAAAAAAATGCGGATAGAGCTTGGTTATAAGGCTTGTAATGATGTTTGCCAAATTTCATGGAAAGGCAAAGCAAAAACAATAAATGAATTTTTCGAAAAATCACTCAAATAGTCTATTATCACTTCATTGATAATTTTATTTGATAATAAAGTTCGAGAATTCTTCGTATTATCCAAATAAATGGGGAAAAAATACCTATAAAAATATCGCCAGATCTCCAAATAAAAATTGAAAAAAGTATTAAGTAAAATGTTGAAAATGAAAGAAAAAATAACAATATTTGTATATAAATTCCAATTGATTTAAAACGGTATGCCATAAGGCTTTTTGCCATGCTATTTGCTTGCCGTTTAAAATCGCTGACCTGGCTGCCCATGTCAGTATGGTATCGAATAGTTTTCGATATGAGATACGGTATTTTTAATTTTTCTAGTTTTAGCCTGAATATAATATCTTCATGAAAGTACGTATTTTCATTAAATTTCCCTATTTTAAAAAAAATTTTAGTTTTCATTATATAAGGGCATAAAGGCTCCGTGTATGAAATTCTTTCTGGTTTCAACGAAAATTTTTTTCTCCATATCCAATAAGATATTAAAATTCTTCTCCAACTCTTTGGTATTTCAACCTGTCTATCCCCAACTATAAAGTCGATTTCTTTATACTTATTGAAAGCCTCTATAATTTTTTCAAGCGTATCTGATCTCACCCAATCATCCGCATCCAAGAAGAAAAGTATGTCGCCCTTTGCGACTTCCGCACCTCTGTTACGAGAAAAAGCCGGGCCTCGCTTTCTGGCGAATTCCTTTTCATTTTCGGGCGGAAAATTGAGCAACCTGATTCTTTTGGGATGTTTTTGGGCCACGGCTTCAGCCATCTGTCGCGTTCTGTCCGTCGAGCCATTATTAACCACGATTATTTCGTAATTTTTGTACGTTGATGCTAGTACAGAATTTATTGCTTTCGATATCACCCTTTCCTCGTTATGGGCCGGAATTATCACTGATATGAAATTTTTCACCATAATAATAGCGATATATGACTTTTATTTAAAATAGTTCCTGTACCAGTCTATCGTTTCCTTTAGGCCCTGCTCCAGCGTGAACTGTGGCTTCCAACCAAACGCTTTTTTAACCTTCTCTGCAAAGAGATACTGGTCTTTAATTTCGTTTCTTGCCTCGCCGAGAACTTTGGGCTTTATTTTGTTGCCGGAAAGCCTGCCTATCATCTCGAAAAGTTTTAACACCGTGACCGGTCTTCCGGTCCCGAAATTGAACGCCTCGCCCCTGACCTCCTTCCTGTGAAGATTCTCGGCGAGCGTTAGGTAGCCGTCAACCGCATCCTTCACGTACATATAATCTCTTTTGAACGTGCCGTCGCTGCGAATTACGAACTGTTTTTTCTTCAGCGCGCAGCGGATCGCGTCTGGCACAAGCCGGCTGAAATTGAGGTCGCCGCCACCGTATGTGTTGGCGTTCCTGGTCACCGCTACCGGGAGGCCGTAAGTGAAATGATACGACCTTGCGAGAATGTCGGCGCAAGCCTTGGACGCGTCGTAGGGATAGGATCCGAGTAGCGGCGAGTCCTCAGTATAGGGAAGCTTGTCCTGCGCACCATATGCCTTGTCGCTAGATGCGACCACGACACGCTCCACCGCCCTCGCCAGCCTGCATGCCTCGAGCACGTTCCATGTCCCGCGGATGTTGGACTCGAAGGTCGGCAGCGGCGAGTGGTTTGCGAACTGGACTATCGCCTGCGCGGCCAGGTGGAAGCATGTGTTCACGGAGAACTGGTTGACCGCGCGCGCAATCTTGTCATAGTCCACGAGGTCGGCATGGACTATGGTCATCTTGTCTTCAATGCCCATTAGCTTGAAATTTGCGTCCTTCTTTAGGTCGCGGGCGATGGTTATTACGTTTGCGCCTTCATCGATAAGCCTCTTTGCCAGCCATGAGCCTATGAATCCATCCGCTCCCGTCACCAGCACGTTCCTGCCTTCCCAGAATCCCATACCATCACTTCCAAACCTTCCATGGAGCACGGCCGCTCTCCCACATGTCGTTCAGCTCTTTCACATCTTTTAGCGTATTCATCGACTTCCAGAAGCCCCTGTGCTTGAACGCGACTATGTCCTTCTCTTTGGAAAGCTTCCTGAAGACGTCATCCTCGAGTTCCATGCCCTTCCTTATATGGTCGAATATCCGCCTGTTCAGGACGAAGAAGCCGCCGTTTATCCAGCAGTCGAGGACGGGTTTCTCCACGAAATCGGTAATCTCGCATTTGCCGTTGAGTTTGAGAATGCCGTATTGGGAAGCGAGGTTGACGCTGGTGATGGTCGCGGTTTTTTTCTTCTTAAGGTGGAATTTTAAAATCTGGTTTATGTCCACGTTGGAAACATCATCCCCGTAGGCAAGGAAAAAGTCGTCGCCGTCAACCAGTTTTTCGATCTTCTTCAGCCGCTCCGCCTTACTGCTGTCCAAGCCAGTGTCGGCGAAGACGACGTTCCTGAACTCGTGGCCGTTTGCCTCGAAATATTCCTTTATCTTATCGCCTTTATAACCGAGGCAAAGGATGAAATCGTCATGCCCGTAGTGGGCATAAATCTTCATTATATGCCAGAGAATGGACTTTCCGCCTATCTCTATCAGGGGCTTGGGTATCTTGTCAGTGTATTCGCGCAAGCGCATGCCCTCCCCGCCGCATAGTATGACGACTTTCATAATTACGCCGTAAAACTTATACTGAAAAACTTCCAATGTAGTATATTAAATCAACTGTTTTTAAAGTTTTAATTCGCTCTACATAGGCATGTTATCCAGATTTCGGAGCTTTCCTTGCAACCGCCGTCATCGAGCCGCCGTAGTTCGCTCTCAAGAAGGATATCTTGCCCTTGCTCGTGACTTCAAGCACCTCGAAGCCGTTCTTCTCCAGCGATACCCTCATCATATGCGGCGAGAAATAGTGCACGTGATATTTGCACGCGAACCAGTCGTCCTTCCCCAGCATGACCTTAATCCTGTTGCGCGGTGCGAGAACATTCGGCGTGCTTAGAACAAGAATGCCGCCGTCATTCAGGCTTTCATGAAGATTGCGGAGGAAATCGTCATAGTCAAAGACGTGCTCTATTATCTCAAAGGCGTATATGCCTTCTGCTTTGATGTTTATCGGTTTTTTCTCGGCATCCCACTGGAAATATTCCGGGCCAGGGTTTTTGCTTTTCGCATATTCTATCGCTTTTTTGGAAACGTCGCAGGCATAAACCCTGAAGCCGTTCTTCATGAAAAAAACGGCGTCAAAACCGGGTCCGCAGCCGACATCGATAATTTTTCTGACTCCGAATTTCCTGAAATATTTCAGGGCAAGCCCGCGCCTAGGGCTCTTGTCGCCCTCCATCTCCTCATTGAATGGGCCGGATTTTTCCACGTCACGATAATATTCATCATAATGCTCAGATGCATTTTTCATAGACATCACCTATCCTTTTTACAAGATTTTTCCAGTCGTATTTTTTCGCCTCTTTTTTGGCATTGCCTGAAATGCCTGAAAGGTTTTGGTTTTTTAGTTTTAATATCAGTTTTTTGGCTATCTCGGGCTTTGAGAAATCCGTCAGGAAGCCGCTCTTGCGGTTATTGACCAGATTCTTGAAAGCCTCTATATTGTTCAACACGACGGGCAAGCCGGCGGCCATTGCTTCCACGACCGAGATGCCGAAGCCCTCATACTCGGAAGCGGAAACGAAGAGTTCGGCACGGGAAAGAAGCGAAAGCTTCTCCTTTTCCGAAACCTCGCCCGTGAATATGACATTCCTTTCCAGTTTTTTCTCGCTGACCATGGCTTCCAGTTTTTTCCGTTCGTCTTTCCATTCGCTGCCGGCAACGTAAAGCTTCACGTCAGGCATGTCCTTTTTGAGAAGGTTAACCACCTCTATGAGCATGTCAATCCTTTTATTGGGCGAAAGCCTGCCTATGAACAGCAGCGTGTTTTTTTTGGGTTTTCTCTTTATCCCGGCATACATGCCCAAATCTATGCCATTTGGAATGAAAACGGTTCTTTTTGAAATTCTGGAGAAAAGCTCCTCGTCGTTCCTGCTCACGGCTATTATCCTGTCGAAATTTTTTAGTTCCTGCCTGCACCAGATGAAAAAATAAAGCCGTTTGGCGAGGCTGGACTTGTTGGTATGAAATATGCCACCGTGCGATGAAAGAATCATGTGCTTTCTGTGGAAAATTTTGGTCAGGGAAAGGATGTCGCAAGAAACCCCCACGCCGTGTACGTGGACTATGTCATAATCTTTTATTTTTTTCAGAATGCCCGGGGCCATCGGGTATATGCCCGGCCCGTAGAACGGCAGCCTGTATATGTTTATCCCCTTGTATTTTTCGTATCTCCTGAGCTTTTCCCCGGTGATGGTGTGCCTGTCGTACGTAATGACGTCCGACTGGTGGCCGAGCCTGATCAGATTGAGGCAAAGGTCCTCCACGTACTTCTGTATGCCGCCAACAGTCGGGTAAAACCCGGGGGTCACATGCACGATTTTCATTTTAATCATCTTTCCACAAATTTATTGTATCTCTTCACGAGTCTCCAGATGCTTGCCGGGGATTTCAGGTGGTCCAGCGCGGTGTTGAGTATTATTTTGGGCCTGAAATAAAACTCCCGATAGGCTCTCCTTTGCCATTCGAGCACGTCTTCCTTTGTGAACTGCTCGGTGGTTATGACCGCGGAGCCGATCGTCCTGAGGCTGGACCAGTCGAGGTCCTTTGGTATGTATCCCTTGTCCAGGCAGAGCTTGTACAGGTCCGTGCCAGGGAACGGGGTGGCCGCCAGGAAGCTTGCCCTTTTTAAGCCTATGTCCTTCGCGAATTCTATCGTCTCCCTGAAAGTTTCTAGCGTTTCGCCGGGGAGGCCGAGTATGAATGAACCTGCGGTTTCTATCCCGAGTCTCTTGCATATTTTTATCACTTCGCGCAGCTTGGGAAAGGGGACGTTTTTTCTCACGACGTCCCTCAAAATGTGCTCGTTGCCAGATTCTATGCCGAATGAGAGGGCGTAACAGCCAGACTGCTTCATCTTTGTTAAAACTTCCTCGTCCAGCGTTGCCAGCATGACGGAATTCGGCGTCGTCCACCGTATCCTCTTGTTCAGTCCCCTATCTATCATGCCGTCGCATATCTCGATCATCCTCTGTTTGCTTAGCGTCAGGTTATCGTCTTCGAAGTGGAGCTCTTTGATGCCGTAAGTGTTCACAAGATGCTCTATCTCGCCGACGACGTTTTTCGCACTCCTCGCCCTCCACTTCCTGCCCCATATGCTGTGTATGGAGCAGAATATGCATACTCCGGGGCAGCCCCTGCTGGTTATCATCGAAGTTACCGGCGACCACCTGGCCTCGCCGCCGTGGGTGGATTTCGCCTCGAAATACTCCTTCATGGGGAGCAAGTGCCTTGCCGGCAGGGGAATGGAATCAAGGTCTTCTATGAATTCCCGCTTCTCGGTAATTTTTACCATGTTGCCATCCATGTAGGCTATGCCCCTCACTTTGGAATAATCGGACCCGCCCTTCAGTTTTTGCATCAGCTCTACTACGGTGAGTTCGCCCTCGCCTATGACCACGATGTCGACGTTCCTGTCCTTGAGTACCAGTTCGGGGAAAGCGGTAGGATGCGCTCCGCCAACGACGACAGTAATGTTCTTGCCGGCATTCTTCACCACCTCGGCGGTCTTGTGTACGTTTTCGGACTGGCACGTGTAAGCGCTGGAGATTCCAACGACATCGGGCCTCGCTTCCTCTACATACTTTTTTATTTCATCCCAGGAAATGCCAAAATGTATGGTTTTGCCCTTATTAACATTCTTTCCCTGCCACTTACTGAGGTATTCCTGCCAGCCCAGCGCAACCGCATCGAGAACTTTTATTTCATATCCTTCTTTTTCCAGAACCGCCGCGATGTAGCCTATCCCGAGCGGCTGGACCACATGCGGTCTTTCTATGGACCAAAGCGTCGACGGCGGTATTATCAGCATTATTTTCATAGTTTCAGCGCCCCGCAAGCCAAACCAAGCACAAAGACCATTGTTCGCATCACGGAAATAAAAGGCGTTATAAGGCCTGCAATAAAGCTTTTTCGGATATTTTTGAAAGTCAGGGGCAGGGTTGACCCGAATAACAGCAGCGTGGAAACGGCAAAAAATGTTAGATATTGCACGGAAAACAATGTAAGTACCATAGATGCGAGCAGGGTTCCGAAAAGAAGTATCTGTATTTTAAGCATCTGCGGCGTGTAGGATTCTCCCGCTATCTTGTTCGGGTGTTTTTTGTAAAGCAGGACGCGCCAATATGCCCTCCAGAATTTCTGCCTCAGGTAGGCGCCGATCGAGTCCACGTGATCATGGTAAACGACGGCTTTCTCGGCGAAGACCATCTTCTGGCCGGCCGCGTCAAGCTTGAACGAGATTTCCGGATCTTCCCCCGATGCCATGCGAAAGGAATCGTCAAACCCGCCAAATTTCAGAAAGACGTCTCTGCGGTAGCCGGCTGAATAAGAACCAATGAAGTCTATCCCCTCCCTCTTCCTCATGCGATCGTATCTGTCTTCAATCTCGAACTGCACAAATCTGGCAACAATGCCATTCTGCACGGTCTTGTATCTTCCCTGGACACCTGCTATTTCCCTTTTTTCGAAAGGCCTAATCATCTCGGCAACCCATTCTCTGTCCGGAACGCAGTCCATATCAGTGAAAAGGAGTAATTCCCCCCTCGCTTTCTTTGCCCCGATATTCCTTGCCGCTGCCGGCCCATTGTGATCTTGTTTTATGAGCGTGACGCCTTTAAATTTTTTGATTGCATCCGCAGTTTTGTCAGCCGAACCGTCGTCGACCACGATTATCTCGTCCGGCCTTTTCGACTGCTCCATCAGGGCGGAAAGGCATCTTCCTATGGTTTTTTCCCCGTTATATGCAGGGACGATGACCGATATCATGCTGCTCCTCGTTTCCTGATAACATGCCTTGAAAACGTGCGCAAGGATTTCATGGTTCGCCCGAATTCGCCTGGGTGGGCAATCATCTGCCCCATTTTGGAGATTATGTATTTTCTGCGCACGTAATACTCCCTCCTAGCGGAATCGCAAATCTTCAAGAGCTCGCCTGCCGGCAGCCCGGGCTGCGAGACCGTGGTGCTGTGCAGGCCTTCCTTCGATATCCACTGCGAATAATCCTCGGTTTCCAGACAGCCAGAGTTCTTGGCCCATTCATACGCCTCTGTTCCCGGATAAACCATGAGCGGATAGAACTGCGCAGTGTCCGGGTTCATCTCCTTAGCGAATTCTATGGTCTCGCGAATGGACTCCCTCGTATCGCCAGGAAGGCCAAGCATGAAGCATCCGTTCACGAGCAGCCCGATTTTTTTGGTATTTTTCATGAAATCGGCCTGAAGCTGCTTTGTAGTGTTCTTGTGTATATTGTCGAGGACATTTTGCATTGGTGTCTCGAAACCGATGCATAGCAGCCTACAGTTGGCCTTCTTCATCAGCGAAAGCGTCTCGAAATCCGTGTTCACCCTTGCGTTACAGGACCATTTGAGCTTTATTTTTTTTTCAATGAGCAGGTTGCATATCTTTTCCGTCCTCTCTTTCAGCACAGGGAACGTGTCGTCCTCAATCATGACTTCCTTAACTTCCGGCAGCTCGTTCTGTATGTATTCGAATTCTTCGACAACGTTTTCAGGCGAGCGGTAGCGATAAGACGACTTGAAGGGAATGTTGCAGAACGAGCAGTTGTAGGGGCAGCCTCTCGCTGTCAATATCGTCACCTGCGGCCAGCGGAGCGAAGCGTAAAAATATTTTTTTATATCAAGATGCTTCTTGTAAACCCCGGAAACGAACGGCAGTGAATCGAGGTCTTTGATTAGCGGCCTGTCAGGATTATGGATTATTCTGGGGCCCGACCTGAATGTCAGGCCCTTCACGTTTTTCAGCGGCTTGTTTCTTTCGATCGCTCCTGCGAGGTCGACCACCGTCTCGTCATATTCCCCCCTGCAAATGGAATCGATGCTTTTCGACAAATTAAGGGTTTGCTCGGGAAGGCGGGTGGGATGCGTTCCGACAAGCGAAACATGCGTTACTCCCGCGTCTTTTATTTTCGAGGCGATGCTGACATCATTATATATGCTGGGCGTACTCGTGTCGATTACTGCAAGGTCTGGATTGAGCTGCCCTACGAAGTCAAGGGTTTCCTTCTCGCCCCAGCCGTTCGCTACCCCATCCGCCAGCCTGACGTCGAAGCCATGCTTTTCAAGGTTGCCGACCGCATAAGCGATAAAATAGGGGTAATAAAAAGTCCCTCCCTTCGTCACGCACGGAGAACGCGACTGTCTCGAATACCTTGGATGGAACGGCGGGTTCAGCAGCAGTATTTTCATCTTATATCCTTGTTCCATTGGTTTTTAAATTAATAATTCAATGAATAAATTAAAATCGGCATTGATTGCCATCAACTGCACGAGAAAGGCGTGCCGTTCGGGTGAAAAGAAATGAAGATTTTCTACATGGCCCACGGGCTGGGCGACTGGGGAGGAAGCGAGATATACACGAGAGACCTTGTCAAGGAGCTGATAAAAAGGGGTCACGAGCTTCGAGTAACGGCCTTGTCGACCTACCCGGAGAAGCACAGGGACATCGGCGTTTACAGGCCGCCCGTTTTCGGCCATAACGGCCTGTACAAGTTCGAGGTGCCTCTTTTCACGAGAAGGCTCATGAGAATGGCCAGGGAATTCAAGCCGGACGTTGTGCAGTCGCACGGCACTTCTCTGCTTGGGCTTGTGGGGCATTTCATAAAGAGGGATTTAAAGATACCGCACGTGCTGCTGATAGAACTCATTTCCTCCATAAACAGAAACATGCACGGGAGAGCCGTTTTCCTGTCCGAGAAGTTCCTCCTTCCCAAGCTCAATTACGACAGGCTCCTCATTTGGACCAGTCACATGAAGGATAAATTCCTTGTACCGTGGGGGATCGACGAGCGGAGGATTGTTCTGTTCCCTGCAGCGCTCAACCTAGATGCCTACGACCCGGCCATCGACTGCTCGGACATAAAGGGAAAATACGGGGGCAAGCTCATAACCTGCGTGAAAACGCTTTACTATACGAATGTGATGGGAATGGAGCATATCATAAGGGCGATGAAAATCGTCTCCAGGGCGCATCCAGAGTACAAATTGTTGGTGTTCGGTGAGGGGAATTACAAATTTTATCTTGAAAACCTGACAAAAAAGCTCGGGCTTGAAAATTTCATCCAGTTCCCGGGAGGCGTACCGCCTGAAGTCTACAAGAAGGTATGCGCCGCGACCGACGTTGCGCCGCATTCGTTCCTTTACGAATTCTCCACTTCGATATCCCTGCTCGAGTACATGGCCATGGGAAGGCCGTGCGTCGTGACCGACATAGGATCGGTCAGGGAATTCGTCGGCGACAGCGCTCTCGTGGTAAAGTCTGCGGATGAAAAATCAATCGCGGAAGGCATCATCAGATTGATAGAAAACCCGAAGCTCAGGGAGACGCTCGGCAGGAAGGCGAGAAAAAGGGTCGAGGAAAAATATTCGATAAAATCTTCCGTCGACATCCTTGAGAAGATATACGAGGAACTGACCGGAAAATAAGCATTTAAAACAGAGCTTGGAATTAAATAGAAGCTGCAAAGCGGTGAAAAAATGAAAGTCGTGCTGATAAACCCACCCCATCCCTACCTGCTGGACCAGAAAAGAAACCAGCCGCTCGGAATAATGTATTTGGCGGCCATGTTGGAAAAGGAAATTTTTGATGTGAACGTAGTGGACTTGTGCTATGTTGAGGAGGGGGATTGGCTGAAAAAAATACCCGAGGCGGATGTATACGGAATCAGCGCGACCACGCTGGATTATTTCTGCTCCGTAAAAATAGCCAGGAAGGTGAAGGAAGCCCACGGAGGCATCTTGGTTCTGGGCGGCTCCCATGCCACCGCAGTGCCAAAGGCCATCGACCCAGTGTTCGATAAAGTCGTGATCGGTGAGGGAGAGCTTGCCCTTCTGGACCTTCTAAACGACTGCAGGAAAAACGCCGGCAAAAGATTTTACCAGAGAGAATTGGTAAAGGATATTGACTTTTTTTCCTTTCCCGCAAGGCATCTGCTCCCGCTTGATTCCATAGTCAGCCATGACCTGGTAGAAAGGGGGAAGCCCGCGACTTCACTGATAACTTCCAGGGGCTGTTGCAACGCCTGTTCTTTCTGCGCGAGCAAGACCATGTGGGGGCAGAGGGTCAGATTCCGAAGCCCCGGCAATGTCATAGCCGAGCTTGAGCAGATTATGGAGGTTTACGGCGTGCGCCATTTCAGATTCCATGATGACACGATGAGCCTCAACAAGAGCCGTCTCCTTGAGATGTGCAAAAAAATGGAACCCTTGAACATACGCTGGCGCGCCCATACCAGGGTGGACTGCTCCGACATGGAGACTTTGAAGGCAATGAAACGGGCTGGATGCGATGAGATCGGGTTCGGGATTGAATCCGCCTCGCAACGGGTGCTGGACGTCAACAAGAAGAGGATAAAGGTCGAACAGGCCAAAAAGGCGATAAGAAACGCGAAAGACGCCGGCCTCAAGGTAAGGTTATTCTTCATTGTGGGTTTGCCTGGGGAAACGAAGGACACATGGAAACTGAACATTGATTTCATAGAGGACGTCCAGCCCGACGGGGTGGATGTTTCGACGTTTATTCCGTTTCCCGGGTGCGACATCTACGATAACCCAAAAGCCTACGGCATTGAGTTATTGACCAATGATTACGACAGGTTCATCATGACCCTGGGGCTTGGAAAGGGCGAGCTTGAAACCGACTTCATATACAAGCACCCCGATCTGAGCAACGAGGAACTGAAAAGGCACAGGAAAATGATGCTGGATTACGTCATAAAAAGAAAAATGGATCTGAACAAATGATATGCGAGGGCTATATCAGAAGCTTTCCGAACTTTACACTGCCATAAAGCCTTGCAAGCTTGACCGCAAGGACGTAACATATTCCCAGTGCGATGATGGCAACGGCATGAAAACTGGTTCTATTTTCCAGTATCTTTATCCCCTGCGGACTCGACAAATCGAGCCTTCCGCCTTTGTGCCAAAGCCCTGTTGCCGTCCTGAAGTCCGTAACAGGATTTCTCACGAACCCAAGCCGGATGTCGAGCATTTCCTTTGTTCTTTCCGGGTGATTTTTGTAAAGCAGGGGATCGAAACGGTGTATCTTGACGCGTGATATTGCATACTTTATCTTTCCTGTGGTTGTCGCCGGCGCAGGATGCCTGTGCTCATAGCCTGTTCCCGAGATCCTTTTTATTGCATATCCTGCGTCGAGAATCTTGAACATCATATCGGTGTCATGCCGGAAACCCGATCCCATTTCGTTATAGCGCTCGTCGAACATGCCGAGCTTCCTTACGATTTCTGTCCTGAAGGCGCTGCTCGCGCCCTCAAAGAGGTTGGTGGTCTTTATAACAACTATCCTTTTGTTATCGAATCCTTCCATCAGCAGCCTGAGCCAGTTTTTTTGCGGCATGCAGTCGGCGTTCATTTCTATGAAAAACGGCGTGTTGCAGCGGGAGACGCCAAGATTGATCGATTTGACGTAACCGATGCGCGATTCCGTCCTGACGTGCACGACCCTTCCACCGTGTTCCCCTGCGTATTTGGCCGCGATATCCCCAGTCCTGTCCGTCGAGCAGTCGTCGATCACCATTATTTTGTACATCTTTTTGTCATAATCCTGGCCGAGGCATGCGGAAAGGGACGCGCCAATATTTTTCTCCTCGTTGCGGGTCGATATTAAAATCGTAACTTCGTTCATCGTCTTGCACCGGTTTTGGAAAATCCAGATCATTCAATAAGTCATTTAATGCTTGAAGCTTCCCTTCTATACCATTCGATCGTCTTCTTCAGTCCATCCTTGAGGGGCGTTTTCGCGGACCATCCAAACTCTTTTTTTGCCCTGCTCACGTCAAGGCAGCGCCTCGGCTGCCCGTCCGGCTTGCTGCTGTCCCACGCAATTTCGCCCCTGAAGCCCATGATTTCGGCAATCAAGCCAGCAAGGTCTTTTATCTTTATCTCGTGACCGTTGCCGAGATTTATGGCATCCTTCTTGTCGTAGACTTCCGCGGCCTTCACTATGGCTTCGGCCGCGTCTTCCACGTAAAGGAATTCCCTGCTTACGTTTCCGCTGCCCCAAAGCCTGACGCTTTTTTCCCTGTTCGCGATGGCTTCGCCCATCTTTCTTATAATGGCGGGTATGACATGGCTTGTCCGAAGGTCGAAATTGTCGCCCGGGCCGTATAGGTTGGTGGGCACAAGATAGATTCCGTTGAACCCGTACTGCTGTCTGTAAGACTGCAGCTGAACCAAAAGCATCTTTTTCGCGAGCCCATAAGGAGCGTTCGTCTCTTCCGGATAGCCGTTCCATATGTCGCTTTCCTTGAACGGGACGGGGGTAAATTTAGGATATGCGCAGACCGTTCCCATACACACGAATTTCCTCACGCCGGCATTCCTCGCCTCCTCTATGAGTTGTATGCCCATGATGGCGTTATCGTAAAAAAACCTCCCAGGGTTATCCATGTTCGCCCCAATGCCGCCGACGATCGCGGCCAGGTGAATAATCATGTCAGCATCCCTGACGACCTTTTTGCAAACATCCCTGTTTCGCAAGTCATATTCCCTGCTCCTGGGAACGAACACGTCTGCTCTCTTTTTCACGAGCCTTTCAACTACAGAACGTCCCAGAAAACCTCCGCCTCCGGTTACCACAATTCTCCTGTTTTTCAATGTTCTCTTCAATATTCCCGTTTCCATTCAAATCACTGCATTTTATGATATCAGCAAAAAACCATTTGTCGCATCAGTCGCCTTCCCACCATTTTTGAGGGAATTTCGCTCTTAGGATTTTGTCACCCTCGCCGGGAGGCTCGAGACCTTTGGCCCTCATGTCCGCGTCGACCATGATTTTTACGAGATCCCTAAATTTTATCCTCGGGTTCCAGCCGAGTTTTTTCCTGGCCTTTGAAGATTCAGCGACCAACCTGTCGACTTCAGTGAGCCTGAAATACCTCCTGTCGACCTTGACGTATTTCCTCCAGTCAAGCCCTGCGTAAGCGAACGCTTCCACGACAAATTCCTTGACCGAGTGCGATTCGCCCGTGCCCATCACAAAGTCCTCCGGCTTTTTGTTCTGCATCATTTTCCACATGGATTCCACGTATTCAGGGGCGAAGCCCCAGTCCCTTCTGGCATTAAGGTTGCCGAGAAGGAGGAATTTCTGTTTTTTCGCCAGGATCGAGGCGACGGCCATGGATATCTTTCTGGTTACGAAAGTCTCGCCTCTCCGCGGCGATTCGTGATTGAAAAGTATGCCATTGCAGGCGTATATGCCGTACGCCTCCCTGTAGTTTCTGATTATCCAGTAGGCATAGAGCTTGGCCGCTCCGTACGGGCTTCTCGGATAAAAGGGCGTGGTTTCCTTCTGCGGCATTTCTGCGGCCTTCCCGAAAAGCTCGGACGTCGACGCCTGGTAAACCCTGACCTTTATCCTGCTTTCCTTAATCGCATCCAGAAGCCTCAGAACGCCCAGCGCGTCCACTTCCGCGGTGTATTCCGGTATTTCGAACGATACCTTCACGTGGCTCTGGGCCGCAAGGTTGTATATCTCGTGCGGTTTCGCTTTTTCCAGAACCCTGTTGAGATTGGACGAGTCTATCATGTCGCCATGATAAAGGGAAAGCCTGTGGCCCTCTATGAGATGGTCTATCCTTTTGGTGTTGAATGTGCTCCCTCTTCTTATGATGCCGTGGACTTCGTAGCCTTTTGAAATGAGAAACTCCGCTAAATATGATCCATCCTGTCCTGTGATTCCAGTTATCATTGCCCTCTTTGCATCGCTGTTTTTTTTGCGGCTGTTTCCCCTTATTTCCAAGGGCGTTTTCGGAATTACCATATACTCATCTTGACCTGCGGGTTTTTATTATTAGCACAATGGCTTCTAATATATTTCTGCACGCAAGACCTGGTTTTATGCTGTTTGCGAACCGTATCATCCCGATTTTCATGATTTATTCTATTCTGTGTCTGTCTAATTTGAGATTCCACGTTTATTAAGGAACATCTTTCTACATCTACAAATATCATGAAAATAAAGTGTTTTAGCTATCACGAGGGACAAGAACCATAACATCAATAATCGATATATAAACGTGAATTATCTATAATTATGAAAGCTGTCGTATTGGCGGGCGGAAAGGGCATGAGGATGAGGCCGCTTACTAACGAAATCCCTAAGCCGCTTCTCCTAGTAAAAAACAGGCCAATTCTGGAGCACACTTTAAATTACCTCAGCAAATACGGGATTAAAGAAGTCATAATAACTTTGGGGTACAAAGGAGAAGTAATCAAGAAAAAAATTGGAGACGGTTCAAGGTTTGGCCTCAACATAACATACAGCATGGAAAAGGATGAAATGGGCACTGCGGGATGCCTGCTGTCTATTAAAAAGGATTTGAATGAAACTTTCGTTTTGATTGGCGGGGACAACATAACAAAGATGGATTTGAATAAGTTCATAAAATTCCATAAAAAAAATGGCGGTACTCTCACGGTTGCTCTCTACACAAAGACTGAAAAAACCAAATTTGGGATTTACGAGCTCGGAAAAGACAAGTCCATAAAAATTTTCAGAGAAAAACCAATAATAAAAAAAACCATCGGCACCATGATCTTTTGCATGGAACCCGAAATTTTTAATTACATTCCGGGAAACAAAAAACCGGTAAATATTACAGATCACGTAATTCCCAAAATGCTGAGCAAAAACAAAAAAATATTCGGTTTTGAATTTGATGATATGTGGATGGATATAGGAACTTTTGACGATTATAACAAAATTAATAGAATGAAGATATAGTTGAGGATAATGTGGTTTTGCATGAAAATTTCGGTCGTTATAATCACATTCAATGAAGAAAAACATCTGGGCGAATGCCTTGAAAGCGTTAAGTGGGCCGATGAAATAATAATTATCGACAGTTATAGCTCCGACAAGACGATTGAAATAGCGAAAAAATACACAAAAAACATCCATCAGGTCGGACGGATAGGATTCGGGCAGACAAAAAACATGGGTGTCGACTTGTCAAAAAACCTTTGGGTCCTGAACGTCGATGCAGACGAGCGAATACCCGAAAAGCTCAGGAATGAAATAGAGGAAAAGCTCAAGGACCCTAAATCCGACGGGTACTACATGCCTAGGAAAAGCTTCCTTGGCAAAAGGTGGATAAAAGGAGCGGGGCAGTGGCCAGATTACCAGCTGAGGCTTTTCAGGAAAGACAGGGGAAGGTTCCAGGAAAAACTTGTCCATGAAAGGGTCGTACTCGAGGGCAATACTGAACGGCTCAAGAATCATATGATACATTATAATTACGACAGCTGGCACCATTTCATAAACAAAAGGAACTGGTACACTACGAAAGAGGCTGAAGGAATTCTGGGCAAAAAGTTTGTTTGGGTGTATCCATGGGGGGTCATAAGGAATTTTTTTCATAGATACAGGGAATACAGGAAAAGGAACAATTCCGTGGCAAGCTCATATGTGATGGCAAGAAGCGCATTGGACAAGTACGAGCTGAAGTGGACCGTCCCGTTCAAGCCGCCCTTCGCATTCATACGCTTCTACTTTATCCAGCAGGGCTTCAGGGACGGTGTGCACGGCTTGGCATGGGCTTTAAGCTGCTCGTACGACAATTTCATGAAATATGCCAAGTATCACGACATGAAAAAAAGCAATTCGGAGGCCTATAAAGTAAGCCAGTGACGTGCCGGCTAGAATATTTTTTTGTTTTCCTCCACCCATTGCACTAGGCTGCCCACGCCTTTTTCCGGGCTGATATTTGCCTTCCAACCAAGCATCTTCTCAGCTTTCGATACGTCAGATATGTAGACCTTCTGGTCCGAGGGTCTCCAGCCGCTGAAGCTTGTCTCCGGCTTTTTGCCCGTCTCCTTCTCGAGAATGTCGAGAAGCTCGAGCAGGGACATCGTGTTCCTTGCGCCGCCGCCGGTGTTGAAGACCTCGGACCTCATCGAGCCGCTTTTGCTGATGAACCTGTCGAAGGCATCGATAAGGTCGGAAATATACAGAACGTCCCTCACCTGCTTACCATCGCCATAGATGGTTATCGGTTTTCCAAGGATTGTCGCTATCGCAAACCATGCGACCCATCCCTGGTCCTCGACGCCGAACTGGCGGGTTCCGTAGATGCAGCTCATTCTGAATATGCCGGCCTTTATCTCATTTCTTTCGGCATAGTCCTGAACATAGACGTCGCCAAGGAATTTTGAGCAGCCGTAAGGCGTGTGCTCGCACAGGTCCGTGGAAAACGTCTCCGGTATCCCGTTCCTGAACCCGGAGTCGGAGAAATCATACCTTTTCTTTCCTTCCTTTATCTGCACCTTGTTCACATTGTTGCCGTAGACCTTGTTCGTGGAGCAATAGACCACTGCAGACGAATTCCTTCCCTTCCTCGCCGCCTCGAGGACGTTAAACGTCCCCAGCGCATTGGTCTCGAAATCGGTTCGCGGGTCGGCCATCGATGCCGTTACCGCGGTCTGGGCGGCGGCGTGTATTATCACATCCGCGTCTTTCGCGAGCCTCTCGACGAGATTCGCGTCCCTGATGTCACCCTTCACCAGCTTTATCCCGGGATAGTTTTTCTTCAGGTAGTCCCAGTTGAACGTGGCGTTCTTTCCTTCCATTTTGAAAATTCTTGCCCTCGAAAGGTTGTCGAGGACCGTGATGTCATTTCCATTTTTAGCGAAATACTCGGCGGCATGCGAGCCCACGAACCCCGCGCCGCCCGTGACCAGAATCTTCATTTTTCCACCAGGCCCCTTTTCACGAGCTCCTTCGTCGCCTCGTCGACTTTGTCTACCGCGTCGGCCTGCTTTCCCCACTCGACGAGCTTCCTCATGCCCTCTTCGAAGCTGGTCCTGGGCTCGAAGCCGAGCTTTTTAATCTGGGCTACGTCGGCGAAGCAGTGGCGGATGTCGCCTGACCTGAATTTGTTGACCACTTTTGGAGTGATTCTCCTGCCGTATAATTTTGCAAGCATGCCAGCAATGTCAAGAATGCGCACTGGTTTTCCGGTCCCCACATTCAATGCCTTGTAATTTGCCTTGCTCTCTTCCATGACAAAAATGTTCGCTCTCGCCACATCATCGACATATACGAAATCCCTTGATTGTATGCCGTCCTCGAAGACGACCGGGGAGTTGTTGTTCTTTATTCTTGAAGAGAATATGGCCGCTACCCCCGTATATGGATTGGAAAGCGACTGGCGAGGGCCGTAAACGTTGAAATAGCGGAGCGCGACTGTCGGGATTCCGTACGCGCGGCCTACAGAAAGGCAGAGCTCCTCCTGGTCGCGCTTGGAAACAGCGTAAACTGAAGTCGGCTTGAGCGGCTTGTCCTCGTTTGTGGGAATAGGTTTTGCGACCACCCCGCATACCGGGCATTTCATCTCCCACTCCCTTCTCTTCATCTGAGTCTCGGAGCGGAGCTCGGGATAGACCAGGCCGCATTTGCCGCATTCGTACGCCCCCTCGCCGTATATGCTCATCGAACTCGCGACTATGAGCTTTTTGACAGAATTCTCTTTATTGACCATCATATCTAGAAGCCTTGCCGTGCCCATCACATTCGTATCCACGTATTTCTCTATTTCATACATCGACTGGCCAACGCCGACTGCAGCTGCTTCATGAAAAATAACTTCTGCATCCTTCAGGACGGAAACAAGCGTTTTGCCGTCCCTCACGTCCTTGAATACGTATTCTGCCTTCGGATTGAGATAATCAGGCTTTTTGCCAAGGTGGACCTGCGGCTCCAGATTGTCTATGACAACGACGTCATGCCGCTGTTCCACGAGCTTGTCCACCAGATGAGAACCGATGAACCCGGCGCCTCCCGTGACCAGAATTTTCATAGAGAATAATAGGCGAAACGTATATAAATTTAATACTCTCTCCATGAATGCCTGCACTTCGTGCAGCGGAAGAAAAGCGTGGGCGGTTCATCCGTCGAACGGGTCTGCTGCATCCACCACACCGCCTCCTTGTTGCCGCATTTCGGGCAAATAAGGCGGATTTTGGGGAGCGCTTCCTTTTTCTCCTCGATTATGACAATGTCGTCCAGCGGGTCCTTTTTGACTTCTTCCTTTATCTCGATGGGCTTGTAGTCCTTTATCTTGTAGCCGCATTTCCTGCAGACGAGAATCGTCTTGGTTTTTTCCCTTTTGGAAACGCAGACTAACCCGCACGTAGGGCAGAAGTGCATGAATTCACCATGAATTTACCTATATTCTTTGACCATTAAATATAAAAACACAACGGTCACGCAGGCAGCGATGACCAGGAGGATATTTTTCATCACGAGAGGCAGGACATATTCCGTAACGCCTATTTTAACCCAGCCAAGATAGGGGATTATCGTCACAACCCTTCCGTGGATCTGCTGGGGAACTATGTGCTTTTCGAACGGGTGCTGGGCGGTGTTGGCGTCGCCCTGCGTCTGGAGGGAACCGTCGGGATTTATCTCCTTTATCCTGTGAACTATCGGCACGTCCCTGCCCTCGGCAGAAAAAACTATTATATCGCCTATGTGAAGCAGGTTTTTGTAATCCTGCGGGTTTCTTGCCCCCTGAATTATGAGCATGTCCCCCTGATAGAACGTGGGAATCATGCTGTTTGACTCGACGGCGACCACTGGCATGTCGGTTGAGAGCGCCTGGCCCAGGACCATGTTTATGCCGAACGCAAGAAACACGCCAAGAAATATGTAAACCAGCGTACCAGTCGTCCCTTCCGTGTCTATCCATCTTTTTTTCTGTTTCCTGGTGTCTGTCCTCACTCTCGGAGAATCACGTCTTTTATTCCGCTGCATATTATGTGCGCCAACCTTACGGGTTCGGGTACTACTGAATTTACGGCCGCGAGACTTATAATCCTTTCGCAGGCGTATTCATCGACGCCGGCTTTCTGGTAATATATCGTCCTGGCTCCCTTAAGAACCTTGTTTTTTACCTCAATCCCGCGGATTTTTCCGGCCCTTTTGATCAGCCGCCATCTTCTTTCCGAATCCGTGAATTTCAGAAGGCTCTTCTTTATCGCTTTCATGTCCGGCTTTTCCCTTATGATCACTATCACGGGAAGCTTGGTCTTTTCGCAAAGTTCGTTTATGTCGACGATGTTGAAGCCGCCGAAGGTTATGCCGTCCAGCATTATCACACTCAGCTGGCTCTTATGGCTGCTTGCATTTATAGCGTTCGCGATTTTAGCGGTGGCGTCGAGGCCGTCCTTCGCTATCCTGGCGGTTATGACGCCGTCTATCTGGGTTCCGCCCCTGCATATCACTCCAACGACCGGCGTAACCTTGTCTTCGAATCTGAAGGGTGCGTCATCCCATCCTATAATGCGAATTTCCGGTTTTATTGTCTTCAGCATACAAAAAATGCCTATCTTTTTGCAGAAACCTTTCTGAATTCCCTCTCGAATTCCTTCGCGCTGTCAAGAATCGCCTGCGCCGAGCTGTCCAGAACTTTCTTCGGGTTGTCCGCCCTTATTATCAGCTTGGGCTCGGACAGGTACGGGTGCTCGATCATGTACGAAGCCTGTTTGCTGCCCGCGTCCCAGGCGTTCTCCCTCAAGAGATTGAGGAGCGTGTGGTTCTCGCCGCGGACCTCGAGCACCATCTTCCCTTCGCTGCTTTCAAGTAGCACCAATTTCATAACCTTAATATTAGGGCAAGGTATTTAAATGGTTTTTACCATTTTTCATGTTTTTAAACATAGCCCATAGAATAATTAAATCAATATCTGGATGTGGATGCATGTCGATATTCCGGGCTTATGACATAAGGGGCGTTTATCCCGGTCAGCTTAACGGCGGCATCGCCTACAGGGTAGGGCTTGCCTTCGGAAGGTTTCTTGGCAGAGGGACGGTCGCTGTCGGTGCGGACGTGAGGAAGAGCAGCCCGGATCTTGGCAGGAACCTGCTGAGGGGCTTGACAGAAGCGGGCCTGAACGTCATAGACATCGGTCTGGTTCCGACGCCGGTCCTTTATTTCACGGTCGCGCGCGACAAGCTCGATGGCGGGGCGATGATAACGGGCTCGCACAACCCCAAGGAATACAACGGCATAAAGCTCTGCGGCAAGAACGGCATATGCCTTTCCTACGAAACAGGCATAGGCGAAGTGGAAAGGCTTGTGAACAGCGGGGCCGCGGCGAAAGGGTCCGCAGGAAACCTTACTAAAAAGCTGATGGAGAATGAATATATGGATTTTGTTGTGAAGAGCGTAAAATTCAAAAGACCGCTTCGGGTGGTCATAGATGCAGGCAACGGTGTCGCCGGAGGGATTGCCTGCGAGATTTTCCGCAGGCTCGGCTGCGAGGTCATCAAGCTTCATTGCGAGCCGGACGGCGATTTCCCCAACCACCATCCCGACCCGCTTGTAAGGGAAAACCTGAAGGACCTGCAGGCGAAGGTTAAGGAGACGAAAGCGGACCTGGGGATAGCGTATGACGGCGATGGCGATCGCGTAGGCTTCGTGGACGAGAAAGGCGAGGTAATCCCCAACAACAAGGCCTTCGCCCTTCTGATAGAGAACGTTCTTGAGAGGAAGCCGGGAGCGAAGGTAGTGCATGAGGTTCTTGCTTCAAAACTTGTAGAGGATGTGATAATCTCGAAAGGGGGAATTCCCGTGCTCTCAAAGGTTGGCCACTCATACATACAGGAAATAATGGTCAGGGACAGATGCACGATAGGCGGAGAAACGTCCGGGCATTATTATTTTATGGAAAGCCATGCCCATGACGACGGCATATTCGCTTCGGTCAAGATGGCGGAGCTGCTTTCAAGGACCGGCAAAAGGGCGTCAGAGCTTGGCGCTTCGCTTCCAAAATACCTGACGTCTGACGACACGAGGATACACTGCCCGGACGATAGGAAGTTCGAGGTCGTGGGAAGGCTGTGCAAGAGGTTCAAAGGCATGGGTGAAATAATAACGCTGGACGGGGTAAAAGTGGTTATGAAAAACTCGTGGTTCATCGTCAGGGCGTCTAATACGCAGCCTGCGCTCGTCCTCAGGTGGGAGGCTGATGATGAAAGGGAATTCAGAAGGCTGGAGAACTTCGTCAGGAGCGAGGTAGAGAAAGAGATAAAATCAGCTTCCTGATTCCGTCATGTTCTGGAGCATCTTGTACGCGCGCACCGAATCCTTCTGGCTCACGACAAGGGTGAACTCGCTGTGCGTGGATATCGCCTCGTATATGTTTATGTTCTCCCATGCGAGATTTCTGATCACCTGGAATATCACGCCGGGCGTCTCGAAAAACTTCTGCGGGTAGCGGAGCGACAGCGAAACCAGGTTGTTCTTCACGTCAAGTATCTTTTCGTTGTTCAGGTGATCCATAAGGCGACGGCTGTACTTTTCATTGGTCACTATCGATATCTCGTAATTGCCCTGGCTGACGTTGAAGGTATCGCCTTTGTCGAAATCCACCATGGCATAAAGGTTCTTCAGCTCGGACATGAGCTTAGGCGATTTTCGGACGCAGATGTCGCATAGGTTCGTCTTCATGGTGACCTCGGACTGGAAATCAAATTTTATCTCCTCGTCCTTTACCCTTATCTTTTCGGCGTATCTCCTCAGCGCCATCATTATGGCGAAGGGCTTTGCCTCCTTACCGAGCTCTTCCTCTATTTCCTTCTGCATCTGTCTCGCAAGCGAGGCGTAGGATATTATGCCTTTCGACAAGGCCTCCTGAAGGAACGGATTCTTGCTCAGCATCTTCTGGACGATGCGGCTGATGGTCACCATAACACTTTCTCCTGTTATTTGTTATTATTATAACATTATGTTATTATTATATTTAAAGGTTATTTTATACCATGATGCCGGATAGTACCGGCTTCTGTATGATTTGACATTAGATGAGGAGTGGTCGAAATGGCTGAATGCCCTGAGTGCGGAGCTGAGCTGAGCGTCAAGGACGATGCGGAGACAGGGGAGATTTTCCAATGCCATGATTGCGGGACCGAGCTGGAGGTCAGGGCAACGAATCCCCTTAAAATCGAGAAAGCACCAGAAGAGGAAGAAGACTGGGGAGAATGATGATCGAGATACTGGATTCTACGCTAAGGGAAGGCGAGCAGACGCCGGGGGTCTCGTTCTCGATTGTCCAGAAGCTGGAAATAGCAAGGCTGCTGGACCAGTTCGGCGTCGACATCATCGAAGCCGGCCACCCGGTAGTTTCGGAAGACATATACAGGACCGTCAAGGCCATCGCGAGAGAGAATCTCGAAGCCGAGGTGCTTGCCCACTGCAGGGCGCTGACCTCGGACATAGACAAGGCCTTGGACTGCGGAGTCGACTGGGTGGGGATTTTCTACTGCATCACCGACAAGAGCCTGGAGCAGCGGTTCAGGACTGATATAGAAGGAGCGGTCAACGTAGTGGCAAGTGTCGTCGAATACGCCAAGGCGCACGGGCTCAAAGTAAGGTACACACCTGAAGACACGGTGAGGTCGGATTTCGAGAATGTGATAAGAGTCTCCAAGGCAGCGATAGATGCAGGCGCTGACAGGATATGCATTGCCGACACCGCAGGCATAATGACGCCCAGCGGAATGAGGGATTTTGTCACGAAGATGAGGATGCGGCTGAATGTCAAACTGAATGTCCATTGCCACAATGATTTGGGCATGGCTGCCGCAAATTCGCTGACAGCTATAGAAGCCGGAGCCGCGCTGGTTGACGTTACCATAAATGGCCTGGGGGAAAGGACGGGCATCGCTCCGCTGGCGGAGGTTTGCACGGCATTGAAGTTAGTTCATAAAAGCGAAGCGAAGTGGAAAATGGATTTGCTGCCGGAAATGTCAAGGATCGTAGAGGAGTATTCCGGCATAAAAGTTTCGTCGCAAGCGCCCATTGTGGGCAGAAACGCTTTCCGTCACAATGCCGGGTTGCATGTTGCTGCTGTTTTGCTTGACCCAAACTATTATGAGTCAATTCCTGCCGAGATGGTAGGCAGGCAAAGGGACGTCGTACTCGGCAAGATGTCAAGCAAGCAGACCATAATGTTCAAGCTTGATCAACTGAATTTGAGGCTGGAGAACGGCAGGGTAAACGAGCTGCTCCAGCACATAAAATCCAACGGCTGCAAGGAGATCGGCGACGAGGAATTCAAGGAACTCGTGCTGCAATACGGAGGAGGCCATGGGAACGCTAACTGAGGAAATTTTCGGTAAAAAACTTGGCCGGAATGCATCTGCAGGTGAGATGGTCGTCGTCGACGTGGACAGGATAATGAGCCATGACGTCCTGTCCGTGCTGGCGGTGGAGGCCATGGAAAAATTGACATATAAACCATTTGACCCAGGCAAAATAATTATACCTTTCGACCACATAGTCCCTCCGGCCAACATCGAGCAGGCCAAGATACAGAAGAAGACGAGGGAATTCATAAGGAAATTCGGGATAAAGCACTTCCAGGCCGGCGTCTGCCACCAGGTAATGATTGAGAACGGCTTCGTCCTGCCGAACCAAATTATAATAGGAAGCGACAGCCATACGTGCTCTTACGGAGCGCTGGGGGCGTTCGGCACAGGGATGGGAAGCACGGACATCGGGATCGCGTTTGCGACGGGAAATGCATGGTTCAGGATTCCTGAATCCATACGGATAGAGATCGCGGGAAGGTTCCGGAAGGGCGTTTACGCCAAGGATCTCATCATGAAGATTATAGCCACGATAGGCGTGGATGGGGCGAATTACAAGGCGCTGGAATTCAGCGGCAGGACTGTGAAGGGAATGGGCATTTCCGAGAGAATAACGCTTTCCAACATGGCCATCGAGGCGGGGGCGAAAACAGGCCTCATCGAAGCCGACGAGAAAACCCTGGATTACCTGCAGGGAAGGACGAATGAAAAAATCGATCTGGGAAATTTCGCAAGGCCGAAAAACGCGCGTTACGAAGCGATCCACAGGTTCGACGCATCCGGACTAGAACCCATGGTCGCATGCCCGCACGACCTTGACAACCTGAAGACCGTGAGTGAGGTTGAGAACATCGCGCTTGACGAGGTGTTCATCGGAACATGCACCAACGGCAGATACGAGGACCTCAAGATAGCAGCCGGCATCCTCGACGGGAGGAAGGTCGAGGCGTTCACGAGAACTATCATAATACCCGCCTCTGTCGAGGTCTACCAGAAGGCCGCCGAGAACGGGCTGATAAAGATTTTCCACGATTCAGGATGCATCGTATGCAATCCGGGTTGCGGGCCATGCATAGGAAGGCACCAGGGCGTGCTGGCCCCGGGGGAGAAAGCCTTGACCACCATGAACAGGAACTTCAGGGGAAGGATGGGCAGTCCAGAGGCGGAAATTTACATAGCAAGCCCCGCAACATGCGCGGCTTCCGCCATCGAGGGCAAAATAACCGACCCGAGGAGATTCTTATGAGCAGGGCATGGAAGTTCGGAGATAACGTGAACACGGACCAGATAATTCCCGGCAGGTACTACCCGAGGGAGGACGTCGAATCCCTCGGAAACTTCTGCCTGTGCGAGCTCAGCCCCGCGTTCTCCAAAGAAAGGAAGCCGGGCGACGTCGTGGTCGCAGGGAAGAATTTTGGCTGCGGTTCCTCGAGGGAATACGCGGCCATCGCCCTGAAGCATTCGAAGGTGAAATGCATAATTGCGAAATCCTTCGCACGCATTTTCTACAGGAACTGCATAAACATCGGCTTGCCAGTCCTCGTATGCGAGGAGATTTTCGATTCCATTGAAGACGGCGACGGTATCGAGGTTGATGCTGAAAACGGGATTATAAAGGCCGGCGGAAAAACGTTCCGCGCCAGGCCACTGCCTGAATTCGCATTGAGAATAGCGAGGGAAGGCGGGATAATAAACCTGATAAAAAAACACGGCATGGAGGTGCTCGGATGAAGATTGCTGTGATCAGGGGAGACGGCATCGGGCCCGAAGTCGTGAATGAAGCAGTCAAAGTGCTGGAAGCGCTCGTCCCGGAAATCGAATTTGTCGAAGGCGAGGCGGGATACGGCTGCTATAAAAAGAGCGGAACTCCCGTACCGAAGGAGACGATAAACTTGTGCAGGGAATCCGACTCTGTTTTGTTCGGCGCCGTGACAACGCCTCCTGCCATACCCGGTTACAAAAGCGCGATAATAACACTCAGGAAAGAGCTTGATTTGTACGCAAACGTGAGGCCTGTCGCGTCCCTTCCGATCGCGCAATCGCGCAAAAATATCAACCTCGTAATAGTAAGGGAGAATACCGAGGGCCTTTACAGCGGCATCGAGAAGAGCGATGGCGAAGTCGCCATCGCCCAGAGGGTCATCTCGAAAAAAGCATCGGAAAGGATAGCTGCCTTTGCCTTCAGACTGGCGAAAAAGCACGTGACCATAGTCCACAAGGCGAACGTCCTCAGGGAAACATGCGGGCTGTTCAGGAAGACCGCATTGGACGTGGCGTCAAGATACCCGCATATCATGGCGGACGAAATGCTCGTCGACGCGATGGCGATGAGGCTGGTCAGGGACCCTGAGAACTTCGAAGTCATCGTCACCACAAATCTCTTCGGCGACATTCTCAGCGACGAGGCTTCCATGCTGGTCGGCGGGCTGGGCGTCGCTCCGTCAGGAAACATCGGCGATTCGTATTCGGTTTTCGAGCCGGTCCATGGAAGCGCACCCGATATAGCGGGGAAGGGATTGGCGAATCCAATCGCCGCAATCCTTTCTGCCGGTATGATGCTCGAACATCTTGGAAAATGGAGAGAAGCCGAAAGGCTGAGGAGCGCGGTCAATGATGCCCTTGCAGAAAAAATACTTCCGCCCGATCTGGGCGGCAATGCAAAGACAAGGGAAATGACAGACTCGATATTGAAGAAGCTGGAGGCCGGAGATTAAGGAGCTTGGTGATTAGGATGAAGGTTGGATTGCTGAGGTCGATAATCAGGGAAGAAGAAAAGATGCTGATAGACGAAATGCGCAAGCAAGGCATAGGATTCGATAGCATCGACGACAGGGAGATATCATTCGACTTGCACGAACGCATGGAAGGCTACGATGCCGTGCTGGAGAGATGCATCAACCATTCGCGTGCGCTATACGCGCTGAAGATATTCAATGACAAGGGAATCCCCACGGTCAACTCTTATCATGTTGCGCATGTCTGCGGGGACAAGTTCCTGACGACCATGGCGCTCATAAAAAACAAGGTTCCTACCCCCAGGACTTTCATAGCGTTCACCCCGGACTCAGCGCTAAAGACGATGGAGAAGATGGGTTATCCATGCGTCCTGAAGCCGTGCGTCGGATCCTGGGGCAGGCTGATATCCAAGGTCAACGACAGGGAAGCCGCAGAAAGCATCCTCGAGCACAAGTCAATACTCGGCAGCTACCATCACTCGATATTCTACATCCAGGAATACGTGAGGAAGCCGGGAAGGGACATAAGGTCGTTCGTGGTCGGCGACGATACCATCGCTGCCATATACAGGACGAGCGACCACTGGATAACCAACACCGCGAGGGGAGGCAAGGCAAGCGTGTGCCCCGTCACCCCGGAGCTGAACGAGATTTCGGTCAAAGCAGCGAACGCTGTCGGCGGCGGGGTGGTCGCGATTGACGTTTTCGAAACCGCGAATGGCCTCACGGTTAACGAGGTGAATTACACCATGGAGTTCAAGAACAGCATCAAGCCGACAGGCGTGAACATTCCCGGAAAAATAATCGATTACGTCGTGGAGGTGTGCAAGAGATGATCAAGGCAAGCATCGTGGGGGCGTCCGGATACGCTGGAGGCGAACTGCTAAGGCTGCTGCTTTCGCACCCGGAGGTCGAGCTCGCTCAAGCGACCTCGGAAAGCAACGCAGGCAAATACATACACCATGTCCATCCTAACCTCCGCGGCAGGAGGCTAATGCAGTTTTCGAGCATCAACGAGCTTAAGGAATGCGACGTCCTGTTCCTGGCGCTGCCGCACGGCAAGGCGATGGGCATGATGGACCGCTTCATGAAAATCGCTCCCAAGATAATAGACCTGAGCGCTGACTTCAGATTGAGGGACGCGGAGCTTTACAAAAAATATTACGGACACGAGCATACGAGAATGGACTTGCTGGGCAAGTTTGTTTACGGTCTTCCTGAACTCCACAGGGAAGAGATAAAGAATGCGAATCTGGTTTCGGGCGTGGGCTGCAACGCGACATCCATGATACTCCCATTGTATCCGCTTTTCAAGAAGGATATTGTCGAAAGTGTTGTCGCGGAAGTCAAGGCCGGCTCGTCCGAAGCGGGCAACAAGCCGAGTCTAGGAAGCCACCACCCTGAAAGGAGCGGAGCCGTCAGGTCTTTTTCACCGACTACCCACAGGCACGTGGCGGAAATGATGCAGGAGCTCGGATTTAACGGGAAGCCTGAAATACATTTCTCGGCGACCTCGATAGAGATGGTGAGGGGAATCCTTGCGACCTGCCACGTGTTCCTGAAGAGAGACGTTACAGAACTGGAAGTCAGGAAGATTTACAGGGAAGTTTACGGCAATGAGCCGTTCATAAGGATAGTGAAGGAAGTCGCTGGCATCTACCGCTACCCGGAGCCGAAAATTCTGTCGGGCAGCAACTACTGCGACATAGGCTTCGAGAAGGACCCTGACAGCAGCAGGCTTGTCGTGATTGCCGCGATAGACAACCTTATGAAAGGCGCGGCGGGGACGGCCGTGCAATGCATGAATCTCATGTTCGGCTTCGACGAACGAGCATCGCTTGAATTCCCGGGACTGCATCCGATATGATTGTAGTAAAAATAGGCGGCGGGCGGGGAACGGATTACGATGAAATTCTAAGGGATATCGCCGGCCAAAAGGACGTCGTCCTAGTTCACGGAGGCAACTACGAGACGAGCCTGTTTTCGGAAAGGCTCGGCAAGCCTCCGAGGATGGTCACGTCTGTTTCGGGGCACGAGTCGAGATACACGGACAGGGAAACGCTCGAGATATTCGAGATGGTCTACTGCGGCAAGATAAACAAGATGATAGTCGAGAAGCTGCAGAAACTCGGCGTCAACGCTATCGGGCTTTCAGGCGTCGATGGCAGGTTGTTCGAGGGGAAGAGGAAGGAATCGGTTAAAATAATCGAGAACGGAAAAAGGAAGATTCTGCACGGCGACTACACGGGCAGGGCCGAAAAAGTCAATGCGAACCTGCTGAAGCTGCTCATGGAAAACGGATACACGCCCGTCCTCACCCCGCCGGCCATAAGCTATGAAAGCGAGGCGATAAACGTGGACGGCGACAGGCTTGCTGCCCTCGTCGCCGGCTCGCTCAAAGCGGACGTGCTGATAATACTTTCCAACATCCCCGGCTTGCTCAGGGACGTGAACGACGAAAGCAGCATCATCAGGAAGATAGACAAGGGCGGAATGCAGGCTTGCGCGGAATACGCGAAAGGCAGGATGAAAAGGAAGCTGCTGGGAGCGGAGGAAGCCCTCGCAGGAGGGGCGAGGAAGGTCATACTGGCGGACGGCAGGGTGAAGAATCCGGTGACCTACGCGCTTGCTGGCAACGGGACGGTGATAGCATGAATGCAAAGGAAAGGGAAGAGAAATACGGCCTGAACGTGTACCCGAAAAGGGACGTGATGATTGTAAGAGGCAAAGGCTCGAAAGTATGGGACGAGAACGGGAAGGAATACGTGGACTGCGGTCTGGGCATGGGAGTTTCGAATGTCGGCCACTGCAACGATGCCGTCATAGAAGCGCTTTATGAGCAGTCCAAGAAGCTCGTGAACTGCTACAACATTTTCTACAACGACACGAGAGCAAGGCTCATGGAAAAGCTCGTGCAGATAGCGCCGGGAAATTTGCACAAGGTTTTCCTGTGCAACTCGGGGACCGAATCTGTCGAGGCCGCCATAAAGTTCGCGAGAGTCTCAACCGGCAGGCAGGAGATAATAGCCTGCATGAGAGGCTTCCACGGCAAGACGATGGGCTCGCTCAGCGCTACGTGGGAAAAGAAATACAAGGAACCTTTCCTTCCGCTCGTTCCCGAGTTCAGGCACGTTCCCTATGACAATATTGAGGCGCTGAAAGATATCATAAGCGAGAAAACCGCGGCAGTAATAGTCGAGATAGTGCAGGGGGAAGGGGGCGTGAGGCCCGGAAGCGGGGAATATTTCATGAATGTGAGAAAACTTTGCGACGAGAGAGGCGCGCTGCTCATAGTAGACGAGGTCCAGACCGGCTTCTGCAGGACGGGCAGGATGTTCGCCTGCGAGCACTTCGGCCTCGAACCGGACATGCTTTGCGCCGCCAAGTCAATTGCCGGCGGCTTCCCGATGGGAGTGGTCCTGTGCTCGGACAATATTAAAGTCCCGGAGCTCAGCCACACCAACACGTTCGGCGGGAATCCGGCCCTGTGCGCGGCCTCGCTGGCCGCGATAGAGTTCATGGAAAAGCACAGGCTTGCGGAGAACGCGGAAAAACTGGGCGGCCATCTGATGGAAAGGCTTAGAGACGTAAAGTCGGACAAAATAAGGGAAGTGAGGGGCCTCGGATTAATGGTTGGTATAGAACTGAAAGAGAAGGCCGGGCCCTACGTAAAGAAGCTCATGGACAAGGGAGTGATAGCGCTGCTTGCAGGAAGCTTTGTGATTCGCCTTCTCCCCCCGCTGGTCATAACGAAAGACGAAGTTGATTTCGTTGCCGATAAGATAGGGGAAGTTCTCGCATGAAACACGCTAATCCTGATGTAAATTTTCTGAATGACATGGTCAGCATCTACAGCCCGACGGGAGAAGAGGGAAAACTGGTCGACCATCTCGTTGTAAGAACCCGCAAGCTCGGATTCAGATCGAGAAAGGACGATGCAGGAAATCTCGTATGCGAAATTGGCAGCGGCGAGAAAACGATAATGCTGGTTGGGCATCTTGACACCGTACCAGGCGAGATAAAGGTCGAGCTGAAAGACAACCACCTGCACGGAAGGGGGAGCGTTGACGCGAAGGGCGCGCTCGCATCTTTCATAATGGCGGCGGGCAGGCTAAAAAAGGCGGGCAAAAGAATTGTAGTCGTCGGCTGCGTGGATGAGGAAGGCGACAACAAAGGGGCAAGAAACCTAGTCGGGAAATATTCCCCGTCATTCATAATAATGGGCGAGCCAAGCGGATGGCAGAACCTCAACATAGGATACAAGGGAACCTTCGCCGTCGAATGCGTTTTCGAAAAGCCGATGGAGCACACGTCAACATACAACCCGAACAGCAAGGAATTGGCATTCGACCTTTTTTCAAAAGTCAAGAAGTTCTGCGACGAGTTTAACGAGGGGAAAGGAATATTCGAAAGGCTGGATCCAAGCATCAGGAGCGTAAACTCGGTAAACCGCAACTTCTCGGAAGAAACCAGAATTAAAATCAGCTTCAGGGTACCCGTCGGCTTCGACATCTCAAAACTGAAAAACTTCTTAGCGAACGCGGCCGGAAGCGCAAAGATATTTTATTCGGATTTTGATGAGCCTGTGAAGGCTGGAAAAAACAATGACCTTGTTAAAAGTTTCATATCCGCCATAAGGCGGAATGGTGGCACACCAAGATTTAAGTTAAAGGCCGGTTCATCAGATATGAACATACTTCAGCGCTTCGGGGAGCCAATCATAACTTACGGGCCGGGGGATTCGACGCTGGACCACACCCCCCACGAACACCTTGATCTGGAAGAATACGAAAAGTCGATAAGCGTCCTAGTCGAAGTTCTGGAAAGACTTTAGACCCTCATCTCGTCAAGGATTTTTTTAGCGCTGCTTGCGCTTATGTCTTTCTCCTCAGTCATCCTTTTCGCAACCTTGTCTATCTCCTTTCCCTTCGCCCCAGCCATAATCGCCAAATTTTTAGCATGCAATCTTAGATGCCCCTTTTGGATGCCTTCCGTTGCCAGGGCGCGCAGCGCTGCGAAATTCTGCGCCAGCCCGACAGCGGCAATTACTTCAGACAGCTCTTTCGCCGATTTTACGCCGAGAATCTTGAGCGCTATTCTCGCTTCGGGTTTCGTGCGTGTCGCTCCTCCAACCGTGCCTACCGCGATCGGCAGCTCTATTTCACCCACGAGATCGCCGTTTTTGTTTTTGTAGTATTTTGTGAGAGGCTTATATTTCCCCGATATGCTTGCGAAAGCATGCGCCCCAGCCTCGACGGCTCTGAAGTCGTTGCCCGTAGCAACCACAATCGCGTCAATCCCGTTCATGATGCCCTTGTTGTGCGTGGCGCATCTGTATGGATCGTTCAATGCGAGATGATAAGCCTCGAGTATCGCATCGACAACGTCCATGCCTTTCATCATCCCCTTTGTCGATTTTTGAAGCTCTTCCTTCTTCCATATTGCTTTCGCTCTTGCCAGCCTTTTGTCTGCCAGATTCGAGATTATCTTCAGTCTGACGTATCCACCGGTCATCTCCTCAAGCAGCGGCGAAATGCCCTCGCACATCGTATTTACCGCGTTCGCTCCCATCGCATCCCTTACGTCCACGAACAGGTGGACGACCAGCATCTTCCCGAGTTCTGAATCAATTTCACGCACCTCGAGGTCTTTCGCTCCTCCGCCGAAACTTACCAGCACAGAGTCCCTCTCATTCGCTTTGGCAATTAGCTTTTCCTTGTTTTTGAGTATCGCGCTTTTCGCGGCCTTGAAATTCCCGAATCCCATTACCTGTATCTGGCCTATCATGATCGGCTCGTCGCTTGATGCCTTGAAGCCGCCCGATGGTCTCGCCAGCTTTGCTGCATAAGAAGCTGCCGCGATAACCGACGGTTCCTCGATGCACATCGGTATGATGTAATCCTCCCCGTTTATCAGAAAGTTCAGTCCTAGGCCGATGGGCAGCTCGCATGTGCCGATTGCATTTTCTATCATCCCGTCGGCGGTATCCATGCCGATGGCGCTTGATTTAAGTATTTTGATTTCATCGTCCGTAAGGCCTGCCAGCTTTTTTAGTATTTCAAGCCTTTTTTCTATGGGTTTCTTGTAAAATTCATGGAATACGCTTCCAACATCCACCATATCAATTTTAATCGTGGTCTGTTTTTTAAAGATTAACAGGGGTTTACGTCAATCGTTCAATGTTTTTAGAATATCCATAGATAACCTTTATAAAGGTTAAAAACACATAATTATTAACCATTATAAAGGTGATATTATGGAAGAATCGTCTAATATAGAAATCCTCAGAAGATTGAACCATTTTAATGAATGGTGGGGATATGGTAAGGTGCCGGAAAGGCTGGTTAAACCATTCAGAAGAAGGGATTTTTATAAAATCAAAGACATCTCGACTAAAGAAAAAATAACAATTTTAATAGGCCCCAGAAGGGTTGGCAAGACCACTCTCATAAGGCAAATTATAGATTATTTGATAAAAAAAGAGAGTCCGGTAAATCCCAAAAACATATTATATGCGAAAATGGACGACTTTCTTTTAAGACAAGCCACAGGCTCCAAGCTGGAAGTTTTGATGGATGTCTATGCGCAGAACGTCCTGAAAACACCGTTTGAAAAATCAAAGGAGGACATATACGTATTTTTTGATGAAATCCACAAATGGGAAAATTGGCAGCAGCAATTGAAGGATATTTTTGACCAAAATTACAATATTATCTTCCTTGTGACCGGTTCGTCATCCCCTGCCATCTTCAAAGGCGGTGCCACTGCCCTCACCGGCAGATACAAAACACAGGTAATGCTACCGATGAAATTTATTGACGTGCTGAACATGAAGATGGCCAAAAAAAGTGGTGACGAGCTATCAATTTTTGATGAAACGTGTCTGAATTTAAGAGAAAACCTAAAACTTGCCGTAAATTCCGGGGAAATAAAGGAATTTTACATGAATCTTCAGGCTGAATTTTCTTCTCTATCGAGATTTGAAAAGGAAATAGAACTGCATCTTAAAAATTATATGATTAAAGGCGGCTATCCGGAATTATATGCAAACGATGAAATAGAACTTGATGAATGTTCGGACAGGCTCAGAGATCAGCTTCAGGCAATATTGACTAAGGATATACTGGAGGTTTTCCAAGTCAGAAACCCAGCCGTGATATTAGATTTATTTCAGATGATAGGCAGTCAGACAGCCCAGATAAGAAAATATACGGATTTGTGTGAAAAACTGAAAATAACGAAAGCGGACACGCTTAAGGAATATCTTGGATACTTAAAGGAAACTTATTTGATAGGCATAGCCGAATTATTTTCACGCAACGTGGACACGAGCAAAAAAGCGAACAAAAAAATATACGTGATGGACGTCGGCCTGAGGAATGTTTCACTAGGTCTGCTTAATGCCTCGCTTTTGGATAATAAAGATGACCTTGGGAAAGTAGTCGAAACTATAGTTTACGATCATTGTTCAAGATTGAAATTCAATTTGGACTCTTCAATATCTATAAAGCCATTGTTTTATTGGAGGCATAACGGCTATGAAGTTGATATAATAATGCCGACAACGAAAAATCCCATACCAATAGAAGTCAAATACCGAAAAAAGACGGAAAGAAAATCTATAGAGGCTTTTCTGAAAAGGTATAATGCCCCATTTGGCATAGAAGTTACCAGAGATACTTTGGACATGAGAGAACATACAATTTATATACCTCTTTGGTTGTTTTTGATAATATGTTAAGAGGTTATGCGCAATTTTGCATTTAAATGCACGGTGAAATTAAGATTATGTTCGACCGGAAAAGGAATTCGGATATTCTCTCGCTGCTGGAGCAGAAGAATGCGAAAAAGATTTTGATACAGGTACCTGAGGGACTGAAAATGAACGTGCAGGATCTTGCCGATTTTCTCGGAAAAAACGGAATCGAGCCGCTGATTTCGATAGAGCCGTGCTTCGGCGCGTGCGATCTGCGCGATAGCGAAGCGAAAAAACTCGGATGCGACCTGCTCCTGCACATTGGCCATGCCGATCTCGGCATAAAGACGGAAGTCCCGGTCGTTTATTACGAATATTTCATCGATTACGATTTCATCCCCATGCTCAGAGCGGTTATCAGGCAGATAAAATTCCGGAAAATATGTCTGGTCACCACGGTACAATTCGGGGAGGGCATGAAAACGGCTAAAAAGTTTCTGGAGAAGAACGGCTTTGTCGTTTATGACGGCGGATACGTACTCGGTTGCGATGTCTCTGGAGCAAGGCAATATGAAAGGATGGCGGAATGCTATATGTTCATGGGTTCTGGACGGTTCCATCCGCTGGGGCTGCAGGAAAGAACCGAAAGGCCGGTCCTCTTTCTGGACGTTGAAAAGCGGACGCTTGAGGACCTATCCGAAGAGAAAGATAAAATGAAAATCAAAAGAAAGCTCAGGATAGAAAAAGCGAAATATCTCCAGAATTTCGGCATAATGGTCTCGACAACACCCGGCCAGACAAGAATGAAACAGGCGGGGGAGATTAAAAGAAAGCTGGAAAAGGCAGGGAAATTGGCGTATGTCTTGGCTGGCGACCATTTTACGCCGGAAAAACTGCTTGGCCTGAAAATAGACGTGCTCATCAACACCGCCTGCCCCAGGATGCGCGATGACGCGGAGCAGTTCGGGAAAATAATTTTGAACGCGGATGATGTTGATGAAATGCTTGCAGAAAACAAAGGATGAACCAGTATTTTATTTCTTCTTTTTCTTTTCCCTTTTCATTTTCCTGTCGTAGTCGTCAACCCATTTCTTGACTTCTGCTGCTGCTTTCCTGTCGTTGCCAACGCCTGACGTATTGCCCACGCCGACTATGACAATCTTCTCGCCCTTCTTTGCCCTTCTTGCTGATTCCCTTATTTTTTCCAAGACCTGCGGTACTGCATCCTTTATTTCCTTTTTCATCGGCACTATCGCTTCCTCGGATCTCATTTTGACTATGATCGAATCAAGCGGTATGTTATTCTTCACGGCGACATCCTCGATGTAGGAGCGGTCGACGCCTGGACCGCCCATCGCTACCCCGACGCCTTCGGCTATCGAGCCAGTCTTCTCCCCCTCGAGCTTCGCCGCAGCATCGATGGTTATGATTCTTGCTATCTTGTTCCTCCCCACGATTTTCTCGACTGCCTTGCCCGGCCTTCCCAGCCTTCCGCCCGGGCCTTTCGCCTTCATGACGAAGCATTTCCTTCCCTCGACATCAACCTCGGACATCAGTATGTCTTCCTCGATTTCCTTCGCTTTCGCGTCCATCAATTCCGCCGTCACCAGCGGGCCGAGGCCGTCGCCGACAGGCTCGCCCTTTGCAAGAGCCATGGTTCCCTCGTGAAGCGATTCGGCTATCCTCTTGATAAGCGGCATCTGCATCTGTATGATAAGGGCGATCTGGTACGATTTGGTCTGCTTTATTAGCTCAACGTAATGCCTGACTATCTTGGCTATGGTATGCATCTCTATGCCGCCCGCCAAGCCCATTTCCGTGTTCGCCTTCGACTCCTCGTCCATGTGCGGCGCGACCTGGTTCACGAAATAGCTGAAGCGTTCTTTCTCGTTCTGTATCACAAGATCGAATTTCTTCACTATCCCGTACGGGTCGAGCGAAATCGGCGTGATAACGAAAAATTCGAAGAAGTTCGCCACCGAATCCTTGAGCTTCTTGTCCGGGGTTTTTGAAATCCGGCCGACCATGAATTTTTTCGAATCCTCGGCCATCGCCTCAAGCTCTTCCGCAGTCCTTTCGAGGCCCCACATTATCTGCGAAAGCATGAGCCTCGGATAAAAAAAGAAGAACACGCCCCAGAACAACAACATCACTATCCATGACACCCAGTTGTCGCCCGCCCCTATTAATTGCGAAAGAACGTCCATGGAAATCACATACCCATCATTGATGGCCGGTATTTATAAGTTTATGCCAGATTCGTCCCTTTTCATCAAATAATCGAATTCAGAATTTAAATATTGTTGCAGAATAGATATATAGTGATTAGATGAACAAGGCGATAACGTTGATGTTTGTCGTGCTTTTTCTTTCCATCGTCATTGCACCCGCGGTAAGGGCCGAGGGGCTGCTCTCCGATATTTTCAACGGGATTAAAAAATGGTTCGAATCATCGCCTCTGGGCAATCTTTTCACCGCACCCGTGAAGAGAACGGAGGCCATAAAGCTTGGCTTCTATCCCGAAACCTTTGAATTTAACGCGGCGGATTTTGTCAACATAACGACCACGACGGGCGAGATATCAAATTTCAAGGGGACCATCGCGATGGATATGAAAAACAAGGTTTCGACCTTAAAGGAATCGGGAAGCGTGCTCCTGATAAAAGAAGTTATAGGCACAATAAGCATAGACGGCCTGAAATTGAACTCACTCGAGCTTAATGGCATGAAGCTCACCCTCGCATCCGGCAACTGGAATGAAACGACAGAAAACGGCTCCGTCACGATAAACGATTTTTTGGGGAAGGGGATGATAAAGGAAGGCTTCATAGAGCTCGAGGGCAACGTCAGCAGGATAAGCAAGGGCTGAACGCATTACTTTTCATTGAACGTAATGTATTTCAACCCGACGAAATTCTAAAACTTTTTGCGTATACGAAGGATGAAGGCTTGTACACCCTTCGCCATGAAAGTAAAGGCCCAGTCCTCTTTCTCCGCTCCCGAAATGTTCTGCTGCCTGCAAAGCAAGACCTTCTGGTATGGGTCTGAGCATGACCCCAGGGCGCAAATCACAGGCGTCTTGAATTCAGGCATGAAATTAAACTGAAACTGGGAGCAAGTTTTAAAAGGAGATTATCTCCTAAGATTTCGAATTTGGCTATTTTTCCTTCTTCTTTTCGCCGGTAATGCCCATCTCGACTATTTCCGCGTACGCCGGTCGCGTTATCAGGATGCCAACCAGAACCCCGATAATCGTCGTTATCGCGAAGCCTCGCACGAAGCCTATGCCTACCGCCATTAACGGGACCATGGCCGAGATTATGGTCGACGCAGAACCGAATATTATGAAGAACGCCCGTTTTATCTTGTCCTTCACCGTGTAAATTATCCTTCTTTCTTCTTCCTTCCCTGTAAGGGTCTCGTCGGCTATTATGATCATGTTGTCCGTTCCTATGCCAAGCGTGGCTATTATGCCGCCTATTACGGGCAAATCAATGTTCCATGTAAGAAAACCGAGGAGCGGGATTAGTATTGCTCCTATCCATGCCACCGGATCTATCTCGTATTTTTTCCACCATGCCGCCATAACGATTATCATGTCAATAAGCAGAACGGGCCCCCATATGAACCAGTCGTTGTTGGACGCTATGCCGAGGATTATGATAACCTCGGAAAAACCGATGAGCGCGATGGGAAGCGAAACTCTCAGTTTCCTGTACCTCACGAATATTACGACTACAACCGCGAGCGCGGCGAAACCTGCCGCCATAACGGCGGATATTATGAAGCTGCTGCCGAGCGTAGGAGATATCACGCCGACTGAAACAGTTTCCAGGCTCACAGGCAGCGCGCCTGACCTGAGAACAGTCTGCAGGCTCAGTTTCTCCTGCAGGGCCTCGTCCCTTGCCGAGCGGGAACCCGTTATCTGGGGCGTCGTGTAGGCTTTGCCGCCAAGGCTTGACGCTATCCTGAGATCGGAAACCACCTGTTTGTCGAGATAAAGTATGATGCGACAGTCTTTGAGGTAATAATCCCCTGAGTTGAGATCGAGTTGCGAGGGGATTCCTGACGTGATCCTGGCGAATCTCTCCGCTCCTTTTTCCGATACCAGAATGCCGAAGTAGAACTCGAAGTAGTTCTTGCCGGGAATTATGCCGGAATGCTGCGCGTCGGTATAAACGAGCTCTATGTCATCGCCTTTGTACGCGGAGCCTAGGAATATCAGGTCGCCGCTTTGCGTGATATTTACGAACTCGAAGTCGACATCGTCCATTACGAAGGTGTCGTTAAGGCGAAGGGTCAGGTTGCCGACCTTTGCGGTTTCATTGCCTAGATATTCGACGTTATATTTTTTTTCAATGAGGTCAAAGGTGCCTTTGCCATCCTTGAGATAAACCGGCTTGGTGATCTTCGCCTCGAAATTGCCCTGCTTGGAGAGCAGCGTGTCCACGATCTCCCTCCCGAGGCCTGACGCCTCCACCTGCACGTAATAATCGCCGGCCAATCCTTTTACAGACTGGAAGGTTATCTCCTTCAGCCCGTATATGTTCGCCCGCGTCTGCAGGGTCCCTATTATTTGTTCGATCATCTGCGCAGAAGCGTTTTCCGTTGGCCTGAGGACGATTCTTGTCCCTCCTTTTATGTCGATGCCAAACTCGAGGTTTGTCTTGTCGATGTCGTTAACCTCTACCCCTATGCCGCTTTCATTGACATGGAACTTGTAATCGTTTTTGTTGACCTTTAATGTTATGTTCCCCGTATAATTTTTTACCAGCAAATCCCAATCCTGCGAGCTTTGTATGACCTTATTGTTCACCTCGGAAATCATCATGCCCTGCTGAAGCATGTCTTTCGCTGGCGAATCGGGGTATACGTATGCTATCTGCACGCCGGTATATTGCGGCTTAAGTCCTATCGCTAAAAGACTTGCTGAAACCGTCACTACCAGCAACAGAAGCTTCCAATGTTTTAGAATCATTTCATCCCCTTCTTCTCGCAATACCATTGCAGTATTGCATAATTTGTTATCCAGGTATTCATTATGTCAAATGCCAAACCTATCAGCAGGACTGTCGCTATCTGGGTTATGACAGGAGATATGCCCAAGATCACAAGAGGCAGCAGCGCGCTTATCGCGGTTAGCGTCATGGTAAGGCCGGTCTTCATGGCATGTTTCAATTTTTCATGCAACGTTTTGTCTTCCGGATTCTTCAGCAGCCTGAACGTAAGCAGGATGTCCGTATCAACCGAGTAACCTATCAACATTAGAACCGCAGCGAGCCCTGCCAGCGAAAGCTCGATGCCGAACAGCTGCATAAATGCGAGAGTCATGAATATGTCGCAGAATGCGGAAAGGACGACCGCACCCGACGGGACGAAAGTCCTGAATATGACGAAGACCACTATCGCCATGAATATGAATGCCATCACTATGGCCAGTTGTGCCTGCAACCAGAATGAAGCTCCCAATGAAGGGCCTACGGATTCGATGTCATTGCTGCTTGTATCTATCCCCATTGTTTTAAGTTCATGGAGGACTTGGGTGACGTTAACGTCATTCGAAGTCTCTATGACTGTGCCGTAACCCTTGAAACTCCTTATCTCCCTTACGCTGAGCGGCCGGAATTTCTGTAGCAGTTGTTTTTCTATGGCATCGGTATCAAGTTTTTCCTGCGTGTTTATTGTTATCAGCGTTCCGCCCTTCATGTCTATTGACCTCAGGAAAAATTCGCCTGTGTGAATGTACTGGTTGGCGATTATGGCAATAGACAGCAAAAGAATGAGTACGGGGATTAGAATCAGTATTTTATAGTTCAGTCTGCGGGTTTTCCCACTTTTATCCGGCGGCTTTTCAGGTGTCATAATCATAACTAATTTGAATAATGCTTATATAAACAATTACATTGGAGTGAACTTTTATGTTCGATGTCATCATTGTCGGCGCTGGCCCGGTAGGGCTGTATACCGCTCATTTATGCGAGAAAATGGGGTACAGGACAGCGATACTCGAGGATGACAAAGAAATAGGGAAGCCGTTAAAATGCTCCGGCCTTATTTCAACCAACGTCAGAAAATTCTTTCCTGTCATAGAAAGTTGGGGTGTGATCGAAAATGAAATTGATGCCGCCGTGCTTCACTCCAGAAGGAGCAGGCTTGTCCTGAGGAAAACGAAGGCGGCATATGTCATAAACAGGACGCTTTTTGATAAACGAATATCGGAAATGGTCGAAACGGAAATAAGGCTCGGCTGCAGGGCTGAAAAAATGGCGGTTAAAGATGGTTTTGTCGAGATCGCCACCGGCAACGGCATCCTGAAAGGCGGGATGGCCGTGTTATGCGACGGGCCGAACTCGATGATGGCAGAAAAAAGAAACACTGTCAAAGGCTTGATAGCGATAGTAGACAAGACAGACAGGTCAAATAGCGTTGATCTTTATTTCGAAAAAAAAATCCTTCGCGATGGCTTTTTCTGGAAAATCCCGAGAGGCAGGACGACCGAATACGGGGTATGGGGGAAAAACGTGAAATTCGCTGATATTGAAAAATACTTCGGCATAAACAAATATGAAAAATTCGCCGGCATCATACCAATCGGACCTGCGAAAAAAAGCTATGCGGAAAGAGTCCTGATGATCGGCAGTTCGGCAGGGCAAGTGAAGCCGTGGTCGGGCGGCGGCGTTATATACGGCCTCACATGCGCGGAAATCGCGGCCAAGATCATTGAAAAGGCCTTCAGGTTCAATGATTTCAGCGAAGCCTCGCTTAAGGAATACGAAACTAAATGGGGGGAAAAGATAGGCAGGCAGATAAAAATGGGTTTGCTTTTCAGGAAGTTTCTTGAGCATTCGACGGATTTCCAGCTGGACCTTGCCTTGAGAACCGGGAGAATGTTCAATTATGGACGGGTGGACATGGATTTCATAGTTTAGGATTCGCTTTCCTGAAGTCCCTTATTATTTCATAAACGATATTGCCTATCCTTTCCATGTTCTCGGATGTCTGCGCGCCAAGATGCGGCATGAGCAGGACATTATCCAGCAACAGCAGCGGTGAACCGGCAGGCGGCTCCTGCTGGTAAACGTCAAGGCCGGCATATCCTATCTTTCCGGATTTCAGGGCATCGGCCAGGTCGTTTTCATTTACCAGCTTCCCTCTGGCCGTGTTTATAAGCACAACGCCGTCCTTCATTTTCTTTATGCTCTTCCTGTTTATCATTTCCTTCGTTTCGTCCGTAAGGGGAACGTGAAGCGACATGAAATCCGACCTTCTGAAAATTTCATCCATGCCCACTATTTCCGCGTATTCGGATTGCTTTTTATTTATTTCGCAGGCAAGCACCTTCATGCCAAAGGCTTTCGCGCGTTTGGCAACTTCGGTTCCTATCCTCCCGAGGCCGACGATGCCAAGGGTCTTCCCGTAAAGCTCGCTGCCTTTGAGGTCTTTGTTCCACTGGCCGTTTTTCATCGAGCCGTGAGCCTTGGTGATGTTTCTTGTTATGCCAAGCATCAGCGCGAAAACAAGCTCTGCCACGGCGATTGTTGACGCTTCTGGCGTGTTCTTCACCGCTATGCCTTTTTGGCTGCAGTATTCGACGTCTATGTTGTCCAGCCCCACGCCGCCCCTTATAACCATCTTCATTTTTTTCGCCGAGTCTATGAACGCCCTGTCGACCTTTGTCGCGCTTCTTACAAGAATGATGTCCGCATCCTGAAAATCGTTCCTGTTTTCCGTGACGGTGCAGAATTCAGAAAGCCTTTTGGGGAGGTCTTCGGAAAAAGCATCTGATATCAGTATTTTCATTTTTCCCCTCCGAGTATGTCGTCTATCGTCCCGAGCAGTTCCTTTATTTCATCCGGCTTCGTATCGCCCATGTGCGCGATTCTGAACGTCTTCTCCTTCAGGTCGCCGTATCCGTTGCTTATGGCCACGCCCCTTTCGCCAAGTTTTCTGTTCAAATCATCGACATTTATGCCTTTCTTGTTTGTGACCGCTGTCAGCGTGTCGGACTCGTATCCCTTTTCGGCGAACAATCCGAAGCCCCTGCTTACTGCCCATTTTCTCGTGTATTCGGCCATCAGTTTATGGCGAAGGAAGCGGTTTTCCATCCCTTCCGCGAGCATCCTGTCAAGCTGTTTGTTGAGGCCGTATATCTGCGGTATCGCAGGCGTGCAGGGGGTCTGGTTCTTCTCCGCGAATTCCCTGAAAACCAAAAAATCGAAATAAAAACCCCTGCTTTTCATCCTGGCCGCGCGCTCATACGCCTTTTGGCTCACGCTGAAAACTGCCAGGCCCGGCGGGACGGCAAAGGCCTTTTGCACGCTGGCCAGGCAAACATCTATTCCGAGTTTGTCAACCTCCACTTTCATGCCCGTCAGGGAGCTCACGGCGTCCACGATGAACATGACATCCGGGTATTTCTGCATGACCTTCGCCACTTCATAAAGCGGGTTCGCAACTCCTGTGCTGGTCTCATTGTGCACGAAAAGCAGCGAGTCGTATTCTCCGCTGGCAAGCTTTTCATCTATCATGCCCGGCTTTATCGCCTTTCCCCAGGCCAAATCGATTTTGTCTGCTGCCTTGCCGTTTGCCAGGGCGACCTGATGCCAGTGCTTTGAAAAAGCGCCGTTCACGCATGCAAGCGCCTTTTTTTCAATGCAGTTCCTCGCGCACCCCTCCCATACGCCGGTCGCAGACGATGTCGAAAGGAAAACGTCGTTTTCCGTGAACATGACTTTTTTCAGCTTGCTCACGGTGTCGGCAAACAGATCCTGAAAGGGCCTGTCCCTGTGGCCTATGACCGGCCTGCCGACTTCTTTAAGGATTTCCGGGTAAACCTCGACGGGACCTGGAATGAAAAGTTTGACGTGCTTCTCCCAGCTTTTCATGAATCCCCCTCCAAAACTGATGTAATGGAATTGGTTTCCTGGTTTAAAACCTTAAAAATTCCTTTCCCCGTTTTCGAATTTGTAAATCACAACGCCGCTGTAGACCTTCGGGTAAAAGCATGTCGATTTCTGCGGCATCACCTCGCCGCTTCTGCAGATTTCCCTCACATCTTCCATTTTCGCAGGGCTCATGAAAAACGCTATCTGGCATTCGCCATTTTTGACCCTTTTCACGCATGTCTCCGCGTTTCGGCGTATGTCCTTCACGTATTCTACATTGTGATGCCCGTCGATTTTCGATGTGCCGATGCCCAGAATCCCTTCTATCACAAGTTTGTGAAGTACGTTTACGGCAAACCTCTTCCACGACTTTGAATGGTTCTTTGCAACGTTCATTGCGCTTTCATTTTTCAGTTTAAGAATGTAAAATTTCCTGCCGCCCAAATACATCCCGAAATTGCGCCAGTCCATGATGCTTATTTTCCTCAGCAAGCCTTTCAATTTTTCTTTTCCATTCTTCCCCATGAATTCAATGGCTTTGATTTCGAAATTCCTTTCAAGAGAGCTGGTGAATTTTTCCCTGCTGAAATTTTTTATTCCCTTCACCAGCCTGTGGGTTGGAAGTATGACAACCCCTTCGTTTTCCATGTTAACCATCATCATTGAGATGTATTTCGCTTTTTCGTCGTCGGGGTGTTTCCTGCTGTACTCAAAGGATATGTTGTATCTGTGGTGCCCGTCGGCGATAAGAAGCTTCTTATTTTTCATTTCATGCGCTATATGGTTTATGATTTTTCCGTCTTTTACGGCCCAGACTCTGTGTCTGACGCCTTCATAGCCAGTGAATGCTTCCATCTCCGGTTTTCTTTCGCGCTTGATTTTTTCCAGCATCGACTCTATGCTTTTTGCAGGATCCGAATAAATCGAGAATACGGGACCGAGATTCGCTCTGGTGCTTTTAAGTATGGCGCCCATGTCGACTATCTGGTCGTGGAAGGTGAGTTCATGGGGCACTATGTTCCTGCCCAGTTTCTCCAGCTCCACGAGCGATATAAAGCCTGTCCTTTCCTTTTTATTTCCGTTTATCTTGAACTCCTGCGAATATACGTAAATGCAAGGGCTGCCATCCCTTTTCAAATACCCTTTTCTTATCCATGAACTCAGCAGGCGGGCTGAATGCTTGTACCTTCCGGCCTTCCCGAGCCTTTCGCTGCCAAGCATGATCCTGATGACATTGCAACCGGACATTTCCAGAAAGATGTTCCTGAACTGCCTGCTTGCAAGCTCATAGGGAGGGAAAATGGCCTTTCCTATGTCGACCTTTTCCCCGTTGTAGCGGTATCCCCTGAAAGGCCTGATTTTGACCATATTAATATTTTGACAGAACAAGATAAAGGCTCATGCCGGCTTGAATTTGAAGCCGTAAAGGATAAGGCCAGTGTCGTTCTCGCTCCTTATCCTTCTGAAGCATGACTTGACGCGCATGCCTATTTTTACGTCTTTCGGGTCGCAATCAACTACCTGCGACAGGACTTTCGCTCCCTCGTCAAGCTCCACTATGGCTATTATGTAAGGGATGTATTCCCTGAAACCTTCAGGCGGGGCCCGTATTATTGTGTAGGAATGCACATTTCCATTGCCGGAAAATTTCAGCTCTTTCATGTGGCCGGATCTTCTGCAGTGGGGGCATATTACCCTGATGGGATAAAACGACTTCTTGCAATGGTTGCATTCCGATCCTATCAACCGGTATCTCTCCTTGAACCTTCTCCAATGGAATGCGACTGCGAATTCCTTTGTCATATTCATCTTCCTTTCTTATTCGATAGTATGTGCACTGTTACGGTCGCTCCAGATCCTCCCACGTTATGCGCGAGCCCTATCTCGGCGTTTTTAACCTGGCGCTTGCCCGCGTCGCCTCTCAGCTGCGCGACTATTTCGGCAATTTGCGCCACTCCGGTCGCCCCTACCGGATGGCCCTTTGCCTTCAGTCCGCCGGAAGTGTTAACGGGAATCCTGCCTCCTATTTCCGTTTCACCTTCTTCCACGAGTTTCCCTCCATTGCCTTTCCTGGTGAAACCAAGATCCTCGTATGCGCATATTTCCGCTATGGTGAAGCAGTCATGGACTTCTGCCACGTCTATTTTTTTTGGCGTGAGCCTTGCCTGCCTGTAAGCTTCTTTCGCCGCGTGAACTGTCGCGTCCAGCGTTGTTATTTTCCGCCTCGAGAAAAGGCTCAGCGTGTCCGATGCCTGGGCCGATGCCTTTATGTAGATGGGCGAATCCGTGTGCTTTTTTGCGAGTTCCGCGGAGGTCAATATTATCGTTGCAGCGCCGTCCGTAAGCGGCGAGCAGTCCAGTAGTCTCAAAGGATCGGCGACCAGGGGCGATTTCTCCACGTCTTCAGCAGTAATTTTATTTCTGTACTGGGCATACGGATTATGCATTGCATGATTGTGATTTTTTACTGCAACCAGGGAAAGCTGGTTTCTTGTTGTTCCGTAGTCGTGCATGTGCCGTTTTGCTATCAGCGCGTATATGCCGGGAAATGTAACGCCGAAATACGCTTCAGTCTCGTAGTCCATCGCGCCGGACAGGGCCGTGGTCGCCTGAGGGCCGTAAACATCGGTCATTTTCTCCACCCCGCCGACTGCAACATAATCGTACATTCCCGAAGCTACTGCAAGATAGCCAACCCTCACGGCCAGCCCCCCGGAGCAGCATGCACCCTCGGTCCTTATTGCGGGCACAGGATTCATACCCAGGTAGTCCGCAAGGAGCCCGGCACCGTGTTCCTGGCCGGCAAACAACCCGCCTGACATGTTTCCCCCGACAAGAAGTTGCACTTTCTCCCCGGTGATACCGGCATCCTCGACCGCTTTTATGCCCGCCTCAACGGCGAGTTCCTTGAGGCCGAGGTTCCAGTGCTCTCCGAATTTCGTCAGCCCTATGCCTATCACTGCAATATCCCTTACGGGCTTAAGATTTCCTAATCTTATGGGATTCATGTTGTCAGACCCTTTAGTTTCTTTCGGAACTTAACATATTCGGCATAATCAAGGTATCTCTTGTTTTTTATTATCTCATCTACCGAATTTTCCTTTTTCCTTCTTTTAACTATGTTTTTGGTGACGGTGATCGACAGCGAATCCGAGCCCGCGCCGGAGCCGAATGACGTTGCGAGTATCCTGTCGCCCGGCTTCGCGATGTCAAGAACCCTCGCAAGGCCGATGAGCGTCGCGGCCGAATACGTGTTGCCTATCATCGAAACCAGCAATCCCGGCATTACCTTTTCTGCGGGTATGCCCAGAATTTTTGCGGCGGCCAGAGGGAATTTCGCATTCGGCTGGTGGAAAACGAAATAGTCGAAATCATTGACCGTTTTTCCTGTTTTTTTGAGCAGGCCGTTTGCCGCGGATACGACATGCTTGAAATATGCGGGCTCGCCTGTAAAGCGTCCTGCGTGCCTGGGGAAATCCTCTCCCTCCCTCCTCCAGAAATCGGGCGTGTCCGTCGTGAATGAGTACATGTCCTCTATTTCCGCTATGACGTTTTCCCTGCCTATTATGTACGCGCCGGCGCCGGCTGCCGCGGTGTATTCGAGCTCGTCGCCAGGCCTTCCCTGTGCTGTGTCAGAGCCAATGGCCAGGCCGTATTTTATCCTTCCTGATTCGACCAGCCCCATGCATATCTGCATCGCTGCTGTGCCGGCCTTGCATGCGAATTCTATATCTGCTGCCGTTAATTCGGGCGTCGCGCCTATGGCTTCCGCCACTATTGAGGCGGTCGGCTTGACTATATACGGGTGGCTCTCGCTCCCGACATAAACAGCCCCCAGCAGTTGCGGGTCTATGCCGGCAACCGCAAGCGCACGCATGCTGGCTTCGACCGCCATTGTCGCGGTGTCCTCATCCTGGCAGGGGACGCTTTTCTCATCGAGAAATGCTTTGAGCCTTCCAGGATCGGAGCCCCATATCTTCGCAATGTTCGTGGACTTGATTCTCCATTGAGGTATGTAAGCCCCATAACCAACGATGCCCGCTTTCATGACTTTCATTACAAAACCTGTATTAAATAAAGGGACGCAGTGACTTTTTAAACCTTTGAGACCATGTTCGGCAAACGTACGATTAATCGTTCGTCCCGCGCATTTACGGGTGGCCGCGAATCTGGAATAATTTTAAATAATACTATGTCATTAACCATGTATGAATATTCTCGGGGGTTTGAAAAAGCACTACTGGATTTTTTTGCTATTGCTGATATTCGTGGCAGCATGGTACATACGCTACATCCCGGGAACGAAATTTGTTTATCCCCAGATGCTCGAAATCGACACGCATTTTTTCCTGAGAATGGGCGAATATATTCTCGCAAACGGCAACGTGCCGCAACATGATGTCATGGCCGCATGGAACACTATCCCCGGGGGGCCGAACAGACAGACTGACTTTCTCGTGGTGATTTGGATTTATCCCATTTTTTACTATCTTCTTCATCCCATTTTCGGATGGTCCATGTATTGGGTGGGCGTTTGGGTTCCTGCTTTCATAGGAGCTTTGCATGTTTTCTTCATGTATTTCCTCGGGAAGGAAATTTTCAACAGCAAGAAGGTGGGCCTTTTGTCTGCCGCTTTCCTCGCGTTCGCGCCTGGCATTCTTTACAGGGTCTCGGCGGGCTTCATGGAAAAGGAGCCTCCGGCTGGGCTGTTCATGGTAATCGCGTTGTACTTCTTCGTCAGGAGCTTCAAGGAACAGGAGATAGCAAAGGAATGGAACTGGAAATTTGTCATTCTTCACCCACTTTCCGTCATGGACCGCTTGAAGTTCGAGCCGGAAAAAATAAAAATAATGAAAAGCATCGGCTACGGAATTATTTCCGGTTTTTTCTTTTCTCTCATGGGAGGCTCGTCGGGGCTTGTTGAAATACCGTTGCTCGCAATAGCGTTATCTGTCATGATATCATTATTTCTGAACAAGAACTTCAAGGTACTTCTCTATTCCCAGCCATCTATGTTCATATCATACACTTTAATATCAAAGATTTTTGCGGTTTCACCCGTGTATTCATTCATATCTATTGAGGTGGTAACTAATTTCATCGCCTTGGCTTTCCTTTTGATATTATATGGCACGGAAAAATCGGGTTTGGTGAGCGAGAAGAACGTAAAATTCGTCATCCCTGCAGTTATATGCATGGGCATTTTGGCCGCGGCCGTCGGCTCGTACATGTTCGTCGATTTCGGGGACTGGGTCGGGCTCAACATACAAAGGATATCAAATCCAATAAGCGCAGGATTGATATCGTCTACCGTCGCCGAAGCCCAGGGGGTGGGAGACTTTTTCCGTCAATCGACGCTTAATTACGGTAACGAATATGCCATAAACGTTTTTCAGTTGCCGGGTTTTTTAATTTACTTATCCGCGATATATTTTGCTTTTTTGGGCATAGCTCTGATGTGCTATGAATTCGTTTTCAAAAAAAGGAATTTCGAGTACATGCTTGTCGTCACAATGTTCATCTGCTTCATGATACTTGCCATCGGGGCGGCGAGGCTGGCATTCGTTTTCGGGTTCGTGGAATCGATTGCAGCTGCCTACTTCATAGTGAAAGGTGGTAGTTATGTTTTGGCATACGGAAACAAGCATTTGAATGAGAATAAGCAAATATATCTTAAATTTGCCGGTGTTGCTCTAGTCGTAGTGATAGTCTTCACCAATTTTGCGGCGTCATACGTGATGGCCCAGAACATAACCAGCTCGCTTACCGACGACTGGAGGCAGGCATTCGACTGGATAAGGACGAACACTCCCCAAGATTCGATAACTCTCGAATGGTGGGATTTCGGATGGTGGTTTGAATACATAGCACAGAGAAGAACTCTGGTCGATGGCGGTTATCATCCAGCCCAGCCCACCAGGGATATAGCCAAATTTTACACAGAGCCATTCACCGATGATGCCAGCCCTTCCAGCGACCTGAATTTCCTTAAGAATTATAGCATAACTTATGTGATGGTGTCGTCAGACCTCATACCGAAATTCGGGGCAATGTCAAAAATAGCCAACTGGGGTAAGAAAATAGACGTGCTTCCCATATTTAACTTGGCCAAAAACTATCAGGAAGGCGGGAAGGTGCTTCTTGAATATGGCGACCCAACGTCCCAGAGCATACTTGTCGCTTATTCGACAGCAAGCGACGGGAATACAACGACCCTCCAAAACATAACCGCCATGATAAAAATGCCTCAGGGGCAGGCATACATCAGGAACATCGGAATAGGAAACCATGTCATAACCACAAACCGCTCAAATTCAATACCAGGCTTGTTGTATTTTGCAGGAAGTGCGGTCATATATGCCCCTGAAGCGGTACAGGACTGCGTCTTTGTCAGGCTTTACCTTTTCGACGGGGCCGGCATGGAAAAATATTTCGAAAAGGTTTACGACAACCTTGGCATGAAGATATACAAGGTAAAGTATGAAAACTTCCCAGCGAACATAACCGGGCAGTTCATAAATGCTGTGGACAGGGATGGCTTGGGGAAAGGTGGTTAAGTATCTCTTCACAAGCATTAGAATATTACAAATGCCGTTGCGCATATTATTATTTCAATTGAAATGAGCAGCATGGCAATGTGATTTTCCTTCATCGGCTTTATTTTCATGGCAATGTGCGTCAATGAATAAACTTTCTTGTAAGGCGCTGCGAGCGTCCCGTCTTTCTGTAAATCGCCCAGGCTCCTTGCCTTGAACTTGGACCGCAGTTTCAGGAAAAATTCCACTATCCAAGGCGTAAAAATAACTATGCCGAATTTCTCGATATTGCCTATTATAACAATGGAGGCGAATGACGCCCCTATCAGATAAGTTAGCGAATCGCCCGGCAGGAATTTCGCCGGAAACCAGTTCCACCTCATGAAAGCCAGCAGTGAAAAACATAAAGTGAACGCTATGACGCTTGCCTCCATCCTCCCCGCCATGAAGGTGTAGAGCCCAAGCGAAAACATGGCCACCGCGCCCAGTCCTGTCTCGAGGCCGTTCATCCCTGCAAGCATGTTCGTTGCATTGCTGACGACCACTACGGCAACAGGTACCAGAACAAGCGGGTAAATGATGCCGAAATCTACATGACCGAATAAAGGGAACTCCATTGCCGTCGTTCCGGCCATTACAGCCATGAGCGGTATGGCCGCCGGCAGGGTAAGCAGCGGCTTCTGCCACTGTTTGAGGCCAATTCTTATGTCTTTGACTCCCTTTATTCTCCTGGGTTTTTTCGATATGTTCATATCGTCGAGGAAGCCTATGAAAGCAACCATGAAAATGGAGCAGTAAGCCGCCAGAAGGTATGTGAGGTTTATGTTTGCGTGGGCAACGAACGTGTTGATGCCTATGAAGAAAAATCCCCCGACCATGACGCTGGCCATCACCAATATGCCTGCGGACGTCGCCATTTTCGGCTTGTCCTTCTTCTGTTGATCCACGCCGGTCACACCGACTCTCTCCAGAAATTTTTTGACGGCTTCAGCCAAGAAAATAACGGTAAAAAGGGATACCAAGACAGCGAGCACCAGCGTAATCATAAGAACACTTCTTGATTTTTGGTTCTCTGATTATTAAATTCATGCGCGATTCAATCGTATTGCCTTCCTCCGGCCAGCTTGCCGTAAACCCACATGGTCACGAACAGGAAGAAAGATGCGGCGCTTATTTCTGCCCAGTCCATCAGGTTCAGTGCGGTGGTCCCGAAAACGGGCTGCATCAAAGGAGCGTAAACTATCAGCAACTGGAGCGCGACGGATGATGCCACGGCCAGCGACAGCTTATTGTTCGAGAGCAGGCCGATTTTATACTTCATCCTCACCAGATAGGCCCGTACCATCTCGAACATGACTATCGCCGTGAAAGCGATGGTTATCGCCTTTACGCTTCCGAACTGGAGATTCATGTCGAACAGCAGGAGCGTCGCGGCGCACATGACCGTTCCAAAGACAAGTATTTCAATCAGCATGTATCTGGTCAGTATTGCTTCTTTCGGGTTCCTCGGCGAACGGCTCATTATGCCTTGTGAAGGCGGGTCGATTCCGAGCGCCAGCGCCGGAAGCCCGTCGGTAAGGAGGTTTATCCAAAGAAGCTGGATCGCGGTAAGAGGCAGGATTATCTCGAGCGTTGACGGGTCCTGAAAACCTATGAGCATCGCAAAGAAAACCACCATTACCTCGCCCACGTTGCAGGAAAGGAGGAACTGCATGAACTTCTTTATGTTGTCGTATATCGCCCGGCCCTCATGAACCGCATTGACGATGGAAACGAAATTGTCATCGCTCAGTATCATTTTGGACGCTTCCTTCGCCACATCGGTTCCTTTTATTCCCATGGCGATGCCTATGTCCGCCTTCTTGAGCGCCGGCGCGTCGTTAACGCCGTCGCCCGTCATGGCGATGATTTCGCCGCGTTTTTTGAGCGCGTCGACTATCCTGACCTTGTGAAGCGGATCAACCCTTGCAAAAACCGAAACGTCCTTGACTATTTTTTCCAGTTCCTTCTCGTCCATTGCATCGAGTTCTTCTCCCGTGACGACCTTTCCGCCGTCAAGAATGCCGAGTTTTTGCGCCACGGCGGCGGCAGTATTTTTATGATCGCCGGTTATCATGATCACGCGAATGCCAGCTTTCTTACAAACTTTCACGCTTTCTATCGCTTCCTCTCTCGGCGGGTCTATCATTCCGACCAGACCAAGGAACGTCATTCCCGTCTCTGCAGATTTCGCGTCTATCGAATCCGTTTCCTTGTATGCGATCGCGAGAACGCGCAACGCCTTGCCCGTCATCTCGGTGTTTTTCTGCACGATTTTTTCTTTCCACGCGCTTGTCATTTTCATCGGCTTGCCGTCGACCATGATGTTCTCGCAGATGTTCAGCATGATCTCTGGCGCGCCTTTAGAACAGGAATAATATCTTTTGCTTGCGTCTGGAATGAGATGTATTGTCGTCATCATCTTTCTCTCTGACGAGAAGGGAAACTCGTGCTCCCTTTTGTGTTTCGATTCGAGCGCGGTTTTCTCGTGGCCGATTTTTGCGGCCGCGACAACTATTGCGGCTTCGGTTGGATCGCCTATTATCCCATACTGGCCGTTTTTGTTTTCAAGGCATGCGTTGTTGCAAAGCGCTCCCACCTTAAGCATGAACGAAGCGGTTCCCATGTCTTTTTCAGTGATTTCCTTTCTATCGACTAGCAGTTTTCCCTCAGGCCTGTATCCCTCTCCAGTCACGTCAACCGTCTTGTCAGGGAACCACATCTCGCTTATCGTCATCTCGTTTTTCGTCAGGGTTCCTGTTTTGTCGCAGCATATTACCGTCGTCGAGCCAAGAGCTTCCACGGCCGGAAGCTTCCTTATTAGCGCGTTGCGTTTTGCGAGTCTCTGCAAACCGAGAGCGAGTGTAATGGTCATGACCGCGGGCAGGCCTTCCGGTATCGCTGCCACCGCCAGCGCAATGCCGGTTATTACAAGCGTGACTACAAGGGATTCCGTCAGCGGCTTGCCGGCAAGCGGGCCTTCCCTCGCTATTCCTATGACTATTATTATCGCGCAAATCAGAAGGATTATTATGCCCAGCAGCCTGCCGAAGGAACTGATTTTTTTTTGAAGCGGCGTTGACTGTTCTTCCTCTTCCTGAACCACATGCGCTATCTTCCCCATTTCAGTCTTCATGCCGGTTCCGATGACAATGCCGATCCCCCTTCCGTAAGTGACGAGCGTTCCCATGTAGGCCAGGTTCTTCCTGTCCGCTACGGAAGCGCTCTTCAGCGGCTCGGTTTTTTTGCTTACCGGAACAGATTCCCCGGTCAAAATCGCTTCGTCTATTCTGAGTTCTGCCACGTTTATGAGCCGCATATCGGCCGGTATCCTGCTTCCTTCGTCCAGAACAATGATGTCCCCTGGCACGATAAACCTGCTGTCTATTTTTCTTTCCTTCCCGTCGCGTCTTACGACCGCTTCCGGTGACGTTAATTTTTGGAGAGCCTCGATCGTTTTTTCTGCCTTGTATTCCTGCACGAAACCGAAAATGGCATTAAGTACGACAATGGTTATTATCGCGGCGGCATCAATTAGTTCGCCGATAAACGCGGAAAAAATCGTGGCTGCTACAAGGATTAGTATGAGAAAACTTTTGAACTGCAAAGCGAAAATCTTCAGCTTGCTTATGCCCTTCTGTTTTTGCAGCTCGTTGCGTCCGAATTTTTGAAGTCTGGTTTCGGCCTCGCTTTCACTCAGCCCCCGTTCTGTGGTTTCAAGCAACTTCATCGCTTCGCTAGTTTCGAGCTCGTGCCAGTTCACATCAGAAGCTGAAATTTCCATGAATTAATTATCCATAATTGAAATTTAAAATAAGAAGCATAATGCCAGCTTTTGCCGGCATCTCATTCCTTCTTCAGCTTCATTATGGCCTGGGCGATGTCTCCTCCGGTTTCCTTTAGCATTTCTCTCGCTTCCTCGCGGGAAACTCCGGCCTGCCCGGCGACCATTTCAACGTCGTCCTCGCCTTCTTCTTCCCTGTCACGTTCGGATACCTCGCCGGTTATCTGGAACGTTTCCTGGCCCATCACCTTTATTTTTGATACCTTGGGGTCGGAAATAATGATGTCTTTTTCGGGCGTCCGTATAATGACTTCTTCTGCATCTATGTTCGTGACGTTCATGCCCATCTGCTTCATCATCCGCTCCATCTGCTTCGGGTCTATTTTCATGAATATCAATAATCATATTGTGGCGATTGGTTTAAAAATCAGTCGTGCCACAAGCCAGCATTCCAAAGGAAGCCTGCGCGGCATTCCGTCGCGAGCGCTATAAACTTTTAGGATATGCCAAATTTTTGTTTTTGTGAAATCCATTTTCAAAACTATACTTTTGGATAACGAAATGGTTTTAATATTGAGCAGGCAAATCTCAATATGCTTTTTCAGGTACTCGATGTGGACTATGTATTGCTTGACGAGAAGCCCATAATAAGGATTTTCGGAAAGGGTGAAGATGGCGGTACGGTTTGTGGTTTCTACGAAGGCTTCGAGCCATATTTTTACGTGCTGGGCAATAACGTGGAAGAGCATCTTAAAAATGAAACGAACGTTGTGAAGGTTGAAAAGGTAAAAAAATTCCTTCCGCTTGGCTATAGGACCGAGATGTCTGAGGTGTATAAAATAACAATCAAGAACCCCGCCAAAACCCCTGAGCTAAGGGACCGCCTGGTTTCTCTTGGTTTCAAAGCGTTCGAGGCCGACATTCCCTTCAAATACAGGTTCATGGCCGATTTCGGCCTGAACGGGCTTGGATGGATTGAAAGCGAAGATGCCAACGGCATAAACACGACCACGGTCAAGACAGAAAAGAAGGTCAAGCTGAAAAATTTCAGGAAGGTTGAAAAGGATGAGCTTTCTCCGCTGAAGTTCCTGTCGCTGGACCTTGAATGCGTGTCCCTGAGAGAAGGTGAGGTTCCGGACAGCAGGAAGGACCCCATAATAATGATAGCGCTGACATTCAGCGAGCCGTACAAGGGCAATAAGGAAATGGTTTTAAGCACGAGATCGGATAAGGATGTTGCGTATTTTGAAGATGAAAAGGAGATGCTGAAGGGTTTGGTGGACGTGATTACAGAGTATGACCCTGATTTTATAACCGGTTTCAACATAAACAACTTCGACATTCCCTACATTCTGGACAGGATGAAAGACCGTGGAGTCTACGCGGGCCTCGGAAGATGCAGCAAGCTCGTGACCAAGAACCAGGTGATGAGCAGGTTCAGGATAAACATTTCCGGCCGGATAATCGTGGACTCGTTCGAAATAGTCAAAAGGGATTTCTCGCTTAAACGCTACGATCTGAACACTGTTTCAATGGCACTGCTCAAGGAAGGCAAAGAACCTGTAAAGAAATCGCAGATAGAAAAGCTGTGGAACGGCGACCAGGAGAAATTTAAAGTTCTCATGAACTATTCAAAAAAGGATGCGAGGCTTGCCCTGGATCTGGTGCTAAAACTCAACCTGCTCGATAAATACATCGCTTTGTCCAAGGTTTCCGGCATCCTGCTTCAGGACATACTTGATTCCGGCGAGACCACAAGAATAGAGAACCTTATACTGCGTGAATTCAACCGTGAAGGCTTTATCATTCCCTGCAGGCCGAACAATTCTGAAGTTTCAAAACGCGAGGGTATCCGGAAAATCGAGCTCAAGGGCGGCTTCGTCATTGAGCCTGAGAAGGGCCTGCACTCGAGTGTGATAGTCCTTGATTTCAAATCCATGTACCCGTCGCTGATAAGGACATACAACATCTGCCCGACTACGCTGGCCGCCGGGAGCGAGAACCCGGAATTTATAAAATCGCCTTCAGGCGCGATGTTCGTTCCTGAGAGCATGCGAAAAGGCATAGTGCCTAGGATACTGGAACGCCTCATGAAGGAAAGGCAAGCCGTGAAAAGGGAGATGAAAAAGGAAACGAGCCCTTCTCGCCTGCGCGAGATGAAAGCGAAGCAGTTCGCATTGAAAATAATGGCCAACGCCTCTTACGGCTATTTCGGGTACCCGAGATCGAAATTATATTCCCTTGACATTGCCAACTCCATAACCGCGTTCGGAAGGGATATGATAAAGACCACGAAAGAGCATATAGAAAAGAAATTCGGATACAGGGTCATTTACGGCGACACTGATTCTGTAATGGTAAAGGTGCCGTTCGAAGACATGGAAGAGATGAGAAAGGCAGGCGAAGATGTTGCAAAGAACATCACCTCTGCCCTCAAAGGCGTCATGGAGCTCGATTTCGAAAAGGTTTTCAAAATGTTCCTTCCGCTGACGAAAAAAAGGTACGCTGCATGGTGTTTTGAGCCGGTAAATGGCGGGTGGAAAGAGAGCATAGAAACGAAGGGCATAGAAACCGTGAGAAGGGACTGGTGCAGCCTGACGTCGGAAACGATCGAGAAGGTTCTTGAAATCATACTGAAGAGCAATGACATCAAGCTTGCCGTTAAGCATTTCAAAAAGGTCGTTGACGACATGATTGCGGGCGAGATTCCGTTACAGAAACTTATAATAACAAAGACCATGACCAAAAGGGCTGAAAGTTATGACGGCATCCAGCCGCACGCTGAACTTGTCAAGAAGATGAGAAAAAGGAGCCCGGCAGAAACGCCTGGCATTGGGGACAGGATAGGATATGTGATAATAAAGGGCCTGGACCTGCTTTCGAGGAGGGCAGAAGATCCCGTATACGTGATTGAAAGGGGTCTGGAGATAGACCCGAAATATTACCTGGAAAACCAGCTTCTTCCGCCGCTTGAAAGGATATTCGATGCCCTTGGCATCTCCAAAACCGAGCTTCTCGGCAAGGGCAAGCAGATAAGCCTTTTCGGGGTCATGAGCGAACTGAGCAAAAAGGCGGACGCGGCAAAGGAGCTCAAAGAAATACCCTTAAGCGAAGCGAATGGTTTCGTTTGCAGGACCTGCTGCAAAACCTATGCCCTCCCTCCGCTTGCAGGCGCATGCGAATGCGGCGGATCGCTGCTTTTCTCGTCGCCGCAGGGCCAGGCGAAGAGCGTTGTCATATGAATGCGTTTAGAGAAGCCGCGAAGCGGCTGGAACGAACCGAACCCGTAAAAATCCAAAGCCGGGCACGTCATGCGCATACGGCAGTTTAACATGAACTTCACCATGAAGGACTGACCCCTGCATTTCCTCTGGAGATTTCCGTGAAGTTCGAGAACAAAACTTCATTCGGGTTGAATGGAATTTCACCATGAAGATGAAGCATCCTTCATTTCCAGTGGAAATTTAAATAAAATGATTAGTCTATATATGCTGTTTTTAGTATTTTTCATAGGAAATGAAGGGGTGATATGTTTCACGCAATGCGCGCTTCGTGGCTACAAAACACGATTACCAAAGCATTCCAATGAACAACGGGTCCAGGCCTGAGAAGTACAGTATGGTAGGGAAAACAAGGAAGCCCATCAGATGCGTCCTTTTCACGCCGGCTGAAATTGCAAGCAGGCCCAGGAATGTTCCGGTTACCGAAATCATGATTCCATGAAACCCTGAAAGCAGGACGACCAATGCTATCAGCATCAATAGTATGGAGAATGATACCTTGCTGTAATTCACATTCTTCATTTTCCTGAGCATGAACTTGCCTGTTTTTATGGTAATCACGGCCGAAAGCAGCGAAACCAAAACCCCGACGGCAATGACAATGGACACGTCCGCCACGGTGAAAGAATCGACCACCTGCGATATCGCCCATACTGCGCCGGACCTGGTTTTCCCCAATACGTAGAAGACTATGAACGTGAAGAGCATGTTCGATGCGCTTATGCCTCCAAGAGCGATGAGGAATTCCCTGACCTTCGCTTTCAGTAGTTGTGAGGCCATTATGCCCGTCTGCGAGGAGCCGAGACCTGGAAGCAGGCCGGACAAAAGGCCGGCGATCCACCCCGCCAGGCTCCCTTTGAGCCAGTCGCCATGCACCTCTTCCTGCGTTTTTTGCGCCGGGATTCTGGTTTTTGCCATAAGGCTGGTGAGTATCGTGCTGAAGCCGAAAAGGCCGGTCAGGGCAGGGAACAGGGCAAAATCCGAAGGGAATGAATTGAGCGAAATGAAGCCGAAAATGCCTGCTGTCGTGAATATTAACAAAGCCGCAAGCTTGCGCTTTTCCTTATAAACCATCCATGAAACCGCAATGATTAGAAGAATGTGAATAATCGGTTTTATGGCCGAATAGACGATCGGCAGGAAGTAAATCATTGCAGGCAGGCTTATTATGGTAAAGAAAACGACGCCAAGACCGCCCATGGCAGTAAGGAATATCGCTTCGTATCCCCTTCCTTCAAGAAGCATCCTGTGGCCTGGAAGCACTGAAAGCACCGAATCTTCCTCGGGCGCCCCGAAAATGATCGAGGGGATGAAATCGAAAAAAACATTGGATATGGAAAGGGCTACTATGAATGCTATAATTCCTTCAACGGGGAAACCGGCCACAAGTGGCATGAGCGAGAGGGTTAATGCAAAAACCGTGTTGGGGTGTATGCCAGGCGCCAGGCCTGTAACGAAACCGATAACAATGCCTAGAAAAACCGCCAGCATGATCCAGATGAACATTAGAAAATTTTTCGCTATCGGCTTAAGAAGTTATGTTTAAACATTTGTTTAAACATCATAATGCAAATTTGTAAATTAAGGAAAGCCAATGCCTCGAAGTTAAAATCTGGCAAACAGCTTTGGACCCCCAAGTTCACCTTCGGAACTACTGCAAGTTTTTAAATAATCGACGTAAATTAGTTATATGGTTGACGAATTTCACCTGTCGATGGACAGGTTCGCCAAGGACATAACGGGCGAGATAGTCCTTTCTGACAATCCAGAGAAGGTTCTGAGAAAATGGAGGGGAATTTTCGGGTTTTCGCAGAAAAGGCTCGCGGAGCACATGGGCATTACGTCCTCGGTAATATCCGATTACGAATCCGGCAGGAGAAAATCTCCAGGCATAAACGTGATAAAGAGGTACGTTAAGACGTTATTGGCGCTCGACATGAAAAGGGGCGGGACCGTCATAAAGACCTTCATGCAGCCCGTGAACCCGCTCGGCCTGTCAAAGGCCATAATAGACATACGCGAGTTCTCGCATGGCGTCCGGATTGAGGATTTCTGCAGGAAAATAAACGCGCCGATAATCACCAAGAGGGCTTCCACGGACAGGGTCATATACGGTTATACAATAGTCGATTCCGTGAAGGCGATTCTCGAGCTTTCCCATAATCAGCTCATCCAGCTCTATGGAACGACCACCCAGCGCGCCCTGCTGTTCACGGGCGTGACCACAGGCAAAACGCCAATGGTCGCCATTAAGCTAACGGGCCTGCAGCCCGGCCTGGTCGTGCTTCACGGCATAGACAAGGTGAATGAAGTTGCCATGAACATAGCCGAAGTCGAGGCCATACCTCTCGCTTTGTGCAAGATTGAGTCGCTGGAAGAAATCATGAGCAGGCTGAAAACCATGCAATGAACCTCATGGCCCGGCTCATAGTCTTTTTATGTCGCACTTCACGCCGTCGTTTATTTCAACCAGCCCGTAAAAACCTTCATAAGAAACACCCGGGTAGAAAAGCGTGGTCTTGCCCAGTTTGTCAATGCCGCCCGCTTCGTGTATGTGCGCGGAAATCGCTAATATAGGCTTCTCCTTTTCTATGAATTCTCTTACGGCTTTGGAGCCGACGTGTTCGCCAGTCTCCGTCTTGTCCAGATTCGTTCCGAATGGTGGATTGTGAACAACAAGTATGAATTTGCCTTTCCTTTCTTTGACCTTCATTCCGAGCGTCTGCTTTATTTCGTCTTCGGTCGGCTCGAATTTCGTATTGAAAGGCGTTGCCGCCCCGCCGAACCCGATGAATTCAAAGTCTTTTATCTTTTTAACCTTCCCATGCAGGTTCACACCATATTCCTCGAATACATCCAGTATTTCATACGGTTCGTGGTTTCCTGGTATGCATAAGACCGGTTTGCCGAGTGAAAGCAACTTCTGTACTATCATTTCCGCCACATCAAGCTGCGAAAACCCTTCCGGCGTGTTGTACATGTCCGTGAAGTCACCCGGGCATACCACGAGATCGAAGTCATGCTCCCTCATCTTATCAACTAATTTGGAAAAACCTTCAAATTCCCCATGTATGTCGGCAATTACCAGTATTTTGAACATATTAATTCTTTGGTGAAGTTTTATTAATCTGTTAGCCAATCTTTCCGAAAACTACTTCTCCGCCGTCATATTCGGCAAAGCTTCCGCTGTCGCTTGATATCACCAGAACGCCCCTGTAGTTTTTCGTCCAGTTTCTCCCGTTGTTGAATAACCAAAGGATTCCGGGTATTTCGGTTATCATGTTTTCAACGATGTCCTTTTCCGGTATCACCCGCTTCTTGAGTATTTTAACGGCTGCATCCTCGCTTACTTCATTCGGCGGTGAATATGCTATTATTACGGATTTGACATGTTGTTTTGAAACCTTTATGACCCCAAATCTGCCGAAGCCTGTTATTACGTTGGCTGTTTTTTCAGAATCCGGACACACTATGACGCCGGACATGTCTTCCTTCACTTTTGTAGTCAGCGTTACCCCGGCGCCAGACCGCTCTGGGCTGTTGTCAAGGGGGATGTCCGGCCATATTACCTGGTTGGGGAAGAACTTGTTCTCCCTAAAAAACCCTTTCAGGCCGAGTATATCGCTGATGTGTATATCCTTGCCTTCGCTTACAACTTCAGTTTCGCCCGTTATATCCTCCAGGATAAAGCCATTCGATGTCATTTCTTTGACCCTTCCTATGATCGTTGCCTCGGAAAAAACCCTTTTCCCCTTGTTTATTGACACCGCCTCTGTTTTTTTGAGTATCTCGTCTTTGAGGAACTCAAACTTGCTGCTGCAGATTTTTATGAACTGCTCGCATGATATTTTGCCTGTTTTCGGCCTGAAAACCGCAACCTCGCTGTCCTTTTTTTCACCCGACCTTCTCTCGAGTAGTTGCATGTAGTTTTTCTCGTCTGTCGCCTCGAACTCTTCCGGCGAAAGCAATATGCCGTTCTTCAGGAAAAGCTCCAGTATGTCCTTTTTTTCCATATTTCTCATCAAAATGCCGTTCTTCAGGAAATCGAATCAGTTGAAATCCGTGCCGAACAGCTTCTCGATTTTCTCGATGATTTCCTTTGAAAGGTTCACCTTTATTTCCCTTGTCCTGCCATACCTTCCCTTTGAAATCACCTTCGCGTTCACTATGCCGAACATGTCAAGCTCGGAAATGAGGTCGGAAACCCTCCTCTGCGTGAGCGGCCTGAGGTTGTTCTTCCTGCATATTTCGACGTAAACATCATATATGTCCCCGGTCTGAATGCCGTTGCTTCCGCTCTTGAAGAGTTTTAGTATGGATATCAGGACGCATTGCGACTGTTTCGGCTGGTTCTGGACGATCTCTATGGTCTTGTCCTTGTCCAGCTTCTTCTCGGCGAAATCCACGTGCTCCTCTGTGACCATCGCGCTTCCCATGCGTTCTGCAATCTCTCCTGCAACCCTCAGCAGGTCGAGTGCCTTCCTTGCGTCTCCGTGCTCCTGCGCGGCAAGCGCTGAGCATTTGGCTACAACCGACGGCGAAACGATGCTTTCGTTAAACGCCAGTGCAATGCGTTCAGTTAATATATCCCTTATTTCATTTGCATTGTAAGGCGGAAAAACCATCTCCTCTTCGGAAAGCGATGACTTGACGCGCGGGTCGAGATCATTGATGAATGTTATGTTGTTTGATATGCCGATCAGCGTGAGCTTCGAATTTTTAAGGTCCTGGTTGATTCTTGTCAGGTTGTAGAGGACTCCGTCGCCTATCTTGTTGACCAGCGCGTCGACCTCGTCTAAAATAAGGATTACGTTCCGCTCCTTCTCGTCCAGGATCTTGTAAAACTGGTTGTAGAGCTGGTTGGTCGGAAGTCCCGTGAACGGGACCTCCACCCCGAAATTCAGCATAAGCCGCGAAAGCATCCTGTACTCCGTATCCGAGACCTTGCTCATCTTGCAGTTTATGTAGATTATCTTGATGTTGCCGGTGTTGTTTTTCTTCGCGGCTTCCAAAAGCCTGGCGGCCGTATGTTGTGTGCAAAGGGATTTGCCGGTCCCGGTTTTTCCGTAGATGAAAATGTTTGATGGTTTTTCATTCCTGAGAACGGGCGCGAGTATCATGCCAATCTGGTTTATCTGTCTTTCCCTGTGAGGGATGTTTCCGGGGGTGAATTGTATGGATAGGATGTCTTTTTGCCTGAATATAGACTTGTTTTCAGCATAGGCCTGGAATATCTCACCCAATGATTTTTGGGCCATAATCTCCATATGAAACAGGGGTTTAAATGCTTTTGCCTCCATGACCTTTATTTCTTATGGAAAAATATTATTATTTCTTATGGAAAAATATAACATTGTTATAATATAATTGATTACGAACGATTTTTATAAAGGAAAGATAAAACCACATTCCACTGGAAATAAAGGTCATGTGGTCTTTTCCCCATATCTTTTGAGCTTTTTAGTGGCAACCTCAATCCTGTCCATGGCCATTGTAATTTTTTCATAAGAAGTTGCAAAAGAGCATCTTACGTAACCCTCGCCGTTTTTGCCAAATTCGGTTCCCGGCACGACAGAAACCTTCGCTTTTTTAAGCAGCCATTTTGAGAAGGCGAGGGAGTCCATGCCAAATTCCTTTATGTTCGGGAAAGCATAAAATGCTCCTTTTGGCTCGATGCAGGAAAAGCCGCGGATTTCATTAAGCCTTCTGGTTATTAGTTTCCTTCTCCTGTCGTATTCTTTTACCATTTTGGTCACATATTTCTGTGGTCCTTTGAGCGCCGCAAGCGCGGCCTCCTGCGAAATGGTCGGTGCGCAGACGCTTGTATAAATATGCACCTTCTTCATCGCGTTTATGATGTTTTCCGGCCCGGCCGCGTAACCCACCCTGAAACCGGGCATGGCATATGTTTTCGAGAATGACTGCAGCGTCAATACGCGGTTTTCCATCCCGTTAAGGGAGCCGAGCGATATGTGTTTCTCTCCCGCATAAACGAGTTTCTCGTATGCCTCGTCGGAAATTGCCATCAAGTCGTATTCGCACACAAAATCGGCGATCTCCTCAAGCGTTTTCCTGCCATAAACTGCGCCGGTCGGGTTGGACGGCGAATTTATTATCATGACGTTCGTCTTTTCAGGAAGTATCGCTTTCCTGGCCTCTTCAGCATCGAACTGGAAGCCGTTGCTTTCATAATGCGGGATGCAAAGCGGCATGCCGTTGAGGATTTCCACGGTCGGCCTGTAAGCGAGGAAGCCGGGATCCGGGACAAGCACGCCTTCGCCCGGATCGATCGTGCACATCAGGGCCATCATTATCGCCTCGGTCGATCCAACGGTCACTATAACATGGTCCGGCGAGACATCGACCTTGTTGTCCTTCTTCAATTTCCTGGCGATTGCTTCCCTCAACTCATGCCTGCCCGCAGAGGGGGAATAATGGGTGTAGCCTTCCCTGAGCTTTTTGCATGCAAAATCAATAACATTTTTCGGAGAATTGAAATCAGGCTCACCCGGCCCCAAGGATATTATGCCTCTGCTTTCTTCCGCAAGTCTTATGAGTTCGCCTATTGTTGAAATTGGCAGCTCCTCTTCCCTCTCCGAGATTATTTTCCGGGCTATTATTTTCCTGACCGGCATAATAATATATTCTCCAATCAGATAATATGTCTTATGAATAAACTAGACGGTTTTTTCAACCCGAGATCGATCGCCGTGGTCGGCGCGTCAAGGGACCAGAGCAAGATAGGGCATGTCATCTTCAGAAACCTGGTCGAAGGCGAATTCAGGGGAAAGGTCTACCCGGTAAACCCCAATGCTTCAAAATTGCTCGGTGTCAAATGTTATGCAAGCATAACAAAAGTAAAGGAAAAAATAGATCTTGCAGTCATATCAATACCCGCAGAATTTGTACCCAAAGCCCTGGAAGAATGCGGAAAAAAAAGGATAAAAAATGTTATCGTGATAAGCGGAGGCTTCAAGGAGATAGGGAATGCGGAGCTCGAGAAAAAACTCAGCGAGCAGGCAAAAAAGTACAAAATGAGGATAATCGGCCCGAATTGCCTGGGAGTTTTCGATCCCAACAGCGGAGTCGATACGGTATTCCTCCCCAGATACAAATTGGGCAGGCCGAAAGCGGGAGAAATCGCTTTCATAACGCAGTCCGGCGCCATCGGCTCAGTCGTCATAGACTGGATGGCAAGGAAGGGCTACAAGATCTCGAAATTCGTTTCATACGGCAACGCGGTCGATGTTGATGAAGCGGACCTTATAGAATACCTGATCAACGACAGGAAGACCAAGGTCATATGCGCGTATTTCGAGGGAGTGAAAGAAGGCAGGAAATTTTTCGAGATAACCAGGAAGTTCGCCGGCAGAAAGCCGATAATAGTTCTGAAGGGCGGGACGACTTCCGCCGGCAATAAAGCGGTCTCTTCGCATACAGGCTCGCTGGCCGGCTCGTTCGAAGTCTATTCAGCCGCCTTCCGCCAGGCAGGCGTCATACAGGCGGATGACATGGAAGAGCTTTTCGATTACGCCCGCACGCTCGCCTCCCTGCCCAAGCCCAGATGCAACAGGGTGCAGATCATAACCGATGGCGGCGGCTTCGGCGTCCTGCTCACGGACAATATAATAAAGAACGGCATGAGGCTGGCGAAGATGACCGAAGAAAAGGTGGAAGAGTTGCGCAAGAAAATGCCTGAATACGTGGTGATAAAGAACCCGATAGACCTCACCGGGGACGCGGATTTCGAGAGATACCAGCATGCACTTAATGCCGCGCTGGAAGACCCCAACGTAGACATAATCGGGCTCATCGTCCTACTCCAGGTTCCGCGGCTCGGCGGGGAAATAGTGGACACGATCATAAACGCGTTCAAGTCAACCGAAAAGCCCATATTCGTGATATCCGCAGGCGGGGAATACACGGAAGTCCTCAAGAAAACGATGGAAGACATAGGCATACCGACATTCTCTTACCCGCAGGACGCGGCGAAGGCCATGAGGATTTTGTATGAGTTCGGAAAGGAAAAGAACAGCAGGTACTGCAAACTCGCGGTCGAGAAAGAAGAGAAATAGAGTATTGGTGATGGGAGCAGCGGGCCGGGATTTCCACAATTTTAACGTTTTCTTCCGCGGCAACGATGCGTACGAAGTCGTCTGTTTCACCGCGGCGCAGATACCGGACATAGCAGGAAGGAGATATCCGCCTTTGCTTGCAGGCAGGCTTTATCCGAAAGGCATACCCACATATGACGAAAGCGAGCTGGCGAACCTTATAAAAAAATATCAGATCGACACAGTGGTTTTCTCGTATTCGGACGTTTCGCATGAGGACGTCATGCACAAGGCATCCATCGTGCTGGCGGCTGGCGCGAGTTTCCTGCTCCTGGGGCCAGATGCCACCATGCTGCAGGCAAAGAAGCCGGTAATTGCTGTCTGTGCTGTGCGCACGGGCGCGGGCAAGAGCCCCACCTCGAAGAAAATAGCCGCAATCCTGAGGAAAAAAGGTTTCAGGGTAGTGGTCATACGCCATCCCATGCCTTACGGCGACCTTGAAAAGCAGGCAGTGCAGAGGTTCGCTTCGTACGAGGATCTTGAAGAGAACAAATGCACGATAGAGGAGCGTGAGGAATACGAGCCTCATATCGAAAAAGGAGTCGTGGTTTATGCAGGCGTGGATTACGAAAAAATCCTAAGGCTTGCCGAAAAAGAGGCGGATGTCATAATTTTCGACGGCGGCAATAACGATTTCAGTTTCATAAAAGCCGATCTTTACATAACCATACTTGACCCGCAGCGTCCGGGCCATGAGATAAGATATCATCCGGGAGAAGTAAATTTACGCTGTGCTGATGTGCTGGTCATCAATAAGATGGACAGCGCAGACCCAAACAATGTGGAAATCGTGCTTGGCAATATCAGGAGATATAACCCCAAGGCAATCGTTATAAAAGCAAACTCAATCCTTAATGTCGACAAGCCCGAGCAGATAAAGGGCAGGAAGGCTCTTGTCGTGGAGGACGGCCCCACGCTGACCCATGGAGGAATGTCTTTCGGCGCCGGTTTGCTGGCCGCGAAGAGGTATGGAGCAGCGGTCATCGACGCGGAGAAGTATGCGGTCGGCTCAATAAAAGACGTGTACAAAAAATACCCGCATCTCAGAAACGTTCTGCCAGCGATGGGCTACAGCAAAATGCAGATAAGAGAACTGGAGAGAACAATTAATCGTGCGGACTGCGACATAGTGATTGACGGCAGCCCCGTCAACCTGTCGAAGCTGCTCAGCGTGAACAAGCCAGTGATCAATGTCCGGTACGAACTTGAGGAAATCGGCTCGCCAAACCTCGAAACTGTAATACGCGGATTCCTGGCAAAAATGGGCATGAAGGCCAGATGACAACTCGTTGATTTCCCTGGAACTAAAACATCCCTTCAATTTTCTTTATGTCTTCTGTCGGCATGCACACCGTGACTATGTCGCCTTCTTTGATCTTCGTTTCAGGCTTTGGCAGAATGATCTTCCCGTCCCTGTAGATGCAGGCTATGGCAAAGTCTTTCGCCGCATCTGCGGCCGTTTTGCCGATAAACTTTGATCCTTTTCTGATGTTTGCCTCGAATATCTCACCCTTGCCGCCTGCCACGAGACTGACTATCGGCTTGCCCGGCCTTTCCATGGCCTTTTTGAATGCGAGAACAGCGGTCGCGGTCGCGTCGACTAAATTCTCCACGCCGATTCTGGCAAAATCCTTTTCGCTGTTGGCGTGGTTTAGCCTCGAGATAATGGTCGGAACCTTCGCACCCTTTGCAAAATCGCATACCATTAGATTCGTTTTGTCATCATTTGTCGCCGCAATTACAACGTCGGAAGATTCGATGTTCGCGTCCTTCAGCAGGCCGTTATCCGACCCGTCACCATGAAGGACGAGGGCATCCAGCTTTTCGGCAAGTTCTTCGGCCAGGCCATCGTTTTTTTCTATCAGAATTACGTCATGCCGTTCCTTCACGAGAATTCTGGAAAGCGCTTCGCCGATCTTCCCGCCGCCTACCACGATCACTTTCATATTAATATATTGGGATTAGAATTAATAATTATTTTTACAATCCCAACCTACCAAACAGTAACCATAAGTCTCGCAAATTTACCCTGAAACAGGCCGATCCTTTCTATGTCACCCTTTGCCATGTTTCTTGGGATTCTTGGCCCGCAGTCAAGGAGGAGAGATCCGTCTTCTGTTAAAAGTCCTATTTTGGCATTGTTAGGAAAAATACCAAAATCCGTTTTTTCATACAGGTAAAGGTCCAAGGCGAGTTTCGTGTAGTTCCCCTGCGGCGGGCAATACGTGTTGTTGAATTCCTGTATTTTCGAGAGATTGAATTTCAGGTCATCTGCTATGCTCAGTCTGGATTCCCCGGACACGAGAATCTCCGCTATCTGGATTGCCTTGCTCTGCAGGCGGTTCTGGTAGAATTTGCCGCTGAAATCTGACATATTAACATTGAGATAATTAATCGTATACAGCACGATGGCGAAGAATATCAGGCCCGCCACGATAAATTCAAAAATAAGCTGGCCTTTCATAATCTATAGTTCCGCGGCCATCAATAAAAATAAATGCTCACGTGCCGAATAATATAATGTTATGAAAAACATTTTGGCGGTGCTCGCGTTATTTCTTGTAGTTTTCAGCTCCGGTTGCACCTTGCCGGGACTAAACATAGAAATACCATTCATACCCGACCTGTTCGGCGGGATGAACGTCAAGGAACAGACGCATGATGTAATTACGATCGAAAGGCTGGACGTGCTGCCTTCAACCACTGTCCGCTCCGGCCAGTCGGTCAGCCTGCGTGCAGTAGTCAAGAATCTCCAGAAGCCGGAATACCAGCCGGTTAACATTGTTAAGGTAACATTATACAATGACTGCGGTATGTTTGATGTCAAGGGCGATTTCTGCGCAAATGGGTTTAAAGATGATAAAACATGTGATATAACAAAGATGTATCCCCAATCCACGGCCATGGTTCAGTGGAAACTGACAGCCAAGGACATAAACGTAGAAACGCCGTGTAAAATCGGCATAATGGCCACATATTATTATACCACATATTCAACGACTTCTGTCACGTTCGTCAACAAGGCGGAACTGGAAAGAATCGTGGCCGAGGGCAAAAGCTCTTCAGAGACGGGAACGCTGTCAATCGGCGAGGGACCGGTAAAGCCTTACATAGAAGTGCTTAACCAGCCGATAGTCATCGACAGCAGCGCGACAGGGCCTATTACAAACCAAGGCAGCGGCATAATGAGCTTCTGGATTGAAAACAAGGGCTCCGGCATAATCGACATAAAAGATTCAGCAAAGGGGAACGCGGAATTTTACAGCGTCACACAGCCAAGTCCAAAAGAAGTATGTAAAAGCATAATGTATATTAGTTTGAACAGCACCAAAACATCCGCCAACAAAGAGGGTATACAGGCAATAAAAGACGCCGGTACCAACAGCCCACAACAAATATTAATACAAGAGTGCATACAAAGCCACCTTAAAAACAGCGTCAAACCAGGTCCTTCTTCCGACGGCTGTGATACAAAAACTACACCATACAGCATCAATTTCATAGGCAAGTCGACTCCCAAATATTCTTGCTCCATAACCGTGAATGACCCTTCAAGTATAAAGCAGAAGTCGACTTACCAGATAACGGCCGAAATATGGTATGATTACAAGTTCACGAAAGAGACTACAATCACCGTCCAGCCAAAAATAAAGTTCTGAGAGAGGCTTTGCCCATGAACTCATGGGCAGGACATACTTTAGGCAGAAACGACTTTTGAGGCAAAGCCGAGAGGTATGAAAGCTATAAAAGCTTGTTTGTATATTAAATAATTATGGCCGACATACTCAAAAACGCGAAATTCCTTTTGCTGTTATGCGTAATAGCAGTAGTAGTGACAACTTCTGGCTGCACGGTCCCTGGCAACACAGTAACAGGGGGGCCAGGTCTGGTCATAGAGACGTTCAAAACGACGCCTGACAATATAGAATCGAACGAACACGTTGGCGTCCAGCTAGAGGCCAGAAACATGGGCGGATATAATGGCCAGGCCGGGATGGGGGTGCAAGCAGTAGCCGAAATAATGGCAATAGACCCGATAGAATGGAGGGTAACCCCGTCAGCAGCCATGAACTTCGGGCCGTTACTCATGCCTGACCCCGAATCGCAAACACAGGGCGGATTGGGAAAGGTGAACTGGGAGCTCATTGCCCCACCGCTTAAGAGGGGGACAACAAAAACATACCAGATACTTGGGAGGGTTTATTACCCGTATGAAACCAAGGTCATAAAGCCCGTTTGGTTCGTGACAACCGAAGAGATGAGGAGGATAGTGCAGAACGGAGAAGCCCTCGCAAGCGACCCGCAAACCCAGTCGGCAGGCCCGCTGACAGTGACCGTAACCACAGGAAACTTTGTGAGGGCAACTGACTGGAGGAACACCAAATTCCAGCTGCAGATAAAAATCGACAACACAGGCGGCGGGGTAATAATAGGAAAGGACTATCCCATTGCAGTGACCGTTGACTATCCGACATGGGTTATGCCTGCCGGCGGAGGCCAGTGCCCACCGCAGGACATGTGGGCAACAGCTATATACGCAACCAGTGTCCCGCTAGTACTTCCGCAGCCGATAGGAAGGGCTTTCGTAAAGATGTGGAACAGCAGGTCGACGGACATCACATGCGAATTCTCGATAGTACAGCCGCCTTCAAGCAGGACATCCGGTGACTTCAAGGTGACATTGGGCTACATATATTCAGTCGATACAAGCACGCAGATAACAGTAAAGGGCATGGAAGAAATCTAGAAAAATTCCCTTTATCCTTTTTTATTTGTTTTTTCAAATATATAATATGAAGAACAAAAAGATTGTCATTTTGTTATTGCTTTTCTTATTGCCGGTTTCAGGATGTGTGTTTCCGGGTTTCAACCCATCCGATTCCAAAACACCACCGCAGACAGGAGTTTTGATAGAGGATTTCAGTCCGGATTTCCAGAACGTCCGCTCAGGCGAGGAAGTGAAATTCCTGCTGAAAGTCAAGAATGCGGGCTCTGTCAAGGCGGAAAACGGGTTTGCGGAGCTGCTTGGCATAGATCAGGTATGGCTTAATGCGCAGAAAACTGATATAAGCAAGACTGGCGAGGTTTTTCCCGACGAAGAATACTGCAGGTATAATGCAAATAAAAAAATAACACTGCTTCCAGAAGACCTGGAGGCAGGAACAACCGGCGGCGGGACGACATGCACGTGGAAATACGTCGCCCCTCCTGTTTCGGCAGGTCTGAGCATACATTCCAAACCAATGGCCAGGTTCTACTATTCATATAATACGTCCACGGTAAAAACGATAACCATCGCTTCAAGAGAGGAGCTGAAATCATTTGAAGAGCAAGGCAAGCCGCTTCCTTCAGAATCGTATTCCAAAACAAAATCGCCAATATCGATAGATGTTGAAACGTCAACCCCCATCAGGACATACACAAACAAGGTAGAGTTCCCAATAGTTATTACCATAAAAAATGTGGGCGGAGGCGCTGTTTGCATGGGCAATAGCGTCGATTGCAAAAAGCCCGGCGGGACAGAGAAGAACGATAACTGGAATAAATTCAATCTCATCATAAATCTGCCAACCGGCCTTAGTTTATCGGAGGGTTCATGCACGAGTAAAGAAATGATAGTACTTGTGGGGAATGATCCGCAGATGATCTCATGCAGGATAACAGCCGTTATCAGCCAGCAGATCGGCGTTGCCCAGAAGAATATAGAAGTTACAGCGGGTTATGGTTATTTCATAGACAAGACAACGGACGTTTACGTTTACCCCTCGTCGGAGCCCGTGCCGGCATCCGGTTAAAAATAAAAGCGTTGGAATACAACTTATAAGCATGAACGTAAAATGGGCATGCTCAGTTTTTCTGCTTTTGACATTTTTGCTGGCGTCATCAGGCTGCATCAACCAAGGAAACAAACCTGCAGGAAATGGCGTCGTTATGGAAAATTTAGAGGTCGATTTTCCTAAAGTCTATGCTGGCGAAAAATTCAAGCTGCAGGCAAAGATAAGAAACACGGGCTCTGTTGATGCATGGTACGTAATACCCAAGCTTTATAACATAGACGCAAGCGCCTCAGGGCAGAGCTTTGAGATTACGTGCTCAAAGGATTGCACGCAGTGCATGAATTTGCTTGCACCAGACCCTGAAAGGGGGACTACAGGCGAGTCGAAAATATGCATATGGGACTGCACTGCCCCGAGAAGCATACCGAAGGGAATGACGCTTACCTTCAACCCGAGCGTCCGTCTTTACTATGCTTACAGAACGACCACCACAAAGGCGCTGATGATTGCCTCACAGGATGAGCTAAGAGCAATACAAAATCAGGGTAAAGCGCTTCCAAGCGAGACCGTCAGCACAACAACCAGCCCGGTTCAGATGGATGTGGTAGTAAACGGCCCGATAAGATACTGGGAGGGCGAGAAGAAGCTGAGGTTCCCCATAAACATAAACATCGCGAACACCGGAGGAGGCACAGCATGCGGAAATTTTGAATCCAAGCCACCTAGCAAGAAACCATCCGGTTCAACTTCATCCGAAGATTCATCCCCAGCGGCAGCAAACCCTTGCCCCAGTCAAACAGGAAACGTTGCCGATACACCACAAGATACAACTGCGGGAATAGCAACTGGTTGTGAGAATCCATCCAATTGGAACCAAGTAGCAATTTATTTTGACAACGCTATTAGCCTTGAAGGATGCGATGACATAACACAAAGAGGGTACGTGGATCTATGGAAAGGCCAGACGAAGACTATAACATGCGAGGTCGTGATGGATGTCCCGGACGTGAAGACAGGGTTCGTGCAAAAGAACCTCCAGTTCACGCTGGAATACGATTACTTTACGGATGCCTCCACAAACGTTGAGGTCATAGGAAGGTAAATACCGACCAGACATCACAAAGACGGCTGGAAATCAGAAATCACCAAGGGTTTTTTGCGGCACCGTTTCTTCTTTGCGCCTTTTTCCGGCCTTGCCTTCGGCCTCAATCTCGCCGTAAACCCCGTCATACCCTGGTTTTATTTTTATTTTGCCGGTTCTTGCCATTATTACCATTTCAGCAATTTTCTCCTTCACAACATTTTTTATCCGTTCTTCATTGGCTTCCATCAGCACGTTCAGTTCCGAGCCGAAAGCGTTTACCAACTTGTTGTATTCTTCCCATACCTTGCCCGAGCTTACACTCGCTTTCATGACGGACGCTATTGTCTCAGAAAGAGGGATGAGCGAATGGAACGGTTTTGCATGCAGAGGGACGAAACCTTCAGGCCTGTCGGCAAGCTCCTCGACCCTGTGCAGGACGCCTATCGTAAGCGAGCGCCTGCAGACTGGGCAAATGTTCTGCAGTTTCTCGCTTTCAGCGGGGGCGAGCGAAACGTTGCACTCCCTGTGACCGTCATAATGGTATTTTCCGTAGGAAGGGTTCACTTCTATAGTCCCTGACAAGCCTTCCTTTGTTCTGAATGCTTTTATCAGGTTATCATAAGTCAGCTCTTTCAGATCGAAGAGTGTCGCCTCCCTGCCTATCCGCCACGGCCAGAATGAATGGGAATCGGAAAAAGAGACAAGTGCAAACCTGTCCAATTGCGAAAGCCTCCAGTTCATGGCAGGATCCGAAGAAAGCCCGGTTTCCAGGGCATGAATGTTTTTGGTCTGGTCCTGGAAGCAGTCCTCTATGCGATCGAAGCCGGATTTCGAGCCGAAAAGCGAGAACCAGGGCGTCCACACGTGGGCTGGAATTATCTCGTTTTTCTGATTTATCCCCTTAATGATCTCGACAAGTTCAGGCGACGGGATTCCACAAATTGGTCTTCCATCCGAATTGAGGTTAACACCCTTTCTTTTCAAAGTCTCGTTTATCTGTTCGACGGTCTCAAAATCAGGAGAAAGGATGATGTTATGTATTCGGCGCAGTCCTTTATCCTGCGAGTATATACTTGATATTTCACTTGACAATATGAACGGAAAGCCGTCTTTGGTTTTCAGAATCCCAGTGCCATCTTCTGTAAATTCACTCCTTATTTCACTGATCCATGAAGGATGCGTGAAGTCGCCTGTTCCAAGCAGGTTCACGCCTTTTATTTTCGCGTATTTCACGAGATTCGCTACGCTGAGCTCGCTGCTTGTCGCTCTTGAAAAGCGTGAATGGATGTGAAGGTCGGATATTATCTTCATCAGAAATTCTTTCTCTTCAGTCTTTTTATAAGATGTTCTGGCACACCGCCGACTTCTTCACAATCACCGACATCCTTATTAACAAAACTCATTGCTGCCACAAGGCTGTTTGAGCCGATTTCAGTTCCAGGTCGCACCAATGAAAGTTCCCCGACCATGGAGTTTTTCTTCACCCTTACGGAACCAATTCTGATTTTTGTGTTTGTAAATTCGTGGGTGAATATGACGCTTCCCCAGCCGAGTATGACGTTATCTTCGAGCATTATCAAATCGGGATATATGGGGTCGAGAAACACGTCAGGCGAAATGGATACGTTTTTGCCAATGATTACTCCGATTCTCCTGTAGAGCCAGTTTTTAAGACCTGATGGCGGGAGCCAGGTGCAAGCCTTTACAATGAAAAAATTGAAACTTTGCCTGTACTTGCCCCTTAGCTCTTTCCATCGAATGGCCGGGTTGATGCTGTGTATTTCACCTTCTTTAATGAATTTCTTGCGGGTTCTTTTGAACTCCTCCATCTCCCTTTCTTCACCATTTCGGCAGGCATTTAATGCACCTCATTTAAATTTATATGGTGGAACACTTAACATTTTTTATTATCCTTACGATACCATTGATTATCCTTTATGCTTATGACAGGAAAAACATAACTCGATATCTAGGTATAGGGTTACTTGCCCTGTTTCTTGATTTGATCTGGGATCCGATAGGGATAAGCATCGGATTATGGTACTACAACTCTCAGCCACAGATACTTGGGATGTCAGTTTACATGCTTTTGCTGTATATTCATTATCTTTCTTTCTGTTATTTTCTTGGTAACAAGGCAAACGTATGGGTGAAAAAATGGAAATAATTTCTATATTAACATGGCATATGTTTTTCGCATTGTTTGTGCTGGGTTTCACTTTCGTGATGTGGATTAAAATGGAAATGCGCTATCTTTTCTACTTCATTTTTGGGGCTTTGCTTGGGTTCTTTGTCTTCGATCTGCCATCAGTCATTTTAGGCTATTATACCTATTCAACAGACCCGTACCTGATGCCATTATTTGGAGTGCCATTAACGATAGTCTTGGCCGAAGGTTTTGCGGTCGCCATAACGATATTCATCTATGAGTTCTTGTGTGGATTAAGAAAAAAATGGGCTCGCGGGGATATTCGCAAGCATTGGCATTTAATTTTTGATTAAGCCTGTCAAGCAAAAAGCTTATTCGAACCCCGGACCTCCGGCTTTCGCAGGTTGAAAGCATGTCGAGCCAATGCTCGATGGCCATATAAGACCGGCGCTCTAACCAGCTGAGCTACGAGCCCATGCTAACTATATTTAGTTTACGCTTAAATTAATTGGTGATTCTCTACCGCAATTAGCAATGAGGGAAACGTTTATAAATATCACCTGTATATTCTCTATATCTTGCTTTCGTATAAATCGATAGATAGAGAGTTGAAAAGAGGTGATGTTATGAATGGAGCTCAGGGTGTCCAGCCGATATTTATACTATCTGAGGGGACGCTAAGGACCAAGGGAAAGGAGGCGCATAAGAACAACATAGCGGCCGCAAAACTTGTTGCGGACGCCGTACGCACCACTCTCGGCCCGAAAGGAATGGACAAAATGCTGGTTGACTCACTGGGGGACATTACAATAACGAATGACGGGGCAACGATTCTTAAAGAAATGCAGATAGAGCACCCGGCAGCCAAGATGATGGTGGAGGTTGCCAAAACGCAGGATGAGGCAGTCGGCGACGGAACCACTACGGCGGTCATAATTGCCGGCGAGCTTCTTGCGGAAGCGGAAAAGCTTCTCGATCAGCAAATACACCCAACCGTCGTTACAAAGGGATACAGGCTTGCCAAAGCAAAGGCCCTGGAAATAGTCGAAAAGCTTGGAAAGAAGGTTACAATTGAGAATGAAGACACGCTCCAGAAAATAGCAAACACGGCCATGGCAGGCAAATCCGCCGAGCGCGCATCTGAAGCCCTTTCGGAACTTGCTGTAAAGGCTGTCAAAAAAATAGCGGAAGTGAGGGAAGGGAAGGTGGTCGTCGACACCGACAATATCAAAATAGAGAAGAAATCAGGTGGTTCAATGAGCGATACCGAGCTTATTGACGGCATAGTTCTTGACAAAGAAGTGGTTCACTCATCCATGCCTAAACGTCTGGAAAAAGCGAAGATAGCACTTCTAGACTCCGCGCTTGAGATAAAAGAGCTTGAGGGAGATGCAAAAATAAGCATAGACTCCCCGGAGAAACTTCAGGCATTTTTGGATGGCGAGGAAAGAACACTCAAGGAAATGGTCGACATTGTGGTCAAATCCGGAGCGAATGCAATTTTCTGCCAGAAAGGGATAGACGACATCGCGCAGCATTATTTGGCAAAAGCGGGGATTATCGCAGCAAGAAGGGTCAAAAAATCGGACATGGACAAGCTCGCTAGAGCGACAGGGGCGAAGCTTGTCACCAGCATAAAGGATCTCATCAAGTCGGACCTTGGGTATGCCGGTCTTGTTGAAGAGAAGAAAATAGCCGGAGACGAGATGATATTTGTCGAGAGGTGCAAGGAACCGAAAGCTGTGACAATCCTGATCCGTGGCGGTAGCGAGCATGTTGTCGATGAGGTCGAGAGGGCGATGGAAGACGCCGTTAAAGGAGTTTCAGCTTCACTGGAGCTAGGCAAGATTGTCCCGGGAGGAGGGGCAGTTGAGATCGAGTTGGCAAAGCAGCTAAGAAAATATGCAGAATCATTCAAGGGAAGAGAACAACTGGCGATAGACGCATTTGCCAACGCGATGGAAGTCGTCCCAAGAAGCCTAGCGGAGAACGCTGGTCTCGACCCGATAGACAAGCTTGCGCAGCTGAGGTCAGAACACGACAAAAACAAGTTAAATGTTGGCCTCAATGTTCTCACGGGCGAGATTCAGGACATGATGGCACTAGGAGTCATAGAACCGCTAAAAATAAAGGTACAGGCAATTAAGAGCGCAGGTGAGGTTGCAGAGATGATACTCAGAATAGATGACATAATATCATCGGGTTCATCCGGCGGCGGCAAAACACCGACCATGCCAGGCGGCGGAGGGATGCCTGAAGACTACTAATCCGGCACCCGCACTCCCTTCTTTGGTATAAAAATATTTATATTAGGAGAGAGCCAAGTATTTATCATGACACCAGAGAATGCTAGTTCAGATGACGAATTCGAGATAATCCCGACTTCGCCCATAAGAAGGCTTGAAAAAAGAATGGAAAAGATGGAGGGCGGCTCCTATTCTTCCGAGGTCAGCAGGCTAATAGAGCAAGTTCTCGACCTCATAAAATCAAACCAGAAAATTATCGATAACTCCATAAAAGCAAACAACGATTTGATAGCCGAGGTTTCAAGGCTTCCCAAAAAAGTGGACGATCTTATCCTGGAGATGAGGGAATTCATAAAACTCCTTAAGATATCTGCGGACGAGGAGGAAGTATCCAGCGTTTCCAAGGAAGTAATGGTACCGCTCGTCGACAAGCTCACAGAACTGATAGAACAGAACAAAAGGAATTTCGAAACCAACCAGGCTGTCCTGACGACGTTAGGGATGATTGAAAAAAGGCTCAAAAGGTTTTATGCGCCTCCTCCATCCCCAATGGGTCCTGCAAGGCCGTCATCGGAATACAGGACTGAACTAAGATGACTAAGATGAGATTGTCGATTATCATAATTATAAAATAATGGAGGGAAAAAATGAAGGGAATAACGCCAATAATATCGATAATCATACTTTTGCTGATAACGATAGGCCTTGCTTCAGCGGCATGGACGTACATGAGCGGCTACATGAATAATCTCATATCAAGAACCCTGGACGTGACGCCAGCAAGCTGCATAGGAGGAACGCAGGTGACGTTTCTGGTAAGAAATGCAGGGACCAACAACGTAGGCACCACCAGCATTAACGTCATTGACTTGTCAGATGCGTCTCAAAGAGTCGTTACTTGGAAGTTTCTTAACAACACAGATGCTCCTGCCGAATATGTGATCAAGGCCGGTGAAACAGTAAGAGCATTACTGGGAAAAGACCTACCGGTAGTACCGCCAACGTCGACATCGGCATGCACAAAATCCGGCGAGGCAAAGACATGCAAATATGAGCTGACTCTTCTGCAGTCGACCTGGAAACAAGACCTCTTTGTAGCATGCACGGGTTAATTTTTTACCGTAGTTTTTAATTTTTTTATATCCAGCTTGCCCTGAGCCAGCCTTCCCTTTCCGCCGCCGGATCCGCCGTATTTTTTGCAGAGGGTTTTTACTATTTTGGCTATATCTCTCTTTTCACTCATTCCGATTGCATCCCCGTTTTTGTTCACCAGGATTATCGTCAGTTCAGGATACCTGGAAAGAATGGAATCGCAAAGATTTATCATATCCTTCCTTTCCATATCGACAATCTCGAATATTTCGTTGTTTTTTGCTTTTCTTACGAAGTTTTCCATGGCCGAATCTGCCTTTTCCTTTGAAACCATCTCTGCTTCCCTTTTCAATGTTTTCCACAAATTGAAAATGATTCCGCATGCCTCCTTAGGGTTTCTGGCATTTTTCCTTTTAACTGGTTTCTGCAAATTTTCGCTATATTTCAGTATTTCATCCGTAAATTTTTTGACGGTTTTGCCGGTCTGATCGACCGGAACGGAAAAGAATTCTGCGCATTCCCTCAGCTGTTTTGATATGTTCTTTTCTTCGTCCAAAACAACAATCCTTCTTAAATCCTTGATAACCTCCTTGAAAATTTCTGTCTCCCTTTCAGATATTTTGCCTGCTCCCTCCCCTGCGGTGAATTCTAGCCTGTCAATACCATCCTGTATCTTCGTGGTTTTCAGTATCTTTATCTTCCCGACTTCTTTCGTATTGTTAACGTGCGTTCCTCCGCAGGCCTCTACATCAATGCCTTTGATATTTACAATTCTGAGCACCTTTCCGGGGACTGCGCCTCCCTGGTAAATCCTCACCCCGAATCTTTTTTCTGCATTATTTCTGGGCATCAAAAGCTTCTCAACCTCTATACCATCTGAAACCATTTTATTGGCCAATTCCTCGATTTTTTTAATCTCCTCCGCGGTTATGGGCTGATAATGTGTGATATCAAGGTGGGATTTTTCCTCAGTTTTTTTGGCACCAGCTTGACTGATGTGATTCCCGAGAACTTTTCTGGCGGCTGCATTGATTATATGCGTTGTGGTGTGCTGTTGTGAAAGCTTGATCCTTCTTGGCGAATTTATTTTCCCCCTCGCTTCCTGACCTTCCTTTAAGCCGTGTTTTTTCTCAAGCCTGTGAACAATCACGCCGCCCTGTTTGAACACCTCGACAACCTCTTTGCCGTTTATTTTTCCGATATCGTGAAGTTGTCCGCCGGACGTGGGATAAAAGCCGCTTTGGTTGAGCATTACGTAATCCTTGATTACCTTGATAATTGTCGCGGCAAATTCAAGCGCCTTGTAATCGCCATAATACAAAATTTTGGTGTCTTCCAGCCCTTCTAGCTGAAGTTTTTCGCCCCTTTCGGTTTCAGCCTCTTGTGCGCGTCTTTCGTGCAATTCAGAAACTTTCATGTAAAAATCGTCGGGTATTTTCAGCTTCCTGCCAGCTTTCTCGAACTCCATCTTTATCATTTCCGGTGGTATGCCATGGCTGTCGTATAGTCTCAGAAGGCCGCTTTCGTCGATGCCGCTCTTTATCAATTTACCAACGATTCTCATGGATTTTTTCCCGGTGTTCTCATATTTGGATTCTTCAACTTCGAGTATTTTGATGACGTCTTCAATGTTTTCCAAGAGTTCGGGGAATATGAATTTCAAATACCTGGCATGCCATTCGCACACTTTTGGAAGTTCTATATCCCATCCATATTCGTTTTTGAACATCATGGCTCTCCTTGCCAAAATCCTTAGATTATATCCGCCGCCAATATTGCTGGGAAGACCACCATCCGCAAGAGCAAAAAGCAGGCTTCTCATATGCTCAGCTATGGAATAAACTCCGGACATTGGAAGTATGAAACCCCTTAATTCTTTGACATCCACACCTATATTCTTCGCCACGGTTTTCCATGACTTTTCAATATTTTCAGTTTCGTCGAGGTTCAACAAACCGGCATTAGGGATGTATTTTCTCATGAGATATTTGTCAATTTTCAGCCCTGTTTTCAATAGAAGTTTTTCAATTATATTCGGGAATGTGGCGTCATAAATTGTTTCGCATCCCTGCGAGAACCATGCATTTCTCTCTTGTCCCATTCCCATGTCAAGTACCTTTATGTCCAGTTCTTTGTAACCGGAAGCGGTTTGTTCGTATAGCATGTAAACCTGATTGCCAAGCTCGCACCCCCTCGAGAAAAATTCCATGCACGGGCCGAAATTCCCTCCGCCCGCCCATGCATCCTCATGGAAGATGATGTCGGAATTTCCCAAACCAAGGCCATTCTTTAGCCACGTATGTATGTCTCTGAATACCTTGTTTTGGTCCCATTTTTCGGGTTTGACGAACATGTGCTGTCCGATCATAACAAAGCCGGTATTATGTGACTGGGTTATACCAACATTATCTATATCATTGAACCTCAGGCAGAATTGCGGAATAACCAACGGATTTGCCGGCGGCTCCACTTCACCTGAAATTACGTATGGCTGGAATGCCGCAATTGACGCGTTCGTATATTCCATGGTCGGATTCCATCTGGCTATGACGGGGTATCTTTTTATTGGCGTATAACCCAAGTTTTTGAACATTTTTGAAAATCCAAGCCACACGTCAGTATATCCCAGTTTTCTCTTGGCAGGCGAATTGCCTATAAAAGCGAAGCCTCCGCCACTGCACACGGGGTCGCCGCAAACACTTCTTTCAGGATCAGTCGACCAGAATGGTTTCTTGCATTTTAAGCAGATTTTCCTGATAAAACCTTCTTCCTTCAGTACAGGGGTCGCATAATATTTATCTGGGTTCGACCAGAATTTTGGCCTGAACTCTCTTTTTATTTCCTTATCCGGCTTCATAATTTATTATTTTCCTTTTTGCTGCTTTAAATTCTCAGAAGTAGAGGCTGCGCGCTTTCCATAAAAATAACAAACCGGTTTACCCGAAAAGCGCGCTAAGCCCTGCTGCTGCTTCTTCTGCCTTTTCTTCCGGCTTCTCTTCCTTTTTGGCTTCAAATTTATCCTCTTTTGGCTTCTCGGATGAAGCTGCGACTGTCTGGATGAACGAAGCGCCTTTTATGGCCTCATTTATGTCAACGTTTTTCAGTTTCGCCACCAGAGCCTTTATCTGGGAGTGTTCTGCTTCGGCCCCGGCAGCTTCCATTACCTTTTTGATTCCAGCTTCATCAATTTTTTTGCCAAGGGAATGAAGGAGCAAAGCTGCGTATATCATTTCCATTTATCCCACCTCCTTTTCATTAACAAAATTATCTGTTTCTGCCTTTGTGTTTTCCTCGCTGCCCGTCTTTATTTTAACGCTTTCCATTCGGGCCCTGGCTTCAGCGAGCAGGGTGCCGATAGTATCGTTTGTTGGCACCTCAGCCTCTAAAGCCAGGCTTACAGCTTCTTTATAAGCCTTTACCAGCAGAACTGGAAGCGTTTCATGTGTTGGATAGCCCATGCTCAACGCAAGGCTAAAAGCATTTTTATAGGCATTTATAAGATCATTTTTATACTTTTCTGTTGGTATGAAAAGCAAACTTTTTTCATATATAGCCCCCCTCTCATAAACAGCGAGGAGATTAAGCGATATTTCAGCTGGTTGAATTCCGAGTTTCATAAGGACATCGGCAACTGGTTTCGTTATCTGTTCACCTTCTTTTACAATTCTTGTATCTTTCTTTATGACTATCTTATCGCCTTCAACACCAGCAGGCAACTTAACCCTTTGCAGTTCTCCTATGACCGGACCGGGTTTAAGGGAAGTCGGACCCTCATTGATAATTATGTCCTTGGCTGCGATGTCACCTGCTTTTGCCGGGGCAGAGGACTTAGAGGATTCAATTATGCTTGCCAACTCAAAAGGATTTACGTCACTAAGAAGCAAAGCCGGCTGGTTTTTTATTTCATTTTCAAGTTTCCCCAAGCCTTCAACCCCCGCACTCTCTATTGCAAGCTTTATGATGTTCTTTTTGGTCATTTTTATAACGGCTTTACCACGCAAGCTATCCTTTATCTCCTGAAGCTGTCTGGCAGGCAACTTGAACATATCAAGAATCCCTATTACAGGATACCTTTTCAACTCTTCACTTAGTTGCTTAACTGCAAGTTTTTTTCTCTCTGATACCATGTTCACACCTTCAGTTTAACGGGTGAGCCCATCGTGAGTTTTATGTAAGCATCCTTTATGCTGTTTTTACCTTTTGGAAGCTTTTCCTTCACGAAGTTCATGACAGCAATGACATTCTTCATTATCTGTTCTTCCTTCATGTTTTCCGTGCCCACAGGAACGTGAATTACGGGTGAATCCTTGATTCTTATTTTAACCATCCTTTTTGCCGCCTCAACAAAAGGCTGCACGCTTCCCTTTGGCGGGATTGGCTTGGGCATCCTTCCTCTGGGTCCAAGGACGACACCAAGCGTTTTGCCTACAAGAGGCATAAGAGGTGCTTCACAAAACCACCAACCATAGTCTTCTGCATATTTTTTCAGGATCTTTTTATCTTTCCCAAGCCTTTCCAGATCACTTTTTACTATGACCAATCCGTCTGTTTTCCTGGCTTCCGGCAGAAGCTGGTCTACTATGAAAATAACCTTGCTCTCCTTCCCCCTGTTTTCGGGCAATGGAAACTCGAGATTGAGCTTGTTCTCGGGTTTTTTAAGATCGAGGTTCTTGAGGTTGATTATCAGATCCCAGGTTTGAATAAAATTCCTCTTTTTGGCCTTCTCTTTCGCTTCCTTTATTTCCTTCAAGAATTCTTCCATTTTCCTGACCTCCTGCTCACGCAGTAAACGGCTGGGATTCTTTATTCTTGTCCATGAGAGTATTTAAATATCATCCCGGTCCAGCCTGCCCCAGAAACAGCAGAAACGTGTAAAAAACAATAAAAACATGTCTGAGCGGAAGTATGAGGTGCCTTTTTTTCGCCACGGATGCCATCGAAAGTATGCAGTTCGCTAGGAAAAGGTAGAACCATGGGAAAAAGAACGCTGCAAATATTATTCCTTCGGAAAACCTGTCGCTTGCAACATCGACTAAATATCCCTCTTCAGATGTTTTCCTGAATTTCCTCGCTATCAGTCCGTCAAACCAGTCAAGTACCAATGTAATTAGCAAAAACAACAGTGAGACCAAAACAGATAACCTAATAAATAAAACAAACAACATCGATGTTATTATTGACAGGCCTGATACAATGTTCGGATTAATGTTGGGCAAAGGAAAAAAGTTGCCTGCCCTATCCATTACTCCCCTTAATCTTTTCACAAAGTCAAGTTTGCTGTTACTAGCCAGAACAACACCCCCAAAAAAACTGTACACAATATTTCAAAAAAAATCTTGTTACGGTAACCATAAGGGAACATGTGAATGAAGACTTCCTTTTTTGAATAGGGATAAAATGGCATGGATTTTCCAGCCAGGAAATCTACCGCAAAATGAAGAACAATGCACATCGCCGCTATTTCAACTGCCATCTTGTCCATAAAGAAATAGAAAATACACAGCAATGCTGAAAACAAAATCAAACCGTAAAGTTCATGAAATCTGGTTCTTGACTCGGCTCCGAATCTTTTCCTTATGATCCCTTTACGTATTCTAAATAAGTATGGAAGATGCGTAAAATCAATTAAAACAGAAGATATAAATATGATTAATATGTAATCCCATGCATGCCCAAAGAATACATAGATGAAAAGGTAATTAAATAGAAAATGAAAAAAAACATTCATAATTTCCTCTCGAAATATTTTTTTAGGAATATTGCGAATTCCGCGTTCCTCCCGATTAATTTTTCGGTTTCGTTGTATCTTAATATTCTGAAACCCTTCGATATGTTTTTCGCTATGTGCGATCTTACGCCTTCATTGAGCAGTTTTTTCTCTGGGTTTTTAAGAAAATCTGTTAGTATACCATCCACCTTTCTATATTTTCTCTTCACTTCAGCCACCCATCTGCCATTTTCCGTGTAAACATTCCAGCCACTGTATTTCCCCCTAAATTCTTCCGAATGCCTTTCAGAATGTATTGGCGGACCTGTCAGTTTCATGATTTCAGGAAGGTTCCACATCTTCACCTCGAAAATAAGATAGGATTTTTTACCATCACTCCATACATCCTGACCGAAAATTTCGAATTCATTTTCCTTAAGAAGTTTGGCGATCCTAGTCGATGTTTTTCTCATCTGAGACCACAAAATGTCATCTACAACATCCGGTCTTTCGAATTCGATCAAAAATACTTCGGTTCCTCTATTTTTTAGGCGCACCCTGAATTCACGTTTCTTCACAGGCTCTCTTTTTATTTCAAAAAATTTTAACGAAGGTTTTTCGTAAAACTCCCCGCATGCATCAACGAACTTTATAAAATTTTCATTTGATAGGGACGCCGCGACGTTCCTTTTTGGGTCTGTCGGGTCTATCACGATGAGAGGCTGATTTTTGAAATGTTCAAGAGGGGGGTTTAAATTGCAATGCCCTTCCAAATCTATGAACACGCCAAACTCCCATTTTTTAGCAGAGCCCGTCAGGCCTTTGAAATTTTTATATTTTATGATCAGGAGTTCGCACAGATATCCCGAGAAACCAAGCGTTCTTATATCAGAGCCATACACATCCATGGATTTGCAGAACTGCTTCAGAAGTCTTACCTCACCCGCCGTTTCGGATTTAAGATGTTCCAATATGTACTTGTTGTGGAAAGGGGTTCGATCAACCGCGGATTTTATCTTGGATGCTGACTCAACCTTATAGCACGGGACTATATCAACAGAAAATCCGTTAACCTCCCCCTTTACGTAAGGGTGTTCAGCATACGCCAATTTATATTTACCACTGAGTTTTTTTATTATTTTTTTGCCTACATCCAGACCGATTTTTTCAAGTTCCTCCCTCGAATACGAAACTGCAAACATTATGAATAAGTCCATTTCTTTTTTGTCAGCAAGCCATGTGTCGCGGATGAAAGACCCCGCTATCGTTTTTTCAAGGCCGAGAGGTTTTATAACACAATCTGCCGCCTTTAAGATTCTTTCCAGAGCGATGGAGAATTCTTGCCTTTCGGTTTCGCTCGGAGTTATTCTTTTTAGGGCCCTTTTAAGAACAGCTTCCATAGTTATTTTATTTTGTTCGGTGTTTATTAATCATCATTATATAGGTGCATCAATCTTGCGGCTAAACAAGGACATTCATCATAGTATTTGGTAATTTCATAGATTTTATCCCCGAATAAATTTTTATTATGTTTAGTTAAAATAATGAGAGGATAGTTATGAAAATAAGACCAATGAGCCTTGACAATTTCATTGATGTAAAAAAACCGATAACAGAGATATCCTCGAGAAAAGTTGTCTCTGCCAGCGAAAAATCAAAATTGATTGATATTATAAATCTCATGTTTTCACAAAAACTCAGGAAAATACCGATCATCGATGAATCAGGCAATTTAAAAGGCATAGTTTCGTCCACGGATTTGCTCGACCTCTTTGGCGGTGGGGAGAAATACGAAATTTTCAATAAAAACAGGGGGAGTTTGGAAATGAAGGTGGAAAATTTTATGGCTAGGCACGTGAAAACCATACATTACAGGACAAATATAAGGAAATCGCTGGAAATTTTCAGGTCGGAGAGGAGCGGGCTTTACCCTGTGGTAGATTCCAAAAAGGTCATATCCGTTGTTTCCGAATGGGATTTCGTGAAACTTATAAACGCACCCGTTGGCATTAAAGTCTATGATGTAATGGTTGAAAGACCCTTTTTCGTTAGGAGGGGTTATAACATATATGATGTATCAAAAATGATGTGCAGAGGCGGTTCCAGAAGGTTGCCCGTAGTCGAAGACAACATACTTATTGGTATGGTTACGCCTGCCGACATCATTATGCACATTCACAAAAACAGAACATACAACAAACTTTTCTTGGATAAAACCAGAGTGGAGAGCATCATGAGCAAGGATATGATTACAATAAAACCTGATTCAGACCTGTTCTTGGCGGCCAACCTAATGAAAAACATGCGAGTCGGTGGATTGCCGGTTGTGGATGAAGAAGAAGTTATAGGAATAATAACAGAGAGGGACATAGTGGACGCATTGATATGAAAAAAGGTATAGATGAAGAGAAACTGGAAATCATTATAAAAGACCTCATGGAGCAAGTGGTCATAGTCGAGGGCAAACGGGACAAAAAAGCTTTAAAAAGCCTCGGCCTGAAAGATATTATTGCGATCAATGGCAGACCGCTTTATGAAGTGGCCGAGATCGCGTCAAACTCGATAAGACCAATAGTGATATTGACAGATTTCGATAAAAAGGGCAGGCAAATCGAAAAGAAATTAAGAAGCCTGCTCCAGAAGCATGGGAAGCAACCCAATTTGAGACTTAGGTGGAAAGTGATGGATTTGGGAAAAAATAAAATAGAAGATTTCGGAGATTTGCATACTCCGGGTATCATTTCATCAGAGGAGGATGATTTTCATGTCAAAACTTGCACCAACTTCGATAAAATACCTGGTAAAAGCAGGAATAGACGCGCAGGGAGTAATAGAAAAGCCTGATGTTATAGGAGCTATTTTCGGCCAGACAGAAGGTCTTCTCGGACCGGATCTTGATCTTAGAGAATTGCAGCGAACAGGAAGAATAGGAAGGATTGAGGTAAACATAAATTCTGAAAAGGGAAAATCACACGGAGAGGTTATAATACCATCTTCTCTTGATTCAGCTGAAACCGCGCTTATAGCGGCTACACTTGAAACAATAGAAAGAGTCGGTCCTTGCATAGCCAAAATAACATTGAAATCCGTTGAGGACACAAGGGAGCTGAAAAGAAAGTTTGTGGTCGAAAAGGCAAAATCAATCCTCAAAGAACTTCTTGAGAAAGGCATTCCGGATACGACAAGAATAGCAGAAGAGATAAAACAAGAAATCAAAACATATGAAATAACCACATATCAAGGCTTGCCATGTGGTCCTGGCATACTGGACTCTGAAGAAATAATCATAGTGGAAGGGAGAGCTGATGTCATAAACCTCGTGAAATACGGCATCAAGAATGTAATAGCCATAGAAGGGAGTTCAATACCTCCGCAGGTGATAAATTTGTCAAAAGAAAAAACAGTGACTGCATTTTTTGATGGGGACAGAGGTGGAAGCCTGAATCTCAAAAGCCTTATGGAAACAGTAGATGTTGATTATATTGCTACAGCACCTGAAGGAAAAGAAGTCGAAGAACTTTCCAAAAAAGAAGTTTTCAAGGCACTAAGAGATAAAACATCAGCATCACAACTCAAATTGGAAGGCAAATCTGAAAGGCAATATAACAATTTCGAAAAAAAGGAGAAACAATCAGAAAGGATTGTTGAAAGGCAGGTAAGCAGGCAAACCGATGAGCCGCCAAGAGAAAATAATTTCAAAACTCAGTCGCCTCTGCAACCGAGAAGAGCGGTTATCGATGAGGAGCAGAAAAAAACATTTAAGAAAACTCTGGAGGAGCTTATAGGGACAAGAGCGGCTTGCATATTTGATTCATCGTTAAATCTTCTAGGAAAAGTTCCCATCAAGGAGCTACAGAACACGTTAAAAACCCTTGACAACCCATATGCAGTGATTTTTGACGGACGGATTGATTACAGGCTAGATATGATAGCAAGAAAGAAAGGAGTAAAGTTCTTAGTGGGGATGGAAAAGGAAAACATAAAATCATCGCCCGTTAACATACTTTCAAAGGAAGATATAGAATAGATTTATAGGCAGAAAGACAATTATCTATTAACTAAACTATTTTAGGTGATAATATGGAAGATTTGCTTAAAAGGCTTGTGGATTCCCCTTCAATTTCAGGTTATGAAAAGAACATAAGAGATTTGTTGTCAAAGGAGCTAAAACCGCATGTTGACAGCATCAAGATTGATAAAATAGGGAATCTAATATGCAGAAAAGGTTCAGGTTCACCAAAAATCATGCTCGCAGCACACATGGATGAAGTAGGTTTGATGGTAAAGTATATAGATAACGAAGGATTCATAAGGTTCGAACCAATAGGTGGTTGGGATCCAAAAGTCCTGTTATCCCAAAAATTCAAAATAAATGGTTCAAAGGGTCCTGTTATCGGAGTAGTGGGTTCAAAGCCCATTCACCTTCAAGAAAAAGAAGATGTAAACAAGCCTGTGAAGTTGAATGAGATGTTTATAGACATAGGCGCAAGGGACAACAAAGAAGTTGAAAAAATGGGTGTAAGAATAGGTGATTTTATAACTATCGATGGGGAGTTTAATAAACTTGGTGGTTCTAGGATAACTGGACATGGATTTGATGATCGTATAGGATGCCTGGTTTTGTTGGAGGTTATGAGAAATCTCAAAAAATTTAAGGGGACGATTTATGCAGTCGGGACCGTGAAGGAAGAAATAGGTCTAATTGGAATACGGGGTTCAGCCTTTGGCATAAATCCAGACATGATCATAGCACTTGATGTAACCACATGTGGTGATACACCTGAACTGAAACCATATGAAGCCACAGCAAGAATGGGCAAAGGCCCCGCCCTTGTTGTAAAAGATGCCATAAGCATAATACAAAGCGAAATAAAAGATTGGGTCGAAGATATTGCAAAAAAGAACAAAATAAAACTACAGTTTGAGATAGTTTCAGGCGGTGCAACTGACGCTTCCGTAACACCGATGATAAGGGAAGGTATTCCTTCATTCGCCATACTAACACCTTCACGTTATCTGCATACACCTACAGAAGTTGCTGATATGAATGATGTGAAGGATGCGATAACTCTTGTAGCAGAACTAGTTAAAACGGCTCATAATAATTTTTAATTTCACATTATTTTTACACTTCCACGTATCGGTATGATTTCCATTTCACCCCTGTATATTTGAACATCACCGATGATGTTGATCTTACTGCCTTTATTTAACTTATTTGTATCAAGATCATTTGCATTTATCGATTTTATTGTATCTTCCCATAACACCACTTTTATTTCACCAGTTTCATCCTTAACATTGATAAAAATGTTACCTTTATTGTTTGAAATGCTTGTTATTTCACCTGTAACATTAACTGTTTTCCCTACAAATGATTTATCTATATCCCCTATATTCATGCTCGATGAAAAAATTTGACTAGTGACAACATACAGAGCTAAAATGCTCCCTATAGTTCCGATTAGCGAGACTTTCATAAGTATTTTTTCATTCATTTGGTCACTTGACCTAGTTTAAAAACTGATATATCACTATATATTGGACCGTACCCGGTAAGACTACTCATTTTCAACTTCACAGTTTTCACGTGCATTTCACCAGTATTCACGTTCCTGCATTCATCTATAAATCCCAACAAAATTCCCTTATTTATGTCTGATTTCACTCTTCCTATAGTCAAATGAGGAGAGAAAATTTTCTCTCCAAACTTCACATTATCGTTCACGTTCTTCATCAATTTAATTAGTTCATCTTCACCATCTTTAACACCCAACCATAAGGTTCTTACACGGTTTTGGCTGCCAAAATAACCAATTCCAAATATGCTTATTTTGAATTCATGTTCATATTTCAAAAAATCTAGCGATTTCTTTACACTATTAATTCCATCTTTGTTCATATCACCAAGAAAATTAATCGTGAAATGGAGATTTTCAGGTTCCACAAACTTCACATCCACATCCAATTTTTTAATTCTTTCTTGTATTTCAGAAATCCTGCCTACTAATGAGTCATCCACATCAATTGATATGAAACATCTCATAACATTTATTTTAGATGAAGTATATAAATTATTTTATTATTATTTTGAATACCTCATGCTAACTTCACGAAAAGCTTTTAAACTTTCTTGTAAATTATATGAAATTATGAACTCAAGCATGAACTTGGATGAAAAATACATGAAGATATTTGGATGGAAAGAAAATCCATTCAATTTCAAAATAATACCCAATCTTTTCGTTGGCCACGGAAAGGAAATGGAAAGATTAGCCATTGGTATTCAAAACAACGATAAGCTGTCTCTTCTAATAGGTCCGACTGGCTCAGGTAAAACCACCCTTCTAAAGTTTTTAGCCAAAACATTGGATAAAAAAGGAAAAATTTTTTATCTTTCCAAACCACCGAGCAATCCTGAAGATTGGGTAAAGATATTCACGAACTTCATAAGATATGGAACATTTGAAAGATTATTTTCACGCAGAAGAGATATAAACATATACAATTTAAGCGAATGGGTGAACAAAAAAATGAAGGAAAAAAGGATGGTACTTTTAGTTGACGAAAGCCATGAAGCGAGCACAGAAACTCTCGAATGGCTGAGAACGCTAACGGATCAAATAGATAACTTGTCTGTTGTCATTGCCGGTTTGCCTGCTTTGGAATCAATACTCAGAGACAAGCTCGAGACGTTCGTGAGAAGAATGAACACAAAAATCGAGCTTACAAACCTTACAAAATCAGAAACCAGAGAGCTTATGAAGAAAAGGATAGAATGGGTCGGAGGCGAAGATATAAAGCCATTCACATCTGATAGTTTAGAGGATATATATGATAAGAGCGGCGGATTCCCGAGGGAAGTTATAAGGATATGCAATGATCTAGTGCAGAAGGCTATTGAGAACAATATAACGACAATTGATATGAGTTTTCTTAAGGACTCAGAATTCTCAATACAAAGCCATGCTACGTCAAAGAGAATTTCGCTGAATTCTCTTGAATCCCTACCTTCCAAACAAAGGAACATAATTGAAATATTATGGAAATACGGAGAATTAACGCCAACTGAAATTGTCGAAAAAATGCGCATGGACGATTACAAGAGCAAAGATAACGCGATAAGGTCTATCAACAACATACTAAAAAGACTTGTAAAGGAAGGCACGATAATAAGGAAACGCAGAGGAAAAAGCTACCAGTATGTGTTATCCGATAAAATAAGAACACTCATGGTGCATGCATAGATTTTTAAATAGCGGGTTTTCATAATATAAATATCACTATCAATGGAGGGTTTTTATGGGAGAAGAAAGAGTAAGAAGCAGGGACCTTATAGGCAAGATCTTGGTTTCGGAAGAAAGCGGCAAGAAGTTCGGGGTAGTTGGTGATCTGGATTACATTGTTGAGTCAGGGGAATTAATTAATTTGGTTCTGGTTCAGCCGACTAAACATGCTGGCGAATTAAATCTGCAGGAAGATGACAAGGGAAGGACTTTAGTCCCATTTTCTGCGGTAAAATCTGTAGGGGATTTCGTCATAGTCTCAGAAAAAGATATAATTTAAGCTTTTTATCCCCGTACCCCAAGAATTCTTTCAGGTCTAGATTTAAACAAAGAATTCCGCTGGTCTATTCGACCAGTGGCGGGTATGGGGCGGAGCCCTGTCTTTGCCTGTATTGACAAGGGAGAGACAACCAATTAGCCAAAGCGGGCCTAATACCACAGTCTATAGCGAGCAAAACAATTTAGCAGGGCGGGCGGCGACTGGTGGGTAGGCGGGCTCACCAAGGAACCAATATTTATATTTTGACCCGGTCAAATATATAATCATGCCAAAGAGAGACTACTACAAAAATACTGTAAAAAATGTCATGCTGATATTCGGTTTACTTAAAAACTCGGAAGAGAGAGGCGAACTTCTAACGGTTTCAAAAATATCTAAGCTTACAGGTCTGCATAAATGGACTGTTTCTAGGACATTAGATTTGTATATGTCACCCTATGTCGAAATAACTGTACCGGAGGGATTCGATGATGTGGGACTAAAAATAAAATTTGTAAGATTAAAGCATAAGAACATGACAAGTGAGCAGGTTTTGAGGTTTTTGAAAGTAAGAAGTCTCACTTTTTAGAGCCTTCTTCCACGTCTCTAATCCCTTCTGTCAAAACCCTGAAAACAACCTCACCTTCTGGGAGATTGGGAGAATCTATAAGTTTTGCTATTCTCTTGTCTTCCTTTGATTTGCGTAGGTATACGCGGTATGTTGCCTGGTGCCCGACAATATGCCCTCCTATCGGGGCAGTGGGATCGCCAAAAAGTATGTCAGGCCTCGACATGACCTGGTTAGTAACGTATACCGCTAGATTGTAAACGTCCGCGAGCCTCTGCAACTTGTGCATGTGTCTGTTAAGTTTTTGCTGGCGGTCTGCCAAAGTTCCCCTGCCCGTATAGTCAGATCTGAAGGCAGAAGTAAGCGAGTCAACCACAATAAGTTTTACGTCTTCCTTTTTGATAAGCTCTTCCGCCTTTTCTATCAATATTACCTGATGGTCGGAATTATACGCCCGCGCAACGAATATATTTTCCAAAACTTTTTCAGAATCAAGTTCAAGGCCAGTGGCCATCTGCTTTATTCTTTCAGGCCTGAATGTCTGTTCAGTGTCTATAAATATTGCCTTTCCTTCAAGTCCGCCCTTTTCCCTCGGAAGCTGCGCAGAAACCGAAAGTTGATGTCCAAGTTGAGATTTACCTGAACCATAAGCTCCATGCATTTCTGTTATTGCCTGCGTCTCGATTCCTCCTCCGAGAAGCGCATCAAGTGATTTTGCGCATGTTGTTATTTTTCCAATTTTCTCTCTTTTTTTAAGGACATCTTTTGCAGTTTCAAAGCCCATTTTGAGTTTTTGTCTGGCTGCAGCTATGATTTTGTTTGCTGTCTCCACGCCTATACCTGTTGCTGCAGAAATTTCGCCTGCGGATGCAGCAGCTATACCCATAAGATTGTCATAACCAGCTTCTGTAAATTTTTCCAATGTTTTGTCACCAACACCTGGAAGATTTTCAATTTCCTTAGTCATGCCAACACCTCACATAATGGATTTAATATTTCCCTTCATGTTTATTAATCTTTAATCCTTCTATTTTATGCACGAGTTTCTCTGATTCTTTTCTCGAGCTTATTTCCTCAACGCTATTTGCTATCAATTCCATTTTATCCGTGAACTGATTTTTCTTGATTCTCCCCTTTATTATGAATTCCTTTCCTAGATTAAGTTCTTCATATATGACTTCTGGGTCGCGACTGTTTAACGAGATTTTTTTCATCACATCAGTATCTTTTCCCAGAACCTTTTCCGCCAGATCCCTGAAGAAAATGACGCGCATGTTCCCAGAACCATCATCTATGACGCCTGAAAGGACAAGGCTGTATTTCGGCTCCACTTCTCCATGGTTTTTGCATTTCCATGATTCACCATCTTTTTCAAGGCGTGAATCACATTTCGGACAGATCTCAAAGAATGGGTTCCTTTTGAATACTTGGATAAGTGAGGCTTTCACTTCGCTGTATTCATCTTCATGCAGCTCGCTGATGCTTTTCAACTCGGCTGTATTGGGATCCTTGCTTATGTCTTTTACTTCAGGAATATTGGCATCAGATTTGCTGATTCTTCCTGTTCTGCCAAGCCGTATTTCTGTATCCCCGCGCCCGTTTTCCCTTACATAACCGTTTCTTACATTTATAACGTCATTTTCCTTTATGTCAAGCTTTTCTATAAGGTCTATTTCATGATCCCACAGCGAAAGCCTGAGAATTCCTGTCTCATCGCCTATGACAAGATTGATTACACCCTTCATTTTACCGTCCCTTTCGAAATCCTTCCTGTTCGATATCCTTAAAACTCTCCCTGTTATATCGACAGACCTCATCCCTGGCAAGACATTTTTTATTTTAAGTCCGTGTTTAACATTTTCCTTGAGAAGGCTTACTCCCAACTCCTTGCCAACGATATAAGCAGCCCCTTCCAGCGAAACGAGCCCTGAGAGTTCTATCTGCTTTTCTTCGATTTTCTGTTTAATGTCGTCTTCCGACAGGTCTGAAGCCTTTGAAATTTCCTTTACCATCTCTTTTATTGAAAACATGCCAAACCTTGAATAAAGATTGAGAATTAGTTATAAAAGTTTATGTTTAAACACGGATGTAGAAAACCTCCCGCATAAAACAGGTCATTGCATACCTGTACAGGTTGTATGCAACGCATACGGCCTTAAGCTCCTTCTTCTGCTGCCTTGTTGACCTCGAATAGACCGTGTCGCCGAACACCGCCTTCATGACGAAGAACACGGTCTCTATGCCCTGCCTCTTCTTGTACGTCTTTTTGTCGCCGTTCGAGACCATTTCCTTTCTGAACCTGCCGCTTACTTTGTACGGCTTCCTACCCATCCTTCTTACGGGTATCACCGTTCCCGCCTTTATTACGTTCCTCACGAACTCGTGATTCGCTTCCGAATCGTATCCCTTGTCGGCTATGACCGTCCTTATCCTGACGGTCTTGGACGTCCTCCTCACCAGAGGCACGAAGTCGAGGGTGTCGTGGCCCTTGTCCTTCCTGGGCCTGCTGGCCAGTATGACCTGCTTCTCGACGTCGGCGGTTATGCTGTTCTTGATGTACGCTTCCTTCCAGACGTGCTTCTTCCTCCGGTACTTGATCATCATGAAGTACCTCGAGGCGTGGCTCGAGCTGAACCCGGTCGAGTCTATCGCCACGATGCCGGACAGCTCGAACAGCTTCGCGGTCTGGCATAGTATCCTTTCGAACAGTATGGTGCTGAACCTCCTGAAGAACTTCTGCAGGGTCGTGTAGTGCGGCAGCCGCTTCAGACCGATTATGCGCACGACCTCTGGAGCAATCTCCAGAAGCTGGATGACGGTCCTGTAATGCTTCCTCTCCTTCTTCATCAGCAGGAAAACGCACATGTGCTGGTACTGCTTGTAGAGCTTCTTCGAGTACTTGTTCGAGAACAGCGGCATTCTCGAATGCCTGCACACAGTCACGCAGGCTTTCGCAAACTTTATTAATACGTTAGAATCAGATTTCACTGGGGACCCCCTCCTGTTTTTCTCAACAATTAACAGTTGGGGACAATCCCCTCTTATAAAAGAAGAAAAGGATTTCTACACGGGTGTTTAAACGGCTTTTATGTGAAACCCTACTGAACAAATCTCCTGTATCATCTTTCATCTCGCAACTTTAAAGCTTTTTTATCGACGGAACGACATCCTCTTATCAGTGGGTTTGTACCGCACTATGGCTTTGAGCCATGGGCAAAGGTTACGCTTCAGTCTCTGTACTGGCGGTATCATCCGCAGCCGTTTAAATGTTACTCGATGACTTTTAATCCCGTGGTCGATTCAATGACTTTTTTCATCTCTTTTGTTTTGATCTTATATGGAGGGGTGTCTTTTTCCATCCACTCTATAACTATTGCCGGCTCCTTGTAATACAGGTTTATCAGCTTTGAAACTTCATCAAAATTCGTCACCCCGAATTTCCTCATCCACTCAAGTATCCGTGCCCTTTTTTTCAATTCTTTATTCATATCTTCATATGCAATCCCCTTTTCAAACGCCATTTTTTTCAGAACGTATGATTCATCAAGATTTGCCGAATACGTATCTGTTGATGGGATCCAGGAAAAAACTTTTATGGTATGAGGCATACCAGTTTTTGGATCTACAGATTCTATTTCATCAATCTCTTTGACCCTTCTCGCCGACTTGCCTCTTTCTTTGGCGTGAATCATGACAACGATAAGGTCGAGAGTTTCTATTAATGTCGGCGAAAGCTCGATTGGAGGCATTTCCAGTCGCTTTATCACGTCTTCCACGGAGCCTGCATGCACTGTTCCCATGGATGAGTGGCCGCTGGCCATGCCCTGGAACATTACATAGGCTTCCTTTCCCCTAACCTCGCCGACTATAACGTAATCCGGATTCTGCCTGAACGATTCTTTCAGCAACTCGAAGAGCGTAACCTCACCATATCTTTTACCTCCGATCTCAGGCACGCCGAAACCAACCCTTGAAACGCTTGGTATCCAGTTTTCATGCTGAAGATTAAGTTCACGCGTATCTTCGATTGATACAATTTTGTCTTCTGGTGCAATGAACATACTCATGACGTTAAGGAATGTCGTTTTCCCCGTTGATACGCCACCGATTATGAGAGTCGAAGCTCGCGATTCGACCATCAACCACAGATAGGCCATCAGCTCGCTGGAGGTTGTATTGAAGTTTATAAGATCAATAGGCGAAAATGGCTCCACTCTAAATTTACGAATAGAGAATGTTGGCCCCTTTGTTGTGACATCCTTCGCCAAAGTCGCTTGCACTCTTGACCCATCCGGCAGCGAGCCATCAAGCAGAGGTGTGGCGTAAGATATGTACCTTCCGCACCGCTCAGCAAGCTTTATCACGAAATTACTCAAATACCCGCTGTCCTCAAAAACTATGTTGGTTTCAACGGAACCGAATTTTCTGTGGACAATGAAGACCGGCATGTCCAATCCAGGGCAGCCTATGTCTTCTATGTAGGGGTCATGCAGAAGTCCTTCGATTTCATTGAAACCCACAAAATCCCTGTATATGAAATAAATTACCTTAATGTACGTTTCCGTAGGTATGAACATATTTTCATCTTCCAGTATTTTTTGCAGTTTTTCTTGCATGTATTCGAAAACCCTTCCTTCCTTCTTCACCGCAGAAAGTTCAACGTCTATTATCTCAAATAAATCTTTCTTTATTATCTCAAAAACACCCCTTTCATTTTTTGAAAGGTACGGCTCTACTATTTCATAGATCAGACCTTTCTTTTTAGGGTCCCATCTTATATGGGCATAAACGAAGGGCTCAAGCAACGGGTATTTTAAATCAATTTCTGTCGCTCTTTTTAGAGAAGGGAAAATTATGAGATTTTTTGGCTCCTTGATTTCAATATGTGGATATTCCGTCTTTCCCACTTTTCTCATACCCTCTATCTTATCCCTCAAGAGTCCCCTTATTCTCATTACAAAACACCATTATCTCTTCTTTTTGATAATCCTTCTATGCCTTGCGCATGAAGGACATGCGTAAATCTTGGTGGAAAACAGTGACAAGTTCCTTCTTCCTAAATCTTTTCTCAGGGAAGGATCAGATATGGAAAATCCCCTGTAAACAGCAAAAGTTTTGTATTTGGGGACCATCCTTCCGCAAAAACCGCATGTTGTGGACGTTTCTCTGCCTCTACTCTTGGTGTGATGCCACCCTCTTTTATAAAACTGTTTTCTTGCCATTTGCTCACCCGCCTACCAACATTAATATATTGACCCTATATAAGAAAAGATTTTAAATATTAATTAATCATAGTTTCTCGGAGGGGTTATAATGAAAGATAAATTGAAACAGGTTTCACCTTATGAATGGGAAGTGGACAAAACTGCCAGACCGAGGATGAACGTGAAGGCGAAGATAATAGGCAACAAAAAAATAATCGACAGCTTGGAAAGTGCAGCTATCGAGCAGCTGACCAACGTCGCCTGTCTTCCAGGCGTGATGGAACCAGTGATAGGACTGCCTGACATGCACTGGGGCTACGGCTTGCCGATGGGGGCAGTCAGCGCATTCGATTTGGAGGATGGCATAATATCCTCTGGGCTTTGCGGGTTCGATATAAATTGTGGCGTCAATTCCATAAGTACGAACCTTACATATGATGAGGTCAGACCGAAACTATATGAGCTCATATCCTCGCTTTTCAGGGCGATTCCCTGCGGCGTGGGTGCAAAAGGCAAGCTCAAGCTTACCAATGACCAACTCAGTCAGGTTCTCACGAGAGGCGTTGACTGGGCAATAGAAAACGGGTATGGAACAGCGAAAGACAAGGAACACATGGAAGAAAAAGGCTGCATGGACGGCGGCAACCCGCAAAAGGTTTCCGACCTCGCCAGAAGACGCGGTCTTGAGCAGCTAGGGACGCTCGGGGCAGGCAACCATTTTCTTGAAATTCAAAAACTATCAGATATTTATGACATGGAAACCGCAAAGAAATGGGGTATTGAAAAACCCGGTCAAATACTTATAATGCTCCATTGCGGCTCGCGTGGTCTCGGCCATCAGATTGCGACAGATTACCTAAAAATACAGGAGAAAGCGGCGGATAAATATAATATATGGCTGCCTGACAGGCAACTTGCATGCGCACCGGCGAGAACGCCTGAGGCGCAGGATTATTTTTCCGCCATGAAATGCGCTGTCAATTACTCCTTCACCAATCGCATAGTCATGACACAATGGATTCGTGAAACGTTCGAAAAAGTTTTCAGAAAAGACTGGGAATCAATGGACATGCGCACTATTTATGGTTTGTGCCATAACGTCGTTAAGGTAGAGGAACACAAGTTTGGTGGAGAGAAACGCAAGGTGTATGTCCACAGGAAGGGCTCCACCAGAAGTTTTCCGGGAGACCCGGTCCTCATCGCAGGAACGATGGGTACATCCAGCTACATCCTCAAAGGCACGGAAAAATCAATGGAAAGGTCAATCGGCTCGACAGTCCATGGAGCGGGAAGGGCGATGTCAAGGAACGAGGCAATGAGGAAGTTCTTGGGAGGAAAGGTCAAAGAGGACCTTGCCAAAAAAGGAATTATTGCACACTCGACTCATCCCTCGGTTTTGGCAGAAGAGGCGCCGGATGCATATAAAAACGTCGACGACGTTATAGAAAGCGTTCACGGCATCGGGATTTCACTCAAGGTCGTGAGGGTGGTCCCGATTGGCGTGTGCAAGGGATAATCTGGATTTAAAAAACTTGCCGGCAATTCCGTGTAATGGAACAAACCGAAGAATTATCGGCTCGCGCAGTCATAAACGAGCTGTACAAAGGATTACTAGAAAGATACCATAATTTGGGATTTAGGGACGAATTTTTCGAGATGGACTTCGTAGAAGAGCATGCATGGCTCCGGAGGGCTACTAAGAATTTAAGTCGGGAGACCCCCCCCCCACCCTAGAAGTTACATAGATTTTTTGTGGATGAGCTAGCAAAAATGGAAAGGGAATTGACAAAAATAGAAACAAACAGGGCGATATACCCCACTTTCTTTTAAGTGCATTCAGATTGCGGTTCTTAGCAAATAATCATATATCGAGTGCGACGGTCGCCTTGTATCCTTCCCCTGTCTTTTCCACCGAGAATTTATAGTATGTGACGGCCTTGACCAGCGTTCCGCCTTTTCTCGGGTCCGCATCCTCACCGTAGACGACTGCTTTAAGCTGTTTATCCCTTATTTCTTTAACCCTGAACTTGGAAAGAAAGACGTTTTCGACATCGACTATCTCTATGAGCTTCTGTAGCCAGTTAAACATCAGATCTTTTAAATCTTCTCCTTCAACTTCCACTTCCTTCTTCATCAATGGTTCAACCTTTTCTATTTGACATGACACATTGAAGAAAGCCAGGGCTGCATTTTCAAAGAGTTCTTTTTTGTTTTTACCGTATGCTTCAAAAACCACATCTGAAGTCAAATCCTTAATAAATCTGAATTTCATAAAAAAATTACAATTACATTAAATAAAAATAAATTGTTGATGGATTTTTCAATATGTTTTGAATCCAAGTCCCTGTATATCGTATCTGCCTACCAGATCTTGTGCGCCCCTGCATTGCAGAGACTGTACAGCAACCTCTTTAAGCGTATCATCTGATGGTATGGTTACCGTTTTTATATCTTGATAGGATATGTTGAGACCTTCAAATTTGGTTGATGTTATCAATTCATTCTGGTATGTCGTTCTGACGGCAAAACCATTAAGCGGGACATCGCCTGTGTTAAACAGGGCCAGAGTAAGTTGGCCGGTCGTATTATCATAATATGCCCTTTGTATTAGTAACTGCGCTTTTGAACAAAACTGAAGTTCTGAACGGCTCTGCGTCACGAATTGTGTTGCCCAACCTGCTAGAATTCCTGCCACTATCATCGTGAATGCTATCAGCATTATGACCGATATCAGGGGGGATATACCTTTTCTCATTTTCATCACTCCTTTATTATGTTTCCGGTTTCAGCCGAATATGCAGGGCATGCATTATTAAGTACTTTTATCAAATCAGTAGTTTTTCCTAGATTTGTTTCATAATCCCCGCTCATGGATATCACTATAATCGCAGATCTCTGTTGCTTAAGCGGAGCAGATTGTGTTATATTTGGGCTTATTTTAAATTTAGCATCACTTATATTATAAACCATTACCTCTGTTGCATTCATTATTTGTACACCAAACCCGTATAATTCGATAGTTCCAAGATTAGTTAATATGATGGTCATGTTGTTGGTAGAGGATTTGAAACTTGCTGAATCTATCTTATAATTTGTGCTGGTTGCGCAGGCGCTGCTGATGTCCTGTGTTCGGGTGCCTATAAAATGAGTTATCCATGAGGATAGCATCACTCCGACTGCAACTGTTATTCCTATCAGAAGGACGCTCGCTATAACTGGAGATATGCCTTTCATGCCCATATATATACCTTTTGGTTTCACTTTTAATATATATTTTTATGCCCGTAACCAGATTAAACTAGTTTGAAGGCAAAAGAAGGATTAATAGATATGAAAAAGAACGTTTATTTTTTTGGCGGAGGAAAAGCGGATGGAAACGAAAAAATGAAAGAGATGTTGGGAGGCAAGGGCGCGAATCTTGCTGAGATGGCTGGACACAAAAATCTGCGTCTTCCAGTCCCGCCCGGATTCACGATAACGACTGAAGTCTGCACGTGTTATTACAAGAACGGCGGGAAATACCCGAAAGAACTGAAAGCTGGAGTCGAAAAAACGATGAGAAACATAGAATCGCTTATGGGAAGAAAATTCGGCGATAAGAATAATCCGCTTCTCGTATCTGTTCGTTCCGGAGCACGCAAGTCCATGCCGGGAATGATGGAAACAGTCTTGAACGTAGGGCTCACCGAAGAGACCATCCCGGGTTTGGTTATACAGAGTGGCGGAAACGAACGTTTTGTTTATGATGCATACCGCCGGCTTATTATGATGTATTCTGATGTCGTGATGGAAAAAGCAGCGGGGATTGAACCAAAAAATGAAGTGTCCGGCATACGGAAGCAGCTTGACAAAATCATGGACCAGATGAAAAGAGAGAAGGGCTACAACAGCGATACCGATCTTACAACAAGCGACCTCAAGAAATTATGCGTCATTTTCAAGGCAAAGGTCAGGGAAGTGCTTAAAAAGGAATTTCCCGATGACCACGATGAACAGCTTTGGGGAAGCATAAGTGCGGTATTCGCTTCATGGAATGGCAAACGTGCGGTAAGCTACCGGCACATAGAAGGCATACCAGACGACTGGGGCACTGCCGTGAATGTCCAGGCCATGGTTTTCGGCAACATGGGAAATGATTCTGCAACGGGCGTGGCATTTACCCGCAATCCAGGCAATGGTGAAAATCAATTCTACGGCGAATATTTGATTAATGCACAAGGTGAAGACGTAGTAGCAGGCATCCGGACCCCGGCTCCAATAAACCGGTATTCAAAATCGGAGCACAACAAAAACCTGATTACCATGGAAAAGACCATGCCAAAACTGTATAAAGAGCTGTTTACATACCAGAAAAAACTGGAGAAACATTACCGCGACATGCAGGATATAGAGTTCACGATCGAGCGCGGCAAGCTTTACATGCTCCAGTGCAGGGTGGGGAAACGAAACGGACCTGCCGCTGTAAGAATGGCCATGGACATGCACAAGGAAAAGTTAATCACGAAAGAAGAAGCCGTAATGCGCGTTACACCTTCGCAACTTGATGAGCTTCTGCACCCTGTCGTCGACCCAAAAATGGAAGCTACCCGTAAACCTCTGGCCAAAGGCCTCCCTGCCGGTCCTGGCAGCGCTTGTGGTCAGGCGGTCTTTACAGCGAAAGATGCAGTGGATTGGTCGAAACTGGACAAAAAAGTCATACTTGTAAGGGAAGAAACAAACCCCGAGGATGTCGATGGAATGCGTGTTGCTCAGGCCATACTAACCGCTCGCGGTGGCATGACTTCACATGCCGCTTTGGTAGCGAGAGGCTGGGGAAAATGCTGCATTGTAGGAGCAGGAGGCCTCCGCATAAACATTAGCAAAAAAGAGGTTAACATTGATGGCAAAATAATAAAAGAAGGCGATTGGATAACCCTGAACGGGACCAAAGGAGTTGTATACGAAGGAAAACTCATGATGATATACGCCTTGAAGGAAAATAAAACACTGAACGAGTTCCTTGAACTCTGCGATTCTGTCAGGAGACTGGGCGTGCGTACAAACGCCGACACACCAGAAGATGCCGTAAAAGCAAGGCAATTCGGTGCAGAAGGAATCGGCCTCTTCAGAACAGAACACATGTTCTACGGCAAGGGGTCGGAAAAGCCCTTATTCAGGCTGAGAAAGATGATAGTATCAGAAACCGAAGAGGAAAGGAGAAAAGCTTTGAGCGAGCTGTATCCGTACGTTAAAAAAGACATCAAGGGAACGTTGCTTGCCATGGATGGTCTGCCGGTTACTATCCGTTTGCTGGATCCGCCTCTTCATGAGTTTGTACCGCACGATAAAACCAAACTGCAAGAGCTGGCCAAAGATCTGGGCATAACCATTGAAGAACTGGCCAATAGGGCGGAAAATTTGCATGAATCAAACCCCATGATGGGGCACAGAGGCGTGCGTCTGGGAGTGACGTATCCTGAAATATCCGAGATGCAGATACGCGCAATATTCGAGTCTGCGGCAGAGCTTATAAAAGAGGGGAAGAACCCCTACCCTGAAATAATGATTGCTGTGGTCTCTGATGCGAAAGAGTTAAAAAATCAGATGGAAATTGTCAATATGGTATACCAAGAAGTTTTGAAAAAATACAAAATAAAATCGATAAAGTACATGTTCGGAACGATGATAGAGATCCCCAGAGCTTCATTCGTTGCCGGAAAACTGGCCGAAGTCGCGGAATTTTTCTCGTTCGGAACAAATGACATGACCCAGATGGGCTTTGGCTTTTCCCGCGATGACATAGGGAGTTTCCTGCAAGACTACATAAAAAAAGGGATACTTACCGAGGATCCGTTCCAAACCATTGATCAAGACGGGATTGGCGAATTGCTGAAAATAGGCATACATCGAGGGCGAGAAACGCGCAAGAACCTTGAGGTAGGCATATGCGGCGAACACGGCGGAGACCCGCGGACCATCGAATTCTGCCACAATATAGGCATGGATTATGTCTCTTGCTCTCCTTTCAGGGTACCGATTGCCCGGCTTGCGGCTGCACAGGCGAAGATAAAGGAAAGACAGTCAAAAAATAAGCAGCGGTAGCGTTATATGAAAACCGCTGATTGACGAAGCCTTGCCGGCATATTTAAAAACTTCGAAAAGACAATATAAGCGGGGCGTTTGCAATGATAAGAGTAAAAGATGTGATGAAAAAACATGTTGTGACGGTAGATCCAAAAATGAACATGTCTACAATAGCAAAGATACTGACAAATAACAAGATAGGATGTGTGGTAATAGTAAGCAATACTAAGCCAATTGGTTTGATAACAACTAACGATATCGTAACCTTGGTTGCAAGGGACAAGGACCTGAAAAAGGTAAAAGCAGGCGATTTCTGGAAGAATATAAAAAGGCCATTCATTACAGTTTCTTCTGAAGAAAGCATATTCCGCGCCGCCAAAAAAATGCTAAAAACGGGATACAAGAGATTCCCGGTTGTTGAAAACAACGAACTTAAAGGCATAATATCAACAAAAGAAGTCTTGACAGTATCGCCAGAGCTCATAGAAATACTTTCAGAGAGGCTGAAAGCGAAGGCCGAAGCGGTCGCAAGGCCAAGTCAGGTTATTTCTGGCATATGCGAAATGTGCTCAGAATACTCGGACGAGCTCAGGAACGTGGATGGAAGATGGGTCTGCTCTGAGTGCAGGTAGCTTGAATACCTGACATGTTTAAACAAATGTTTAAACATATTTATTTTAATATATATTTTAAATTAGTTCCATGAAAATTGTTTATCTCGTTCTATCTTTCTGCATTTTTCTGAGTACTAACAGCGCGGAAGCGGTAATTATAAACGAGATCATGTATGACCCACCGGAATTTCTTGGAGGAACATATAACGAGTGGATAGAATTGTACAACCCGGAAAATAAAACCATAAATTTGACAGGCTGGAGCATATCTGATCCTTCAGATCATTTGTTTAATGGTTCTGTCCAGCCCTATGGTTTTTTCATAGTTGCAAAAAACTCCACGGCATTTTACGAGTATTACAATTTTTCTTGCAACATCACGAAGGCAGGATTTTTCCTGAGCAACACAGGAGAGAATATACTCCTTAAAAACGACAAGAAAGAACTTATAGACAATTTAAGTTATTCAGACAAGTGGGGAGGCAGTGGAGATGGGAATAGCCTTCAAAAAATTGATGACAGGTGGTTTCCATTCAAGCCGACGCCGTGCGCGGAGAATGAATTTTACAACGAAACTAATAACCAGACCAATACGACCAATAGCACATGCGATTTGAGCATCAGAATAGAATGCAATGACATATTCACAGAAGATGACCATGAATATTTTTTGATCGTTGATGATGTCAAAGGAGGGAAGTTCAAACCGGAGGTGGAATACTGGATAGAAGATATGTTCGGCAATATCATCAGATCTGATAAAACAAATAATACAAATGACAGACAATGGACTCCTCCCAAAATCACGGGAACCGAGGCATACTTCATACGTGCAAAAATAACCGATGCAAAATGCAATGACACCAATATTTCAAACAACTTCGCAGAAAAAATAATTGTCGTCAAAGGCGGCGCGCCTATTTCCAATTCAAGCATCTCCATCATTGATGTTGAACTTGGTTCTGACGGAAAAGCCAAGTTCGGGGACAACATAGAGGTTAAGATAAATGTCTACAGGGGGGACACGAACAAAAACGCGATAGAGGTGTGGCTGGAAAATGCGGACGGGAAAAAGGCCGGCAAGACGAACTTCAACATCTACGCCAAATTCTCAAATTACACCCTTTCCGTGCCCTTGCAGATAAGTCCGAATTGTGACGGTGCATTGCCGAATGGAGCGTATTTTATAAGAATCGAAGGCCTTAACGGTAGTGACGAAAGGCAAATAGCCATAGAAGGCACGTCAACTTCTCTATGCAAGACCATCGAAACCGCCAGGTCCTGCCCTTCCTCGTTATGCCCACCATGCGACCAGACAAATGCTTCAGAAAAAACTGATAAGCAGCCCAATGATTTCGAAATAGTTTCATGGCCGGATGAAATAGCAAAAAACGCCGAGCTTGTAATAAAACTGCGGTCAAAGGCATATGGGCAAAAAAACTGCACCATTTACTCGTACGTTTATGACGGCAATAAGCCGCTATCTCTCGGATTCAACGGAAAAAAATGGCTCAACACATGGAATGCAAACAAGCAGGAAATTAGTGCGAACGATTCAACAATTATAACGCTGATAAACAGGATTTCGAATGACACGGAGCCAGGCAAATACAAATTGCGGGTCAAGATAATTTATGACGGCAAGGAGCACGAGATAACACGTGATATCATTGTGAATGAAGCGGAAGCGAACAAACAGCAGAAATCCAGCAACGAAGAAAAAGAGAAAGGCAATTCAACCAGCGTGTACGATAGCCTTAGGGATAATAAAACCGCCAAAGACAACGTGTCAAAAAACGAAATAAAAATACCTACCGGCGGGATTGTTTCTAAAAATGAAGACAATTGGTTTTCCATTGCCATAAATAACATGATGAATTTCTTTAAAAGCCTGTTCAAACTATAAAATAAAACATCAACGGACCTGTAGCTCAGTTGGATAGAGCAGTAGCCTCCTAAGCTAAAGGTCGGGGGTTCGAATAAACCCTTTTCCGAGAGCTAACGCCTCTGCAAAAGCGTTTACGGAAAAGACTCGGAAATCCCCCCAGGTCCGTTTCCATAGCCTCGTTTTTGCGACTGAAGATAGATTTATAACTTTTGGAAGACAAAACTTAAACATGACAAGGATAATCACCGTATCTTCCGGAAAGGGCGGGGTTGGGAAAACAACGCTCGTTGCAAATCTTGCCGCCGTGCTTGCGCAGTATGGAAAATCAGTAGTCGCTGTCGACGCAAACCTTACCACCTCGAACCTCGCTCTCCATCTTGGCATGCATCTTTATCCGAAAACCATCCATGACGTTTTCGATGGAAAGGCAAGAATAAACGATGTAATGTATACGCACAAAACAGGATTCAAGGTAGTACCTGCCGATATCTCGCTCAGAAAAGTAAAAAGTACAAAATCACATGATTACATTAATGTTTTGTATAAACTGCTCGAGGACCACGATTTCATACTTATAGACTCTCCCGCTGGCCTCGGCAGGGATTCAATCGCTATAATAGAAGCGTCGGATGAACTTATAACAATAACAAACCCAGAACTCCCAGCCGTTACCGATGCGTTCAAACTAACCCTCCTTGCAAAAAAATATTACACCCACAACCTTGGAGTTGTAATCAACAGGATAAAGAAGGAAGCCCACGAAATCCCGGCAGACCACATAGAAAGAATGCTCGGCCTGCCGGTGATAGGTAAAATACCAGAGGACAGGGAAGTACGCAAGGCCATCGCTCTCAAAGAACCGATCGTTGTATATAATCCTAAGTCGCCGGCTGCACAACACATAAGGGCGATAGCAGCCGGGCTAATAGGCGAGACATTTGAGCCAAAAATACCGTGGAACCTTAGGTTGTTTGGCTGGCTGTCAAGATGATTTACACAGAAAATTGATAATGAATAGAGTTTTAAATCATTTCTTTATTATTTCGAGAATTTTGCTCAAATCCACTTCGAAAGCGCATGTTGGCTGTTCGATTCCAAAGTTCCCAAGGACTTTGGGATGAACTTCACCGATGTATGCAATACCATTTCCTTTGAATGAAATCTTTCCGAACCTTCCTTGTATGAATGAAGGATGTTCTGCTTCTTCGATTTCATGTTCTATACCGAGATTTCTCATCAGGAAATCAAAAAATTGCTTGGCCTTTGTGAAATTTGCATCGGCCCCCGCGTAAGCCCATGCAAGCTTGGTCGGATTTCTTGTTCTCGTTTCCTCGTTGGCATCAAAAACAACAACTTCACCCATTTCAAATATGTTTTGCGGGTATTCCTTGTTTGTATTGTTCGCAAGAAATTCTATAATCGACGGCGTTATCCATGTCCTGAAGACGCACCAATTTTTGGAAACGGCATTATCCACCTCTATGGCCTTCATGTTTTCGATGTTCATCTTTTTTGCAATGTTGTCCTTGTTGGTGAGCATATAAGAAAGGATCTCCTGTGCGCCAAGTCCGACCATTGTTTCAGTTACTTTTTCAGAGAATTCATTTATTTCCGATAATCTTCCCGTACTGGCAATTTTTGGCGTTACCGGTTCAATATTGTTGTAACCATAAGAGATTATGACATCCTCTATTACATCAACTTCGTGCATGACATCCTGTCTGTACGAAGGGATAAAAATGACGAATTTGTCGCCGTTCGATTTGACATCATATCGTGATTTCAAAAGAAGTTTTTTTATCTCATCGTTTTTCAGGCGGAGGCCGGAAAGTTTCCTTACGTTGTCCGTGTTCACGATTATTTTTTTCGGCGTGAAGTCGGGGGTTTGTATTTTTCCATTCGGGAAAACAACATCCACAGTCTCTATCTTTCCGCCTCTTTCAGCTAGCGCTGCGACCATTATATTTAGCGCAGGCATAAGGAATTTCATATTGAATCCTGAACATTCTATGAACACGTCCCTCGTTTCATTCGTGACCTTCCCGCTGAAATCAGAATTGATGATTGGTGGCATGGAAAGGACATGATCCATCGAGTCTATAAACACAGGATATTTTTTCACCCCGCTCAGCAGGTGGCCATATTCCTTACCCTTTGGGTGTTCAACGAGAATCCCGCTCAGATTCAGCTCTCTGTTGAAATCGAGCGGTACAAACTTGATTTTCTTGGGTTCATACGCACGGAAATATATGGGCGGTGAGATCCTGTTGTAATCATAAATACCAAGTGCAACTTCTTTTCTTTTTCTGCCAAAGTTCTCGCATATCTTCTCCTGCAACTGTATCATCTGGAATAAAACCTCGTCATCTATTTTCAATCCCTTGACTATCGCGCATACGGTTTTTGGTCTTATGCCCCTGAGGTTTCTGTCCACAACGACCTTGAGGCCAGATTTTTTCACAGGGAATTTTGCCAAGCCTTTCTCTTTCGTATACCTCGTGCGCAGTTCCCTTGCTATTCCCTCTGTTGACCACAAATCCGGTCTGTTTGTGTCCGCTATGTCTATCTTAAGTTTGTCGCCTTCAGCCGAATCTATCTCCCCTTTCACGTACTGAAGCGCATTTCCCAGTTCCTTGACTGAAAAATTCTTGCGTACCAGCCCGCTCAAGTCTTTCAAGGAAATTTCTATCGTCGGCATCAGAGCACCTTCCTCGATCTTCTTAGAAAATCAATATCATTTGAAAAAATATCACGTATGTCCTTAACGTTCAATTTCATCATGGCGAGCCTGTCGAGTCCGAACCCCCATGCTATGACTGATTCTTTCACACCTAACGGGATTGTAAGTTCAGGTCTGAACACCCCTGCCCCTGCCAGTTCAATCCAGCCTAATTCCGGGTGGAATGCCGAAACCTGGACTGAGGGTTCAGTAAAAGGGAAGTAGTCCGGTAAGAACTTTACCTTTTCGATTCCAGTGATTTCAAAAACGAACTGCCTTAGAAGACCAAGCAGATGCCTGAAAGAGAGGTCTTTGTCTATAACAAACCCGCCGAGCTGATTGAATTCGACACCATGGGTTGCATCTATTACATCAGGCCTGAAGCAACGGACAAGGCTGAAATATTTCCCTGGTATTTCGACACCCTTCGCAAGGAATCTAGGTGATATTGCTGTGTCATGCGCCCTTGGAGTTAGTTGCGAAGCAATCCTTTCATTCCATTTATATTGCCATCCGGTCGAGCCGGTTCTCCAGCCGGTTTCATGCGAGGCCTTCACATTTTTCACTATCCCACCTTTAGGCAATTTTCCATACTTTGGATTCTTTATGCTGTAAGTCGCGCTCCAGTCCCTTGCCGGGTGGTTCTGAGGCTGGAACAGCGCATCGAAGTTGAAGAATTCAAGCTCAATTACAGGCCCGTACATTTCCTTGAACCCAAGAGCGACTAGTTTTTTACGCACGTTTTGCAGGAATTCGCTATATGGCTGCCTCTTGCCCAGATTAATTTTAGGTACATTGGATTTTATGTCGTATCTTCTGAATTTCTTCTCGTTCCACGCCTTATCCTTTAACATCTGTGGTGTGAGGTTTTCTATGAGATCGATTTTGGTCTTTTTGGAAGCAGTTATAAGCTTTTTTCCAAGCACGGTAAGTTCAACGAATTTCAGCTTTTCAACATCCTTTGTGATTATATCCCTTCTTTTAAGCAGTCGCTCCGCGAGCGATTTCTCTTCTTCGCTAAACTCCTCAAAATTCTTGGGCAGCTTTCTGAGGAATTCTTCTTCGGTAAAGCCCTCTTTCATTATCCTTTCTCTCTCGCTGGTGGGCTCTATCTCGTTCCCCAATATCGTTATTGCATATCTGGTTTTTAGTAGCCCGAGGCATATTCTCATCTCGTTATCGTCAAGTTTTGTCGCTTTCTTCAGGTCGTTCATACTCATCCTGCCTGTAAGCGCAGCGAGAAACCTTTTTTCAGGCAGGCCCGATTTGACATAGAGTTTGCCGTTTTCCCCCAAGTTTACAACATCCCTTGGCGAGGAGTTGATTTTTACAATTCCCTTGTTTTCCAGCCACTGCAGCGCCCGCATGACTTCGATGTCTTTCATTTTCGATTCCTCCGAAATTCCGTGCAGCTCAGCGCCATCACTGAGAAAAGGCAGTACGTTCCTCTCGTTCGGGCTCAGCGATTCCAGAACTTTCTGCAAGTCCATGAATAATAATGACGTTTCGTTTTTATAATTTTAAACCATAAAATTTATCATGGACGCTAACGAGTATAACAAGAACTTTTACTCCAGCATGTTCAATGATGAAGCTGAAAGATACTATAAAATACAAGCAAAAAAGATAAGTATTGTGCTCGGCTTGTTGGAAAAACACGAAAAGGGTAAAATACTCGATATAGGTTGCGGCGATGGCTTCATATCATCGATCATAGCGAAGGGAACTGGCGCAGAGGTTCACGGTTTGGATATAAGCAGGCATGCCGTTTCCAAGGCAAAGGAAAGAGGCATAGCAGCCAAAGTGCTTAATCTGGACAGGCACACGTTGCCTTTCAAAGAAGACAGTTTCGATGCCGTGTTCTGCGGCGATGTCCTCGAGCATGTAAACGACACCGAAAACTTGCTGGACAATATAAACCATGTTCTGAAACCAAGCGGATACCTCATATTATCCATCCCGAACATTGCCTCATGGTACAACCGCGTGTTTCTCCTCTTTGGACTAATGCCGACATGGGTAGAATCATCGCTGAGAACTTACACAGGGAACCCATTTATCAAAAAGGGGTCAGGGCACATACATGCCTTCACCAAACGCTCGTTAAAGGAGATGCTTAAACTGAAGGGATTTCATATAGAAAAAGCTATAGGGAGCCCTATCCTTGCTGATGGTTCACGAAAAAGATGGAAGGAAATCATATGGAACGGCGTCGATTCAGTGTTTGCGAAAAGAGTGACACTCGCCTCAACAATTATATTAAAGGCGAGAAAGATGCAACAAAGCAATAAAAGGAGAGTTTTTGAAAGTTTAAATGTGGCATGATGAAATTAAAAGAATTGCTTTTCAACAGCATAACTATAAGTCTGCCAAAGAACGTGGTTCAGTTCTCGTTGGGTGTTATCCTTTTCTGGTTTCTCATGGACATGCCTGATGTTTATACCACGCTGTTTTCGCTGGCGGGTTTTCTGGTGGCGTATTCTTCTGTTTACTTGTATAATGATGTGGTCGATTGCAATGAGGACAAGAAGGACAGGGAAAAAATCAAATGGAAAATCGTGGCAGGAGGTATGCTCAGCGCCACGCAGGCTAAAACTTTAACAGTGGTTTTTGCATCTACGGGACTTTTTTTGTCTTTCATGGTCAACAAATGGTTTTTCCTGATTATCCTGGCTATGCTACTGCTTAACTTTCTTCATTCATCTCCGCAGACTAAATTCAAAAAAAGCATGCGAAAGACGGCAGTTAACATGACGGCAATAGAGTTCTTGAAATATTCTTGCGGATGGTTCGCGCTCACGACTGATATTTCCAGATTCCCGTTCTGGATGATGATGACGTTTGCCGTTGTTTACATGGCAAGCTATCTTATCTACAAATTCAAATTCAAGGGAAGCATCATAAAGAGCAACAAAAAAATGTTCCTTGCAATTGGCATATTCGGCGGGCTTTCTTATTTCGTGTCTTTCATCCAGTATGGTTTCCCGCTCAGCATGACGCTTCTTGTGGTGATACCGCTCTCCATACTTCTGTTTCTAAAACAAATAGAAATCGAATTTCATAGGATAAATAACATGATAATTATCGAATACCTCCTCCTCCCTCTTGTGATAATCTCATTCGTCATCCTTATGGTTCCGGTTGTTGGGCAAGCAAATGAAAACATGGTAACTACAATCGGTACCTACAAGGAGATGGCCATCAAAGAAATGCCTGAAGACATAAAGAAGTCCGTCGACAACATCACTGATGAGCTGAAAAAATACAGGACTATCGAGGACATAGAAAACGGGATAAAAACGAACATTGAAAATATCTCCAGGCCAAATGGAAGCAACTAGAATTTTTTACCAATTTTCGTCACAAATGTTTTCCAGTGCGGCATTATGCCGGATTTTTTACCGGTTATTTTCACTCTGCCCCCTTTGACGGCTTTCAGTATATCTTCCTTATTTCTATTGCAGTTAATTAACGTGTAAGCAGAACCAATTTCTGATTTGAAATGCGAATCGGACCCTGCGACAAAAGGCAGCCTATATTTTTTTGCAAATTCAAATGACTGCTTGTTGAAGCCATCAACCAGAGTCCTAGCATTGAAAATTTCAACTGCGTCTATATATTTAACGATTTTTTCTATTTCATTTCCGATGCCATTTCTGAACTTATCGAAGGGATGAGGGACAATGACAAAACCATTTTGTTTATTGATGAGTTTGCATGTCTGCATGAGTGAAAGGCCGTATGGCACGTCTTTTTTGAGGTTTAGGCCAATGACTTCACCTTCTTTCGTTTTTATTTCAGAACCGACAAAAACAATTATCTTTTTAGAGATTTTTTGAGTTTCAATACCACCCTTTATGCTGTTATGGTCTGTTACAGCTATTGCATCAAGCCCGGCTTTTTTGGCATATTTTATTATATCTTCCGGTGAGATGTCACTGTCCGCAGAGAAAAATGAATGTATGTGGAAGTCGGCATTCAAAACCCGATTCACTGGCATAATATCTTATTAAGGCAATCACAATAAATTTATATGTGACTTTTATGGAAAAGTTTGCCAATATACAGCAGCTTGCTGACCAGAGGGGCCTGTTTTTTCCATCGGCCGAAATTCATTCGCATCTTTCCGGATTTATGGATTTTGGTCATCTGGGCACAGTCTTGAGAAGGAAGATCGTTGATTTGTGGAGGACCGACATAGTCAGAAAAACAAGCTCTCTTGAAATCGATGGCTGTGTCATACTTCCGAAGAAAACCTTTGAAGCCTCAGGCCACCTTAAAAATTTTGTCGACCCTATAATTCAATGCAAGAGATGTCACAAGATATTTCGTGCCGACAAGTTAATAGAAGAGTCAGCGGGTGAGAGCGTTCCAGAAGCAATGGATTCAGGCGAATTTAACAAGCTTATAGAAAAGCATGCAATCAAATGTCCTGACTGCAAAGGAGAACTTACCAAGGTACAAAAATTCAACATGATGGTAGGGGTTTCCATAGGACCTTTGTCTGATGAAAAAAATGCATTTCTAAGACCGGAGACATGCCAGAACATTTTTACAGATTTTCTGAAAATATACAAAACTTCAAGGGTTTCGTTACCGCTTGGTATTTCGCAGGTAGGCAGGTCTTTTAGGAATGAGATATCACCCCGCCAGGGCCTTATTCGTTCGAGGGAATTCACACAAATGGAAACCGAGGTTTTTTTTAACCCACAAAAAATAGACGATTTCCCAGAGTTTGACAGATACAAAAGTTTTGAATTAAGGCTGAAGCTTATAGGGAAAGAAACGCAACCTCTTTCACTGGAAAAGGCGGTAAACAATAAGATCATATCCGGAAAGCTAATAGGTTATTATCTTATTGTAACCCAGCAATTCTTGGAAAAATGCGGCTTCGATTCAAAGGATATACGCTTTCGTGAGCTTGAGAAAGATGCAAGAGCATTCTATTCCAAAGAGACATGGGATTTGGAAGTTAAAACAAGTATTGGCTGGCTAGAGATTGTAGCCTGTAATTACAGGACCGATTTCGACCTTTCATCGCACTCCGATGTTTCCGGTGTCGACCTTTCCGTGGTCGAGGATGATGAAAAATTCATCCCGCATGTTTTTGAACTTTCGATGGGACTTGACAGAATTTTTTACGCCATTCTGGAGAATTCGCTTTTGGAGAGGGATGGTAGGCCTGTTTTAAAATTCCCACGCCGACTTTCACCGTTGGATGTTGTCATCCTTCCTCTAGTAAGGAAGGACGGCATTGATGAAAAGGCAAGAGAAATATACGACATTCTAAAGACAAAATTTGAAACCAAATACGACGAGAAGCAGTCTATAGGAAAACGTTACGTCATATATGATCAGCTGGGCGTCCCTCTGGCCATAACGATTGATTATGATTCGCTGGAAAAGGACGACGTCACGCTCCGCGAGCGCGATTCGATGAAGCAGATACGCGTGAAGATAAAGGAACTGCCCGAAAAAATAAAAGATTTTTTTGAGGGTAAAAAAATATTTTGAAAGCTAATAACCCCTGTTCTTCTCGGTTTGCTTGCGGATCTCGGTTTCTATCCTATAAAGGAAAAGCTTCATCGCTTTCGTCGGTTCCCACTCATGATCGCTCGCGTAAAAATTGCCTTTGTCCGTTATGAACCTTCCCTGGACGGAGTATTTCTTTCGTTCGCTCGTTTCCTTCTTCTTGTGCTCCTCGACGTGTATGACAACATAGTTCACTTTGATGAATTTCAGCAGTTTTTGTATCGTGTTTTCTATCATCACGTCTATTTTCTTTTTCACGAATTCGTCTTCTTCTGACAGGCCGCTGAGTCTTATGTAAACTGTTTCCAGTGATTTCCCTATCAATTTAAGAATGTCCTTTAACGTGATCATGCCAACGAATTTCCCGTCTTCCTCGACGACAACAGTATATATTCCTTCGCTAGAAACCCTTTTCACTATTTTTTTAAGGTCCGTTTCTGGAACGACGATCATTACATCTTTTGTCACGAACCGGCTTGCGCTTATATCGCCAAGCTTTATCTTCTCGCCGTCCTTCTCTCCAAAACTGGACCTTTCCCTGTCCATAAACACCCCGGCAAGGCTAAGGCTGTCTATGAGGCCCGCGAAATTACCTCCCTCTTCCAGAATCGGTATTCTGTTGCTACCCGTGTCCCTCATGACTGATAATATCGTTGAAAGCGTGTCATTCGCACTCGCGCAACAAGGGGATTGCATCACGTCCCTTGCCTTCTTGCCTTCAAAAACCTCATCCTTTATGAAGTCCAGCAGTTTCGGTTTTGTTACTGCATATATCTTGCCGTCCTTTTCAATTGGAAGTGATCTGTACTCGCTTACAAGCATGTAGTTTATAATGTCTTCAACTGGTGTTTCCGCAGAAAACAAGCTTACTGGCTTCATGAAGTAAGATATTTTCATCCTTTGCGGCTCGCTTACATTTCTTTTCACTATATCGTCTATTGTTACAATACCTTCCAGCTTGCTGTCAAAAATAAAGGCTTCATATTTTTTTTCGGCAGCCATCCTTGAGACAACATGCGAGAGGATTTCATCTGGTTTGATTAAAAATGCCTTTTCTAGGACATCCTCAATTTTCATAAAAAATCACAGGCCACTTTTGCCCATTCTCTTCATCTCTTTCGTTATATAACCTGCAAGAATATTCCTTATTTTTTTTGATTTTATGTTTTTAAGATTTCCCAATATCTTCTTATTCTTCTCAAAATCGACAGTAAACTTATCGCTATGCTCTTCTATGAGATCATTGCCAAGTGTCTTTATCGGAATGGTTTTTATCCTACCCATTTATTCACCCAAGTAATAATACTTATTCCATCCAATATATATTTAAAACATTGATATCTGGAATTGGCCTAAAATAGAGAAAATAGTGTACCCTATGACTATTAACACAATACTATGTTTCAACCCTGCGATCAAAGACCCTTCCGCCATTTTGCCAGTCGCCAAGCCGGCAAAGAAGCCTTGAACGAGTATAAAATTAACGAATGTCCGAGTATAAAGCTCCATAGGCATTACAGGCGCTTTTTCCTCCTCTCCTCCCATCAGGCTCGGAGACATCTGCATTGTTCCAAAGCTAGGTAATAGGAAAGATTTAAGAATCAAGAGAATGAAAATGAAAACGAAAAATATCATGTAGGATGTGACGAGCTGCGACTGAACGGAAGCCGATCGCTCTTGTCGTATCTTGTTAATTTCAATCAGCGATTGGCCAATCGCCCTCAACGTATCCGAAATTTTGCCTCCTACCTTGTAGGTTTCTATTATCGTGCTCACAGACCTCTTTATGGGCGTTGACTTCACCTTTTCAGAAAAAATTTTCAGCGATTTTTCGAATGGTATTCCCCATTCAACCTTGCTTTCTATTTCCTTCACATAAGGGGACAATGACCTGTAGTCCTTTCTTGAAACATGCTTTAGCGCGATTGGGAGTGTCATTCCCGAATCAATTGCTTCGGTCAGGTCGATTATGAAAACTATGAATTGCTCTTCTATTTCCTTGCTTATCCTGTATCTTCCGTAAAAAATGAGGAAAGGCGGGACGATCGCCACCATGGCACCAAGAACATTTATAAGCGGTGTTATGAACGGGAATATATTAGACAGGAAGAAAAAATTGAAAAAAAGCAGCATTGCTCCTATACACACGAAAGCAACTTCGAACATCAAGGTCTTGCTTATTTCCATTTACACACCTGGATATGTCATATGTATGAACACAAGGAAAGCAACGTTGAAGACAGGAAGCATTACCCATGTTATCAACATTATAATCTCATCTATTGTAAATCCCATTACACTACCCCCTATTATACTCATGGTTGCAAGCATGGAGAGCATCATAAGGGGAGCGGCAACCAGAAGCGCGGTATATATGTCCGCATAGGTGGAAAGCGTTTTAAGATATTTTTCCCTCTTAATTCTATAATCGAAAAGTGACCTATCTGACATACCTCTTAAATATTCTATAATATCACCACCAGATTCCGTGGTGGACACAATACCAAGCAAAAGTTCCCTGAAGCCTTGGGATGGCGTCCGGTCAGCAACATCTTTGATGGCATCCACAGAACTCATCCCGAATGTCTTTATATTTCTCATTATAAGTTTCGAATCTTGGGTTATTTCCCCATATTCCTCAAAGCCTGTCAGCAATTCAAACATGAATTCAGTCGGTATACCAGAAGATGAAATTGCGGCCATGTGCGTTATGGCGAAAGGAAGGTTATTTTCTATCGATTTCTGCCTTGATTTCTCCCTTTCGACAGGATAAAGGTAGAAAATTATGAAAACGATGGAGGCTACAAAAACAGGAAAAAATATTATGCTGAATATGTAGATGTAAAATTCAACCTGTATCAGATAGGTGAGCAATACATAAATCGAAACTAGCGATATGACAAATGCAAGGGTTGTTGAGAAAAATAACATGCTGATCCATGTTTTCAGCAAGACCTTCATATTTGCATTTTTTATGTGCGGTTCCAGCGGTTTGAAGGAATCAATATACTTATCCACCATCCCCCCGAAAAGAATCAGGGAAAATTTTTTATAAACAGATGACATATTAAAATATTTATACTCGCATATAAAAAGTGACGATGATTAAACAAAAGCAGGGAGCATGTTTGCGGTAGACCTTACGGAAAACTGAAAGTTATCCGGACTGCCTTCTCCACCCTGTGACCCTGCAAGCACCGCCATCATGACTTAGAGCTGCTGTCTTTCGGGGTCGCACGCGTCCGTGCCGAACTTTCCGACCCTGACCCGGTTCGCCATGAAGATGATCCTGCAGGACAAGGCTTCTCAGTTGACAGAACGGGCTTACAGTTTGACACAAAGCCATCCGCAAACTACAACCGGCCATGAAGACCGTTTGCCACCCGAAGGTACGGTAGGCCTAGCCCCGTGGTTGGAGGCCCCCTGCATTAATAATCCGAGGATTCGTATTTAAATTATTTTAACGCTCCAAATTAGGCGTTTGTGCCTGCTTTTAAAATTAAAAAACAATTTATATTTAAGGTGTGCGGATGTACTGCTATAGAAAGCCAACAAGAACGGCTAAAAGGAAAAAATTTGTGATACTCGGCCTCGCCGTTTTTGCTGCATTGATGTTTTTCATAGGCTATTATATGGGGGACATGAACAAGACAATCATAATATATCGCAATGAAACAAGATCTGCGGGAGTCATAAATTACGTTCCTTACATTCCAATAAACAACTCCCTTTCAAATGTTTCGTTCTCTTCCATAACAGTCCCAGCCGTTGATGAAGAAGGGAATGGACTTACCACAGTCCTAACGGTACAGATACTACCAGGCGAGGGAAGGGTCTTGACAAACATAGATAAGTTGCTTTTCTGGGTTGATACGCAAAACTCCATACGGACTTCAAGGAAGGTCGCTTCAAATATAACAGGTATTAATCTTTCTCAATATGACATCATATATACGATAGAAACTAGTGCGACATCAGTAGAGGGGCCGTCTGCAGGTGCAGCACTTGCAATCGCTACAGTTGCTGCCATCCAGAAAAAAAGGGTAGACCCTAAAGTCATGATAACTGGAGCAATAAATCATGACGGGACTATAGGTTCGGTAGGGGAAATATTACTTAAGGCGAAAACTGCGAAGGAGGGAGGGGCAAAACTTCTTCTTGTTCCGCTGATGCAATCACATGGTATAATTTATGAGACAAAAAAATATTGCGAGAATATAGGCTCTGCGCAGGTATGCACAACGGAGAACATTCCAAAAAATGTTAACATCTCAGAAGAGATCGGAATAGAAATAAAGGAAGTAAAGAGCATAAGCGAGGCACTGAAGTACTTTTTTACAGAGGAATGATATGATTGACATACATGCCCATCTTTGCTTTGGCGATTATGACAAGGATATGGATCAGGTTATATCAAAATGCAAACAGGAGCTTTCGGCTGTCATAGTAGGGTCGGCAAGGTATGATGAAGGACTGAAAGTGCTTGCTCTGGCCAAAAAATATCCGAAGTTCCTCTTTCCAACGCTTGGCTACCATCCTGTCGAAGGAGGCAATGAGCCTGAAAAAATCATGCAGCTGATAAAATCTAATTCCAAAAAAATTGTAGGCATAGGAGAAGTCGGGCTCGATTATCACTGGGAAAAGGACATAAAAAAACAGGAGGCACAAAAGGAGATATTTTCTAAATTCATAGAAATGGCCAAGAAACTGAAAAAACCTCTTGTAATTCACTCATGGGGCGCTGAATCCGAATGTTTCGAGACAGTTAAAGACTTGGATGTCGCTGTGGTGTTTCACTGCTTCTCCGGGACAAGGGAGTTGGCCAAAGAAATTGTAGCCCGGGGCTTTTACATTTCCGTGTCTACCATGGTCCTTTTCTCAAAGAACATACGCAAAATCGCAAGAGACACCCCACTGGATAACATTCTTCTCGAGACAGATTCGCCGTTTCTTTCTCCAAACAAAGAGCAGGACAGAAGGAATTATCCTTGGAACATAAAGTTATCTGCTAAAAAAATAGCGGAGCTGAAAAGATTAGACGCAGCCGATATCCTTCAGAAAGCCAAGGAAAATGCCATACATGTCTTCGGTCTGAAAATAGTTTAAAAACCAGAGAGATAATTGGTATTATGAAATTGGATGCAAAGGTCATGGAAAAAGCTATCGGTATGCTTGGATTGGGATATGTCTGTGACTCTTGCCTTGGCCGCCAGTTCGCAAAGCTCATAAAGAATAAGACGAACAAGGAGAGAGGCAGGATGATACGCGATTCCTTGGCCGCTGAATACCATGCCAGAAAAATAAGGGCAGATCCTATGAATTTTCTTGATTATGATTATAAAGAATCAAATACCGAAAAACATTTAAAATGCGTACTGTGCGAAAACATACTTGAAAACCTTGCAAAAATTTCAGAGAAACCGCTCAGGGAGCTGAAGAAAATGGATTTCAGAAGCTTCATGATAGGGGTGAAGATGAGCGATTCGCTCGTTATGAACGAGGAAAAGTTGTGGGAAAAGACAGGAACTGAATATTGCGAACCGATAAAGTCCGAGATAAGCAGGGAGTTTGCCAAAGCGATAATCAAAGGCTTGGGCAAAAAGTTCGATCCAAACAAACCCGATGTAATAATAATGTTTGATGTCCAGAGAAATGAAGCTGAAATTTTTTCAAACCCGCTTTTCGTTTATGGCGAATACAAGAAATTCGTGCGCGGTCTGCCACAGACCAGTTCCCCAAAATATAAGCAGACAGTAGAGGACATCATATCCAGGCCGCTCATGAGGACGGCGAAAGCTAAGGGCCACGTGCTGCACGCGCAAGGCAGGGAGGACAGGGAAGCCAGATGCCTGGCATGGAGGCCTTTCATCATTGAGCTGAAACAACCGCTCATGAGGAAATTGTCCCTGAAAGAGATGGAAAGCGCCATAAACAAAAGCGCCAAGGTCAAAGTCGCCAGACTCCACCTTTCCGGCAGGAAAAAGGTGGCCGAGCTCAAGGCGCAGAACCCATTCAAAATATACAGGGTTGTGGTGGATTTCGAGGCGCCCGTGGAAAAACCGGAGCGCCTCAGAGGCATAGTGGGCGCCATAAAGCAGCGGACGCCTAACAGGATTCTGGGAGCAAAACCCGACAAAACAAAGCATAAAAAGGTTAAAAGTATAAAATGGAAAAGGATTAATACTAAAAGATACCAATTTGATATAACCGTTGAGTCTGGTTTATACCTGCAGGAACTCATAACCGGCGACGGCGGCAGGACGAAACCTTCGGTGTCACAACTGCTTGAAAATCAGGCGCATATGAAGGAATTCGACCTGATTGGCATCAAAAAAGGATGATAATATGGTAAGAGCGACACTGGGATTCAGGAGATCCACGAGAAGGAAGCTGAAGAAAACCCTCAGGCATAAGTTCAAGGTCACGCCATACCTTACGGAATTCAAGGTAAACGACAGGGTGACGCTGAAACCCAATCCGTCTTCACATAAAGGCATGCCTTTCCCCAAGTTCAAGGGAAAGACGGGAGTGGTAAAGGAAAAAAGAGGGGACGCCTATATTGTTGAAATAAGGGTCGGCAACAGATTAAAAGAGGTCATATCCAGACCCGAACATCTGGTATTAAAAAAATAGGGTGGTTGCATGAACATCAGAAATGAAAAGGTTGTTAGCTGGGCGGAAGCCAAGAAGATAATTTCAGACAAGGAAAAAAACAAGGAGTTTGCGTACGAGCAAAAAAACGCATTGGACCATCTGAGAAAATTTTGCAAGCTGCCTGAAAAGAAATACGAAAAAATTGTAGAAGAGCTGAAAGACATAGAAAAGCTCAAGGAAAGACACATTGTCAGCATCGTAAATTTCTTGCCAGAAAACCAGAATGATCTAAGGGTATTATTCGCAAATGAGAGACTAGTTTTGACGGATGAGGATAAGAGAAAAATATTGAAGATAGTGAAGGACGATAAATAACATTTTATAAAGACAGCTTTCATTTTATAAATCAGGAGAGGGTGTAAGAATGACACAAAGAGAAATCAAAAAAGACGAGTGGGCAATAGCCCTGGATTTTTTCCCGCATGGATACTATGGAATGCGTGTTTCGCAGCCCGTAGCACAGGTTGTGGGAAGGGAATTTTTCTCATTGCTTGAAGTCATAGTAAGAGAAGGAGTTTACCTAAAGGTCGGTTCATTGGTTTACATAGGCGACGGAAAAAGAGACGAGGTCAAATTCATAAAAAGAAGAATAGAATTCAAGGATTTAACGATCGCTTCTAAAGAAGAATTATCAGACATAGTTGAAAGTATAGTCAAATTGAACCCTAAAAAATTCCTCAACTTCTTCAATAAAGCAGGCACAATAACAACCCGCCTGCACCAGCTTGAACTTCTGCCGGGTATAGGCAAAAAACATCTCTGGGAAATACTTTCGGTGAGGAAGGAAAAAGAGTTTGAAAGTTTTGATGATCTTAAAAAACGGGTCGCCATGCTTCCTGATCCGGAAAAAATGATAATTAAAAGAATACTTGAAGAACTTGAGGATCATGATAAATACAGGATATTCGTGCCCAAATTTGAAAAAATGCAGATGCAAAGATGATTATTTTTTGACTATTTTCAGAACGTTTTCAGGATTCTTGTAGTAATCCGATATCATTCTCCCAACCTTTTCAATTGTATTTATTTTGTTTTTAACCAACCAAATCAGTATGCTCTTTTTCTCCTCCAGATTCTTCTTTATCTCGCTATCCTCCATTCCAGAGAAAAGCTTTATGTCGTTCAGGATTCTGTTCGATTTGCCCCATTCCACAATCTGATCCTTTGATGGAACCCACCTAAAGATATTGTTAAGTTCTATTTTCATTTCATCAAGCCCACCAGATGGGATTAGTTCAGTAATTTCCAGGACCCTCCTTATATTCTTTCTCCTATCCCTATGCATAACTGCTATTAACTGAAGCGAAGTAAGGAGGGAAAGAGGTATGTTTATGGGAGGGTTTATCAATCGTTTCAGCGTCTCTTCTGCCGTGTTCGCGTGAAGCGTGGAATAGACCGAGTGACCCGTGTTTATGGCTTCGAACAAGACCTCCGCTTCTTTCGATCTTCTTATCTCGCCCACTATCATCCTGTCGGGTCGCATTCTGAGCGCGTTTATCATGAGTTCCAGCATCGTGACCTCCCCCTTGCCTTCTATGTTGGGCGGCCTTGTAGTAAGCGGAACCCAGTGAAGGAATGGCGGAAGCTGTATTTCCCTCGTGTCCTCGATAGACAATATCCTTTGGTTTGGTGGAATGAACATGCACAAGACATTGAGGAAAGATGTTTTACCTGATGCGGTTCCACCAGTGCAGACGATATTCATCTCGAACTGTATGGCAAGCCACAAGAATGCAGCTACTTCCGGCGATATGGTTTTTGTTTCTATGAAATCTGTTATTGTCCATGGTCTTCTGGCGAATTTCCTTATGGTCAGTGTATTGCCTTTTGATGAGATCGGGAACAAAGTTGCATTTGCCCTGTCTCCTGTTGTCAGATAAGCATCCATCAATGGATGCAGGTTCGTTATTTGCGTTCCTACTTTTCTCCCTATCTGTGCCGAATAATTGTAAATTTTGGATTCCTCTCCCATTATGACGGTTGTCTTAAGCCAGCCATGCGTTCTGTGGTAGACCCATATGGGTTCTTTGGCGTTGTTGATTACTATTTCTTCGAGATCGTTATCCTTAAGCATGAATTCCATGGGACCCAATCCAAGCGATTCCTGGGAAAGTATTCCTACAAGGATATCCACATCATTTTTTGGAAGGCGTGGTAATTCCGATTGTATCAGCTTTGTTGCCCTTTCCGTGAATTTTTTTTTGACATCAGTTGTCTCCTCAGAACCTAATATATCATCCGTACGGAATGCCATGTCAGTAACTATTTTTTCCCTTATTGAATCCAAAATTGCCCATGTGGCCTCCTCTATTTTAGGATATCTTATTTCATATATGGGGACATATTCATTCGGGTCACGGCATATCTTTACCGAAGCTACAACATTCTGATAATTAATCGTATATTCTTTAATCACATCGGTATTATCACGCCTGTTTATCTCCCTTTTCGCCGCTACTCCCCTCATTTTTACCCCTCTTTTTTATTAACATCAAAACAAAAACAATCCCGATGATTATTATTATGCCTGCCGCTAAATAAGCTTGGGCGTACGTAATCCGTATGGTTTGGAATTTTATGGTATAAAATGACATGAAAGCTGCAAAAGAGAGCAGTATTATGAGGTTTATTATGAAGACTTTTTTTGCCGGCTTGAGTTTTTTCCTCTCCTTGGTGCCCTTTATTTTTTCCGTGTCTGATGTGAACCTTTTGAGTATCAGGACAGGTTCGCCGACAGGGGGATAGCGTAGTCTCACAAGTTTATGCTCCTCCAAAATCCTTGCCCATTCTTCAACTTGGTCGTTATTGATTCCAAGAATCTTCGCGGCATCTTTTACTTTAACTATCCCTTTATCCTTTGTGAGTTCATATAGTTTATCGACATCTGTTTCAAGAAGTTCTCTGACTTCTGACTTTTTGGGTGCGATTTTCCTCATTTCCTTAACCTTTTTTACAGGTTTTTCAACTTTTTCTTCGGTTGACTCCTGTGGTTTTTGGGCCTCTTTTACAAATACCTTCCATTTTTTTTCTAAAAGCTTATCCTCGTTAGGTTTTTGTAGCTTTTCATTTTTTTTACTGTTATCCAATTTCACGTAATCGTTCCCCGCACCCTTATTTTTATTATCTTTTTTCATGCTAGCAACCATTACATAATTCAGTCAATTTATATTTGTCGGCAAAAGTTTTGTTCAGCCTGAACCAGCCCTGCAAACCCCTAACGGGATACCCAATATAGTCTTGGTCCCCGAAATATATATAATCAACCGAGATAACGTTTTCCTTTATCGGTATGCCATAACTTTCAAGTTCTGGAAGGTTGACGAATGTTTCCATTCCATCCGTAGTCGAGTTCAGGTTGCCTTCCAGCCTTTTGATGAATCCGGGGCCATCCCCAGAAAAGTAATATTTATTGTCTATCTCCTCGCGCACGGGAAGATGCCAGACAGACCTGGTGATGCTGTCGATATAGATCTTTTCGTAATTGGTTTCAGAGATTGCCTGTGCTATAGCTTCAACAGCACTGCTGTTTCCCGTAACATAACAGTCGGAATCCGTGCTGAGATTTACGGAATCTTCTATGACGAAGCCGGAGAAGCAAGTGAAACTCACGCCCGAAACATTTTCCGCAACAAGAATTTTTGAGCTGCAGTCAGTCCTGTTGAGCGTGACATCGCCGGAGCAATTGCCCGATGAATTCAGGTTTCCGGTGACCAGCTTTCTTGCCCTGTACGGATATGGCGATATTCTTATGGTTCTCGTAACCACGCCATTGGTTTTCAGCGTGAATACAGGATCTTCCGCACTCTCCACTGGCACCGGCGTTTCATAATACTGGTTTTTTTTGTCCACCCTTGCTATTCCCAAGTCATCCGCTACCGACACATTAAGCTTCCCCGAAGCCTTTATTTGGAAAGCGCCGAAACTTGAGACGTTAAGATCAGAAAAGCTCACGTTGACGTTGAAATTTGACTGGACTGCACGTATTTTGCTTGTCCAGTTGGCAAGCGTGTTGTTGAGCATGAGCAGGCTTTCGTTTCCGTTTATCGTTCCGTTTTCCATAAGCTCCTTTATACCGGCTGAAGCATTCGCCAAAGGCATGCCGTTCATCACAACGTAATCATCCCCGGCCAACATTGCACGCTTGCCTGATGTGACAATCGCTTTGCCGAAATCGTTTTCAACGCTTTTCCCGACTTGGTGTATCTGGTCTGCGACAATCGTTTCGTACGTTCCAGTTTCTCCTCCATGCGACACGACATAAAGCGAAACGAATATGACGAGAGGTATCGTCACGAATATTGCTATCACAGAATAAAACTGGCCCCTCATATTAACTTATATGAGGAGTTTAATTAAATTGGGATTTGGTATGGTTTAGCGTCGGGTCGCCGGTTATTGTATAGGGTCTGCATATTTCAGCAAGGGTTCAACGTTTAGACCACCCATTGGTTTAAACGCTCTCTTCCTGCAGGATACTTCCAAAACATCACCTTTTCTTTCAACCCCAATTCTTTTCGCGTTTGGATTCGTATTAGTTAATAGCTCTTCAAAATATCTGGTGCTGAGGGTTGTAGCGCCCAAACCAAGCCTGCCATCGGCTGTAGCATGTTCTCTTATCTGGCCTAAATAGTCTGGTCGTATATGCAAGGATACTTTATATGTTGTCATAGCATCACCTTTTTTATTTAATAGTAACTATTCGAGGTAAAATTTATAAACTGTTATTGAGCCAGAAATCCGGGCTTAAAATCAGAATTAAATTAAAATCCATGATGCAATATTTTATCATGAAGTATTCAAAGCTCGTCGACCTCTACGAATATCTCGAGCAAATGCCCGCAAGGCTTAAAAAGATCGAGGCTATTGCCGGCTTTTTCAGGGACGTTGACGCGAAAGACCTTGACAGGGTCGCGCTACTCGTTCAGGGCAAGGTTTTCCCTGCATACTCGGAAAAGGAGATGGGCGTCGCCGACAAGGTGATGGCGAAGGCGATATCATCCGCCACGGGTTTCACGGAAGATCATGTAAACAAGGTATTCAAGGAGACGGGCGATCTCGGCCTGGCGGTCGAAAAACTCATGAAAATCAAGAAGCAGAGAAGCCTTGTGAGCCGCGAACTGGAAATAGAAAAGGTATTCGACAACATTCAGAAGCTCGCCTCCATCGAAGGCAAAGGCTCGCAGGAAATGAAGATTTCGCTGATAAAGGAACTGGTTTCGAACGCGAAGCCGGAAGAGGCGAAGTACATAGTCCGCACGGTCCTCGAACAGCTGAGAATCGGCGTGGCCGAAGGGGTGCTGCGCGATTCCATCGCCAACGCGTTTTTCCATGCAAAGGACAGGGAGGAAAAGAAAAAAATAATAAACGCAATAGAATGGGCGTGGTTTCTGAGGCCCGATTACGCCGAGGTGGCAAAAATAGCGAAAGAAGGGGGGCTAAAGGGCCTGGAGAAGGTTTCTATAGTGGTTGGCGAACCTTATCAGGTCCTGCTCGCGGAGAAGGCGAATGACCTGAAGGAGGCGCTGGAAACTTTCGAAAGGCCGCTTGTCGAATTCAAATACGACGGTGCGCGCATATGCATCCACAAGAAAGGCGAAAAATTCTGGTTCTACACCAGAAGACTCGAAAACGTCACCAGGCAATTCCCTGACCTGCTCGCGCTGGCAAAAAACGGGATAAAGGCACGGGAATGCATAATCGAGGGGGAAATGCTTGGCATAGACCCGAAAAGCGGGACTCCTTTGCCTTTCCAGATGCTTTCACAGAGGATAAAGAGGAAATACGACATCGAGCAGACGACGAAGGAAATCCCTATACAGGTCAATCTTTTCGACACAGTTTATCTGGAAGGGAAAGAGCTTTTTTCAGAGCCTCTCGAGAAGCGCAGGAAGCTGCTCGAATCGATAATTAAGGTAATACCGGGCAAATTCCAGCTGGCCGAAAAGCTGGTGACCAAAGACCTCAAAGAAGCGGAAAAATTCTATCAACGCGCGCTAAAAGCGAAGCAGGAAGGCGTCATAGTAAAGAACCTGGATGCGAAATACCAGCCAGGAAGAAGGGTGGGATACTGGCTGAAAGTCAAACCGATAATGGAGACGCTCGACCTCGTCATAACAGGAGCGGAATGGGGAACCGGCAAGAGGACGAGCTGGCTGGGAACATTCGTTCTTTCTTGCAAGAAGGGCGACGAGTTCTTGGAGTGCGGTATGATGGGGACCGGCATCAAGGAGAAGAAAACAGATGACGACGAAGGCGTTACCTTTGAAGAGCTTACAAAACAGCTGAAACCATTTATAATTTCGGAGAAGGGAAATGAGGTCAGAATAAGGCCAAAAATCGTTATCGAGGTCGCGTACGAAGAGATACAGAAATCCCCGACTTATTCCTCGGGTTTCGCCCTGCGTTTTCCCCGCCTGCTCAGGATAAGGGTTGACAAGTCGCCCAGCGAGGCAGACGATGTCAGGAGAATAGAAAATCTCTATCATTCCCAGCGAGGAAGAAAATTCTAGCCGTCCCGCATAACAATGAATTTGTGCATTTTGGAACAGTTAACATTTAAATATATTCACTAAGAAGTAATAAACATATATAAAGCTTTGCCCGAATTAAGAATAGGCGAGAATGCGTATAAACATAGAAATATAAATACAGACTCGCAATTAACTATCAATTAGGTGAAAAAATGGTAGCAACAATGAAAACTCTTGATGCGCTCAGAAGCATAGGCCTGAACCTTTACGAGAGGAAGATATTCGTGGCTTTACTGGCGAGAGGTGTAGCGACTGCGGGAGAGCTTTCACAGATAGCAAACGTCCCGAGATCGAGATCGTACGACATTCTGGAATCACTTGCGGAGAAAGGCTTCGTCGTAGTCCAGCCATCAAAACCGATAAGATACGTTGCGCTCGCGCCGAAAGACGCGTTCGAAAGGACTATGGGCAACCTCAAGATAAGGCATGAAGAGATGCTGGAAAGGATAGAGATCATGAAGAGTTCACCGGTCATGAGCGAACTGGAAAACATATACAAGGAAGGTCTCAACCTGGTTCAGCCTTTCGAGATGACAGGAACGCTTAAGGGAAGACATTCAATAAACCAGCATCTGGGTTCGCTTTTCAAGAAGGCAAACAAAGAAATACGCATAATCACGACCGAAAATGGGCTCAATGAACTCTATTCCAACCACTACAATTCTCTGAAGAGGATTTCAAAGAGGGGCATAAAGCTCAAAATACTGGCTCCCCTCAGCGAAACGGTTCCCGTGAAGGCGTTCTCGCAGATAGCGGAAATGAAGAATGTGAAAAGGCCGCTTAACAGGGTTTACACTATAGACGACAAGCATGTCATTTTCGCTCTCACCGACGACAGGAAGGTTCACCAGACGCAGGACGTCGCTTTCTGGGCACAGTCACAGCATGCGATAAAGAGTTTTGTAGAGCCATTCTTCAATAATGTATGGGCAGAATAAGAAGCGGATAACGCTTTATTTTTATATTTTATACTCATTTCTATTTATTTAAGCTCTTCCTTCTTGAATTCCTTAGTCTTGCCTTTTCTGGTCGCGGCGCTTGAGAACAAACCCCATTCCTCTTCAGGGATTTCTAGCAGGTCTTTAAGCGGCTCGAATCTGTGGTCTCTCATTATCGCCTCCTGCCTCCAGAAATCCAGCCCGGTCAGCTTAAGCCCGAAATATTCTTCCGGCAGATTTTCCGGCGGGACATCTCTCTCCAGAAATTTTGCGCATAGCTTCAGCGCGTCGACAGACTGCCTGAAGGGATCGTCGCCGCCTCCGCGTTCGAACCACAGATAAACGTCGTAACCGGCCTGCTTCCCGAACCCGGTTTCACGAAGGAAATAATTGAGCGTGTAGACTTCCATATCGCCAAGCTCTATGGGGTAATGCGCGTGGAGGGGGTTCGGGGCGTTGGAATGGACCGAAAGGACGAATTTACCGAAATCGGGCGCTAATATTTTAAGTTTTTTTATTTCCAGAATCGGGTCCACGCCCTGGCCGGCGATGTGCTCCCAGTCGATGGTCATGAAAACCCTGTCGGTTTTGACGATCCTCCTGATAGTTTTTATGGCGGCATAAACCTGTTTCGGATGCCAGAGTATGTACTGGCCTGCATATCTCGGGTCTCTCGCATCCGGCATCTCTATCGTTATCTTCAGTTTTTTGGCTATCTCGATCAGCTTGGGCTTATCGGATTCGGGGATGTTCAGATTTTTGATGTACGTCAACAGTCCGCTGTTAAGGTACTCCAGCGCCGCTTTCATGTGGCCTTCCAGATATTTCGCGCCCATGGCTGCGTACCAGAACTCCTTGAACTGGCGGTCGTTCTCATCTTGCGCCCTTCTCCACGCCTTGTCTACCCACCAGTCGTCCGTGTAATCGATTTTGTACGGAGCTAGCACGTCCTTGTAGACCTCGACCATCGCCAGCCAAATGGGATCCTTGTTGTAAAACATGTAATGGGCTATTATGTCATAACAATCGGTCATCTTGCCGTAATTGTTTATTTTCCACTCCCTCTCCTCAAGCGTTGGCTTGGCCATTTTTTTTTCGGCCCAGTCGCTCAGATATTGCCTGTATAATCGCCCCTGTTTTTGTGCGGCCTCGGCGCCTACTGTTTTTAATATATCTTCTTCTATTTTGTCATATTTGCCCCTGTTTTCCGGAAGTTTTAATTCCGGGTTTTTTTCGACGATTTCATTCATTCTTCTTCTTTGTTCCTTGGTTTCCCAAAGCCTCACCTCGCTGTGCGCCCTTCCCTGGCCTTCTTCTATTTCCTCCGCCTTCAGAATGTGCTGAACATATTGCCTTTCATAATCCCACATTTTCTGGGAAAACCATTTTCTCAGCCTTTTGTCGTCGTGAAGGATTTCGGAAATGAACCTTCCGTCGAAATCGCACATGATGATCTCGAGCTTGGACGAAGTGAACGTTATCATCTCCAGCCAGTAATGCAGGCAAGCATGGAAAAGGACGTATTTGCAGCCCGAGAAAACAGCCGAGCGTATTGACTTCAGCACATGTTCATGCGCATCCCTCCAGTCAGAGCGCTCGGGAATTTCAAAGGGCGTTGTCAATGAGCCATGGAAGCATAAATCAATACCCTGTTTTTCCGCAAGATGTCGTATCTCTTCGCCAAGCGTGTAGTCTATTTCATGCGGCGTATCGCCGGATATCTCGATTGCATTCGCACCCTTCGAAAGAGCGTAGCCTATTTTCTTCAGCGATGTCGCCAGTTCCTCGGCTCTCGCAATATAGTACAAACCAGTCGTGACCCCGACCTTTATCATAACATACCATCAGATTAGTTGATCTTCATCCATTCGTTAGCTTACCGAGACAGGGCTTGTCTTGTTTCCTTCGCTGGTCATGGCCTTTGCCCGCTTATCCTATAAGCAGTTTCTTTTATCAAATCCCTCAGTTCCTCTATCTGGGTTGCGTAATAGGTAGCATAGGTCTTGGTGATCCTTTCAGCAAGATTTGTTTCATACGGCCCCGGCTTTATGAAGAATTTAAGCAGCGGGGCAAGCATTTTCTTGAACCTTCTCCTCCTTTTTATCCACCTGGCCTTGGCCGCCCCCCATGACCCTTTCCATCTTTCGGTCGCTTTTTTCTTTTTTTCCTTTTTGTCCCCCTCCCATGGATATTGTCTCTTTACCTTGTCCATCCATTCCTTTTCCTCCTTGGAAACGCCTATGAGCTTTTCGATTTCCTTCCTGAATTTTTCTTTTTTATATTCAAGCTCGAGGAGTATGAAAAGCATAAAATTTTTCGAAACAAGGAAGGGGTGGAAATGCCAATACTGGTCCTCCACGACCATCGGACCAGTCGAACCCTTCTTGTACTGGCAGACGTAATCGAGGTCTATGAAGAAATAGTAGAGAAACCTCTCGTCTAATGCGGGCGCGGGATAAATCGTAAGGAGTTCGGTGCGTTTTCTATAAAAATCACCGCCTTTCTGAAAGCCTGCTATGAATTTTTTAATATCCTTTTCTGAAAACTCAACATCATACATCGCTTCGAATGCTAGAAGATTTTCCTTAACCCAGTCGTCGAAGATTGGGATTTCACCCCATCCTGAAATAATAAGGGGCTTTCCCATCTCTTCCGGCCTTATCGGTTTCCAGAACCAGAGTTTGGCTTTGACCTCCCCCTGCGGCGTGAATGACAGCTTCAATATGTCGGTGAGTTCAGATGCGGCATCCTTTATCTCCGCTTCCTCCCTTATCAGTTTGAATTTGTTAAGATACGGCTTCAGCCATTCCCTGTATTCATCGACGGACCTTCTTCTTGATTCCAGCAGGTTTTTAATCCTCGCATAGCGTTCTCTTACGTCCGGGAAGAACAATTTTCCCCATTCCTTGAACAGTTCGTTTTTGGTTTTGAGAACGTTGGCTTCCACGGTTGTGACCTTTAGGTTTTCCCTTATGACTTTCGTGTCTGTCCATTCAGGTTTCATTTTCAGGAAATCGCCTATTATGGTCGGCCAGCGCTTGGTCATTGTGACCATCGAATAACCCTCGCCCATGTAAGCATCAACCCTGTCCACGAAAAGCGCGCGCAGGACATGCTCGTCTTTTTTGCCCATCTCGAAATAGTCGAGGATTTCCCTGTACTTCCTTTCGTCATGCTTCAGAAGCTCGTAATCCGCGACTGCCTGCGCAGCCGAGGCGAGTCCCGCTTTTATGTGGCCTTCAAGCCTTTCCTTTTGCGCCATCACCGGGGCGAATGCAGGAGGGGCGGTCGGCGTTACCCTAAGGAACTCGTCCGCCTTCTCTACAAGATAATGCCATTTTGCAATCCTGTATATGAAAATGTTGTAGATGATTTCCGCCTGGCCTTCCAGCGTAACGGGATTGAGGCTTACTATCTGGTCTATAAGCGACGGGCTTACCACGACCTCTCCGTAAATGCCGTTAATTTTTCTGGCCTTGTCCAAAAAGTAATCAATTACAGTAGTGTAATCTTTGAGTTCCTCTTTCCAGTGCTCTTTTAAATTCTCCCTCTTTTCTCTCTCCTTCTCTTCCCGCTTTCCCTTTTCTTCTTCCCTGCGCATTTTTTCAAGCGGCTTTTCCAGTTCTGCCATATTAACTATTTGTAAAACAAAAGATAAAACTTTATGGGCTGAAAAGAATGAATCCCCCCACCACCATAAGGACAAGACCTATTACTATCGCGCTCAGCCCAAAGCTTGTTTGCGGATGTCCATGTGGACCCGCCTCCTGGTGCCTTATTATTCCCGGAAAAAACACAACCAGAAACCCGCCAAACGCAATCATCGCAACGCCCAGAATCTTTAAAACCAGCCACCAAAGCATCAAAAACACCAGCGCAGGCTAAACATAGCAATTTATAATTTGTTTGGGAAATATAAATATAGAGAGGTGTTGCAATGCCGCAATTTGCGAGAACCAAGCTGCTCATGCAGGAGGATTGTTACAGGGAAAAGCCGGAAAGGACCACTATAACCTATGTTGGACCAAATCCAATGAAGCTCTATTACAAGTTGTATGAACTCATGAAGGCTGTTTTCAGGGCAGCAGATTCCGATATACAAGAGGAGAAGTTCAGCTGGGGCAAGGGGGAGAAAGAGAAGTTCAAGGTCCGCTGGTACATCCACAAGGACATGGATGTTTATACGTACCTTTACATAAGGTTTGACGTTTCCGGCTATGGCGATGAAAAAACCGGAAACGCCGAAATCAGGATAAAAGGCGTGCTGAGGACAGAATACCCCCAGGACACGATATGGCAGCGCTCATTGTTTTATGAAATGATGAGGGTTTTATGGCACAGGTCATTCTACTTCAGGAAGAGAGAGGAATATGCCGAAGATTGCAGGAACATGCTCACGATGTTCAACAGGAACGTTCATGAATTTTTGAGGCAGCTCAGGGAAGAGAGCAGTTAGAGTTCTTGGTGGTATGAGATGGGCAAATTCACGATTGAAGACGACTGTTTTGCTCCCAGAAGGATCAGGTGGATAGATTATTCAGGCCCCGACCCCCTTGCATGGACAAGGGAAGCGAGCATCATTTTGCGTTCGCTGTGGGAGTGCTCTACCACGGCGCTCGGCGAACCCAGATGGATGTGGGACTGGACCGGCGACCCGATACAGATGTATTACAACAGGATCGCGGTCCATCAGAGGACGACCGGCAGGTTCTCCAAAATTATTCTGGGCATAAAGATGGTGGGCTTCAAATCCAAGGCGAAAAACGATGGCACGTTCAAAATGGAGCTGGAGTCAGTGGTAAGGCACGAGTTCAGCGGCAACAAGTTCGTCATGTTCATGTGGTGGATATACTGGCACGTGTTCTTCAATACGATCAGGCAGAGCATGGTGGAGAGATGCAAGGCCATGACCGAGAGGTTCATAGCGGTCATAAAGGAAATTTACAACATGGGATCGATCGAGGTAGACTAAATTACTCATTTCTAATAAGCATAACGTTTTTAAGTAAGAAATCTGAATAATCTGCATGAAAGCGGACATTCTTGACGTGCTGACAGCACTCGCGAAGATGAAATTCAAGGTCACCACATCTGATTTGGCCAAGAGGCTTGGCCCCTCCCAGCAGACCATGTCGCGCAGGATGCGCGAGCTTGAAGACATGGGCCTCATAGAAAGGGAGACCGTCGCTAAAGGTCAGTTCGTCTCGCTTACAGAAGAGGGGATGAAATTCCTAAGGAAAAAATACCTCGATCTTCGTGAAGTGGTCGAGCATTCAAAAGTGGAAGGCATTTCCTTCGGAGGCATGCTGGTTTCCGGTTCTGGCGAGGGCGGATATTACGTCGGCCAGGATGAATATTTCTTGCAGTTCCACGACAGGCTGGGTTTCCGTCCTTTCCTCGGAACACTTAACATCAGGCTAAAATCCGTCCACGACATAAAGGCGAAGGACGAGATGGAGAAGATGAAGCCGATCGTCATACACGGCTTCAGGAAGGAGAACAGGTCGTTCGGCGAAATACGCTCATACCCATGCATCATAAACCGGAAAATACGAGGTGCTGTTATCGTCCCGGAAAGGACGCATCACCCATCGGACATAGTTGAAATAATAGCTCCGGTTGGTATAAGGAAAACGCTTTCGCTGAGGGAAAATGATTACGTTCATGCCGAGGTGAGATCATGAATAAAGCTATAATCCTGACATCTGCAGGCATGCTGGCGGCTATTTCGAGCGTCTTGCAGATAGTGCATATAGGTTACATGTCGCCATGGGGCATGTGGATAGACTTCGTTGCAGTTCCTTGGATATTGGCATATTTCCTTTTTGGCTGGAGAGGGGCTTTGACCGTCTCAATCGTCTCCTCTCTCGTCATAACATTCGTCGATCCTTCCACATGGCTGGGCGCGCTGATGAAATTTACCGCCACGCTCCCCATGTGGTTAATTCCTTTTGTTTGGCAGAAGGTCTCAAAACTAAAATTGAATGATTTCCGCAAACTTCACATAGCGGCGATCTGCGTTTTTCTGGCGATAATATTGCGTGCACTTCTCGTCATTCCACTCAATTACTATTATGCGATACCCATATGGACTGGCATGAGCCCTTCGCAGGCAATAGGGCTGATACCATGGTGGGCTATCTTTTTGATGAACGCAGTGCAGGGCTTATTGGAATTTACAACAGCATGGCTTCTAGTTTTCAGATTCAGGCTCGAAAGGTTTGCAGTATGGGAATAGAGATCAGAAATCTGAACTTCGCTTACTCAGAAACACCGGTACTAAGAAACATCAACCTTGAGATAAAGGACGGCGAATTCGTGGGTGTCGTTGGTAGCACGGGATCGGGGAAAACGACATTTGCTCTCTGCTTAAACGGGGTAATACCGCATCTGGTAAAGGGGAAGTTTTCCGGCGATGTCGAGGTATCGGGAAAGAATACGAAACCTTTTCAGGTTTTTGATATCGCCAAATCCGTTGGTTTCGTTTTTCAGGACCCGGACTATCAGATATTCTCGATCACAGTGGAAGATGAAATTGCGTTTGGCCTCGAGAATATGGGTCTAGGGAAAAGCGAGGTGAAAAGAAGGCTTGAAAGCGCGCTGGATGCGCTGGGCATCAGAGATTTGAAAAACAAGGAAACATTCACTTTATCCCTCGGCCAAAAGCAGAAGGTGTGCATCGCAAGCGTTCTTGCGATGGAACCCGAGATACTTGTCCTTGATGAGCCGACATCGCAGCTGGATTTCGGGGGGACGAGAGACATATACGAGATTCTGAAGACCCTGAACAAAAAAGGGAAGACCATCATAGTGATAGAGCACAAGACTGACTGGCTTCTGAAATACGCTGACAGAGTGCTGGTTCTGGCCAAAGGCAATTTCGTTCTTGACGGCGAGCCTTCGAAAATCTTAAAAAATCCGATGCTGGAGAAGATCGGAGTCGAAATACCGAAGGTTTTCAGGATCGAGAAATTCCTGAAAAAAGCGGGTGTCAGAATCGATTTTGAAAAACTGGCCAGTGTCTAGGAGATGTAATTATGCTTAATTATAGCAAAGAAAAAAGTTTTTTTCATGGACTCGATCCAAGGACGAAGTTGTTCCTCTTCATTTTCTTTTCTGTCATTTCCCTCGTCTCAACAAAAATTATCTACCTTTCGGCAATATTCATCTTTGTCTTTCTCATCTTTCTTTTCAACAGGCTGCCGTTCCGAGAGATCAAGAACTTCTCGAAATTTTTTGTAGTACTTTCTTTCGTGGTCGTCGTCGTTCAAGGATTCTTTTATCCATTAGGAAAAACCATAATTTTCAATGTTGTGCCAATAACGCTGGAAGGCCTGTTTTTCGGGTTTGCCATTTCCCTGCGGCTCTTCGCCATTCTTTTTTCGCTGTCGATGCTCATGCTCACGACCAGGCAGGGCGATCTGCTCCATTCCCTCGGGAATTTCATGCCCAAGGACATCGCCTTCTCGCTCGCGATAGCATTCAGGTCCATCCCCATACTGGAGGAAGAAGCGAAGACCATCATCATTTCCCAGGAAGCCAGGGGGCTGAGGAAAAGAGGAAAGAAAAGGCTGGCTGCATACTTCCCGGTGATCGTTCCCCTGTTCGCCAAGGCGCTGACGCGCGCTAAATACCTAGCGATGTCCGTCGAGGCGCGCGGGTTCGGCGAGGCGAAAATGAAATACGAGATGAAGATGGCGAAAAGGGACTGGCTGGTTATTTGCGGGACGATGGCTTTCGGGATTGCCTGTTTCTGGCTGCTTGCTTTATGATTTTCGATTTTTCAATTGCCGTCAGTCCGCATAGTAGTACTGGTTGTTTTCCTTCTGCTCCCTGTCCTTTTGGGAATCTGGCTTATTTGCCCTTGCCCGTCCGGTCTGCGGGTCGCGGCGGAAGGTTATATCGAGCGTTTTAAGGAAACGATTCATGCCCTCGTTCAGGGAACAGGATGTCCTGCCAATTCCATTTATTCCCCCCTCCCCCTCGAAGACCATAAGCCTGTCGGCTGTGGAATCGATGAGCTGCAGGTCATGGTCGACAACGAATGCTGAAACCTCCCGGCCTTCCGCGTGCGATCTTATTATTTTCGCCACCCTCAGCCTCTGCTCAACATCGAGGAAAGCTGACGGTTCGTCGAGGAAAAGGATGTCATGATCCTTTCCCAGAGCGCATGCTATGAAAACTGCCTGAAGTTCGCCGCCAGACAGGTTTTTCATTTTTTTGTCAAGGTTTCTTTCTATGCCCAAAGAAGCCAGCATCCTCTTGAACTCGGCATCCTCAGTCTTGCCGCTGACGTTCGCTTCGACGTATTCCCTCACATCCAGATTGCCGCCTTTGAACACCAGCCTCTGCGGCTTGTACGAAAGCGACATCTTCAGAGACTCTCCGCTGTCCGGTTCCAGGTCGCCGACAAGCATGCGCATGAATGTCGTTTTTCCTATGCCGTTCGGTCCAACGATTCCTATGACTTCTCCTTTGTGCACCTTGCCGGGCTCGGTTTTAAGATTGAAATTGCCGAACGATTTTTTGAATCCCGGGAATTCCAGCAGCAGCCTGTCCTTCGTCGACGGTCTCGCTGCCTTTGAAAAAAGTATGGGCTTGTCGCGAAAGCGGACGTTTTCCTCCTTTATAAACCCGTCGAGATATGTGTTTATCCCGACCCTGACTCCATATGGATTCGAGACCACGCCGAACGCTCCGGGCTGGCCGTACAGTATGTGTACATGGTCGCTGAGGTAGTCTAATATCGCAAGGTCATGCTCCACAACCATAACTTCATGTGACCTGGCGAGATGCCTTATCTCCTTCGCGACCATGAGCCGCTGCTTGACATCAAGATAGCTTGAAGGTTCGTCGAAAAAATAGAAATCATTTTCCTTGGAAATCACAGCGGCAACCGCTAGCAGCTGAAGTTCGCCGCCAGAAAGGTTTTTGATTTCCTTTTCAAGCATTCCCCTCATGCCGAGTTTTTCAATCACCCTTTCGTAGCCTTCATGTTTTTTCAGGAGTTCAATCACCTTTCCCTTCCACATCTTCGGTATATAATCCACATGTTGCGGCTTGTAGCCGATGCTCACGCCGCGGCTGGCCAGATTACGGAGGTAGTCCTGCAGCTCGCTGCCTTTGAATTTTTCAATTATCAAACCCCACTGCGCATTTCCTTTCAGAATACCGATGTTTGGCATGAGATTTCCCGAAAGAATGTTCAGGACAGTCGTTTTTCCCACCCCATTAGGCCCGATCAGACCCATGACCATGTTTTTTTTCGGGATGGGAAGACGGTAAAGCGCGAACTGATTTTTGCCGTACCTGTGTATCGGCTCTTCTTCCAGTTCCTTGGGAAGGTTCACTACCATTATGGCGCTGAACCCCGCTTTATCGCACGCTTTCGCGCACAGCCCGCAGCCTATGCAAAGCTCTTCGTTAAAACTTGGGTAGCCGCTTTCCTCTCTTACCACGCATTCCTCCCCGGACCTGTTCACCGGGCATGTCTTTATGCAGCGGTACCCGCACTTCTCAAACCTGCACAGTTCCCTGTCATGAACCACTATCCTTTTTTTAGCCACGTAAACACCATAAATTATGCATGCAATATTATTGCATTCTTGCCGAAAACTAGCCGAATAACTTCATTGAATGACGTTTTCGGCATGGGAATGTCCCTTTCATTTGGTATTATGATTTTTAAAACTTCGCCTTCTGGGGAGTATATGACGTTCATCCCTATAAGGGGTACAGGATATATCAAATTTTGAATGAATTCTTTCACGTCACTCGTGTCTTCGACCACCCTGATCGGTTTCTGGGCGGATTTGGAAAGCTTCTTTATCATCAGGCCGTCCTTTCCGATCAGCCTTGCCTTATCGCCTTTTCCGCATATTATGACCACGATGTTTTTGCCTTCGATCACCCTGTTTATAGTGATTTCATCAAGCGGCCTGAAGTTTTTGGCGGCGTCGTGCACCATTCTTGAAAATTTTATATCGCTTTCCGTGATTTCCCCCCCATCCAGTTTCTTCTTGCATGCCATGCACAGCATATCGGAGTTCAGGCATATGCCACATATAGGAGCTTTCATGCCATCACTATAATCACAAATTCGGGTTTAATTTTAAAAAAGGTTTTTGAATTTCGAAGCTATGGCGGCACCGAAAAATGAGCCGAATGCGTCTATCGCCCAATCAAGCATATCCGCCACCCTTGTTGGAACGAAAAGCTGTATTGTTTCGCATGCCGCTCCGGCAACCGAGCCTATTAAAAGAGGGAGAATTAAGCCGAACAAAATCCGGTTTTCCCTCTTCCCCCTTATTTCATTGAAATTGACAAAAACCCTTGACCACAGGAAACCGTAAACCGAATATGCAATGAAATGCTCCAGATCGCCAGGTCTCAGAAGCACACCTGTCGGGACGAACTCGGCTGATGGTATTGATGAGAACCAGATGAGAGCGATGGTTTCGGCTACGGCGAGCGAGAGGTAAGCGTAGAATTTTTTGTCATGGTTCATAAACTTTCCTGCGATTTTCCCCATATGTAGAAAACCACCAGCCCAACAACCACCAAAACTGCTATTATAATGACCAACGACAAAAGACTCTCCTTTGTTGGCTCCTCAAACGTGAAAATATCAGTCAGGGGATTCTGCCCCGCCGCGCCGGAACCGTTTTCGCCGTTTCCGTTTTCTTCCGGTAGGACTCCCGTTCCCCCGCCGTCTTTGCCGCCAGTTTTCGCATTGTCGGCACCGATCACGTTTATCTGTGGCTGGCCAGGAAGGTTTCCGGCGCTGAGCTGGCTTGGCGGGACGTATCCCGAATCGAGCGGGCAGTTCGTCCCGTTCATCAGCATGAAGCCGAATATTTTCCTTTCCGCATTCTCGTATATGTCGCTTATCCCCTGCAGGTAGTCGTCCCTGCCGAAGAGAACGATTGGAACTCCCTGTGGCAGGTTGTAATTTGCCCTGTATGCGCCGAAAACGTCAAGATTTTCCTGGCTGGCGTCGACGTAATACGTTATGGACGTAAGGTTTCCGGTATACTCATTAAGAAGACCACCCATGAACGTATCCGTTAATCTGCAGTCGTCGCCGCAGCTATTGCTGGTGAAATACACGAGGCACACCCCCACGCTTTTCTCTTGGGCCGAAACGCCTTGCGCCAAGGCAGCCGAAAACGCAATTGAAAACAGAATGGAAATAAAGGCCTTTTTCATGTTCATCCTCCCCATATTTTGACCTCCATTATTGCCGGGCCCCACATTGAAGATATCTGCGAAATGAAATCGGATTTGAAATCCACGTCCTCGGTTATTTCTAAGTCGATAGGGTTATTGCTGGAGCCGTCGCTGGTGCCGCTCGGTCCGGAGGCTGTATGGTTCAAATCCACAATCCCAGAGTTGAGGTCGTTAATGAAATTCATGGTGTCGATTAGCTTCATGAAGCCGTTGTCGATCGAATCATTTTCAGGGTCGAACACATCGTCGGGGTCTGACCCAATCTCCACGACTTTATAGCTTTCCGGGACGTTGTCGCCGTTTGAATCGTAGTATATTGTCACAGTTGATCCCTTCGCTTTCGGGAAAACGTCGCTGTACTGGGTCAGCCCTATGCCTTTTATGCCGAGCGTGTAAATGACCCTGTCATCCGGCGAAGCGCCCTTGCCGTCGTATAAAGGCGACGGGCTGAGGCCGGTTCCTATTTTGAACGAGTTGTTGCCGTTCGCCTTCAGCAGGTTCGGCGGGATTTGTATTACATAAGGATCGCCGAGCTTCTCGTAATCGCTTGAATAATTCCCCAGCCAGTAAACCCTTGTCCAATTCTGGTTTGGCGTGTTTGAGGAATTAACCCACAGCCTGTCCGTCCAGTAATACGACGAATAGGACGTTATTTTCGAGTCAAGGATTTCTGTCGAGACTTCCGTATCGCCGGGAATGAAGAACCACCCTTCCTTCGTTCCCGTCGCATTATCGGTGGTCGTGTTCTCGCCTGTCGATGCCCTGAGTCTCGGCGACTCGAAGTTGAGCGTTATCTCGCCGTAATCAGGTGCCCTGACGACTGAGCTGTAATTGAACGATATCAGCGAATCCGGGTAAAGGATGCTGCCCAGCGAAATGTTGCCGGTGAAGTTGAAGACCTGCGCCGCATAGCTGGCGTTGGCGATGTCTTTCGCTATGTCTTTGTAAATCTGCTCGAGCTCGTCCGCATTAGTGCTGTTGTGAAATCTGTTGCATCCTGATATCCAGTTGTTTGCCGAGCAGTTCCAACATGCTATTTTCTTTAACGTATCAACATCCGCTTGTATGCCGAAAGCCACAGCGTAAACCTGCGTGCTGTAATTTTCTCTTGCTTCACACGCCTTTAGTATAGCTTGTTCGCTTGCTGTAACATCGGAACAACTTACACCCGGTAGACACTGATTTGCAAGACCATCGCTCATTACCAAAATGGCCTTGTATCTTTTCATCGTGGCATTCAGCTCCATATCAAATTTAGCGGCCAAATTATCGCTGTTTTTTAATTTTACTGACACCACATTGTCGCCGTTCATGAAATACGAGCCATTGACTATTGTTCTTTCCTTTATTCGGACATCATCAATATAGAACCTTTCGTTGTCATTGCTCGACCTCGCGCCGAATCTTACGGTGAAATTGCTGACCATGTCATAACCTGATAAATCTATTTCATCGTAATGATATTCACCATAGCTGTGGTTGAATGCGTATGTCATTACCTGGTGCCATGCGCCATCCCACAGCCACACATCCGCATATTCACCGGCATCAAACGGATCACTGCCCGCCCTCCACCAGTATGAAAGACTCATGTTGGATTTTCCAGAAAGATTCAGCTTTGTTTCAGCGAAGCCGTAGGGATTCATGTTTCTAAACACAAGAACGTCCGTTCCGCTGTGCGCCGGATAGCCTGCCTGATTTGCCATAAGATAGATTCTTCTGCTACCGCTGCCGTTTACAATCCAGTATCCGGGTGAAACGTTAATCTCGTTGTAGGTAAGCCTGTTTGCGCCGCTCGCGTAATAGCTCTCGAAATCGTCGTAAAAGGAATTGTTGCCTATGTTCCAGTATGTCGCGTTGTGTTTTTTTGTATCGTTGCTTATCAGATGGCCGTTGAGATAGATTTCAGCACTGTCATCGGACAGAGCATAGAGTTCTGCATAATCAACCGCTTCATCCCCGCTGAGATTGAAGTGTTTCCTGAAATAATAGTCGCCGCCGTTGTTGCCTATGTTCGTATTAATATTTGGCGAATAGGCGGAAGTTTCAAAGCCAATTATCGCCTGCCCCGACTGCCATCCAGAATCGCTGTAATTCTGCCACGTCCATCCGCTCCCGTTTATCGCTGGCGGGTTGCTTGACGGAAAACTGGCATTATACAACCATTCGGTTTTGGAAGCGACAACAGTCTTCGTGAACTTTGAAATTGCAATGGAATTTGTGGCGTTTGCTATGCCGCATGATATGCATGTACTAATCTGTGGCGAATAACCATTTATTTGAGCAATCAGCGAAACGCTGTTATTACTCAATTCATGGGTAGCACCAGTCGCGGTTGTATAGCTTACCAGACCTACCCTGTTGCCCGTGTAGTTAAGTATCATATTTACAAATTCCATGTCCACATCTTTCGCCACATCTATCCTGCGGTTTTGACAATCGCTTGCGCTGTTGCAGTCAGCGTACAGGCAAGACGAACTTTGGACATCGCACGTGTCCATACTCCCCGAAACGTCGGTTATAAGCACGGAATCGCTCGTTCCCTCGCCGCTCTTGAAGGCGAAGGTGTCCGTGCCAAAGCGTATTGGTATCGTCGCGTTGCTCAGGATTTTTGTGAGATTTGATTTCCCGCCGAAAGCGCCTGATATATTCGATTCAGGGATGTCGATTGTTATCTCGCCGGTCGCGTTGCTCCTGTATATCTCCTTCGAGCCTATGACAAAGTAGACCGGTATCCCTTGGTTGTTGAGGCTCAGGTTGTTGTTGTAATGCAGAAGAACGCTGACGTTCTTCAGCGTCCCGGGAACGTAGAAGGACGAATAAAGGTTGATGATGCCGTGTATGCCAGGGAATCCGTATTCGCCGGTCGCATTCTCGCCGCCCTGCGAGTATTCCGTCAGCTCGGACGTCCTGTACGTGACCTTCAGGTAGCCGCCGCCCACGTAGCCGCTCTGGTTCGTGGTGAAGTTAAGGCGTATGACGTTGTCTCCGGCAGCGAAATAGTGGCAGTAGGCCGGGTTCGGCGGCGAGCATACGCTCCAGTTATCCGAAGAAAAATTGGATGAGACTTTCGCGTATGTCCCGGAAAAATTCCCGTTCACGTAGAGGGTGAAGTTGTTGCCGGCGTTAAGTTCAAGATACGCGCTTGTCACGTTCACGTCCACAGGAAGCGCGATGACCTTCGTCAGGTTGCCGTCGCCTTCGTAACCCCCGAAATAAATGAACTCCGAATTTGTCTTGCCGACCTTTGCCATGTAGACCTTTGCCAGGTAGCCGTTCACCGGCCGCGTCTTTTCATAGCCCGAAACAATTGTCGATAACCTTGCAAGGAAATCAGAATAATTTCCCGCGCTCGCATATATGGATTCTCCGTTGAATGAAACCTCGTAATTGAGGCCTGTCCTGCCGGTGACTTTCTCGAATATGTCATTTGTTAAATTCCTGGCGTAACTTGTGTTCCCCTCTGCCCAGAACGAGCCTATCACATCCAGTATCGTCCTGTTCATATCGTCTTGGTTTAGATAATATTTGCTCAGATTTATCATGTCTGAAAGGGCGCCCATTTTTGTTTTCTCAAGAACATTTGTCAGGTCCTTTCCGGCATAATAATATCTCTGGTAACGGATCTCAGGTGAAGCATAGGTGAACGACAATCCCGCCAAAAACAGCGAGACGGTAAGCAATAATGTTATCGCAATTAAGGCGTCGAGGGATAGCAAAAAACCGCGTTTCATACCTTTATATTTAAGACTGTCAAAATAAATATCAAGGTGAGAGCGATGGATTTCAGGAAATTCATCAAAGCGAGATTCGGCAAGGACATTTTTTCCATAAATGACACCGAACTCCTCAAGGAAAGGATAAAAATTGAGAAGGAAATCGAGAGGATATCTGATGATCTAAAAGGCATAGCGGAAAAAATACAAAAACTCATGCTTGAATCCAAGGGCCAGCCCACAACGCTGAAGATGCTTAACATACAGAAGATAAAGGCCCTGAGCCTTGAATCGCGAACGAAACAGATGGAGGCCTCGCATTTTCTCCGCGAGCTGCAGCTTGTCCTGCTGGTCCAGGCCATGAAAGAACGCGAAAAGAGCGAAAAGGTCTCCGAAATAGCGAAGGAAATATTGAACACGGATATGGACAAACTGAATGTTGTTCTTACCGATACCGACGTGAGGGAAGCGTTGGAAGAAGGACGGCTGGACAAGGTCAAGGAAAAACTGCAAAGGATTTTCGGCAGGGAGCAACTGCTCGTCGATGATGAATCACAGGATCTTATGCATGCCATAAACGATTTGGAAAAGGTTGACGAGGAGACTGCTTTGAGGATGGCCGGGGAAAAAGCGAAAGAAATTACAGAGGAAGCCGCAAAAAAAGAGGAAAAAGAAACCGAGTAATTTTCTTCTGGTGGTTTGATGGGTGAATTGAGGGAATCCCTTTTAAAGCAGCAACTTCAGCGGGAAATAGACACCGCAAGAAAGCTCGAATCGCAAGGCAAAACAAGGGAAGCTGTTGTCCACTATCAGACGGCAGCTTCGATATACAGGAGACTCGCCTACATTTCCCCAAGGGAGCATGCCGAATCGCTCTTCCATTCCGCAGGCCAGTACGAAAATATGGGCGAGGCAATTCATTCCGACAAGGAGAAACTCAAATCCCCTGAAACAATAGACAGCATGATAATTTATGAAAAACCCACGACTAAATGGGAGGATATAGGCGGGCTTAAGGAAGCGAAACGCGAGGTAAAGGAAGCGGTAATATTACCAATGGTGAAGGGAAAACCGGATTTTGTTCAAGTGCCTAGGACGATACTGCTTTACGGCCCTCCCGGAACAGGAAAAACGTTGCTTGCAAAGGCAGCGAGCAACACGCTGAAAGCATCATTTTTCGAGGCAAAGACATCGGCGCTTCTTTCAAAATATTATGGTGAATCCGAGAAAATAATCGGAATGCTATTTGAAAAGGCAAGGAAAAACCAGCCATCGATAATGTTCATGGATGAGTTCGATGCCATAATGATAACAAGAGACGCTGGTGTGCATGAAGCAACCAGGCGCGTGATATCGCAGCTTCTCATGGAAATAGATGGCTTCTCTACCAAAAAAGACGAGAAAGTCCTGATAATGGCGGCCACCAACAGACCATGGGACCTTGATGATGCCATGATTTCCAGGTTTCAGAGAAAGATATACGTTCCTTTGCCTGATATAGACTCAAGGAGACAAATATTTGAAATACACCTGAAGGGGTCGTCGCTTTCTGATATAACAATAACCGCACTGTCGCAGATGAGCGATGGATATTCCGGCAGGGACATCGCTAATGTTTGCCGTGAGGCAATAATGTTCATGATAAGGGAGCAGAATCCGAACCTTGAGAACCTTACTTCCGTACAAGTCGAAAAATATGCGATGAATTACAGGCCGCTCACAAAGAAGGATTTCGATTATGCCTTTTCAAAAATCACGAAGACGGTAAACGCAAAGATGATCAGGAGATACGAGGAGTGGAGGGAAAATTTAGGCATTTGAGTGCTAGTAATTATAAAGTTTGGCGTTCTAATTTTGTTATGGAAAAGGCCATAGAAAAACCAGGACCAGGAACTAAAGAGAAAAGGATGGTGGAAAGAGATATAGAAAACTCGCTCAATAGAGCTGAGAAAGCCGCGAAGAGGGGCGACTATCCGGAAGCGGCTTCTGTTTATCAGGAAGTCGCAAGACTCGCCGAATCGATAAATGACGGGAGAGCAGTTGACTTCCGCATCGAAGAGGCGAACTGCAACCTGAAACTTGGCAAGGATTTTAATGCCGGATGGGCTTATAAGTGTGCGGCCGTTTACTCGTTCACGTCCAATGATTTCAGCAATGCTGTGAATTTCGCAGCGAAGGCAATAGAATTTTTTTCCAAGGCCGACTCCATGTATGCCGTCCAGTGGTGCTACAACCTGATCGGCCAGGCGGGCGAAAAAATGGGTGATTATGATATCGCAATGAAAAATTACAGGAAATCACTGGACATCGAATACAGCGAGGAGATAGAAAAAAAAATCAAAAACCTTTCAAAGCTGGTTCCTACCCTTTTCGTTGAACATAAATGCGAGAAAGACGCGGTCAGGGAGGGAGAAAAAATAGACATCGCGCTCACTATAAGAAATGAGATGAAGGAGCCGGTGAGCGACATAAAAATTCTTGGGGAAAAATCCAATGAAGTTGAATCAATACCGGCACTAAGGCCCGGTGAGTCAAAAACTTTCAAATACAAACTGATGGCCTGCGAGAATATTAAACCTGTTTTTTACGGGGTCACATGGAAAGATGTAAAAGGGGCGAAGAGGGAAAAGGCTATAGAACCGCCGGGAATATGCGTAATACCCAACATAGAGGTAAAACCTTATCTCAGGGACAAACTCGAGGTCGGAAAGAAGTCCTTTTTTGTCGTATCCGTTGCCAACAACTCGAAGCAGCGGATAGAGGATATAGACATCGAATTATCATTTCCGATAGAATTCAAGGTCTATCCGGTCACGGGGTATTCGATTGACGGCATAGGGCCGGGCGAGGAAAAGGGCTTCGTATTCAAGATCCTTCCGACCATATTCGGCAAAACAATTCTGAAGCCCGCAATAAGCTTCAGGGACGCATCCGGAAAAAGATATGTAAAGAATTTTGAACCTTTCGTGCTCGAGGAATCCCTTGGGGCTCCGGCCAACACCCAGCTAAAAACAGAACCAGAAAAACCCGTGAGCCAAAAGGATTTCGACCGCCTGAAGTATACGGAAAAATTCAAGAGATATCTGGAGTCTTTCATGCGCCCGAAAGAGATGGAGGAACCCGGTTACGTGAAGTTAACCAGACAGATGCATTCTGTCACCAAGGGGTACACGCTTAAGGATGTTGATATAGAAACGGTTTCCGGCCATATAATGGAGGAGTGCAGGAGTTTCGCTTTGGTGGCAGAGCACGCATCGGAAAACTACAGGTTGCTTATGTTTTCCGGAGAATCAAAAGATGGTGCTGCATATCTGCTTACCGTTGTGATAAAGGAAGAAGACAATCTGGTGCATGTTGCATTCAGGCTCTATTCAGACAGGGAAGATGAGCTGGATGACGTAGTTGAAAAAATATCAGATATTGCAGAATATACGATCATCGCCATGAGCCTAGCGACAGAAATACAGAAAATAGAGGTCAGGGAAACGATAAACATAATAGATTCAATTGTCCAGAGATCAAAAATAGGTGAAAGGATAAGGAAGAAAGATAAAAATGTAGACATTAAAGATTCCATTCTCCAGAGAACTGATTTGTAGGCTATTTTTTCTTGGGCTTTTTCTTCTCTTCTGGTTCTTCGAATTCTTTAGCCGTTTTCAGTTCGTCCGCCTCAAGCCAGACTACAAACAACCCGATGAGTATCAGGAATACGGGTATCGTACCGGTCAATACTATTATGAAATTTCCGAGCCAGTCGATTCCGAATGTCCCTCTCGTTCCCATTAACGGATATACTGAATCAACTAAGAGTCCAAGACCAATTAATACCAATATCAGCCCTATTATGATTTTAACTGCTGCGTGCATATTCACCCCTCTGAATTACATTTGAATTTATAAGTTTTTATATCTTTTATATTCCTTAATGGGCTTAAATATATAATCATCCCATTCGTAAGTGATGTTATGAGGACCAAAAGCGGACGCGACATCTGGAAGAAGCCCAAGAAAAATCTCGGCGCACTGTGGAAGAAAAGGCTCGTTGAGTGGAGAAAGGAGAACGTGGTCACGAAGGTCGAAAAGCCCACGAGGATTGACAGGGCCCGAACGCTTGGCTACAAGGCGAAGCAGGGCTTCGTGGTCGCGAGAGTGCGTGTTCTCAAGGGGAAAAGAAAGAGGCCTAAATTCCCGGGCGGCAGGAAACCCAGCAAGAGGGGAAGGTTCTTCTCTTCCGGCAAATCCAACAAGCTGATGGGGGAGGAGCGCGCAGCCAGGAAATTCCCGAACCTGGAGGTCCTGAATTCTTATTACGTAGGCGAGGACGGCGTGCACGACTGGTTCGAGGTCATAATGGTTGACCCAAAACATCCGAGCATAGCGAATGACAGGGAAAGGAACTGGATCGCAGAAAAACAGCATGCAGGAAGGGTTTTCAGGGCTTTGACATCATCAGGCAAAAAGATGCGCGGGTTGAGAAAGACGTGAACTGCCGCCCGACAAATTATGCCGGTTTCTGGAGATCTCTCGGATCCTTTCCAAGTTTATTGCCAAAATCCTGCATCAGCTGTCTCCATGTGGCAACATTGTCGCATATCCACACGGAAATCATACGGGCCGTCTTGTAATCCCCGCTTTCTAGGTAACGGCCTACCTGCGGAAGCAGAGACCTTATTATTACGATCGGAAAATATTCGCTGTCCAAGTCAAACCGACCGAATATGCCTCTCCTTCTGTCATATGCATCCTGACAAGCGCGATAGACCCTCTTAGTCTCTTCTAAAATTCCGATTTTTTTCCGGCGTCAAACTTTGGATAATTCGGATGATTCAAAACATCTAATGAGCCCATAAAGCCCATCCGCCCCAAAATCTTTTATTGCGCTTCCTCTAACCGTTTCTTCATCCGTTAATTGATATGCCTCTCGCCAACGATAACTACCATACCGCATGCCAATAACTTCTCATTAACTTTTAAATTCGTGCCGGCAGAACCAATAAAGGAAATAAATACCAGAAACAAATTATTAGCAGGGTGCTCCATGAGGATAGTTTTCAAGATAGGCGGTTCGATCATCTGCCCGAATGGCGTTCCTGACATCGCGTACGTCAGAAAACTTTCAAAGTTTCTGATAAACCTGAAGAGAAAAAACAAGATAATAGTCGTCGTCGGCGGCGGCAAGATGGCAAAGGATTACATCAGGTCGGCGAGAGCGCTAAAACCGACTGAAAACCTGCTGGACACCATGGGGATTCTTGGTGCTAGGATGAACGCCATGATTGTCATCGCGTCGCTTGGCAAGCACGCGTACGATAAGGTCGTTAGAAACAGGGAAGACCTAGAGCACGGCATTTCGACCGGAAAGATCGTAGTTCTCGGCGGCACCGTGCCTGGCCAGACTACGAATGCAGTTGCAGCGGCGGCTGCCCAGTTCTCAAGGTCGGAAATGCTTGTCATAGGCACCAACGTAAAGGGCGTTTACGACAAGGATCCGAAAAGGTACAAGAATGCCAGGATGCTGAAAAAAATAACCCCCAAGGCCCTGCATATGATGGTCAAAGTGAAAAAGCACATGGCAGGTCCGCTAACGGTGATGGATCCGGTTGCCGCAAGGCTTCTTGAGCGTTCAAAAATCAAGACGGTCTTGCTAGATGGGAGGAACATTCCAAACATAAAAAAAGCTGTCGAAGGCAAGAACTTTGTAGGGACCATAATCGGATAGCGGAATAATTGCATCTCATAGTTATGTTAGTAATCGTTCTCGTTACTTGCCAGGACGTTGCTGAGGGGGAAAGAATAGCCGATAATCTGCTTAGGGAGAGGCTCGCGGCATGCGTCAATATCGTTCCCGGCGTGCGATCCAAGTTCTGGTGGACCGGCAAAATACACGATGCTGAAGAGGTAGTGCTATTAATAAAAACAAGGAAAAATCTGCTGAGGGAGCTCATCAGAAAGGTCAAATCCGTGCACCAGTACGAAAACCCTGAAATCATCGCGCTTCCCGTAATCGGCGGCTCGAAGGAATACACCAAGTGGATAGATAATGAAACGAAATGAAAAATTAGAGTATCTGGAATTCGCTATAAGGCTTGCGAAATCTTCTGGCAAAATTCTAATGAAAGATTTCAGAAGAGTGACCAAATATGAAAGAAAAAAAGACGGAACGCTCGTCACGGAAACGGACATTAAAGTCGACAGACATTTAATCAGGGAGATACGAGCGAAATACCCGAATCATTCAATTCTCACGGAAGAGTCAGAAGCGGTTAAAGGAAATTCGGAATATAAATGGGTCATCGATCCTCTCGACGGGACACACAACTTCATTCACGGGATTCCCATTTTTTCAGTGTCGGTCGCTCTGGCCAGAAATGAAGGGGTTATCGCCGGTGCGATATATTTTCCCTTTTTTGACTGGATGTTCTATGCGGCAAAGGGCGACGGGGCATTCCTGGGCGGCAAGAAGATTCATGTTTCGGCAAGAGACGAACACGAAGCTTTGGCACTGCACGATTCTTATTTCATTGGCAAAAAAGATTCGCAAATTAAGAGCATCGACAAACTAGCCGACGCAGTGAAACGCATAAGGCTGTTCGGAGCCGCGACCATGGGATTCGTTTCCGTAGCTTCCGGCATGGCAGACGTCTACGTGGAGAGAAGCGACAAGCCGCATGATATCGCAGCTGGTTGCCTGATCGCGGAGGAAGCAGGAGGCGTTATAACTGAAATAAGCGGAAGGCCATGGAGTTTATGGTCGGAAAATCTCATAGTTTCAAACGGGAAATTCCACAAAAAGGTAATCGAAATTTTGGGCAAATGACATCACTGGAGCTTTCTGTATTTTTCGTGCATAACTTCGACTGTCTTCCTGTTGACGTAAGGCCGATGATGGCGAAAGCCGCCCCCGAATGCTTCCGGGATATGCATCAGCTCATGTATAATCGTTTTGGTTTGATCATCATTGGAAAGCCTGTCGAATTTTTCAGTTATGACCTCAATGACGTATTGCGTAGGTATTCCGAGTGCCTTCTGCATGATGCGCGGGAGAACATGAATCCTAGCGAGTGTGTACCTGCTCTGCGATCCGTAGGAGCGCATGAACCACACCCTCGCCAGATCGACGTGCACCATCCCCAGTTTTTCAACGATTTCCCGCGCCCGCTTGTCTATGTCAGGCGCCCGTTCGTATTTTATCATAATTTAAAATAGAAGACAGAAAATAAGAATATGAGTTCATTTGATGAGTTCAGGGTTGAAGTGGCAAAGGCCATTGTGAAGGAAACAAAGCTGAAAAGGGAAGAAATAATTCTGGAGAAGCCGCCGGATGGGATGGGCGACCTTGCATTCCCGTGCTTCATGCTTTCGAAAAAATTCAGGAAGGCTCCTGATGCGATAGCGAAGGAACTCGCCGGAAAAATAAAACCTACCGGTCTTGTATCAAAGGTCGAACAGAAAGGCGGGTACCTGAATTTTTTTGCGAACTGGGACAAAATTGGACAGAAAGCTGTCGAAATCATTCTAGCTGAAAAGGAAGATTTCGGCAGGGGAGATGCCAAAGGGAATGTAATGGTTGAATATTGCCACTTCAACACGCACAAGGCGGTCCATATAGGTCACATACGAACGGCTTGTCTTGGCGAATCGCTTTCAAGAATTCTTGAGTTCTCCGGATACAAGGTGATAAGAGTCAATTATCAGGGAGACATCGGTCCGCACGTTGCGAGATGCATATGGGGTTTCCTTAAACTCTACCACGGAAAGGAGCCGAAGGAGGACAAAGGCAAATGGCTCGGCAAGGTTTATGCGGAGGCGAGCCGGAAAATAAAGGAAAACGAGGAACTGGCGAATGAAGTGGATGAGATAAACAGGAAGATATACGCAGGAAATCCGGAACTAACCAGAATCTGGAAGAAAACCAGAAAATGGAGCCTGGATTATTTTGACAGCATTTACAGGGGTTTTGGCATCAAATTCGACAGATTTTACTTCGAGAGCGAAGTCGAAAAGCTGGGCACCGAGATCGCAAAAAAGCTTCTGAGGAAAGGCGTGGCAAAACAGAGCGAAGGCGCGATACTTATAGACATGGAGAAATACGGTCTGGGTGTTTATATCCTGCTCAAATCTGACGGCACGCCGCTGTATTCTGCGAAGGATCTCGGACTCGCGGACTTGAAATCGAGGGAATACAAGATAGATAAATCCATCCATGTTGTCGGCTCGGAACAGAAACTTTATTTCCAGCAGCTGTTCAAAACGTTCGAACTCATGAAATCGCCGCTTTCGGGCAAAAGCCACCATCTCTGCTACGAGCTTGTGAATCTGCCTACGGGCAAAATGGCTTCGAGGGAAGGGATAGTCATTCTTTATGAGGACGTTCTTGGTGAGCTTATAAAACATGCGATAGAGGAGACAGAAAAAAGGAATGAAAAAATGGACAGGAAAGAGACGAAGGAGATATCGGATGCGATCGCTCTCGCATCCCTGAAATATGATATGGTAAAGACATCGCCGAACAAGACCATAATATTCGACTGGAAGAGTGCGCTGGATTTCGAAGGCAACGCCGCTCCCTACCTTCTTTATACGCATGCCAGAGCGCGCTCCATCCTGAAAAAGGCGGAGAAGCCAGCGAAGTTCGATGTCTCTCTTCTTAAAGAGCCGCACGAAAGGGAGCTGATAAGGATGCTGTCCGAGTTTCCCGAGGTCGTTAGAAAATCTGCCGAAGACTTCAGGCCGCATTACATCGCGAATTTCTGCTACGGCCTCTCAACCAAGTTTAACGAGTTTTATCAGTTCATTCCTGTGCTTAAAGCAGCAGGGGAATTGAGGCCCGCAAGGCTCGCAATTGTTGAAGCGGTTTCCGTGGTTTTGAAGAACGCGCTCAATCTGATCGGGATAAAGGCTCTTGAGAGTATGTGAAGAAAACATGCGAAATTTTTTATTAACAGACATGATAATTTAAATATGAGAATTTACATTGCACTCCTGGCGCTTTCGGTAATTTTGATTTCGGGCTGCATAACAATAGGCGAACAGCCGGCAGGGTGGCCAGAGTGCATCAGCCCTGAAAAGGCAATAAACGGAACGTGCTGCTTCGATAACGATAACAGCGGCGTGTGCGACATAAACGAGAGAAAATGCCCTGATTCATGCGACGATTCGAACAATTGCACCAATGACTACTGCTCATTGCAGACGAATTTCGAATGCAAACACGATAATACAGTACCTTGCTGCGGAAATGGAATATGCGAACCAAACGAAGACGCTGCAAACGAATGCCCCCAAGACTGCACGATCATAAAAATGACCAATTTTGCCCATTCGTATTCCGGCCCCGATTACATGGAAAATGATACGTATATTTTCATTCACACCGGAAGCAATGAAACGGACAAGAAGCCTGACTTTTACCTTAACATAACCGCCGACAAAGCCAAATTGCGCAACATAAGGGCGACCTATAACTGCACGGATTCGGCGACAGGCCACAAGATAGACAGCATAGGGGTCGATCGAATCGAAGTAGTTGAAGGCTATCCGGAGTTCGGGTATGAAAACAGATTTGACAGCGTTGATTATACAATTTATACCTCTTTTTACTCCAAAGAGCTCAGGACAAGCATAGATGTTAGCGAACTGGGCATAGGAAAAACTGTCGAATTCAGGATAATGATATTCAATAAAAACTACAAGGCAAGGAGCAGGTTGACGTGCGATTTCGACTTCTATTTCCTCGAGCCGCTCAAGCACGTGAAGAAACAACTGAAGTTTTCTTACATCTAGATTTTTTATGCCTAAATCTTCATTACCTTTATCCCGCTCGAGCCTATAACGAAAGGGTGTATATCGGTGGAATGATCGGTCATCCTCATTTTTCTTATCATGAGGGAGCGCTTGTATTTCGCTATGCCCAGAAACTGCAGGACCATCACGCTGTCCACCATGAATTCTATTACGCCCGCCCTCGACAGGTTTTTGCTTTCCTCCGGAATCTCCGCGACAACTATGACAGTTTTGCCCATGTCCCTTAATTTCTGCAGCACCGAAAACAGGGTTTTCCTTATCTTGTACGGTTCCTGCATGTACAGCTCGAACATGCTGAGGGAGTCTATCACTATCCTTTTGGACTGCGCCATATCCTTGCTTATCGAGATGTTTTCCAGGAGTTTCTCGATGTCGTAAGGCTCTACCTCCACTATTTTAATGGCACCGTTTTTTTCAAGACTTTCAAGCTCCCATCCTATTTTGGCTGCCTGCTTCCTGATGTTTTTTATGGTATCGCCGGTCGTTATGTAGAGGCCTTTTTCGTTGTATCTTTTCGCGCCGTTGTAAAGGAACTGGGCCGAGAATATCGATTTGCCTGTCCCTGTCTTGCCTGTCACGAGGTTTATGCTGTTTTCCTCGAACCCGCCTTCCATCAGTTCGTCAAGCCCGGGAATGCCGCTTGGCACCTTCATGAAAAGTTCTTGGTTTCATGTTTTATAAGTTTTAAAATACAAAACAATTAGAAATCATGGCGAGAAAACCTGTTGTTGCCGGGATGTTCTACCCCTCTGGAAGCGAAACGCTGGAGCGAATGCTTTCCAAGCTCTTTTCAGGTGCGGTAGCAGGTGATTTTGCCTGTGTCGTTTCTCCGCATGCAGGCTATGAGTATTCCGGAAGGACGGCGGCTTTTGCGGTAAATTCCCTCAGGCCAGCCAAAACCTTCGTTGTTCTCGGACCGAATCACAACGTGCTTGGCCGTGAATTTTCGGTCATGGCATCCGGCGAATGGGTCACGCCTCTGGGTTCAATTAAAATAGATTCTGAACTGGCAGGGGAGATGGAGCAATGCGGCATTCTGGAAGAGGACGAACTTGCCCATGCGCATGAGCATTCAGTCGAGGTGCAGCTTCCCTTTCTCCAGCACCGCTTCAGAAATTTCAGGTTCGTTCCGATAAGCATAGCCAACATCGACTACTCGGATGATTTCCTCAGGAAATGCGTTTCTCTGGGGAAACACATCGCAAAAACCATAAAAGGCGGGCCAATAGGCGTAATCGCATCGTCGGATTTCTCGCATTACCTTCCTGTAAAAATCGCCGAGCGGAAGGACGCGAAGGCGATAGAAAAGATAACGAAGCTCGATGTCGCTGGTTTTTTCCGCGCGCTCGAAGACACCGGCGCGTCCGTGTGCGGCTACGGTCCCATCGCTGTCGTCATGAGCGCGGCGAAAGCGATGGGCATGAGAGCGAAGGTCATAAACCACACGAATTCAGGCGATGCGACGGGCGACTACTCATCGGTCGTTTCGTATTATGCGATAGGGTTCAAATAAACTGGTCGTTTATAAAGCCATGCAGATAAATGGCTTTGCTCATAAATTCGCTTCTGCTCACAAATTCCCGAAGTTGCTCATAAATTCATTTTTTTCGATATGGATAGTTCCAGACCTTTTGCTGCTCTTGAAGCCAAAAATCCCTTTCGTTCTGTTTTTTAAGGCGACCCACGGCACGAGCCATGTCGAAAAAGCCACTACCAATAGTTTTACCGCCTTTATGAACTACTATTGCCGATAGTATCTGCTTTATTTCGCAATAGAAAAAATATTTTCTTATTTTGTGAATCGTAAATTTCGCATGAATAATTTCTAATACCTTTTATTACATCTTTTTTAGTTTTCTCACATTTTTCCATCGCAGTCCCTGCGCTACAAGCAACGAAAATTTTTGGTGAATGTGCATCTAATTTTGTAATAATTTCTCTTACTTTATCCTTCGAGGAATCTCCCGTTTGGATGAACACACAAATATTTTCAATATTTTCGAACAATTCGTTTATCTCCTTCTTTATTTTCTCTCTTGTCATCAGTTCGTTTGAAAGTATCCCCAGATATTTATAAAAAAGACCTGCCTGAACAAATTGAGCAATATGTAGACCTTTAGCATCATACTTCTTAAGGATTTTTTTCCTAAGCGGCTCAATTGGTTTTCTTTCCTTTTCTAACTTTCTTAATGTTAATCCCATTGAGAATAGAATACGTAAATTTTTATCTTGGACATTTTCTTTAAAAAACTCAAATTCCTCTGTTTTACGCATTTCTTTTACAACATCGATTGTGTCAGCATCTTGGATGAAATATAAGTCTCTGTTTAAAATTTTTTTAACCAATAGTTTGATTCTATCTTCGGTATATTCAAGTGCCCCCTTGGTGACTCCCTCAGAAACGCTCTTAATAATTTCTTGGGAGGGATCAGAGGACATCTCCGTACTCCTCCAAATAAGAAGTTACACTTAATTGATTGTTATCCAGTATGACGGGTGGGCTCCTCCCGGGCAGAATAATCATATTCGCAATTTTAATTGGGTCACCAGTATATTTATCTGTGTGTTTTTTCCCGTTTTTTATGACAAATTCGCCATCCGAATTATAACCAAGTTCTTTCAACAAAAAAAGTTTCGCTTCGGTAGGCATATCTTTGAGAGAAATCAACTCGACCATATTAATCAACTAACTTATCTAATTATTTAACTTTTGTTTAAATAACCATTTAAAGATTTGGCTTTGCTCATATATTCGTTTCTGCTCACAAATTCCCGAACTTGCTCATAAATTAAGGGGTGAATGAGTTATTTATGAGCAAAGCCAGCCATATTTTTATTACTTGCTAATAAATTCCGAAATTTGCTAATAAATTAAGGAAAAATCACGGATTTATTAGCAAAGCCCAGATAAATCAAAATCTCATTCTTCCTTCTGCGCCATCTCTTGGATTTCGGAGGCGAGCCCGTTCATCTGGGTTATGGTCTTTTTCATCTGCTCCTCGATTTCCATGCCCGCCCTTTCAAGCTCCTTGAAATTCCCTTCTATCGACAATTTGGCATTTTTCAGGTCTTCGTTCATGAATACCCCGGCCCCGGCATTCACGAGTATTTTTTTATTGTCCGTTATTTTACCCTTTCCGAAACATCCGCTGCCCAGCGGGAGGAAAATCTCGTTCGATTCGCTGATCTTCTCGAGGTCATCCATCGATAATGATGTTGATTTCAGTTCTATTAGCTGCTCTTCCACCATTTCCAGTTGTTTTTTCAGGCCTTCTATATTCTGCGCAAGGATCTGGTAAATTATGTATTTTTCATTCAGCTTTTCCTTTGACATAAAATCCGTAATAGTAATTCGGTTTTGTATTTAAATAAACGCCAGAATTTGAACAATTAAAAAGCCAACAGCCGTCACAATAATTTCAGATTCCCGGTTATCTTGTCTATCCTGCCATCTTCCGCCGGCCCTATGCCTATAACGGTCACAGTTCCTGGCTCAAGCTGCGTCTTCCCCGCGTCCCGTATAACAGCATAAGGAAGTTTCGCCGCTTTTGCCTCATCCCTTATCTTCATCAATTCATTAATGTCCTTCGCGGCAACCACGACCTTTTTCATCCCTTCCTCTTCCCATTCGCTGATGTCGTTTATGCCCGCTTTCTTGTACGCTTCCAGCGAGGCATGCGCGACCTGCGCGGCGAGCTTCCCTTTGTCCATCTTAAGGTCCTTCCTGACGACCATGACCTGCTTTTGCATAATAAAATAGAATCGAGGCGGCTTATAAAATTATTCCGCAGGCCGCGCCAGCAAGGTAAATAGAACCAGAGCTAAAAATAAAAAAATCAAAAAAGAGATAAAAAAGGAATTCCCCTTTTCTTAACTCACAACACCAGTCACAGTTCCCGTTTCTGTCTTGTCGTAACCGCCTGCACTGTAAAACACATTCACGGTCACGGAGTAGCTAGTTCCCGTGGATATTCCCGAGAATGTCAGGTTGTAGACGATGAGCGGATTGGTGCAGTAAGTGTTAATGTCCCTCGATCCGCCTGGGCCGATAAGCATGTAGTTGCCGTCTCCGGTGCAGTTCAACGTGTTGAAGGTGTGGGTCGCGCCTCCCCTCAGTTCAACTGTAATCGTCTTCACCGTCACCTGCGAAGCTATTTTATTGTTGGCAAGCTTCAATCTGAAGGCGCCGGAGCTCGAAGAAAGGTCCCAGTCGCTTGGCACTCCAAGCGTAGTGAAACCGGTCGCTGTCGTACCTGTGAATGTCGCTGGGTTGAATACGCCTAACGCGTACAACGCTGCCGCCACTATTATGACGATCAGGATAGCCCAACCATACGTCATCAAGTATTCCATTGCGGACTGTGCCTTTTTATTCGCAAATTTCATATTTGATCACTTTATAATTAGTTTAAACTGATATTTATACGTTTGAACCGTTTTCCTAGGCAACCGATTGATGCCAGTTTTATTTCGGCACGAAACTGCCGAACATGGTGGAGATGACAAAATTCGCCCCAAAAAATACGATAAGCGCGATTATCATGAATATGGGCACGTATTTTATCCCGCCTTTCTCTTTGCCTGTCTCTATCAGTCCTATTATGATTCCGGAAAAGAACGTGGTTATTATTATCGAAACAACCGAAAATCCCAAAAGGAACTCCGGCGAGACGTGAACGCCGCCACCTTTGAACAGCGGCACGCCCTTGGACATGACCTCAGTGCTTGCTATGCTTGTCGCGCCAAGCGAAGTAAGCGTGGTTATGAGATAAAGCGAAAGCGCATAAAGGACCGGCGCGCCCAGCACACCAGCGAAGACGATGAATATGCCGTACATTATTATGTTCGCCTTCGTTTCTTTTTTAATCGCCTGCTTCCTGCGTATGTCTATCGCGTTCTCTTCGAGCAGCGAGACAAGTTCACCTCCCGATTTTGAGCCCTCGTTGATGAGGTTTATGGTTTTGCGGAGCACATCCGATTTTATGTACTTGTGTATTTCATTCAGGCCGTCGGCAAGCGATTTTCCGGTAAGGATATCCGCTCCCGATTTTTTTATCGCCTCTGCCAGCGGACCGAATTCGCTCCTTGCACTCAGCAGAAGCGCCTTGCTCGGTATGAACCCGGCTCTCATGTTCGCAGCCATCAGTTCTAGGGCGTCGGGCAGGACATTCTCGACGAAATTTTTCCTCTTCTCCACAGCCAGCGTAAGGTACGCGTTCGCAAGCATGAAGGCGCCTGCAAAAACGCCTGCGAAGATTATGAGCGCATATGTTCTTGCCAATACGGCTAGCACAGCCGCAATTAACAGGCTGAAAAGGAATGACTTGTTTATGTAGGATTCGCTCGTAGTGCTCATCCCGGCAAACAGTATCCTTTCCCTCACGTGCTCCCTGTACGACCGCGGGAAAAATTTGTATATCATGCCTTCGCTCCTTTACGCTTTAGTCTATGCCTACCGGTCTCCTTGATTTTATAAGACCTATGAACATGAACTGGAAAAGCACGATGACGCCCATTATGCCCATAAGCACCAGCTCAAGGTTGAATTTTATGCCGGTGAATGACGAAAGCACCAGCAGGAAGGTTATGCCCAGCGTCGGGAATATGACCGCGAAAAGCATGTACATGAGCGCGAGCGGGTTGAGCTGGGCCCCGTATTTTTTTATTGCGACCCTCTGCTCGACCGCGAGGTTGTCGACTATCTCCTTCATTACAAGCCCTATGTCCGCCCCGGATTTTAGCGCGTTTATTATCTGCCACATGACCCGGCGGAAAAAAAGCGAAGGCGTTTCCCTGGTTATCTTTTCGAGCGCTTCCGCCTCCGACTTCCCGGTGTTTATCTCATTGACAACCTTCCTCATTTCATTCGACATGATGCCGTAGTCGTTTTTCGCTATCGACACAAGCGTGTCGTAAAGAGGGACGCCCGACCTTACCTGTACGAGTATGTGGTGGAGAACGTAGGGCAGGTTTTTCTCGATGTCGTTGACCTTTTTCTGCGCCGAAAGCTTGGGGTAAAAGCCCAGAAACATGAACGTTCCTCCGCCTATCGCCAGCCCGGCGAAAAGCGAAACGTTGAGCGCCCTGTATGCCTCTATTTTTGTCGCGAGAGTGATTGCAAAAACCAACCCGGCGACCAGGGCAAAATAGAACACGAACGCGAACAAGGCTATGGACATCCACCTGCGGGGCGAGATTTCGAAGCCGGACTGCTCAAGGTCGAATTCGAGCGAAGGGAACATCTTCGAGAGGTTCTCGCCCATGCCCAGAAAATGTTCTGTTATACGCCTGACCTTATCATATGGCAGCGGCAAAAAAGGAATTTTGTTTTTCACGTAAAATTATTGTACGGCCGGATATAAAATTGTGAGCAGTCCTTTCGTTCCGAGTTTTTCAGTTTACTTCTATCGTGAGAACGCCTTTCCTGAACTCCCGCCTGACCACGCTGGTTTCAGGCGGCTTGGTAAGGATTTTGAAATATGCCTTGTCGCCGGCTATCGCCCTGACCTCAATGGAGTTTTCGAGCATCCTCAGCTCTATGTCCTCCGCCTTTTTCACGTCAGGCAGCTTCACCTCGGCAATGATCCTGCCGCCTATGTTTTTAACTGAAGTTTCGGGTTCTTTCGTCGTCTTCGCGCCTTCCAGCCTGACGCCTTCCGGCTTTGACTCGGGTTCGCTTCTCTTTGGCTTCAGAGCCTTTCCTATCCGGTCCCGGAACCCCAGCTTGCTGACCTCGTTCTCCACTTCCTTCCTGTTCACGTCGCCGAATGTACTGATGTCGACTTTTGGTTTGCCGTCGCCTGAGCGCGTTATCTTTATGGAGAACCCGCTGCCCTTCGCGGGTTTCGTGAAGAACGGCGAAAGGTCGATAACCTCGAAATTGCGCTCGAAGGGCCTGAAGGCCTTGTTCATTTCCTTCATCTCCTGCTCCATCCTCTCGAAAACATCCCTTTCCCTCGCCTTTTCCAGCTTGTACCCGCAGACAGGGCAGAACTTCCATCCTTCATCCACTTCGCTTCCGCATTTGCCGCATCTCATAGCGCATCATCCTATCTTTTCTATCGGTTTTGATTTAAATACCCACCGTTTCGGGCTTATATGAGCTTCCTCGCCAGCGGCATGAGCCTGGGTTTTTTCATCAGAATAAACGCCAGCTTTTTGAATTTGGAGGCCTTCGCGAAATCGATGAGGTCGCCGCCTTTCAGATACCCTGCCAGCCAGTTCAGCTCCTCGTCGCTCAGGCTTTCCACCACGCGCCTGAGCTTAAGGATTTTCTTCAGCTTCTCGCCGCGTTCCTTCCACCATCTTCTCTCGTATTCGGAAAGGCTTTCTTTCGAGAAATCGCCGGCTTTTGCCGCTTTGGTTATGACTTCGCTTGCAATTCTTCCAGCGACGTACGATTCAGCTATGCCGCCGCCATGTATGGGATTTACCTGATGCGCGGCGTCGCCGACTATCATGAAATTATCGTCAACCATGCTTTTAAGAAAACCTCCCACCGGAACGCCGCCGGCATTCACCTCTATAATCGACCCCCTGCGAAGCGACTCCCTGCTGTTTATGAATTCCTTCAGGTATTTGATGGCGGACTTTTTTGAGTAAGGCTTCCGAACCCCTATACCAACGTTGGCGGTATCCTTTCCCTTGGGGAATATCCATACATAACCGCCCGGCGCGATTTCATTACCGAAATAGAGCTCTATCCTGTTCGGGTCTATGCTTGCACCAGTCATCTCAAACTGCGCGCATGAGGCGACATCGGGCAAGGGAAGGGTGGTATCTATTCCCATAATCCTTGCTATGCGCGATTCCACTCCGTCGCATGCGACCAGGACGCTGCATTCCGCCTCGAACATCTCACCGCCGGACCACAGCGTCACACCCATGCCTTTTCCTTTCCTGCACACGCTTACGACTTCTGTTTTCGTGAGTATTCTTGCCCCTGCCTTTGCAGCGATTTTCGCGAGGTGTTTGTCAAAAAGCTTCCTTTCGATGACCCATCCTTCGGGTCCATCGAAATCGGCCACTATCTTGTTGCCATTCGGTGCGTAAACGCTCGCGCCCTTTATCACCCTGCTTACCCACGAATTGTCCAGCCTCAGTTCCATTCTCTCCAGAGCGGATTTTGAAAGCCCTTCGCCGCACCTCTTGGGACTGCCTATCTCCTGGCGCTTCTCGGCCGCGAGGACGCTGAGGCCTTTTTCGGCGCAATACCTGGCGACGGACGATCCGGCCGGACCAACCCCGACGACTATAACGTCATATTCGCTGTCAACATATTCAAACATGGTATTCACTTTCCCATTCTGGTTATCTTTTTAATAACCAAGTTTAATAGCTAATTATTTATAAAATTATACTTTGGTGATAACTATGTTTTTCAGGCAAAAAAGAGAGGGCGGCAGGAAAAATGTTGCATTATTTGTCGACGGGCCGAACATAATAAGAAGGGAATTCAACATAGACCTCGACGAGCTCAGGAGGATGGTCGGCAAATACGGGAGGATAGTGACCGGCAAGGTATTCCTCAATCAGCACGCCCCTGACAAGCTGATAGAAGCTGTTGCAAATCAAGGCTTCGAGCCGAAGGTCGTGCTCGCCGGCGAGGCGGAAGCAGACGTCGATGTGAGCGTGGCAGTCGAAATCGTGAAGTCTTCATACAACGACAAAATCGACGTGATAGCCCTCGCTTCGAGGGATGCTGATTACTTGCCTGCGATACAGCTGGCAAAGGAGAAAGGGAAAACGATAGTCATTATCGCGTTGAACCCCGGCTTTTCCAAGGCGCTCCAGAACGTGGCCGACCACGTCGAGCTGCTTTCAAAAAGGGTCTGAATGGGAATAAAGGAAAATCTGGAAAGGATAAGAAGGGAAATCGCTTCATCCGCCAGAGCATCCAATTCTGGTGATATCGTCCTGGTCGGCGTATCAAAGACATTCCCTATAGATCAGGTTCTTCAGGCTGTTGAGGCAGGCCTTTCCGATATCGGTGAAAACCGGATTCAGGAAGCCGAAACAAAATTCCCGATGCTCCCCAATGTCAGAAAACACTTTATAGGCCATTTGCAGGGCAATAAAGTGAAAAAGGCAGTCGAACTTTGCGATATGATACAGTCGGTGGACTCGCTCAAAATCGCCGGTAGGATAAGCGAAGCTGCCATCGCAACGGGTAAGGTCATGCCGGTTCTCGCCGAGGTCATGACCGACAAAAACAAGCAGTTCGGGATACTCCCTGACGATCTCGAGGATTTCCTTAAAACGGCCTCGAAGCTCGAAGGCATACGAATTCTTGGCCTCATGACAGTCGGGCCTCATTTCGAAAGCTTGGAAGATTCCAGACCAATCTTCAGGGAAATGAAAAAGCTTTTCGATGGGATAAAACAGGGAGACATTCCGAATGTCGAGATGCGCTACCTTTCCATGGGCATGAGTTCCGATTTCGCGATAGCGATAGAAGAGGGGGCGAACATGGTCAGGCTGGGAAAGGCGATATTCGGGGAAAGAGGGGACAATATAGATATTTAAAAGCCGATGCAGAAATAAGATAATGCCCAATAGTTACGATCCTTTTCGCCTGGTTTACTGCGGTGGAATCTTTTGTGCAGATAAACTGGAGACATGCGGATTTTTTGCTCCATGCTCGCTTCCATGCGAAAATACCACAAGTGGGGACCAAGACTATAAAGCTCCTATAGTTGTCAGGCATCTCCCGGTTTCTGTTTCCAGGAAAATGGGCGGAGTCAATGGCACAAGAAGGCATCACAACCCGGCAAGATACTACTAAAGCTTAAACGCCCGTCTGCATTTCGCTTCTCATGTTAGCCACGAAATATGCGCCTATGAGTATCAGCGCGCTGCCAAGAAGCTGAACCGCCGGAAGCGGTTCGTTCAGCCACACCCTGCCTACGATTACCGACACGACAGGAGCGATCAGGAGCAATATGGACGCCTTGGAAACGTTGATGTGGCGGAGGCTCCAGTACCAGAAGAGGACATAGCCGAAAAGAACGATGGTCGAGATGAAAATATTATTCCACTGCTGCAGCGTAAGCGAGAATAGGATGCCCAATTTGCCCGTGAGCGCCGCGGCTCCGAACAGTATGAGCCCGCCGAAAAACATCCTTGCGAACGAAACGATGAAATTCGTGCTCCCTTTTATCATTACCTTTCGTGCGAAAACATTCTCTAGTGCCCACAAAACCGTTGCGCCCAATATCAGCATATCCCCAAACTGCGGGTCCAGCCAGAGTTCCGCAGGCTTTATCTGTGCGGCATATATGACGATCAACCCTATCAGCATGATCGCAAGCGCGTAAACCTGTTTCCTGGTTATTTTTTCCTTCAAGAAAATGAAGGCGAAAACGGCCGCATATACAGGAAGAGTCTTCTGCAGGAAAGCCGCCCTTCCGGCGGTCGTGAATTTCAGGCCGGTGAAGAACAGCAGGAAAGCGAGCGCGCCTCCTATCACGGCAATGAGCGCCAGGTATTTCCAGTCGTGCTTCAGAAGTTTTTTGCTCATTCCATTGGTGGCGAACGAGATAAGAAGAAAAACCAGGCCTATTATCACGGCTCTCACAGCGGTGAAGATCGCCGGATCGATATCGACGACGAATACCTTGTTCAACGGTATTGCAATGCCGCTTATCACGGCTGCGAATACCGCAAGCGTTGTCCCGAAAAGCTCCTTGTTTTTCATGGCGTTCACGGCCTTCTGGCTTTCATCCTCTTCACGTGGCTTTCGCTTAGCCTCTCTGAAACATAATCGTAATGCACGCTCACCCAATCCCTTGGCCTAAGATCCTGCGCAAAATCATTCCTAAAGAGCTTCTCTCCCAAGGGCGTTTTAACGAGGATGCCGTCATGCGCCACTTTCAGCACCCTGCCCGGATAAACGAGGCATTCCTCAAGCTTGAGCTCAGGCCTGACCTGCTTCCTCCACAGTATCGCGTTCTCGTGCTCGATCAGGAAGTATCTTCTTATGACCTCGTCATCTATTTCATTTTTACCCATCCGCTTCGCTATGATGGTGCACATCCTCGACGCGACCTTGAACACGTCCTCTATGGGATAATCGACGTTTTCCTTGTTTTTTACGGAATCATTAAGCTTTTTCAGCAGTTCTTCCCTGACTTCGCCTCTCCTCACAAGAACTTCGCCGCATGGAATCGCGTATCGCAGGAACAATTCCCTGTCCTTTATCGGCAGCACCTTGAAGTCGCCGAATCCGCTGCCGAGCTTTCTTGCATCCAAAATCGAAACCTTCTGCGGGTTTCGATGCATCCAGCGACCATCCATGATCATAACCTCTCTATCACGAAGCCGTTAAACACGAGCACGCTGTCCCCTTTCTTCACCCTTATGAATTCCGAATTGACGCTCCTTCGGATGCCATCGAAATCGACCAGCGCTTTCCCTCTTTCGATATTCAGAACCTTGCCCGTGAGTGCGAAACACATGCTTATCACTTTAATATATTTAAAGGATAATTAAAAGTTTCGAGTTTTTTGATCAAATGCATTCAAGCAAGTAAAGCATAATCGCCTTGTGCATGTGCAGCCGGTTCTCGGCCTGGTCGAAGACGACCGACTGATGGCCTTCAAATACGTCGTCTGTTATTTCCTGTCCCCTGTGCGCCGGAAGGCAGTGCATGACGATGGCGTCGTCCTTCGCGTGCTGGAGCAGTTTCTGGTTTAGCTGGTAGGGTTTCAGGTCCTTTATCCTCTGCTCCGCGTTCTCCTGCCCCATGGAAACCCACACATCGGTATACACGATGTCCGCATCCCTCACGCCCTTTACGGGGTCGTGCTCAATCTTTATGCTGCCTTTCGCGTATTTCTTTACCTGCGCCACGATCTCTGGATCAGGATTGTATTCCTTCTTCTCCGGACACACTCCGACGACGTTTGCCCACATCTTCGAGAAGCCGGCCATCGTGGAGTGGAACATGTTGAAGCCGCAGTCGCCGAGAAACGCTACCTTCATGTCGTCGAGCTTCCCCTTCTTCTCGAGTACGGTCAGCATGTCGGCCATTGTCTGGGTTGGGTGGGACTTGTCGCTCAGGCCGTTTATTATCGGGACGACGGAAACGGCCGCCATCTTCTCCAGTTCCTCGTGCTTGTTGACCCTTGCCATTATCGCGTCGCAATACCTTTCCAGCACGCGAACAGTATCCTCGATGGTCTCGCCGCGGCCCAGCTGTGTCGTGGTCGTGTCGAGGTATATCGCATGCCCGCCCAGCTGGGTCATCGCGGCTTCGAAGGACACGCGCGTACGGGTCGAGGGTTTCTCGAAGAGCATGGCGAGCGTCCTGCCTTCGAGTTTCTTGCCGGCCCCTTCAAACTCGCCGGACTTGAGTTTGAGCGCGAGGTCGAGCAGATGCCTTATCTCCTTCTCCGAGAAGTCGAGCAGCGACAGGAAGTGTCTGGCCATCTGGTCATCACGCAAAATTTTAGAATACATACTACAATTGTACGTATTCTTTAAAAATGATTTTTGCTTTCTGAATCCGCAAAACCGCAACCAATATAAATTAGAGTTTCGCTAAACTAATGCAGGGTTTTCATAGAAACGGAAAATCGCATCTCAGGCAGGGAAAAGGAAAAAACCCAGAAAGGCCATGCGCTTCACGCAGTTCTCGTTCTTGAGGACGGAACCGTTCTGGAAGGAACCGGATTCGGCGCTGAAGCTAAAGTCGCCGGCGAAGTCGTTTTCAACACCGGAATGGTGGGCTATCCGGAATCGATTACCGACCCTTCTTACCATGGCCAGATCCTTTGCCAGACATACCCTCTTATCGGGAATTACGGCGTCTCGCCCAAGGCCTTCGAATCGTCCAGGCCGCGCATCTGGGGCTACGTGATAAGCGAGCTCTGCGATGCGCCTTCGCATTCCACTTCTGAGAAAACGCTCGACGCCTGGCTGAAGGAGAACGGGATTCCGGGCATTTGCGGAATCGACACCCGCGCCCTTACCAAGAAACTCAGGGTGTGCGGCGTCATGTTAGGCATACTCCAGACCAGTTCAGGCAAAATCAAAGTCGATGAGCTGGTCAGGGAATCGAAGCACATCACGGATCCGAACAAGAGACATCTCGTTTCCGAGGTCACGATCGCCAGGCCGAAAATTTACAACCAGGCTGCCAAAAAAACGGTCGTTCTGATCGACTGCGGGGCAAAGGAGAACATAATGCGATGCCTCGTCAGGAGGAAGGTCAGGGTCGTTCGCGTCCCTGCGGCCACGGAATGCCGGGAGATAATGGGCTATTCGCCTTCCGGCGTGATGATATCGAACGGACCTGGCGATCCGAAAAAATGCGTTGAAACGATCCAGACGGTTCGGAGCCTGATGGCTGCGGAGATACCGATATTCGGCATTTGCCTGGGCAACCAGATCCTCGCCTTAGCCGCAGGAGGCGATACCTATAAGCTCAAATTCGGTCACAGGAGCCAGAACCAGCCATGCGTCGAAGAGGGAACGAAACGCTGTTACATCACCAGCCAGAACCACGGCTTCGCCGTCGCTGTCGACTCGCTTTCGAAGGAATGGAAGCCCTGGTTCACCAATGCTAACGACAAGACGAATGAAGGCATCATGCACAAAAGCAAGCCTTTCATGAGCGTGCAGTTCCATCCGGAAGCATGCCCTGGTCCAGTCGATACCGAATTCCTTTTCGACAGGTTTTTGCAGACAGTAGAGAAAGTCGGACGATATGTATCGAAAATAAGGAGGGAAATATGTGAAAAACCAAAAACCAAAAAAGGCCTTAGTGCTTGGCAGCGGCGCACTTCGGGCTAGTTAATTCTAACCCGAGCGAAATCAAAATCGGAGAGGCCGGCGAAAGTGCTTACAAAGGCACCGCCATTTCGACTACTCCGGTTCGCAAGCAATAAAGGCGCTCAAGGAAGAAAAGATCGAAATAATCCTCGTCAATCCTAACATCGCTACGATCCAAACTTCTGAACATTTAGCGGACAAGGTGTATTTCCTCCCTGTCACGCCTTATTTTGTCGAAAAGATAATCGAGAGGGAAAGGCCCGATGGCATCCTTCTTTCGTTCGGCGGCCAGACCGCGCTCAACTGTGGGATCGAGCTGTGGAAAAAAGGGGTTCTCAAGAAGCTTGACGTCAAGGTGCTCGGGACCCCGATGGAGGCGATAGAGAACACCGAAGACAGGGAGCTGTTTAACAAAAAGCTCGCTGAGGCCGGGCTCAAGATGCCGAAGGGAATAGCCGTCAATGGCGTGAAAGAAGGTTTGAGAGCGGCCAATAAAATAGGCTATCCCGTCATGGCAAGAGTTGCGTACGCTCTCGGCGGCAGGGGAAGCGGGGTCTCGCGCAGCGGAGAAGAGCTGAAAGAGACGCTCAAGAAAGCGTTCAGCCATACGCATCAGGTTCTGATTGAAGAGTATCTGGAAGGGTGGAAGGAAGTGGAATACGAGGTCGTCCGCGACAAGGAGGACAACTGCATAACGGTCTGCAACATGGAGAACTTCGACCCGATGGGCATACATACCGGCGAAAGCATCGTCATAGCGCCTTCGCAGACTCTGACGAACCACGAATACCACATGCTCAGGGAGATTTCGATAAAAACGATCAGGCACATCGGAATCGTCGGCGAATGCAACATACAGTTCGCCCTGAACCCGGATAACGGCGACTACAGGATAATCGAAGTAAATGCAAGGCTCTCCAGGAGTTCCGCGCTCGCGAGCAAAGCGACCGGCTACCCTCTCGCTTTCATTGCCGCGAAGCTCGCTCTCGGCTACACGCTTCCCGAGCTCAGCAATTTGGTGACCAAGAAGACTGCGGCATGCTTCGAGCCCGCGCTCGACTATCTGGTCGTCAAGATCCCGAGATGGGACCTGAAAAAATTCAGGAGGGTCTCGAAGAAGATAGGCTCCGAGATGAAATCGGTCGGGGAAGTGATGGCGATCGGCAGGAACTTCGAGGAGGCGATACAGAAGGCCGCGAGGATGCTGCAGATAGGCATGTACGGTCTCGTGTGCAACGAGGACTATTCCTTCAGGAACCTGGAAAAGGAGCTGAAGCACCCGACCGACGAGCGGCTGTTCGGGATTGCTGAAGCGATAAAGAAGGGATATTCGATCGATAAAATTTACAGGCTGACCAAAATAGACAGATGGTTTCTGCACAAGATAGGAAACATAGTCGAAACTGAAAGAAAATTCAGGAAGGCCGGACTGAAAGAAGTTGCCAAAGATTTGATGCTTGAGGCGAAGCAGAAAGGCTTTTCGGACAAGCAAATCGCTATTCTTGTTGACTCAAACGAGATGGAGGTCAGGGAAAGGAGGAGGTCGATGGGCATTGTTCCGGTCGTAAAGCAGATAGACACGCTCGCTGCGGAATACCCGGCAAAAACCAATTACCTGTATCTAACCTATAATGGGACCGAGGACGATGTGGACTTCTCGCTCGACAAGAACAAGATCGTGGTTCTGGGCTCCGGCTCGTACAGCATAGGCTCCTCCGTAGAATTTGACTGGTGCTGCGTGAACGCGGTGCTCAACCTCAGCAAAATCGGATACTCGACCATCATGGTCAATTACAACCCCGAGACCGTTTCGACGGACTACGACATATGCGACAAGCTATATTTCGACGAGTTGAGCTTCGAGAGGGTCATGGACATATACGAGAAGGAGAAGCCGAGGGGGGTTGTAATTTCCATGGGAGGCCAGATACCCAACAACATAGCCATGAAATGCCACAAGGCAGGCATGAAAATCCTCGGGACCTCGCCTGAAAGCATAGATGCCGCGGAGAACCGGTACAAGTTCTCGAAGCTTCTGGACGAACTGGGAATAGACCAGCCCGAATGGAAGGAGCTGACGAGCGTTAAAGACGCGGAGGAATTCGCCGGCAGAACAGGCTACCCGGTTCTGGTAAGGCCGTCTTACGTTCTGAGCGGGGCGGCAATGAGCGTTGTCTTCGGCGAAAAAGATCTCGACAAGTACCTGAAGAAGGCGTCGAAAGTCTCGCCGGATTACCCGGTCGTCATAAGCAAGTTCATCCTGAACGCGAAAGAGCTGGAGATGGACGCGGTTGCGAAAGCAGGGAAGATAGTGGTGTCGGCGATAGTCGAGCACGTGGAGAACGCAGGCGTGCATTCCGGCGATGCGACCATGGTCCTGCCGCCGCAGAAGACGTACATAGAAACGATAAGGAAAATCAGGGAAACAGGAGGGAGAATAGCAAAGGCGCTGAACATAACAGGACCGTTCAACATACAGTTCATAGCCAAGGACAACGGGATAAAGGTCATAGAATGCAACCTGCGCGCTTCGCGTTCGTTCCCGTTCGTGTCCAAGGTTTCAAAGATCAACTTCATAGAGCTTGCAGTCAAGGCAATGACAGGCAAGCGAATGAAGAACAATAAATCCACCCTTGACCTGAACTATGTGGGGGTGAAGGCTCCCCAGTTTTCATTCTCCAGATTAAAGGGGGCTGACCCAACCCTTGGCGTGGAAATGGCGTCTACCGGGGAAGTCGCATGCTTGGGCGAGGATGTTCACGAAACGTTTTTGAAAGCCATCCTTTCCTCAGGGTTTGTTCTCCCCAAAAAGAACATCCTCATAAGCATAGGAGGCGAAGGGAACAGGCACAAATTCCTCGAATCTGCGAAAAGGCTCAGGGAAATGGGGTTCGAAATATTCGCCACGGAACACACGTCGGAATTTCTGAAAAATAAAGGGGTAACGAATACGATGCTCTACAAGGTCCACGAAAGCAGGAAGCCCAACATAACGGACTGCATCACCAAAGGGAAAATAGACCTCGTGATTTGCATCCCCGACACGGAGAAGAAAGCCAATTTTGACAGCGATTACGTCATGAGGAGGATGGCCGTGGACTTTTCCGTCCCTCTTTTCACGAACCTGCAGATTTCCGAGCTGTTCGTCCAGGCGATATCGAGCAAGAACATTTCCGACCTCAAGATAAAGCACTGGGGGGAATACAGATAAAACGGCTAATTTCGCCTTATAGCTCCGAAATCGCTGGCCTTTTTCAGGACCATGACAGCGTCTTCTACTGAACTGTACATGGGGAAAGTGTCGCCCAGGAAGAAGCGTATCTTCCGGTAATCCTCGTCGCCGGGAGCGCAGTCGACGATGATTTTACCGGTTTTCAGCCGCTTGAGGGTCTCGAGTTCCTCGGGCCTGAGCAGGCATGATTTAAGCTGGTTTATTATGAGGATGGCATCGACGTTCCTGTCTCTCGCCACTATATCCAGAACGTACTTATATCTTTCGCCATCCGCTCCAGCAGTCATGTCAAGCGGATTCATGACTTTTATCCTGGGATATTTCCTGTTGATTTCCTTTCCCGTTACTTCGGAGAATTCCGCGAGCTCCAGGCCGAGCCTGTGGCAGAAGTCCGCGGCTATTATGGAAGAGCCGCCGGTATTCGACACTATTGCTATTTTCTTCACTTCCCTTTTCCTGTACCTTTCGAACAGCAGGCCGCAGCTGAAAAGCTCGCGGACGCTCCCTACCTCGATGACGCCGGCCTGGCGGAAGGCTGATGAATAGATTTCCGCGTCAGTCGACAGCGAATCAGTATGGGTGAGCGCGCGTTTCTGGGATTCCTTGGAAACCCCGGATTTCAGAATGACGATGGGCTTTTTCGAACGCTTCGCGATCTCCATGAATCTTCTCGTTTCCTTTATGGTTTCGAGGTACACGAGTATGGCTCTTGTTTTTTCATCTGCGATCAGGTGCTCGAGCAGGTCGCACTCGTTTATGTCCGTCATATCGCCCACCCAGACGAACTTGGAAATTCCTGTTTTTCTCGATAGCATATAATCCAGTATGGTCGCGCCGATGCCTCCTGACTGCGATATGACGGATACCCTTCCTTGCCTTATCTCCAGTTCCCGCTCGAATGTCGTGTTGAGGGAGTTCTGCGCGTTTATAAGGCCGCATACCGAGTTCGGGCCCAGTATCCTGAATTTGCCAGCGAAAGCCCTGAGCCTTTCCCTGTCATCCGCTTCGAAGCCGCTGGAAAGAATGACCAGGAATTTCGCTTTCATCAACGGCAGGATTTCAAAAATTTTATCAGGAGGGAGTATTAAAATGGCGAGATCGCATGGAGGGAAATCGCCTTTCTCCTCGATGTCGCGGACAAATAATTCGCCCTTGAACATGCTGAGATTGTTCCCGACCCTTTCGAAAATCTCCGGCGTGGCCATCATGCACTTTTCGCTGATTCTGGAGGAGCCGGCAAGGAGTATTGATTTTGGGCTGAACAGCAAATCCAGACTCATATATTAAATATGGATTGATAGAATAATAATCATGACCAAAACCGCTGAAAAAAGAATCACGGAATTCGAGGCAAAAAAAATTCTGGCAAGACACGGCATTCCCGTCACGAGGGAATTTCTTGCAAAAAACCCGCGGGAAGCAAAGAAATTTGCCGAGAGGATCGGCTACCCTGTCGCGCTTAAGATACAGTCGCCCGACATCCTGCACAAGACTGATGCCGGCGGGGTTATCCTGAACCTTAGTAATGGGGATGATGTTGCGAAAGGGTTCGGGAAGATAATCGGCAACGCAAAAAAATACAAAAGGGATGCAAAAATCCTCGGTGTGCTTGTCCAGGAAATGGTTGCCGAAGGTCACCAGTGCATCATAGGCTCGAAAAAAGACCCGCAGTTCGGGCCTGTCATAATGTTCGGTCTCGGCGGCATATTCGTCGAGGTGCTGAAAGACGTGTCGTTCAGGATAATACCCATAAACAGGAAAGACGCAAAGGAAATGATTTCTGAGATAAAAGGCTATGTAATACTTAAAGGAGCAAGGGGCCAGAAACCGGTGAACTTCGCCGCGTTGGAGAACGCGCTGCTCAGGGTTTCCGGCATGGTCTGGAAAGATAAGAAGCTGGAAGAGCTTGACATAAATCCTCTGTTCGTCGGGCCGAAGGGCGTGAAGGCAGCGGATGCAAGGATAATCATGGGCGAATGACCAACACAAGCAGTTTCATGCCGCCCGCAGGATGACGAGTTATGACATTCTTGATCGAGGGAGAAAAGGTGATAAAAAGATTCAGCCAGTCAAGGATTACTAAGGTAAAATTATATCTCGCCGCAGCGGTTCTATTTCTTATTCCGGTAATTTATTTCCTTTATTTCAGCAAGGTTAAATTGCCCTTCCCTGACATCTACGTAATTGCCCCTCCTGCGGCAATCGGTTTCATACTAATTCTGATGGCAGAACTGGAAACCAGGCTGGGCAGTTATTACATAACGAATCACAGGGTCATAAGCATAAGGGGGGCAATGAAGAAAACCATGGATTCCTGCACTTATGACAAGATGGTGAACGTAAAGGTCGTGCAAACCTTCCTGCAGAGAATCCTTGGCTTGGGGACGATAGACATAACGACCTACCAGAAAACCGAGATATTTCTGAATTCGGTGTCGAATCCGACAAAGATAGAGAAGCTGATATACAGCGCCATGGAGCAGCAGTCGCAAAGGCAATCCGGCCAGCAGCGGGCGGCGGAAGCGAGGCCTGCGCAGCAGCCCCAGTATCAGCCTCAGCCCGCACCCGACCAGCAGCCGCCATACAAGCCGGTTCCGGAACAGCAGCCGCAATACAGGCCTCAGTACCAGCGCCAGCCCCAGTCTACGCCAGAAGAGCAATCAGAATACAGGCCCCAATCCCGGCCCCTGCTGGCATCCGAGCGGAAACTGATGCACCAACCCGAATCAGACCAGCAACTGGCGTACCAGCAAATGCCTGAGCAGCAACCGCAACCCCAATCGTCCAAGAAAAAACGCTTCAAACTATTTTAGAGGTTCTAACATGACCGGGTTCGTCAAAACTGTTATTGGAGATACCGGAACCCGGAGGAGGTTCTGATATGGACTGGAAATTGCACATGATGATTCCGCTGTTTGTCTACATAGCGATAATTCTGGTTTTCCAGCTCCAGCTGATTTATGCACTGCAAGCGCTATCGTTGCTAATTTTTTCGTCGTTCCTGCCCGACCTTGACCATCCGCGTTCAGTCGTCAGGAAAGCGACTTTCATAATTATTTTCTATCTGATGATTTTCGCAGTGACCATGGAAATTTCAATAAACGTCTGGATAAAATTCATGATTATAACCATAATGCTGATACTGGCCAACTACATTTACAAGCATCTCCCGCTTAAACACAGGGGCAAGCGCTCGTTCCACTTGTGGAGATACTGCTTCATTTTCCCGACGGTTTTCGCGTTTCTTTTTGTCGCCGCGGGTATCAGTATCTCGCTAATTTCGTTCATTGTCATGGGGTTTGGCTCGCATCTGGCTCTGGACAAAATAAGCAAGTTCTGAGACAGAGCCGCATCGCATCAGAATTCCACCCTGAAGTCCTCTTTTATCACGTTCAGGACAACGTGCGTGTTGGTCCTTTCCACGTACCTCATGGCCAGCAGCGATTTGATGAAGTTGCTCATCTCGCTTCTTTTCTTGAACCTCGCGATTATAATCGCGTCCGTCGAGCCGGTAATGTCATAAACGGCGGCGACTTGCTTCATGCCGGAAATTTCTTTCTCGACCTCCAGCAACCGTCCCTTTGAGACAAGAATCTCTATTATGGCTGTAAGCTCGTAGCCGGCGGCTTCAGGGTTGACGACGGCGGAATAGCCCTTTATCAGGCCCGTCTTCTCCATTCTAGAAATGCGGGTCGATAGCGTGGTGATGGAAACCCCGAGTTTTCTGGATATCTTGCGGAGCGAGCGTCTCGCATCGTATTCGAGTTCCTTGAGTATCTTCCGATCACGTTCGTCAAAAGAGTGCATTTGTTCACCAATTTATTATTATTTTCCTTTTTTTATAAACATTTGTCAATATTTTTTAATAAAATTAGTTCTATTGACCAAAATTTTCGGCATTAATTATATATTTCCCCGAAAAGTAAGACAAAACATGCATGCGGAAAACAGGATTGTCATGGAGAACGCGAAGAAAGACGGCGTGAGATTCGTGAATCTTCAGTTCACGGACATGATGGGCACGGTCAAAAGCGTAACGATACCTGTCGAGTTTATGAAGGATTCGCTGGAGAAGGGCATGTGGTTCGACGGTTCGTCCGTAGAGGGATTCGCGCGAATCCACGAAAGCGACATGTATCTTAAGCCGGACGTCTCGACATACAGCGTCATTCCCTGGCACGATGGACACGAGAGGACGGCGAGGCTGATTTGCGATGTTTACATGCCCGACGGGAAGCCGTTTGAGGGCGATCCAAGGTTCATCCTGAAAAAGGTCATGGAAGAGGCGCGGAGGATGGGTTTCGTTTACAACACCGGCCCCGAACTGGAATTCTTTTTATTCAAGCGCGAGAACGGCTGCATAAAGCCGCTACCCCACGACAGGGGTGGGTATTTCGACCTGTCCACCGATCTAGCCTTCGAGGTTAGGAAGGACATGATCATCGCGCTCGAGAAGATGGGCATCCAAGTCGAGGCATCGCATCACGAGGTGGCGAACGGCCAGCATGAGATTGATTTCAAGTACGGCAACGCGCTGAAAACGGCGGACAACGCGATAACCTTCCGTTATACGTTGAAAGCGATTGCCCAGAAGCACGACTTGCATGCGACGTTCATGCCAAAGCCCATATTCGGGATAAACGGATCGGGAATGCACGTGCACCAGAGCCTTTTTGATGTGAAAACGGGCAAGAACGCTTTCTATGACCCGAAGGACAAGTACCATCTGTCGAAAACGGCGTATCATTTCATAGCGGGCCAGCTTGCGCACGTGAAGGGAATGTCGGCCATCCTCGCCCCCACGGTCAATTCGTACAAAAGGCTCGTTCCAGGGTATGAAGCGCCGGTTTACATTTGCTGGGCCAGGATAAACAGGTCGGCGCTTATGAGAATCCCGATGTACTCGAAAGGCAAGGAACAGTCAGTCAGATGCGAGTTGCGTTGTCCCGACCCGAGCTGCAACCCTTACCTCGCGTTCGCCGTCATGCTCAAGGCCGGCCTTGACGGCTTAAAGAGGAAACTAGCTCCTCCGAAGCCGGTTGAGGAGAACGTCTACGACTTCGACGACAGCCGGCTGAACGAACTGAAAATCGACACGCTCCCGTACTCGCTTTGGGAAGCCATAAAGTACATGAAAAGCGACAGGATTGTGCAGCAAACCCTCGGGCAGAAGCTTTTCGAACGGTATGTCGATGCGAAAACGAGCGAATGGGACGAGTTCAGGACGCACGTCTCGGAATGGGAAGTGAACAGGTATCTGGAAACGACGTGAAATCGCGAATCAAAAAATTCACTCGAACTCAATTGTCCCGGGCGGCTTGTTGGTGATGTCGTAGACGACGCGGTTGACCTTATTTCCCAGAGCGTTGGTTATCCTTATGGAGATTTTTTCGAGCACGTCGTGCGGCAGCTTAGAATAGGAAGCGCTCATGCCGTCGACGCTCTCGACTGACCTAAGCGCGATGACATAGCCGTAATTCCTCGCGTCGCCATGCACGCCTACGGTCTTAACCGGCAGCAGCGTTGCGAAATACTGCCATGGTTTCGCTATTCTCTTTTCATTGAAGGCTTTTTCTATCTCTTCCTCGACTATGTGATTCGCTTCCCTCACGACTTCCACGTTATCCTTCGTAACTTCTCCTATCACACGCACGGCCAGGCCCGGGCCTGGGAAGGGCTGGCGTTCGTGCACCTCGATGTTAAGGAACTTCGCGGCCTTCCTCACCTCGTCCTTATATATGTCTCTCAGGGGCTCGAGTATCTCGAGCCCGACTTTATCCGGAAGGCCGCCGACGTTGTGGTGGGATTTTATCCTGTCCCTTAGGCCGCCGCCGGATTCTATCCAGTCAGGAGCGATAGTCCCCTGTATCAAGCACTTGGTTCCTTCCTCTCTGGCAACCCGCTCGAATATCCTTATGAATTTTTCGCCGATTATTTTCCTTTTAATTTCAGGGTCGGCCACGCCCTTCAAAGCGGCGAAGAATTCGTCTTTTGCGTCAACCAATTTGATATCCAGTCCGGCTTTTTTCATGGAATTTCTGACCTCTTCGGGCTCGCCTTTCCTCATGAATCCCGTATCGACGAAAACAGATACAAGCTTGTCTCCTATCGCCTTTTTGGTTATCACGGCGGCGACGGTCGAGTCAACCCCGCCGGAGCATGCTATTATAGCCTTCCCTTTTATTTTCTGTCTCAATTTCTCAGCTTCTTCATTCACGAATTTTTCGGGATTGAACATACCATCACATTTAGCGCTCATTTCTTGAGGCTTTCGCATATTTCAATGAAGTTTTTGAAAATCTCCTCGCCGAATTCCGTGTCCTCGACCTCGGGATGGAACTGGAGGCCGAACAGCGGTCGCGTTTTGTGGCGCATGGCCTGTATCCTGCAGTTCTGCGAGGAGGCGGTTATCTCGAATCCTCTCGGAAGGCTTTTTATCTCGTCGTTGTGCGACTCCCATGCAGCGAATTTAGCCGGCACACCCTTGAACAGCGGCGAGGCCTTGCCAACCTCGATTTCCGCCTTGCCGAACTCAGGCGTTTCCGCAGGGCCCACTTTCCCCATAAAATGCAATGCCATGAACTGGTGGCCCAGGCATATGCCCAGTATAGGGAATTTTGCCTTGTCCAGGTATTCCCCGATTCTCCCGAGATTCACCGTCTCCCAGTTTATTCTGGCCGCCCCTCCTGACAGGACGAGGCCGTCGGTTTTTATGTCTTTAAGGGGCGTTGTGTTCGGTATTATCCTGGTTTCGGCGCCCAGATCCCTGAGAACCCGCCATTCCCTGTGCGTCCACTGCCCGCCGTTGTCGACCACGAAGATTCTCATATCTAGAATAGGCTTTTGTTAAATAAAACTTTTTAAATCCGATTTTTGATAAAATACTATGCCTAGAAAAACGAAATACATTGTGGTAACGGGCGGGGTTCTTTCCGGGCTTGGCAAGGGGATATTCACCGCTTCTTTGGGCAAGCTTCTGCAGTCAAGGGGCTTTAACGTCGTGCCCGTAAAAATAGACCCTTACGTGAACGTCGACGCAGGTACGATGAACCCCATCGAACATGGCGAGGTCTTCGTTCTCGACGACGGAAGCGAGGTGGACATGGATCTGGGGACTTATGAGAGATTTCTGGGCATAAACCTCAAAAGCGAAAACAACATAACCACGGGCAAAATCTACCAGAAGGTCATTGAAAGGGAGCGCGAAGGAAGATATCTGGGCAAAACCGTCCAGATTATACCCCACATCACCGGCGAAATCCAGGACTGGTTCAGAAAGGTTGCCGAGGACTACAAGGCCGACATAGTTCTGATAGAGATAGGCGGGACGGTCGGCGACATAGAGAACCTTGTCTTCCTCGAGGCGTGCAGGCAGCTTTCGCTCAGGGAGGACATGATTTTCGTCCATTGCACGCTGGTCCCCATCATAAGCGTGGTGGGCGAGCAGAAGACGAAGCCCACGCAGCAGAGCGTGCAGAAGTTGAGGGAGATAGGCATACAGCCGCATTTCCTTTTCTGCAGGTCTCCTGTTCTCCTGAAACCCAAAATAAAGGAGAAATTATCGCTTTTCTGCGGCATAAACGAGGGGAATGTCATATCAGGCCCCGATCTCGACAATATTTACAAGCTGCCGCTGGTGCTCGAGGGGCAGGGGGTCACAAAGAAGGTTCTCGACAAGCTTGGCCTGATGCCAAGAAAGAAAGACATGAAGGAATGGGAAGCGCTTGTAAGAAAAATGGGAAACGCCAAGAAAAGCGTGAACATAGCAATAACCGGCAAATACACCGAACTGCACGATTCTTATGTCTCGATAATGGAATCCCTGAAATCCTCGTGCGGAAACCTGGGCGTAAAGCTGAAAATAAAGTGGATAGAGACGACGGACATCGAAAACAAGAAGGTCAAGGTTTCAGCCGCCCTGAAAGGCATGGACGGCATAATCGTGCCAGGCGGTTTCGGCCCGAGGGGGACGGAAGGCAAGATCGAGTGCATCCGCTACGCAAGGGAAAACAGAATCCCTTTCCTCGGCCTCTGCTACGGCTTCCAGCTCGCGACAATAGAGTTCGCAAGGAACGTCTGCGGTCTTGAAAAGGCGGACTCGACCGAAATCGACCCTAAAACGCCAAACCCCGTCATAGACCTGCTGCCTGAACAGAGGAAAATTTACAAGAAGGGCGGGACCATGCGCCTCGGCGGGCACGACGTCCTGATCAGGAAAGGAACGATGGCCCACAGGATTTACGGTTCGTTAAAAACAAGGGAGCGCTTCCGCCACCGCTGGGAGTTCGTCCCGGCGTACAAAGAAAAAATAGAGTGCAAAGGCCTCGTTTTTTCAGGGCATGACAAGTCCGGGGAAATAATGCAGATACTCGAGCTAAAGCAGCATCCTTTCTTCATGGCGTCGCAGTTCCATCCGGAATTCACGACCCGCGTGCTGAAGCCCAATCCGCTTTTTCTCAATTTCATGAGGGCTGCGGCAAGGAACCCTTAAAAATCTCACGCATAACATATAAACTATGAGGCTGGCAAGGGGAAGCGAATGAAAAAGGAAGCATGCGGAGTTTTCGGGGTCCGCTCGCTCGGCGGGCAGGAAGTCTCGAAAATGATATACAACGGCCTTCTGATGCTGCAGCACCGGGGCCAGGAATCCGCCGGCATCTCGACGCTCGGCGAGAAGCAGATTCATCTGAAGAAATCGCTCGGCCTCGTTTCCTCTTCGTTTTCTGAAAAAACCCTCAACAGGCTCAAGGGTTCGCTGGGCATAGGGCATGTAAGGTATTCCACGGCGGGCGGCTGCACGATATGCGACACGCAGCCGTTCAAGATAGATTCGCCGAAGAAGGGAATGGTGTTCGCCCACAACGGCAACATCGTCAATTACGTGGAGATGAGGAACGACCTCTGCGTGAATGGAAGGGAGATGGAATCCAGCGGAGACTCGGTCATGATACTTCACAAGATTGCCGACGAGCTGCAGAAAACGAAGGACATAGAGAAGGCCATGCACGGCTACATGCAGGCCGCGGAAGGCTCGTATTCCGCGGGGCTCTTCACCGGAGAAGGCGACCTGATCGCGTTCAGGGACCCCCATGGCTTCCGGCCGTTCTGCTTCGGCAAGGACCAGGACACAGCGATCTTCACCTCCGAGAGCGTCGCGCTAAACATAAACGGGATTGATGTCTCGCATGATGTCGGCCCCGGCGAAATGATAATATTCCATGACAGCGGAAGCGTTGAAAGGAAAAAGATAATGAAGGCTGAAAGAAAGCATTGCATGTTTGAATACGTTTATTTCTCCAGGCCGGACAGCATGATAGAAGGGAAGAGCGTCTATGACGTCAGGGTCGAACTGGGAAAACACCTGTCGAAAACTTACGCTTCTGAAGCGGATGTCATAGTCCCTGTCCCGGACACGTCAAGGTCGGCTGCAGCCGGCATTTCGAGGGGGACCGGCATCCCTGTCGCCGAGGGGCTGATGAAAAACCGCTATGTCCACAGGACGTTCATCATGCCGGAGCAGAGGACGCGCTCGCTGATGGTTGACATGAAGCTCAACCCGGTCAGGTCCGTTCTGAAAGACAAGCACATATTGCTTGTTGATGATTCAGTCGTAAGGGGGACAACCATGATGAAAATAGTCGACATGATCAAAAAGGCTGGCGCGAAGAAAATTGACCTCTGGGTGACATGCCCTCCGATAATTTCACCATGCTTCTACGGAATAGACATAGCAACCCATCATGAACTGATAGCCTTCAACCACAAAATCAAGGAGATCGAGAAGATATTCAAGGTTGACAATCTGTGCTACCAGACGCTCGACGGCCTCGTGGATTCCATAGGCCTTGGAAACAACATATGCAAGGCCTGTTTGACCGGCGAATACCCGACGTGCATGGCGCAGAAACTTGCCGACGGCATGAAAAAGCAGAAAAACCTAAGTCACAAGAGATACTACGAAATGCAGGTCTGCTGATTACCCGTGTTCCGCGTTCAGGAGGTCCCATATTTTTTTCGCCTTTGCTTTCCCTATCCCTTCTACTTTCATCAGCCTTTCCGGGCTTGCGGAAAAAACGCGTTTGGGGGTCTTGAATTTATCAAGCAGGTTTTTGCTGAGCTTCGTGTTTATGTTCGGAAGGCCGGCTATCAGGAATTCCTGCTGATCGCCTATGCCCCTGAATTTTCTCGGGCAGCGTATCGATATGTTTTTGGCCTCCTTTATCTGTTCCCTGCGCGCGATCCAGTAAATCTGGTTTGCGGTTTCTCTCGCGTCATTTGTCCATATTATAGGGATTTTATGGTCTATCGCCAGCGAGGCCAGCGCCCCTCGTATGGCGTTCGGGTGGATGTTTCTTTCCAGAAAAAGAAGATCGGAGCCGCCCTCTATTATCAACAATGGTTTTTCAAAACATTCCGAAATTTCTGAAGCCTGCCTGAAAATTCTATGGTCGATTATGGACTGGATGAAATCGGCGACTGTTTTCCTCTCGATCGCGACCCTCTCCGAACAGATGTAATCGCCCGTTTTCAGCTGTTCGCAGACGAGGTCGACATCGAAATCTTTGAGGTGGGTAATTACGGGATTTTTCAGTTCCCTGTGGTCGGCCACGATCCTGATTTTTCCCGTTTCCGGAATCTTCTCTGATTCTGCCATTAGGATTATATTAGGGCAAGAAAGCATAAATTAAATGCGTTTTATGCGCACCGCAACATTTGGTGGGCTGTTAAGTCTCGTGGATATGAAGACAAAAAAATTAATCGTTGTTTTCGTCGTCTTCATCATCCCTTTCGACAACCAGCTTCCCTCCCTTTATTTTAGCTTCCAGCTCATCGCTAGTCTTCCAGCCAAGCTTATGGACAAACCTATGTGGCACTACTATCCAGTATTTGACGTATTCTTTGCCTTTATGCACCCTGCTGACCTGACTTTGAAGCCTCATGCTATATATTTAGGTATCGAATATAAAAAGATTTCGGTATCTAATATCTAAAAATGTCAATAAGATTTTGAATGTGCCTTTCTATCGCATCTATCACATTTTTTACTGAATGGCTTTTCACATTTAAATGTAGGCTTTCTATCTTTTATTTCAATTTTCTTCCCATCTGGTTTCTTATATTCAAACTGCTCTAACATTAAATAGCTTGCTGGCAGTATATATTCATATTCTATGAGAAAACGGGAATATATATCGCGTAATGTTGCAGGAGTTATTTTTAATTGTTCACAGATAAATTTTAGTTTCTCTTCGTGAGATTTAACATTGAATTCTGAATCCCCTTCTTGCTTTATTTCTAAATCAATGAAAAATGGATTTATTCCCATTTTTAAAATATTAATTAATACATCAAGCTCAATTTCAAATCCAATTGCACTTAACTTTAATTTTTTAACAATCGAATGATGCATGCCCCAACATCCACATTGGCCATCAGGGATTGATTTGTTAAATACAGCCTCAAGTATATTAAGTTCAAACCGTTCAATTTCATTTCTCGGTTTTCTTAAACCAAATTTACCCTGTCTACAAGAAAGACAAACTTTCTCACCTCTCATTAAAACATCTAAAACTCTTAAAATATTGTCAAATTGTATATCATTATCGCCATCAATGCATATCACATAATCATAAACCCTTTCCAAAGTTCCATTTTCTTCTTTGTACATATCGTTTAAATAAAATCTAACTATTTCCCCCTTTCTCTGTTTACCTGTATACAAATCTTCTTCTCCAGTTTCTTCATTAAAAATTGGTTTACCTCTTAAAGCTGGTTTCCAATCCACATTAATATTTCTTTTTGCAAAATCCTTTTCGTGTTCTATATACCAATTATTGAACATTTTACAAAGTTTTTTTTCATACCTTATTTCACCTTTAAACATAGGTGTAATTAGAAGTACATTTCTTTTAATACTCATAGAACTCCACTCTATTATATATATTAAATATTTACTATTTAAATTATTCAAATGCAAAAGTAAATAGTTTATCTACATTCTTATGAATACCCTCAACCCCAATTCCCATACCCAATTCAATTATCTTATCTGGCAATGGATTGTCATCTCTGGTATCCGCAGCTATTCTTGGATTGTGAATATATTTTACCTTTATTTTAAATTCAGATTCAATATCTTTAATTTTCATTCTAATAAGATTTGAATTTATACAAACAGGTAATACAGTATGCGTCTCAGCATTTTCTATATCAAACATAATTTTCTCCCCATACTGTATTAAACTTAGATTTTTAAAGGAAAATTGCTATTGTCATAGGTTATTTATATTCTTTTCTATACCAGAGTATATACTTTTTACCTATATTTAACTATTTGTCCATTCTGGGGTTATATTTGTTTCTATACTGAAGTATATACTTTTATTTGCTATTTTTAGTTACATATTAGTTACAAAATTTAAATATCTTCTCGTTATGCATTTTATTATACTTTAGATACCTAACCGATAGCTTTATATAGTTAGATACCTAATATATAATTAGGTATCTAATATGTGCGTAAAATGTCCGAAATGTGGCTCAACAGAAACCGTAAAAAGAGGGTTAAGCCAAACGAAAAACAGGGGAAAACAACAGAGGTATCTCTGTAATGGTTGCCACAAGACCTTCATAGTTGATGCCGGATTCTGGAAAATGAAGAATAAAGACGAAATAGTGGCTATGTGCGTTGATATGTATCTCTCCAACCTTTCGAGCCGAAAAATGAGAAACCAGCTTTACAGGCATTTTGGCATAAAGGTAAGCCATGTAGCGATTTTGGACTGGGTTAGGAAATATATTGTCAAGGTTCAGAAATTCGTTGATAAAATAAAGCCGAAGTTAAGCGGTATGGTCTATGCTGATGAGACAGAAGTAAGATGCCAGAACAGGTATGATGTATTCTGGTGCTCTGTTGACTGGGAAAGCCGCTTCATAAATTCCACGCTTTACTCTCCGCATCCGCAGAACCTTAAGGATGCGGTCGAGTTCCTGAGAAAGATAAAGACAATACAGAGGCCGAAATTCATACAGACGGATGCCATGTTCATTTACGAAAGCGCTGTCAAAAAGGTATTTTACAGCAAATTCAACGCCAGAAAGGTAGAGCATAGGATTGTCAACTATCAGAAAACAAAGAGACATAACGTAAGGATTGAAACCGTATTCTCGAAAATAAAGGACAGGGTTAACGATTTCAGGGGATTCAAGGCGTTATGGTCAGCCCCGATTCTCATGGCTGGGATAGTACTACAACACAACTACATAGAGAAACATAGCACAACCGGAAAAGTGCCATGCGAACTGGCCGGACAAGACCTTAATATCGGAGAGAACAGATGGATGGGATTGATTAGGATGAGTTCTATTTATTGAGATTTATCACCGAGTTGTTTAATAAATTCGCCTCTTTGCAAAGCGTATTTACAAACAAAATTTACTAAATCAATCAGGGAAACAAGCATGTATACAAACAATGAAATCAGGAGAATGAACAAATAGACATTATAATAAGCGAAACTTAAAATCAGAGAAAAAACAACAATCAAAAATGGAATATATAAATTATATTGAAATAAAGTGATAATATTATCAAATTCCCCAATCTTCTTCCACACATAAATAAACTCCTTATCAGTAAAAGAAGTTACTATTGCCAATCCAGCAAGAACTATTGAAAATAATATCGCCGAAACTTCTATGAAAATAGCCATTATCTTTTGTGCCGCTTCAACTTCAATTTTTCCATTGGTAAAATACAATATTGCAAAAAAAACAATTATGGCAACCAATGTATCATAACTTAATATTATCTTTTCAATTCCAAATTCCTTTAATCTACCAAAAAAACTTATTTTATACATCACTACTCTCTTTATGCTCAATAATCTTTAGCATTTCTTTTATATGATAAAGTAAAGTTTGTATTCTTGTATCTTCATTTGTATTCAAATCAGCATTTGATTTTATTGGAATATCGCCTGTCGTTACTACTTCGTTTTTGTATCTGGCTTTACCTGAACCATGACCTTCTTGTGCAAGATAAAAACCACTATGCAGCAAAGGAACATCTTCTAATTTTATACTACCTTCACCTTTTGCGAATGCATTTAAGTGCAATCTTCCTATGTTGCCTGATTTTAAAAATTCATCCATTGTACCCGAGCATGGCGTACTATGAGGGTTTGTAGGTGTTACATTGAATTCAATTTCTTCAATCTTCCTTAGTCTCTGTATTCTGCTTATTATCTCTCTTTTGTCAGCAATAATATTTATTTCTAAATCCTCTTTGTCTTTATGATACGCATTAAATGTATCAGTTAAAATCTCAATTGGTGCTTTATTTCCTACCATTTTTTTGACTTCATAAACCATTACGTTGTTTACCAAATCGATTAGAAAATAAATTATGTAAGCTTCAATCGTTTCTGTCATTACATAATCCTTCTTAAAATCATCTGGAGTAAGTCTATATGATTTCGTATCCTTGCCTAATTTTCCGTAAATATATCCTTTTTCACTTTTTGAAACCACAAAATGCCAATCAAATCCTTCTGGGATATGTTGTTTCTTCTTGGCTTCGGTTAATAATTTTTTTATAGGAGTCTCATATTTTATGACATCAAGAAGTATTTTGCATCTATGTTCTTGCATCTTTTGAGCATCATTATAAGGATGGTGTATTTTAGTATGAAAATTTAGCCTTGCAAATACCAAAACACTCCCCATATTAAATTCATCTATATTTTTCTTTAAATGCATATGTTTAAACATTTTTTTCATCTAAATTACCCCCTTTTTTCGAGAAAGAGCTTTTTTGGGGCTTTCCTTCATATCCAATAGACTTAACAGCCCAACATTTGGTTAAGTTTTTATACGGGCATGAGGGAATTATATATTATGAGCATCAAGAAAGCGAAAAAGAAAGGGGCCATAGAACTGAGCCTTGGGTTCATAGTGACGGTCGTTTTTGCGGTGGTTCTGCTCAGCCTGGCGATAGTCTGGATAAGGGGAATGTTCATCAACATCGACGTTATCGCCGTTGACATGACAAGACAAGCACAAGAAGAAATCAGTAAGACCTTTAGTGAAACGAGTTCAAACTTCGCAGTAAGACCTGCAAGACCAGATGTTATAAGAGGAACGAAACTGATAGTTCAAGCTGGTTTGAAGAATAATGATCCGAGCGGGAAATCGCTTAACTTCGTGGTAAACATAAAGGCAGGCAACACAAACACACAAGTAACCAAAGAAAAAATGGCAACTTGGATTACCCAGGCAACTGAGACCTACGCCGGACCCAATGAAATCGCCTACAGGGACATCATAATAACGATACCCAAGGACGCTGAAACGGGCTCGTACATGTTCGATGTGTTTGCATGCGCTTCAGAGACGTCCGCACCAACTCAGTCAAGCTGCGATACGACCAGCAGCAGCAGATGGGGAGTGCCGCAGACGCTCACGATCAATGTGAAATCCAGTTAAACGTTTTATTTATCGCGCCAATATTATTTAATTATGGATGTGGGTTTGGTTTTCGGAATAGTATTTGCAGCCATAGTCATTGGCCTGCTCGTGTTTTTCGGATTCAAATACATAAGCGAGATAATCTCAATAAGTTGCGAATCGCAGACGCAGCAGCAGCTGGAAAATCTGAAGAACACGGTCAAGTCGACTCTCGCACTCTCCAAAGGCTCGGTGCAGGAATTCAAGGTCGTCATACAGAGCAACTGCGCGCCAAAAATATGCTTCGTCATTCCCGATGCGCCGAATGCGTACCCGGAAGGCGGATGGAATCCTGATGAATTCACAACTTATCTCGTCACCCGGAACGGATACAACGTATTGATTTTTGGCAAAGGCGAGAAAACTGACGGTTATGCCGTGGACAAGCTCAAGCAGACCGTAAACTTCTGTCTCACATCGACGAGGGAGGTCATGCTGCGCAACAACGGAAAAACAGTGGAGATAACGCTCCCGGAATTTTAAAGAAGGCGGTAACATGATAAGCGTGTTCGACATCTTCAAGATAATACTCGGAGTCATCATCTCAGCCTTCATACTGGTATTGGTTTTCAGATTCGTTGGCTCTTACATACAGATAGGCGAATCCGGCAGGGAACTTTCCGTTATAATCAATTTCAAAAAAACAATGGACAATGTTTATACTACCGGCATAGCGGCAGATTTTGATTTTAAGGATTCCAAAACGATAGTTGGTTACAGGCCTCCATACATCGAAACACACATCTCCTTCGTTGATACGAACCCGGTTCCAGTCCTGCTGGTTCCCGGCGAAAAGCTTTCAGTCTACAGGGGCGAATACGATACAGGATGGTGGAAATTCTATTTCATAGAGGCTCTTCCTGAAACTAGCGTTCTTTTCGTCCCGCTGGATGAGAGCGGAATGGCATGGTCGGTGGTGGGAAATGTGACCAAAATGCTACCATCGACGGAGAACACCAAGACGAAGCTGAGATTCGGCCTGGGTTGCAACGGGACGGACTGGTTTGGCTGGTGGGAAGGGAACAAGTTTCTGGAGACGATTTTACCTAGACTGGTTACGGTGGAAATGGGGCTGAAGAAATGCGAGAACGCCGAATATTTAAGGGAAAAGGGATACCGGATAGTTACCATATCTGATAATTCAGATAATCTGCAGGATGCGGATTTTGCAGTTGTTCCTAGTGATGGGGGGGTTGGTTATGTTTACATAAAGAACGGCGATGCCTACGAAAAATACATCTTTAAGAACGGCCTCGACATTGTGGCTTTGCTGCTCGGAGGCGGGAAGCTATACAATTACACGAACGAGAAATTCCTCAAGGAACTGGAGGTCGCAATCGACGTTTACTTAAAAGAGTCCGGCCTTCTGCCGACCGACCCGAACAAGAGATGCGGTGCCGTCAACTTCGAGTTTGTAGGCATACTGAACTCGATAAAGGACCTCATACCCACGGTGAAAAGCGGCGCAGCAGAAAGCGACGCAATCGACTTCGCCCAGTACATGAAGGCTTCCGCGACCAAATACAGGGAGCTCGAGAGCGGGGGTTGCGCATGACAAAAGGTCAGGTCCATCTGATGGAATACGTGTTGCTCAGCTTTTTCGTAGTGCTTATAATAGTCCTTGTAACGTTCTTCCTCACCGGTTGGCAGATGGGCACGACTAGCTCACAACAGAGGAATTTGGAATATGCGGAGGCGGAATTCTTTCTCCGTTCATTTGCAAATTCACCATACATAAACAAAAACACCTTTAAAGAGGGATCAATGCTTGAGGATTCGAAACTTACATCAATAACCTGCCCCGAGTTGCAGACGCTGTACGGGACAGGATGGTATGCAGAAGTCGAGTCGCTTTCATTCAATGACACGCAGTGCAGCGACGGAACCTATCCCGGATGCGGCAAATGGAGCTACTGCAAGGAGGGAGGGAAGGCGGCGATGACGTTCGAGATACCGATAAACATCTACAGGAAAACTACAGGTGAAATAGATGCAGGCTTGCTCAGAGTGGGCCTATACGATCAAGGGTGATGGAGTGAACGCAAAATCCGGCCAGACGAGCATGATGCTGATAGTCCTAGCAATCATAATCTTCATGGTTCTGGGCATATTCCTTCTGGTATCCTCATTAAAGCCGGTGAATAACGAATATTACAATCTCTATGCGCACAACCTTTTGCTTTCCGTCCTGAGGCGCAACACAGAGTATGGGGGGTATTGCGATACAATCTCGTCAACCATATCCTGCGCTTACATGACATCTTACAGAAGTTGCGGCGGTGTCGAATGCAGAGAGTTGTCTGTACAGATAGTTCCCGGGCTAGTGGAGCAATTAATAAAACCTACGTTCGATTATTGCATGATAGTTGAGCCGGAAAATTTGACAGGCGGTGAGCAGTTGGTTTACGGGCCAAGATGCAACGCAGTGATGGCAAAACGCCAGATATGGACCGCGAACGAGAAGATACTGCAGTACGGCGCAAACCTCAACATAAAGATGGTGATAACCGAGGCATAGAACTGCAGCGCAAACCCGTTAATCAGGTTCAATATTAGGATAAAAAACTACTTTCTGATTTATTAATATGAGCCGGTTTCCGTTTAAAGACCTGCCATACGACAAACTCAGGGAATTCTTTGACGTAGGTTATCCCACAGTCGCTCAAATCAGAGAAAGGTATAAAGATAGGGTTATCGATCTTAACCATGAGACCACGCTAACCAGACAGAACGTGGCACTCGCGATCAAGGAGGCCGCTGAAAAAAATGCAATGCTTTACATACCGGCGTCTTTTCCTGCATGGGAGGGGCTCACATTTTCCAAAAAGGAGTTGGGGAAAGAGGTTAGCATCAAAGTCGACACTCCATACAGGTTCAAGAAGTTCGGGCCTGAGGTAAATATAAACACAACGAGGATGGGAGTGAATGAATCAAGGGAATTTGATTTTATGGGGACATTTCATAGGGCAATTTCTAATGCAGATGCTAGGGCAGAGATGCTGAAAGGGACCCGCGGCATCGGATACTGGAGGCCAAGGCAGAAAGATCACGTGATTATGATGTGGTATCTTTTCCCTCAGGGTTATGGTTTTGCCAACCAGAAAAAGCTTGGCGGCAGAGCCAAGGTTAAAAGCAGGCTTGCTGACGCAAAGGTCGAGGTCCCGTCGTTCAGCAACATAGACTCGTCATCAGGCAGGGTTAGAAGATTTTACGAAATAGACGTGCTCACGCTGCCAGTCCACGTGGAAGATGGTTTCTTCAGGCAGGAACTGCTTCAAACGGAATGGAGAGGCGCAAGATGTCCCGATGTAAGTTACAGGGAAACAAAAGGCACGGTAAGCGAAGACCCGGCCATAATCGCCATGAGCAAATATTCAAGACCAGAACACGTGATTTGCAAACATATCTACACGGCTGAGTTCCTGCTTTTCAAACAGAAAGAACCAGACAAACCTAATGTTTTGGCATTCAGGTATCCAGTGCCGACGCTGCTGAACAGCAAAATATTCCGGACGCTTAAAACGGGCGCAATAAGAGGAAGCCCGGACAGGGGCGGGAAGAGAAGAAAACTAACCATGGCCGAGATTTCATCTTTTATTGGAATGGAAGCAGGCTCCCTGAAACCTGAAGAGATGTTTCACTTCGACCTCGCCTATTTATAAAAATAACCACGCAATTTCTCTTCATGAAATTCGTTTATATCGAAGCGTATGGCTGTTCCGCGAACATATCGGAGTACGAAATACTGTCGGGACTGCTTTTGAAGGAAGGTTTCAAAATAGCTGATAATCCTAGCGAATCCGATATCAATATCATTCTGACTTGCGTGGTCAAAACCCCCACTTCAGACAGAATGGCATACAGGATAAAGAAGCTCTCCGAACTCAGAAAACCCCTTATAGTTGCGGGGTGCATGCCTGAGGTTGAATATGAAAGGATAAAATCCATATCGCCTGGCATTTCTTTAATCAGCACGAACCATCTGAAACAAATCCCCAAATTAATAAACAGGATAATGGAAGGAGAAAAAGTAGAATTAAGAGGCAGAAACAACGAAATAAAAATTTGCTCGCCAAAAATAAGGAAAAATCCCGTCGTAAACATCGTACAGATATCATCCGGCTGCAAATCGTCCTGCTCATATTGCTGCGTTAAATTGGCGAAAGGCAACCTTTTTTCTTATCCGCCTGAAATGATCGTGAAAGACATAGAAAAATCTGTCAGAGAAGGTTGCAGGGAAATATGGATAACGAGCCAGGACAATTCATGTTACGGCTTCGATACAGGAATGGATCTTGTGGAACTTCTTGGAAGAATAACGCAAATAAAGGGCAACTTCAGGGTGCGCGTCGGCATGATGAACCCTTCCCATCTGGGGCCGATTATCGGCAGACTGACGGAGGTTTACAAAAGCCCGAAGATTTACAAGTTCATACACATTCCCGTGCAGTCAGGATCCGACAAAATACTGAGGCTTATGAGGAGAGGGTATACGGTAAAGGATTTCAAGGAAATCGTCGACAAGTTCAGGGAATCAATCCCGGACTTGACGCTCTCCACCGACATCATAGTCGGCTTTCCCGGGGAGACGGAAAAAGATTTCGAAAGGACGCTTTCGCTCGTCAGAAGAATCAGGCCTGACGTGGTAAACGTCTCGAAATTCGGCCCGAGGCCAGGGACTGATGCTGTCCGGATGAAGAGGCTGGATGACATGGCAGTGAAGCAGAGATCCACGAAGCTCGCGCATCTGGTGAGGAAAATGGGGCTGGAGAAAAACATGGAATGGGTAGGCAAGGAATGCGAGGTTCTCGTCGCTGAAAGGGGCAAGAAGAAAAACCAGTTCGCGGGAAGGAACGAATCCTATAAACCCGTGGTCGTGGAGAGCGAGGAAAATCTGATAGGTAGAATTTTAAAAGTAAGGATTGCCGGAGCGGGCCAAACCTACCTGATCCCTTATCCGGTTCTACTTGAAAGCCGGCACGAAACTGCTGGCCATTCCAATCAGTGATGGTATTAGGAAAATGCTGAGCACAAACCCTACGATACCGACCAGTATTGCATGCGTGAATTTCATTTCCTTGAAGAATAGCTTGATCAGTATTATCCATATCAGCGCCGGCGCTATCCACGTGACCATGGGGATGAAAGAAATGAATGGCGATATCAGCGCCATGATTCCGAGCAGGTTCACTATGTTTATTATCAGAACCACCAGGAATGCATTGGCCGGATGGACCTTTTCCTTGAACTTCTTCCCGAATACCTCCACCAGGACGAGGAGGACCACGCCTCCGATGATGGTGGACAGTATCAGGTTTATGGCCAGCGTTATAGGGCTCGCGAAATTGTTGCCCAGGCTGGTTACCAGGGTGGTCAAAACATCTGCTGCCATGTTAATAATTTGAAGATGTGTCCTTAAATATCCTAATTATTCAACTCGCTGATCATTTGTTCAATATAGAATAGTAATGATTTTAGGTCAATCTACTTAACGGTGCAACTTTTTGCGAGGTGACGTGGGGTGTCCACTTCACATCCTCTTAAAAGCCCCAAATGATAGGCCAGAAGCTGTACCGGGATTATGTTCACTATTGGGGAGGCCAGCCCAACGCTCGGCGTTTTTAACCAGAAATCGAAGACGTCGTATCTTTTCGGCCCGACTCCTATTATGTACCCGCCTCTTGCCTTTATCTCCATTGCGTTGCTTATGGTGTCGTGGTCGGATTCACCGCCTGTAAGGACGATGCATGGTGCGTTCTTCTCCACGAGCGCGATGGGCCCATGTTTAAGCTCGCCTCCAGCAAAGCCGTGAGCATGTATATAACTGACCTCCATTATTTTTATGGCGGACTCCATTGCCATCGGGTAATTCAGCGACCTCCCGATTATGTACACGTGTTTTTTCTTGCAGATGCTCGCGGCGAGGTTCTTGATTCTCTCCTCGTATCTTGGGTTCAGCATGTCGTTTATCTTCGGTGCAACGTCTATCAGCAGCCTCTTACCGTCGTCAAGCTTTCCGGCGCAGGCATACGCCAGAAGATAGAGTATAGCAAGCTGAGCCGTCGTGGCCTTGGTCGAAGCAACCGCCTTTTCAGGGCCCGCATTTATGAGAAAGGTGAAGTCGGACATGCGGTTTAAGGACGAGCCGCGCACATTGACCAGAGATATGACTTTTACGCCCTTTTCTTTCGCCGCCTTTACGGCTTCAAGCACGTCAGCGGTTTCGCCGCTCTGTGATATTGTTATCAGTAGCGTTTTTCTGGTCAGGAAATCCCTGTAATTGGGGAATTCCGATGCAACCACATAGTTCACGTGTTTTTTTGCTATCGCGGAGAAGATGTATTCGCCGGTATGGCACACGTTCCCGGCCGTTCCGCAGCCAACAAGGAAAACGCCGTATGCCCTGTTTATTTCCCCCGCGACTTTTTTTATTTCCCTGTCGCTCTGGTTTATCGCCCGTATTATGGTTTCCTTCTGCTCCATTATCTCCTTTATCATGAAATGCCTGTAATCGCCCCTTTCCGCTTGCTTTGCATCCCACTCTATGTTTACGATTCTTTTCTCCAAAGCATTTCCATTTTCAATGTTAATAAATACAGGTTTTTTCCCTTTCTCCAGTATGACCATTTCACCGTCGTCCAGATACATCACTTTATTCGTCCTGTTTAGGAATGCAGGGATGTCCGAAGCTATGAAATACTCTTCTTTCCCTACGCCTAGTATGAGTGGCGAGCCGCTCCTCGCGGCCACTATGCCATCGAAATCGTCCCTCACGACAAGGATTGCCGATCTCCCCTTCAGAATTTTCATGGTCCTCATGACGGCTTCCTTGAGACCGAGGTCGATGTTATCCTCTATGAGGTGGGAAATTATCTCACTGTCGGTTTCAGATTTGAAGACATGTCCTTTTTTTGCCAGACTCTTTTTCAGGTTCTCGAAATTCTCTATTATGCCGTTGTGGATTACAGCTATTCGCTTCTCGCAGTCAAGATGAGGATGTGCGTTCGCTTTCGAGACCTTGCCGTGGGTTGCCCATCTGGTGTGGGCTATGCCGATGGAACCTGGCAGCTTCTCGAAACCCGCGTCGCTTACCTTGCCCTTACCTTTTCTTATCCACAATTTGCCTTTGGATAACATCGCGAAGCCGTAAGAATCATAGCCCCTGTATTCCAGCTTGCGCAGGCAGTCGAATAGTATGGGTGCCGCTTCCTTGGCGCCGACGTAGCCTATTATCCCGCACATAAGATTCATTTCCTTAAACCCATTTAAAAGGATTATTAAAGAAAATTTCATAACGGTTTCACGGAACCGGAAAGTATTTAAATACTTATATTAAGATAAAAACCTAAATATTATAAAAATTTTAATAATATGTGACAACATGAAGGAAAAACATTATCTGCTGAGATCGGGCAACACCAACGAGATACTTCCCGCCAGAGTTTTTGACAAAACGGATGCCATCAAAGCTTTGTCAAATCCGATGGGCTTTCGCATATTTCAATCCCTCGCTACTCCAAGATGCCCCATGGACATCGCAAGGAAATTTGGCGAACACGAGCAAAAAATATACTATTACATCAACAAGTTCAGGAAATGCGGGCTTATCGAGGAAGTAAGAAGCGAGAAAAGGAAAGGAACGCTGGCGAAGTTTTATCAGGCAAGGGAAAAGGCCTTTGCGTTCAAGCTTGTAGAGGCAAAATGGGAAAAATTCGAAACGTTTTCTCAAGAAAGGAAAAAATCGCTTGAGCCTTTTATAATCAACGGCAGAGCCGACTTCATGATTGTCGTCGGCTCCCCCGACCCTCATGGACCGTGGAAGGAGCGCGCCCTCGACTCGCCTAGCGCGATTGACCTCGCCCTCTTCCTCGGTTCGTTTATCAGCAGTAAGGTGCTGCCAAACTATAAGCTGGACATAGAAATGCGGGAAAAGGACCTTAAAAACAATCTCATACTGGTAGGCGGACCGCTGGTTAACATGATAACGAGGAAAATCAACAAGATTCTGCCGGTCAACTTTGACCTCGCAAACAAGGATATAGTGTCGAGAATTTCCAGCAATGTCTACAGGGACGATCAGTTCGGTTCCATAAACATGATAGAAAACCCGCGGAACCGGACGAAAAAGATTCTGGTTTTTGCCGGCAAGCGCTTCCCAGGGACGCGCGCGGCGATACTTGCCTTCATGAGCGATCCGAAGAAAATCCTGAGAGGCAACCGCTTCGACAAGTCGAAAATCTCGAGGGTCGTGAGAGGGTATGACATGGATGGCGACGGCGTTATAGACAGCGCGGAGGTAATGGAGTAAAAATAACATTATTTAATAAAGTTTATAATCTTCTATCAACTACCCAATAAATGGGATCGATTTTTGCTCCAAGTCTTCTCTTGAATTCATTTAAGGTAGCCGTCTCTGAACCGCCTACATGGACTTTGTCAAATCCTAAAGCCTTTATTTTCTTGAATATAGTGAGATAACCGTAAGTGCTGTTAAGACCGGAGTAGTTTAGAAGAAGCTTTCAGCGCCACACCAATTTATGTTTATGGCAGCAAGCTCGCGATAATCATCCGGGTAATCCGAATTATGCAATTATAATCGAGAATAAAAATCTTGCCGATTCATACAGAAAACAGTTCAACCTGCTCTGGAAAATCTCGAAGAAAATCAGGGGATAACATTTCACTCAACTATCATCGCCCTCGGCTGTTTCGCTTGCTCCCTTGTGCGCTGCTCTATGACAACGAGGGCCTGATCCATGTCATTCTTCATCTTCTCGAACCGCTTTTCATAGTTGTTGACGAAGTCATTTATGAACTGCGTCATGTGCGCACGGAAAACCTTGATGTCATCGTCCTGCTTTATCAGTTCAGAAGCCGTCTTGTTTTCGTTCTGCGAAAGGCGTGCAATTATCTTGTCGCTCGCTTCGTTCAGCCTTGCGATAACATTTTCATTGAACATTTTCTGCTCATCATTTAATTTTGAAGTCCTTTCCTCCATGGATTTCTTCAGGTTTTCCAGTCCAAGCTCTGCGTTCTTAACCCGGCTGTCAAAGAATGAATCTTTCTCCTTCAGCGATTCGATGCGTCCTGCAACATTCTTGAAATCGTTTACCAGCGCCTCAAAATCTTGCTTGAGATTCTCTTTCTTGACTGCAAACATGTCTATCTTGCCGGCGACGCTCATTTCGAATTCCTTCATCCTCGTTTTCTGGTCGCTGGCAAATTTCTCGAAGTCCTTAACGTCCTTGCCGAGCCTCGCTTCCAGCTCGCGGACCTTGAGAAGCTCGTTGTTCATCTCCCTCTCGATGTTGCCTATCTTCTCGTTTATCGTGTTTTTCAGGGCCTCATTCTTTCCTGTAAGTTCGTAAAGCGATTTGTTGATTGAGTTTACGTTGTTTGTCAGACGGGTAATCCCCTTTTCATATTCTGCATCTTTTTCCATGGTCCTTTTCGCGTTGTCCTTTATCACCTGCGCGTCCTTCAGGCTTTTGTCAATCACGTCCTTTGTTTGGCCGGCGAGCGTGGCGCTTATCGCCTTGGCCCTCTCGCTGAGCTGCGAGTTGATTTCTCTGCCCATCAGCTTAACATCCTCGTCCAGTTTCTCCCTCATGGCTGCCTGCCGGCTCTCAAGAGAGGCGATAGATTTTTGGAGCGAGATCATGAAGGAACGGATGCTGGAAAGCTTATCCTCTTTGCTTTCGGATTTGTCAATAATGCTGGCGAGCTCGTTTTTTAGGAATTCGATATCCTTTGAGTTCTTATCCGTCTCCTTTTTCAGCTGGCCTACGAGATACTCATGCCTCTCTTTAAGCTCCTCCTTCTCCCTCTTAATCTCGTTTATCCTGTCCTTTATTTTATCCAGTTTTTCGCTCATGATTCCACGTGCCTAAGAAGTTCGTCAAGTTGGTCTTCCTTCTCCCTTTTCGTTTTTGAAGCATGATCAGAAACGGCGCCTATCTTCTTTTCAAGAGCCGCCATTCTTGCACTAAGGATATTTTCATGACTCCTCAGGTCCCTTTCCGTGTCTTTCATGAATGTTCTGAGCTTTGCGTCGGTATTGGCTTCCATGGTTTGGCTCAAGGATTTGACATTGTCAACTAGGAGACCCCTCACCTTTTTGACCGCGTACACATCTTCCTTTACTGCGTCAATTTTGTCGTTGAGTTTTCCGACCTTTTCCACTACCCTGTCAAGTAATAAGCGCAGCTCGACTGTCTCCGTCTTGAGTGATTTTTTGGTCTCGGTAATTTCATGCTTTTTGTAGTCGGTGAAGGAAGAGAGTTTGCTTTCAATAAGGGCAGAATTCTCTTTCAGCACTTCGCTTTTCAGCGAGTCTCTGACGCCTGAGAAGTTCGCAATCCCGTCATCGATTTCCTCCATTCTTCTTGCCATCCCGCCCTTTACGACCATTAATTCCTTCAGCGATTTTTCCGTTTCCTTGCGCCTTCCCCTTTCTTCGGATAGGAATTTCGCTTTTAGCTTTTCAGCGAGGTTTTCAACGTCCTTTCTGGCTTTCCCGGCCTTTTCGACGACCTCTTCCATTGAAGTCTCGAAGGTATCGGTTTTATCGACGATTATATCTTCGAATTTTTCCTTCAGGTCGGCTACGACTTTGTCCAGCTGAACTCCAAGTGACCTGATTCCGGTTTCATTCGCCTTCGTTCTAGCGTTCATTGCTGATGCGAACTCGTCGAGCTTGAGCTTTAATTCTTTGCTGAGATTCGCGCCAACTTTGTCGGCCTTTCCTGCTCTCGCGGCCTCGCCGGCCTCAAATTCCTTCCTCATGGATGTTATGTTATTTGCAAGCTCGCCTTTCATTGAGGCGACTTCCTTCTTCATCACCTCAAACTTCTCGATGAGTTCAGCATTTACGACTTTCACCCCTTCCTCGAAATTCCTCTTAAGGCCGGTAACAACCTTGTCCATTTCTATCGTTTTTTTGCCTGTTATCTTGTCAACGTCTGCCCTGAGCTTCCCAACCGTCTTCTCGAGCTCGACTCTGAAGCTGTTGAGATTAAGTTCTGTATCCCTCATCCTGGCGTCGGCGCCTTTTATGAGTTCGCCGATTTTGTTGCCCGTCTCGTCTCTTGAGGCCTCGAACCTTTCCTCCAGGCCGGCGACTATGTCCTTGACCCTTTCCTGAACGCCTGATAGGCTTTCCTTGTATATCTCCTTCTTCAACTCTTTCCTGATTTCAGAGAATTCGGATATTCTTTTGTCGATCTGCAGCATCTTCTCGTCTATCTTGCCTTTCGCTGCTATGAACTCCTTGAGCACCCTGTCAACTTCGCCCTTCTTCTGCATTTCCCTTTTCTCGATGTCGCTCTTGAATTCGCTTATTGCATGGTTCACATCCTTCTCCATGGATTTCATGTCCGCAACAAGAGACTTTACCGTTTTTTCGAACTCCTTCGTCTTGGTCTGGATGATCGAATCGAATCTTTCGTTCAGGTCGACGGTGAAGTTGTCAACAGTTTTGGAGAGCGATGTTATCTCGCCTTCGGCTGCCTTTATTCTGTTGTCCAGCTTTCCGCTCAAGGCAGCAAAGCTGCCGTCAATATTTTTCTGAAGGGTTTTGGAAAAAGCTCCGGCTTCTTTGTCCCTGCTCACGTCCCTCCTCTCAAATTCCTTTTTCAAAGAATCAATCTTCTTATCGGTTTCCGCCCTAAGTGACGCAAGCGTGCCCTGGAAGCCTGCATCGAATTCATCGAAGTCGCTTTCCATCGATGCTATTTTATCGATCAGGCCATTCTCGACCGTTTCGAACTTCTTTTCCATCTCCTCGAATATGACTTTCATCCTATCCTGCACACCCGCGAGACTGTCCTTTACTATCTGCCTGTGCAGGATATCTGCGGTTTTTGAAAACCTTTCTATTCCGCCTGAAACTTCCTTTATTTTCTCGTCCACCTGGCCCTTCACAGCCATGAATTCCCTGATGATTTTTTCTATGTCTTTCTTCCTTCTCGTCTCGCTGTTCTCGACCATCCTGCTAAGCATTTCAACCTTCTTCGTGAAGGCCTCCTTTGCTCCATCAACATTCCCGTTTATGTCGTCAACATGACCGTATATTTCATCAGTCGCAGTCTCGATTTTTTTGGAAAGGGAGGTCTGTATTGCCGCGAGCGAGGCGTCTAGTTTCTTCTCTCTCCTCTCCTCGCCGATTTCAACCTTCCTGTTTATCACACCTATCAGGGTTTCGACTTCTTTTTTGGTGTCAATAAGGTCGGACCTTAAAGAGCCCAAATTTTTATTCCATTCTGTTACGGAAGCCTGGACCTGAGCGTTCATTTTTTCCTTGAGCTCCGCAAGCAGCGAGTCAAATTCCTTTGACTTTGAAGCGACGAAATCGCGTGTTTCAACCTTTGCCTTGCCGAGTGTTTTTTCAAGCTCTATCCTGAATCCGTTCAGGTCGCTTTCGGCTGAAATAATACGTTTTTCAATGTCTGAAGAAAGATCAGCAAACTTTCTTTCCAGATTTGCTGACGAAACTTCTATGGATTTCGAAAGCTCCCTGGTTTTTTCCACGTCAAGATTCTCTATTTCTTTCTCGATCGAAACAATTGACTTGGCGAAATCGGCCTTGGTTTTGTTCAGCTCTTCCGTCGTCCTGGCAAGCGCGTCACCGAGTTCCTTCGCCTTTTTTATGTCAACCTTTTCCATTTCATTGCGCAAAGCGTTGGCCTGGCGCTCGAATTCCTTCTTGAAATTCTCAATCGCGCTTGAGACACCGAGCCTGAGAATGCCAAACTCGTCTTCAATTTTCCTCGTGTCCTCTCCGAATTTCGCCTTTATCTCCTCGACCTTATCGGCAAGTTCCTCCGAACCGAAGGTCTGAACGGTCGATATTCTTTTTGCAATCTCAGCCTGCGCCTTTTTTATCTCTCCCAGCTTTGCCGTTATTTCAGCCTGCTTTTCGCTGTTTTTAATCATCTCGTTCTTGAAATTGCCAATCACGATGTCGAAATCGTTCACCCTTTTTAGCGCAATGCCTATCGACTTCTCGTATTCTTTCGTTTTCTGCGAAAGGGTTTCGAACTCAGCCAGCTTGGCCTTGAGCGGCTTGACATTCTCATTTACGAAATCAGCCAGGCGCCTTCCCGATTCCTCATAAAGCACTCCTGCCTGTTTCAGTTTCTCGATAAGAAAGCGGTTCCGCTCTTCCATGTATTTTTTCTCATTTTCAAGCTCCGAGACAAGCCTCTTTTTTTCAACGTTATCTTTTTTAAGGCTCCTCATCGCTTCCTCGAGTTCTGTCAGCTCGGTCATCCGCTTTTCAACTCTTTCAGAAGTATATTTATCTTCTCGCGCTGCTTCTTGGCTTCTTCTTCAAACTTCTTCCTTTCGGCGAAGGTCTGCTTTACTATCGTGTTAAATTCCGTCATGGTTTCATCCATCTTGCTTCCCAGAACCAGCATTCTCTTGTCGAACTCCCTTTGTCGTACTTCCATCGCCTTTGCCCACTCATTAAGCGAATAAATCGTTTTTCTCATTTCCGCGAGTTCGTTCACATCGCCTTTGAGATCCTCATGCCTTGTCCTGAGCTTCTCGATTTTTGCGTCTAGTTTGCCAAGGTCGTTTTTGAGCAGGGTAAGCGTAGGATTTGTCACGTTCTGGAACTGGACGAACTCCGCTTCGAAATCCTCAAGCCTGTCATTGATACCTTTCGAGAATTTAGTCACGTCGTTGCCAATGTTTTTTATTTGCGGGCCGGCGATATCCGTAAACATTTCCTTCGCGCCGTCTTCCATCTCCTTCTCGAATTCGGCCTGATTCGTCTTTATCTTTTCGATCCTGGTGTTGGTCTTTTCAAGCTCCTCCTTGACAAGAGCGAGGGTCGGGTTGACGACATTCTGGAACTGCACGAACTTCGAAACCATGTCGTTGACTTTCGCCCTCGAAACAGCAAGGTTCTTTTCCGTCCTGTCTTCAAGCTCGAGGAACTTCGATTCCGTAAGGTCGTCGAAGTATTCCTTGGTTTTGGCTTCGATCTTGGCGGTGAATGCCTTGCCGAATTTTTCTATTCTGTCGTTTATAATCTCCGTTCTTTTCTTTATCACAGTTTCAAGCTTGTTGACCAGCGACATCACGTTCGCTTCCTTTTCGTTAATCTTGTCATGCGTTTTTTCCTTCTCCGCCTGCAACTCCGATATATAGTCGCCAAGCTTGTACAGCGTCTTTATTTCGCCCTTGAAATAATTTATGTCGTTGAAAATGGATTTCGTGTTCTCGCTCAGCTTTTCTATATCGCTCCTTACGCTTTTTATGTCGTTGAATACGGGCGTGAGGTCTTTCGTGAGCTTTTTCTCAACTTCGTTCGGTATCACCTCGCCCGTTATCTCGTCGGCTGAGAAAACGAATTTCTTGAGTTTCTCTATATTGGCTGGGCTCATCCGCTCTATGAGGCCTTCCAGTTTCTCCTCGAATGCCGGAAAACGCTCGAGTATCTTTATCTGCTCCTTTACCCTGGTTATTCTGGTGTCGGTTTCGTCTCTTAGCTCGTGAAGCCCCCTTTCAATATCCTTTATGGAACTCTTTATTTCAAGCATGTCCCCCTTCAGGTCGACTCTGCCTCCGAAAATCGCAAGTCCTTTGGACACTTCTTCCTCCTTTTTTGGCTGCTCAAGCCTTTCCATCATCTTCTTTATTTCTTCCTGAAGGTCTGCTATTTTCTTGGAAGTTTCGGCCTGGACATTATCGATCATGTCCTTCATCTTGCTGCCAACCTTTTCGGGTTTCTCGGTCTTTGCCGTCTCCTCCATCTTCGTGCCCATTGCAGTTATGGCATTGCGTATTTCCTTCATCTGCGTCTGGACCTGGCTGTTTATTCTGCCTTCCACTTCCCTCATTTTTGATTCAAGCTCATCAACATTCTGGCTCGTGTTTTCCTCCCCCCCTTCAGGCGCACTGGACACCTTTTCTATTATTTCTGCAAGGCTCTTGGACTTCCCGCGTTCCTTTTCCAGTTCCTCTTTTAAAGACTCGACATCCTCATCCGGTTCTCTGCTCGCACGCTCCTTTTTCTTTCTAGATTCTTCCTTCGCCCCACCTGTATTCCCCGTTTTGGTCGCATCGAAACCTTCGATGTCATTTATAATATCCTCTGTAGACTGTTCAGTTTCATCCACGCCTTTCCCGAGAGCACCCATCTTTTCGAATTCCTCGGATTTTTTCTTTTTAGGCATTCTAATACCCCGTCAAGATTATAGACTATCCCAACTCTTCAATCAGTTTCTCGACAACCCTTTCGTTTTTTTCAATTTTCCTTTCAATCTCCGATATCCTGTTATTCACGTCCTTCAGCATCATCTCCGTTTCTTTGTTCCTGTTATCATCAAGATTGGCCAGATCTTTTTTCAGATTTTCAGGTATAAACTCCGTTTTCACCCTGCTCCCCGTATATTTTATTCTATATAACCGGTATAATAAAAAGCAAATTATCGCAAGCAGTATAATGATTGCGATTTCATATAACATATAGATAATTTCGCCAGGTTTCTATAAATTATTTCTTGCCTCTGAATAGCTTCATGAAGCTGTAAAAAACCCCCTGTGGCTCCCCCTCTTCCTCGCCCAGTATTTTTGCAGCCAGCCTTACAAACTCCCTGCTGGATGACGAATTCGGGGAGAACAAAACCACGGGCATCTTGAGCGCCAAACTTCGTAACACGTTTTTGTCCACGGGTATGGTCGAAATGACAGGCAGTTCTATGAGATCCTCGACTTCTTTCTTCGTAAGCTCGTATCTGTCATTGCCGACCATGTTCAGAACGACGCCAAGCGGTCTGATGCCCATTTCATTCGCTACTTGATGGCATTTTATGATGTCCATCGTGGAGGGAACGAATGGCGTGTTCACGAATATGACCTCATCGGACGCCTTCACGGTTGCTATGGCCTCCCTCCCAAGCCCCGGTGCTGCGTCAAGCAGGATTATATCCGCCTTCCCGAACAGTTTTTTAATCGCGCCCTTTAGCTTCGCTATGTCCACTCCCTTCATGTCGCTGAACGAAAGCGAGGCAGGAATGACGCGCAGGCCGCTTATGTGATACTGGTATATTGCCTCCTCTATGTCCGCATCGCCGGTGAGAACCTGGTTGAGCGTGACCGGCGTGTAGTACATGCCAAGGTAAAGGCCAAGGTGCGAAGTCGAGACATTGCAGTCTATAACGATGACTTCCTTTTTAAATTTTTGCGCCATCACTGAGCCAAGATTTGCAACTAACGTTGTTTTGCCAACCCCTCCCTTGCCTGATATTATGCCTATGACTCTTGTCATCTGACTATACCTTGTTTTTATTTCTTAAATTATTACCATTTCAGCGCGCACAAAATCCTGGAAAGTTCGTTCTCGTCTTTCACCATGACCGGGAAATCCACCACTCTTCTCAGCTCCAAGTCTACCGCCTTCATATAGTTCAACAAATCCCTTTCCGACGAAAGCGCGATCACGGTTGATATCATGCGTAAAACGACGTCTGCTTCGTACTTCCTGCAGAACATCCTTAAATTCGAAAACAACACGTAAAGGAAGATATCCGTGAATATTTGCGGTCCGTATTTGCCTATGAGTTCCTTGTCATTTCTGTAAAGGGTTTTCAGGTTCTTCTGATTAAAAAGTACAGTATGATATTTTTCCATGAATTTCTGAAGCACGGGCCATTTAGTCCTTATCAGAAAATCAGGAAGCCAGTTTTCAGCGGAATCCTTTGCCGGGTGTTTCTGCAATACGTAGCCCGGCACCCATTTGAACTCTGCTTTCAAGCGTTTGCCGCTCTTTGTTATGTAATTGTCCCTTGTCATGCAGCGGAAAAGGGGATTTTTGAGGCCGACCTCGTTGTGGTAAAGATAGTTCGTTTTCACGCCCCAGCTGGTTTGTATCTCGAAAAGCGATATCCCTTTCTCGCTTCCGGCGCAGCTTATCCATATTAGCCAGAAGTTCTTGTATTCGGTTATCGTTTGCTTTGTTTTCATGCCATCACTTATATAAATATACTATTTCTGTTAGGGATATAAAATACCCACCCCATTGGGGAACATTAACCGTTTGTTAAACAAGGCGAAAAAACATTCTAAAATTTATACTAATATACTATTTATTTCACCGCACTTTTCCTTTCGCGTATTTTCGCGAGCTTTTCATCGTTCCTTCTCTTAAGGTCCATATAGGCATTTTCTGATATCAGCCCTTCTTTAAACTCTCTTTCAAGAAGGCCGAGAACTCTTCTTATGTTTGTTTCCTCCTTTTCCAAGGATTCCCTTTCTTTCATCTTCTCAACTACTACCGTTGGTTTTAAAGTGCCTACACCTCTTTGGGCCTGCATCCTGAATATCCTGTCGAATACAGCTTTCATCCTCCTCACGAAGAACAGAAGGATAATTATCGCGATGACGAGAACGATTAGCAACGCTATCAACCAGGGAGGGAATATGGTTTCTATCAGTATCTGTATGAACGGTGCCTGCGCCAGAAGGTATCTTGCTGTCTCCAGCATGCTCCAGCCGGTCTGGACGGCGCTGAGCGACTCATCGTACATCTTCTTCTGGAGGTAATCTTCCGCGAGCCTTATCTGCTCCTTGATCTGGTCTATGTATGGCAGGACGTCCTCCACGTTTTTGCCCACTTTTTTGCCGTTCTCCACATCGATCTCGAATTCCTGCAGCGCCTTCTTAAGCCTGTCTATTTCCCATCTTATCAACTGCGCCCTGGTTGTGAAGACCGTAAGCGAAAAGGATTTCTGGTCCGTCGTTACGTTGGCATCAGCTATTATTCTGCCTGCATATTCCTTGGCTTCGGCCATCGGAGGTATTTTGATGGTTACGGTAAATGTTGAGGAATTGCCGACCGGAATGTAATCTATCCTTTTTGGCGAAATGTCCTGTATCCATGGCGATGGAATGCCTATTATACGAAGGGAAATGTTGTACAATGCGGAGCCGCCCGTGTTCTTTACCTCGATTACCGGATATTTGGACGAATCCTGCTCAATCCCTAGTTCCTGCGGATACTTCGTTATCTCGATTTTCGGTCCGGCGGACGGTGCAACCGCACCCCTGCCTGCTTCCGTTGGGCCGCCTGGCGAAGGAGGCCCTGGAGTGGGCGGAGCACCACCCTGAATCACGGAAAAGGGAGCGGACGCGTTTGCATAAAGCATGTTTCCATTGTCGTAAGTGACCATTACTTTAAGGATATAGTTTCCGGGCGGGTGCGAATTCCATATGTACAGACTCTTCAGTTCGGATTTTTCAACTCCAGCTCCTAGCTGCTCATAATATTCCGCAGTTTCCAAAGGGGTGTTATTCATATCCGCGACCCAATACTCGACGTGGTTTTCCGTGGGTGCATCACCCATGTTTTTGATATAGAGCGTGAAGTCCAGATAATCGTTCTGGTAAACAGTGTTTTCAATGTTGGTTATCTTGACGTCGTAAGGCCCGCCCACACCTATCCTGAAGGCGGAGAAAGCGGATGTGCATGTTCCGTCCATGCCTGTGACATTAAGCGTCACGTCGTAAACGCCCGGCGAAGGGTTGGAAGGGAGGTTATGGGTGTAGATGTAAACGCCATCCGAAATCTTTGTCATTTCCGCCATCGTCCTGTTGAAGAACGGGTTGCCAGTTATCGGCATCGTCACGGTCAGGTTCATGCCGGCAGGATCGGTCAGGGTGCCGAGAGCGTTCGTCACCCACATCTTGAACTTCACGATGCCTTCGGCCGGATACCATACCGGATAGACTAAGATGTTTGCAAGCGTACCGCCGCTTTCGAGAAGCTGGAAGGTGTAGTTTGAGGTGTCGCTGATCATCACCGAAGCCGTCGGCACATAATATACGGAATGCGCAGTCGCCGTATAATTTCCCAGCGGCAAATCTGAAAGGAGATTCGGAGGGGTATTCAGAAAAATGCCTCCGGTTGACGGGTCTATTACGTAACCGTCGCTCTGGGTTGTGAGGTTGCCATACAACAGGAAGCTTCTGTAGATTGTACCGTTGGAGTTGTTTATTTCAAATGTAACATTGGTGTAAGGCAAAACGTCATCCGAAAAGTCAAGCGACTTATAAAATATCTTGGGGGCATTTGGACCGGACTTGCTGTAGTAGTAGTTGCTCATGGTCGTGAAAAACGGCGAGAGTTTTGAATAAATCAGAAATTGCTTGACGACCGTGTTGTTCTTCCCCTGATTATCGACGACGAAGACACTCGCGTTGTAATAGCCCTTTCTTGTCGTGTTGCCCCAGTTGCCATGGCTAAGAAGATAGGGAGGATTGTCAGGGTATTGGGCTCTCCAGATCGAGGTTCCCCCTATCGTACTGCCTCCCCAGTATGACATGAATACCGTGGAATTTGATCCGTCAGGTCTCGTGACGGTTACGGTAACGTTTGAAGCGGTTCCGTTGTAATCTATCCCCGCGCCGGACTGATCTGTTACATTGGCATATATCCACACGCTTCCCAGCTGCTCCGTCTGATTTGGGTCAAAGCCGACCGAAATCGAGGGCTTTATGTAGGGGTTGAGGACTATCTGAAGTATCAGACTGTCTGGCGACGAGCCGCTCTGGACGGCATCCACAGTGTAGTTCGCGTGGTAGAATTTGAGCGTCTGGCCTGTTATGTTGTACCAGACCTCGAAAACATGGGAAGTCCCGTTAATCAGCGTGAAATTTGTTTCATTTGTCCACGTATTGTTGTATTTGTTTGCCGAATTGGTAACGGGTGTTATGGTGAAATTTATAACCGCATTCCCCGTGTTGTTCACGAAAACGTCGCACACCTTCCCCTCTTCGGGGGATTCGACCCTTTCGCAGTACGTGACGTTCATTGACCATGTTCTCGACGCCGGGACAGTCAGGGTAACGTTTATTTCCTTATAACCGTCGTTTCCGCTCGTAACGTTGATTATTCCGGTATAAACACCCGGTGGCGTTCCGAACCTGGCGGTGACGTTTACCTTTGCCCCCTGCGCGTATTCGCCTCCGAGGCTTGAGATGTTCTGCGGGATGAATTCGAAGTAAAAATCAGAGCTGAAATTATATGCGGCGAAGCTTATGTTTTCCACCGGGTCATTCCCGGTAGAATTGAGGATGATGATGCCGATCTCCTTCTCCGTGCCGTGCGTGATGTTGCTTGATATCGAAGCGGTTGGTATTGTGAGGTTTATGTGTGAAAGAACGGTTATGTTTATGGTGGCGATGTTTATGCTGGGGGTGCCGCTTTCTGGATTTTCCCACTGAACGCTCACATTGGCGGTATAATTCCCTGAATGCGTCTGCGCCAGTACGGTTATGAGGAACGATGCATTGCACGCGCCTGACTTCGGGACATTGCCGCAGGAATATGGCGTTACGTTGGAGACTATGTTCGCCGATGAAAAATTAAAACTCACGGTGACGTTGTACGCTGTCGCATTACCTATATTCTCCGTGCTAACGAGCAGCGGGAAGCTCTGATTGCTGTACCAGGATACGTTTCCCGCAGTGAAATTATAATTGTCAAGCTGTAGTGTCATGTTTGTTCCGGAAACCGCTATGGTAACGTTTATCGTTTTGAAGCCGTCGTTCGCAGTGGTGACGTTTATGGTTCCGTTGTACTCGCTTGGCTGCGTTTCATTGCTCGCGTTTACCCATAACTGCACGTTCTGCGATATCCCCACCCCGATCCAGGAAAAATTTGGGGGGATGAACTGGAAGGTGAAATTGGCGGGGAATCCGGAAACATTGAATGTGGCATTCTGCAACGGCTCATTCCCCATTGAATACACCGTAAAATTTTGGATATTTTTTGGCGGCTTGCCGGCGGATATTATGCCAAGCACGTAATCTGTCGGGACGCTGAGAATGGGATTGGGGAGGACTGTTATGTTCATGAGCGTGTAATTGTAACCCTGCAGGGATATGTTGGAATTCCTCCATCTTGCGGTTATGTTGGCCGTGTAATTTCCTTTGGGCGTGGAGTTCAGGACGATTATCTGGAAAGTTTTCGTGCAGTTTTTGGTTATTAGAACATCGCCGCATGAAAGGAAAGTCGTGTTCGCAGTTATGTTGGGGCTGGAGAATACGATGGTAATGTTCAAATCATAAGCTGACCCATTCGCGGTGTTTTTTGCGAGAACCGATATATTAAAAGTCTGGTTCGAATACGACGTGACATTCGCTGCCGTCAGATTTGAAGGTGTGGGCGTTATGCTGACATTAGTGTAATAGGTTTCCGTTGTGAACTCAGCCGTTCCCAAGCCGGTGTTATTGTTCCGCGTTGCGCTGCAGCTCAGCGTGAAAAGATTGGCATAAGAGGGCGCAGTGAACCATATGCTGTACGTGCCGTTGCCGTTGTCCGATATGTTCTGCTGCGGAACCTCTGTTGCTGCAAATGTGCAGTTAAGCGTTGCATTTACGATTCCTCTGTCATTTCTGTAGTTTCTCACGTAAACGGTCGAGTTGACCAGCCTGTCCGTGAAGCCGGTGGGGTTCGTGATGTTGACGGTGACGTTATACGTGTTTGTTACGTTGAACGCGAACCAGCTCGTGTTGAGCAGGTAATCGCTTGCGTTGTATGTCCTGAACGTTACGTTCCAGACTCCGGTGGAATCGGAATCCTTTATGTCGTATGCGTTGGCGAATATATTGTCGTTCGCAAGGCTGTCGTTGTGGCTGCCGTCGTCGTAGAGGGTTATGTTGAGCGTTCCTGCTCCTGCCGTGTCGATTGTTACGTTCGCCTTTTCAGAGAGATTGTACAGGTCGCTCACGTTCGCGGCTATTACGACGGTTTCGTTCCTGTTGAAGACGGATGCCTGGCTTGTAGAGTTAACATAGAACTTTCCGGCAGCGACGACTGTCCACGCCTCTGCTTGGCGGGTGGTTATATTGAGCGGCGCAATGCTCTGGTTCACGAAATTCCTGAAATAATCTTCCTTCCCGCTTAGACCGCTGCTGTTGAATTGCAGTGCAGCGGCGTGTTTAATTGAGCTTCCCGCCGGTATGCTCGTAGTGTTGAGCTGAATGCCAATTCTCCCGCTTGAGTCATCCTCAAGCGCGAAAAAGTTGCTGGTGCCGTTCTCGTACAGGTTGACTATACCAGTCCAGTATGTTCCGGTTTGCTCGTCAGCCCACCCGTAAGAGCCCGGGTCGGTGGGGTTCGACAAGGATATGACGAAAGTGCCGAATGTATAACTCAAGTTCACAGCAAGCGCGCCGGCAACGGTCGAGTTCCTCGTGATGCTGTAGCTTGCATTGTTAACGAACGTCTGCTCTATTCTCATCCAGTCTGCGTTCCTGTAAAATGTGTACCTCTTTATCAGGTAACCTTCGTTCGTTTTGTCGTCTGGCTGGTTCCATAAGATTTCATTGCCGCGCTGCTCGACGACGATCCTGACCGGGCCGGCATATTTCAAGGTTGCGTTGTTCCTGAAATCAAAACCGAACCTGTCCGTCGCATTTGATAACTCCGAATATTCGACTGTCCGGTTGTTTGACGGGTCGGCCATCAGCATGTCGTATTCGTATTGCACGTCCTGCACATGATTAATGCCCGACGTGTTTTCCTCCCCGACGGTGCTAACCCACCAGCGGAAGAGCGAGTTGTTGACGTTGAATTCGGCTACGTTGCCGGTATAGTTGTAGGAAAGATCTGTGGCGTAGCTCCCCTTGCTTTTGTTGCCGTACTGGATCGTGTCGAAGTAAATATAAAAATATCTTTTCTGGTTCGCCTGCGTGGTGCCGTTCATTGAGAACACAACAGTCCCGACCGCATTCGCCGCCGCATTATAGCCGTCGCCTTTATCGAGCTGCGATGGTATCTCTCCGATTACCGAACCGGTTGAATTATATTCCAGCACCCGCGTGGAATTCTCATCGAAAACTGCAGACACATTAATATCACCAAGAATTTTTGTGAAGTTTATGTCATATTCGATTGGCCAGTCCTTCCTGCTGTAATTCGTGCTGTTTATTTCCACGCCTATCCTGTAATGCCATCTCGCATCCCACCATTTGTATTCATAAGACTGCGAGAATATGCCGGTCAGACTGACCAGCACGAGAACCGATATTATCGCGGCAGCCAGAATAAATTTTCCGTGGCGGATTTGACTCACCTTTTGCCCAAAATCATCTTCTTGGTCTTTTCGTAGGCTTCCTTGCTTATGAAGCCTTTCTTGTACGTGTCTTCCAGGTCTTTCAGCATCATCTCATTTTTGCTTTTCGTTTCCTTGGTCATTTTTGCTTCGTCTGCTTTCCTCTCAGTTTTTGCCGGCTTAACGGGTTTGATTCCCTTTTGAGGTGCAGGAACGGGAGAGGGTATCTTGCCTGCCTTATTTTCCAATTCCTTAAGTTTCGCAAGATTGGCATTCTTCATTTTTTCATATTCTTCCTTTGAAATGGCCCTGCTCTTGAACTCATCTTCTATCGTTTTCATAAGCATTTCTATTTCTTCTTTCTGGGAACTGATGCTTTGAGATTCGCCTGGTTCCGAATAAGACGGTGTTGCTGTTTGCATGCTTGCCTTGAATGATTCCAGATCGTCCTTTGTTATGAAATAGGCCGCCTTCGTACTCAGTTCATCGGCATTTTTCATGAGATCGTTCATCAGGTCCTCCACCCTGTCCTGCTTTGCGCGATAAAGCACGAATTCCTCCATCCTCTTGCTCAGTTCTGCATAAATCCCCTGGATTTTGTCCAGCATTTTCTGGTTGCTCCTCTGTATGTTTTCCATCACCATCAGTTTTTCCGAGGCCTCATTGCTTACGTTGATCACGTGCTCAAGACTCCCGACGTTTCGCAGAAGTGTTTCTATCTTTTTGAGCATTTCCCCGAACTCCTTTGTCGTCTCCTCAATTTTGGTCAGCCTCAAGTTCTGGTTGCCCATCTCCTTGTCCCTTCTGCCAAGCTCCATGACTATCTTTTCGGGTTCAAGCCTTCTCAAAACATCCATGGTCTTCTCCATCCTGATTTCCAGATCCTTCACCGACGCTTCCCTTCCGTAGACCATCGCCCGTATTTCCGCGACGCCTTCGGCGACGCGCTGTATCTTTTCTTCGTCAGCCTTCTTGCCTTCTCTTACGGCTTCCACCTGGGCCTTCATCTTGTCAATATCCGCCTCGAATTTGGCGAAGGTGTTCTTCATCTCGAGCAGGTCTTTTTCGGTAACTTTTGCTCCGATACCTTCAACCATATCCTTTATCTTTTCGGCGAGGTCTACCTCGAGTTGCTTGAGGTCTTCTTGGCTTACGGATGGGCCTATAGAGGTTACGGCCCTTTCTTTCTTCTCTTTCCTGGGTTTCTCCTCAGCCGCAGGCTCTTCTTCTTCGATTTCCTCGATGACGGGAAGCTCAACCTGCGGCCTCGTCATTCTGGCAAGGGCCAGCCTCTGGGGAGACGGCCGCGTCTCCGGCCCCTTTGCCGCCTCCTGTTTTCTGGTGAGAATATCTATCTTTTTGCTTGTATCCTCAAGCTTCTTCTCGTTTTTTAATTTGATGTCGTTATAATCCTCCTCTAGAATGGAAGCCTCGCTGTACGCATCCTCAAGCGATGACAGCAGCGCTTCGATTTCCTCTTTCTGGCGCATCAGTTGTTCGAGGTTCTCCTCCGGCCGGGAGATTTTTGGAATTTTTTCGGAAATCTTTTTTCTATCCGCGCTCTTCTTTACCCTAACGTTTTTTGCCCCTTTCCCCATAATAATTAATTAAGGACGATAAAATAAATAGATGTGAAATTGTCGTCGTTGGATTACTGGTGATGAATTCAAAAAGCAAATTAGAGTTTAAGTCTGGCCTTCAATGAATCTATATAACTTTCTGCCATCGCGAACTGTCCGGCCTTCATTTTGTCCTTCGCGAGGTTGAGCTCGATCTCCATGTCAGTCGTGTCGATTTTTCTCGCTTTCATCGCTTCGACCTGCTTCTCTATCTTCTCGATCTCCTGCTGGACTTTAATGTATTTGTCTATCTCATCGTCCGTCAGCCTTCCGGTGTCGTGCAGAAGCGGGCGGAAGGAGATGAAATACGGCTTGCCTTCGTTGTATGCGGGGTTCTGGATCAGCGCTGTTCCCGTCGTAAGCTTGACGACTTTCGAGGCGTAATCCATCCCGTATTTCGTCTTCACCCTGCCGATGTCGCCTTCGTATTTCGTCCTCAGTTGTATTTCCGTCGCTATGTTCGCGCGTATCGCTCCCCTGAAATCCATGAGAACCTGCGATATCATGAACACTCCGATGCCCCATTTACGGAACTCACGGCATGCGCGCTCGAGAGCGATGTATCCGCCCTTGCCTCCGTACTTGGGAAGCAGCCTGTGGACCTCGTCGTATATGAGCAGGAGTTTCAGTTCCCTCTCCTCCGGAAGGGCCGCCTTGAACACGGAAGTCACGGTCTTCCTCACGAACTTGTCTATGTGCTCCGGGTCAAGCCTGTTCATCACGAACACCGTCATCTCTCCGGGTCTCCTGTATTTCTGCACGTCCACTTCCATCTCAGGGTCGGTCACCAGGATTATGTTCGTCTTGAATGCCGTTGCGTCATCAGGTTTCAGTTCAAAACCCGGATATAGGTCGAACATCCTCTTGTCCTTGCATGCTTTCATGAAGCCTGTCCACTGGGCGGTGGGGTCGAACACGATTATCGGCACGCCTCTCTTGAGAAGCTCCTCTGCACATATCATTGCAGAAACGGATTTGCCGGAGCCTGTCGCACCCGCTGCCAGCGAATGCATCATGAGCGCTTTGGTGTCGACGTACGCTTTAACGTCGGTCTCTGCTATTTTGCCTACCAGTATAGTATCCGGTCCAGGCTTCGGAAGCTTGTTGAAGTCTATCGGGAAGATATACCTTCTCGCCTTCCTTTTCTTCTCCGTCCACATCATGTACAAGCGCCTTCCGAAGTATATCCCGGGGATTATGGCAAAGACTAGTGCATACGTTATCCAGTTCATGAACACTGCCCGCAGCAAAGCGAGCGGTGCCGGCAATACGAATACATCGAATGAGTCGACCGCATAGGCTGATCTCTTTCCGTACCAGTACGTCACATTAACCTCGACCATGTATCTGTCCTGCGGAGTGTCGTCGGGTACAAGGATGGTTTTCGTGAAACTCTTCACATTTTCGACGGCAACTGTTTCAGTATTCTTCGTTATAACCTTTTCGGTGTCCAGACCCTTTACAAGGTACGTGACTACTATATCCTCTATGTTTGCGGTCGGGCCCATGTTCAGCAGCGTAACCTCAAACTTCAGGTTGCTGCCAGGCTCGACTGTCTTTGTCAGCGTCTTGACCGTGACGTCAAGGAGCGGTTCGGGCGGCATTTCGACTTTTATGGTGACAGGGGTTATGTGGGTGATGTTTGTTCCCCTCACTTTCGATATTATGTCGCCCGTATATATGCCTGCCTGCGTGGTCGGCAATGCATAGAGCTTGACTTTCATCACCCCTGTCGACTTTGCCGGGACTGTCATTACCGGTTTTTCTATCTGTACAAGCTCCCATGCATTGCCTGAAACGCTGGTCTCGATTTCTGCGCTGTTACCTTGGTTGTTGGTTACGTCTATCGAGTGTATCTCATGCTCGCCGGGACGGAGCGTGACAAATATCAGCGTGGATTTTATTTCAACCGGAACCTGCGGGACGCCGGCCTGTCCTCCGCCGGCCGCCCCTGCACCCGCTGCGGCACCTGCTCCGGCTCCGGCCGCGCCTCCTCCGCCTCCTGATGGCGGCTGCGGCGGCGTCGGAGGCGTTATTATGCAGTCGAGCGGGCAGTTGGCAATCGATTCGCCATATGCTGAAGAGCATTCCCCGTCACCGCATATGAAATCAGCAATGGCAAACAAGCCCCTCATGTTCGTTGTATTCGTGAATATTGAAGTTGCCGTCGTATTGACTGTGGATGTCATTTTTGTCCAGCCGGAAACACAAACTATCGTGTTGAATGACGGGCAATGGTATATGCTCAGGTTGTAAGGATTTATGACGTTCTGGAATTCGGAATAGTTCAACGCTATCATTCCAAGGGAGTAGTTAAGCGAGTTGTTGATCATTACTCCCCTGTAAACCCCGGCACCCCCTATCGACATCGCGTATTTCGAAACGTTACCGAACTGTACAGGATTATACACGTTCTGCAGCAGCGGTACCGTGTAAAGCATCAGGCTGTCGCTCCAGAATTTGGCATTCAGATCGAATATCCTCGCGTCCACGCTCTGGTTGTAATAGCCAGTGGCCGGGTCGCTGGAGAAGTTTATCAGCAAGTTGCCGATGTCATCGTAGAACCCAAAATACTGGTTTATGACAGGATGAGATGATCTCCATATGTCCACCGCGTAACCCGAGAACCACACGCCTATGAATATCTCGAATGACTTGCCGGTTGTATTGCAGTTGCCGGACTTGTCGCAGCCGGTGACGTTTACGGCGTATGCTCCTGTCTGGCTCGTGTTGCTGTAGTTGTAACTGTAGACATATGTGTCAATATTCCTGTACATGAATGTCATGTTTCCGTATTGCGCCGTTCCATTTGGGTCATATACGATTATGCTGGCATTCTGCACGCCTCCCGAATCAGTAACGTTTGCATATATTCTTGCCACCGTGTTTGCCGGAACTCTTGGCGGCACGGAAATCAGGATATCTGGCGGGACTTCATCCCTGTAGATGATGGATTTGGGCTTGATGTCGTAGTATGTTATGTTGTGCTCTGGTGCGTTCGAATATATGGCAGTAACGTTAAGGTCGTAACCTTTCTGCAGCGCAAGGCCCGGAGCGGTGAAGTTTACGTACCACAGTTTGTCGGTCGCGTTGTACGTTTGCGATACCACGGCGGCATAAGCCCTTGTCGTGCTGTTGGAAAGCGAAATGTTGAACGTCACGTTCGCTGTGACCGGGGATGTTCCGTAACTGACATTAACTTTCGTTTCAACCACGTCACCGCCCGAGACGTTTAGCTTCGGAGCCGCCTCAGTCGGGGAGGTGATGTTAACGAAGTAGGGGTGAATAGTGAGGTTGAGCAGGGTTTCACGGTACTGCGGAATTGCGGTTAAGTTTTCAGTCAGCAATTTTCCTGTATAAGTCGCTGGCAAAGACAAAACAGGCAGGCTGTAGTTTATGTAAACATACTTCATTTCCCCTATGCCGAGGTCAAGCTGCGTCGGGCTGAACGTTATGTAACCCGGTGGTATGTTCCAGTTGAACTGTATCACGGTCAAAGTAACGAAAACGTTGCCGTTGTTCACGACCGTTATCGTCCCGAATCTTCCGGATGTTCCATGTACCAATTCCATGGTTATGTTGTTCGGGTCCTGCGTCCAGGACATATTTTCCGGCACGGTGATATATATTGGTGAAGAATCGGACGCTGGACTGGCGTTGGCCAGTATCGTTCCGTTGTAGTGGCCTGCCGGGAAGCCGGACCTAATCGAAATGCTTATGTTTACGAAACTGGTCTGATTGGGTGGCAGAATGGCTATTGCTGGCGGGAAAAATGATGTTGTGAAATTCGCGCACACCATGCCTGAAGTGCAGTTAAATGTGATATTGGTTGCATTGACATTTCCTATCGACGTTATATTGAATGTGACGTTATCACCACTCCCCTCGGCTATCGACTTCTCGCTGATTGGAGGTATCCTGTCCTGAAGGTCGATAAGCGGATTGGCGGTGACGTTGACAATTATGGACGCTGTGTTTATCCCAGTATAAGAGGTGTTGAGGTTTGTCCAGTTGGCCGTGAGATTTACAATGTATTCTCCGGGCAAAGTGAAAGGCGGAACTGAAACAATCGTTGAATTGGAATAGGCATTCATCTTGTAGAGCGTCCCGAAGGAGAAATTCGCAGGCGTGGCCGACCAGTTCTCCGGGTAGGAGATGTTCAGCGTCACGTTGTATGCCCTCGCGTAACCAGCGTTTGTGATGTTGAAGTTAACAGATATTTCCTTGCCTTGGTGAATGGTTATGTCGGTCACGTTTACGGCCGTAATGTTCGGCGAAATTGCCATGCTCGTATTGCCTGCTGCGAGCAGGTATATGTCCTGCGTGCATCCTGTTCTGGAGGACGTGTCATTGGCACATATCCTCAGCTTGTGCACGCCTGAAATGTTGGTCCAGTATGTCGCATTGAAGAACGACAAGTTACTGTCCATTATGGACTTCTGGATTGCGCCGTTCATCATGCTGTAGGAAAGCCATGAAGTGTAATTGGCCTGCAGCGGCGTTTCGTCCGATGCAAATATAGTTACGTTGATGGTCTGGTTTCCCGGGAGAGCGAAGCCCGCTCCGGATGCGACCGCATCAATCGTGAAATTGGTGTTGTTCTCGACCGGCTGAAGGTTAGTGATCGCGTGGCCGTTGACGGACATGTTGACATAAATGTAAACGTTCTCATTGTTGTGAAGCGTCACGTTGAACTGCTGCATGGTTCCCAGGTTGCCAATTTCCTCAGTGTAGTTGAAGCCGTAATCATCTGAGTCGTGAATCATTTTCTGCAGGCTGGAATAGCTCACGTATTCTCCCGGCCTTTCGACTTCTGTCCATCCTTTGTCCACGGCGATATTGTCGATTATCGTGGCATTTATTACAACTGTTTCAAACCCTGCCTCGAAATTCCTCGGTTCCACGCTGTAGCTAGTTATGTTCGGCGGAAGGTCTGTGACGTTGAGATAGAAGGAAACCGTTCGCTCGATGGGATCTGCCGGAAGCGTGTCGTTCCTTACGGCAACGATTCCGTAGTACAGCCCCTGCGGATAAGCAGCGGGGATGGAATACGTAACGTTTATCTCCCTCGTGGATAACGTATCAGCTGCGAAGCCTTCAGGATTGACGGTTACACGAGGGCCTGCCGCTTCCCTTTTTTCGGTCTTGAAGTATATCTTTACGTTTCCGTTGTTGGTTACATTTACCTTGCCGACGAGACCATTGGTGTTGGGCTGGGCTATTATGATCGGGAAGGAGTTCTGACTTATCGCCCATGAAGAGTTGAGAGGAACGGTGAGGTTCATGAAGTATATATCCGAGCCGGCATTAGTCGAATTGGCAACTATATAAGTCCAGTATGTGCCCGGCGGCTTGCCTTTTGGTATGGTGACCCATACGTCCGAGGTAAAGTCGTAGCCTGCGTCAAGGCCTCCGTACGAATCAGGTAACATGGTGAGTGAGCAGTCATAACAGTCGTAATCGAAATTCCCCCCGATGTTGCCCAGCTTTATGTTAATGATCCTGTCGTCCCCGCTTGAGTATATCGTAAGGTTGTCGATGTACGTCATCTTGTCGTGAGGCGTGGTCTTGTTTATTCCTTCTTCGATTATCTCTATTACAGGATTCGAGGCGACGATGACATAAGTCGAATTGGCAACGGATGCGGAAGTCTTGTCAGGGTCCATCCAGCTCGCGTTTCCAAAAATCAATATGCCAGTCGGCGGTGTTTTGGGCAGTATGGCTATCGTCACATCCCACCTGCAGAGCGAGTTGTTCGTCATGTTGCCGCAATAGTGAGAGGTTTCATTGTAGGACACGTATCCTGGCGAATTATCATAGATGCTGAGGTTCACATCGTATGCATTCGGTGGGCCGAGATTCGTGAAGTTTATAGTAAGGTTGAAAACGAATCCCTGTGTCTGGGTGATTCCGCCTGCATATACGGTGGCATTTTGTCCTACCCTGCCATTCGTCTTGCCCCAGACATTGAAGTAGTAAACCGCTGACTTGTTCATGTTGTATTCAGGCCCCTGGTCTTTCGCGTAGACTGTGAAATTATAAATTCCGTTGAGTTTTGGCAAATACGCAGTCTTGTACGTGTTGCCAATTGTATGGCTCATGGACCTGTTCTCGTAACTTCCGTTTGGAAGTCCTATGTAGGCCCAGACGCTATAGACGCCATAATCGTCCGTAACGTCAGCCGATATGTTGATGTCATTGAGATACGCCTCTATGGACTCTGGAAATATTGTTACGTTGGTTATTGTCGGCGGGACTTCGTCCTTAACCCACACTATCGCGCTGATGCTTGCTGTCCTTGCCGTGTACTGGAGCGTTGCGTTGTCCCATATCGTGCAGTTGAAGGTCACGTTGCCCTTGTCAAGAGGCGTCCAGCTGGCGTTTGCATGCCCTGTCGAATTAGTGACGTATGTTCCGTCGTAAAACCATTGGGCCGAACTCTCGTTCCAGTATGAGAAATTGACCGGATAGTTGCCAATGCCGCCATGCGAAACGTAATCGCTTACCATGCATATCCTCTGGAACGTATACGGATACCTGACGCTCGAAAGGTGCGGCGGAGATGTCCACGAAACATCCGCCGACCCTGCCATCTGAACAATGACGGTGTCGTTTTCCGAGTAGTAATGCAAAATACCTGGTTGCGACCTTGCCATGAACTTCCTGAGTCCCGGATCCTGCGAGCTTGAATCGAATGAGCTCAGCTCGCCAGAAACGGTCCAATAGATATTGTTGCCGGTATCGTTGTACCAGTATACCTGCATAGTTCCCATGAACCAGTTCCAGTTCTCGTCCCTTATGCTGGCATTGAACGGTATGAGTGTTCCCTTGCCGTACAACGATCCGTTGGCCGGCGAGGTTATGCTCGCTATGTACCTTCCCGTTACATCAATGGTTGTGGTGTTTGTGGTGGAATTTTCGTTTGTTGGAATTCTGGTCGCGTTTATGTAAATCAAATAATAGTTAGGCGTTATCGTATCATCGGGGTCCCATGAAACGGAATTATTGCACCAGCCTGAAGAGTTGGTGGTGCAATTCCCTATGTACGCATGAGAATAATCATAGAAAGACACGGTTGCATTCTCCGCTCCTTCACCCGGAAGTTCCGCGTCCTTCACGTGGACCGTTATGTTGACTTCGTGCGGGGAGTAGGAATTATTCCTCCATATCTTGCCATCGGACGGATATCTGACCATCTGGTCTATTAGCAACGGGCGGGAAATCAGAATTTGGTGCGTTATGTTAGGAGTGGAAACATTGTAATACATATAAGTAGTGCTGTTTATCGCGCACGTGAGGTTATACCATCCCGGAGGCCTGCCCGTGCTGAACAGGAATGAGGCATTTCCTTCCTCCCCCGCTTGCTCACTCGTGTTCACCGATTCTTCGTACATGTCATTGATATAGAAGCTTACTGTGTAATTTGGAAGGTTTTCAAGCGTATTCGCGTCTCTCACATGGCATTTGATGTTTTTGGTCCCGCCGGCCACGTAAACCGTCCCATTGGCCGGGTCCATCAAATCCGGTTCGGCCCATCCGTATACATACACGTCTGTTGAATTAGTGTTGCCATCGTAGTAGGTTCTGCTGCTGTTGGCCCTTATCGTGGCAAGGCCAAGCGTATTGTTATACGGAACCAGCCATGTGGTGTTGTAGCCTGAAGCAAGCAAATTCCAGCTATTGTTATACCATCTGAACCAGCTTACGTTCGAGTCATTCAATGAAAGCCCGCATTCGTCGTTGACAGTTGCGTTGAAAAAGACAGTCGTGTTCCTGTTGAATATTAAATACTGAACCGGGTTAAGCATGGAAACATAAAGCTGGCCTATGACTTGAAGGGTTTCGTTGGCTGAATTTTTGTATTCATAGCACGTATCATTCGTCGCTCCTTTCCAGTACTGCATTCCGGCGAGCGAAGTTGAACAGTTGGGGTCATAGTTAACCTCACAGTGGCCGTTGCTCGAGGTGCACGTACGGACATTGGTATAATTGGAGCTGTTACTGGTTATCCATATGAGCCCGCTGACGCCGGACGGATAATAACTCCCATTCGGATTCTGATAGCCGTAGTCATCATCCCTTATCCTGAATTTGAGCAGTGCGTTGTTGCTGCCCATTCTCCTAACATAATCAGTGCTTGCTGAAGAGTTTATGTTAAGGGTAACACTGTCCTCCGTTATGTTGAATGTCTGCGACGTCGTCTCGCTGGTGTAGTTGAAGGGGTCTGTCGTGTTGAACTTGAAATAATTCTGCCTTCCCGGGGTCTGCTGCGAGTCGCCGCAGGTAAATCTCTCGCGGAACGTGAGTGTTTTCCCCGATGAGCTATTCTGTATCATATCGACATATTGCCATGTCGCATTGTCGAAGCTCTTCCATAACGTTATGTTATTTACGTCATTGTCCGCGTCGGCGAAGGATACCGTGAAAGTGAAGTTATAACCCCAACCTTCGGCTGAGGGAAAAACCATGGGACTGTTTACCACCGGAGCGGTTCCGAGATGGAAAGCCCTGCCTTCCATCGTCGAGTTGGGAGCGTAATAGCTCTTGTTGACGCTCATGGTTATGTTGTAGTTAACCCTGTTGCCGTATGACGGCCATGAGCAGTTGTACGTACCGTTGCCTTCCTGCCAGTTTGCCGTGCATTGGCGTGTAGGAGAGCCCGTCTCGGCTGTTATTACATATCTCTGCGTCGGCGAGCCGATGCTGACGCCCTCTATTCTCTGTCCTGTTCTCCAAGAGCAGTCGTCCTCCACATAGCCTGTTATGTTTATCAAATCGCCGACAAGGAAGCCCTTGAGCCCTGTCGGATAGGTTACCTTTGGCCTCAATTCACCCCAGGCCGTCAGGTTGTATGTCGAGGAATTCGAGGTCTTGTAGCAGCCGTCTTCTTTAATGCCTCCGATGCCTGCAATCCATTTATGGACGCCAGTCGTGTAATTGCATTCATGTATCGGCATATCCCCGTCGGAAAAGAAGTTGAAGTTTATGTAGCCGCTGGCGTTCACGTCGATGAACTTGCCTATATCCCACGAATTCGGATCAGAAGCGTTGGTCGTCACCCATACGGTTGAGTTGGCCGAGCCGGCGTAGTCTTTGCTGTCGTTGTCGTACACCCTCAAGCTGAGAAGTTCGGAATCAGTTCCGTTCCTCCACACTGCCGGATTATTATACCCGGCAATCGGCTCGAAGATTACGTCATCCTTTTCAGCCGTGAAGTTTTGTGGTTGCGTTGAATCCTTGTAATCGTGAGGTATGTCGGTTGCGTTGAACCTGTAGCTCCAGTTGCCTATTGTCGGGCATCCGATGTCATAAAAGTCACTGCTGAGATGCAGTTGCACTGTCTGGTTTAGCGGGGCAACCATCAGGACTTCGTCATCCATGTGCCAGTCCTGATACATGGCAGGGCAATTTCCAGCGCCACTTTGTACGCATTTGGCATAAAGCTGGACCGTCACATTGTCAAGGTCTTCGTCAGTTATGTTGACGGTGAAGTTCCTATCTTCGCCCCATCCTGCGACATACTTGTCTACCGAGGGGGCAGAAAGCACGGGCATGGTCTTTATGAAGAAATGGTTCAACAATGTCGTGGAATTCATATTATAAAGGCTTCTTGCCGAGGCTGCGATGGTGTTGTACCACCTGGCCAGCATGCCGGTCGTGTTCCTCATGCATTGATAAAACCCATAGCCAATCAGCTGAACGGGGGTGCAATTGTAAACGATGCCGTATTCGCTTGCAAAATCGACAGTGACGTTTGCGTCATTTATAGAATCTCCTGAGCAATCGCTTTCCACGTATACCTTTTGCGTTATGTTTTCTCCTCTCAGTATTTCGTCTCCCGGATTAGGTGATGGTGATGTGGTGTCGATCGTCGTGCTTAGCGTTCCGTAAATCGTCAGCGTCATATCGGTTATATTCTGGGCCGCGTAGCATGAGTCGGTCACGCCGGCTTTCCATGAGTGATTTCCTACGGTATAGAAGGGGTCGCAGTTGACATTGGGATCGAAAACGTATGCCGCAGCACCCGTTGAATTGGTATCCGTAAGATTGCCGTAGTCCCAGCTGCTTGGGTTGGACGAGTTCAATGTCACCCAGAAGGTTACATCAACACCATTTGGAACTGACTGATTCTTGTCCGTGTCATTAACCAAGACGATGAATAACCCGGTGTGTTCGGGTTCCGCATCCGACCTGTTCATCCGGGTAAGGTTGCCGTAATAATATGCTGTGCTAACGCTATCGACGGTTATGTTCGGCCCGTATCTCTCAGGAGTCGTGTTAAGCGAGTTCGTGCCGTCATACAACTCGAATTTGTAGGCATTTACAGAATCATTCCCTCTATCAGCGCAGTCAAAATTGTTTACGCTAAGCGAACACTTGTCCCTTCCGCCATAAATAGTGGTGGAGTTCTTCATAATCCACTGGCCACTATAGCCATTCGTCTTTACGAAAAGTTTACAGGAGACATTGTCCTGTTGCATGTCCCAGATGTCGATGCTGTAGTTGAAAACAGCCCCCCATCCGTCCTGCGACGGCGTGACAGAAAAATTGCCGTATTCAGGCGGGGTATTATTCAGGTAAGTGTAATTGACAAGTGTGGTTACATTGTCATTGAAATACGGCGGCTTCTTGGCAGTAATCCTCACCGTGTAGTTGCCTCCCATGTGGAACGCTGTATCCCATGTGCAGTTGTACCATCCGTTACCTTCGCCGTTAATGCCACCGCCTGATGTGCAGTTTTCCCACTGGCCCAGCGGGTTCTGGAACTCGAGCGAAACCGTCGAAAGGCCGGTCTGATAACTTTCATTGACCCCTATGCCGCTGCAATCGGTGGGCACGCCGAACCTGAAGGTCACGTTTTCTCCCACAGGCACATTGGAGGCGTATGTCCTGTTGGGCTGGGTAAGGTTGGTTTTAAGCTGGCCGATTATCATTATTGAAAGGTCGGTCGTCGTGTACGGGGGGACAGGGCTGCTTGCTCCTTTGTAGCAGGTGTCGTTATAGTAAGCACCAGCTCTCCAATATTGATCGCCGGCCTCGTATGAACAGTCCGGATTGAAAACGTATCTGAGGTATCCTGATGAATCCGTGTAATTTATGCTGCTGAGCATATACGAACTCGTGTTTGTTGTCGCGTTTGTGGTTATCCAGAACGCGCCTGTAACGCCCGACCCTACATTTACTGGTCCGTTGTCGGTATCCAGGATGTATATTTCCAGTGTCCTGTTGCCGCCGAAATCCCTGTTGACGGATGTGCCATATCCAGAATATGGAACCGCTTGCGTGTCGTCCTTTTCCAGGGTGAAGTTTTCGACTGACGTGTTGGTGTAGTTCCATGGGTCTTTGGAGGAGAAGTTGAACGCCTTCTGGCTGGACGACTGGCCCTGCAGGACAGAGCAGTTGAACTGGTGACCCCTGAATCTTATCGGTCCTGTTTGCACGTCCAGCGATTCGTTTATCTTCAGCCAGGAGCCGGTCAGATTCGCGTATAGGGAAACGTTGTTGTAGTCGCTGTCAAGGTCGAACAGGTTCGCCCTGAACTCCCAGGTTTCTCCCCAGCCGCCGGTTGAGCCGCCTCCTCCTGATCTTATGGCTTGCAGACCCGTGAAATAAGGATTGGTAGAAAGGTAAAACAACTTGCTTTCATTTCCCATCAAAGACGTTCCGTTGTAATACGACTTCGTAGCGTTCATGGTCACGTTATACCATAAACCGGGGTTCCATGATGCATGCATGCTGGGCGTGAAATTGCACTGATATATGCCATTGGCCGTTTCTTGCGCGCAACCCGCACTCGGGCAGTTTTGTGAATATTGTGGTACACGGAACACAACGCATGCGCTGCTGACCTGGCCGCAGCTATCGGATTCCGTGATGTTCACTGTTGCCGTTATGTTGTCCACCCCTCTGAGATAGTGGTCATTCGAAAGCCACATTGCAGAGTTCAGTGGGGTGGTAACAACACTCCATGACACGTTAGTCGAATTAGTATCCTTATACAGCAGCGTATTGAGTATACCGGCTTTCCATTTTTGCGGTCCCACAATGAATGAGCAGTCAACTCCGTCGATTAGGTCTGATGAGGGGAAAGTGAGATTGCCGTTTTCAGCGGTGTATTTGTATCCGATGGAAGGATGCTCTATCCAAGTTATGTTGTTTTTCATGTACCAGAATTTACCCGTATGGCCGCTTCCTATCGGCGTATTCGGGTTTTTATCTATGTCCGTTGCCAAGACCTTGAAGGTGAAAGATCCTGTTACCCTCTGGACGACGGATCCGTTTCCAAGCAGTATCTGTATCGATATGTTGTCTTTGTCGAGCGTGAAGTTCCCGATCGGCGTAGTGTCGTTGTAGGATACGCCTCCGCTTCTCGGGTTGTTGCCGTCGTCCGATACGTTTATGACATACTGTCTTTGGCCGATATCATCAGAGCTAAAGCCGTTATAGACGTATGTTACGCTTCTGTTCACGCCGATTATGGTGGAATTCTCGTATATATTTTCCCATCCTATGCCGCTCCTGTTGGCCCATATCTGGACTGTCATGTTGTCGTCGTCCTCGTCGCTTACGTTGACGTGGAAGGTATATGTTTCCCCCCAACCCCAGTCATCGGAAGGCGTGGGCGACCATGTGCTATTTTCTATCACAGGCGCTGTCTGGATGAAGAATGACGATGATGTCGTGTAGTTTTCGGAAAGCACATTGGTCAGGTACGACTCCCTTGACGTGTTGACTATGATCTGATAGCCTTTTGCAGGCATCACGCCAGGATTCGCGGAAGTGTTGAACGTGCAGTTGTACAGGCCGTTGCCAATGTGGACGACGTTGCTGCAGTTGAAGATGGCGCCAGTCTTGTTGCTGACCATGCGGATCATGAGGTTCGCATCGGTTATGTTGTTGCCGCAGCTGTCGTTCACGCGGACCTGAATGGTAACGTTGGAGCCTCTCAGAGCTTCAATGCCTAGCGGAGTGATCAGCGTGTTCACGAGCGTGCCGTTCATCGTCACGGAGAAATTAGAAGTCTGCTTTTGTTCGTAGTAATAGTCTGTTGACTTAGCATACCATTTCCTAATGCCAGGCTGGTAAGCGCAACCGGGGGCGAAATTGTAGACGATCTGGCCCGACATGTTGGTCTGGTTAGTGAAGCCGGAGTCCCAGTTCGTATCGTTTTTCTGCACCCATATCGTCACGTTCATCGGAACTGTAGCGCTCTGATTATCAGTGTCTGTGACGTTTACAAGGAAGAGTGCCGAGCTTGAAGCATCTGAGGTTATGTAAGCCTGCGAGTTGTTGCCGGCTAGATGGACGAGCGTAACGTTCGCCTGCTCGAGGATCGGGGCGTTCGCCTTGCTAGTGTTCCACTCGTTTTCCCTGTCGCGTACTTGGAAGAAGAAGTAATTGTCCATGTCGTAGCCCGAGCTGAAGTTGACGTCCGACTGGTTGAATCTGGCAAGTATTGAACAGATACCGTTTCCATTAGCTAGCGTATTAACTCCTTTATTTGTCCAGTTCTGCTGGTTGTTGGTCGAGACCCACAAGGTACAGTTAGTCTCGTCGTTCTCCGGGTCTGAAATCTGTAAGGTATAATTGTATTGCATGGTCCAGCCGTCCGAAGCCGGCGAAACAGCAGGCGAAGTCTGGTTCTGCGGGGGTATGTTCTCCAGCCAGAACCAGTTCTGAAGATACGTCGAGTTTGCGTTGAAGTATGGTGTATTGCTAGTGTTCAGGCGGATGGACCAGTTGCCTTCCCTCTTTGTGGTCGAGTTCCACGTGTAGTTATAGAAGCCTGACTGGTATTCGTCCGGCGAGTAGGACGCCTCCCAAGTCGTGTTGGGTGCCTGCAATTCGAGCGAACGGGTCACCCCTCCGACAGGGTTCTCTGTCGGCTGGTTGGGGCATTCGGAGGTGACGTTGAACCTTACTGGTATCTGGTTCGTGACGTTGAACGACGGCTGGCCAGCGGTCCAGTTGGGGGTGACCATCCAGTTTTTCAGCTGGCCAACCAGGTCGAACGGGTATTCCTCAGGCTCGGTAAAGTTCCTGTCGGCGTAGCAGTGGTCGTTCCACACGCCAGCCTTCCAGTTTCTCTGACCTGTTCTGTAAGCGCAGGTGGGTTCGAAGTTGTATGTTGCGTAGCCACTAGCGTACGTCGTATTCAGGTGGCCCGAATCGTAATCGGATGACGAATTCTGGCTGAACCAGTATGACACGTTGACGTTGGCATTGTTGTACGTGTCGTTGTCCAGGTCCCTAACGCGTAGCATAAACTCGCCTGTGACGAAGTCTTCCCTGTTTATGGATGGCGGGTCTGATATCATGTACATGTACATCGTGTCCTTCTGTATCGTCTTGCTGTTATTGGATGCGTTGAAATAGCCGTATTTGTCGGTAATGTTAAACATGAACATCTTCGGGCCGATGTCTGAGCAATTGAAGTTCTCGTAGGTGAGTGGCACATCCTTCCAGCTGCTCAGGTCGGTCCTGTCCGTCGAGCCGAGGAATCTCCATCCGCCTGTTGCGTTTACGTAAAGCGAGACGTTCAAGTGCTCGCCCAATGAGGGCTCGGACTGGTCCGGGTCACGCATGTTGGCTGTGAATGTCCAGACCTCACCCCAGCCGAAATCCGAGCATGCCGGGTCTAGGTCCTCCCTGTCGCAGGCTGATGTTACGGCCAGCACGCCTATCTCCGGGTTGCTCACGAGTATGAACGCATCTTTCTTATTGACCGTTGAAGACGAATTGTAATACTTCTTCGATGCGTTCATAGTCAGGTTGTAGTAGTTGTAGTTCCAGTCGCCCGTGACAGGCGCAGATGACGGCATGGTGCAGTTGTACCACCCGCTGCCTTCGTTGTTCATCGGCGAGCAGAAATAATTATGCTGCGGGACTGTAAAATTGATTGTCGCATTGGCCAGCAGACCGCAGTCATCCGTGACATTGCCCCTTATGAGCAATGTGTCGGCGCCCTTCCTCATTGTCGTATTCGTCGCGGGCAGCTGTAGGCCCACGACGAGCGGCGTGGTGTTGAGGGTCACGTTGAAAAGGCTCGAGTTCGTGGTGAAATAGCCGTCGTATATGTGCTCCACTTTCCACTTCTGCGGGCCTATCTTGTAACTACACCTACCGGTGATGATTGACGGGAACGTGTCGATCAGGTACTCGCCTGTGAAACCTGTATCCAAATCCAGTTTCCATACATACTGGCTTTCATTTATAGCATTTGTATCCTCGTTGCTGGTTACGTAGAACCTTCCTCTACCGAGGTTGGGGACGAGCATGTCCCTGTCCGTGTCGTTGACTTGGACGTCGAATGTCGCGTTGGACTGCGAAGGGGCGATGGATCTGTCGACATCTAAATTGTTGCCGGAGACGTAGATGAAGGCTATGTCGTCGTCAGTTACGGTGAAGTTCGTGACGTTGGTCTGGTTGCCTGCCACCCACGAATCGTCGTCGGTGACGTTCCACATGAACTGCCAGTCGCCCCTGTCCGATTTGCCTTTGCTGTTGAAGGGCGGCGGGTTGGCTTCTGTTATGAACTGCGTCTCGTTACTGGTGGAAAGCTCGTATGCCGGCGTTCCCCAGTCTGAAGACGTGTTTAATTTTATGTAGAGTCTGACCGTAACCAAGTCCCTGTCCTCGTTGGTCAAATTGGTGTAGAAATACCAAGTTTCCCCCCATCCGCCGGGATGGAGAGGGTCTGACGTGTTGTAAGACGATACTGTAAGGTACGGTTCGGTCTCTATGAAGAACGATTTGGACTGGCCTGACTGGTACGAGTCTGTTATGTTGGATGGCGTGTAACTGCCCTTCTGGGAGTATACATTCAGATCGTAGCCCATGGGAGGCATCACGCCAGGATTCGCCGACGTGTTGAACGTGCAGTTGTAGAACCCGTTGCCAACATGAATCACGTTGCTGCATGAGAAGGTCTGGTTAGTTTTCTGGCTCTTCGTGGATATACTGACATTCGCGTCGGTGATGTTTTTGCCGCAGGTATCGTTGACGCGGACCTGGATGGTTATGTTTGAGCCGCGTAGTATCTTCTGCCCGGCTGGGTAGATTATGCTGTTGGTGAGCAGGCCATTGATGTTGACCGTGAAATTATCGCTCCTTTTGTTTTCGTAATAATAGTCACTGCCGATGCCGTACCATTTCCTGATGCCTGGTTCATATGTGCATGTCGGGCCAAAATTGTAAACAAGCTGGCCCGTTGCATTGGTCTGGTTGGTGAATACTGCGCCCCAGTCCGTGTTGTTAATCTGGACGTAGACCGTAACGTTCATCGGAACAGGGGACGAGTTGTTGTCCGTGTCGTTGGCGAGCATGAGGAACAATGTCTTTATGCTTCCGTCGCTTGTTATGTCGACGGTTGTGTTGTTTCCTGCCATGTGGGTTATCGTCACGTTTGATGGCTCGAGGGTAGGTCCTAATATGTTTGATGTGTTGTAGGTGTTCTCGGCATCTTTAATAATGAAGCGGAAGTAGTTGTCCGTGTCGTAGCCTCCAGCGAAATTGACGTCTGACTTGTTGAACCATCCTATTACCGAGCACGTGCCTTGGCCGTTTGGCAGAGAGGCCGTGCCCTTGTTCGTCCAGTTATTGCCATTGTCCGTCGAAACCCACAGCGTGCAGTTGGTCGCGTCGTATTCCGGGTCGGATATCTGGACGGTGTAGTTGTACTGCCTGGTCCAGCCATCGGAAAGAGGCGAAACAGAGGGGGTTGACTGGTTCTGCGGCGGGATGTTCTCCAGCCAGAACCAGTTCTGGAGGTAAGTCGAGTTCGGGTTGAAATATGGCGCCTTGCTCGTGTTGATTCTCGCCGACCAGTTGCCCTCGTTCTGGTGAGTCGAGTTCCAGGTGTAATTGTAGAAACCGGCTTGGTACTCGTCTGGCGAATATGACGACCCCCAGGTCGCGTTCGGCGCCTGCAGTTCGACCGTACCGGTCGCTCCCGTCACGGGCGTTTCCGCCGGCTGGTTCGAACATTCCGACGTAACGTTGAACCTCACCGGCACTTGGCTCGTGACGTTGAACTGCGGCTGGCCGCTGGTCCAGTTGGGAGTGACTATGTTGTTCTTTAGCTGGCCGATAACGTCGAATGGGTATTCTGAATTGGGGACGGTGAAATTGCTGTCTGCGTAGCACCCATCATTCAAGACGCCTGCTTTCCAGAATCTTTGTCCTGCCCTGTAGCCACATGTTGGGTCAAAGTTGTAGACAGAATAACCATTAGCGTATGTCACATTGCCATGTCCCGAGTCATAATCACCAGTGGAATTCTGGCTGAACCAGAATGATGTGTTAACACCTACGTTGTTGTAGGTATTATTGTCCAAATCCATCACTCTTATCTTGAATTCTCCGGTGGTCGAGCTTTCTCTGTTTATTGAGCCAGGTTCCGATGACATGTATAAGAGCACGGTGTCCTTCTGCATGGTTTTGCTCGCATTGGATGCATTGAAATAACCGTATCTGTCCGTTATATTTAACATGAACATCTTTGAGCCAAGGTCAGAGCAGTTGAAATTCTCGAACATGAGAGATACATCTTTCCACGAGCTCAAATCGGTCCTGTCTGTATAGTTCAAAAGCCTCCATCCGCCGCTCGTGTTGACATAGAGCGAGATGTTCAGATGCTCGCCCAAGGACGGCTCGGACTGGTCCGGGTCACGCATGTTGGCTGTGAATGTCCAGACCTCACCCCAGCCGAAGTTGGAGCATGCAGGGTCAAGGTCTTCCCTGTCACATACCGAAGTTATGATCAAACTGCCTATTTCCGGATTGCTGACCAGAATAAAGGCCTCTTTTTTGTTGAGTACTTCTGACGAGTTGTAGTATTTCTTAGATGCGTTGACAGTAAGGTTATAATAGTTGTAATTCCAGTCTCCGATGGCAGGCGCTGACTGCGGTATCGTGCAGTTATACCAGCCGTTCCCCTCGTTGTTCGCTAACGAGCATTTGTAGCTCTGCTGGGGAACGCTGAATTCGACAGTTGCGTTGGCTAAAGGACCGTTGGTGACCGCACAATCGTCGGTTACATTGCCGCGTATGAGCAATGGATCCGTCCCTTTTCTCATGGTGGTGTTGGTTATGGGCAGTTGAAGGCTAACGTTCAGAGGAACGGTACTCAGGTTGACATTGTAAAGGCTTGAGTTCGTGGTGAAATAGCCGTCATATACATATTCGGCTTTCCACTTCTGTGGACCTATCTTGTAGTTGCATCTGCCGGATGAGGGGAACGTGTCTATCAGGTTGTCGCCTGTGAAACCTGTCTGCAAATCGGTTTTCCATACGTATTGCGATTGGCTTACGTTGTTGGTGTCTTCGTTGTTTGTTACGTAGAACCTTCCTATGCCGAGATTCGGCGCCAGTATGCCCCGGTCCGTGTCGTATACCTGAACATTTAATGTCGCATTGGACTGCGATGGCGCGACTGACCTGTCGATTACGGTGTTGTTGCCGGATACCAGAGTTAAGTTTATATCGTTGTCAGTGACTGTAAAGTTAGTCGCATTCGTCTGGTTTCCTGAAACCCACGAGTCGTCATCCGAAACGTTCCACTTGAACTGCCAGTCGCCCCTGTTGGACTTGGTTTTGATATTGAACGGAGATGGATTGGCCGAGGTTACGAACTGCGTCTCGTTGCTGGTGACCAGTTGGTAAGCATATGCGCCCCAGTCGGACGATGTGTTCAGTTTTGTGTACAGGTTGATTGTTACAGGGTCGCGGTCCTCGTTGGTCAGGTTTGTGGAGAAATACCAAGTCTCTCCCCATCCGCCGGGATGAACGGCGTCGGATGTGTTGTATGAACTATTGGTCAAATAAGGCTCGGTCTCTATGAAGAATGATCTGGCTTGACCTGTCTGGTAACCGGCCGTGATGTTTGAAGGTGTGTAATCGGTCCTGTTCGAAAATACGTTTATGTCATATCCCATCGCCGGCATCACGCCAGGATTCGCGGACGTGTTGAACGTGCAGTTGTAAAAGCCGTTGCCGATATTAGCGATATTTGAGCAGTTAAAGGTTTGATTCGTCTTCTGGTTTCTCAACGTTATATTTACGGCAGCATCAGTTATGTTATTGCCGCAGCTGTCGTTGACCATGATTTGTATGGTTATGTTATTGCCTCTCAAAATCTTCTGGCCATTAGGATATATGACGGAGTTTGCAATGGTACCCTTTATCTTGACTGTGAAATTTCCGGTCTGTTTCTGTTCGTAATATAAATCACTCGACTTCGCATACCATTTTCTAGTGCCGGGCAGGTACGAGCAGTTTGGTGCGAAGTTGTAATTGAGATGGCCGCTCGCATTGGTCAGGTTGGTGAATCCGCCGTCCCAGTTATTCGAGTCGAACTGCGTCCAGACTGTTACGTTCATCGGAACAGGAGATGAGCTGTTGTCTGTATCATTTACCGACAGCACAAACAACGTGTTCTGAGAGCCGTCAGTGGTTATGTTGACCGAAGTCATGTTGCCAAGGACGTGGGTTATAGTCACGTTCGAAGGCTCAAGCGTCGGGCCGTTCGTTCTGGACGTGTTCCACCAGTTCTCCCTGTCGCTTATGTTGAAGAAGAAATAATTGTCCGTATCGTAGCCTGAAGCGAAGGATACGTCGGACTTGTTGAAGTACGTCGCTACCGAGCATATGCCATTGCCATCGGCTAAAGAGGCGAGACCCCTGTTGGTCCAGCTAACTTGGTTGTCAGTCGAGACCCACAGCGTGCAGTTGGTCGCGTCGTATTCGGGGTCGCTTATCTGGACAGTGTAGTTGAACTGCCTCGTCCATCCGTCGGAGGCGGGCGAAACCGAGGGCGAGGTCTGGTTTTGCGGCGGTTTGTTCTCAAGCCAGAACCAGTTCTGCAGATAGGTCGAGTTAGGGTTGTAGTATGTCATGGACGTGTTGATTCTCAACGACCAGTTGCCCTCGTCCTTCCTTGTGGAGTTCCACGTGTAATTGTAGAAGCCGGGCTGGTACTCGTCAGGCGTGTAAGGTGATTCCCACGTCCCGTTCGGGGCCTGCGTCTCAAGCGGGCGAGTCGTGCCGTTTACCGGATTCTCATAAGGCTGGTTCTGGCATTCGGAAGTCACGTTGAAAATCACGGGAATCTGGCTCGTGACGTTGAACTGCGGCTGGCCGCTGGTCCAGTTAGGGGTAATTATCCAGTTCCTGAGCTGGCCTATTATATTGAAGGAGTATTCGGTGTTCCCCCCTCCCAGGCCTTCGCCAAACCTGAGATTTTCGTAACACTGATCATTGTAAACGCCGCCTCTCCAGTATTGCTGTCCGACCCTGTAGGAGCAGTTGGCGTCAAAATTGTATCTGCCATAGCCCTGGCTGTCCGTCAGGTTTGAATGGCCCTGGTCATAAACCAGGCTGTTGTTTTCTGTGAACCAGAAAGTAAGGTTAACGTTGCCTCCGACCCAAGAGTTATTGTCCGCATCCTCCACCCTCAGGACGAACTCCCCGGTCGAGCCTCCGTACCTAGTAATTCCGTCAGGATCCGTCTGGAACTGGATGAATGGGGTGTCTTTTTCGATCGACTTGGTGGCGTTGGTCTGGTTGTTGTAATTGAAAATGTCCGTGACGTTGAGCTTCAACATCCTCGAGCCTATGTCAGAGCAGTTGAAATCGTGATATGTGAGGGTCAAGCTTTTGCCGTCTCGCAGATCGTTTCTTATCGTCGAGTTTATGAGCTTCCATCCGCCGCTCACGTTGGCATAAAGCGATATGTTCAATTGCTCGCTGTATTCTGTCGAGCGCTGGTCGTCATCCCTCGCCCAGAACACGAATGACCACAATTCCCCCCAGCCACCGTTGGACTCGCCGTTCGTGAGGTCGAATGGTTCCGTCACTATGGTCATTGGGTTTAGCTGGGGATTGCTGGCAAGTATGAAGGCGTCGGGCCTTACAGCAACGCTTGAAGAGTTGTAGTATTTCTTCGAGGCGTTCATGCTGACATTGTAATAAAGATACGACCAGTCGTAAGTCACAGGAACCGTGTATGGAATCGTGCAGTTGTACCAGCCGTTCCCCAGGTTCTGCATGCCCTGGCAGATGTAGCCGGCCTCGTCAACCCTTAGCTGGACGGTAGCGTTTGCCAGCGGGCCGTTAGTGGCTGCGCAGTCGTCCGTGACGTTGCCCCTCATCGTAATATTGTCCTGGAATTTCCTGAAAGTCGTGTTGGTAAGCGGGAGCTGAATATTGACCACGAGCGGCGTGGTCGTGAGATTAAGATTGAACAATACGGAACTGTTGGTTTTATAACCAATATACGAATAAGTAACCTTCCATTTCTGCGGCCCAATCTTGTAAAGGCACCTGTTTGAGGATGGGAAGGAATCCGTGAGATAGCCGTTTCCGGTTATGCCGACAGACGTGTCGGCCGCCCAGGCGTACTGGCTTTCGTTGAGGGCATAGGTGTCCTCGTTGCTGGTTACGTTGAAAACGCCCGACCCTGCGGTCATGTACTGGTTCCTGTCCGTGTCCCTAACCCGGACTTCGAGCGTGGCGTGCGCGCTGGCGTCCGACCTGTTAAGCGGCGAATCGTTGCCCTGCGAATAATCGACGGCGACGTTATCCTCAACCACGGTGAAATTGTTTACGGCAGTTTCATCCGTGTAAGGGTCGTCCTCGGTTGCGTTCCACTTGAAATTCCAGTTGCCTATGTCATTTTTTGTAAACCTCTCTCCTATCTGCGACAGCGTGTAAGACAGCGTGGAGTTGTCGTTTACGACGCCCTCGAAGGTCGCACTCTGGCCTACCGGCTTGTAAAGCACCCAGTCAGTCCACGTGCCGCTGATATTGTTTCTCGTCCACAGATAAACGTTCACCGGGTCGTTGTCCTGGTTCGTCAGGTTCACGTAGAACGTCCAGGTCTCTCCCCAGCCGTACGGGTCGATCTGGTCAGAAGTGTTGAGGTATGGGTTACTGAGGATGGGCGGAGTTTCTATCCAGAAAGCGGTCCTTGAAATCTCGTCTGGAACGTAATATTGCCTTGATGCGTTAACATAGACTGTGTAATTCTTTGCTGGCATGGCTGACGTGTTAAACGTGCAGTTGTAGAAGCCGCTGCCTGCATTGACTATGCTGCCGCAATAGTACGTATCGCCAGTCTTGCTGCTCACCATGCGTATGGTGACATTCGCATCCGTTATGTTCCTGCCGCAGGCGTCTGCGTCCCAGTTATCGGTCACTCTTACCTGAAGCGTCACATTTGTACCGTTAAGCGCCTTATACCATTCTGGAGACATCCACGTAACGTTGAGATGGCCGTAAATCGTTATGCTGAAGTTGCGGGTGCCGTTCTGCTGGTAGGCATCGTCGGTTATCTTAGCGCTCCAGTTGCGCACCCCAGGTGCGTACGAGCAGTTGGGGTCGAAATAATAGTCCGCATAACCCTGAGCGTCTGTCTTGTTGGTAAACGCATACGTGTTCGAGCCGTTCATTTCGTTCGTGAAGGTGACGCTTGCGTTGTAGGCAGGCGAACTCTTGTCCGTGTCGTTGACGAAAACCCTCAGAAGTACGTTTCCGCCGGTTATGTTGACCTCGTCGCCATCTCCTTCAACCAGATCAATGGTGGTGTTGGCCACCTCGAAAACCGGAGCCGTTTTGTTCGTGGTGTTGTAAGTATTGGCCGGCTCGACGTCTTCTATGGTGAACCAGAACCAGTTGTTATTATTGTAGAAGTCCTGCCTCATGAAGTCGCTGACAATCACCGAGCAGATGCCGCTGCCTCCGTTCACGGTGGTCTTGCCCTTCGTCACGGCATGGTCTTTCTGGCCGTCGGTGGTGACCCACAGCGTGCAGTTGACGGTGTCGTTTTCCTGGTCCCAGACATTCACCGAGTAATTGTACGAGCGGGTCCACGATTCTCTCGCAGGAGTGACGATCATCTGGGAGTAATTATAGAACGGCGGTATGTTGCCCAGGGAGAACCAGTCGGCATATGTGGACAAGTTGCCGTAGTATTTGTTCTGGTTGTCCTGGGACGAAATGTTAATGCTCCAGTTGCCCTGCCTCCTGTTTGTAGAATTCCACGTGCAGTTATAATTGCCGCCGCCGTTGTAGTCAATCTGTGAGCAGGGAAGCTGGTCGTCAGGCCTGAAGGCAACCAATGATTTGATGATGAACGCGTTGCTCACGTTCTCCCCGCACTCGCCAAGTATGGTGAAGTTGACGGGCACGGGCTGGGTCACGTTATACCCCGAACCCTTCGCCGGCGCGATAAGGTTGTTCTGGAGCTGGCCTTTCACGGTTATGTCCAGCCATGCCGTCTCGTTGGAAAAGTAGCACGAGTCCCCCAGCGATGCGTACCAATATTGGGTATCGGAGGTGTAGGAGCAGTTCGGGTCGAACATATAAGTCAAGTACCCCGAGGAGTTGGTGAAGCTGTTGTTGACGTTCTGGAAAGTTGAAGAGTCGTTGGTTATGAAAAAGCTGCCGTTCGCCGCCGGCCCGGAAACCGGAAGATAACCCTTGTTGACGTCATTAACCTTTACTATGATTGGCTTTGAATTTGGACCCGCCCTCGCAAGCGTCCATCCCGAGCCGTTGATGACCTGAAGGCTTATGTTGTCCTTGCGCAGAGTCAGGCTGAAGGTATCGGTCTGGTTTGCCTTGCTCCACTGGTTTGTCGAGTTGAATTTGTAATATATCACCGGACCGTTCTGGAAATCCGCGCAGGTCAGATTGACAAGGAACTCGAGCTTGGTCCATGACGTATTGTCGATCCTGGTCTGGTTCTTCACCTGCACGAACGGCCCGGTCGCGTTGAAGGCCTTCCACAGGACCACGTTATCCTGGTTGTCGTCCTCCGCGTCCCTGAACATGACGGTGAAATTGAACTGATGCCCCCAGCCCTCTTCCTGCTGGTCGACCGAGACGTTCACGAGCCTCGGCCTTTCGACAAGCCTGAATGCATTCTCAGCGGAAATGCTGTTGCCGTAGAAATACGGCGCCTTGGCAGAAATAATCGTAATGTTGTGCAGGCCGAAAATGCTGTCGGTCTGGTGGTTCCATGTGCAGTTGTATGTTCCATTGTTCAGGTCGGTTGCGCTGCACAAGTACTGGTTTGGACCCGTGATGTTGAAGCTTACCGCCGCACCTGTCACGTAGCCGCACGACGGGTCCTCGTCATGGACGTTGCCGTAGATTGTCGTCGGCTCCTCGGCGCGGACATACCTGACGTCGCCCAACGGGTAATTCATCGTATTGTTCAATACCGACGTTATCGTGACCGTGTAGTTGTCCGAATAAGAATCGTAATAGCACGGCTCTCCTGTCACTCCGCCTTCCCAGGCATGCGGCCCGACGCCGAAGGTCGGGCAATCCGGGTCAAAGTTTATCTCGAAATGGCCGTTTATGTCTATGGAGTCAGAGCCGATGTCCACCCAGCCGGACGTTTCATTGACGTAAAAATCCCCGACGCCGAAAGAAAGCTGGTTGCCGGGAAGCGAAGATCCCGTATAATTGTTTATGGCCTGGACCCTGAAATGCGTATTGTTGGTGAAGGTCCTGTTCACTTCGCTGTTGTTGCCGTCGATCAGGTTGAATGTTATGCCGCGCTTGGTGACATTGAAACTGTGGGTTCCGCTCGTGTTGTTCATGCCGTAAAGGTCCGTCGCGTTCATCTTCCAGTACCACGTGCCAATATCACTGCCCAAGTTGCATGAGCTGTAAAGCCTCGTGAAATTAACGCTTGTGTTTATGCAGTCGAAACAGTATTTTGAGTCTACAAGCGTCCAGGGGCCTGCCGGGGAGCGCGATTCCCACAGCCTCACGGTCACGTTATCATCGTCGTCTGTCACATTTGAATTGAATGTTATCTGCGATTTGCTTGTGTCGGTTCCCCACTGCACCGAGAGCTTGTCGGTGTACTCACCAGTGATGGAAGGAGCGATTTCATGGAAGAACGATTTGGACATTGCCGCGAAGGGATTGTAATAAGTCCTGTTTGAGCTTATGGTGACGTTGTACCAACCCGAGGGGTTGCTGGAAGTGTTCCATGTGCAGTTGTAAATGCCGTTCGACCAGTTGTATACGGGCGAGCAGGCGGCGCTGAATAAGGCCGGCGAAAGCCTTGGATCGTAATGCGAAACGACCATGCTCACGTTCGCGTCGGTGACGTTGTAGCCGCACGAGGCATTTCCGTTTGCAAGGAAATCCATCACGTTGGCGTTAATCGTCACGTTATCGTTGGAATAGTAGTAGCTGCCCGCGCTCCCGTTTGGCGAGATCATGGAATTGTTCAGCCAGCCATAGATTATCATCGTGTAGTTTATCGAAACGTTGCTCTTGTAGTATGAATTGCTGCCATACGTACCTCCGTACCAGCTCTGGGGGCCGACTGAGTAACTGCAGTTGGTAGTAAGGTTGCGGCTCAGATAGCCCGATACGGTCGTGTTTGCAAGGCCTCCGTCGAAGTTCGAGCCGTTGAACGCAACCCAGATCGTCCCGTTCGTTCCATCGATGGCGAGCGTCGAGTTGTCGGTGTCGTTTATCAACAAACGCAGAAGTATGGTCTGCGACCTGTTGACCGGCGTGTTGCTGCCGTAGTCGCCATAAAGGGCGGAGACGTCATCCCTGTCTATCGTGAAATTGAAGCCGGGCCTGCTTGTCACGTTGTGCGCGTCCGTGCCGTTGAACTTGAAGTAAACGTATTGGCCCGGAGCCGTGATGTTGTCCTTGTCGAAGCCGTCGTAATAGAACTCTATCCAGTGCGGCACCAGGCATTCCGAGCATGTTTTGTTCTCTATCCACGTCCAAGTGGCGTTATCGTTCGAAAGCCAGAAAGAAACGTTGACATCTTCCGCGTCGAGGTCGCTGACGTTAACGCGGAAAGTGAAATTCTCCCCCCACCCCCCGTCCTGCTCGTATACGAGGGTCTCGTTGTTCAGCGACGGCGGGGTATAAATGTGCGGCAGCAGCCTGAACGCATGCAGCTTCGTTCTTGAATTGTTATTGTAATATTGGACATCCGAAGCGTTCATTATTACCTCGTACCAGCCGAACGGCCTGTTGTTGTAATTCCAGGTGCAGTTGTACGTCCCGTTTCCAAGATTTTGTATGCCTAATGTGCAATAGTAAGTGTCGCCCGACTGGTTGTTCCTCATGGTGAAATTGGCATTGGCGTTAGGCACATAGGAAGCATAATTGCACTCGTCCATAACGTCTCCGTATATTTTGATTATGTTGTCCTCCTGGACAAGACTGATCGAATAATCCGTCCCGTTGGGCCATGTGGCGTTCGGGTAAAGAGTCCCCAGAACAGTGACATCGAATTCAGCCGACTGGTTATTGAAGTAACACTGGTCATTCGAAATATACGCTCTCCAGTGCTGCTTGCTGGCATTGTAGCCGCAAGTGGGGTTGAAGTTGTAAACGAAATGGCCGGAGGCGTTTGTCAGGTTCCATACCTCCAAGATGTAGTTGTTCGCGATCCATGAGGTGTTTGTAACATTTAATGTTATGTTCGGCGAATTGAACGGCACGCTGCTGTTGGCTGGTTGTCCGCTTGTGGTGTCGTTCATGTAGATTACAAATTTGGAATAATCCTCCCCCTGCCTAGTTACGCTCGTCCCGTTTCCTGAAACGTGAACGAATGATATGTTATCCTTCGTTAAAGTTACGTATATCTCAGATTCGGTCGCATTCGGCCTTGAGCTGTTCGCCTGGCTATTCGCGTCAGTCGCGTTGAACTTGTAGAATATGCTGCCTTTGTCGCCGCATGTGTAGGTGCGGTTGAAGCTGACCGGTGTGTTGCTGGTTGGGCCAGGAGCATTTTTGCATTCGGCAATCTCGTAAGCGCTCACCGTCTTTTCAAGCAGGCATACGGTGGCATTTATGTAGTGGGTCACGTTTATCGTGTAGTTGAATACTGCGCCCCAACCGCCTGGGGATGGCGTGACGCGCGGGTCTTTCAGTTCGATTGGCGCTACGATGAATATATAACCGTCCGTAACGGCGGTTCCGTTGCTGTACGAATCGTTCCACGACATCATGGTTACGTTGTAGTAGCCCGAAGAAGCGGGACTCGAGTCCCATGTGCAGCTGTACAAATTGCCGGAGGCGTTGGTCACGTAGCCTGCAACCGGGCAGTAGAACGTCCCGCCAGAGCTGTTTATCTTGAACCTTACCTTCACGCCGCTTACCGACTCGTTGCATTCGTCAACTATTGTCCCGTTAAGCGGTATCTGGTCTCCCTGGTCGTGGCTTATGAAGGTCGTCGGATACGCGATGGTGTTGTTCAGCTCGCCGGCAATCTGTATGGGGAACAGCGAACTCTCCGTTTCGTTGTAGCATGAATTGCCCGTAACGTTCGCTTTCCAGTATGTCCTGCCAGCCTCCAAAGCGCAGGTCGGGTTGAGGTTGTAATAATAATGGGTGCTGTTTCTGGATTCGTAGAGCTCGACCCAGCCGCTTCCGTTCAGTATCCAAGTGCTGACGTTAGTCAGATTGTCCGGGAATGTCGTGTAGTTATTGACTATGGTATCCCAGAGCTGGAACGAAAGGTTTATTTCATTGTCTGGCCGCGTGTCGGACCTGTTGATTACGGAATTGTTGCCGTTTGTCACGTTTACGGTGATGAAGTCCCTCAGCACGTCGAACCTCACGTCGTTAAGGGATTTGAAGCCCAGCGTGTCATTCTGGAAGTTTGTCGTGTCGTTTACTGCGAACCTGTAATACCATACGCCTATATCGTTATCCGTTGAGTTGCAGGCAAAGCTGCGCTGGAACGCAACGACGCCATACTGCGAAGGTGTCAATGACGTTTCATTGTATTTCACCCACTGCCAGTTCGTTTTGCTTGAATTAAGATAGAATGACAGCGTAAGGTTATTGTTGTCGGTATCCGTTACGTTGACAGAGAAGTTGAACGGCGACTCGCCCCAGCAGCCGTAGACGCCTTTCTGCAATGTCACGTTGTCGAGCGTAGGCACTGCTCCCAGCACGAATGCATTTTCGAAGGTGGTGATGTTCGTGTTGTAAAGCGTTTTCGCAGATTTCATGGTAACATTATACCAACCGAAGGGGAAGCTGCTGTCCGTCGCTATCGGGCACTGCCACTGGCCGGAAACGTAGGACGCGGAGCACGATGTCGTGAACGCATCATGCGTTATGTTGAAGATCACATCCGTCTCTGTCGTTAGCCACTCATCGCAGAAATTCTGCAATCTTCCTTTTATCGTTATAGTTGAACCTCTCGTGTAATTCATGGTGCCGTTTGGAGTGTCTATGAAATTCCTGAAGTCGCCATAAAGCGTGAACGGGATTTCAGCGGTCAGGTTGTCCTTGTAATACGGCGAGGATTCAAAGCCCCCGAGCCATTTGTGCGAGCCGAGATTGAAGGGCTGGTTGCCATTCCATGAAGTTCCGGTGCACCATTCCGAGGTCGTCATGGTAAGGGGTATGTGGCCGGTCGAATTGACGGCTATTGGCGTATCCCCCCAGGTCGTAAGGTCGGTCGTGGTCATCTTTATCTTGCCGTTGCCGATCGGGAAGGTCATATTGTCGGTGTCATTCGTGAATACAACGAAGCTTGTTGTTTTGGAAATGTTTATGTGGGCGTTGTATTCGGGCATGATGTTGAACACCGAAACGTCGTCCTTCTCTATCGTGTACCCGTGCTCGCTGGTGTTGCTCTCGCCGTCGGGGTTGCTCGCGTTCACGAAATAATACCACCCGCCTATGTGCGACTGGTTGTAGTCGAAAGTGAAATTAACATGAGTCCAGCCCGAGCAGGAAGTGCAGTTGTATTCCCCGAACTGCGTGTAATTCTCATACCCCGCGACCATCGTCGACCTGTGCCACACGCGTATCGTAACATTCCGACTGAACCTGTCCATCACCATTACGGAGAAGTTCCACGGCTCGCCCCAGCCGCCGACCGAGCGGATTACGCTTTCATTGGCCAGCAGCGGCGTGTAGACGTACACCTTCACCTTCGAGAAAAGAGTCTGATTATCCGAGAAAAGCCTGCCGTATTCCCAAGTGTAATTGATTTTGCTGACGGTTACGTTTGACCACGGGTCAAGAGTCGAGTCGGCATGCGAATATATGCTAACGTCATGGTAAACCGGGCTCCCGGAAAGCGAGCCCGCAAACTTCGCCTTCTCTCCGTCATCAAGCGTGTAATTGGACCATAGTTGGCCCTGCGCGTTCGCGAAAGAGTGGTTCTGCCATATGAGTTTTTTCATGAAGTCATCATTGGCAATCGAGACGTTGGCCTCGCCTATCGAAAGATTGGTTCCCGTGAAATTGTAATTCAGCAGCAAGCTGACGTTGCTGATTTTCTCATAAGGCTTCACGGGATGGGAGAAACCATAAGCGTATGTTGTAGCGTTAGTCGGGCCTGTTGATGAAAGGTAGACAGAATCGCCATATTGCTGTGAGCCGCGCGTGTCCCTTGAGCCGTAAGCCATGAACACCTTTCTTCCGATTGTGGTACAGTTCAGCGTGAAATTCAGCTGTGACGTCGACCGGCTCGCTATGTCCGGCACAGGCCACGTTATCGTCCCGGCCGTCGCATTATAACTCCCGCCGTTATACACGCTGGTCACGTTGCAGTCGGGCGAAAGCGAAAGTGAGGCGTTCCACTCGCCGAACGTGTTCGCGTCTCCGACGTTCGTGGCCTTCAGCGAGTAATTGTAGGTCACGTTCGGCTGTATCGAGCGCGTCTCTGTCCACGGGTATTCGGGGCGATGGTAAACGTCTATGTCGAACTCTAAATGCGATTCGTTGGAGTAGTTCATGGTGTTTATGGCATAAGGGGATTGCTCTTCCGCATGCTTAACCGATGTCGCATCAGACCAGTTTAACGTCCATCTTGCCGAACCGGCCGCCGCTTTGGATGTCGGGGATTTTGCCTGATAGGTGGCGACTGCGTACTCGTTGTGCTTCGGCGAATCATATATCCACCACGTGAGCACGTTGTTTTCCAGGTCCGTGTAGGAAGTGTAGTTCGCGCTGCCTTCAACCTGCGGGTTGGCCGGAGTCCAGCCATTGGAGACCGTTTCCTTGAGAGTTATAACCCCCGTCGTGCGGGCGCAGCCCTTGTTGTGTATGACCAGCGCCGACTCGAAGACCTTGTTGTCGCCTATCAATGTCGGCGTTTCTCTGGTGACCTCCAGGATGGAGGTCGCATTGCCGTTTTCAATAGTCTTGTTTGTTAGCAAGCCTCTCACGCTTGCGGGATAGGTGTAATTTATGGTTACATTTACAAGGCCGTTCTCGACTGCGTTCGGGGAGGTTATGTTGAATTCAAATGTCTGGTTGGAAGCGCCCGAAACGTTCAGCTGCCTGGCGGAAGGGGAAACGGACCAGCCGGCAGGAGCATCATTAGAAACGTTGAATTCCACTGTTTCGTAGAACGGGTTGAAGACCGTTACGTTGAAGTTCTCGGTCGTAGCATTACACATGTAATCCGAGGTTCTTATGGAGACCGAAGGCTGGTCGTAAACAAATCGTTCGCTTTTGAGCGAGCTTGCGGACGAGTATTCCGCTTCCGCGGTAAGCGTGTATTGCCCCTGAAGCCCTCCCGAAAGGTTCAGGGCCGTGAAGTTCTCGAGAATAACGGAATTGCCGTTTATATCTATCCCGCTGTGGGCCGTCGAGTTAATGACGTAGCCTGTTGCGTTGGTTATGTTGAGCGTGACGTTGACAGAATAGGCGGTATCGAGCGAGTTCTCGATCCTGACAGATACGTTGAAAAGATAATCGCTTCCGGAAACCATGCCATTCGTTTCAGTTCCGTCTAGTTTCGGAATTATATCAATGACCGATATTTTCGGAGAGTAATATGCATTGAGGGTGGCGTTGTTGAGCGTCACGTTCTGCTGGCCGAGGTTGTCTATTCTTGCAAGGCAGTAGCCCGAGCCGTTCGGGGCGATCTGGTTTCTTGAGAGCGTGACATTTCTTGTTTCGAGAGAAGCGAGTGAATACGAATGCAGTACGTCCACCCAGTCCGTGGAATTGTAGACATAAACCCTTGCCAGCGACGTCCCGCTCCAGTTTACGTTGAGGCTGCCTGTCCTGTAGTCGCCTGCGTTGCACGAGAACCTTAAAATGGCGCTGGACTGCGGGGTTATGTTTGCGGGGACGGCGTCCAGCACGTTCGCCTGGGCAAACTTGTAAGCAGTGACCACCGTGTAATTGTCGTCAAGGTAATAGCTTGGCGTTATCGGGGCGGTCGTGTTCGCAGTCACGTTCAGCCTGTACGCGTTCGAATACGGCGCAAGGCTTGTCGCGTTCACCGACCAAACCACGTAAGTCGTGTTTTCCTGGTTAAGGCCGGCATATATGGTTCCAAGATATTGGGTTGGGGAGGGAATGACGTTCCATGAAGGCGTTTGAAGCGATGCATTCGTGCCCTGTGCGCTCCTGCCCCTTATCCAAAGCGTCGCATTCAGGACGAACGGATTGTACTGGAAGACCTCCTGGGGGACGTAAATCTGGGTCACGTTGAACTCCGGGCACTGCATGTCGAGGGTTACGTTCCAGATGTTCGAATACGCGCTTTTGTAATAGTTGTCGCTCGATGCCGTGATGACCTTCCACTTTTGCTTGCCTGGGTCGAAAGTGCAGTCAGCGAGGAACTCGTAATTCGCATAGCCGCTCGTGTTCGTCGTCGTGCTCCCCTTCACGAGATAGCTGTCGTCATTCTGGGTGACCTCTACCTGTATGTTTGCTGCGGGCCACGATTCGTTCACGAGCCCGCCCCTGTCCGTGTCGTTTACGAGCACCCTGAACCAGGTTGAGGACGTTTTGGTCGTTGTGGTTTCATTCCCGTAAACATAAATGAACGACACGTCGTCCTTCTCGACCGTCGTGGTGTTGTCATTGTTTACGTAATCCCCGGAAGCGACTGTTGTCGTCCTCGTGTTGCTCTCCGTGTCCGTGGCGTTGAATCTGAAGTACCATGTGCCAACATTCGCGTACGAGAAGGTTTTGTTCCAGATAAGCATCTGGTTGTTGCAGTTGACGCATGTCTGCGAACTGCCCACCTGCTCCCACTCGCTGGTCGCGTTCCTAATCCATAGCCAGACCGTATCCGTGTCTCCTATGTCCGTCACGTTAATCGTAAAGTTTTTGCTTACGGCCCAGCCATCGGCCCTTGGGGTGACGTTAGCAAACTTCAGGAGCGGGACCATGGTGAGATAGAATGCGTTCTGCACGAAGACCGTGCCGTTGTTGTAGTAACTCTTGTTGGAAATCATCGTCACGTTATACCATCCAGACAGCTGGCCAGTCGAGTCCCACTGGCATGTGTAATTGTTACCGGTGGCGTTTGTCGCCCATCCGGTCTGGCTGGGGCAGTAGAACGTCCCGCCTATGGTCGAGTTTATCATGAATCTGACGCTCGCATTGGCGATTGGCGCATCGCTGCAGTCCAGGTCTGTAACCAGCCCGCTAAGCGAAACGTTATCCCCAGCGTTGTAAATCTGGCCGCTAGGCGACGTCAAGTTGTTCTTGAGGAAGCCATACACCGTAACGTTGAAACCGGCCGATTCGTTGTCGTTGAAACAAACGTCATTGGAAACGTTCATTTTCCATTGCCTTATGCCGGGAGTGTAATTGCAGGTCGCGTTGAATGGAACTGAATAGTTTTGGGCCGGTATTACGCTTCTTCCCGAGTCCCAGTTTGTGGAGTTCAGCATTACCCACAGGTAGACGGAAGGGCCGGTCGTGTTGTAGCCGGAATCATAGTCGTATATATATGCGCCCAGTGTCACGTTGGCTGAGCGGTTTACTATCGCATTGTTTCCAGAAGCGTGGTTAAGGGAAATTGTATCTTTGGTTACGGAATGATTTATCACCGCAGGGGCTGTCACGTTGTTGTTATGGGTATCGCTTGCGTTGAACAGAGCAAACCATGTCGTAAGGTCTGACTGGTCAGATACAGAGCAGAAGTAAGGCTTGCTAAAGCTAATAACAGTTTTGGAGCAATTGGTGCAGTTGCTCATGTTCTGATAGTTCCACAAGCTACCTGTTTTGCTTGAATTTAGCCATAAGTATGTTGTGACAGTGTCGTTGTCCTCATCCGTGACGTTGACACTGTAGACATAAGTTTTGTTCCATCCGCCTGATGAAGGCGAAACAACTGGGTTTTCGAGAATAGGAGCGGACGACAAATAGAATGTCATACTCGTGGAATTGGGGTTGTAGTAGCTTGTGTTCGTGAAAAGCGTGACGACATAAGTTCCAATGCCCATCGACGACGATCCCCACGAACAGTTGTACCATCCGCTCGAATCCTCAACCAGCCCGTTGCTCGAGTTGCACTGGTACGTTATGCCGGAGAGCTGGCTTGTCATGTTGAAGTATATATTGCCCGCCAGCATGCCGGTCATGTCTTTCCCGCATTCGTCCTTTACTCTGCCTCGCAGGAAAATTGTCTGGCCCTTGGTGTAATTAACAAAGCCGGTCGGGCTGGTGAGATTGTTGGCGAGATCGCCATATATATCCACATAGAAAACGCCGGACGACTTGTTCTCGTAATAGGGCGAATCCGTGACGTTCACCTGCCATTTCATGTGGCCAGGAGCATATCCGCAGGTCGCGTTAAAGTTGACGTAATAATAGCTGGATGTGTTCTGTTCAGCGTTGCTTATCCACGAATTGGTGTCGTTCTCAACGTAGAAATGCACCTGATCCTCGGTGAAGTCTATCGTATAATTGTTGCTCCTGTCGGTATCGTTTATCTGTATGGAGAGCGTTGTCTGGTTGTTCGGCCTGCTGTCTGACCTGTTTATGCTTGCGCCGTTGCCCTGCAGATGATTCACGGTTATGTTGTCTGTCTGGACAACGAAACTGCCGGATGTCGAGTTGCCGAAGCCCGACGTGTCGTTCAGGTCGAACCTGTAATACCACGTGTCGACATCGTATTTGGTGAAGTTTATGCCGAAACTCCTGAAGGCATTGTTGCAGTTGGTGCAGTTGTCAGTCCCGTTAAGCGTCCATGACAAGGCGTCTTTCCTCAGCCAGAGGGTTATGTTGACAAAATCGCCGTCAGGTTCGGTGACGTTTATGCTGAAGTTGAACGGCGACTCGCCCCAGCCGCCAGCAGAAGGAGCAACGTGACTCTCGTTTATGTCCGGTGTCGTGGCGAGGAAGAACGCCTTCTGTATCAGGATGCTTCCGTTCCAGTAATTTTGCTTGCTTGAAAACATCGTGACATTGTACCAGCCAAGAGGCGAGTTGAACTGGCTTGGCTTGAAGGCCTGGCACTGGTAATTGTTTCCAACGGGGATGGCGTTGCAAGTATAGGTATAAGCGCCGTTAGTTATGTTGAAATAAATCTGATCAAGGTCTGTTTTCGTGAGACCGCTCGTGGCAAAGCAGTCATCGGTCACGTTCCCTGTGAACGTCATGTTCGTGGTGTCCTCGATCGTCTTGTTGGACGTTATCGCAGCTATCTGGTTCGTAAGATTGCCCATGAGCGTGAAGTTTATTGCCGATGTCGAGTTGTCTTTGACGTAAGAATCGCCTGCCGTTCCTCCGTACCATCTGTGGATGCCAAGATAATATTTCGAGATGTCGGCGCACCATAAAGCGTTTGTCATCGTTCTCGTGATGTGGCCAGTGGAATTCGTGTACCAGTAATCGGCCGCGCCTAACATCTCGTATTGCGAGTAAGAATATGCCGACAGCCATATCCTGCCTTTTGTCCCGTCAGGCGGGGCTGTCACGTTGTCAGTGTCGTTTACAAACAAGGTGAAGTTGACTGGCTGGCTCCTGTTTATTATGCCGTTTTCGGCGGGGATGATGTTGAACGGCGAAACGTCATCTTTTTCTATTATGTAACTGTGCTCGCTGGTGCTGCTCTCACCGTCGGCGTTGGTGGCATTAAAGAAATAATACCACCCGCCTATGTGCGACTGGTTGTAGTCAAAGGTGAAGTTCACCTGCGTCCAGGCTAGGCAGTCCGTGCAGTTGTATTCACCGACGCGGGCATAGCTCTCGTAGCCGGTGACTGTCGACGACTTGTGCCACAGGCGAATGGTTACGTTTCTCCCGAACCTGTCCATGACCCTGACGGAGAAGTTCCACGGCTCGCCCCAGCCGCCGACGGAGCGGCTGATGTTTTCACTTTCGAGCAGCGGCATGTAGTAGTAGACTTTGACCTTGGTGAAAAGTTCCTGCTCCTCGCTGAAAAGCCTGCCGTATTCCCAAGTGTAGTTCATGGCAGTTATCGTGACGTTCGTGTTCGGGTTCTGCGTCGCCTCAGCGTGCGAATATATTTTTATGTTGTGGTTGATCGGCGAAGACAGCGAACCAGCGAACTTAGCTTTTTCATAGCTGTCCATGGTGTAATTCGACCATACCGCTCCCTGCGCATTCGCCAGCGAATAGTTCTGCCACGAAAGCCTGTAGTCGCCGGAGTCATCCTGAAGCGAAATGTTGGAATCCCATATGGTAAGGTTGGTGCCGTTCATGCCGTAATTTATAAAGTATCTGATTTCATTGATTTTTTCGTAAGGCTTGGCCGGGTGGGAGAAAACAAATGACGTCGTTGTCGTGTTGAATGAGCCTGTCGAGTCTATGTATGTGTTGTTAATGTAGTTCTGCGAGCCGCGGGTATCCCTTATCCCCCTTGCCAGGAATGTCTTCGGGCCCGTTTGCGTGCAGTTAAGCGTGAAGTTAAGGAATGTGAGGCTCCTGACGCCCAGATCCAGAATGCTCCACGCGATCCTGCTGGCGGTCGCGTTGTAAGTGCCGCCGTTGTACACGCTGGTCACGTTGCATTCGCCTGGGACAGCGAGGCTCGCGTTCCATTCGTTTAAGGTGTTGGCATCGCCTATGTTCCTCACTTTGAGCGAATAGTTGTAGGTGATGTTTGGCTGGATGGAGCGCGGCTCAGGCCAGGGATTGTCCGGCCTCTGGTAGACGGCGAGGTCGAATTCAAGATGTGATTCGTTAGAGTAGTTCATCGTCGAGACGATGAAATAGTTTTTCTCTTCGAGAGCCTTGTCAGCCCAGGAGACGTTATACCTGAAATGCCCCTGCGTCGAGAACGTGTTGGGAGATATCATCTGGTACGAAGCGACGCTGTAGTTGTTGACGCCGAAGCTCTCGTTGCTTATGTACCATGTTATTATATTGGTGTCAAGGTCGATGTTGGGCGCGGCGGACTGGGAGGCTCCTGTAAGTGACGGGTTGGCAGGGAACCAGCCTACGGGGACCACTTCCCTTAATATCACGTTGCCTTTTGGCTTGCCGCAGCCGTTGTTGTGGATTACTAGCGTTGACTCGAAGACCTTGTTCTTGTCGACCGTCGAAGGCGTTTCCCTGGTGATTTCTATTACCGCCATGTCGTTGCCGTTTTCTATGGTGAAATTACCTTTCACGAACTTCGGGAAGCCGGAAGGGTAAGTGTAATTCAGCGTTGCGTTCAGCGTGAAATTGCCTGCTGCGTTGTCGGTCGTGACGTTGAACTGCAGCACATGGCTGCCCGGCGACGACATGTTGAGCAGGTAATACGCAGGCGAGACCGTCCAGCCCGCGGGCTTCTGCACGCTGACGTTGTATTCCACCCTGTCGGTGAAAGGATGATGAAGTGTCACATTAAGGGTTTTCATCGTATAGTTGCAGAAATATCTTGTGACATAAGGCGTCACTGTAGCGTTCCCGAGCGTGATGACCTCCAGCCTCTCCTTCCTGCCGTTTGCGTATACCAGCGTTGCGTTGATGAGATAATCATCCGCGTCCCAGCCGCTCGTGTTTATGCCCGTGAAGTTTTCCAGTATGCTTGAACTCGCTGGAACGTTCACGTTCAGGTGCATGGATGAATTGACGGCATAACCCGTTGAATTGGTTATGTTAAGCGTGATGTTCGCGGTATAAGCCGAAGTTTCGGAATTGGTTATGTTAAGCGTTATGTTGAAAAATCCGTCGTTAAGCCCCATCCCATTGGTCTCAATGCCGTTTATCCTTTTTACGGTGTCCATTATCTGTATGCCCGGCCTGTAATACGCCTCGAAAGTGGCGTTGTTGAAGGTGATGTTGTTCGTGCCGAGATTGCTTATCTCGAAGCTGCACGACCCTGTCTCGTTGGCCGCCAACTGGCTTTTCAGGGCTGGCACGAACGCCGTCTGAAGCGAGTTCAGGTAGCTCGAATGGAGCACGTCTGTCCAGCCGGTCGAGTTGTATGCGTAGACCCTTCCACGCGTATCGCTTCCGGTCCAGTTAAGGGTAAGGTTCCCCGTCCTGTATTCGCCTGCCGGGCAGGGGAAACCGAAGACGGAGTAGCCGCCCGCCGTGATGTTGTTCTTCTGGCCGCTATAGTCGCTCTTTCTCAGGAGCTTGTAAACGACCATGCTCTCGCTGGCAGTTCCATTGCGGTTTTCGCTGCAGTTTGCGGATACCGTGAAAAGGCTGGTGGAATTGTAGGACGTGACGTTTATCACCCACGTTGCTGTCTTCGAGCTGTCGGTAGCAATCGTGCCTATGTTCTGGGTCCTGCCTGGCGAAACCTGCCAGTCGGCGGGAACATCTATGACGGCGTTAACGTCGCTGGCCGAGCCCATGACGGCCGTTACGGTTGCCTGCACTGAGAACGTCCTGTTTTCAAATATCTCGTAGGGAGAATCGATGTTGCTCACGGCTAGCGATGGCTGGCATCCGGGAAGCTGGAGCGTGACGTTGTATTCACCGGAAGGCGGATCCTTGTAACACGTGTCGTCTGGGTCGACGTAGCCTCTCCAGCTCTGCTTGGTCTGCGTGTAAGAGCAGTCGGGTATGAAATTGTAAATGACGTGGCCTGATGAATTCGTGCTGTTGTAATCCGGGCTTCCGGCTGCGTAGTAGCCTGTCCCTATGCCGAACTTGGTCACGTTGAACTTTATTCTCGGCGCGGAGTAGGCCTGGTCGTACGCGACGCTGCCGCTGTCCGTGTCGTTTATCCAGAAAATCAGTTTCGCGGGCACGATATCAGACGTGTTGGAAGCGTTGTATTTCGCCGTGCTCTCGTTGCCCGAGAAATAGTTTATCTGTATGTCATCCTTTTGCAGCAGGAAGGAATTGTCTTCCGAGACGTAGTCGCCGTCAGCGACTTTCGTTTCCTTCTCGTTGCCGTTCTGGTCGGTCGCCACGAACTTGAAGAACCAAGTGCCTATGCCAGCGCACGTGAAGTTGGACTTCCACTGTGCCGTGAAATTCGAGCATGACGTGCAGTTCACATCGCTGCCTATCTGGTTCCATGCGCTGCCGGATTTCATGGCGTATAATTTAACCGAGACATTGTCTCCTGTCTCGTCGGTGACGTTCGCTGAGAAGTTGAAGCTGTAACCCCATCCATCCTGCCTCCTGCTGATGTTGGCGAATTTCAGGATGGGTTTTGTGAAAAGATAGAAAGTGTTTGGCGGGTATATAGTGGTCTGATTGCTGTAATAGTAGGTTTTGTTCGCGATGAACGTGACGTTGTACCAGCCCTCCTTCGCTCCGGTCGAATCCCAGCTGCCCTGGTAAAGGCCGCTGCCTATGCCGGTCGCGGTGAAATTGCTGGAATAATTATAAGTGGAAACGTTGAACAGGGGTGTGACGTAGTCTATGGAATTGCCGCAGTCGTCCTTAACCCTTGACAGGTGATAGATGGCATCGCCCCACGTGTAATTAGAAACTCCGTTAGGCTGGAGCACGCTGAGATTGAAATCCCCAATGACCGTTACGTTGTAATTAGTGGACTGGTTCGCGTAATAGCAGATCTCTGAGCCGTTTACCTTCGCATACCATCTCTGCTGGCCGACGGCGTATTCAGGGCTCGAGCATCCCGGCTCAAAGCCATAGCTTATGTTGCCGTCTGCGTCCGTCTGCATGTTGTGGCCGTCGTCGTAAACGTAGCCGGGCGGGCCAGTGTAGCTTACCCACAGCGTCGCGTTTATAGTGGCTGGCAGGTATGTGCTGTTGTCCATGTCATTCAGGCGGAGCCTGAGCGTGTCGGTCTGGACGCCGCTCCTGTTGGCGATGGACTCGTTGCCCATGACATGCTCGAAAATGACGTTGTCCCTGAGGACCGAAAAAGTGACGGGATCAGTTATGTTTTGGTTGCCGGCGTTGTCGGTCACGTTGAATCTGAAGCGGGCGGACGTGTTGAGATTGCCGCACGTGAGCTGTACGCCGGTGAAATTCAGCTTCGTCCAAGAAGAGCACGAAGTGCAGTTCCGCGTCCCCATGTCGGTCCAGCCTGAGCCGGTGTCTATCTGTAGCGTGGCGTTGACGTTGCCTCCCTCCGTCCCGAAGTCCTTGACCTCGACGGAGTAGTTCCATCCGCCTCCCCATCCCTTCGCGTCCGTTGCCTTGCCGTTGACCGTCATGTTGGCGTAGTTGGCCGGCCAGTTCACGTTAACCGTCACGTTATACGTGCCTGAATAATTGTACTTGTAGCACGACGTGTAGCCGGCCGTGTCGTTGACGAAGCCTATCCAGTGCTGCTTGCCGGAATTGAACCGGGGGTCCGGATAAAAGTTGTAATAGACGTAGCCGGTGGCGTTGGACTGGTTCGTGGGGTGGAGGGTTATGTTGGCGCTCGAAAAACCGTTCTGGGTCACGTTGAATGAAACGTATAAAGGCTCGGTTATGTTGTAAGCGGTTTTGTCGATGTCATAGCCCCGCAGCACGAACTGGGCGGGCGTCATCGGGGTCGCGGTTGTCTCATTACCCGAAACATAATTCAGGCTGACGTCAGACTTTTCTATATAGTAAGTGTTGGAATCCCCCACGTAATCGCCTGATATGACGCTTGTTTCGTCTGAGTAGGTCTCGCCATCCTGTGCGAAGAACCTGAAGGTTATGGTCTTGTCGACATAAGCCGAACAGTCGTAGGTTACGCCGGTCCAGTTAAGGACGGTGTGGCCAAGCGGGTTGTTGCTGCAGTTGGTGCAGTTCTTTGAGTCGACGTAAACCTCACCGATCCCGGGGACCGTCAAGTAAAGGGAAACGTTCACCGTATCACCCAGGTTGTCCGTCACGTTGACGAAGAAGCTGTGGTTCTCGGACCATGCGCCCGTCCTCGGCAGGGCGTCGGCGGCTTTGAGCACGGGGCTTGTCTTCACGTAGAACCAGCCGCCAAGGGTGTCGTTCTTTCTGACTTCCGTTTTGTTGTAATAATAGGATAAAGTTGCGTTCGCGGTAGCATTGTACCAGCCGTTGCTCGCATTGATCGAGTTCCAGTCGCACCTGTAATAACCAGTGACCGGCGAGGACACGTCACTGCAAACGCCCTGCATGGAGCCGTTGGCCGTGAAAACGGTCCCGACGCCCGCGAGGGGGTCCGCGCAATCGTCCTTTATCACCGCAGCGAAGGGGATGACGTCCCCCCTGGTGTAATAAGTATCGGTAGTCGGCGTCTGTTGGGGGTCGTCTATCGATATGTTGAAATCGCCCCAGACGAAAAGGTTACGCGGTATCGATAACGATGAATCATTGTTGTTGAAGCAGCCGAGCTGCGAGTTGTTGACCTCGACCTTCCACTGCTGCTCGCCGACAGCGAACTTCTGTGCGCCCGAATAATCGGTGGCGCAGGTCGCGTTGAAATATAAATTGGCATGCCCGGTGCCGTTGGTCGTGGCAACAAAATTGGAGTCCGTGTAAGAGGTGATGTTGTTATAGGTCACGGAGAACTTCAAGGGGAACGAGGTGAGCGCCGTCCCGTTCGCATCAAACACATGGACGGTCAGGTTCGTCGTCTGGTTCCCGGTCCTGTTGGCAACCATGGCCGAAGGGGTTACAAATTGATAGTAAATATTCTCCAGGGCGACCGTAAAAGAGCCCGCGCTTGCAGACGTCGTGTTTGTAGTTGCCGCATTGTCCGTCGCGTTTATTTTGTAATACCTGGACCCGTTGTCAGCGCAGGACGGGTCCCACGTGAAGTTTACCGTAACCCAGTTCGTGACGTTGTAGCTTTTGTTTTCAATGTATGTCCATGGTCCTGCCGGATTGGGAGCAATCCACAGCAGGAACGTCACGTTGTTGTCCGAGTTGCTTCTTGACGTGACGTTGAAGGTGAAGTTCGCCCCCCAGCCGCCGCTTGCTGGAGTGACGCTCGAGTTCTCCAGTGCCATGTACTTCGGCAGTTGCACGGTCACATTGTACGCCTGGCTCTCGTTGTAGTTGTAGCACGTTTCCGTGCTGTCGACATAACCCTTCCAGTTCTGCTTCGTTTCGCTGTAGCTGAAGCTCGGAGTGAAGTAATAAGTCACGTTACCCACAGAATCGGAAGTGTTCGTGCCGTCCTTATTGTACGCGCTTCCGATGCCGTTGGTGGTTATGTTGAATGCCAGCAATATGGGGTTCGCTAGTGCGGTTGTCCCGAGAGTGGTGTCGTTTACCTGCAGTACCAACTTGGCCGGCGCGCCTATGGCTGCCATGATCTCGTTGCCTGTGACGTAAGCTATGGTGGCATTGTCCTTGCTTATGTAATATGAATTGGAGCTTCCGGCATAATCGCCGGCGACGACCGTGGTTTCGTAAGAGTAGGTTTCTGTATCTGCCCCTACGAATTTGAAGGTTACGGTCTTGTCCACGTACCCTGAGCAAGGGAAGCTCTGGTCTGTCCAATTCAATCTTATGTACCCCAGCGAATTGTTGCTGCAGCTGGTGCAGTTTCTAGAGCCCAGGTAAACGGTTCCTATGCCGGGCACCGTTATGTAAAGAGACACGTTCACCACGTCGTTCAAGTTATCGGTCACGTTGACGTAAAAAGTGAAATTGTTCCCCCAGCCGGCCGTCCTTTGCAGAACGTCCGCTCCCTTGAGCGTGGGGCTGGTTTTGACGAAGAACCACCCGCCGTTTGAGGCGTTGTAGTTGGTCTGCGTCTTGTTGTAAAGGTAATTCATTGTTGTATTCGCCGTCGCATTGTACCAGCCGTTGCTGGCATTTATGGAGTTCCAGTCGCATTTATAGTAACCGGTGACCGGGCTCGTTATGGAATCGCACACCCCTTTATATGACGAGCTGTTCGCGGTGAATGCGACGTTGACGTTATTGAGCGGGTCCCCGCAGTCGTCCTTGACTACGACCGCGAACGGGACGGTATCGCCCCTCGTATAATAATCTTCCGGATTTGCAGTTTGTGGAGGGTTGTCTATCGACAGGTTGAACTCGCCCCACACGAAAAGGTTCCTCGGCATCGAAGACGACGAGTCGTTGTTGTTGAAGCATCCCGATGGCGATTGGTAGGAATCGTTCACCTCGACCTTCCACTGCTGTTCGCCGACAGCGAACTTCGGCGTTCCGGGATATTCGTTAAGGCATGTCGCATTGAAGGAAAGATTTGCATAACCGCCCGCGATAGTGGTTACGACGTATCTTGAATCGGTATAGTAAGTGGATGAATAGTTGCCGGAAGTTACGGAGAATTTTATCGGGAAGGACACCAATGCGGTCCCGTTCCTGTCCATGACAACGAAACTCAGGTTCTGCGTCTGGTTCCCTGTCCTGTTGGCCACGAGGCCCGGAGACGAAACAGCCTGATAATAAATGTTTTCCGCAGTCACGGAAAACTGCTTGGGGGGATCGGTTTCGTTTTGGTTGCCTGCCCCGTCGGTAGCGTTTACTTTATAGTACCAGTTTGTGTTTTTGTCGCCGCAGGAAGGGTCCCATGTAAAGTTGTAATATCTCCATACTTGGTTAGGCGAACTATACGTGTATGTGCTGCCTATCTGGTACCACGAGGCAGGGTCAGTGGGGTTCGTACTCCTCCACGCGTAAACATTCACGGGACTTGTATCGTCCGACCATACGGAGACGTTGAAAGTGAAGTTGAAGCCCCAGCCATCTGAACTGGTTCCGCTGCTCCCTGCTCCAGTCGAATTGACGGTATAGTTTTCGAGCCTTATGACCTTCGGCGGGCAGAGCACCCAAACCGACGCGGTCTTGTTGACGTCAGTCGAGTTCTCCGTCGCGTTCGCATGTATAGTGAAATTGTAGGTGAAGCCGCACGACACGTTTGAGGTGTTTACGGTCCAGTTGGCCACATCATTTCCGAGCAGGACGAAAGTCCCATGCCATGTCGAGTTGCTTACCTGTCCCGTCTTGTTGTAGGCGATGAATGCACCATACGTATTGTTAAGCGTTATCCATGAATAGACGTTGCTCGCGTTGCCGGGGCCGTAGTTCGTGACGGTCGTGTATATGCTGAAGTTCTGGCCCTGCGTCACGTTCTGGGGCGCTGTTATGGTATTGAGAGACAAGGATGCGCCGCATGCAACGAAAATCGTGTAGTTTTCGTCAAAGAAGCCGAAGCTGGAGTTGTACGGCCAAGCATAGAAAGTGAAGGTCCCGTTTGTCTGGTATGGCACTTTTATCAGATAGGAATAATTTTTGGAGTTGTCCTTGCCGGACGAAGTGAAGTTTATGTCGTTCACGCCCCAGAATATTTGCGTTGAGGGAATCGTGTAATTGTACATCGGATTGAAGGCCGTGAAATTGAGGTCGGACGGATGGGTGACCATACCTGAAACGTTGGCCTTGTTTTCCGTGACGTTGAAGTTATATGCAGGTATGTTCCCCTTGTTGAACACTTGCAGTTTTGTCGTGAAATTGCCACAAGTGTAATAATCTGGGAAACCTCCTTGCTCATCAGACGAAGTTGTGTTATAGTATCTTACAGTTTTCATCCACGGACCCAGAATATTTATCGGATGTTTGTCTGTATAATATTCGTAGGTTTTGGCATATTCCCCCCATCCGAGAACGTCTACCTTGAATGCCTTTCCTCCTGGAGCGAATTCGGGCATGTCCATGGCATTAAGAGTGAAGTTTGAAATTTCAGTATACGATCCTCGTGTTGGACCCATATTGATGTAATAAGGAGAAGCCAGACCATACATCGACCACCTGACCAGCCAGCCTTCATATATCGAACCAAAAGGATAACCAGGGTCAGGCGAACGTGTAAATGAGGAAACATTAAATCCGGCTGGCACGTAAAGGTCTATAACATAAATATCACCGTCTATGCCGTTACCTCCGTTCCTCACCGATAAATTTATGGTCTGGCTTGAGTTTCTCGGCATTTGGGAAATATTGAACCTTGTAGACGCTGTGGAAAGACCAGCATTGACAACCCTTTGTCCAGACCAGTCAAGAGTGTCGCTTGTGGCCTCTTCTTGACCGCTTTCTGGGTTTATCCATCTCACCTCAGCCATATAAGTTCCGGTTGCTGCCGCTTCTTCAGGCCCCACAAACCTTATCCAAGCCTGCCAACATGAAGAAGTCGGCAAAGAAATTCCATACCAGTTCAGCACGTCGTAGTCTAAACTGGATGAGGAGGATGTGTCATTATACTCGATGGTAGGAAGCGTGCTGACACTCTGGCCCGATGCGTACAAAGTAAGATTTGCCGTTAAGTTATAGTCACCATAATTGCATGCAGATACACGATAGTAGTTGTAGTCTGAACCATCAGAAGATTCGAAATCTGCAGCAGCCCTGTAAAGTACAACTGGCGACGGTGCGCTATCAGGGGTTGTGTGGACATCGAAGTCAGTGTCGTAAACCAGCTGATTGGAGAGGCCTGTATAATTTACTTTAACCCTTGCGGTGTAGGTTTTGGCGTCAACGCTGTCAGGCACGAGAAAATGCCATCTTACCACTTGTTCTCCAGAAGCATCTATGGAACTTTTTATCTGGGTTGCACTTTCGTTGATGAACCAGTCCAGTTTGTTTACCCCGTCATAAAGTTCCAGTGTGGCGTTTATGTTGTTTATTGCAGATGAGGTGTTATAGTTTCCCAACGGTAAAACGACTGCTGCTACGTGGCCCTTCATTATTTTGTTTACCTCACCTGTCGGTGAAAGTATTTTTACAGACCTTTTCAGATCCACATTGCTGCAGTTGATCACATTCGTTTGGAAAATGTTCGTTTCGAATTTGAAGGATGCCGGGTTTACCACCGGATAAAGTCTGAGCTTGTATTTTTTAGTTGCTGCACTCGTGTTTATTCTTGCATATCTTGTATCCTGTTGACATTTGTCATAGGTTCCTGCAGTATTGACACAGGAGTCATCTGTCGCTCCCATCTCTCCAAAGGAATGAGGGTTCGTATCGCCATTCCACAGCAGCCATGGGTCATATTCAAGGTTATGATAAACGGCTTCGCCTTCTGGCAAAACCTGCAGATACCAGTTTTGGGTTGATGTACGATTGTCGTCTGCTGTGTCAACAATCTGGATTCTGATTGTGTAATTTTCATCCCTGCACAAGACCATCGGGTCAACGACTGTGTTCGTGTTTCTTAGATAGAATGACCATTTCGCGAAATAATACCATATGGCATCGATAGCGATGGTCCACTGCCTCGCCTCCCTGAAGATTTTGCCGTCATTATAGAGTACTTCCGCGGGCCCGAGAAGGGCGAGCGAAGGCGAAACGTCGGGAGGGTCGAAATCGTAGCTGACAGAAAACGTTTCGCCTTTCCTCACGTTTCCGATGGACCATGTTATCGTCTTGTTTTCGCCAGCTTCGGAGACCGCTCCGTCAGTTGTGATGTCCCAGTCAGCCGGGACGAATTCAGTTACGACGACATTTTCCGCGTCCTCCGAAGGCGTTATCGATATCGTTACTTTTTCGCCTTCAAGATATGTTACGGTAGGCGCGATTCTTCTTATGTCGAATTCCACGTAATCCCTGACTTCGAACGTGGTTTCGTAATCCGCGGAAAGGTTGAAACTTTCGGCGTGCGCTGCGATCGTGTATGTGCCGTTTTCCTTGGTTGTATAATAAAACGTGTAAGTGCCATCGTCATTGTTTATTATTCTGCTGTTCTCTGTTGATAATGTATCCGCAGTGCCATCTGGCGACGTTACAGTCGCCGTGACATTGGCGTCATTTATCCTGGAACCGTAATAATTGAGCACGCCAACCGTTACATTAGCAACCTCTCCGGAAAGGTATATGCTCTTGTCAGTGTTTATGTTGACCAGGCCCAACGCGAACGTTGCCTCGCTGATCTGCTCGCTCGGCGTCCCCTCAAGCAAAACTACCTTAATTTTGTAGATGCCCGGCCTGAATTTCCTGCCGGTTTCTATAAGGGATTTTTTGTCCCTGCCGAGGTCCGAAAATGAAATTTCCCTCTCATTGTTATCAGGGTCTACGAGGCTTATCCTGAGCGTTTTTTTGAGGCCTTTGAGGTTTAAGCCTTTTACGCCCAGCTTGCCCTGGCGGGGTTTCAACTTCTCGAAAAGCCTGAATGCCGCATCATCCAAGAGGACATCGACGTCTATTTTTTCCCCGAGCCTGAAGAATTTTTTGGCGAGATTTATTTTCACGCCCTTCGAAAGGTCGACAGGTTCAGGAAGCAGCTCGAAGGTCAGGTTCAGCGAATCAGCCGCCGCGTTACCGAATACGTCGGATGCTTCAACACCTGCTAGCGAATACGCGCCTGCCGCTCCGGAAAAATCAATGTAGTACTCGCTTCCGTCGAAAAGGGCCGCGTATTTCGTTCTTTCTCCGGTTTCGGCATTCTCCACCGAGAAGACCACCGCTTCTACTCCGCTCTCATCATTCACCTTCGCCTTCATGCGGATGGTTTCATTTTCGTACGCTTCCGCTCTTTCGAGGTAAACGTTGGATATTTGCGGCGGCGTTTTGTCTTTCGGCGGGGTTACTGATATCGAGATGTTGGGCTCGCTCGAATTCGACAGGCCGGCTTCGTCGGAAGCCGTCGTCCTGGCCCACGTATAGGTGCCGTTTTTGTCAAGAATCACATCGGCATGCCAGTAATCCCCGGCATAGTAACGCGCTGCAGTTTCTAGTTGCTGGTTATCCGGGCCGGTTATGAGAAAATTCACGGAAACGATTGCGCTCGTGTTCTGTATTTCGGCCGTTAGTCTTGCGCTCTCCCCCTGCACCGCAGTTGTCGCATTGGCAGATTCGCCGTATATGATAAGGATTGAAACGTTCCCGGTCTGGTTGCCGCCAAGCGTTTCGCTGGTCTCCGTTGTTGCGTTTTCTGCGATAAATGAAGTTATGTTTGCGGTTGCATTAAGAGTTTCATTGGATATTGCGTCGGCAGTTTCATTTGCTGTGTAATTTCCCGGAACGGGGAAGGTATCATTTTCGGAAGTCTCATTCGCCTCAATTTCGGCCGGCGGACCGGATCCTCCGAGCAAATCGCCACTGAGATTTGAGGTCACTCCTTCATTCAAGGCTGTCACATAGCCCTCGAGTTGCGCTGAAAAGTTTTCAAACGTGCCGTTCGTGAAATTCTGCGCCGTTATCACAGCCGCAGGCACTAAAACGAGAAAGAGAACTATAGTCACGAGCTGAATCTGGCCGATGTTTGATTTCATTTTATGGTTCGACAACCTGCTGATAGTTTCTCTTTCCCTCTTTTTTGTCACACCATCCTTCATATAGCAGAGTTTAGCCGGTCCTATTTCCCTCTCGTAGATTATGTCCGCGCCTCTGAGTTCGTAGATGTATTTGGTTACCGTGTGCCTGTGCATCTTCGTCATCTCAGAAATAGTCGTTATCGTCAGGCCCTCCGGATGCTTCTTGAGAACTTCAATTATCTGTTCCCTAGGCGACGCCCCGTTCATAGAAACTGAACCCGACCCTATAGGTTAGCTGTACACCAATGGCCATTAGTGTACAACATTAATTGTATACATAAGTGTCGGATTATATATAGGATTATTTGTTAACGGTTATAACAAGGTTTAAATTGTCGACCGACAATAAAATGGTATGATTAACTTCCTGAAAGACCGGAAGGTCGGAAAGGGCAAGAAAGATTACCTGTCCGATTTATCAAAAATCGCTAAAGATGAGCGCGAAAAAATCCTGCTTGAAAAAGTAAGGGAGATTGTTCTCGAAGAGCTAAAGAACTCAAGGATCAATGAACGACTTGACGATATTTCGAAATTCACGAAGTCCGTGGAAAAAAAGATGGAAGATTTGAAATCATCCATCGCCCCGTTGAGTCGGTCGAAAACCGACAGTATAAGGAAACTGAAGATGAAAAGGATAGTAATTGAGCTATTGAATAATCACAAGCGGATGAACGCTTCCGATTTGAGCGTCAAGCTCAATCTCTCCCGAACCAGATGCAGCGAGTACCTGACGGAGCTCGAAAAAGCCGGCGTCACCAAAGGCGTTGTAATCTCAAGGCAAAAATTTTACGAGATAAACAACAATGAAGCAACCCAAAAACCAGTTCAGTGACGATTTTCCTTCAAAATTGACAATTCATTTTTTACTTCATCCAGATCCCTGTTTAATTTATCGAGAGACATTTCGTAGTCCGCTTTGGAAATGGCGCCATCTTTGAAATATTTTTTTTGTACCTCTTTAATCTTCGCCGAAAGTGCGTTCTTTTCCGCGTCAAGCGCTTTTAGCCTTTTTTTCAGCTTTCTTTTTGCGTGCATGTATTTTGTCCTGAGACCGGCGATAAACACGAACAGAAATAGAATGATAATAAGCCACAGATTGTCCAGAAGAACCGGGATTATGTCCAATTCGGCAGGCGAGCCGGCTTTTTTTGCCGATTCCTCCGCTTCAGCTTCATCAAGTGAGTTCAGTACCTGGTTCATCGCGCTTTCCGATCCCACGTAATTATCGATCTTGAATTCGGCAATGCCGGAATTGAACAGGGCCTTTGCGGCGCTGACATCGTACCCCTTTGAGGAGAGATCATAAATTCTCGTCTCGGCAGCGTCTATCAAACCGCTGACTTTGACCGCCTTGTCCTTTATTCCCGGAACGCTTTTCGCAACGGTTTCCGCCGCCATATAGCGCTCCTGCGCGAAAAGAAGTTTCGCCTCGTTAAGCGTATCGTTAGCGTAGGTCACGCCGAACTCCATCTTCTGCATTTCGGAAATGACGGATTCCGCGTCATTTATCGCCTGCAAGGCGGACTCTCTTGTGGACTCTGCGCTGGCCGGTTTGGCCAGCAAAACCAGGAGCATCAAACCCAGAATCAAAAGTTTCTTAAGCATGCCTCCCCCTATCCAGCGTTTCCCTGATTCTCTGCACTTCCATCAGTTCCAGCCTCAAACCCTTCATGTTTTTTTCGTAATGTGTTTTGCCCATTTTGCCGAGCTGGAAATATTTTTTCTGGTTGTCTATTATGAGGCCTTTCACCCTTCTCTCTTCCTCTTCCAGTTTTTTCACGGCGTCCTTGAATTTGAGCTTTTTTGAAAGCCTGAGCAAAACTTCAACTCTTTTCTTCTTTACAAGGTTCAGACCATTCTCATAGTTTTTCATGCTCCTTTCGTAGCTTTCCGTTCCTGTTCTTTTCTCGACGAAATGCTCTTTCTGCAGGATTTCGATGAGGTCCTGTACTACCCTCTCCTCATCAACCAGCGCATCCAGTTTTTTCACTAGGGAGGCGCGCGTCATCCCCTTCCTGGCCACAACCGTGCCTGCCGCGGCAGCCAATATCATCGGTGCCAGAATCCACCAGTAGTTTGCCAAAAAAATCCAGTATTTCGCGCCCCCTGATTCGACCGCAAAAATCAGCATGGTGCTGCTAAGCCTTTCCTCCGCCTTCTTGTAGTCCCCGCGAAGGAAAGCGGATTTCGCCAACGAAATCATTTTCTCGCTCTCACGCATATTGAAATTCTGATTTCTTATGTTCTCTATGTTTTTTTCTGTTTTCTGTATCTGGCCATTCAGTCTGAATGCCGAATCCTTAAGGTTCATGACTTCTTCTGCCAGTTCCTTTACGTTGTCATAATTGCCCTCTTCTATCGACTTGTTCATTTCGCTGATCAGATTGCTTATCTGCGTCGTTTCGAAACCTGCCTTCGTCATTTGATTGAGCGCTTGAACTGCCATGTCAAAATAAGCTAAGGTTTCGTTGCCCACGAATTTGTGGGTAACCAGAAATATTTTCCCGCTTATTTCTGCATTTTTAGTTTTATTACCTTCAATGAATTTGCCACTGATGTTGACATTCAGATAATATTCATTGTAAACCGCATAAATCGGAGCCCTTACCTCGACATCGAAATATCTCGTTTCGCCATATTCTATTGCCGTAATATAGGGCGGTGAAAAACCGATGAAGGTTTGTGGATAACCTGACAACGAAAGATAGACATTATTAAGCTTTGAACCTGGTACTGTATTGTTGACACCAATCCTCAGGATTTTGCTTTCGCCCCTGTTTATGTCGAAGCGCGAAGGAATAATGAGCTCTATTTTATATTCATATTCCTTTACAATAACAATACCTGCGGTTGTGGCCAAGGTCGTGACTGAACCTCCACCTGATGGAATCGTGCAATCATCATCCGTCACGTACGAGCATCCTGATCCGCAGACGCCGTCGTCGTTGCTGCATGAAACGCCTATTCTGGCAGAATTGTTACTGGACGTCTGATTGCATGTAGCATTTAATTGAATTATATATGTTCCGGGTGAAGCTGTATTGGGATTGATGGTGATGGTTATGTTGCTAAACGATGTGCTGCCTGATGTTATGCTCCCTATATTAACGCTTTTGTTTCCAGAAACATCCCAGCCGGCTGGCAAAGTCCAGTCGAGAATCGTACTGTTTGCGGTTTCGTTTCCCATGTTCTTCACCTTGGCGGTCAGGTTGAAGGTCTGGTTCTGGTAAACAGATAAAGGCGGAGAAAGTACAGAAATGCTGAAATAAGGCCCGCTCGTGTAAGAATTCATAGCAACATTTACCGTTATCAAGGCCGGTGTGGCTGGTCTGAGAGGATTGTAAGCTGTTATATTTATGGTGAAATTTCTTTCGTTTGCATGATCCTCAAAAGTTGCACTGATTGTCACATTTCCCGTGGTCTTTTTAGGGAGAGAGAACGAATACGTGTGCGCTAAACTTCCGTTATAGTAAACGTCAGGATACCAGTCATCTGTCAAAGTGAAATTAAGGGAGTTGTCTCCGGTATTGTTCACGATAAGAGTGCCAAGTTCATTATTCTCGTTCACCATTCCGCTTTCTATTCCCAGTTCCGAACTGCTTATATTCCAACTATAATCAGAAGTTATGTTTACGCTGTAAGTTGCGCTGTAATTTGTGCGACCAAGGGTATCGTTCGCCCATATCCTGTAATAATAAATTGTTTCTTCACTGGAGGTATCAAAAGAGGTATTCCATTCAATATTGCTTATTTTGGTCATAGTTTTGTTGGTCCAATCCGAATCTGACCAATTCATGTGCTGGAAAATCGCCGTGCTCACGTTCGACGGGTCGGTTATGTTCGCGGTAACGTTTATCGTCACTCCCGGGTCGAGGTCATCCGCAGAGCTGGGCGAAAGCGTTATGCTCGTAACGTTCGGTGGCGAATAAAGATCAACATAAAAAGTCGAATTCGCAGCGGCCCAAGTGCTCTGCGAATTATTGTCGTATGCCAGGCAGTTCCATTTGTAGGTTCCGTCGGTTATGTTGGTGATGTTCCAACTGGCGCTCGCATTCTTCGATAACGTTCTGTTGTAATGCTCCTGTATTTCGTCCGCGGACAGAGGTCTGTTGTAAATGACGAGTTCGTCTATTAAACCGTTGAAATATGATTGTTCAGAACAAGAAGACCCATATCTTCCGATTTGCAGGTTATCGTTGTTGGCAGATATTGTGGATGGTCTCAGTTCAGCCTTGTCAAGAGTGCCATTGATGTATATGTTTACTTCGGTCGATTCATCTGTTCCGTTCCAGATGAACGCCAACGCCAGATGATACCAGCTGCCAGGGCTTATGGCAGAACTGCTCTGGACCTCAATATTGTTCGAAATTAGCTTAATGTATCCATCTTCAAGATAGACGGCATAGGGAGAAACCAGCGGGTCGGCGCAGCCTGACTCCTTTATAAGAATGGGTTTTATGCCTGAAATCTCATCGGTTTTTATCCACATCTCTATGGTTCCGTTGACCAGATCAAGCGTACTGGAATCGCTAATCTCCATGTAGTCCCCATCGCCGTCGAATTCAAGCGCACTAAGATATTTCCCCCCAGATGTGTTGAAGGTGGCGTTATGAACCGTGCCGTTGTTGCCATTGCCGCTCCAGTCATAAACACGGGTGCCGTTCTCCCCTGCTGTTGATTCATTGTTGAAGTGCATCAGCAGAGCAGTCGAACTGTCCGGCCTCAACTCGCCGAAATATTCTGTTTGATTCAAAACAAAAGAACCGTTTATATTGTGATAGAGACTTAGCCATCTTATGTAGTTGTCGCTGTCCACGGAACAGTTGAAGGTCACGTTGTTCGTGGCGTTGAAGACTGCTCCATTCTGCGGATAATTAAGAGTGATGTTTGTTAAGGCATAAGCATCTTCAGAAAGCAGAATTGTAAAAATAAAAACCACTGTTAAAACAACTGACCTACAGCCATCCCTCAACATCACCCTACACCCATAAATAATTTGGGAAGCGTCCCTAATTAAAAAATGTTTAAACCTCCGGATGGCATCTGAAGGCTTTTATTGCATATTTCAAACTATGGAATATGAAATTGGCGGGATACATTTTTGTTTTTGTCATCGTATTTGCAGTTGCATGGGCATTTTTTATCCCTGGCTTTAGGACAGAAAACGGTTCCTCTGAAGAAAATTCTCTGGAACCGCAGGCAGGGGCAGCTGCCGAACCCCTGCTCAATCTTTCAAGCGACAGGGAAGTTTACCATTCATCCGAAGAAATGAGCCTCAACGCCACCATCAGAACTCCGGCAGAGACAGAAAACCTGACCATAAGGATTTACGGCGTAAAGGACAAAGGTGGGAATTTCAGGATCAATGAAGAAAGAAGCGTGTCCGTCGAACCGCCCGGTGCGAACGAAGTTTTCTCGTTCCGCATGCCGAGCTGCTACGGCTGCGCTGGCGTTTCGCCGGGCGAATACGAGATAATGATGGAAGTCCTCCGCAACGGAACTATTATAGGAAACTGCTCCAAAACAGTCAGGCTAGAGAAATGATTTGTTTTTATTTCCCTCCTGAACTTATTTAATAAGCTGATGCGTACGGAATATGCGTATTGCGCGGCCATCGATTGACAGATTGAAGTTATATTTCAGACTGTCTTTCGGAAGCGAGGGCTCGTAGCTCAGTTGGATAGAGCGCCAGCTTGCGGAGCTGGAGGCCGCGGGTTCGAATCCCGCCGGGCTCGTTTACATCTTTTACGAGAGCTACCGCTTCTGCAAAAGCTGTAGACCAAAAGTCAAAGAATTTATAAATCATTCCATTATCAATTAAATAAGCATGGGGCTGTGAGGTAGTCCGGTATCCTGGCGGGCTCCAGATGAAAATGCATATTTGTGCATTGAGCTTTATTGGAGCTTTGAGGGTATTTTGAGGAAAATATCCTGTGAAATAGAGATACCCGCATACCTGGGTTCGAACCCTTTTCCGCTTCGCGCAAAAGCGTTCACGGAAAAAGCGAAAATCCCAGCGGCCCCATGTATCCTTTTTATTCAAAAAGGCTGGCCAAAAACAGACGCAGGTCTGCAGGAACTTGCCTTTCCATTCGCAAAGCGTTTTTTATTCCGGCCTGAACAAAGGATAATAATGAAAGGACAGGCAGCTTTCGAGTTCATGATTATCGTGGTTTTCGTTATCGCATTCCTCACGCCGATCTGGATTTACCTTTCGCAGGTCCAGGCCCAGACAGGCGACCAGTTCGCGCTTTCCTACGCGAAAAACGCGGTCACCCAGATAGCCAACAAGGCCGACTTGGTCTATTCCCAGAGGATGGACGCGAAGGTAAAAATAGAGATTTACATTCCGAGGGGCGTGCAGGAGATAAACATATCCGGAAACGAGATAAACATGCGCGTGCTTTCGTCCTCCGGCGTCGCGGATGTTTTCGCGACCTCAATCGCGCAGATGCAGGGAAGCCTCCCGGCGGAGGAGGGCCTTTATTACGTACTGATAAAAGCCGAGGGGGACTACGTAAACATAACGCTTGCCTGATACCAAAAAATTTTCAAGCATTTGGCTCGAAAATAAGTTTTGTGGAAACATGAGAAAAGCCCAAATCGCGATGGAGTTCATGATAATTTTCAGCGTTTTTTTGATAGCAATAATCCTGATCGTGCTCGCTGTCTGGAACAACATCGCAAATGCTGAAAAATCATCCATCGACTTCGAGGCGGGCAGGATCCTGAAACTCGCGTCCGGCAGGATAAACACCGCATACCTTGAGGGCGACGGCTTCTCCATAGGGCTGGCGATACCCGAAAAAATCGGCGTGTACGATTATACGCTGCAGTTTGAAGGGAGCACGCTCTGGCTTTACGTGAACCAGATTTCGTATCCGGGCAAACTGCTAACCACGAGCATAACAGGCACGCTCGCGAAAGGGGAGAACACGATCAAAAACGTAAACGGAACGATAGTGATAGCATGACGGAAAGGCGAAACCGGCAAAGCCGAATGGGTGAAAGACAGGCTGGAATGAAGCATCATGCAAAAACCGGCCAGGTGTGGTCGCTCGATTTCATCGTATCTGTCGTCATATTCCTCACGGCCCTGATGCCGCTTTTGTTCGTATGGGAATATGTGAATGCCCAGAACCAGCAGCAGATGCTTTTCGATGAGACAGAGAGCATCGCGCTTTCGGCTTCCGATGCGCTGCTGCGGACCAAAGGGTTGCCCGAGAACTGGAACACCGCCGACGTAAGCGTAATAGGCCTGGCCTCGGAGGAAAACGTCCTTAACGCGACGAAGGTTTCTTACCTGCTGGCCATGGGAGGCAGCGATTACAACCGGACTAGAGTTATACTGACGGGAGGGTACGATTTCTTCCTGAACATCACCGACATCAACGGAACGTCCTACGGCGTGATAGGAAGCAAGCCCGCGGACAGGATGGTCATCCCGGTCGAGAGGTATTGCCTCTACAACGAAAGGATAACGAAATTGGAATTCGCAATCATAGTCTGAAGTACGGGTTTATCGCGTTAGAGGTTCATTTCAAGCGTCTTGTACCTTATCTTTATTTTGTAACCGGACTCCCTCACCCTTTTGATTATTTCTATGTCTTCCGTCCCCTTTCTTGAAAGGAATTCCTCTATGCCGAGCTCCGCTGCCGCGACAGGGTTCAGTATGTTAACCGTTATTTCCTTGTCATTCACTTCTATCTCCGCTGCAGGGCTCTTCCCCATGTAAATCATGAAATGCGCTTTCCCCGCGATAGTCTTGAAAATATCGGCCAGAATGTCCATGGTTGCTTCCCGTCAACGAATTATTTTTTCTTCTCGAAAGGGACTATGACGAATTCAATGTTGCCGTTGACTTTGATCTTAGAATCCCCCACCTTGAACTCCAAGCCGTTAAGGTTTATCCTGGTCTTCGTTTCCTTGCCTTCGAGAATCTCAAGCAGCTTGAGCAAAAACCCTTCCTTGTTCTTGATGATATCCTCTATAATGTCCGTCATCACATCACCTCTTGCCCGATAAGAATATTTTCCTTTGTATTTTATATATATATTTTATACCAGAAATGCAATTCTATGTCATGGTCGAAAAAATAGTGATAGGCAAGGATTGGAAGGACCTGAAAAACTTCGGCGACAAAGGAACCGCTTTCATCGGGAAGCACATCGTCGGAAAGGGCGAGGATTCGCATATGACGAATCCCGTTCTCATGGACCTGACGAGGCCGCACATAGTTCTGGTGTGCGGGAAGCGCGGGACTGGTAAATCGTATTCGGCAGGCGTGGTGGCCGAGGAAATTTACAAGCTTCCGGACGAAATAAAAAGGAACCTTTCCGTCATTTTGATAGACACGATGGGCATTTACTGGTCGATGAAACTGCCGAACGAGAAGGAAGTCGACATCCTCAAGGAATGGGGCATAAAGCCGGAGGGGATTAACGCGAAGCTCTTCGTGCCGAAAGGGTACGTAAGCGAGTACAAGGAAACGGGGATTACCGTCGACCACCCCTTCACCATATCCGTCTCGGAGCTGACCGCGGAGGACTGGGCGGTCACGTTCGGGTTCTCGATGATAGATGAGCACGGCATTCTTCTTGAAAATATAATGGACGGCATCGCTGACAAATACGGGGGAAAGTACTCGCTGTCCGACATCGTGAACGAGATACGAAACGACAAGACGACGGAGCAGAAAGTCAAAGACGCCCTTGCCAACAGGTTCCTTGCGGCGCAGAGCTGGGGCCTTTTCGAGAAAGAGGGGACGAAAATAGAGGAGTTCCTCAAGCCGGGAATAATTTCCATCCTCGACGTTTCCCATTACATGCGCGTTTCGGAATCATGGTCCATAAGGGCGATGGTGGTCGGGCTCATCTCAAGGAAGATTTTCACCCAGCGGCTAATGGCCAGGAAGGCGGAGGAATACGGCCAGATAACCGGCCAGATTAAGAAAACGATACCCATGGTCTGGATGATGATGGACGAGGCGCACCAGTTCGCGCCGAGCGAAGGAACGACGGCTGCGACGGGCCCGCTGCTTACGCTGATAAAAGAAGGGAGAGAGCCCGGGATTTCCGTCCTGCTGATAACGCAAAGGCCGAACAAGCTGCACGAGGACGCTTTGTCGCAGGCGGACATCGTGATTTCCCACAGGCTCACGTCGAAGGCGGACATAGAAGCCCTTCGTTCTATAATGCAGACGTACATGCTCGAGGACATACAGGACTACCTCAACGACCTGCCGAAGACGAAAGGTTCTGCAATCCTGCTTGACGACAACTCCGAGCGCATATATCAGGTGCAGATACGTCCGCGCTTCTCGTGGCATGCGGGCGGCTCGCCGATAATAATAAAGGAGAAGAGCCTGATAGGATAGGAAAAGGCCAGATAAGTTTCTTTTTTCTTCTAGTGTTTCGCTATGCGAGGATGCGCATGTTCACGGCTATGACTAAGAACGTTGAGATTGCCCCGATGAGGACGGACGAATGGATACGGGGCTGGCCTGATACAGAAAAGGTGAGAGCGCAGGCCATGGGATTATAACCTGTGCACACGTGGGTGCTCGGGATTTCTCGGTGAGCCGATTAAGACCCTCGTCCCGACCGGGAAATTCCCGTCCATAATCATGTCAAAATTTTCTGTCCTCCTTCTCACAGGTTTCCCCAAAACATCATTTCTGGGTCGGAACTCGTCCAAAACCACAGTCGAGAACGGCGGATGTATTATAGCCACGGTACCAGGAACCAGCACATCCCAGAACTCGGGCCTCAGCCTCTCGGCCATCATATCAGCGGTTGCCCTTTGCTCTTCTGTCAAAGGTTCTGCAGGATACTGCCTTTCGGCCTTGCCCCAGTCATTGACAAAAATATGCCTAATTCCTTCTCTGGATATTCCGTAAATTTCGACGATGGTGCCCAAATCAACATAAGAAGGCCCTGTCACTTTGTTTAAATTCATATAGCTGTGTTCCGGATCATCGGTGGTCGCTTCCCAAAAATTAAGGGTTCCCAGTCTTCCATGTTCCACATAGCCCTCGGTTATGACACCTTCTGCAACGGGAGTTCTTATTTTAAGTTGCCCGCCCAAGTCGTATCTGACAGGAAAATTTACATGTTCCCCTTTTCTAATACCATCGACATCAACATCCGTACCAACCCGGAGTCTTGCATCTCTTTGGGGGAAAAGCAACTCCTGACCATATTCTGTTCTTCCAATTCAGTCCCCTCTTCCTGTTTGCCTGTATATCTTTGCTTTAATCATGCTAATTGAACCACCGTTGTTTATGTTTATCACAGGTATTCGTTCACCTTTTTTCCCACAGCTTTCGCCGGCCTGTTTGCCATGTTCTCCAGCTCGATTATCTTCATGGCGAATTCCTTGTTAGTTCCTGTTGACCTTTGTTTCCGCACCCTTCCTTTTCCATCCCCGCGCCGCGAAGATTTCCCAAAAATAATCAGACTTCCGAAATAAGCTCGAACAAATACCTGTCAAGGTCGACCCTGAATTTCTTGTCTGATTTGACGCCTTCTTTCCTGAGAAACGTTTTTCTTTTGGTGGCGCTCATTCCGCCGGCGCCCTTTATTTTTCCGCTTGACCAGATGACCCTGTGGGGATGGACGCTCTTCAGGTAGATGTTGTCCGCCAGAATCTTCCCCGCGTTCCTCTGCGATCTTGGCTTGCCGGCGCCCTTCGCTATCTCCGTGTACGTGATAACCTTGCCTCTCGGAACCTGCCTGGCCAACGAAAGGACTTTTTCCTCGAAGGTGAATTTGCCGCTTTCCGGCTTCTTCCTCTCCCTTTCCGCAAGGGCCTTGGAAACCATGCTCATCTTGTTCTCCACCTCTATTACCTTCCTTGCCAGGTCCCTGTAGCTCTTCTCAAATTCCCTTTCGGTTTCCTTCCTGCTCTCATGAAGCTTCTGTATCCTGAATTCATTTTTGTCCCTGCTCATGTTGGCCAGGTCGAAGGTCTTCTCCAGGTTTTGGGAAATCTGGTGCATCTTCTTGTAGGTGTCGTTCTGGTAGCTGATCATGTTGTATTTTGATATCTCCTCTGCCAGCTTGCCGGAACCTATTATTATCATTAAAAACCCGAACGCGATGAAGAACTCGAAAGGTACGAGAGATGCCAGTGCCCCGATGATCAAGGCGGCTGACATGCACACGAATGCGTACCAGAATATCTTATCCCAGTGCTTGAACCAGTTAAGCGTAAACATAAGTTATTATTTAACAGTAAAGAATTTAAACCTTTTATTCAGGCCTTTCCTGTCTTCACAGCTCAGATTTATAAATTGGCAGGCGCAATAAACTTGTTATAAAGCTCTTTAGAAAAAAGCTTATAGAAAAGAACTTAAGATTCCGCTTGGGTGGAATCAGCAGAAACCTTTTTAAAAAAGGTTTAACAAAAAGGTGCAAACATGAAATTCCCGAAGACGATAAATACGTATTGCCCGACGTGCAGGAAGCACGCGGAGCACACGGTCAAGCAGTCGAAGAGGAAAGGCCGCTCCAGCGCGCACCCGCTTTCCCAGTCGCAGAGGAGGTTCGACCGCAAAATGAAGGGCTACGGCTCCTTCCCGAGACCGAACCCGAGCGGCGAGGGCAAGCCGACGAAAAAGCTTGACCTGCGCCTGATATGCAAAGTATGCGGGAAGGCGCACACCAAGAAAGGCTTCAGGGTCAAGAAGTTCGAACTTACATAGCGTGCACTTCGAATATGATTTCAAGGTGAATTATGGCGAAGGAAAAGAAGACAAGGAAGCGCGGAAAACGCGTCAGGAAGGGAAGGAAGCACGAGACCGTCAAGATTTGGAAGAAATACGAGATAAAAGGCGATTCGCTGGTAAGGAAGAACAGCTTTTGCCCGAGATGCGGGGGAGGCGTGTGGCTTTCGAAGCAGAAGAACAGGCTATACTGCGGAAAATGCGGGTACACGAGCTTCGGGCATGCCAAGACGGAAGCGGCCAAGCCCGAAACGGCCAAAACTGAGGCGAAAGCGGAACACAAGGTATAGCTTTTTACTTAAAAATTGAACCAGTTAGCAACCTTATTAATAATCTTTCTAATTAGGTTATGATAAATATGGCAAGTTAGTAGGGGTGATGCTATGAAAATCACGATTTCTGTGATTAAGGCTGATTGCGGCTCGATAGGCGGTCATATCAAACCAAGCAAGCTGCTCGTCGAGACGGTCACGGATTACATCAAAGAGTACGGGAAAAGCTTGCTGAAGGATTTTTACATAAGTTACACCGGTGATGACATAGCGATTCTGATGACGCACTCCCTTGGCAAGGAGAGTGAAAAGATACACAGGCTTGCTTGGGACGCCTTCAAAGCGGGAACGCAGACCGCGAAGAACCAGGGCCTTTATGGGGCTGGTCAGGATCTGCTGAAGGATTCCTTTTCCGGCAACGTCAAGGGCATGGGCCCGGCCGTCGCGGAACTCGAGATCGAGGAGCGGCCGAACGAGCCGTTCCTTTTCTTCGCCGCGGACAAGACCGAGCCGGGCGCGTATAACCTGCCGCTTTATCTTGCCTTCTCAGATCCCATGCACTGCGCGGGCCTGCTGCTGAGCAGCGGGATGGGGAAAGGGTTTCGCTTCACGATAATGGATGTAGCGTATACGAAAGGCGATCGTGTCATAGAGTTAAACACGCCTGAGGACATATACCAGATCGCCGCCCTTCTCAGGGACAACGACAGGTTCGTCGTGGAGTCCATACATTCCCGCGCTACGAAGGAACAGGCGGCCGCGGTGAGCACGACGCGCCTCCACAACATCGCCGGCAAATACACGGGCAAGGACGATCCCGTCATGCTCATCCGCGTACAGAAGGACTTCCCTGCGACAGGCGAGGTCCTTTCTCCCTTTACCATAGGCCATTACGTAGCGGGCTTCATGCGCGGCTCTCACGTCGGTCCGCTGATGCCGGTGAAGCTCAATTCAACCATATCGTATTTCGACGGCCCGCCGATCGTCAGTTGCGCCGCGTTCTGCGTTCATGAAGGCAGGCTCACCGAAGCCGCGGACGCATTCGACCATCCTTACTGGGATTACGTGAGGAGAAACGTTGCGAGGAAAGCGCAGGAAATCCGCAGGCAGGGCTTCTCGGGGCCTGCGATGCTGCCTTACAGCGAGCTGGAATACGGCGGCATCGTGGAAATCCTCAAGGATCTCGACACGAAGTTCAAAGTAAGGGATGCCAAAGGGACGAAAGGGAAGAAATAGGACTGATTGCTCCCCTTTCATAAAGTTAGGCCCAATTTTTGAAATGCATATCAAAAAGTAAAAGGCAACCTTAAGAATTGCTATCCCCGTTTCTTAATGGCCAAATGATTTAGATCGGCTATGCACAATCTTCCTTCTTTATTATTGAATTGAACTAAGAACATATGTCTAATTGCGGGTTCTGGGTCTTCTTCCGAGCCGTGACCTGCGCATCTGATTTCATGCGGGCCTGATTTCAAACTATTTAGCACTTCTCTACAACTTTCTTCATACAATTCATGTAATTGACTTCCAAATTCATAAGAGTGAAATGGAAAATCTACCGCATCATGTAATACATACCTGCCATTTTCTCTTAAATCTGGCATAAGAGTATAATGCACTCTTTTTTGATGCCAGAGGTTTACTTTGCAACCATCTTCTTTCATTTCAGGAAGAAATAATCCTGTTTTTTTGTCAAATCCCATCTCTTGTAAACTCACAAGTGTAGTCTCTAGACTGCCTTCCATCAATCCGGAAGCATAGCCTGCTAACATAAAATACCCTTTATGATCAGGATCATTTTCAGCAGGCACCGTATCATAGAATGAGCCTTTTCCGACAAGTCCAGATTCAGATAATCTAAAAACTAAAGAATTTCTGCCTCTCGCAATTAGACAAGAATGATTTAAAGGAACTTTAACGCCATAAATATTGTTCCCTTCGATTTGTTGGTTTAACCCTTTGAGCATAAAATCCATTTCAGATTTTGCTCCTTGAAAATCATAAGTTGCCATTTAACAAAATATCCCTTTCATATTTATAAGCCTTCTATTTTTACCACTTTATGATAAATATAAAAGTTCTAATTAAAGGTGCTTACAAAACCCCTTCGTTTTGTCATTTACCCAAACCCTCTAAGTAGCTCTTTTATCGCTTGCTTAGGATTCGCCGCTTTCACCACGCCCGACGCGACCAGTATGCCTTTCGCTCCAAGTGCTATTGCCTTTTTTACGTCCGCCCCGTCCTTGACGCCCGCGCCGCACAGCACAGGGATTTTTGCGACGGCATTGACCATTTCAACGGATTTGGCTATGACATCCGGTTTCGCTCTTGATACTGAGGTGTCGCCTCCGATCAGTTCCGGAGGCTCTATCGCTATGTAATCTGGCTTGAGGGAAGCGAACTCCTTCGCCTTTTCGGGCGTTTCGGCGCAGACGACCGTTCTTAATCCAATTTCCTTGCATCTCGCCACCGCTTTTTTTACGGTTTCAAAATCCATCCGTTTTTCCGAATGGTTCAGCAGCGTTCCTGACGCGCCGGCGGATTTCACCGCCTCCGGCAGTATCCAGCCCGTGCTCGAGCCGTATTTCACTGGGTCAATGTGCTGCGCGAAAACAGGGATTCGCACGCTTTCCGAAACCGCCCGTATGTCGGCAGGCTGGACGGCAAGAATGATTTCCACGCTGCGAATGGCGAGCGCATCAGCGGCCTTCGCTATGGCAAACGCTTTCGCTCCTGTACCCTCTTCATAGGTTTTCAGGTTTATGAGCAGGATAGGTTTCATATTTTTAATTGGGGCATGTATTTTTATAATTTTCAGCAAACGGGGCGAAAGTAATAAATTTAAATCTAATCGCCATAACAATATCATGAAAACTTCGCTTGTCGCTGCATGTGTTCTTTCGCTGCTGTTTTTCATTGTTCCTGCGGGCGCCGTTCAGGTGAACGTCGTTCCGTCACAGGCGGAAACCGAGGTCAACCAGCAGGCATGGTATACCATACATATATACAATGATCAGGCATTCTCTGATGATTTCGTGATAACGGTCCTGGGCCCGCATCTTGAATGGCTGAACCTGGAGAGTTATTATGCAATATTAGGAGCTTACGAAAGCAAGGACGTGGGGATGTATTTCTATCCTAGCGCAGAAGATTCATACCAGTATGAAGTCATGGTTTATTCGAGAAACAACAACGGCAATACGGCTTCTCAGCCTGTCGGGCTTATGGTCGCCCCGGAGAAGGAGGTAAGCATTCTCGAATTCTCGAGCAAAAAAACCGGCGGGGACATCGAAATCTATCTGAAGCTTTCGTCGAAAAGCAACAGGACGCTGGTAATGCCTTTCGACATAACGGACAGCGACGGGAACGTCCTGAAGCATGTTGAAATAACGAAGGAAGCGGGAGGCATAACCGAAATAAACGGAATAATCCCTGTCGGCAGTTTGCCCGCGGGAAATTATTACGTTAAGATCAGCATGCCTGAATTGAGCCTGGAGGACGAATCTGGTTTTTACGTCGCGCCGCTCCGCAAGGTTGTGACAAAGAAGGAGGCGATTTCGACACCGTTTGGGCAGCAGGTTGTTATAACGGTGACGAACGTCGGCAACACGCCGGAGGACTACGTCGCGACTGACGATGTCCAGGCAAGCCAGTATGTCGATTTTGTCAACGCTCCAACGAGCACTTACGTGCAAGGCGGTGGCGTCACTTATAACTGGAGGATCGAGGGCCTTGCGGTCGGAAAGAGCGTTTCGTTCGCGTACAACATAAACAGGCTCCCGGTTTTAATCGGCTCCTTCATAGCGATATTCTGCGCTGTCGCCCTTCTCGGGATGGGCGCGGTGAAGGTCAGGACACCGAACATAAAGAAGAAGCACATCAGGAAAAGGGGTGAGCATCTCATCATTCTCGAGATAAGAGGTTCGATCATGGGAGAGCTCAAAAACGTGATGGTGAAAGACAGGGTTTCGCCTCTCGGCAGGGTCGTGCCCGAATTCGGCGGGCCCAAGCCCGTGGTGAGGGAAAGCGAATACGGAACCGAACTTATATGGAGCCTGGGCGATGTAAAGCCAAAGAGCGAGATTTTCCTTTCCTACAAGATAAAGCCGCTCGTCGAAGCGCAGCTCAAGATGCCCCGCGCTTACCTGACGTACAGGACCGGGGAAGGCGAGGAAAGGGTAAAGGTATTCTCGCGCGAGGTCATTCTGGAATCCGGAAGAGTGCAGATGTGATAGATTTAAATTCCGACTCGTTTTAATTAACTGTATCGGTTGCGGTGTGGAATTTGTATTCTAGGCCGCGATTCGGTATATCCCCCGGTAGCTCAACCTGGCGGAGCGATCGGCTGTAGACTTTCGCACGGTGACTTAAACTCGGTTTGTTGAGTGTGTTGGTCATTCGCAGTCGCTTCAGAAACCGATAGGCTGTGAGTTCAAAATAAGCCTTTTGCCAAAAAGGCTTAAGCGAAAACCAGCAGCTTTCGCTTGCTTATGGAAATCTCACCCGGGGGATAACGTTCCCATAGTGCAAATCTCATCCATGAAATGACGTGTACTACATAGGTAGTACATATGTCTTGAAGGTGAATTTGCATTATGGAGGACGTATTTTTAGCCGAAAAGAAGAGGAAGCTTGAAGCCGCAGTTGGCGGCTTGAAGAAATCTACCCTTTCTCCGAAGAACATAGCGCTTATTTTGGATTTTCAGGGTCAGAAATGTAGGGAAAACCTCTCTATCCATCGTGGACCTAAATATATCCAGCACATGTCCCAGATTGCAAGATGGGCAGGAAAAGATTTGGATACGTTCACGCTAGAGGATGTTCAAAGAGTAGTGGATGCGATAGCTTCGGGTGGGTTTACAGACAACACCATGTATGACTATCTGAGTGTTTTTAGCATGTTTGGCAAGTGGCTGAGAAAGACAGAAAAGAACCCATGGGGAATGCACATAAAGAAACCGAGCAAAGGCAAGAGGAGAAGTCTGCCTAAAACCGAGGAGATATACACCCAAGAGGAAATAAAAAAGCTCATATCAGACGCCGGTAGTATAAGGAATTCAGCGATGTTTGCTGTTTTATATGAGACTGCTGCCCGTCCAGGGTCTGAACTGCTGAAATTACGTATAAAGGATATTGAATTTGACAAATTTGGCGCAAGAATCCGTATTGATGGGAAAAAGACTGAAACCAGCAAAAGGTTCGTCAGGATTGTCATCAGTGTGCCTTTTCTATCGAAATGGCTGTCCATTCATCCATTAAGGAAAAATGGCGACTCTTATCTGTGGATTAGCGAAAACCGCAACAACGGCGGTAATGTACCGATAAGATATCGTCAATTGGACAAATTGTTCAGGGAAACCGTCAAAAAATGCGGCATAAACAGGAATCCAAATCTATACTGCATGCGAAAGACAAGGATAACTCACTGGTATGACGCTGGCGTGGACGCGCATCATATTGCATACATGGCTGGGCACAAGCTCAACTCCCCTGAAATTCTGACATACGCAAACGTGAGCGCTAAAGGACCAGATGAGAGCATACTGAAAATGCATGGTCTGAAAAGTGACGAAATTGACGTAAAAAACAACGGCTTGCAACCTATTGTATGCCCTATATGCGGTGAGTTCAATGAAAATGGTACCGAATTTTGCCGAAAATGCGCAAGACCCTTAGGCGTTAAAGCAGCGCTGGAAGCGGAGAAAGAGGAACAAACGCTAAAAAGACAACTTGAAGAACTCAAAAGTTTCAAAGAAAAAATAGATAAAATGATAGACGAAGCCCTCGAAAGGAAGATTGGAGAAAGGGGTTTAGTGAGAAATTCCAGATAAATTAATAATATCGTGGTTAACATCTTTTAAAGCAAAATTTGAAATATAGAATTATGAGGACAACCTCATATTTAATAGAGTTAAGATTCCAAGGATATGCCAAAAAATATCTAAAAAATTTGATATTCGATGTTTCTAAAAAATTCAAAGTAAGTGGTGTCACTCGAAAACACGTTGTTCCACATATTACACTATTTGGGCCGTTCAACACAGCTAAAGAATATGAAATGATTTCGAAAATTGTTTCTGTTTGCGAAAAGTATCAAAATGAATTGATTTACTTTAAATTAAAAGGGTTTAGTAGGATAGAAAATAAAGTCATTTATGTTGATGTAGAACCTTCGGAGGAGTTAGAAAATCTAAGAAGAGACATATCCAAGAGTCTTCTGCCAATATCAAAATCCCAGCCTTGGGATTCTAAGAACGATTTTATTTTTCATGGTACGGTAGCGTTTAAAGACATTCAATATAAATTTGACAAAATCTGGAATTATATCAAAAACAAAGAGGAGCCAAATATAAATCAATTTCTTTTGAGAGTCACAATCGTAAAAAATGCCAGAATTTTATACGAATATGATTTGGTTCAAAAAAGACTTCTTGATAGAAAAAATTCCCTCAGCAAGTTTGAATATCAGAAAACCATATCAATGCTGAAAAATAATGCTCTCTTCAAAAATGACAAAGAAAAGATAGGAATCTGCAATTATCATCAATGCGGAAAGATGACAAAAGTATTTAGATGCGAATATTGTAACGAATATTTTTGTGAAGAACACTTGAGAGCAACACCAATAGGCATGCCAAAATTTGATAGCACTAAACATAAAGATTTGATTTTTATGGAAGAGTGGCATAAGCCAGGAGGACATCCTTGCGCACCTTTTGTAAACCATTGGGAAGCTGAAAATGAAAGAGAAGAAAAGGAATATAGCCAATCACTGGATAAGTTAATTAAATCCAAACCCATTCAATTTGAACAAATTGAAATAAAGCACGAACCTAGTTATGAAGAGCCACCTAAACATAAAGAACCCATATTCGAGAGGAAACAAAAAAGGTATTTCAAATACATAATTGGCATATTGGCGATAATTTTTATTCTTTATCTATTACTTAATTTCAGAGGAACAAGTGTATTTTTTGGAAATGTTTTGAATTGTACTGATGGAACTTTTTATAGTTACTGCTCAAAAGATAAACCTTATTATTGTTTCAATGGAACTTTAATAAAAAATGCAACTATTTGTGGTTGTCCATATGACTACGGGGTAAAGGAAAATGATTGTGAATTAATACCAAGATGCAATGATAAAACAGTTTATGGAGAGTGTTCGACTAACAAACCGTTATATTGTCTTAATGGTTCATTGGTCAAAAAAGCTGCCTCGTGTGGCTGCCCGTTAAATGAAATTGCACAAGGAGATAATTGCATATCTAAATACGAAATAGGTCCAAAAGAACAGACTTTTAGTTATGTCGTAAAAGGAAATTCTGACAATATAAAATTCACAGTTTATGCCGGGTTAAATGATTATCTCGCAGGGCTATCTAGGTCTTATTATTGTGACCCCACGTGCCCTTCATATAGAGAAATGGAATTGAAATTCCTTGACCAGAATGAACAAAATAAATTTTTAAAAAACTTAGTCGAAATAATCAAATCAAAAACAAGCAATTCAGACGAACAAACAAGAATTGCTGTAAGCTTAGTTCAAAAAATACCTTATGACTGGGAAGGATTTACAACAAATGATTTGAACGACAGATATCCATATGAAGTCCTTTATGATAAAGTAGGTGTCTGCGCAGAAAAATCTAGATTGTTGGCATTTATTTTAAGAGAATTGGGATTTGGAGTAGTTCTATTCAACTACGAGACTGAAAGTCACATGGCTGTAGGAATAAAGTGCCCTTTACAATATTCATACGAAAATAGCGGTTATTGTTTCATTGAAGCAAGTGCTCCAAGTATAATAACGGACGCCGAAGGAGATTACATTGGTGTAGGTAAACTTTCTTCTACGCCAGATATGATAAGTATAAGTGATGGAAAATCTTTTGATAGCGTTTCCGAAGAATATAATGATGTTCAAGAGTGGAATAGAATAAATAAGTTATCAGAGTCTTCTGGTGGTTACTTAGACAGTTATAATTATTACAAATGGCAAACGTTGGTGAATAAGTATGGAATAGAACTGTCAGAAAAATAATTAAATCTACAAGTCTGTTTAAACGGTTCTGTAGAAATTTCCCACATTTAACAAGCGTGATAAATTTTTATTCAGTCACGATGCTGTTAGACAGTTTTTCAAGAAATGTATTGAAATTTTTTTGATTTTGAAGGTCATTTTCATTTGGTCTGAAAAAATTATCATCCTTCTTTTCTATCATTTCCTTTATTTTGAGTTCATTGACATTAGATTTATTTCTCTTCAGTTTCTGAAATACCAATAATTTCACTATGGATAACATCAATGCTTCATCAGAAATTGCTTTCACATTATCGAAATTTATTTCAGTCATATCTAATTCCAACTTATTGCACTATGTAAACAGTTGTTCAATGATTTATTATAAAAATCTTTCAATTGCTCGCTATATGATTCATCCAATCCAAGTGATGTAGTAACATCTTTGAAGACCCCCTTTCCATCCAAATATTTACAAGAATTTTCTACAAAATTCGGGATTACTTTTTCCTTTATTGGTCGTACGGCAAATTCTCCTAATTGAGAAATTGCCATTCTTGTTGCGTTTGAAACGGCATCATTTAGTACAATTCTCAAATCATTGGAATTTATCGAATCGGCATTTGCTAAATTGTAAATGTTTCGGACAGTATCAAGATTTGAAAGTATTTGATAACCAACTTCCACAGGAATCGCTGCGGCCGGAAACATAACTTTTATAGCTTCTTTCAGGGGAGATAATCTCTCAGCTACATGCGATACTGTTGTTGTATAATCCTCTTCGGAATCTTCGCTTTCGTAATTTCGGAGGATACCTATTCTTCTTTCAACAATACGATATACTTTAGCATCCCTCCTAATTCGCCAAACGTATTGTCTTCTATCTCTGCTAGAGTAAAAACTTTTCACATATTTTCGTTCTCTAAGCCTGCTTAATGCGCCTCTTACACTCTCCACATCGCATTTGATGGCTGTTGCTATAAGTGCAGCGGAATAGCATTCATCGTATTCTCTCATGCTATAAAGAAATTTTAATATTGGAGTCTCAATGTTCCCGCCATGATAAATTCCAAATTCTTTGCGCATTCGCGTCACATAATTTGAATACACCATGATTGTTCTCTATTGAAAAGATATTATAAGGTCAATTTATGATTTTTGAGAGGCAAACTAAGTATTAAAATAAAGAAATTCTACATGATAGCAGAATGAGAGCGATAAAATTTATACATACATCGGATTTGCACTTAGGAAAAACTTTCAACGAGTTAGGAGATGAGTCAAAACTCCATAGAATTGACTGTCAAAACGTATTTTCGAATATTATTGATTTGTGCATAAAAGAAAAGGTAAATACGCTGCTCATTGCAGGCGACTTGTTTGATAATCCTGAACCTAATAAATCGCTGGTAAAATTTGTCATTGGAGAGTTAGAAAAGCTAAAAAACGAGAAGATTAGCGTTTTTATTTCATCCGGCAACCATGACCCATACAAAAAGGGAAGCGTCTGGCTGGAGCACAAATTCCCATCTAATGTGATAGTTTTCGGTTCTGTTGACATGGAAGCCAAGGAACTTGATGGCATAACAGTATATGGGCTAGCTTATACCAACGATGCCAAAGAACCACTGAAGAACTTTGAGGCTGAAGACTCTGATAACTTCAAGGTTGGTTTGGTTCATGGTTCCACTACAGATATTAATTGGGACGAAGAACCCGAAGCTGGATTTAGGAGGATAACAAAAACGGACTTGGACAAATGCAAACTAGACTATGTCGCACTTGGACATTTTCATGACGTTCTGGAAATTAAGAGCAAAACGAGGTGTTTCTATTCAGGTACACCAGAGCCACTATCCTTCAAAAATAAGGGAGACTGCTGCGTTCTGATGGTTTCTCATAATCAAGGTAAAACTATTGTTGAACCCATAAAAACCAACATCAAGACATTCGAGACTTTGGAAATAGACTGTACTAATCTGGAGTCAGATTTGGATATAAGAAAAATTCTTGAAAAAAATGCTGGAGAAAATAAGATTTTGAGACTGATAATGTCAGGCAGCCCATCTCTTGACTTGAATTTGGATATCGAAATTATAAAGAAGGAGTTTGAGTCAAAATACTTCTGCTTAAAAATAGTGGATAATGTTCATTTACCTGAAAATTTAACCGAAGATGAGACAATCAGAGGACATTTCATCAGACTGGTTAAATCAGAAATAGAGAAAGAGAAGGACTCTGAAAAGAAAAAGAGGCTTGAAAACGCCCTTAGACTGGGCGTTGGTTACTTGGATAAAAAATTGTGAAGGTATGGTTCAGTTACTAAGGCTCGATATTGATGGATTTGGAAAGTTCGATAGACATAAAACCATCAATTTTGAAAACGGCATAAATTTCATTACAGGATTAAATGAGGCTGGCAAGAGCACCGTCCTTGAAGCAATTATGGCATCTATTTTCAAGTACACTAGGGGTCAAATCGAGCCGTTTCTTTGTTGGAAAAATAATGATGTATGCAAGACTGCTCTGACATACAAAACACAAAAAGGCGAAATATTCAGGATAACCTCGGATTACAAGTCTGGGCGAAGAAGACTGGACAGAGTTAAGAAAGGCAGTCCTGAAGAAATAGCGACTCTGGATAAGGCAATTGAACCTTTCATAAAGAGGCATTTCGGTTTTGACGACAAGAAAGTGTTTGAGAACACTGCTTTCATAAGACAGTCCCAAATGGCTATCTTACAAGATAATTCTGTCAGAAATAAGATTAAGGATATGATTGAAGAAGTCTTTACTGGCAGAGCTGAAGCATCAGCAACAAAGGCGCTCGCAAAAATAAGAAAGATAGCAAAAGATACGACAAAGGAAATTGAGGTTCTTGAAGACGAACAGCGCGAGCTAAAAGAAAATCTCAGGTCGGCAGAGGAAAAAAGAGAGGTTGTTGCTAAAGACAGCGGGGAGTTTGAGAAGATAGACAGACAGCTCAGTGAGAAGAGCAAAGAACTTGAAAAACAGCATAAAAACAAGAAACTCTTTGATGAGAAAGAAAAACTGTTGAAGGAAAAGGAACACCTGGACGAACAAATAGTAAAGGTTGATGAGTTGTTAGAAACGCTCTCGGAAGATAAAGAACCTCATCGGGAACAACCTTCCAACAAGAAAACAACCAGCATCATTTTAATAGTCATAGGAGGTTTGCTCTCGATTACGGGAATAGGAGCAATAATAGGCATTCCGCTGATAATCTGGGGAATTATAAAATTAAGAAAGAAGGAAGTGACAGTCGAACCAATAAAAAAAGACAGTGAAAAAATATCGAAGTATAGCAAAGAAAAGAAAGAACTTCTCAATAGAAAGGCGGTCATTGAAACGAGGCTAGAGCAATACAACCTTGTGAATTTCAATATAGATGATTTCGATGAACTTGAGGTCCTTAAAAAGGATGTAGATTCGCTGAGGGACAAAAAAACAGAACTAAAAACCAGCATCAAAACCACAACATCTTTTGTGGAGAGCCCTGAAGATGTAAGAGAAAAACTAAATGCGAATAAGGAAAAACATCTCAGCCTTATCATGAAAATTGAGGAACATGAACTAGCAGCGAAATTTTTAGAGTTAGCTGAATCAGAGGTTCATCACAAATTGACCCCAGCTATTGAGAAAAATTCCAAACCCATTTTAAAGAAAATAACGAATGAGAGATACTCCGATTTGAAGATAGCGGAGGACACTCTTGACATTAGAATCAAAGCTCCCGAAATTAAAGAATATGTTGACGTGTACTTTCTGAGCCAAGGCGCAAGAGACCAGCTATATTTCGCGTTAAGGGTAATAATGTCAGATTTGCTTGGTGGAGAAGCAAACATTCCTCTCATACTTGACGACCCCTTCCATAACTTCGATGACCCGAGACTAAGGAATACAATCGATACTCTAAAACAAATCGCCAAAAACAAACAAATAATTTTGATTTCTCATAGACCTTATCATCATGAATTCAAAACCGTCTGCGATAATGTGGTCGAGTTATGAAAAAATTTGATTTGAACATAGAGAAGGTGCTCGAAGACTGGGAAGTTTTTCACGCATTGAGAGAAACCATAGCAAATGCGATTGACGAGCAATTATTGACAAAAACAAGGGAAATTCAGATTTTAAAGGACAAGCAAAATAAATGGCACATTAGAGATTTTGGAAGAGGTCTAAAATACGAACACCTAACCCAGAATGAATGCGAAGAAAAGTTAAAACATCCAGAACTAGTAATCGGAAAATTTGGTGTTGGCTTAAAGGATGCCCTAGCTACTTTCGAGAGACATAAAATCAAGGTCTTAATCAAATCGAGGCATGGCGACATAACTCTTGGGATGTCTTCGAAACACGGATTTGATGATATGTTAACCTTGCATGCGCTTATCTCAGAACCCTCAGATAAAAATTTAATAGGAACGGAGTTTATTTTTGAAGGGGTGAAAGACAAGGACATAGAGCTAGCAAAGGAGTTCTTTTTAAAGTTCTCGGAAGAAACCTTATTGGAAGACACACAACTTGGACAAGTTCTTAAAAAAGGGAAATCCAAAGCCAAGATATTCATTAATGGTTTAAAGGTTGCCGAAGAAGAAAATTTCCTTTTTTCTTACAATATAACTTCCCTAACCAAAGCCATGAGAAAGGCGTTAAACAGGGAAAGAACCCATGTCGGTAGAACAGCCTATACGGATAGAGTAAAGTCTATCCTTTTGGAGTGCAATAAAAAAGAGGTTGCCGAGTTATTAGTTGATGACTTGAACAACTTTGAAACAGGCAATCTGCACGACGAGCTAACATGGGTCGATGTTTCTACGCACGCCTGCAAACTATTGAACGCCGCAGAGAAGGTAGTATTTTTGACCTCTTCCGAGTTGATTCAAGCCAAGGATATGGTGGATATGGCGAAGGATGACGGCTTTAAGCTTGTGGTGGTTCCAGAAAACGTAAAACAAAAGATAAGAGGAGTGAAAGACGTTGATGGGAATATCATAAGAGACCTTGATGAATACAGGACAGAATGGAATGAGAGTTTTGAGTTCAAATTTATTAAAGAAAAAGATTTGACGAAGCAGGAAATAGACGTATTTTCCAAGACGGATTTGATACTAAAGCCAATCGGCGGAAGACCAAAGAATGTAAAACAGATAGTAATTTCCGAAACGATGAGACTAGAAACTATGGGTTATAGCGAAGCCGTTGGATTGTGGGAAGCGGATAACCAAAGAATTATTATCAAGAGGGAACAGCTTAGGAGTTTAAAGCTGTATGCCGGAACACTTCTACATGAGGTAGCACATGCGATAAGTGGCGCATCCGATGTTTCAAGAGAATTTGAAAATGAACTAACCAAAGTTATAGGTACTGTTTCATCAAATAAACTATAAAAATTATTATAAATTTGAGAATATTTCGTATCTATTCTATGTTGTAAAATCCTTTTAAAATAAGAATTTTTATATTCATCTATGTGTGATAAAAAAAGAAAGGATATTTGGAATAAAATAAAAAAATCAAAACCACCCGATTTCTTTGAAAAATTATTTCCAAAAATTAATAGTAATAAATTCCCCAAAGTTTTATTGCTAATCAAATTTGTGATAATTTTCTTTGCAGTTTATTTTTTGCTTATCGGTCTACAACTTATGTGGACATTATTACCAACGTTTAAAGAAATTACACTGGACATTTTATCAAAAAATTTAGGCTCATTAACGTTTGCATTTTCCGGGTTGATATTTTATGTAGTTTTTGGCGTATCCGCAATTATAATCTTCGCTTTTACCTTTCTCTACTGGGCATTTGAATTCAAATTCATAAAAGAATGGATTCCACTCTTAATTATACTATCATCATTTTTCATCATTTTCACAACTGGAATGTTTTTCATAGGTTCACTTTTCGGTGTACCTGAAAATACTTGGATATTTAATCAGAATGGAAATAATGCGAATTTTGAGTGCGGAGATTATGCAGCCAAATTGGTTTATGAACATAAAATTACATGCACTTTAAAACCTGTTAATTTTGAAATACAAAGTTTTAACAGAAGTTTTGAAATCACACTGTATAATGGTACAATTCTATCCATTGAAAATGATTCTTTTTTGGCTCCTAATAGAATTGCTAATATCAAAATAACATACGATATTCTTACGACTAAAAATGAAACTATCAAATTAAACGCGAACTTAAAACCTGAATTTTATAGCGAGGAACAATATGAACAAAGAAAAAAGGATTTTTTAACTTACTTTTTTGCTCTGCTATTTTTGAGCATAGTAACAATTCCCATTACCATATTGAAAATATTAAAGAACATTGGCTATTATGACGAAAAGAAAGAACTAAAAACTAAACCAAAAAATTAACTCCGAATTTAGATTATGAATGGGTCTATTGTATGGTTTTTAATCGTGTAGAATTTTTAGAAAAAGTTTTGAATTCATTAGAAGATGCCGGTCTTGAGAAATTACAAAAATTGCCAAATCCTCATGAAGTTCCATTTATGGAACCTCATTTAAGGGCACTTTATTTCGAGACATATATTATAACAATGCTCGGTTTTGATAATGCATCACTCATAATGCAGGGTGTTCTGCTTGAAGCATTGGTAAAGGACTATATTTTCATGAAAGAAGGCAAAGATTTTGAGGAAGAGTTTGGTCCTGCCATAAAAAAATGTGAAACTTGCAAGTATCTTAACGAAGAGGAAATCAAATTTCTGAGAACATTTAAAAATAATATAAGAAACCAATATCAGCATGTAGATATTAAAAAAATATCAAAAGGTATTAAGTTAAAGGCATGGAAAATCCCGATTGATAATGTTTTGAATGTAGAAAAATTCCATGAGACTCTGGAAAAAATTAGTAGAGGGGAAATGAAATCGCAATTTGTCGGTTATGATGAACTACGTCCTAGTGGATTTTTGGTAAAAACTGTTTTAGATAAAAAGAGGGCGCTCGCACAATTTTTGGAAACTGACAAATTCGTGAGGGGTTTCGCAGAGAAGTATTTCAAGCCAGCAAGTTAGGATTATTTTTGCATCTTAAACATTTCGGCTCTTATCCTTTTGCCCATTTCTGTCAGAATGAATATCTTACCTATACGAACATCTGGTGTCAGGCATTTTGCGATGCCCATCTCAGTGAATAATTTCAGTATCTTTGACACATGGGTTATGGAAAGCTTCGTCTCCTTTCTGATTTCACTCGGCATCTTGGGCTTGTTCATCGCTTCTATCACAATCCTTCTCTGTTTTCCTCTCGCGACCCAACTGTAAAGATTCCAGTCAGTTTTAGGCATAATGAAGAATTAGTGGCTTTTGATTATCCCATTAGTTACAAATATATGGCAAAAGAGTGGCAAAACTTTATAAATCGTTCAACTAACAAATAAACCATGAAGTTGGCGAACTCTCTAATGATTTTGGGAATTATATTTGCCATGCTTGTTTCTGGGTGCGTGCAACAAACCAATCAGCCTTCATCTTCTTCGTCATCTTCTTGTACTCCAAACTGGCAATGCACCGAATGGGGCACGTGCGAGAGCAGTTTAATGGGAGGAGTTCAGAAAAGAACCTGTTCAGATAGTAACGGTTGCAATATCGCAACAGGCAAACCAGCGGAATCTCAGGTTTGCACAATACCAAGACTTGCAGTTAAAGAGTCTTCTGAAATGGTTCTACAACTAACAGACTTGTCATCCAACTATAGCATCAGCGAGAGGACGGAAAGAACCAAATCGGATGTCAGCGAAAATGCAATAAACTTAGGTTGGCAAAAAGGGTATTACATAAGGTTTTTGAGAATAGGAACACAGGGTCTGTTTGATGTAACAACAATAGAACAGTCATTATCTATATACCCGTTGGAAAACGTTTCGAAAGTGATAACATTACCTATGGAATCAAATAACGAAAGCATTGTATATGAAGAGTTATCCAATCCAAACATAGGAGAGAACAGCAGAGCATGGAGGATAGACACAAAAGACCAGCTTGGTATAGAACACAGATATTATCAGATAGAATTTATCAAAATGAACGTTTATACATCTCTTTACATGGGCGGAACAGCAACTGACTACGAACTTCTGAAGGATATAGCAAATAAAGCTGAAGTCAAAATTGGATAATATCTATCTTAATTTACCCCATATATTCATTCCACTTTTTCATCGTTTCATCGCTGAAAGGTCTCCATTCGCTCGTTTTTGCAGCCCAAATAGCAAAACATAGCGAATCCACAAAATCGTCCCCTGAAAGTTCTGTTTCATGATGCAGTTTCATTTTGCCTTGAGCGGTTATCTCGTATTTGAAGGTTCTCAACTCATACTGAAGTTTCTGGTGATTGCGAGGAATGACAATCTTGCCGTCTTCCATCTGTCTGAGAAGATGGTTGTAAGCCTCTGCTTTGTTGTCTATTGTAGGCTCGAACTCCTTTATGGGCAGACCCTCTCCCTTAAGCTGCTCCACAACAGGCAGTGAAAGACCAGCTTTCTCCACGCATATTTTTCTGAAATTGTATGTTTTATGAAGCCATTTTATCGTCTCTATCTGCTGATTGAATGGCGTGTTTGTGAGTTCCTTTATGTTTTCAATTCTGAAATTGCCATCGTTGTCCTTTGATAAAATGGTTAGCACTGAACTATCCTTTATTCTGCCTATGTCCACTCCAAGATAATATGCCATATAAGGAGATGGAAAACTGGTGAAATCGTATTCCATTGAGCATTTGAGGATGGTTTCATTTGAGAAGAAGTTGTCCACGCTTTCCGAAAAATTAGCCATGATTTCGCATTCGAATATCGCTGTTGGCATCGCCATTCTTTGTTCTTCAATCCATTGCTGGGATACATATATATTCTTAGTGGACGGAATCTGCATTTTAGCGTATAGCGGGTCGTTAAAACATTCCCATAGCTTGCCCATCTTGCCGGACGGGCTTCCGACAACAATGAGTGCCCCGTATTCGCCCTTATCGTTCTTTATGGCAAGCATCGGCTCTATGGACGCCCAGACCGCGTCAGGATTCAAAAAATACGCAGATTCGTCGCAGAATATGAAGTCAACGTTCTGGAAGCCCCTGATGAACGTCGTCGACGGGAGCGGGTATAAAGTTGAATTATTCGTGAATTTACAGGATTCCTGATTGCTCTTTTCAACCGAGTTAAACAGTTCGTTGTTTTTGCCTATAAACTCAAGGATTTTGTTGTAAAGCAAGTCAGATTGCCTCTGAGCGGGCGATATTATCAATATCTTCTGGTTGCTTCTGGTTATAGATATGTAAAGACAGGCTATTGCAACGGTGAAACTCTTCCCCGTGCCTCTTCCAGCCACTACACAGACCCTCTTGTGATTAAGAATATTCCTTATCATTTCTATCTGATAGTCCTGAAGTTCAACGTCAAGGAGTTCCTTGGCGAACAAGACAAAGCCGTCTCTTTCAAGCCATTTCGCTATTTGTTCATCAGTGAAGCTGAAATAAGGCTTGTCCTTTCGGATTTCCTCGCCACGGAGTATCCTTATTCTTGTCGCCAAATCGTCTTTCGCTCTCTTGATAGCCTTTTTTTGGCTCTCGCCACTGGGTTTGAGCTTATAATGGCTAATAAGAAAACGCAGGTTAATCTCAGTAATCCCCATTTCCTTGGCAATATCCGAGTATGACTTTCCATCAGATAACAACCTTTCGATTACATCCAGCTTGTCCCTTGTCCACAATCTTCGCGCCATTCTAACACCTCACATTTTTTCCTCACAAAAAACTCCGACTTTTTGAGCTTCATCTATGTTTTCAACTTCACTAACTCCATCAAGTCCACTAATTCTGCCTTCATCGGTATTTGAATGTGAATCGCTATCTATGACGTTTGTGGAATCAGAGGAATTGGTGTATTCGTCATCGGGGCACGGATAACCCAACCTAGTCATAGCATCTTTCACTATGCTCAAAGACAAGTACCATTCGTTCCCCTTGGCAGTTTTCCTCTTTTTGAACAATGGCATTTTTGACAACTGCCGCCCTGCCCACCTTTCGGGGCTTTTGATGCATGGAAGACGCGTTAGCCACGTTCCTATCTGACTTGCGAAATACCATCCATCCCCTTGGTCTTTGACCTGCTCATGAATGGCTTTGAGAAGCTCGTACTTCCAATCGCCTTCCAGCGAATCAAGCGAGCTTTCCTCGATGTTTGTCGTTGAATATTCAATTAGGGTCTTTTCGACGTCTTCCCCGAAGAACCTCGCGATTGAAAATAGAGGTTTCCACGTATCTTCATCTCTGTTCAGCAGTTTGCTGTTGCTATATTCCTCATAAATTTGGTTTATTTCCTTCCAGTTTTCCATGACCAAACGATAGCACTTGTTGCGAATATCTTGCCATTCAAGGTCATCAAACCGCACCTGTCGTTTTCCCTGCTCTTTCATGGTCCGCATGAGCTTGATGGTTATGCACCGGCTCTGAGTCGTTTGATTGATTCCCGTGATGTTGCAGATTATCTTGGGGCAGTAAACGTTGAACTCCCTAGCTATCCAGTTATCGCCTATCTTCTCTGACCTTACAACTGCGGCGTTTTTCATGTGACCGGCGTTCAGCAGCTGGTCGAGTATCTTCTTGCGAGTGTCGTCCATTTTCTCGTATTCGTCCAGGCACAGGACGCCTTTCCTGTTCTCGATGGTCCTGAAGAACGCCGATTCGCTTATGTTTGAAGCCTCTATGCTGTTGAACCCCATGAACTTTAGGATGTTCTTGATTTTTGTCTTGCCGGAGTTTCTGAATGCATTGAAGTAGAGATAACCATAGCTTTCGAATAGCTCGTAACAATAGGTTCCGATTATCCAGCAGGTGCAAAGGTCGGCGATGCGCCCATCCGTAAAGTCCATGTAATGCAGAATCCTGCCTCTTATTTGTTCGTAGAGTCTCCTTTTGTCTATTTTCTCGGAAGAATTCAGCCACCGTTCAATATCCTCGTTGCTCCAACAGGTCCGTTGTAACTCAAGCTCGTTGTGGCGGTTCAATCCTATTGTTTCCAAAGCCTCGTGACCGATAGCGATATGCTTCGAGCTGAGCACAATGCCTAGGCGCGGCTTGTCACCATCGTTAAACAACTTGCCAAAATACCATCTGTCCCTATAAATGCCCTGGTTCAGGTTCGTAAAGTCTATATCCTTGTTCTTGAGCACATGAAGCTTCTGCTCAGTCAGACTGTCAAGCTTTATTTTCCAATTGAGCTCCTGTGCATGCTTTTTGTTTATTTTTGCGATTTCATCTTCCTTATTGCTTTCGTTTATTTCCGGCATGGTCCGCCTCCTTTTTAAGTTTACCATTTTTCAGCATTTCGTTAAGTTTATTCTCTGCTTCTGAATCTATCCAGAGCGCCAAAGTTCCAAGAACTTCCGAGTTATCCTTTTGTTTCATCTTTTGTCAACTCCAATTTGCCTCTTAACCTTACATCCTCCCTGATTATCTCCAAAGATTTTTCGATATCCGGCAGCGTTGCCTTTGGATGTAGAAGCACTACTGTGTAGCAATTGACCAAGAAAGGCACCTTGCCCTTGAAACCAGCATCCAAGATTACCTTCGGTATCCAAACCACAGGGTTCTTTTCCGATATCCTTAGTTCACCTTTCATCGTTACCGCCTCCCTTATGAAAACCTTAATAAACCTAAGTAATGTATACTACTATAGTAGTACACTTTCAGAGGAGGTAAAAATGGATGAAAATACGAGAAAAGTCCTTGAGGCGCTTATCGGTTTAACGAAAAAACGCGTAGAAGGAATCGGATTCAATGAGTGGAGAAGGGAGGTAGTTGATAAAAGAAATATTGTCGCCCTGAGGACATTTCAGAAAATCAGGGATGATTTGATAAGCGCAGAAGTTGTCACCAAGACTCAACATCCGATACATAAAAGTGCGCATCTTTACTCCCCGAGGAGTGAAATAATCGAAATCTACAAGACAGTTGAAGAGTTCTTGGCGATACCAGATGAAATGGAAGCCAAATTTTTAGCTAGCGATGACGAGCGTGAATTTGTGAAAAATATTTTCATTCCAACTTTGAATCATGTATTTTTACAAACGTATAAGGTTTTGAAAAAAATGGAATACAAAGAATCTCGTAAACTTCTATTATATTTTGCAGCGGAGGTCGCTGTCAGATTATACAAATATACCGAACCTAGTGAGTGGTCCAAAAAACCGAATGTCATACGAGATAGGAGTGGATATTATATCAAAAAGAGCGATAGGGAGGATAAGGGAAAAAACATCGCTTTATAAGTTATTGTATATAAATATTATTAGTTCAACCAGTGGGATTTGCACTTAGGGCACGCCGTCCCACCCGGGGGATTTATTTTTTTCATGCCAGCCCGCAGGTAAAGCTTAAAAAGACTGCCTGCCTACTTAATACTGATTTTGATGAAGATGAACATGGCAAGAGTGGAAAGCAGATTTTACGTGGCGAGCCTCATTTTCGCGGTTGTTGTTGTCATACTGCTCAAGCTGTGATTCCCCGGTTTTCTCGCGATGTTTTAAGGTCTTGCAGCGGAAGCCTGCGCTCGGCGCTTGCAATGCGCACGCAAAGCTTATAAATAATGACCAATAATAGATTTATCGAGCGGCCAAAGTGGGAAGCTTCACCTGTTCCCATTTCGAACACAGAAGTTAAACTTCCCGGCGGTCTGGATAGTACTTCTGAAAAGAGGGAACTCCAGATAGCTGCTCACCTCTTGTTATCGTTTTGTTTGCCATTATAAGATTTTCGCTATTTTTCAAATGTTTATAAATATTCGACATGATTAGAAATAATATCGGTTTGCCCTGGTAGTGTAGTGGCCTATCATCTCGGACTGTCACTTCGAGGACCCGGGTTCAAAATGAGCCTTTTGCCAAAAAGGCTTAAGCGAAAACCAGCAGCTTTCGCTTGCTTTGGAATTCCCGGCCAGGGCGTGGCGATCGGCAGCTTGGATTTATGGTTCAGGCTGCCTTTCGCAAAGAACACATGACGCATATGGAATATGCGTCTATCGAAATCGTGGGCCCGTAGCTCAGTCGGCAATTTCGAAAGAAACAGGCGCAAGCCTGTTTCAATCGGCACAGAGCACCAGACTTTTATCTGTCCGGTAAAAGTATGCTGAGGATATCGCTTCTTGCGGTATCCGGTGACAGAATGCGGTGCGGAAAGACATCTGGGGGTCGCGGGTTCGAGTGACCCTTTTGCATAAAAGCGATGCGGAAAGTGCGCTTTCAGGGTCAGAAAACCCCGCCGGGCTCACTATCGTCTTTTTCTACTGCTGAAAATACTGGAGCAACTGCGGGAAAAACAGATAAGTATTTAAAGGCTGGGGTTATTTAATTAACTTATCCATAATCTACACATACCTATAAACCCCGTTCCGGCTGCTAAGCCTTCGGGAGTAAAGGGTGGTTGAATTTAACATTTTAGAACATGTCCTAGTTCCAAAATTCAGGGTTCTTTCTGAAGAGGAGAAAAAGAGGGTCTTGGAAAATTACAAAACAACGCAGGACAAACTTCCGAAAATCCTGCAGGCGGACCCCATCGTCAGCAACCTCGAGGCGAAGAAGGGCGATTTGCTCGAGATAAAGAGAAAATCCGAAGTGGCCGGGGAATACGTTTACTACAGGATTGTGGTTTGAGGAAAGAGAGGAAACGAATGTCAATCGTAACGATTGTTGGCGGTTTCGGGAAGGAGAGGGAATGGGTAAGGTACCAGATAGAGTCGTTCAATAATTTCATCGACTTCGGGCTCCAGAAGATAATAAACGAGGTCGGGACGATACGCGTGGTCCAGGACAAGGAGGACCTCAAGATCAAGTTCGGCGAGATCAGCATCGGCAGGCCGGTCGTCCACGAGGCGGACGGCTCGAGCCGCGCGATATTCCCGAACGAGGCAAGAATCCGCAATCTGAACTACATGGCCCCCATAAACGTGAAGCTCACGCCGATATTCAACGGCGTGCAGGAAAAATCCGAGACCGTCCACATAGGCGACCTGCCCGTCATGGTCAAATCGAAGATATGCAACCTTTCCGGCATGAACGAGGGCGATCTCGTGTCAGCCGGCGAAGACCCTACCGACCCTGGCGGCTATTTCGTGGTCAACGGGACGGAGAGGGTGCTGGTCCTCATAGAAGAAATCACCTCAAACAAGCCGATTTTCGAAAAGACAGAAGGCGACGGCGTGACCGTGAGGATAAACTCGGAAAAATCAGGCTTCAAGCAACGGCATCTGGTCGAGATGAAGCCTGACGGCGGGATAACCATATCATTCGCGAACATAAAGAAGCTTCCCGTAGTCGTCCTCCTGAAATCGCTGGGCCTGGAGAACGACAAGGAGCTCTGCGATCTCGTCTCCAAGGACGACAAGATACTCAACGAATTCTACACCAACCTTTACGAAACCGACGTCATAACGACGGAGGAGGCTGTCGATTTCATAGGAAGGAAGATGAAGGTCACCAAGGATTACATACAGGAAAGGGTGAACCAGATCCTTGACCGTTATCTTCTTCCGCACCTGGGCCAGGGGGTTGGGGACAGGATCAGGAAAAGCAAATACTTGGCGAGGATCATAAGGAAATGCATATCCGTAAAGCTCGACCTTTCGCCCGAGGACGACATAGACCACTATTCGAACAAGCGGCTGCTCATGTCCGGCGAGCTCTTCGAGCAGCTGTTCCGATCGATACTTCTCGGCAGATGGGGGCTCATAGCGAAGATGACTTACAATTACCAGAAGCTCGTAAAGAGGGGAAAATTCCCCTCGGTCCAGTCCATCATAGAGGCGAATACCGTGACGAAACAGATACTCTCCTCGCTAGCGACGGGCACATGGATAGGCGGGAGGACAGGAGTGTCGCAGAGGCTGGACAGGAGCTCTTACATCAAGACCGTTTCGCACCTGCGCTCGGTGCTTTCGCCGCTCACGCCGACGCAGGAGCATTTCAAGGCAAGGCAGATACACCCGACCGAATGGGGAAGGCTGTGCCCTGCAGAGACGCCCGAAGGGAGTTCCATAGGCCTTCGAAAGCATTTGGCGCTTTTGACCGAGATTACACCGGGCATTTCGAAAGAGGAAGAAGAGGCCATAGTCAGCCTTTTGCAGGGTGGAAAGAAATGAAAGGGAAAACGGAAGTCGATATTTACTTCAACGGCGATTTCGTCGGGACGACTGACAAGCCGGAGAACCTTGTAGAGGAAATAAGGAAGAAAAGAAGGCACGGCATCCTTCCCGACCAGCTTAACATCTCCTACCACCAGGAATTCAACGAAATAAGGATAAACACGGATGCCGGACGCGCGAGAAGGCCGCTCATCGTGGTCGAGGACGGCAAGCCGAAGCTTACCAAGGAGCACATAGAAAAGCTGAAGACCGGGAAGATAACATGGGGGTATCTCGTCAAGCACGGCATTATTGAATATATAGACTCCGAAGAGGAGGAAAACAGTTATATCGCGATCGACCCTGAGAGCGTGACCAAGGAGCACATGCACCTCGAGATCAACCCTCTCCTCATACTTGGCATTTCCGCAAGCCTTACGCCATATCCCGAATACAACCGCGGCGACCGCGTCAACTACGGCGCGAAGATGGTCGGCCAGGCCATAGGCGCGCCGATAGACAACTTCCACGTGAGGACGGACACCAAGTTCAACATCCTGACATACGCGCAGATGCCGCTGGTCGATACGGTGACCGACAAAATCCTTCGACAGCACCCGTACGGACAAAATGTAGTGGTCGCGGTGATGTGCTGGGACGGGTTCAACATGAACGACGCGGTCGTCATCAACCAGGGCTCCGTCCACAGGGGAATGTTCAGGTCATTTTATTTCCGCACGTATGAGACGATCCGAAAACGCTACTGGGGCGGCCAGGAGGACATAATTGCGCTGCCCGAACCAGGCATAAAAGGCTACAGGGGCGAGGAGGCTTACAAGGATATTCCAGAGGATGGGATAATAAACCCTGAAACGCGGGTCGATTCGGATTCGGTGCTCATAGGCAAGACGTCTCCGCTGCGGTTCCTTACCGGCGGCGATTTCACGACGGACATAGAGAACAAGCGCGAATCGTCCGTCACGATACGCTACGGCGAGCGCGGCATAATAGACAGGGTCCTCATAAGCGAGACGCAGAGCGGGGAGCAGCTTTTAAAGATCAAGACGAGGGACGAGAGAATCCCCGAGCTCGGCGACAAGTTCGCCACCAGGCACGGGCAGAAGGGAGTGACTGCGCTGCTCGTCCCATATGAGGACATGCCCTTCACCAGGAGCGGCATCGTTCCCGACATACTTTTCAACCCCCACGGCATCCCGTCGCGAATGACCGTGAGCCAGCTGCTGGAGCTTCTGGCCGGCAAATACGGCTCTCTAGCCGGGGAGAAGATAGATGCATCCGCATTTTCCGGCATGAAGGAGGAATCAATAAGAAAGGAGATGAGAAAGCTCGGCTTCCGCGACGACGGGAAGGAAACGCTTTATGACGGGAGAACCGGAAAGAAGTTCGAGGTCATGATTTTCACAGGAGTCACGTATTACATGAAGCTGGACCACATGGTCGCTGACAAGATACACGCGCGCTCGAAAGGCCCGGTCACGCTGCTCACGAGGCAGCCGACCGAAGGCCGCTCGAAGCGTGGCGGTCTCAGGCTTGGTGAGATGGAGCAGCAGTGCCTCGTCGGGCACGGCGCGGCGCTCACGCTTAAGGAACGCTTCAGTTCGGACGAGACGTCGCTTCCCGTATGCCAGTCATGCGGCCTCATCGCGATAAACGACAGGACGAAAAACAAGACATACTGTCCTATCTGCAAGGATTCGAAAATACTCTGGATAAGCACATCCTACGCCTTCAAGCTCACGCTGGACGAGATGAAGTCGCTGGGCGTATATCCGAAGCTTAACGTGGTGGAGATATGACCAGCGAAGGAAACACGCTAGTCGATTGACGCATACGCAGTATGCGTCTTTTGCTGGCTTGCATGTTTCAAATAAAACCAGTAATGGATCAAGGATGAATGGTGAAAAATAACATGGCGCTGTCGAAAATAAGTTCGATTGATTTCGGGATACTTTCGCCGAACACTGTCAAGTCGCTTGCCACGGTCAGGATCGTGACTTCCGATTTATATGACGCCGACGGCTATCCCGTTGATGGCGGGGCGATGGACCCGAGGATGGGCGTGGTCGACCCGGGCCTGCGCTGCAGGACGTGCGGAGGAACGATCGGCGACTGCACCGGACACTTCGGATACGTCGAGCTTGCGAGGCCGATCATACACGTCATGTACACGAAGCAGGTTTACCAGCTTCTCAAGGCGACGTGCTCGAAATGCGGCAGGCTGCTTCACAAGAACCCGCTTTCGCTCGACCAGGTCTCGAAAGCGCCCATGAGGAAATGCCCGCACTGCGACAAGCAGGGAGGCAAGGTCAGCTTCGTGAAGCCGTACACTTATTATTACGGCAAGGAAGAGCTCAACCCCATGCAGATAAGGGAGTGGTTTGAGCGGGTGAAGGACGATGACCTGCAGAAAATCGGCTTCCGGGGCGGAAGACCGGAATGGCTCATAATCACACTCTTCCCCATACCGCCCGTAACCATGAGGCCTTCGATTACGCTGGAGACAGGCGAACGCTCGGAAGACGACCTCACGCACAAGCTCGTAGACATCGTGAGGATAAACCAGTCGCTCAAGGAGAACATAGACATAGGCGCGCCGGAATTCATACTCAACGACCTCTGGGAGCTTCTCCAGTATCATGTTGCTACGTACTTCGACAACGAGCTTACCGGCATTCCCCAGGCCAGGCATCGTTCCGGACGCCCGCTGAAGGGCATAATACAGCGACTGAAGGCGAAGGAAGGGCGAATACGAGGGAACCTGCTCGGCAAGAGGGTAAACTACTCCTCACGCACGGTCATCTCGCCAGACCCGACGCTGTCGATAAACGAGGTCGGGATACCGCGCGAAGAGGTGGCGAAAGAGCTTACCATCCCCCAGACCATAACGCAGCTGAACGTCAAGGAAATAAAGGACATGATAAAGGACGGCTCCGTGAATTACATCACCAGGCCCGACGGAAGGAAGATAAAGGTTACCGAGGAGAACAGGAAGGACATCATGGGTAATATCGCGGTCGGCTGGAGCGTGGACAGGCAACTCAAAGACGGCGATGTCGTGCTGTTCAACAGGCAGCCCTCCCTCCACAGGGTATCAATAATGGTCCACCGCGTCAAGGTGATGCCTTACCGGACGTTCAGGATGAACCCGAGCGTGTGCGCTCCTTACAACGCCGACTTCGACGGCGACGAGATGAACATCCATGCCTTGCAGTCGGAGGAGGCGCAAGTCGAAGCGTCAATGCTCATGGAGGTCAAGAACAACATAATCTCCCCGAGGTTCGGAGGCCCGCTGGTAGGGCTCGACCTTGATCATATTTCAGGCATCTATCTCCTTACGAAGAAGGACAACGTCATGACAAAAAAGGAAGTCGCCGAACTCTTCTCGAGGGCGGCGATAAACATCGATATTCCGGACAAGGACAGGTTCACCGGAAAGGAAGTTGTAAGCCTGCTGCTGCCCAAGGGATTGAACATGCGTTTTAAGGCGAATGCATGCAAAGAATGCGACAAGTGCTCCAAAGAGGAATGCGAGCATGACTGCTGGGTTTCGATAAAGAACGGGGAGCTCAAGAGCGGCGTGCTTGACACGCGCGCTGTCGGCGCCTTCAAGGGTAAGATACTGAACAAGGTAAGGAGACTGGTAAGCGACGACGAGCTCAAGGATTTCATAGACCATCTCGGAAGACTAGGCGCCTCTTATCTGATGATGAGGGGCTTCTCCATCGGGATTTCGGATCTCGACGTCCCGGCAAGGATAGAGAAGGTGATAAGAGAGGAAATAGCCAAGTCAATAAGCGATTCCGACAGGCTGGTCGAAAAATTCGCGGAAGGGAAGCTGAAGATACTCCCGGGCATGACGCCGGAAGATTCGCTGGAGACTCAGATACTTTCCACGCTTGCCGAAGGCCTGAACAAGGTAAGCGAGATAATGGTCAAGAACATAAAGCCCAGCGACATACTCGTGATGTCGCAGTCCGGCGCTAAAGGCTCGAACATAAACACCACCCAGATGGCCGCGTGCGTCGGGTCGGAAACCATACTCGGCAAAAGGATACAGAGAGGCTATCTGGGAAGGACGACCACGCATTTCAAGGTGGGAGACCTTTCAGCGGGGACGAGAGGCTTCGTCGCTCGCGGCTTCAAGCAGGGCCTCACGCCGTTCGAGTTCTTCTGGAACGTCATGAACGGCAGGGAAGGCCTCATGGACAAGTCGCTGCGCACGAGAAAGTCCGGCTACATGCAGCGACGCCTTATGAATTCCCTGCAAGACCTCAAGGTCTGGGACGACATGTCGGTAAGGGACTCTAACGGCAACGTCATACAGTTCTTCGCCGGCGACGACGGCATCGATCCAACGAAATCCGACTGGGGGAAACTGAACTGGATAGACTATGTGGAGCATGGTTGATATGGAACTGCCGATAAAGATCAGGGAAGAAGTCGAGGAATACTGCAAAAAAAAGGGGATAAACGGCGAGAAGAAGAACGAGATAATCGACAAGGTCAAGCATTTCTACAAGAGGGCGATGTACGACCCCGAGGAGGCGGTAGGCGTGGTCAGCGCGCAGTCGCTTTCCGAGCCCGCGACGCAGATGTCGGTTTCACCGCATGAAAAGATAGTGCTCAAAAAAGACGGGGCTACCGCGGCGGTAAGCATAGGCGAATTTGTAGACGGGATGATAGAAAGGGCAGGCTACACTGAAAACGGCTGGGACGTGTGCGACCTCTCTTCGCATGATATTTACATCCCAAGCATCACCAGCGATGAAAAGATCGAGTGGAAGCGCGTGCTGGAATGCAGCAGGCACAAGTCGCCGCAGCATCTGATAAGGATATCCTTGTCATCCGGCAGAAAGATAACGGCAACGGATTCTCATTCGTTCGTTGTGAGAAAGGACAACAAAATAGTTCCCGTAAGCGGAAAGAGCCTCAGGCCGGGGGAAAGACTCCCTGTTATCAGGCATCTCAGGGATAATTGCACGCAGTACCTTAAGCTGGAGAACGTTGTCGATACGTCCGGTGCCAGGAAGAATATGCCGCCTGAGCTGAAACTTGACGCATCTTTGGGCTGGATCATGGGCGCATATCTGGCAGAAGGGAACTCCACCAAATATTATGTATCGCTTTCAAACGTCGATACGGAATTCCTCTCACAGGTAAGGCGATTCGCCGAAAAATACGGCTTCACGCATAACGAATACGATAACTCACGGGGATTCGCCATAGGCCATGACATCAGAATTAATTCGATTATTTTATCACGGCTGTTTGCAGGGACTTGCGGCACCGGATCATCAAACAAAAAAATACCGCAGTTCGCTTACGGAGCGGCCGTGGAATTTGTTTCAGGCATGCTGAGAGGCTACTTTGACGGCGACGGCAATGTTTCGGTTCAGAGAAAAATGATAAGGGCTTCATCGAATTCGGAGGAACTCATCAACGGCGTAATGTTCCTGCTTTCGCGTTTCGGCATATTTGCAACCAAGCAGAGCCGAAAACAATTTTCGCTTATAATACCCTATAAATATGCCAAAATATTCAGGGAAAAAATAGGCTTTTCCGTGAATTATAAAAAGGAAAAACTCGAAGAACTTTGCAATTCATGCCCGATGCCAGCGCAGGATTTCACGGACATGATATCGGGTTACGGGAACCTGCTAATGGACATGGCGAAAAAGACCGGATATCCGACAAGATACGTCAACAATTTCACAAAAAGGGGAAAAATAGGCAGGGAAGCGCTTTTCCGGTACCTGACTATTTTTGAGCGCGAAGGGACGAAAAAAGGAATAGATATCGGGAAGGAAATTTCCATGCTCAGGCAGATGGCAAATTCGGATGTCGTTTGGGATGAAATTGTGGAAATAGAGGAAGTAAAGCCGAGTTCAGAGTATGTTTACGATCTGACAGTCGAGGGAACGGAAACCTTTGCCACTTTCGAGGGCATAATCACCCACAATACGATGCGCACTTACCATTTCGCCGGAACCGCCGGCATCCAGGTCACCCTCGGCCTTCCCAGGCTGGCGGAGATATTCGACGCGAAAAAGGAGCCGGAAACGCCCAGCATGACAATATACCTTGTGCCCGGACACAACACAGAAGAAAAGGCAATAGAAATCGCCAAGAAAATAAAGGAGGTAAAGTTCAGGGATTTCATCGTAAGCAACGTCATAGACCTGATAAATATGACCATCAGCTGCCACATGGACATGGAAAAGATGAAGAAGTTCGACCTCGACCCGAAAAACCTCGCCAAGCACGTGAAGCTGAAAAACATAGACGTGGAAGTGAAAGGGAAAGATCTGTTAATCACCTCGAAAAAGTCCGACAACGTCAACCTTCACAAGCTCAAGTTCAAGCTTCTGGAATCGCACATAAAGGGCGTCAAGAACATCTCGCACGTGATAGTCAGCAGGGAAGAGAACGCCGGCGAATGGATAATCTCGACGCTGGGGTCGAATCTCAGGAAAGTCCTCTCAATCGAGGGGGTCGACTCCGCGAGAACGATATGCAACAACCCTTTTGAAATTTATGACGTATTCGGCATTGAGGCCGCGAGAAATTCCATAATAAACGAGGCAGTCGCAACGATCGAGGAGCAGGGCCTGGGAGTCGACATACGCTACGTTTCGCTGCTTGCAGACCTTATGACTTCGAACGGCAGGATAATGGGCATCGGAAGATACGGGATAGCGGGAAACAAGGACTCCGTTCTGGCAAGGATGGCGTTCGAGGAAACGAAGAAACATATTATAGCGGCTGCCATAGAAGGGATGCGCGACCCGCTCAAGGGGCATGTCGAGAACATAATCATGAATCAGGTCATACCGATGGGTACAGGCGCTTTCACGCTCGTGGGCAGGATGCCTGATATCGCGAAGGAGGCCGGCAAGGCAGAGAAGGAAGAGGAAACGGAACCGGCGAAAGAGGCAGAGTCCAGGAAAGAAAAGAAGGCCAGGCCAAAGAAGGCGGCGGAAAAGGGAAAGAAAACGTCCAGCGGCAAGGCAAAGAAGGCAAAGAAGAAGGCCGCAAAAAAGAAATAAGCTTAAATATATCCTTATAATTCTATAAAGATATTGATTTGTACTTATAAGCAGAGGGAATTAGGTATGCTGAAGGCCGAAATACAAATCCCGGGAGGGCTTGACGTCTCGTTGGAAGGAAGCAGGCTGAACGTCAGGGGAGCGAAAGGCGAGATAGGCAAGGAATTCAGGCACCCGCTCGTCAGAATCACGTCCGAGAACGGGAAGATAATCCTGGCCTCCGACAGCGACAAAAAGAAGGTGAAGGCGATAATAGGCACATGGGAAGTCATAATAAATAACATGTTCAGTGGTGTGACGAAGGGATGGAAAGGCGAGCTGAAGCTCGTTTACTCCCATTTCCCGGTCAAATTAAAAATCGAAGTCGATAAGCTTCTCATTGACAACTTCCTTGGAGAGAAGAGCCCGAGGATGGTCGTCATTCCGCATGACATGAAAGTCCACATCGATGGAAGCGTTTTATTCGTTTTCGGGCCGGACAAGGAGAGGGTTGGCCAATTGTGCGGCAGGATCGAGCAGGCGACAAGGGTCAGCGGCTACGACAAACGCGTCTTTCAGGACGGCATTTATATTACCAGGAAACCTTATCCGGAGGGAGAGCAATGAAAAGCGAGGCAGGAAAGGGCGAAAGAACCGGAAAAACCGCGAAGAGCAAGGAAGAGCTGATGGCAATACGCAAAGGCATAAAAAAGAAGACGCCAAAGTTCCTTCGCCAGGAATGGTTCAGGAAGAAGCACAGGCTTGGCAAGAAGTGGAGGAAGCCGAGAGGCATACATTCGAAACTGCGAGAACACGAGGTCGCCAGGGGCGCGCTTCCGCGTCCGGGCTACGGCTCGCCGTCCGCTGTGCGCGGCCTGAACAGGCAAGGCTGCAGGGAAGTCCTCGTTAAAAACATGAAGGACATGGAAAGGCTGAATCATAAAGAGGAAGTCGCGATAATAGCGAGCGGCGTCGGCAGAAAGAAAAGGCTCGAGCTGCTCGAATTCGCCGTGAAAAACAACATAAAGGTCGGCAACAAGGGCAAATTTATATAACCTGTCCCATCGAAATATTATTGGGACTTGAATTACCAGTATTGAAAGTAGTGGGGTCAGTATGTTGTCATTCGATTACAAGTGCCCGCTGTGCGGGGTGTCGGGGAAGCTTTGGAACAAAAATCCGGAGGCCTTCATGTGCCCGAAGTGTTCGACGTTCTTCTCGAAATTCGGCGTCGTCCTCGAGCCGGAAGAGGAAATGGACGAGATCTGGACTTAAACGAACCAAAATGCTTTTGCAAAAAGTTTTACAATCCTCCGAAGACTTCCTGCTCGGGATATATGACTATCCCTTCCTTTTCGACGATCTGCATCGCCACTATCTTCTTGAGATGCTTCGCGCCGCGGAGCTTAAGTATCTCTATCGCGTTCTCGCGCACGTCGCCTTTGCGTATGTTGTAGAGGACGACCACGCCATCCGCCAGGAACTCCTCCACGCCTGTCGGGCTGAACGTTTCCGGTATCTGCTTGGTCTCCGCTATCAGAAAAGAAGTCGTCCCGAGCCTTTCGAAGTACCTGAAAAGCTGCTCTATGTAGCTCCTGTACTGCTCGGCCCTGCCCACGAAATACGAGGATATCGAGCTCAATGAGTCGATGACTATTATTTCCGGCTTGAACCCCGGCGGGAGTATGACCGGTTCTATGTCGATAAGCAGGTCCCCGCGCTCCTTGGCGAGAAGCGCTTCCACGGATCTCGCGATCTCGTACGAACTCAGCCTCTTGATCATGAGGTTGCCCTTCTTTTCGAGTTTAAAAGGGTTCCAGCCGAAATCCTCCATGTGGCTTTTCAGGCGGACTTCTGATTCCTCGAAGGACATGTACAGACATTTTTTACCGTTTCTTGCGGCGTTTGCAAGTATCTGCAGGCACATGATGGTCTTGCCGGAGCCGGCGCCGCCGGCAATCAACACGTCCGAACCTTTCGGTATCCCTTTTTCCATCAGCTTATCGAATCCGTCTATGCCGGTTTTCATGAATCTGTCGTCCTCGCCGGCTGGCTTTTCAGACCTATTTGCAGCTTCCTTTCCCTTTCCAGAATTCTTTTGAGCCGCCTTTTCAGCAGCGGGGTTTCCTCCGCCTCCTGATGCTTCAGCCCTGCCCTTCCCCTTTGCGGGAACCATACATAAGTTATTGAATACTGGCCTAATAAATTTTGTCCGATAGGCGGGAAGTGCTCAAAATTAAATGAAAAGTTTAAATATTTCAACTAAAAATATAACTTATGGCCGAAATCCAGTCAATTAACGTTAAAAGGGGGGACATATTCATCAATCTTAAAATCTCGAAGGGAGAATACGACCTGTTAGGCAATATCACTTCGGACCTTATTTTGCTGCCCACGAACACGAATTTCCTCAGCCATTCGCTGACGACAGGCAAACTGGGCAACAGCAACAGGATAATGATGCCCAAAAAAATCCTGGATAAATTCGAGATAAAAAATCTGGAAAAAAAGGTGCCTGCAAAGACGTTCAAAATAGACGACGAGATTTTCCTTCTCATCAAGCTCAAAAAATCAAGCTTCGGCATTCCCGTGTTTAAAGAGGTGGAATTATGACAATAACTACTGGAATTAAAAGATTGGATAAGCTTTTGGGAGGGGGATTCCCGTCCAAAACGACCGTCCTCGTGTCTGGAGGGCCTGGATCAGGCAAGACGCTTTTTGCCCTCAAGTTCCTAATGGAAGGCGTGGCGAAAAAGGAAAGATGCTGCTATGTTTCTCTCAATGAAAACAAGGACGAGCTTCTTCGGGCATGCAAGGGAATAGAGTCCCTTAGCAGCGCTGAAAAACACATAGACAAAAACCTTGCGATAGAGCACATTCCGCTCGGCGAGAACATAACCATGAGGAAATTCATTGACATAATAGCTTCCTACCCAAAGATAGACAGGCTTGTGATAGACAACGTGAACAAGCTCCTCATATTCGCCGAAAGCGACAGGGCATACAGGCTGCATCTGTCCGAGCTCGTGAAAAGCCTGAAACCCATGGGCTGCACGCTCCTGCTTTGCGAGACAAGGGGGGACAACATAGACACGGGAAACGGCGAGTCATTCGAATGTGACGGGGTCCTGTCGCTCTCGTTCCTTGAGCTGGAAGAGAAGCCCATGAGGACGCTGATAATTCACAAGATGAGATACGCGAAATTCGATCCCAAAATACCGTATGAATTCGTTATAGATGAAAAAGACCTGAAACTGACCGATAGCAAGATATTTTAATCCGCAAAGAAGTTGTATGAAACGAATTTCCGAAAAATGCGATATCCTGATAGCGGGGGCAGGTCCTGCCGGATGTTCCGCCGCGATGAATCTGCCGGATGATTTCAGGGTTTTACTTGCCGACGGTTCTGCTTTTCCAAGAAACAAAACGTGCGGGGGCGTCCTTCTGGAGAAATCGCTTGAGTTTCTGGAAAAAACCGGCGTCGTTCCACCGGACCGAGTGTTCGCGGAGCCCAGGAGGCTTTCCATGAGAATCATAGATGCCGATAACGATTTCGAGGCCGAGGTAAAAAGGAATTTTTCAAACGTGAGGAGAAGTGCTTTTGACGAGTGGCTTCTAGGGCGCTGCGCCAGGAAAGCGGAATTAAGGCAGCTTTCGAGGCTGGAGGATGTGAGAAAAACCCTGGATGGATTTGTTGCCGTGATAAATACGCCCTCGGGAAGGGAGAAAATCTTATCAAAATGCGTAATAGATGCGACAGGTGCGCATGCCTTTTCCAAGGCATCTGCAAGGATAAAGAGGCCGGTTTATGTGGCCTACCAGGAAAAAATAAAAGAGGAACATGACAGCTTTTTTGATTTCATCCTCTGCAACAGGATAACCGACTACTACATTTGGTCCATCCCGAAGGACGGCTTTACCCTGGTAGGGACTGCATTCAGACCGGGAAACATAAGCGAAAAAATCCCTCTTTTCAGAAAATTCGTCAGGCAGGAAATGGGCATCAAAAAAAGGCCAGAAAAGACAGAGGCCGGAGTCCTTCTCAGGCCTAAGAAGGAAGACATAATGTTTTGCGAAGGCGGTAAATTGCTGGCCGGCGAAGCGGCCGGGCTGGTAAGCCCCAACACGGGCGAGGGTATAAGCTTCGCGTTGCGCAGCGGCAGGTTTTGCGCAGAGGCCATCAAAAAGAATTTTGACGACCCTACAGGAGCGTACGCCGGATACTGCAGCGGCCTTGTGGAGGAAATCTGCGAGAAAACAGAGGCATCCCTTGTATGCGGCGATACAGGCAAGAGAATCAGGTATCTTAAGAAAATGTTCAGGCGGCGCTAGGAACAGGCAGAAGAGATTAAAAAAGCTTTGAATGGATTTAATTAATCCTGAAATTTTAGTTCTATTATGAGACTTTCAGAATCTATCCGCAGGAAGGTGCTGGAGATAAGCGCCGGCTGGATCGTGAACAAATTCAAGATACGCAAGAGGAGGGATACCCTTTTCTTCGAGGACATAATCGCCGAATATTTCCGGCGATGTGAGGCAGCAGGCTTCGGTAACGAGATGGAGGAGCTGGGTCGCGAATGGATGGCGCTTTACTTCACTAAACTGCTTCCGGATAGCCTAAAAAAAGCGCCCCCCGACGTGCTCTTGAACTCGATCATCAGCAGGATATGGTCGAATCTTGGCCTTATGGACAATTTCTTCATGGCATTCGAAGGCGACATGGTCAGGATAAAGACAATAAACGAGGGGGTAACAAGGATAGTCGGCACCAACAGGGGAATGGTCGGATTCCACAAGGGTATAATCAATGCCTTGTTTGGCAGGGCGGTGGAGACTGTCGAGTTCAATCAGAAAAAGGAAAATTGCGCATACGCGTTCAGGCTGCTGGAAGGGGAATTCGGCATAGAAGGAAAGGACAAGGAGATGTACAACAAGCTTAACCAGTTTCCCGAGGATATCAGAGGCTTCAATCTTAAGGATGCGGTGGAAAACGGCGTATTCGTGCTGAAAGCCGGAAACAGGATATATTTCAAGGAAAAGCTCATATGCCCCGTAGAGAATACCATCTCCCATCTGATAGGCAACAAAGGCGTCATGCTCGATTCGGTGGCCCACATATCAGAAAGGTATTTTTCAGGGATACTGAAAGAAAAGGAAAGCAAAGAAAGCAGGCTTACTCTTTTAAGGTTGCTGCTGGAGAGTATGGGATGGGGGCTGGTGAGGATCATGGTGGATAAAAAGGAAAGGATAACCGTCATAATAAAAAATCCGCCTTATGGGCTGCAGAGCCGTGGTGACAACTGGAATTTTCTATCCAATACCATTCTAGGCTATCTCAGGACAATAGATAAGAGATACATTATAAAATCCACGAAAAAGGCAGACAGAAAACTTACGGTCACGTATTCTGCCTAAAAATGCACAGGTAATCCTCGTTTGCCTGGCTGTATTTCCTTCTTGTATAGCATCCGCCTTTGCATTTTTCGATGAACTTGCACTCCTTGCACGATTCAGATGTTTTGAACGACTCTACGAAAAGCCTTGCCTTTTCCTTGTGGAACTCGCTCAGATCGCCATGCTCTTTCATCCGGTCGAATATGTTGTACAAAGGTTTCCTCAGCGTTGCGCAAAGGTAGACATCGCCGCTTTTTGAAATTGTCATGTAAAGTCCGGCGGCGGCGACGCAGTATCCGCCGCTTATCTTCAGGTCCGTGGTCACGTTAGGCATGAACAGCGGCTCCCCCGCCTCGACCTGCTTGGCGCCCGTGCTGTACGCAAAATCCGAAAGCTTCTGCAGGGTGCCGAGATAATTATTGGATATCATGTTCTCGTTTTCAATCGCCCTGCCTTCCGACGGCGTCATGTCCCATACCCTGCATCTCTGTATGCCCATGCTCCTCGAGAACCTAAAAATATCCGCGATTTCACCTTCGTTCTCCTTCGTGATAACGGTTTGTGAAACGCATGTGATGCCAGCCCCAACAGCGTTTTTCAGCGCTTCTATCGCTTTCCCGTGGGAGCCTTTCATGCCCCTTACCTCGTCGTGCTTCTCGCTTCTGAGGCTGTCTATGTTTATCTGCACCTGGCTGAGGCCAAGGGAGTGGAGTTCCTTAGCTTTCTCCTTTGAGAGCAGAAAGCCGTTGGTATTCATGTGCACGACCATGCCCAGTCCCTTCGCCGTGCCGATGGCGTCTTTCAGATAAGGGTAGACGGTGGGCTCGCCCCCAGAAAATGTCACCTGCTTTACGCCGTTGTCCGATAAATACCTGAGCAGCCTTTTCATATCTTCCATCTTCATGTGCGATTTTCCCTTGCCGCGCATGCTGTTCGCGAAACACCATTTGCAGTTGAAGTTACAGGAATCCGTTATCTCTACAACGACCCATGAAACCGATTTTTTCCTGTCGAAATTTTTGAACTTTTCTATGGCATCGTTTTTTTCCCAGTCAAACGTCACGACGCACATTCAGACACCTCCGGAGAGATTAAAAAGGAGCATGAAACAGGAAAAGAAAATGAACGATGAGAGGACCGACAATCTCGACTTCCTGTGGTCGCCCCTGTGCAGGAAGAACGATATCATCAGCATGAAGGGTATGAGGGGGTACAGCAGCACGCGGGAGAAGATTATGGCACAAACAGCGAAAAGCAGAGTCATAGAATAGACGACTTTTTTTGCCGCATTACTGCCAAAAATCACCGGAATTGTTTTTACCTTTGCCGCAGCGTCGCCTTCGTGCCCGCGTATGTCGCCCAAGATGTTGAGGATAAGGCCGAAAAGGAATATGAACGGCAGATACGAGAACGCCTGCGCATCAAGGCTCCCGGAAATGGATGCCCCCACGATGAAAGCCAGGGAAATAGTGGCGCCGGTGAATACGTTTTTCACGATGAACATTCCCTTTATCCGCAGGCCGGAATAAACCGCGCCTAGAACTATCAGCATCAAATAAACCACGAAAGAGGGTAAGGGCAGACGCAAAGAGGACAGAAATCCGGAAACGAAAAGCATGATGACGGCTAGCTTCCCTTCGCGGCTTTTCATGACAAAATAGTTCAGTCTCTTGTTGTTTATTCTGTCTTCCTTTCTGTCTGTCAGGTAATTGTAGCCATAGCTCGCCCCGGAACACAAGAATATTGCAAGAAACAGGAAAAGCAAACTGTAATCTATTTTGTTGAACATCGCGTAGCCTGCGACGGATATTCCTGATATGAAAAGGCACGTTTCGATCCTTATGAACGAAAGGAACTCCTTCAGAATGCTAATATAATTTTCCATCCGTTTATATATTATTATCAATTTAGTATTTAAAACACATTAAATGTTTAAACATATTTGAAAATAAATTTATAAGTGTGGGGTGCTAATTACTCATATTATGACTCTGAGCCTGCTTCAGGAGATTGTGAACAACAAATTCCTCCTTGTACTGATGGAAGAGAAGGTATATCTTTCAAAACTGGGGGAGATAATAAAATCCGTTGAAAAAACGAAGACAAAGGTATGCTACGTCTGCCTGAGCAGGCCCTACGCCGATGTCATGGAGGATTTGAGAGACAAGGGAATCGACACCTCTGATTTCTTTTTCATAGATGTTCTCTCATCCCATTACAGAGAACAGAGGCCTGTTGACAACTGCATTTTCATTCCAGCGCCCGACGACATCAATACAATAAGGCTCGCGATAAGGAGGGCGGTCGAAGAAAAGAAACGCAGCGTCATTCTTTTCGACACCATTTCCGCTCTCTTGATTTACCAGGAAACATCCTCGATCGTTAAATTCACGCATCATTTGCTGACGGAGAAGGAACAGGAAAACGTAAAGAAATTGTTCATAGTTTTAAAAGGGGACACCATACCGATGGAAGAAAACCAGAGGCTGGTCAAGGACCTGACAATGTTCGCCGACAAAACGCTTGACTTTGGGTGACATTTCGGTGGAGCGTGGGAAATATTAATAGGTGAAATTAATATGATAAATATGGTCAAGAAAAAGATCATGGTTGTCGATGATGAGGAAAGCATTGTTGAACTGGTAAAAGCAATTATGGAAAGCGAGGAATACGAAGTCGTAACAGCGATGGACGGAAACGAATGCCTGGAAAAACTGAAGACGGTCAAGCCAGATCTCATCATCCTCGACATGATGATGCCGGGGATGAGCGGAAGGGAGGTCTGCGAGAAAATAAGGGAAAACCCGAAGACCAAAAACCTGAAAGTCGCATTCCTGACCGTGGCGAAATTCTCGGAGACGGGCAAGGGCGTTCTGAAGGAGATGAAAGTCCTCGACTACATAACCAAGCCGTTCGAAAATCAGGATCTGGTCAGAAGGGTCAAGAAACTGGTGAGCTAATTTTATCCAGTAGAGGCTTTATTATAAGAAAATTAAATACTAATTAGTATGCCTAGGAAGAAAATAATGGTAGTGGATGACGAGGAAAACCTCCTTTTTCTCCTAAACAAGATTCTCGAATCAGAAGGATTCGATGTAATTACCGCAGACAATGGTCGCGAGTGTTTAGAACTTCTCAAAAAGGAAAAGCCGGATATGATATTGCTTGACATGATGATGCCCGGAATAACAGGTATAGATGTTGCCGAGGCCATAAGATCGAATCCCAAAACCAGGAATATGAAGATTATCTTCCTTACTGTTGTGAAATCGAACGAAATAAGAAAGGACAGGCTGAAAAAGATAAAGGCTCTTGACTACATAGAAAAACCCTTTGATAATAAAGACCTTGTGAGAAGGGTGAAGAAGATTGTCTGTTAACTGGTTGATTTTTAAATAATGAAATAAATCCTTGAAGTAACAGGCAGGGGAAAAATCAAGCCTGCGCCTTCTTCCGCGAAGAAGTGAGCGGCGGGGGAACAACATCTTGTTTTAACCCTAATTTTTTCCTAACATCCTCTGATTTTTCAAGACGTTCTCTAGCTCTTGTTTCTTCTTCGCTCATCTGTTTTTTCGGAAGGCTTTTTATGGGAATGGTGAAATGGAATTCGCTTCCATTTCCCGGTTCGCTTTCAAACCATATTTTCCCGCCGAGAAGCGTAGTGAGTTCCTTGCATAACGCTAAACCGAGACCTACTCCTCCTGCTTTTCTCGTATAAGAGGAATCGACCTGGTAGAACCTCCGGAAAAGCTTGTCGTGATACTCCTTCGCTATCCCTATGCCAGTATCCTTCACCACGAAGTGCACGAAATCGTTTTCTCTCGAAACCTTTACCGTTATCTTCCCCTCTGGCGTGTATTTCACGGCATTGTTTATCAGGTTTATCAGTATCTCTGTCAACCTTTCTTTGTCTGTGATGATATTCGACAATTTCTTATCTACATTATATTCTGATTCCAGTCCCTTCTCTTTCATCTGAACGTTCATCTCCCTTCCCACATCTTCCATTAATTTGGTTATCTCAACTCCCTCTAAATTCAGCTTAAACGTCCCCAAATCTATCCTTGAGAGGTCGAGTATATCGTTCACGAGTTTCGCCAGCCTCTTGGTTTCGCTGTCCATGATTTTAAGGTATTTCTCCCTTTTTTCAGGATTCTTCGCGACATCCCTGTTCTGCAGCAACTGGGAAAATCCGTGGATAGAGGTTAACGGCGTTTTCAGTTCGTGAGCCGCAATCGATATGAACTCGTCCTTTTTCACGTCCAGATTCTTCAGTTCCTCGAGGCTTCTCTTAAGTTCTTCCTGCGTCTCTACCAATTCTTTGTTCGTTTCGTCCGTGTCTTCCATCATGTTAAGGACCGCGGTTTTCGTGTCTGTCAGTTCCTTGATCTTCATGTCCAGTTCTTTCGTCCTGTCCGCAACTTTCTGTTCCAATTCTTCGGCGTGCTTTCTTATCTGCTCGTGGGATTGTTTTAGGTCGGCTGTCATCTGGTTGAAGGCAGAAGCCAGTTTGCCTAACTCATCCTTTGCCTTTACCTTGATTTTATAATCCAGATCCCCTCTCGCTACTGCCTTGGTCCCTTCCAGTAGCCTACCTACAGGCCTTGTAAAGTACACGGTTGTCAGGTAAAGCACGAATCCAATCGCCGCCACCGAAAACAAGAATATCAGCAAATTAACGATAGTAACATCCCTGATTATTTCTGAAGTTTTTTTCATGGAAAACCCGAGCCAGAAAGACCAATCCTCGGTACCGATTTTAAGGGGGGCGATTAAAATACCAAATCTTGAGTTTTGGTCCACAAAGAGACCTTCGTCCCTTTTCATTTTTGGCAATTCAGGAAAATACGAATAGGCGTCTGAATTAACGAAGGAGGCGTTATTAGAAAGGTGTATGATGCCATCACCCGTGACCACCCACCAGAAAATAAAGTCATCACGTTTGGATAATTTATTCAGCGTCTCAAAAGGCCATTTTGATTCCAGATAGCCTATCTCAACCTCCTTTGCTATAAAACTACTGAGAATCCTGTTTTCTTCTATGATGCGCCCTTCTTCATTACGAATTTGCATGTCTGATGTTATATATGAGATTAAAGAAACCGTAACGATAAAGGAAATAAAAACTACTGAAAAGATTTTCCAGAACAGTTTCATAAAAATCCGGCATTCATTTTAATATGATGAAAGGCAACCCTTCACACCTCTAGTTAAAATTTTCGGTATTCGTCCATAAATATAGCCCAGCAAGCAATGTTAAGGATGGGTGATTCGTCGTCTAGGCGTATACCCACCCGGTTTTGGAAAGGCTTGGACAGAGGCGCTTTCCAGTTTTTATCATTTCTTCTGACCTATCACGATGAAAGATGTCAAAAGATTGCCATGCCTGTTGCCTACCCCCGTGAAATGACCCTGTTCCCCTGACGTGAAAGTTGAGATGAACGGGGAATTTTTATTAGCATAATTTATCAGCAGAGACATTTTACTCCTTTCCGTTTCCGGGATAACGCCCATCACCCCGTTGCAGAGATAGCCTATCCCTAAAACCGGGGTTGTCGCGTCATCGATGTTGCCGCTGGTTTTTGCATTCTTCGGAAGGTTGCCGATCCTATTCAGGAGGGTTTCCCATGTCCCATGGCTTAGATATACCCTCTCCCCGGTCTTAATCTTGGTGCTCGTCATGACGGATTTTTCCTTGAGAGTGAAGTCCTTTGCCCACGGGTGGGAGAACAGCTGATATACCTGCCCGGAAGGGGAAGTATATTTCCTGTAAAGGGGATGTAGTGTAAGAAGGTCCCTTATCATCCTCTCACCCCCTCCTGACGTGTAAAGCTTGGTAATTTCACCGTTGAGCCACTCATCATATACAGTAAGCGCGGGGCGGCTGTCTATCTCCATGATTTCCTGCCCCTCGGCCTTTGTAACGATTCCTGAATGCGGGTCCGTAATATCGAAGCCTCCCTCGAAAACCCATCCTACCGGCAAATCCGTGTATATGACAGCCAGCGAAACGCCTCCTTCGGCAGCAGAATCTTTACTGATTACATAAACATTATTTTCGTCAAATACTGCCCTTGGCGGTCCTCCTGCGGTCCCGCCGATTACTACCGTATCCTTTCCGACAATTTCCTCAATGCCTTCGAGGGACTCCTCTTCGATAAGGCGGGTCGGTGTTATGAGAATAATCTGAGGCATATCATTCTGATTCCTGCCAGCGCTTTTTATCGCATCCAATACGGCCGCCTTTGCAGCTTCTTTTGCCGATGGATAAGCCGAAATATTTACAGCGCCGGTGCCAAAAACAATGTCCTTTGAAGAGACGGTCATGACTGCAAGGCCTGTCTTGCCTTCTTTCGATTCAGGGGCATATGACTTGTTGTCTGTGTTAAGGAATCCTTTTTCATTCATCACACCCCTTGCAGAGGAAGTCCCGCCGTATATCTTGGCCTGGTCTCCGAGCAACTTTGCCGCCTTTGATACTATTGTTTTTACATCGCTTCCGGCGGTGGCGAAGATGATGGCGAAATCCGGCGTCTTGTCAGCCTTTCCTTCCAGCGCCATACTGACGGCTTCGGTCGCCGCTTCCTCCGGATTTTCATTGACGCTCCAGCCCGTTCCGACTTCTGCTCCCGCCACAGCGGATCCGGGTGCTCCTGTCCCCCCTTTGGGAGTAAGTTGGAATTCTCTCTGGACGCATCCTGAAATCAAAACAACGGCCGATATCAGCAAAATTATCGCAAGCGACTTCGCCATTCGCATCACTCTCCTGTTTATTAATTATTATTTTATTCCCTAATTAAACTTGCTCGAATTGTTTAAACATTTTTTGATTAATTTAAACCATTCCGGAAAATTAATGAACAAAGGCCCACGAATCATCGCATTTCAGGCCTTCTCTTTCAATTTCTCCTCCAACTCCTTCATCCTCTTCTTCAGTTCCACCATCTTCAGTTCCCTGCCGACAGAAAGCTTGCTGAACCTCTCTGACTCTTCCGTTCTCTTCCCGAGCTCTTCCTCTTTAATTTTCCGGTCCGTTATGTCCTTGTCCACGCCCCCGTAGCCTGTCAGATTGCCATTTTCGTCGATAAGAGGCACGCCGTTTGTCAACAGGTATACCTTCCTGCCACCCTTCGTGATATTCCAATTCTCCAAGTCAACAATGGGTTTCTTTGCGGACAAGACTTCCTTGAATATTTTTCCAACCCTCTCAGCCTCTTCCTTTTCCATTAAATCGAACGGGGTCTTGCCAATAAGCTCCTTGGGTTCGTATCCGAGAATCTTCTTTGTATTTCCCATCGCGAATGTGTATTTACCGTTTTTGTCGACTTCCCATATGAAGTCTGCCGAGCTCATCAATATGTCATGCAGTCTCTTTTCCGATTCCCTGAGCGCCTCCTCCGTCCGCTTGCGCTCGGTGATGTCTGTAGATATCATTATTATTTTTTTAACTACCTTATCATGTTTGATAGGAACTACTTTCGTACTAAACCACATGGTACCAATTTTTGGAATGTTTGAAGAAATCTCATAGCTGTCTGGCTCCCCTGTTTTGGAAACTTTTTTCAAAGATTCACTCATTATATTTCGTTGCTCTTTTATCACGTATTCGTATACTGATTTTCCAATTGTTTCTTCTGGGGAATAAGGGGGTATGGTTCTATTGATATATTGAATTATACCTTGGCCATTTACTATCATAATAACGTCATCAGTATTTTTCATTAAAGAATTCCACTTTTCTCCCTCTTCTCGTAATGTCCCCTCCTCAACCTTCTTGCGCTCGGTGATGTCCTCGATAGCCAGAAGCATTATTCGCGGTTTTGCTGGCGGCCGGGGTATGCGTCGAGCATTCAGGAGCATTATTCGTCTGCCAATATGAGGAAAGTCGTGCTCAATCTCATAGTTCTCAATTGTGGTGCTCTTGGGAAGTATCTCCTCCAGAAGCTGCCGCAGTTTGGGAATGTTCCACTGTCGGTTGCCCAAATCGTAAATTAACCGGCCTTGGGTTTCCTTAGGGTTAACTTTAAAGCTCCGGTAGAATGATTTGTTGGCTGAAATTACCCTCAGGTCAGCATCCAGCACTATCAAAGGCTCCCGCACTGTATCTACGATGCTTTCTTCTATCATTCTTTTATAATTTTCAGGATTATCCTTTGGCATTCGTTCACCGGAATCTTACCCCATTTCCACTACCTTGTCCACGAACATACTCAGGTCCTTCACGAACTCATTTTTTACGTCGTCCTTGAGCGATATCAGCACGCCCTTCGAGCCGAGCGAGCGGAAAACGGATACTATGGAGTGCACGAATCTCGTGACGACTGACGGGTCTTCGTATATGAGCAACGTCGAGAGGGAATCGAATACCGTTATTCCAGCCTTGCCCGACTCCAGCACCCTTTTTATCGCGATGTTCATTTCAGTCAGCGCTTTCGGGGAGGAAACGCATGTCACCTTCCCGCCTTCCTCTGTCCCGCCCGCGCCTTTGGTGACGCAGTCCACGAAGCAGAATTTGCCGGTGTCGATTTTGCAATTCTTGAAGTTTTTGATCAGGGTGGCGTAAGGCTTGTTGGCCGAAACATAGCAGACCTTTTCGCTCAATTCGGACGCCGCCGCAGCGACATCGTTTACCTTTTCGGCGTACCTGTCGTTGGGCAGAAGGAGCAGGACTATGTCGTTTTCCTTTATCGATTTCTTCATCCCTTCCTTTTCTATGGCATCCTTTAACATGGAATCTTTTATAATGAGCCCCACCCATTTAATAAGTTGATTTGGTTGGATATATGTTTAACAATGCACATGTTTAAACATGAGAGCCGGCATGAAAGCTAAAAAGGACAAGGTTTATTCGCTGCTCAAAAAAATACCGGAAGGGAGGGTCACGACATACGGCTTGCTTGCGAAGGCGGCGGGCTTCCATCCCCGCACTGTTGGAATGCTCATGAAAAAGAACAAAGACTCCACGAACACACCATGCTACAAGGTCGTGAGATCCGATGGGTCTATCGGCGGATATTCCGTCACAGGCGGGGCTAAGAAAAAAATTGCTCTTCTCAGGAAAGACGGCATAACTATAAAAAACGGCAAAATCGACCTTAAAAAGCACCTTTTCAGGCCTTCAAAATCTTAAAAATCCAGGCATCAATTCTTAAGCATGAAAGAGGGAATGAAGATTCCAAAAAGCGACGTCATACTTTTCGTAGTCAGGGAAGTCATGCAGAAGCAGGGCGAGATAAGCTCGCTCCGCGAATTCACGGAACTCGTCAACCACAGGCTAAAGATGGTCGACTCCAGGCTTTCCGTTTCCGGTTCCCGCCTGAAAAACGTGTTCGCGAAAATGCCTGGGACGAAGATAGTCACGGAAACGCGGATGGGCGGCAAGGTCGAAAAATGCCCTTCCTGCTATTCGGGCCTTAAAAAAATATACACGAAAAACCTCAAGGGCAGGAAAATCCTTTACAAGGTGGTTTGCCAGAAATGCGGCTTTTCGGGAACGAACGGCAGGTTCGCGCCGAAAAGGTACAAGTTCATGAGGGCGTGATTGTCCGTTTTCAGGTGTAAAAAATTCGGACTTTTTTGAGTTCATTTATGTTCTTTGCACCGACTAGAAACATGGCGTCCGTAAGCTGTGAAATGACTTTCTCCAGAATTTTTTTGACGCTTTCCGCAGATTCGGTCGCGGGCTTCAGCAAAGGCAGCGCCATGCCAGCCAGCGAAGCGCCCATCGCGAGCGCCTTCGCAACTTCTACGCCGTTCCTTATCCCTCCGGAAGCGATTATCGGAACCTTCACGGATTTTGCAACGTCTCTCAGCGCTTCCGCGGTCGGGATGCCCCATTCCTCGATATGGGAAACGTCTTCGTTGGTCCTGTGGCTGTCAACCTTGACCCACGACGTCCCGCCCGCGCCGGCGATGTCAATTGCCTTTACCCCACCGGTGACAAGCTCCCTCGAAAGCTTCCCTGAAATCCCGCAGCCCGTTTCCTTTACGATGAGCGGGAACTTCGCCTTTTTGCAGAGGAATCTTATGTCATCGAAAATGCCTTTCCACGATTTGTCCCCTTCCTTCTGCGCGAGCTCCTGCGCCACGTTAAGATGGACGGCAAGGCCGTCCGCCTTTATCGCTTCCACGAGCGACATTATTTTCTCCGTATCGTATTCCCTCACCTGCGCCGCCCCGATGTTGCCAAGCAGGAAAATACTCGGCGCAACATCGCGGACATGATAGGTTCTGACAAGCCTTGCGTCCTCGAGCATGGCCCTTTGCGAGCCGAGTCCCATCCCTATTCCCAGCGCTTCGGCCGCTTTCGCGAGATTTTTATTTATTTTTTCGCCGACCTTCGTCCCGCCCGTTATGGCCTCTATGAAAAGGGGCGAGGAGAATTTCTTGCCGAGGAACTTCGTCTTCAGGTCGATGTCGTCCCTGCCGATTTCGGGCAGCGCCCTGTGCTCGAGTTCGATGTGCTCGAAGCCGTTCGCCTTCCTGAACTCCACGTCCTTATCGAGGCATATGCGTATGTGGTCGTCCTTCCGCGATTTCGTGAGAGAAGACATAATAATCATTTATTTCCCATTTATAACCGTTCCAAGGCCTTTCCTGCCGAGCAGCGCTCTCTTCAGCGCTTCAGGCTCCAGGCCATTTATTATTTCCACTTCGATTCCCATGTTCAGCGCCATCTCTACCTTCTGTAGCATGCCGCCGGTCACATCCGCGATGCCGTCGGAAGGCGAGAGCGAAGCCTTCACTTCGCCAAAATTCTTTTTTGTGATTTCCTTAATCGTTTTTCCTTCCGAATCTAACACACCATCTGTTTTTCCGACCATTATTACCCTTTCCGGCTTCAGCTTCTTGGCGAGAAAACTCAGAATTTCCTCCGTCGAGATTATGCAACATCCCTTCGCCTCGTCAAGGCACGCGTCGCCGTAAGGGACGGGTATCGCACCTTTCGAGAGCAACGTCTCGATCGGTTTCATGTACCATTCCGTTATGCGATCATTTTTCGCGACGCAGGACGCGGATGGCTGAATCGAAACCGCATTCTCGTTGGCCTCAATGAGCGACGAAACTATTATCCTGTTTAGTGTTGCAGCATCATTCTGTACCTTTGCGAAACCTTCCCAGCTCTTCTCGTTTATCACGCCTTTCTGCGTCTGGTACTCGCTAGCGGAAACGTGAGGGAAGCTTCCGCCTCCGTGGCCTATTAAAATGGTGAAATTCTTCTGCGTTCTGGCCTCGTGTATTTCACCGCAGAGGCGCTTTATTACGTCGCTCCTAGTTGTGTATGGCTTGGACTTGTCCGTTATGAGCGAGCCGCCCAGCTTGACGAATGTCAGATTTTTCATAGTTAAAATTGCAAATCTTTATTTAAATTTAAAACAATTAGTTTCATGGCCTTTGAAAAGGACTGTGCCATCTCGCTGAACGCGTATCTGCACATTTATCCTGACAGTTTTTTCGGCAGACAGCTCAAAGCGAAGGACATCAGAAACGCGGGCAATGCGCTCGTTTTCGTCGGCTTTGGCATGATCGTGCCGCTTGCAAAGAACAAGAAAGATTATTTTGTCATACTCAAGCTCATACAGCGTGATGTGGAAGATTTTTTCTGCATGCTCGCGTCCGGCGACAAGAAAATACTCGCATGCAAATTCTCGGACATCAAAAAAACTGTAGACGAAAAAATGCTTGAAAAATTCGAAAAATATTACGGGGAAGAGGAAAAGAAACTTCGCTAAGCTATTCCCATCTTTTGTAAATCTTGTTTTCTATCCCGAGCGAATCCAGAACCTTTCCTATTATGTGATTCACCATCTCGTCGATACTTTTTGGTTTTGAGTACATGGTTAGAATTGGCGGTAAAATTACGCCTCCTGCGAGCGTGACCTTCCGCATGTTCTCTATGTGTATCAGGCTCAGCGGAGTCTCACGGGTTACGAGCACCAGCTTCCTCCGCTCCTTCAAACATACGTCCGCGGCGCGCAGCATGAGGTTGTCAGAATAACCGCTCGCTATGCCTGCGAGCGTCTTCATGCTGCACGGGATTATGACCATGCCTTTAGTCTTGAACGAGCCCGATGCTATCGCCGCGAAAAGGTCATCATAACCATAAACTTTTGATGCAAGCTTTTCTACATCCCCGACCTTGTATTCCGTTTCGTGCTCTATGAGTTTTTTCGCCGTATCGCTGATGAGAAGATGCGTCTCGATTCCCAGCTTCTTCAAAACCTCCAGAAAACGGATTCCCAGAATCGAGCCAGAACTTCCAGAAATCCCTGCTATTACCCTTTCCTTCGCCCCTTCAGACATGTTCGACTGTTCCCTTGCCGGCATCGATCCTTAGCTTGTCGCCGGTTTTTAACTTTTCTATGTCGATCCCATCCACGCACGGTATGCCTGCCAGGATCACGCCGGTCGCGACGATTGTCTCCGTTTCCTTGTTCACTATCGCTTTCGGCGCGACGCCGTTCTTCTTCAGGCCGTATATGACGTAAGAACCCACGGTCGAACCCTTGCCATTGGGGAAGACCAGAATCTTGTCTTTCACGTTCTGCCCCTCGAGCTCATGACCCTTTTCTATAACTATTCCCGTCTTTGCGTCAATGCCCCCGTAAAATCCGATGGGCGTTTTAGAAACGATTGCTTCCCCTTCTGCTTTGCCCGGCGATATGCTCCTGCCTTTCATGATTTCTTTCATCATCTCACCTTCATCCTTTTATCAGATCGTCTATGTTCTTGAACACGACGCTCTGCTTGCAGAAGCCCGGAAGGTAATTCCCGGCCTTCCCCGAGTCGACTCCTGTCGTCCTAAAGCCCATCTCCTCTATGGGCGAGACGACCATACACGTGTCAGCTACGATTTTCCCGCCTGCCTTTTCGATTTTCGCGGTCAGGCCCATGCGAGTGGCCGCGTCCTTCATGACTCGCGACGTGCAAACCCAGAGCGGCTTTCGAAGGTGCTTGCCCTCGACTTTTCTGGCGATGGATATGATTTCCCTGAGCGACGCATGCGGGCAGCCGATGACGACAAGGTCGGGCTCCTTTCCGGTGTTGAGCTTTGCGTATGCTTCCTTTATCTCCTTCTCGCCGACCTCTATTGTTTCGAGGCCTTTGGTATCCATAAGATGCGCTTCCGGAGTCAGGCCTTCGGCATGGTACAAAGCGACCGCCCCGCTCGCCGCCATCGCCGCTCCGAGCGCCTTGAGGTTGTCGGTATTCGCGTTTTTAATGCCAGTGAAATACGGGACTTTGCTGCCGGCGATCTTGCCCACATAAGAACCTAGGGCTCCGAAGTCGGCATTAAACTCGAGCTTCGCGTCGACTTTCACCAGCAGGTGAGGTTTCCTGTTTTCATCCAGATGAAAGCCGTAATTCGGTGTGAAGCCACAAATCGCGGCCGCAAGGGCGGAAGGACCGCCTTCCCTGTTCGTTCTTGCGCCTATGACGGAATTTGAGAAAGAAACAGCAGAGCTTTCTGACCAGGCGATGTGCTCCCTGAACCTTGGCAAATTGCCGGCCAAGTATGGCGTGCATGTGGCAGACATAACAATTCCCATGCGTTCGAAGGCGTCCATTATCTTCTTCTGCATCTCCGCGAACTTCGGGGGGAATCCAAGCTCTTTCCAGCTCTCCATGTCCATCCCCGCGGGGTTCAGGAAAGTCAAAATTTTAACTTTGGCGCCTTTCTTTGCGATGTCCTCGAGAAACTCGAGGCCCGGGTCGCCTATCGATTTGTAGGAAACGCCCGCGACCTGTGCCGAGCCGATATCTATCATTTTGTCTGCCTTGTAAATCTCGCCCAGCCTAACGAGAAGCCGCATTTGCTTCTCGACAACTTCGCCATGTTCTCCTGCGAGCATTTTCTCCTGCTCTTTCGTCAAGAACATACTCATACCTCCAATCAGATTTTCCCTTCGATTTTCTTGCAGTTCTCCTTCAGAAGCTTTATGTCTTCTTTGGTCGCGTTGTCCACGTGTATTCCCGCGATGCAGACAACTGTCTTGTTCGCTTTCCTGCATTTCTTTTCAGCTATCGGCTTTGCGACAACCCAATCGTAATGGCCTTTGTTATTGAGCACCCGCGCTTTATTACCGGGTTCGCACACGACCACAGACCCGACGTGGGTCTTTTCGCCGCCGCCCAGGAAAAGCACTACATCCTTTCCGTGCTTCGTTTCTTTCAGCCAAACCCTGTATTTTCCCTTTCCAGCCTTGAACATCAGCTCACTCCAGATAATCTTCCAGTCTTATTTTATCCTCTCCTGGTATGCGCGGTCTCAGGAAATCTTTTTTGTCCTTGTCGTGGGGGATTGTCGCATCGATTCCCACCCTTGTCGTCTTTCTCCGGTCGGTCCCCGGAATCGCGTCAGAGCTCGAATCCACGCTCGAGCCTGCGGCTTCCTCGATTATCGCGTCCTTCCCTGCTTGGAAGCGTGTGGCAATCGCCCATTCCACCTCATCCTTGTCGAACATGTTTATGTCCTCGTCCACAACGATCACGTGCTTCAGGCTCGCGTGTCCCTTGTAGGCGGCCCTTATCGCATTCTTCCCGTCTTCTGGAGATCGCTTTCGAATCTGCACTATGCCATGGAGCCACCCGCAGCCTCCGGGCGTCAGGGCCACATTGAGGCAATCGCAGACCTTCTTCACTTCCCTGTAGATCGTGGGCTCCCTCGGCATGCCCATGTAGAGCCTGTGCTCGGCCATGCCGGGCAGGAGCGCGTGGTATATTGCATCCTTCCTCATGGTTATCGCCTCAATTGTGAAGACCGGTTCCTTCCTCTCGGGAAAGTCATACGTACCGGTGATGTCAACGAACGGCCCTTCCTTGACGCGCTCTTTTGCGCTCAGCTTTCCCTCCAGGACTATTTCTGCTTCCGCCGGTATTTCAATGTCCTTGGTGAGGCACTTCGCCGTAGGCGTCTCCCTGAGGGCGTTTGCTATCCCCATCTCGTCCACGTCGATTTTTACCCTCGTGGCGGAGGCTATCTGGACTGCCGGGTGAACGCCAATAACGACAGCCGCGTCGATTTCACCTCCAGCGTCGTTGAGGTATTGGAGAGTATCCCTTTCGCACAGCCTTGCGACGAGCTTGTCCCTCGGCCCGAAGGCTAGCATGCGGTGTGTCGCGATATTCCTCCCCCACTTCTTATTACTTACCACTATGATGCTCGAGCTCAGGTAGGGTCCGCCGTCCTTCTCGTAGTGGGTAAGAATTGGGAGTTTCCTGATATCCACGTCCTTCCCCCTCATCACGACCTCCTGGCAGGGGGGGTTATTTATCACCTTCGGCTTCTTCGGGTTCTCTATCGCATCCGCTATCCTGAAAATCAGGTCTTTCTGGTCTACCCCAAGCGACTTTGCTATGAGTTCTCTCGAGCTTCCGATCCCCCCGACAACGGGCATCGCATGGCCCTTGACTTTGGTGAACTTGACCGCGTTTCCCTCTGCCCTTTTCAGGATGGCGGATATCTCGTATTTAGGGTCGACTGCCTTGTCGATCACAATGAGCTTGCCTTCCTTTTCGAGCTTTTCTACAAAATCCCTGAAGCTGTTCATCAAATATCACCTCAAATATTAATGAAATACTAAACTTTTTTGTTTTAAATATGTAAGTTTTTATTCTTATTCGACGATCACCGATGACAGAACGGATAATAAATGTTAAAAAATCAGAATCCTTCTCCTCTCAGCTGCTTGTAGAAAGGCGTGGGTTTGCCGTTGATGTTGAAAATGACGAGTTCAACTATTCGATTCGGAGGAACCCTGGCTTTTATCAGGTCAGCCCTAATTGCCTCCAGCATTTCATCGTCTCCGTCGGGACCGATGCAGATTTGTTTAAGGTGTTCGGTAACATTCATGTTCCTCGGCATATCCAGCTTGTCCACATCGTTTATCTCGCCGCACAGCCTTTTGGATTCGTCTAGATAAACGTATGCGCTGAGTATCGTCTTTTCGTTGCCTATCATCTGGAGCAGAATGTATGTATATTTGCCCTTATGCGATTCAACGAACGCCTCCAGTTTCCTGAAATCCTTGCAGTCGGAGATATACGGAAGGCCTATAGGTTTTTTATCCGTTATATATTTCGGGAAATCCGTCCTGACGATAAGCCCGCCGAATTTCTTGATGAGATAGCGGGCGTAAGCATAAAGCTCCTTTCTCTGGGAATAGTCGAACTCCTTGAGAACTCCAACGTTCAGGCCCATTCCCTTGAGATAGATCAGGGAATCGTATTTTCTCATCAAATCAAACCCCAATCTCCGTCTTCATCGTCCTGTAGCCGGCTTTCTCGACCGCCTTCGCCACCTTCTCCTGCAGGTCATTTCCCGGCGTCAGCAGGATTACGTAGCCTCCGCGGCCCGTGCCGGTTATCTTCGCGCCTATCGCTCCCGCTTTCTTCGCGGCGGATATTATCTCTTCCGCCTCCCTGCAGGAAAGGTTCATTTCCTTCAGGAGCCTGTGGTTCTCATCCATCAGCTTCCCGATTTTCTTGATGTCACCGCTCTCGAGGGCCTGTCTTCCGTCATTAACAAGTTTTATGTACTCGCCGAATATCCTCTCGTATTTCTTCGGGTCTGATTCCTTCGCTCTTTTCACGTCCGCGACCACTTCCTTGGTCTCCTTCGAGATGCCGGTGTTTCCGAGGACGATTTCAACGGGATGTTTTGTCTTTATGAGTTCTATCTTGTTCTCGCCGCCCTGCATGTTCTTTTCGAACCAGAGCAATCCCCCGAAAGTCGCGCACGTATTGTCTATGCCTGACGGCGTTCCCGCAGAGCCTTTTTCCCCTTCGTATGAAATCCGGTTAATCTGTTCATCATCGAGGCCGAGGTTGAAGTATCCGGAGAATGCGCGGGCGATCGACGTCGCCATGGCCGCGCTCGCGCCTATGCCGCTGGCGCAGAGCAGGTTGCCGGAAAGCGTGATTTTGACCGGCGTTTTCTGCAGGTCGATTTTCATGAAGTCCAGAACGAGTTTCAGCTCGCGCTCGATTTCGTCCTTCTTGGCCAACTTGTAACCCTCTGTTTCCGGCCTGTTGTCGACAAGCTCGAATTTTTTCGCCTTTTCTATTTTCGCGATTGTCTTGTCGCCTATGGCAGACGCTATCCCCGGCAATCCATACACTACAAAATGCTCGCCGAAGAGGATGACCTTCCCGAAGCCGTAGCCTTCCGCCATCGCATCACCGTCAGCCAGAACTTTATTCAAATATTTAAACACATGGTTTAAAAATATCCTATTAAGCATATGAAGCAGAAAGGCAGACAGAAGCAGGTGAAACCTGCTTCAAACGAGATTTCTGCTTCCATCGAAATCGGTGATGTATCATGGTTGCCGTAACGGACAGGAACAAGTGCCTCAGGTGCGGGGGATGCGTGGCGGTATGCCCGAAGCTCGCGCTCGACCTGACGGAGCACGGCATAGTCTGCGACGCGAAGAAGTGCATCGACTGCGGGGCCTGCGTGAATTTCTGCCCGGTCGAGGCCATGAGCCTGAAGAAGTAAGCTTATTTTAATATCCGACCAAAGAATCTTACATGGTGAAGAAAGTGCTTGTCGGCGGCGTGTTTAACGTTGTCCACAAAGGCCATGTCTTTTTCCTGAAAAAGGCGAAGGAGATGGGCGATTTTCTTGTGGTGGTCATAGCGAACGACAAGACCGCTGCAAGGACGAAGAAATACGCGATACTTGACCAGATGGTCAGAAAAAAGAATATAGAAAAGCTCGGCATCGCAGACAAGGTCGTCATAGGAGATGAGCGCGATTTCCTGAAGGTCGTACGAGAGGAGAGGCCCGACCTGATTGTGCTGGGCTACGACCAGAAAACGGACGAGAAAAAGCTGGCGGTCCTTCTGAAGGAAGAAGGCATCACATGCGCGATAAAGAGAATAAGGGAAAAACTGGAAGGCTACAAAACAAGCAAAATCATAAAAAACAACAGAAATTAGCTAGGGAATTCAGACCTCTTCCTCTTCCTCGTCGCCGCCGCTTCCCCAAGGGAATTCGCCATCGCCGTCATCGTCGTCATCGAACATCAAACAAATCACCTGAATTTCACAATTATTATTAAACGGCATAGGTATTTAAGACTTTTCCTTCCCTCCAGTTTTCCGGCAACGTATTAAGGCGAATTCTATCTCGCCTGCTTTATCATTTTCCTGTTGCCTATTTCCCAGTATTCCACTTCCTTGCCGGACTGGACCTTGTCTTTCAGGTCCTCGGGAATCTCGGTTTCGAAGATCGAGTAGTCTTCAAGGTCCATGAGCTGCGCGACATTCCCTGTTACCGATATTACCTGCGCCCCCTTTTTCAGGATTATGGGAATGCTGCATGCCGCCGATGTCGGCTTCATTAGGGTTCGCTTCTTGTCATCAAACACGCCGACCGCCTCGACTCTCGCTTTTGTCGCGCCGTGCTTGCCTGGCTTTGAAGTCGCGATTTTCATGACCTTGCATGGCTCCCCGTCTATCATCACGTATGAACCCGGCTTCAGATCCTTGACATCTGCCACTTTTTCGCTCATAAACAACCCTCAAAATTTTAATTTATAAAAGTTTATTGTAGGGTTATTATAAATACTTTTGGGCAGCGGTGCTTTCGGACAACAGCCGCCATCTTCTTGAAACCGTTATCCTGTAACCACTATATTAGAGTGGTATTATCCACTAAACTATAGAAATCTTTATAAAGGAGTAATCTATACAATATATTAACGTTTGGATTAATATAATCACTTTAAGGGAGTAAAATGACCCCGAAATCTGATGAAAAAAAGCAAAAATGTCCTGAATGCGGTTCTACAAACCTAAGGCATGATTCTTCGAGAGGCGAGATGGTTTGCGGGAGCTGCGGGTTGGTCATCAATTCCTCGATGATAGACACGACTCAGGAATGGCGCGCGTTTGACGACAGCCAGAGGTCAAGGAGGGTCAGAACAGGCGCCCCGTTAACCGTCACCAAGCACGACCAGGGCCTGACGACGGAAATAGGCAAGGGACGAGGCGAATTATTCAAGGTCGCGGCCAAAAAGCGCGCCCAATACTACAGGCTCTCGAAATGGCACAAGAGGCTGATAAAATCGAAGGACAGGAACCTTTCCTTCGCGTTCTCCGAGCTTCAGAGGCTCATTTCATACTTGAACCTTTCCCAGGCGGTGCACGAGAAGGTCGCGAAACTCTACGAAAGAGCGGTGGAGAAAGGACTGGTCCGCGGACGATCAACAGAATCCATAATCGCCGCTCTCCTGTACACCACGTGCAGGGAGGAAGGCGCGCCGCGAACGCTGGACGAGATTTCGAAGGCTTCAGGCATAGCCAAGAGGGACATAGGCAAGACTTACCGTTACATTTCAAGAAAGCTCGACATACGCATTCTTCCGGCTAAACCTCAGGATTACATACCGAGGTTCGGCTCGCTGCTCGGCTTGGACGAGAAAATCCAGGTCAAAGCAGTCAAAGTCTTGGACGAGGCCATGCGCTACGACGTGACCAGCGGAAAAGGACCGATAGGCGTTGCGGCAGCGGCGCTGTACATAGCAGCGGTTCTCCATGGAAAGAAAAAGACGCAGCGTGAGGTGGCGGACGCCATAGGAGTGACTGAGGTCACGATTCGCAACCGCTACAAGGAAATAGTCGAGCGCCTCGGCATAAAGGAAGAGGTCGAGGAAAAGGTCAAGGAAGAAGAGCTGCTGGCATAGATTTTTTCAATACTTATCAAAATCGTTAAACAAGTTTTAAAATTTCTTTTATACCCGCATCCGTTTTTATTCCGGTAAGGCACAGGTGTGTCCTGGAAGCTTTGAAGCCGCCGTCTTTCAGTTTCTCCATCAAAGTTTCAATTTTAGGCGCGCTTTTTTTCATGTACCTACCAATTTCGTGCAGGTCGTAATAAAAGGGCTGGTCGTTTTCCTGAGAACAGATTATTATCTCCCTTTTTCCACCGATACCGCCGAATTCAAAACTGGATAGTATTTTCTTGCAGAAATTCCTATCCTGGATTTTTCCTGTCCATAAGGGGCCGATTATGCGCATTTCGTGACCGCAGTTGCCGCAAACCTTTTCGATGCCAATTGTTTTGTTGTGGCACTTGGGGCAGTAAGAGACCATGCGTATTTCACTAAGGTTCTTTTCGGGACCGTACGATACCCTTCCGATTACTCGGAAATAATGGTTCGCGTGAGAGTAAAGCGGCTCGAATGTCATGTTGTGAGTGGAGAGATTTTTGAGTATCGAAGTGATTAGGACGCGCACGCCGAGCTCCTTCGGGAAATCGGTTTCGGCGACGAAAACGCCGTATCTCCTAAAGCATGCATCGGCGAATTTTCCGGATAACGCTCCCGAATCGGTCGCGGTCACGCCGAGAAGCGAATCCTTCCTGAGCGAGTAAGCGACGCTCCTCAGATATTTTATCGGCGATCCGAATGGATCAATGTCGATAAAGCCGAACCTTCGTTTCTCCAGAAAAAGCTGGTTCGCGTCCTTCCTGCTTATTTCATACGAAGTTTTTTTGACTTTGTTGAGGACGATATTTTTCCTGATGAGTTGTATGGCGGCCGGGTTGACATCGTTGAACAAAACGCAATCGACGCCCGCCTCCTTGATCAGGCGGATTCCCCGAATGCCGGTCGCCGCAAGCGGATCGAGGGCGTCTTTCGCGCCGGCGAGCCGGACGCATGCGACAGTCACGTTCCTCTGGTGCTCCATGGCGGGGTTGTAGAACGTTTCCGATTTTTTCGTCAGCGATTCGGCGGGAACGAAAATCTCCGCTGCGCCTTCCCTGATTTTTCTCATAGGAAATGATTCGCCGGCAAGAATAAAAATATGGGGCAGGTGGGATTTGAACCCACGACCTATCGGTCTTCAGCTTCGCCATAAAACGGGTTCTCTCAAGCCCGCTTAATTCGAGCGCTCTCCCGGGCTGAGCTACTGCCCCGCATAACCATATTATTCTGGCAGGCAATTTAAAAATCAATAGGTGACTATGTGAATCCCTTTGTCTTCCGAATGCTTTATCTTGTAAATCTTGCCGCCCTTGATCTTCTCGACCACTTCACCCAGGCGCCTTTCCATTTCCGCGTAATGGTCGGGGCACAAGTAAAGGGAAATTATGTCTCTTTTCTTGTCCATGATCATGTCTATCTGGTAGACCAGCAATTCCATTTTTGGCGCTTTGTCACATTTCCTGAAGTTGCAGTTCGATTTAAGAAGGCGAATGTCGCAGTATTGGGTGACCAGTTCGAAAAGTTCCATGGTTTTAAATTGAAACCAAGATTCAAAAAGGTTAGCCAACGGTTGGATGCAGGGGAAACCTGCATCTATCGTTGGTAACGTCCCGGGCAGGATTTGAACCTTTAGTCCACGGGATGGTTTCCCAGCCCATGTGCGACCTTTCGGTTCCTGTATCTTAACAGACGTAACAGCCGAACGCTCTGCCAGCTGAGCTACCGGGACAATAGTAAAATTTAACCCGCGTCAGAAATAAAAAGGTTTTTGGCTTATAGCTGCGACTTAAGGCAGGAAATCCTTCTGCCGTATCTTTTCCGGCAGGTACTTCTCGGATATGAACTTTATGCCCTTCGCCGACAGCGCTTCAAGCTCAAGCTTGTGCCCCATCCGCAGCATGTTCTTCAGCTCTTTCTGCCATTCCTTGGGCTTGAACCAGACGTACTGCATGAGCTCCTTCGTCCTCTTTATGTCGAGGTTGTTCATCCTGATAGTCACGTTGTGGGGGATCGCGAATTTCTCGACATCGAGAGTCGTGAGCCCGATGTATTTCGCGTCCGGCGTGCCTAGGCGGTCGGACAGGAAGGAAAGGCTTATCGAACCCTGCTTTATGACGGAATAGATGTAATAACCGTAGCAGTCCGCGTCGCACAGGACGTAAACCGGAAGCTTGAACTCCTTGTGAATGCGGTTCACGAGGCGGCGCGTCCCTCTCGCGGGCTGGCCTTTCCCGGTTATGATTATGCACTTGTGCTTCTTCCAGAACTTGTCCTCGTTCAGCCGCTGCCACACCGCATCTTTCTCTACGACCAGAACGTATTCGGCATCGACGTCCTCGAATTTCACGATGTCGTTCTCCACGTTGCTCGGGATCGCCCAGCCCGAACTGCCCATCTTGGCGCAGTTGATCCTGTCGCCCATGTCGTTCAGGACGATGTTCCCCGCCATGTAGCCCTTTCGATCGGCCTTGAGATTCAGATTCTCGCGGAGTGAGTTGAGCATCGCCTCAAGATCCTCGATCACCGGGTCCGAATCCTGCTGTTCTTCGAACGTGTTCTCGCGAGTTCCCGGAATCGTCCGCTTGAGCGCGTAGTAAAGGTCACGAATCGACGTGGTGACGCCTTGATCGCGTATCTTCTTGCACTCCGCCGCGACCATCAGCGTCTGCATGAACTTCTTGGTGTGAGCGACGTTAAGGTAGAACCTCTCACTCCTCTTGTCGCCCAGCTGGATCAGGCCGTTCTTCTCGTCGAAGTAAATGTTCGAGAGTGTTCTGACCGGAAGCTCTATCTTTGGGTTTTCCCTTTTTTCTATCTGTTTCAGCACCTGCCTTCCCAGTTCCAGCAGTTTTTTCGCTTCCTCTGCTTCCCGTGATTCTTTCGTTTCCTTCGGTTTCTCCATTTTCACCCTCCGTTATTTTATCCTTTTTCGAGTTTATGAGCTCTGAAAGCTCCTTCATTATACTCTCCCTGCTTTCCTCGGTAAGCTCGGAAAGCGCGTTCGCAGTCTCCCCGGCGTAGCGCTCGAAAGTCTGTATCCTGTGCTGGTGGAATTCGCTCCTGCGCTTCCCGGAAAGGTAAAGGCCAAGCTTGCGCGCGCACTCCTGCAGCGCGAGCTTTATCTCCTTTATTATTATCGGATATGATGCAATCGCCTCCTTCGATTCGGAGGTGAACGGTACCCAGACCGAGACCAGGTGGACGAATATCACAACCGGGTCCGGGTTTTCGGCGGCGCTTTTCATGAAATTGGACAGGCCGTATCTCCTCCATTCGACGCCCGCGATGGACTTGGTTATCGCGCAGTCGCCCTGCTGGTAAAGAAGAGGAACGCGATTCGCGAATCTCATTATCTTCTGTTCTGTCACGGAGCCGGCGTAGGCGATTCCCACTTCCACCTGGAACGGCCAGCCCCTGTAAACTTCAGGCGGCCTGGTCACCGCATCGACCCATTCCGGCGAAAGCTCTTTCTTGAGGCTTTCCCTGATAAGCTCCTCCCCCAGCGGAGAAAGGCAGTCCGTCGGCGGCCTGAGCAGCTTTACCGTCTTTATGACCTCTATAATCTTCCTTATCTCATCGTCCGTGACCTTCCTGGGCTTCCTTTCCTCACCGATGCCGGCCCTGTCGCATATCTCCTTCGCGGTCTTCCTGCCGACCTTGGTGAACTCTGACGTAAGGAAGCTGGCGAAGCTCCTGGCCTTCGTATCCCTCAGCATTCGCGTGAAGACGCCGAGCTCGACCCCGTGCAGGTGCGGCATTATCTCCTTCGGCTCAGGCGGAAGCGACTTGACGGCTGGCTTGAACTCGAATTTGCCCGAGGGCGATTCATACTTTATGTATGCGTGGGGATTCGCTACAGCGGTTTGTTTTATGTATTCGGTTATGGACTGCTTGTATTCCCTGAATATGCCCTCTGCTATGAACTTAAGCTTGACGCCCCTCCAGTCTCCGTTTTCTTTGATCTCGCTTCCGATTATTATCGGCTCGTTCTTGCGCACGTCGACTTTTATCTTGTAATCATGAATTTTTCCGTCTCCCGTGGAGCTTATTATGTGCAGCGGCTCGCCGGTGGTGAGCTGCGTGTAGAGGGTCGCGGCGGAAATGCCGATGCCCTGCTGCCCGCGGCTCTGGAGCAGCCGGTGGAACTTTGAGCCGTAAAGCAGCTTCCCGAAAATCCTTGGAATCTGTTTCTCGACGATGCCCGGGCCGTTGTCCTTTATCATTATCTCGTAGCGCTCCGGTCCCAGCTCTTTTATGCTCACCTCTATTTCAGGCAGTATGCCTGCCTCTTCCGTGGCATCCAATGAATTGTCCACGCCTTCCTTGACTATCATGAGCAGCGCTTTCGTCTTGTTGTCGTACCCGAGCAGGTGGCGGTTCTTCTCGAAGAACTCGGAGACCGAGATTTCCCTCTGCTCCTTCGCCATCTCCTCGGCAGCTTTCATTCGCTTCCCTCCGTTCCTTCCGAATTTCTCTCTTCAATGCATTTGTAAACGTAAGCATGGGTTTTGCCGTCAATTATCATCTCCATCGCTTCATTCGCTTTTTCGACGTCTCCCCATTTGCCTATTATCGAAATGGTCTTGCCGTACACGCTTATGTCGGTTTTGGTCAGCAACTCTATGTTTCTCCTGCATTTGCCGCCGCTTCCTATGATTCTCGAAAAAATCCTCCTCGTCATTTTTTCGTTTTTATGGCCGAGGCTTATGACAACCAGCCTGTAATCTTCGCTGAGAAGCTTGAATGTTTTCTCCGGGGCGAAGCCGCGTCCTATCGCCTTTATTATCTCCTTCGCCTTCAGGACGTCCAGCGCCTTGCCCTCTATCTCGATGCCGTCATCTATGGTCAGGACGGTATGCGTTTTCTTCTCGATTTCCTTCTTAACCGAGCCGCTCTTGCCGATGAGAACGCCTTTCCTCTGTTCGGGGATTTTTATCTCTTCAATCATAAACAAATTTAGTCCGCGTACAGACTTAAATATTTGCAGACTTCAAGAATTCCATTCAAAGGTTCTGTATAAGGCCCTTTTTCCTCATCCACTCGACTTCGGCTCTCCTGTATTTCCAGATCACGTCGCCCTTCTCGTCGCTCTCCACTACCCATGGCTCGACGAGTACGACATCCCCTGGCCGTATCCACTGCTTCCTCTTGAATTTCCCCGACACCCTGCACACCCTCGTCTTTTTGTCGCTGCAGTTTATCCTGAATCTTCCCGCGCCGAGCATCTCCTCGACCAGCCCGAGAATTTCCTTCCCTCTCGGTATGCGCACCCTTACTACCTCGGGCACCTGCTCTTTCCCGTGCTTGCTGAAATTTCTGTAGGCCATATTAATATTCCGCGGCGCGTATTAAAAGTTTTGGCAGGTAGCGGCTTTGTTTAATCTCGCATGGCGGAAGAAATCTACCGGCTTCAGCCGGTAGATGAATTCCCGTAAAAAGTCTTCCTTTTTCTTTATCCGGCACAAAAAATAAAGCGGGGAGCGCATTCTGCCCCGCGCAGACA